>Ga0196981_1000002_pt1 | contig 512366 bp, 483 predicted proteins | sample S3_2013CmetaG_FD_155462 | JGI IMG/M metagenome (GOLD analysis project Ga0196981, IMG submission 155462) | Soil microbial communities from Anza Borrego desert, Southern California, United States - S3_20-13C | ecosystem: Environmental > Terrestrial > Soil > Desert | place: USA: California...
TTCGACATTGCCACGATTGACGACAACCTGGCGGAAGGCAGCGAGGTTTACACGGTGACGATCACCGGCGTGAGCGGTGGCGGCTTCGAACTGGTGGAAATCAACCCGGCGGCCGACCATGTCGACACTGCCATTGTGGACGAAACCGAAACTCCGGACGATCCGGGTTCGCAAGAAGCGCTGGTCAGCATTGCTGGTCCTGGCACGGTGATTGAAGGCGAAGTCACGACGGCCTACACGGTGAGCGTGGATCAAACCACGGCCGCCCCGCTGACGGTGACCTTCACCTACACGGGTGTGGCTGTAGACGGCACCGACTTCACTGGTGTCGGTTCGGTCATCATTCCGGCGAACAGCACGAGCACGACGTTCGACATTGCCACGATTGACGACAACCTGGCGGAAGGCAGCGAGGTTTACACGGTGACGATCACCGGCGTGAGCGGTGGCGGCTTCGAACTGGTGGAAATCAACCCGGCGGCCGACCATGTCGACACTGCCATTGTGGACAACGATGTTCCCAGCATTGCTATCGACAGTGCTCGGGTGTCCGAGGAAGGCTTGGAAGGCGATCCTCTGGTCGACCTGCCTGGCCAGAATCTGCTCAATCTGGAGCAGTTGCTCACGTTGAATGCAGGCAATCCTGATTCGTCGCCGAATGACGGTCGCGATACCACCAACTCCACGGTGGCGGCTGGCTCCTTCCAAGTACTGTCTCTTGGGCCGAACCCTGATATCACGCTATTGGCCCCGACAACCGACGTCACTTCCGTCGGTCGTGATGTAACTTGGGTAACGTCTGCGGACGGCATGACAATTGTCGGTGTTGTAGAGTCGACTACACTGCTAGATTTCGATGTCGTGCTGACAGTCGGACCGCTGCTGAATACGCTACTACTGACTGCGGGACTCAATATCAATGCGACCGTCTATGACGCCAATGGCATTGCACTGGAAGTGGGTTTGCAAAGCCTCCTGGATGCCGGAGTAAACGTTGGGATCATCAACGGTACCCTGGTTGCCGGAGTTGAGGACACCGTACTCAAAATCGAGGCCTCTCCTGATAGCAATGTTGATGGCAAATTCAACTACACCGTCGAACTGTTTGCGCCGGTTGATCATTCTGATACGACTGCAGAAGACGTCCTGAATCTGGACTTTGGAGTGCAAGCCTCCAACGGCAGCTTCTCAGCGACAGGTACGCTCCAGGTTGGTATCGAGGATGATGCACCTAAGGTAACGCTGGTTGTTGACGCTGCCGCAGCTGCCATTCTCACAACGCAGGATGGCGATACTGACGGTGCTTCTTTTGATAGCTTCAGCGCGAACTTTGCTGCAGCCTTCCAAGTGGCTCTCAGCACCTCGTTCGGTGCGGATGGTGCCAACGTACTCGGCTCAGGCGACATAGCTGAAGTAGGCTACTCACTGACCGTCGACAATGCTGCCGCTGGCCTCACTAGCAACGGTTTGGCGATCACGTTGAGCAAGGTTGGCGATGAGATTATCGGCAGCACGACGAGTGGTGCCGTATTCAAGCTGAGTGTTGCTGCTGATGGTACCGTGACCTTGACTCAGTTTGAAGCGATCGACCATATCGGTTCAGGCAATGATGCGATCGTTGCACTGGGTGCAGGCAAGGTTAGCTTAACGGCTTCCGTCACCTTGTTCGATGGCGATGGCGACAAGGCTGTCAATTCGGCTAGCCTCGACCTCGGTACGAGTATTCAATTCGAGGATGATGTTCCAGCTTCGCTAACGCCAACCGCAACGCATATCATCGACGATGCAACCTCTCCTGATGTAATAGGTGATCTGCATTTCGTTGCCGGGGCAGATGGCGTTGGAACCGTGGTATTCAATATCACTAACGGCGAGCCGGCTCAGGATTCCGCTGGTAACAATCTGTTCATCAACGGTGAGCAGCTGTTCCTGAACTATGGTTCTGGCGGTACGGATATGACCCGAATTGAAGCGACGACGGCTGATGGTGATGTCGGCTTCTGGATCGATATCGATCCTGCCAACAACACTTACACCTTGCATTCGAATGGTGTGATTGAGAATGGAACCGCGGTGAGTTCTGCCACCATTGAAAAGGTGGGTGGCGGCAATAAGGACTGGAAGGCGTTCATCAATCTTGGCGGTACCCAGGAAGATGCATTCCTCACCACCAAGAATGGTGACAGCGTCAACACCAACAACGGCGAGATCGGGATCTCTGACGGGCAAAGTTTCAAGGTTGGTGAGGGGCTCCGTATCGATCTGCTGGATGGTTTGACTACGTCCGGCTCAGGTGGCGGCGAAACGTATTCGATAACCGGCCCGCACAATACGAGCAACTCCTTCAGGCAGAAGGTCACATCTACTAACCAGGGGAATGCAAACATCACCTTAGCTGCGATTGTTGCCAACGACTTCACTGGCCTGTTCTATGGAGATGCTGATGACACCAAGATCAACCTATCTACCTCTAATATCAAGGTTTACGACGCCAACGGTAATCAGGTGAATGGCTTGGTCATGACGGACAATCCCGACGGTTCCATTACTGTTAAGGGCATACAGGCAGGCTGGACCTTCGAGATCAACTCCACGACCGAGTTTAATGCGGTACAGATTGATGCTGCCTCAGGTTCTGGCAACTTCAAGCTTGGGGTGTTCAGCTACGGCGAAAGCTCTTTCGGCGAACCTGTGGAGTTGGACTACAGCATTACCGGAACTGACGGTGATGGGGATGCGGTGAGTGGTAATCTCAGTGTCACCATGTACCCGGAAGGCGCCACGCAGAACGGTACAAGTGGCGACGATACATTGACTGGAACTTCCGGTTCCGACTACCTGCTCGGCAACGCTGGCAACGACATTCTGAACGGCGGAGACGGCGATGACATTCTGGTTGGCGGGGCTGGTCTTGATACCCTCACAGGTGGCGGTGGTGCTGACCGATTCGTGCTAACCAATGGCGATGGTCCTGACACGATTACCGACTTTGCTGTAGCTCAGGGCGATGTGCTTGACATCAGCGATGTGTTGGCAGGAGCGCAAATCACGGCCGAGCAGTTCGCGGCTTCGCCGGGCTCCTACCTGATCTTTGAACAATCCGGAGCGAATACGGTTGTGAAGCTCGATCTGGATGGTTCTGGCTCTGGTACGAACACGATGACGGTTGTGACACTGCAAAACGTCACTGCTACTTCGCTGGACCTGACAACACTAATTACTAGCGGTCAAATCGATCATACTTCTTAATTAATAACTGGACTGGTTATTGGCAGGCACCTTCGGGTGCCTGTTTTTTTGACTATTCCATATTGAATCAATGGATTAATTGGTCCGAAAGGACTATAGGAATGATGTGTTCCTATATCTATAGTCATCCTCATGCTTGCTATTCCTTAAAACAATGGAGAAAGCAAAAATGGGTGACGTCAACCAAGTGCCTCATGGCACCAGACTAGAAGCCATCGGCACCGTCAAGGCCGTCACTGGTACAGCAAAAGCAATCGACACGGCGGGAGTGGAACGCCAACTGCAACCGGGGGACAAGGTATACCCCAACGAAACGATTGTGACTGCCGATGGCGGAGTAGTCCTAATCGAGTTCCTGAACGGCACCCATCTTGATCTTCCTCCCGCTTCACAAATTGTGCTGGATGGTGAAATCCTGGAATTAGCTAGGGCACAGAGCGAGCCGCTCACCGTCGAGCAGATTCAGGAGATGATTGCTCGTGGCGAAGATCCGGCGGCCATCGCCGAAGCCACCGCAGCCGGGGCCGCAGCGGGGGATGAGGGCGGCTCTTCTTTTGTCGTGGTCGATTTCAATAATACCCAGGGCAATGTGACCAGCGGTTTCAACACGCTCGGCATCCCGACACCTGCTTTTCCCATTCTTGAAGCCGAATTGCCGCCTGAGGATGACGACGGCGGCGCACCTCCTCCGTCACTTCCTGGCGACAATGGTGTGGGCATCGTCATTCCTGGCGCCCTTACCGTGAACGAGGCAAATTTGGCGAATGGCTCCGATCCGGATAGTACGGCGCTCACGCAGCCGGGCACTTTCACGATTAGTGCGTCGGATGGGGTAAATGAATTGGCTATCGAAGGGCAGGCCATTATTTCCAATGGCGTTTTCACTCCGATCAGCCTGGTGACCGCATCAGGCAATACGATTGCCATCACCGATTACAATCCGGCGACGGGGACGATCAGCTATACCTATACCTTGAATGATAATGAAGCTCACCCTGCCGGCAATGGCACCAACGTATTGTCTGAAAATCTCTCCGTGGAATTGACCGATACCGATGGCGACACCGCAAGCGGGTCGCTGGTTATTAACATCATCGACGACGTGCCTGCCGTTGTGAATGATGCCAAGACAGTTTCCGAGGCGCAGCTGACGGATCTGAATATCGGTTTCGTGCTCGATTTCAGCACCAGCATCAACAACACTGAGTTGAATTTGATGGTCGATGCGGTCAAGGCGGCGGCACAGGACATCTTTGCGATGAATCCGGAAGGCACGACTGTGTCTTTGGTGATTTTTTCCGCGACTTCGCTGACCTATGGCCCTTACACCAGCTACGAAGAGTTCCGGGATCAATTGAATGCGCTTAATCCCATCGATGGAGGCCAGCGGCCGCTTGGTCCCGGGACCGATTTCACCGATGCGATCCAGGCCACGATGGCGTTCTATGAGCCGGTCCAGGGTGCGAATAACCAAATATTCTTCTTGAGCGATGGCAACCCCAACCAGCAACTGGGTACGGGCGGCAATGCGCTTCTTGACGCGACTTCCGCCGCCTGGGGCGAGTTTCTCAATAGCAATGGAATCAATATCGCGACGATAGGCATCGGCGACAATATCAAGCTGGAACGGTTGCAGGATGTGGATCTCGACGGCGAGGGCGAACCGATTCTTGTCGATTTTTTCCGCGACCTCCTTGAAACGTTGCCTCCCATCGTACAGCCGGGCATTACCGGCAATGTGATCGCGAGGGATGATGTCAATAGCGGAGCCAATAACGATACGTATGGGGCCGATGGCGGCAGGCTGCTTTCCATTCAGGTCAATACCGCAGCGGGCCTCACGACTTATACCTGGGATGGCGACAATACGATTACCCTCGGGGGCGCGCAGAGCGGCACGATCTCGGGCGATGTATTGACGGTGATGACGCAACTGGGCGGCAAGTTCACGTTTTATTTCGATAGCTCAGGCGCCAACTCCGCCGGCAAGTGGGTCTATGACCCGCCGCAAAATGTCGACAGCACTACGGACGAGGTCTTCACCTATCAGGTAATTGATGGCGATGGCGATATTGCCGGCGGCAGTTTGACGGTCACCGTCACCGACAACGCCACTCTCAGCGCCCAAAATTCCGCGGCGGAACCCAGCCTTGCATTGATGAGCGCAGAAGCTGCCGAAGCGGGGGGTAACAATTGGCTGTCGGCGCTTGCATTGCGAGGTAATGTACTTGGCGCAAACGCCGCACCGGGCGACGTCGTGGCATTCGCGAACCTGCTTGCCGTGACGGCGGCGGGGATCGATATCGCCGGCCTTCACGGGATATTGCATCTCGAATCTTCCGGCGACTATGTTTATACACCTTATGACCCGGATATCGCTCCGGGAACAATCGAAAACTTCAGCTATACCGTCCAGCATTCCGGCGGCAATACCACGACATCGAGCTTCCAGTTGGAAGTCGTTGGCAATCCCGATGGTGGGCTGTCAGGCAATGTCATTCAGGGTGGTACCGGGGCGGACATACTCAACGGACTCGAAGGAGATGATCTCCTTCTTGGAGACGCCGGGGACGACACCCTCAACGGAGGCGTCGGCCTTGACCGTCTTGTAGGCGCCTCGGGAACGGATCATCTGAACGGCAACGAAGGAGCCGACCTGCTTGAGGGCGGCAGCGGCGACGACACGCTGGAAGGCGGAGAGGGGGACGACATCCTCATCGGTAATTCAGGCAACGATATCTTGGTTGGAGGGGACGGCAATGACGTGCTGATCGGCGCTACAGGCGACGATCTCCTCACCGGCGAGACGGGCAGCGACGTGTTTCTGTGGAAAGCGGGAGAAACCGGGCGCGATGTCATTCGTGACTTTACGCAAGGCGAGGGGGGCGATGTGTTGCATCTGGCTGATATCCTGCAGGATGAGCATGCGAATGCCGATTCGCTGGGGAGTTACCTCTCGTTCGCTTTCGACGGGCAAAATACCAGCCTGATCATCGATGTTGATGGAGCGGGCGCGGGAACAGCGACGCAAACGGTGGTGCTGGAAGGGGTCGACTTGACGGCCAACAATACATTGACGAACGCGGCAATCATTACCAATTTGCTGGCGGACCAAAACCTGAGAGTTGATCCTTAACTCTTGGAAAAATTTCACAAAAATGGCGATTTTGCGGGCCATTTTTTATATGCGAAATCCCCCCCATTTGGGGTAGAGACCGCTTGCTGGACGCATGTTATAGTCCTGCTCGAAAAGTAGAACTGTATGTTTTTCGCAACAAGGCTGACAAATTTATGCAAGCGCCATATCGTGCCGGTTATTTGTTTGCAAAGAAAAAGTTATTAGAATAAATTGAGTTCGAGTCTAAGTTAGTTAATAACTTTTAGATCAATAAAAGGGGTTATTATGAATTTCAAGCATTCCGTCTTTTTTTGCGCGGTAGCCAGCGCGCTGCTCGCGAGCCAGGCGGTATCCGCCCAAACATTGAGCGAAGCCGTCGATCAAACCATCAAGTCCAATCCTGATGTATTGATTGAGGCTAACCGCCGTCTTTCCACAGATGAAGCTGTGAATCAGGCCAAAGGCGGCTACCGCCCGAAAATAGACTTGTCTGCAGGTGTCGGGGCCGAATGGAGCGAGAATACCTCCACGCGCCCGGGCAGCGATAACCTTTGGCGCCGTGAATCCGCGCTGACCCTTTCCCAAATGATTTATGACGGCTTCGGCACGAAGAGTGAAGTTCAGCGTCATCAGGCACGAGTAAAGTCGGCCGCACATCGGGTGGCGGGTACTTCCGAGGAAATCGGTCTGCGAGCTGTCGAGACCTACCTCGAAGTCGTCCGCCGCCAGGAACTGCGCAACCTGACCCAGGATAACCTGGCCGCTCATGAACGCGTGTTCGAACAGATCAAGCTTCGTTCCGACAGCGGCGTTGGCCGGAAGGCCGACCTCGAACAGGCGCAAGCCCGTCTCGCATTGGCTCAAGCCAACATGGCATCTGCCGAAGCGAACCTGCGCGAAGCTCATATTCAGTTCCAGCGCGTCGTCGGTGAAATGCCGCGCGATATAGCCCGTCCTGACCAGCCTGCAGGTGTTCCCACCTCGGAAGAGGATGCATTGGGTGTTGCCGTGAGCAATCACCCGCTGCTGAATTCCGCTGCTGCAGATATTGAGGCTGCACAGGCGCAAACCCGTGCTGCGGAGTCGCTGCTGCGCCCACGCGTAGACCTGGAACTGGGCACCAGCTGGAACAATAACCTGGACGGCGTGCGCTACAAGAACAACGATGCCTACGCGATGTTGCGCTTCCGTTACAACCTTTATCACGGCGGTACTGATAAGGCCCGTGTCGCGGAACGCCGCATTCAGGAAATGGAAGCGAGCGAAATCATGAATCGCACGCGCCGCCAGGTGGAAGAAAGTACCCGGTTGTCCTGGAACTCGTTGCTGACTTCTACTGACCGCCTGCCCAAGCTGAAGGCCCACGCCGACGCGACTGAGCTGACGCGTGAAGCATATGCGAAGCAATTCAGTATCGGTCAACGCACTTTGCTTGACTTGCTTGATTCCGAAAACGAGTTGTATACCGCACGCTCCAATTACATCGATGGCCAATTCGTCGAAATGTTTGCGCGCTACCGTTTGCTGGCTGATATGGGCAAGCTGACTGAATCGCTGGGCGTCGCTCCGCGTGAAGAAGCCAAGGTGATCATGGCGAACGGCACGCCTGCCAATGCAGAACCCACTGCTGCGGCAGCCCCTGCTGAACCGGCGTCAGTTGAGGCCGCCCCTGCAGAAGCCGCACCGGCTGCAGAACCTGCCCCGGCAGCGGAACCGATGCCGGCCAAGGAAGAGGCCGCGCCTGCACAGTAAGTGCAGCATTGTCCGTATAAGAAATTAATGGCATGATCGAAAAGGGCAGGGGTAATCTCCTGCCCTTTTTGTTGGGGGAGGCTCTGTTGGCGGCATCCAATAATGCTTGGGGATATCCACTGCGCGCATGGCGAATCGGCCAGGCCGTTGCGCTGGCGGTATTGGTCGCCTATACGGCCATTACATTCGGAGCCAGTTTCGAAGTCGTGCTCAGCGAGCGTCAGCTCGCTTCCGCCGAAACCAAATATGGGGTTCACGCCCGCAAGCGTCTTTCCACCTGGCTGGATCTGATGGCTTCCAACAAGCAGAAGACCGAGCAGGAAAAGCTCGAGCTGGTCAATAATTTCTTCAATCAGATCCTGTTTGTTTCCGATCTCGATCACTGGGGCGTTGTCGATTATTGGGCTACGCCTCTCGAACTTTTAGGTACGGGCGGGGGGGATTGCGAGGATTACTCCATCAGCAAATACTTCACCTTGCTGGCGCTGGGCGTCCCCATCGACAAGCTCAAAATCACCTATGTCAAGGCCACCGGATATGGCTTGCATAACGCTGCGCACATGGTGCTGACCTATTACGCCTCGCCCGGTGCCATGCCGCTCGTGCTCGATAACCTGAATCCTGAAATCAAGCCTGCGGACAAGCGGCTCGATTTGACGCCTGTATATAGCTTTAACGGCGATGGACTATGGCTCGCCAAGGAACGCGGTACCGGCAAGAGCGTGGCCGGCGGTAACAAAATCAGCCTGTGGCGCGACATGATGGCGCGCATGGGGAAAGAATTTTAAGGGAGAAAGAAAATGACGTTACTCCGGCAATTGGTGATCGTGATCGTGACGCTGTTCATACTACTGTTCATCGGCACGTTGCTGCTCAGCATCAACAATACACGCGATTACCTCAATGATCAGTTGCGTACCATTTCTCAGGATACCGCAACGTCCCTGGGTCTGACCTTGACGCCGGCGATGGCTGAAAACGACATGGCTGTCGTCGATCGTATGGTCAGCGCCGTGTCGGATAGCGGTTATTACCGCGAGGTCGTCGTCAGCAACATCGAAGGCAAGCCCATCGTGTCCCGCAAGCAAGACGTCAAGCTGGGCAATGTCCCGCAATGGTTTGTCGATCGCGTACCGCTGGAAACGCCGCGAGGCGAGGCATTGATCATGTCCGGCTGGCAGCAGGCCGGAACGGTGCGTGTGGAAGCGAATCCGGGCTATGCCTATGTGGCGTTGTGGTCGAACACCGTGGAATCGTTCTGGTGGTTCCTGGCTGCTTCTTCGGTCACGGTCCTCCTCGGCGTCATAGCCTTGCACTTCATCCTGCGCCCCCTGCGCGATGTCGAGATGCAGGCAAGAGCCATTTGCGACCGCGAATACCCGGTGCAGAAAAAGATTCCCTGGACGCTGGAACTACGCAGCGTAGTCGAGGCGATGAACCGCATGAGCACGCGGGTCAAGGAAATGTTCGACGAGCAGACGGCCTCGATCGAACGCCTTCGTTCGGAGAATTATCGGGATGCTTTGACCGGTCTTGCCAATCGCCGTTACTTTGAAATGAACCTGAAGCAGCTGATCGAAACCGGAAAACACGGTGCTCTGCTGATGCTGGAACTGAAGGATTTCAAGCAATACAACGAGAAACGCGGCTACCAGGCCGGCGACGAGCTTCTGAAAAATACCGCCGAGTTTCTCGAAGCGATTTGCAAGTCGCAATCGCACCTGGAGTATTTTACGGTGCACTTGTCCGGCGCCAATTTTGCCGTTGTGCTGACCAATGCCGGCGAGCCGGAAGCCATGGAACTTGGCCAGCAGCTCTCCAAGGCGATGTTGCGTTTCAAGGAGCGCGGTCTGGTGGACGGGGAAGAGGTCGGCCATATCGGGATTGCGCTCTTCAGCGGCCAAAGCTACGGGGAGGTGCTCTCGGCAGCGGACATGGCGCTACGTGCAGCGCAACAGCAGGGACCGAATGCAGTCAGCCTGATCGACCCAGGCAAGGCGGGCGGCGACAGCCCGGTACGCACAGCCACGCAGTGGGGCGACATTCTGCGCGAAGCGCTGGCCAGCAAGCGCATTTCACTGCTGGTACAACCGGCCAAGGCAGCGGCAGAGGCCGCTCGTAATACCGTGATGCATTATGAGTCCCTGATGCGCCTTACGGATGATCAAGGGGCGGTCATTCCCGCTGTCGTTTATACACCAGTGGCAAAACGCCTGCGCCTTGCTACTGATTTCGATCGAGCCATGATCTCCGAGGTGTTGTCACGCCTTGCTGCCAAGCGTTACGGAGACACGCCGGTCGCCGTCAACCTTTTCCCTGTCAGTTTGCAGAATGCCGACTTCGTCAATTGGCTCTGCGACCAGCTGAAGCAGTTGCCTGCAGCCGCCTCCAAACTCCTGATTGAAGTATCCGAATACGGAATGATCGAGAACGTGGACGCGCTGCGCGACTTCATTGCCCGGGTAACGCCATACGGCACGCGGGTCGGCCTTGACCACTTCGGCCGCGGCTTCTCGTCGTTCGGCTACCTGAGCACGCTGAAACTCGATTACATCAAGATCGACGGCAGCTACGTGCGTGGCATCCTGCAGAACAAGGACAACCAATTCTTCATCGAGTCGGTGATCAAGGTGGCACACGGCCTGGAAATCAAGGTGTTCGCGGTTTCCATCGAAACCGAGGAGGAGCTTAACCTGCTGAGCGGACTTGGGCTGGATGGCGTCCAAGGTTACGGAGTCGGACGACCGGAAGAAAAATAAAGGAAAGATTCGTTGGTTGTTATGAGGAGCCTGAGCCACAGGCTCCTCATTTTGTTTCCGTTGCCCAGCAGGTCAGCGTTCTCTCAACGCCTCGTACTTGGCCTTCAACACTGGCTTCATCAGGTATTGCAATACCGTCTTCTTGCCTGTCTTGATATGGACGGTAGAAACCATCCCGGGAATGATCGGCAGTTTCTTGTGTGTGCCAGTGAACACGCTGGTTTGAGTGCGCACCTGCACCAGGTAGTAACTCTCGCTCTTGCCATTCTTCTCTTCGGTAATGGTGTCGGCGCTGATGGTCTCGACATTGGCTTCCAGGCCGCCATAGATCGAGAAATCATAAGCTGTCAGCTTGACCATCGCCTCTTGCCCGGGGTGGATGAAACCTACGTCCGACGGGCGAACCTTGGTTTCGATGAGGAAGGTATCTTCCAGCGGCACCACTTCCATGATCTCCATGCCGGGCTGAAGCACGCCGCCCAGCGTATTGACCTTGATCTGCTTGACGATGCCGGTGACCGGCGAGCGTACGGAAGTGCGGGCCAGACGGTCTTCGGCCGCCACGTTGCTGGCGCTGGTTCCGGCTAGCTCGGCACTGGCCAGGCTGGCCTCGGAAGCTGACTCGGAACGAAACTTTGCCCAGGCGGCATCGACTTTTGTGCTGGCTTCGGCTGCGGCTTGCTCCAAGCGCGGAATCGACAGGCGAGTGGAATCCATATCGCCCTTGAGGTCGCTCAACTGGCGTTCCAGACGCAGGATTTCCACCTCGGACATCACTCCTTGCTGGGCAAGGGGGCGGCTGATTTTCAGCTCTCTTTCGATCAATGAATAGCTCTCTTCCAATTGCTTCAGCTTGGCCTTGGTTTCCTGCAGCTCCTGCCGGCGCTGGCTCGCTTGCTGGCTGAGGACGCTGACGGAGGTTTCCATTTCACGCATGCGCGAAATGTAGAGCTGACGCTCTTCCTCGGCAACCGCGGGGTTGGATTTGACCAGTTCCGCGGGCAATTGCAATGGCCGGCCGGAAGCTTCCGCACTCAGCCGTGCGACCTTGGCGAGCAAAGCGTCGCGCTTGGCCTTGGATTCGCCGAGCGAGGAAGAAAAACGGGTTTCATCCAGGCGCACGATGATGTCGCCCTTGCGCACCATGTCGCCCACCTTGACGGGAATGCTGGAAATGATGCCGCCTTCCATATTCTGGATGACCTGCACCTGGCTGGAAGGAATGACCTTGCCTTCGCCCACGGTGACCTCGTCGATCTCGGCAAAATAAGCCCAGATGAAAAACATGACGAAGAACGCGATGAAACCGTAAAGGATGTAGGAGCCGAAACGCGGTGTTTCCTGGAAGAGCGCCGCCGTGCTGTCCTGCATCAATTCGATGTCGTCGCTGGAAACCTTGCCGGCAGATGCCGATTTTTCCGGAAGCATCTTGTCTTTTGCGATCGTTTTAAGTTTTTGCAACATGCAGTTTGCCTCCAGAAAGCGCTTCAAGTACCTGTTCCTTCGGGCCATCCGCAATAATACGGCCGCCGTCGACGACGATCAGCCGGTTGACCAGCGACAGCATGGAAGCGCGATGTGTGACCAGCAGCAGCGTCTTGCCCTCGAGGTGCTGGGCGAGCTTGGCCTTGAGGTTTTCTTCGGAGCGGTTGTCGAGCGAATTGCTGGGCTCGTCCAGGATCATCATCACCGGATCGAGCAGCAGCGCGCGGGCGACGGCGATCGATTGCCGCTGGCCGCCCGAAAGGCCTTCGCCGCGCTCGCCTACCGGCATATCGAAGCCCAGCGGGTGGCGATTGACGAACTCCGTCACGCCGGCGATTTCAGCGGCATTCAGCATTGCCCGATCGTCCACATAGGGCGCGCCGAACACGATGTTGTTGCGGACAGTGCCGTAGAACAGCATGGGATCCTGCGGCACGTAAGCTATGTTGCGGCGCAAGTCGGCAGGGTCTATCTGCTGCAAGTCCACGCCGTCGATCCATACCGAACCGGAGGTCGGCTGGTACAGACCCATGATCAGTTTTTCGATGGTGGTCTTGCCGGAGCCGATGCGGCCAATGACGCCAACGCGCTCACCCGCGGCAACGCGGAAGGAAACATTCTGCAAGGCGGCGACCGGTTGCTCAGGGTAATTGAACGTGACATCCTTGAACTCGATCGTGCCCTTGAAGTCCGCGCGGTGAACAAAGCTCTTGCCCTGCTCGCGCTCCATCGGCAGCGCCATCATGCGATTGATACCGTCCAGCGCGGCGCGCGCATGGTGATAGCGCGTAATCAGGCCGGCGACTTGGGAGAGCGGCGCCAACGCGCGCCCGGTCAGCATGGTGCAGGCGACCAGCGCACCGACCGACAGCTCGCGTTCGGAAATCAGGTAGACGCCGACGATAACGACGCCGACGCTCGCCAGTTGCTGCAGGAAAGTGGCGGCATTCACGTTCGCAGCGGACAGCAGCCTTGCCTTGAGGCTCAGCTTGCCGAGATGGCCGACCAGTTGTTCCCAGCGGCGTTGCATCGGGCCTTCCGCGCCGATGGCTTTCAGGGTTTCCAGTCCGGTCAGGCTTTCGATCAGGGTCGATTGGCGCTGCGAAGAGGTGCGGAACGTTTCGTTGATGACCTTCGCCAGCGGTTTCTGCAGCAGGAAGGACGTCAGCAGGATCAGCGGGACCGCGACGAGGGCCGGGATTGCAGCCATGCCGCCTATCCACCAGATCAGCATGAGGAAGAGGATCAGGAAGGGCAGGTCGACCAGTGTGGTAATGGTGGCCGAGGTAATGAATTCGCGGAAGGATTCGAATTCCTGCAGGCTGCTGGCGAACGCGCCGACGGAGGGCGGGCGCGCTTCCATGCGGATGCCCATCACTTTTTCGAAGATGTTGGCGGAGAGGATGACATCGATCTTCTTGCCGGCAATGTCGATGAAGTAGCCGCGCAGGCTGCGCATCACGAAATCGAACACATACACCACGGCGACGCCGATGGCGAGCACCCACAAGGTCTCGATGGTATTGTTGGGCACGACGCGGTCGTACACGTTCATGATGAACAGCGGCATCACCAGCGCGAACAGGTTGATCAGCAGGGAAGCGACCAGTACTTCGCTGTAGATCGGCCACGACATTTTGACGGTATCCCAGAACCAGTGCTTGGGCTTGGGGATGAAGCTCATATCGGAGCGCTTGTCGAAGCGGAACGCCGGCTTCACGAAAATGGCGAAGCCGGTATAGCGTTCTTCCAGCTCTTTCAGCGGGATATCGGCCTCGCCTGCACCGGCTTCGGGGAATACGATCTTGGCCTGGTTGTCATGCTTTTCGAGCAGGATGCAGGCCTGGCCGTCTTGCAGCAGCAATACGGTCGGCAAAGTCAGGTTGCTGATTTCATCGAGCTTGCGCTTGATGATCTGGGCGCTGATATCCGCGCGGGCAGCAGCGCGGACGAATAATTCCGGGGTGAGGCGCGAGGAGACGAGTGGCAGGCCGGCGGTCAGGGACTGAAGGGAAAACGGGCGATGCTGCATGCGGGTGAGCAGTACCAGGCAATTTGCCAGGGGGTCGTCGGGAAGCAACGCCTCCTTGGGAATATCCCATGCCTGTTTCTGGGGAGTGCCTGCGTTGGCGGTCATATCGATCCTCGTAAGCGCGTATGCGGATGCGAGGCCGATTCTAGCATGCAATGGGCGCGTCTATGCGGCTGCGGCATTGAAAAACAAGTGGTTGCCGGAACTTTCTTACAGTTTTGCAATCACCGCTTCGCTTCCAGTTCCTCCCAGCGCAGCATGACTTGCTCCAGCTCGGCATCTATCGCTGCCAGGCGGGCCTGCAATACCTTCACTCGCGGGGGATCGGCGCGATAGATATCGGGATCCGCCAGCTCGGCGTTGAGCGCGTTCTGCTCGGTTTCCAGCGCCTCGATCTTGTCCGGCAAAGCTGCCAGCTCGTGGGTTTCCTTGAAGCTGAGCTTTGAAGGGGCTGGTTTGGGCGCGGCCGGTTTTTGCACTGGCGCAGCTTTGGGTTTGTCGATGACCGCTTCGGTCGCGCGCTGTTCGGTAAAGCGTCGCCAATCGTCGTAACCCCCGCCGAATTCGGTCAGCTGCCCATTGCCTTCGAACGCGATCACCTGCGTTACGGTGTTTTCCAGGAAGGCGCGGTCATGGCTGACCAGGAACAGCGTACCGCCGAAATCCTGCAGCAGCTCTTCCAGCAGTTCCAGCGTGTCGATATCGAGGTCGTTGGTCGGTTCGTCCAGCACCAATACATTGGCCGGACGGGCGAACAGTCGGGCCAGCAGCAGGCGGTTGCGCTCTCCGCCGGAAAGCGACTTGACCGGTGCGCGGGCGCGTTGCGGCGGGAAGAGGAAATCTTCAAGGTAGCTGATGACATGCTTGCGCTCGTTGCCGATTTCGACGAAATCGGAGCCGGGACTGATGGTGTCCGACAGCGTGGCTTCCTCGTTCAGCTGCTCGCGCATTTGATCGAAATAGGCGATGTTGAGATTGGTGCCACGCTTGATTTCGCCGCTGTCCGGTTCGAGTTCGCCCAGGATCAGCTTCAGCAAGGTGGATTTGCCGGCGCCATTGGGGCCGAGCAGGCCGATGCGGTCGCCTCGCAGGATGCGCGTGGAGAAGTCGCGGATGATGCTGCGGCCGCCGAAGGATTTGTTGACGCCCGTCAGTTCCGCGACCAGCTTGCCGGAGCGTTCGCCCGCGTCCACCGCCAACCGGACATTTCCTTGCCGCTCGCGGCGTGCGGCGCGTTCCAGGCGCAAGCGCTCCAGGCGGCGAACGCGGCCTTCGTTGCGGGTACGGCGCGCCTTGATGCCCTGGCGTATCCAGGCTTCCTCCTGGGCCAGCACCTTGTCGAACTTGGCGGCGTGCGTGGCTTCGATTTCCAGCAGCTCGGCCTTCTTGACCTGGTAGGCACTGAAGTTGCCCTTGAATTCGGTGATGCGTCCGCGGTCGAGCTCGACGATGCGGGTGGCAAGACTATCCAGGAAACGCCGGTCATGGGTGATGAAAAGCAGCGCGCCCTTGAAGTCCAGCAACATCTGCTCCAGCCATTCGATCGCGTCGAGGTCGAGGTGGTTGGTCGGTTCGTCCATCAGCAGGATTTCGGGTACGGCCACCAGCGCGCGGGCCAGCGCGACGCGTTTGCGCCAGCCGCCGGAAAGCGTGGAGACCGGCGTATCGGCAGGCAGGCTGAGGCGCGACAGCACTGTTTCGACACGCGCCTGCACCTGCCAGCCATCCTGTGCCTCCAATTCGTGCTGCAAATGCTGCATCTGGTTCAGCAGCGCCGTCGTGTCGGCATCCGGCTCGCTCATCGCATGGGTGACCGCATGGTAATCGATCAATACCTGGCGCAGATTGCCCAGGCCTTCGGACACGGCTTCGAATACCGTGTGCTCGGGGTCGAGCACCGGTTCCTGCGGCACATAGGCGAGGCGCACGCCAGGGGCCCGCCATATGGTGCCATCATCGAGCTTGGATTCGCCGGCGATGACTTTCAGCAGGCTGGATTTTCCGGTGCCGTTGCGGCCGATCAGCCCGACGCGCTCGCCGGGGTCGAGCAGGAAATCGGCATGGTCGAGGAGGGGAGTGAGGCCGTAAGCCAGGCTGGCGTTTTCTAGGGTGATGTAAGGCATGGCGGCATTTTACCAGCCGCAGAGGGCTCAGCGAGACTGCTTGCTGAATTCGGACAAGGTTTGCTTGCAGGGCGAGGGCTCATCGCCGGCGGCGCCGAGATCGACGAAAGGCAGCAGCGCGGCCAGCGGATTGACAAAGGCGAGCGCTACGCTGCCCGCGACGCGGGCCGCAATCGGGCCGCCTTCGGGCTTCACGTCGGGGTCGACGAAGGTGCCGCGTACGCGGATAGGCGAACGCAACGTGAAGGGCGATACGTTCTTGGGTTTGGCGATCAGCCGCAGATTAAGGGTCTCCTCCGCGAGATTGAGGCTGCCGTCGACCAGTACCAGCGTCACGTTGGTATCGATCAGTGCCGCTTGCGGTTTGGCGATGCCGTTCTTGGCATGAAAATCCATCACGGCGCACTGCATGATCAGCGGGTCGTCGCCTTTCAGCTTGATGCCCAGGCTTTGCGCGAGATCGATGCCGATGAGTTCCACCAGTAAATGGGAAATGGTGCCTTTACGCACGTAGGTCAGAATTTCGCCGTCGAGCGAGGCCATCAACTCTTTCGTAGAATTTCCCTGTCCCGCAAGCTTGGACCTGCCGTTCAGCATGCCGGTGATGTAGGCGGGCGGAACTTCCTGGTCGCCCTCGCGCCTTGCCTGCTGTTTCCGCTCCTTCGAGACTTTCAGCCACTTTTCGAGATCGATGTCCTTCCAATGCAAGTCGATGGCCCACTTGGGGGGCGGATGCTCTGTCTTCTGCTTGTCCTGGTGGGCATCGATGGAAATCAGGCCGGAGATCGAGCCACCAGCGGTGCTGGCGGCGATCTTCGCCAGGGCAAGCTTGCCCTTGTCCATCGACAGGTCGGCCTTGAACGGCCGTATCGGCTCGGCGAAGGCATTGCCGGGATCGACATAGTCCAGCCGGACGATGATGTTGGCGTCCATCTTGTTGAGCGAGGGCAGGTCCAGCGGACGATCCGCGAACAGCTTGCCCTTGCGGGGCTTGGCGACGCTGCCGTCGTCCTTGCGCGTGCCGAAGGCAGGGAAGAGGTCCTCCAGCACCAGCCGCTTGCCCCCGAGTTCGCCATTGAGCGACGGCCGCTCCGGGCGGGGGTCGTAGCGGAAGCGTCCGAACAGGTCGCTACTGCCTATGCGTGCGCTGATCACATCGACATTCCACACCTCGTCATTCTTTTTGACGCGGCTGGTGAGCACGAATTTATCGGTGACGGGCAGCACGCTGTTGGTGAAATTGCCAAGCACGCTGAGCGAACCCCCTCGGGCCTTGACCTTCGCGTTGATGCGCTGCCGCCCGAGGAGGTCGGAGATCGTTCCGTCGAAATCCAGGCGCAGCCCTGCATAATTGGCCCAGCCGCGGGAGCGGACCGGCGGGGCAGTCTCGTCATGAGTGGTGATGGGCAGAAAGCCGTTGGTGTCGATGCCGGCCTGCAGTTCCTTGCCCTTGTAATGACCCTTGGCGCGGACATGGGAAACCGCATTGCGTTGGTTGGCGCCTTCGCTGGTAGTGAAATCCACCTTGAAATCGGCCTCGTGGATAGCATCGACGATCTCGGCGTAGCCCTTGGTCGCGATCAGCTTTTCTACGACCGGGAAAGGCTTTTTGGTGTTGTCGTTGTCCTTCTTGAAATGCCAGCTCGCCTCCCCGTCGGCATGCCGGATCAGGCGCAGGTCGATATTGCTGACTTCGAGCGCCTTGACCCGCAGCTCGTCGGTTTTACGGAAGCGATACAAGTCGCCATAGCGCAATTGAAGGCTGGCCTGGCGCGTGTCGACGAAATGCGGTGTCTTGAACCCCTCCGGTGCCGCGACCCATAAACCGCCGACCTTGAGCCTGAGGCCGCCGACGAGACGCAGCTGGAAGGGTTCTGCGATCCGGATCTGCCGATGCAGCTGCTCGCTGGCAACTCGTTCGAACGGCACGCGCAGGAACGGCCAGCCGATGACCTCGCAAATGGCGATGGCGGCGATCAGAACCAGCGTTACCGCCAGGAGCGCGCGCAGAAAAATTGATTTTCCGCGACGATTTTGCGCAGCAGTCTGTTGCATGGGATTTTTTTCAAAAACCTCGCGATTGGCTCTTCAATGAATGGATTGCCCATCGGGTCAAAAGGTTCAGGTCGATATCAGCCTTTACCCAGCATCGCGCGTATCTGCGCCATGCGTTCCTTGCCGTGTTCCTTGCTCGCCGCGGGGTCTGCGCCCGGCATGCCGGAATGGCGTACGTCGTCGGTCGGCAGCTCGGCGATGAAGCGGCTGGGTTCGCACGATTCGGTTTCGCCGGCACGCTTGCGTTTCTTGCACCAGGAAATATGCAGCGAGCGCTCCGCGCGGGTGATGCCGACATACATCAGGCGGCGCTCTTCCTCGATCTTGCCGTTGTCCACCGATTCGCGGTGCGGCAGGATGCCTTCCTCGACGCCGATCAGGAACACGTGGCCGAACTCCAGTCCCTTGGAGGCGTGCAGCGTGGAAAGCTTGACCGCGTCCGGCTCGCCTTCCTCGCGGCCTTCCAGCATGCTCATCAGCGCGACCATCTGCGTCAGTTGCAAGAGGTTGCGTTCGTCATCGTCGCCTTTCTTCGTCAGCCAGCCGACGAAGTCCATCACGTTCTTCCACTTGGTCTCGGCGGCGCGCGGTTCCTCGCTGTCGTAGAGGTGCATTTCATACTGGATCGCGCCGAGCAGGTCGTTCAGCACCTCGCCTGCCGGATCCTTGGTGGAGCGCTCCTGCATGCGGTTGATGAAGTTGCAGAAGGTGAGCAGGTCGTCGAGTTGCTTGGCGCCGACCAGTTGCTGGAAGCCGCCCTCGAAGGCCGCTTCGAACAGCGAGACGTGCTTCTGCGCAGCATATTCGCCCAGCCTTTCCAGCGTGGTGTTGCCTATGCCTTTCTTGGGCGTGGTCGCGGCGCGGATGAAGGCCGGGTCGTCGTCCTCGTTGGCGATCAGCCGCAGGTAGGCGACCAGGTCCTTGATCTCGGCCTTGTCGAAGAATGACTGTCCGCCGGAAACGGTGTAGGGCACTTTGTGTTCGCGCAGTTTTTCTTCCAGCAGGCGCGACTGGTGGTTGCCGCGGTAGAGGATGGCGTAGTCGGCGAATTTTGTGCGGTGCTCGAACTTGTGCGCCATCAGCTTCATCACCACGGTTTCGGCTTCGTGCTCGTCATCACGCATTGCGGACACGGTGATCATGTCGCCGGTGCCGTGCTCGCTCCACAGTTTTTTCTCGAACAGCTTGGGATTGTTGGCGATGACCTGGTTGGCGGCTCGCAGGATGCGCACGGTGGAGCGGTAGTTCTGCTCGAGCTTGATAACCTTGAGCTTGGGAAAGTCCTCGGTCAACTGGCGCAGGTTTTCCACGTCCGCGCCGCGCCAGCCGTAGATTGCCTGGTCGTCGTCGCCTACCGCCGTGAAGCGGCCTTCCACGCCGGTCAGCAGCTTGACCAGCTTGTACTGGCAGGCGTTGGTGTCCTGGTATTCGTCGATCAGCAGGTATTTCAGCTTGCGCTGCCACTTGTGCAGCGCGTCCGCGTGCTGCTCGAACAGCTCGACCGGAAGGCGGATCAGGTCGTCGAAGTCGACCGCCTGGTAGGCCTTCAGGGTCTGCTGGTAAATCTGGTAGACCTTGGCCGCGGCATGCGTGTCTTCCTCGTCGGCCCGCGCCTTGGCCTGGTCCGGGGTGAGAAAGGCATTCTTCCAGCTGGAAATCTGCGACTGCGTGCGGCGCAGAAGCTGCTTGTCGGTCGTTGCCAGCACGTCGGCCAGGATCTTGAAACTATCGGAAGAGTCCAGGATGGAGAACTGCGGCTTGTAGCCCAGCAGCGTCGCTTCCTGGCGCAGCATCTGCAAGCCCAGCGAGTGGAAGGTGGTCACGGTCAGGCCTTTGCTCGGCTTGCCTTCCAGCAGCTTGCCGACGCGCTCCTGCATTTCGCGCGCGGCCTTGTTGGTAAAGGTGATCGCGGCGATCTCCCTGGGCTGGTAGCCGCACTGGTCGATCAGGTGCACGATCTTGTGGGTGATGACGCGGGTCTTGCCACTGCCGGCGCCGGCGAGTACCAGCAGGGGACCGTCAAGATATTTGACCGCTTCGCGTTGCGGAGGATTGAGTTTGGAAAGCATGGGCCTATTTCAGCAGGAAACGAATGCGCGGCAGTATTGCGGCACGGGGTGCGGGTAACGCCTCGCCAGTTGGCTAATCCAAGGGAAGGCAGCATCGCAATGCGCGCAAGTTTACCGATTGCCCGGTGAGGTGTCACTTCGGGTGATGGCATCCAGCTATGCAACATGGGTACTTTTCCTTTGACAGCAGATGGTTACATTCGCCTTCAGACGTGATATGTTAACCAAACAAGTCCCGCCCTTCCGCGTATGCGGTTGCCCTGCTGCGGGATGGCCGGAAAGCGAGGTCCTTCATGCCTAAAATCCTGGTTGTAGACGACGATCTGGCTGTCCTGGCGACGATCAGTCTGGGGTTGCGGCAGGCAGGCTATCAGGTATTGCAGGTGGATAGCGGGTTGCCGGCCATTCGCATATGCAAGCATGAGAAACCCGACCTGGCCATACTCGACATGATCATGCCTGACCTCAGCGGGCTGCAGGTGGCCGAGGCACTCAGGAACGAAACCTTGACCCCCTTCATTTTTCTCTCTGCGTACAGCGATGATAATCTCGTCAAGGCCGCGGTGGAGGCCGGCGCACTGGGCTACCTGGTCAAACCCGTCGAAATGGCGCGCATTGTGCCTGCAATAGAGGTGGCGCTGAAACGCGCCGATGAACTGGAACAGTTGCGGCAGAGCAATGCCGACCTTGGGGAAGCCTCTATCGTAAACCGGGAGACCGACATGGCCGTGGGGCTGATTATGGAACGCCATCACCTCGACCGGGCGGCCGCCTTCGACATGCTCCGCGCCAATGCGCGCGGCCATCCGGGCGGCATCGTGGGATTGGCGCAGCGGCTCGTCAGCGGCGAAAAAGTGAAACTGACGGCGATGTAACATTGATATTGTCCGGGCCGCGTCGAAAATTTACATCATGATGTTTCTCTCGCAAAAAAGAACAACCGGAAGCGTGGCATGAATCCTTTTGAAAAAAGCGCAATGGTTGCCCGGGAACTGGGCATCGACGCCGAAGAAATCGCTCGGCGGAAAAGCTTTCTTCAATTTGACGAACACGATGCCGAGCTGCTGAGAAACCTGCAATCGCTGCAGCAGCATTACGAAGACGATATTGCAACCGCTTTTTTCGATCACCTGCTCGGATTTTCGCAGATCCGCGACATGGTTCCGGACGAGGAGACGCTGCTACGCCTCAGAAGCACGCTTGCCATCTATTTCCGCGGCCTTACCTCGGGCGAATACAACGATGCGTATGTTCACAACCGGCTGCATGTAGGCATCGTCCACAAGCGCGTCGGATTGGACCCGAAGTGGTACTTGGGGGCCTATCGCAAATACCTGTCGGACTTCCTTTTCCGGCTATGGAGACTGTACGGCGATGATCACGAGAAATTCCTGGCGACCTTTGACGCCCTGCTGAAGATCGTGCTGTTCGACATTGGCCTGGCGATCGATACCTATCACCACGCGGACAAGCAGGAAGTCCTGCAATTCGAAAAACGGCTTCAGGACCTGCTCGACGGCATCGATGCCGTGGTCTGGGAAGCCGATACCGATATGCGGTTTACTTTCGTCAGTCACCAGGCGCAGGGAATGCTGGGCTATCCGCTGGCACGATGGACGCAGGAGCCGGATTTCTGGCGGGAAATCATCCTGCCTGAAGACCGCGAATCCACGGTCGGAGAGCTGCTCGCGCAGATCGATGCCGGGCGCAGCCACGAAATGGATTACCGGGTGCGGACCGCGGACGGCGGCATCGTCTGGATTCACGGACGGGTCAGCATGGTGCGTGAAAAGGATGACAGCATCGTCGGCCTGCGCGGTCTCATGGTCGACATTACCGCCTTGAAGGATGCCGAGAAGCGGCTCGTGCGCCTTGCTTCCTTTGATGAGCTGACCGGCCTGCCCAATCGCAGCCTGCTGCAAGACCGTCTGCGGCAGGCAATGGTGCAGGCCGACCGCAGCGGCGGCATGGTGGCGCTGCTGTACCTCGATCTCGACCGGTTCAAGAACATCAACGACAGCCTGGGGCATGATGTCGGCGATGGCGTGCTGCAAACGGCCGCCGGCCGTCTTATCGGGATACTGAGCGAAGTCGATACCGTTGCCCGATCCGGCGGCGATGAATTCATGATCCTGCTTCCGGATATCGATCGCATCGAGGACATCACCCAGATCGCGAACAATGTCATCGAAACCCTGGCGCATCCTTTCACCATCGGCGAGCACGAGCTTTTCGTGACGGTCAGCGTCGGTATCAGCGTGTACCCGCGTGATGGCAAGGACGTGCAGACATTGCTGAAGGACGCCGATGCCGCGATGTATCGCGCCAAGGAGGGCGGCAAGAACCGTTTCGAGTTTTTTACCGGCGAGATGAATGCCGCCGCCGTGCGCCGCCTGCAATTCGAGAACATGCTGCGCCAGGCCCTGGCCCGCAACGAGTTCGTGTTGCATTACCAGCCGCAGGCAGATCTCGATAGCGGCAAGATTGTCGGCGTGGAGGCCCTGGTTCGCTGGCAGCATCCGGAGATGGGCATAGTGCCTCCCATCGAGTTCATTCCGCTGGCCGAGGAAACCGGCCTCATTCTTCCGTTGGGCGAATGGATCTTGGAAGCGGCCTGCCGCCAGGCTGTCGCGTGGCGAGCTGCCGGATTGCCGGACTTGCGCATGGCGGTCAACGTGTCGGTCAGGCAGTTCGCCGAGCCCGGATTCGTCAGAACGGTGGAACGCATCCTGCGCGATACCCGAATACCGGCGTCCGCGCTCAAGCTCGAGATGACGGAAAGCCTCTTCATGCAGGAGCTCGACGAGGTAGGCGAGGTGATTGATTCCCTGCGCAAGATGGGAATCCGGCTATCGGTGGACGATTTCGGCACCGGGTATTCCTCGCTTTCCTATCTGCGTCGTTTCCCCGTCACCTCCGTCAAGATCGACCAATCCTTCATACAAAGCGTGACCAGCGACCCGGCTTCGGCAGCGCTGGTGCGCTCGATTATCGGCATGGCGCACGAGCTGCGTTTGCGGGTCATCGCCGAGGGCGTCGAAACCGAAGCGCATTTGCGCTTTCTTGCCAGCCATCACTGCGACGAAATCCAGGGGTACTGGTTAAGTCGTCCCATGGCGGCTGACGCATGTGCCGACTTTATCCAGCATTTCGGCGGCTTGCCTATAAGCGCGGTGGGAACGGATACGCTGGAGCGCATATTGCTGCTGGTGGATGACGAGCCCAACATCACCATGTCGCTCAAGCGCCTGCTTCGTCCCGACGGGTACAGCATACTGACGGCGACCAGCGGCAAGGAGGCCTTGGATATCCTTGCCAACCATCGCGTAGGCGTGATCGTTTCGGATCAGCGCATGCCGGTCATGACCGGCGTGGAGTTCTTCGGGAAGGTCAAGGATATCTATCCCGATACGATACGCATCGTGCTTTCCGGCTATACGGAATTGAAATCCGTCACCGATGCCATCAACGAAGGCGCGATCTACAAGTTCCTGACCAAGCCGTGGGACGACGAGCAGCTGCGTGCCCACGTGCGCGAGGCTTTCCAGCGCTACGAGCTCAAACAGGAAAACGTGCGCCTGGGACGTGAGCTGGAACGTGCCAACGGCGAGCTTTCCGAGGTCAATCGCATCCTGGAGCAACGCGTTGCCGAAAAGACCGAGACCATACGCCACAACATCGGCATGCTTCAGGTGTCACAGGAAATACTGGAGCATTTGCCAGCGGCGGTGATCGGCCTGGATGACGAGGGGCTGGTCGTTATCGCCAATCGCCTTGCGGATACCCTGCTTGCAGGGGAGGGGAGCGGCTCCCTGCTGGGGTTCAGCGCGGAGGAATGTCTGCCGCCCGAACTGGCGGCGTTTGCCAGCGAAGCGGCCGACGAATCGGGCCTGCTGACCCTGTCCGACGGGCGGCGCTTCAATGCCATTTGCCATCGCATGGGCGAAATGTGCCGTGCTCGCGGATGCATACTCGTATTTACACCGGTCGAGGCCATATAAACGCGGCAGAAGTGCAGTTCGCTGCTGCCGCATAACGACAAGGAGGGCCCATGAGTGAGGAGCAACCAGTTTCAGTAGCCAATGTGCTGGACCGTGCCCAGAGATTGCCTTCCTTGCCCAGCCTGGTGCTGGAGATCCTGGAAAGTTTCGATGACGAACGCATGGATGTTTCCACGCTGGCCAAGAAGATAGCCAACGACCAGGCGCTGGTGGCGCGGGTAATGCGGGTGGCCAACTCGGCATTTTTCGGCCTGTCCGGGCAGATAGGCACGATTTCCGAGGCTATTTCGGTGCTGGGATTCAACAATTTGCGCGGCCTGGTCACGGCCGCTTCCATCATCAACGCCATGCCGAAAAATCTCGGTCAGTTCGATCAGCTTGTTTTCTGGCGTCACGGCATCTGTACTGCCGCTTGTGCCAAGGTCCTGGCGCGCCGCGTGGGGCTGAACCCCGAGATTGCCTTTACCGCGGGCGTGCTGCACGATATAGGCAAGCTGGTGATCGTGATGGAGTTCCCGCAAATGGTGACGGAGCTGCGACTGAACGAGGAAGAAAGTGATGAGGAATCGCTGATTGCCGAGCGCGCCAGGCTGGGTTTCGATCATGCGATGCTGGGGGGCGAGCTGGCCAGGCGCTGGAAATTCCCACTGGCGATCCGTGACTCCATCAGCCATCATCATGACTCTTCCTCCACAGCGGGCAGGGGAGGGTTGTCGGATGTCATTTATGTCGCCAATCTTTTTGCGCATGCGCTGGACTACGGCAACATACGCGAGCAGAAGTACACTCAGCTCGTTTCCGAATTCACAACCCGGTTATTGCAGGGGCCTGATGCTCTGCCTGGCCTGGCAGAAGAGGCGCAGCAATTGTATTCCGGTTCGATTCTGCTCGTCGGCGAGTAACCGAAAGGACACGTCATGGAAAAAGACAAGCAACTTCCCTGGCTTTACGAACTATACCTCCTCGGCCAGTCGCAACTGTTACGGGAGACGCCGGCGATCGTGCAGCAGCAGATACTCCAGCACATCATCAAGGGTTTCGGCGCGGATACCGGGTCGCTGGCGTTGTGCGCCACGGAGGATTGCCATGAGATGACCATTGTGGCCGGTACCGGCTTGCCGGAGGAGGCCGTGGGCAGCAATGTGAAATGCAACGAAAGCCTGTTGGGCTGGGTGATACAGCATGGGCAACCGGTGCTGCTGACCGGCGATGTTTCGGCAGATGCACGTTTTGCCGATCTCAAGCTCTATCATGACAAGGAACGGGTCTGCTGTTCGATATGCTGGCCGCTCAAGTTGGAGAATCGCATACTTGGTGCGTTATGCATCAACCGGGCTCAAGGCAGCGACTTGTTCACCCAGGCCGATCTGGAAGAAGGGGTGCTGCTGGTCAACCTGATTTCCATCGTCCTCGAGAATGTGCAATTGCATATCGACCAGCAGGAAGCGCACCGGCAGGCCTTGCAATCGCGCGAGCATCTGGAGCAGATACTCAGCGCGCTCGATAATGTCGTCTGGTCGATCACGCCGGATACCTTTGAAACGATATTCCTCAATCCGGCAGCCGAAAATGTCTACGGCAGGCCTATCGCCCAATTCATGGCCGATTCCGATCTTTGGTTCCAGACGGTGCATCCCGAAGACCGCAAACGGGTGGGCGCCTGCCTGCCCGAAATACTGGAAAAGGGCGTGCTGGACATCGAATACCGCATCGTACGCCCGGACGGCGAGGTGCGCTGGATTCACGACCATATCCACGCCATTTTCGACGAGAACGGCCAGCCGGCCAGCCTGAACGGCCTGGGAACCGACATCACGAACAGCCGCGAGGCGGAAATCAAGTTGAAGAAGAGCCACGCCGAATTGCAACAGGCTTACGCCCAGTTGCAGGATATCCAGAGCCAATTGCTGCAATCGGAAAAAATGGCCTCCATCGGCCAGTTGGCGGCGGGGGTGGCGCATGAAATCAACAATCCCATCGGCTACGTATATTCCAACCTGGGGTCATTGCAGAAGTACCTGGATGATGTTTTTACCGTGTTGGATGCCTATGAAAAGGTCGAGCCCTTGCTGGCCTCGCACCCCGATGCGATGAATGTCGTCCGCGCGGTAAAGCAAAAGGCCGATCTTGAATTCCTGCGCGAGGACGTGACTGCGTTGATGAGCGAAAGCCGCGAAGGCATCACGCGAGTCAAGAAAATCGTGCAGGACCTCAAAGATTTTTCCCATGTCGGGTCGGAAGAGGAATGGCAACAGGCCGATCTGCGCCAGGGTATCGACAGCACGCTCAATATCGTCAATAACGAAATCAAGTACAAGGCGGAGGTGCGCAAGGAATACGACGACATCCCTGAGGTCGAATGCCTGCCGCCGCAGCTCAACCAGGTGTTCATGAATCTGCTGGTCAACGCCGCGCACGCGATCGAGGAGCGCGGCACGATCGTCATACGTACCGGCACGGCGAACGACACGGTGTGGGTGGAGGTGTCGGATAGCGGCAAGGGTATCGCACCGGAAAACCTGAGCCGGATTTTCGATCCCTTCTTCACCACCAAGCCGGTGGGGACGGGTACCGGGCTGGGCTTATCCGTCTCCTACAGCATTATCCAGAAGCACCATGGCAGCATCAACGTCGCCAGCGAAGTGGGCAAGGGCACTACTTTCCGCATCACGTTGCCGGTGAAGCAGCCTGCGCCCCAGCCCGAATCAGAAACCATGCATTAAAGGAAAGCAGTTGAATACCGTCATGACCGCCCAGGATACACAACCGGAAGCGCAGCTGACCCTGCTGTTCGTTGACGATGAACCCAATATCCTGTCCGCGCTGCGGCGCCTGTTCCGTCCGCTCGGCTATCGCATTTTCACGGCCGAAGGAGGCGCGCAAGGGTTGGAAATCTTCGATAAGGAAACCATCGACCTGGTGATTTCCGACATGCGCATGCCGGTGATGGACGGCGCCCAGTTCCTCGAGCAGGTGCGGCTGAAATCGCCCGACACCATACGCATCCTGCTCACGGGCTATGCCGATATTTCCTCGACCATCGACGCGATCAACAAGGGGCAGATTTACCGCTATATCGCCAAGCCATGGGAAGACAACGACATATGCCTGTCGGTGCGCTATGCATTGGAGCAGAAGGTACTTGCTCGCGAAAAAACGCGACTGGAGGAGCTGACCCGACGCCAGAACGAGGAGCTGAAGGACCTCAACGCCAACCTCGAAGCGAAGGTCAAGGCGCGTACCGAGGAGGTACGGCAGACCATGGGCTTTCTCGAAGTCGCGCACGAGAGGCTGAAGAAGAGTTTTCTGACATCGATCCGCGTCTTTTCCAACCTGATGGAGTTGCGCGAGGGCGAAATGGCCGGGCACTCCCGCCGCGTGGCCGATTTGGCGCGGAAACTTGCAGTGCGCATGGGCATGAGCAATGCCGAAGCGCAGGACGTGATGGTCGCGGCCCTGCTGCACGACATCGGCCAGATCGGCCTGCCGGATAAGCTGTTGCACAAGCCCTTCAACATGCTGGCAGGCGAGGAGCGTGCCGCGGTCATCAAGCACCCTGTGGTCGGCCAGGCCGCGCTGATGGCATTGGAGCAACTGAGCGGCGCCGCCAAGCTGATCCGCAGCCATCACGAACGTTTCGACGGCCAGGGTTTTCCCGATGGCCTCAGCGGGCTGGCGATTCCGCTGGGCGCGCGGGTACTGACTGTCGCCAATGAGTACGATGCCGCACAGCAGGGCTACCTGACGGGCAAGCGGCTTAATGCCGATGCCGCGCTGGCATATATCAAGGAAGGCCGCGGTCGCCGTTACGACCCGCAGGTGGTCGATGCCTTTGTCGCGATGGTGGGCGGCGAGGGCGAGGCTGCTGCGTATGAGCGGGAGATCGTCCTCCATCCGGCCGATCTCAAGGCCGGCATGGTGCTCACGCGCGACCTCGTAACGCGCGACGGCCTGCTGCTGCTGGCCAAGGATTACATCCTGGACGAAACCCTGATAGAGCAGCTCAGGAATTACGAACGAACGGACGGCCGGGCGATGGCCGTGCATGTTCAAGTGAGGGGATAAACCATGGCACGCATCATGTTGGTGGACGATGAGGAAAACATCCTTCGCGCATTGCGCCGCATCCTCGGTTCGCCGGACGCGTGGTGCGGGGACCGGTCTGCGCTGGACCCCGATGCGGAGGATGCGCCGCGCAATGCGGTGGAAATCTTCACTTCGCCCGCCGCCGCGCTGGCACGGGCAAGCGAGGGCGTCGCCTTCGACATCGTGATCTCGGATTACCGCATGCCGGAGATGGACGGTGTGGCCTTTCTCAAGGCCTTTCTCGAAATCCAGCCCAACACGTTGCGCGTCATCCTTAGCGGCTATGCCGACATGCAAGGCCTGATCGGTGCGATCAACGAAGCCAAGATTCACCGTTTCATTGCCAAGCCTTGGGACGACTATACGTTGTGCGCGGACATCCGCCAGATTTTCCAGTTGCACAACCTGCAGATTGAAAACCAGCGGCTGGCCGACGAGGTACGCCACCAGCAGGGCATCATTTCGCGGCAGGAGCTGGAACTTCGCCGCCTGGAAGCGGAAACGCCGGGCATCACCAAGGTAAAGCGGGCACCCGACGGCGGCATTCTCCTGGACGACGATTGATTTCACATGGCCGACTACGATGAGGATGTCCGGCGCCTGACGATCAAGCTGGTGTATTACGGCCCGGCGATGAGCGGCAAGACCACCAACCTGGTGCAGTTACATGACCAGCTGCATCCGGACATGAAAGGCGAGCTGATGACCCTGGAAACGCAAGGCGACCGCACCCTGTTTTTCGACCTGTTGCCGCTGGGGTTTCGCGCGCCCTCCGGCCTGCTGGTCAAGTTCAAGCTGTTTACCGTGCCCGGTCAGGTGGCGCACGATGGCACGCGCAAGGCGGTGCTGTCGCGTGCGGACGGCGTGGTGTTCGTCGCCGATTCGCAGCGCAGCCAGGTGCTGAACAATGCCGAGTCGTTCGAGAATCTTGCGGAAAACGCTGCCCGTGTCGGGCTGGATTTCGACGCCATGCCGCTGGTGGTGCAGTTCAACAAGCGCGACCTGCCCGATATCCTGAGCGAGGAAGAGATTTCCGAGCGTTGGCAGGGAGCGGAGTGGCCGCTGGTATTCGCTTCCGCCCTGGCGGGAGAAGGGGTAGCCGAAACTTTTCGCCGCCTGCTCGATCCGGTCTATCGGCACATGGATCGCGAATATCGATTGCATGAAAGCCACGGCCTCGATGCGGCCGGGTTTGCCAGGGGAATAGGAGTCTAGCGTGGACGTGCTGCATTCCGGTGACGCCTTCGACCGTGAATTTTCTTTGCGCGAGCTGCTGGGCGCATTCGCGTCGGAGCGGCTGGGCAGGCATCTGGCGGGCTTGCTGGGGGAATTTCGGCTGTACGACGAAAAAAAACAGCCAATATTGGAGTCCGGCAACGTCGCAGCGGATGCGCCGAGCATCGACGTCATGCTCGACATCGAACCGGTCGGCCGTTTGCAGGCAGCCATGGGCGCCGGAGAGTTGCAGGCCGCGGCAGGGCTGGTGGAAACCCTGCTGCAGAGCCAGAAGCGCTACCACATGGCATCCCGGCTGCACGAAGAGCAGGTGAGCCATGATTACCAGCGCCTGCAGCAGGAGCATGCGGCATTGCTCAAGTCGGAACTCCGCTACCGAACGCTGTCCGAGGAACTGGAAATGCGTGTGCAGCAGCAGGTTGAAACGCTCAAGCTTGCCGAACGCCAGCTTTACCAGGCGGAGAAACTTGCTTCCGTGGGCCAGCTTGCGGCGGGCGTCGCGCACGAGATCAACAATCCCATTGGCTTCATTCGCAGCAACCTGACCAGCGCGAGCGCCTATGTGAAGCAGGTGGCCGCTTTGCGCTCGGCCATTGCCAGCGGCGATGCCGCCAGGATCGCCGCCGCCTGGAAGAAGGCCGACATGGATTTCATGCTGGAAGACTTCCAGGCCTTGCTGGAAGAGAGTATTGCCGGCGCCGACCGCGTGGCGCGCATCGTCACCGACCTCAAGGGATTCTCCAGCATAGAGCGCGGCAAGGAAGAGCGTGTCGACCTCAACGAGAGCATACGCACGGTATGCAACATTGCCGGCAACCGCATCCAGCAAACGGCGCGGCTGGTGCTGGAGCTCGGCGAACTGCCGCCCTTGCAATGCCAGCCCGGACACATCAATGATGTGCTGCTGGCGATGCTGCTCAATGCTGTACAGGCCGTCGACAAGGATGGCGAAATCCGCATCGCTACAGTCAAGGAAGGCGAGGAGGTTTGCATCCGCATTGCGGATAACGGCCGCGGTATTCCACCGGAAAATCTTTCGCGGATATTCGATCCGTTTTTCACCACGCGCGAAGTTGGCGCGGGCACCGGATTGGGTCTGACCGTGTGTCGCGACATCGTGCGTGCGCATGGCGGCCGCATCGAGGTCGAGAGCCAGGTCGGCGTGGGCACGACGTTCACGATCCATCTCCCGCTGAAAGGGCGTTGATCATGTCCAAGCTATCCTCGCTTTTTACAGGAAAAATCGGCGAAGAGTCCGGTGAGGAACGGCGAGCGCCTACCCAATACCGTATGTTGCTGGTTGATGACGAGGTCAATGTCCTGAAAGCCTTGCAGCGCGTCTTTCGGCAGGAAAACTATCATGTCGTCACCGCGGCCAGCGGTCGCGAAGCGCTGGATCACCTGCGCAACGGGCCATTCCACCTTGTCATCAGCGACTACATGATGCCCGGCATGAACGGCGCGGAACTGCTCAAGCAGGCCCGCATGCTGCAGCCGGACATGATACGCATCATGCTGACCGGCCATGCCGACACCGGCGCGGTAATGGGCGCGATCAACGAAGGCGCGGTATACAAGTTCATCCTCAAGCCGTGGAACGACGAGGACCTGCGCGTGACGGTGGCGCTCGCGCTGGAACAGTTCGAACTGATCCGCAAGAACCGCGCGCTGCAGCAATCGAACGAGAGCAAGGACAAGACCATCAGCACGCTGTCCAGGATCGCCGTCAGCAACCGCAGCCAGCTGGCGATCATGCTGAACAAGCGCAACCTGCTCACCAACCAGCAGGTGCAGGAACTGCATCGCCTGCAGCAGACGCGCAAGGAACCGGTGATACGGCTGTTGATGGAAAAGGACTGGGTGGCGGAAAAAGTCATCCGCGACATCCTGCACAAGGATTTCATGTTCGAGGACGTCGCCTTGCCGGAATTCCGCGTCGATCCCGCCATCGCGTCCTTGATACCGCACAGTTTCTGCGAGCGGCAATGGGTGGTGCCGCTGAAGCAGGAGGGCAAGCGGCTGACGCTGGCGATGGCTGACCCGCTGGACGCAGGGCTGATCGAGGATCTGCGCTTTGTTTCCGGGCTGGAAATCCAGGCAGTGATGGCCGACGTGCCCGCGATCAAGGCCAAGATCGCCGAGGTCTACGGCGTCGGGGAAGGGGTCTCCTTCGAGGAGATGGAGACGCTGGTGTCCAGCGTCGATCCCTACGAAGGCATCGAGATCGTCATCGACCAGGACGACGACGAGCGCTCGCTGGAAGAGTTGTTGCACAGCACCGAAGAACCGCCGGCGATCCGGCTGGTGAACGCGATCATCATGGAGGCCATCCGCCAGCGCGCGAGCGACATCCACATCCACCCGCGCACCAAGAGCGTGGTCGTGCGCTACCGCATCGATGGCGTGCTGGCGGACAAGATCCAGATTCCGAACAATCTTTACCTGTCGCTGGTGTCGCGCCTCAAGGTGATGTCCGAGCTCGATATTAGCGAACGTCGCCGCCCGCAGGACGGGCGGATCACGATCAAGACGCCGCTGCGCATCGTCGACCTGCGCATTTCGACATTGCCCACGATCAACGGCGAAAAAGTGGTGATGCGCTTGCTGGACCGCAATTCGGCCATCGTCAGCATGCAGGGGCTGGGATTTTCGCCGGAAGACCTCGACAAGATTCTCTACATGATGGACCGCCCGCAAGGCATCATCCTCGCCACCGGCCCCACCGGCAGCGGCAAGACCACGACGCTGTACGCGATGCTGCAGCACACCGCCACGCCCAGCAAGAACTACGTCACGCTGGAAGACCCGGTCGAATACTATCTGGACGCTGCCGGCCAGGTGCTGATCCGCGAGAAGATCGGCCTGACCTTTCCCGTGGTGCTGCGCTCCATTCTGCGGCAGGACCCGGACGTGATCCTGCTCGGTGAAATCCGCGACATCGAAACGGCCGAGGTGTCCTTCCATGCCGCCCTGACCGGCCATCAGGTATTCTCCACGCTGCATACCAATTCGGCCGTCGCCACCATCGCCCGGCTGTTCGACCTCGGACTCAAGCCCTACGTGATCGCCACCGCGCTGGAAGGCATCATCGCCCAGCGCCTGGTGCGCCGCATCTGCGAGCACTGCCGCGAGCCGATGGCCGCCGATCCGGCCGTAATTGCACGTTTGGGCTCCTTGTTCGCCGATAGCACCTTGCTGCATTTCCGCGGCAAGGGCTGCTCCCGTTGCAACCATACCGGTTACCTCGGGCGGCTGGGCGTATACGAAGTGTTGTGGCCGGACGACAAACTGCGCGACCTGATCGCACGCGGCGCGAACATGCTGGAAATGGCGGCGGTGGCGCGCGAAAGCGGCACACGTCCGCTGATCAGCGATGCGCGCGCCAAGGTCCATGCTGGAATGACGACGGCGGAAGAAGTTCTGCGCGTGCTTGGGGCGCAGAAATAATCCCGAGCGGTGCAGGACTTTGACGAGGACGTGTCGAGCAAATCCTAAAGCGGTGAGTCGTCAGGTAAAATTGCGCTTCACCTTAAGATGGTCGAGAAGGGACGTTACTAGTGAAAGTAAATCTCGTTTCGATAGGGGTATGACTTGAAATCCTTGAATGAAAATGCCTTATTTGTATTTTCTCTCTTCTTTGTAGTTAGTTGCGGAATCGCTCTATTTTGGATTTTGTTATCTCCTCTGCCCACTTCGTCAGTCGAAAATCAAGTCAATCAATTTATAAAGTCTTCTGATAGTAAAACTCCTGCGGATGTACTTTTTCCCTCGGAATGGAATTACCTGTGTGTCATAGGTCCTTACGCGAACTTCGAAACCTTTCAGCAGGATATGGGTAGGCCTATTACCTTCAAGGAGCAACTAATGTGGATTCGGTACGGCGTGGATGGCGAGTCTGAGTTGAATCTAGTTTTTGAAGTGAATAATGAAATAGTAAATATTGAGCGGTATCACTTACTAAGTGCACCCCAATTTGACATGCAATTTGCTCCATCAAGGGGGAAATGTATTGATCGTAGCGAAAATATTCTTTTCGTTAAAAAGTTCAGCGAATTCGATGAGAGAAAAGTGTATTCATTAATGGCAAGGACAACTAAATGAAGGTACTGTCCTGCTCAATATCTAATGAGGAACAAGAGTCTCAATAAGTTGTTCCTATACCGTTAACTTAATTGAAAGTGTATGTAATGGCTCAATATGTAATGTCGATGCTCCGCGTGAGCAAGATCGTGCCGCCCAAGCGGCAAATCATCAAGGATATTTCCCTCTCCTTCTTCCCCGGCGCCAAGATCGGCCTGCTCGGTCTCAACGGTTCCGGCAAGTCCACCGTGCTGCGCATCATGGCCGGCGCGGACAAGGAGTTCGAGGGCGAGGTGCAGTGGCAGCCGAATATTTCCATTGGCTACCTGCCGCAGGAGCCGGAGCTGGACGCAGCCAAGACCGTGCGCCAGGAGGTCGAATCGGGCATGGGCGAGGTGATGCAGGCCAAGGCCAAGCTGGATGAAATCTATGCCGCTTATGCCGAGCCCGACGCCGATTTCGACAAGCTGGCCGAGGAGCAGGCCAGGTACGAAAACATTCTGGCCGCCAGCGGTGCGGATGTGGAAACCCAGCTGGAAATCGCCGCCGACGCGCTGCGCCTGCCGGACTGGGACGCCAAGATCGAGCATCTTTCCGGCGGCGAAAAACGTCGCGTTGCGCTGTGCAAGCTACTGCTGTCCAAGCCGGACATGCTATTGCTGGACGAGCCGACCAACCACCTGGATGCCGAATCGGTGGAATGGCTGGAGCAATTCCTGGTGCGCTTCCCCGGCACCGTCGTTGCGGTGACGCATGATCGCTACTTCCTCGACAATGCCGCCGAGTGGATCTTGGAACTCGACCGCGGCCAGGGCATACCCTACAAGGGCAATTACTCGAGTTGGCTGGAGCAGAAGGAAGCCCGCCTGAAGCAGGAGGAATCGCAGGAGTCCGCGCGCCAGAAAGCGCTCAACAAGGAGCTGGAGTGGGTGCGGCAGAACCCCAAGGCGCGCCAGGCGAAGAGCAAGGCGCGTCTCAGCCGCTTCGAGGAACTGAACTCCTACGAGTACCAGAAGCGTAACGAGACGCAGGAAATCTTCATTCCGCCCGGCGAGCGCCTGGGCGACAAGGTCATCGAGTTCAACGGCGTCAGCAAAGGCTTCGGCGACCGGCTGCTGATCGACAACCTGTCCTTCAGCGTTCCGCCCGGCGCCATCGTCGGCGTGATCGGCCCCAACGGCGCCGGTAAATCGACGCTGTTCCGCATGCTGCAAGGCCGCGAGCAGCCGGATAGCGGCGAAATCGTCGTCGGCCCGACGGTCAATATCGCGTCGGTCGACCAGAGCCGCGAAGGCCTGGATGGCAGCAAGACCGTGTTCGATACCATTTCCAACGGCGCCGATATCCTCTCCGTCGGCAAGTTCGAAATGCCCAGTCGTGCCTATCTGGGCCGCTTCAACTTCAAGGGCGGCGATCAGCAGAAGGTCGTCGGCAACCTGTCGGGCGGCGAGCGCGGACGGCTGCATCTCGCCAAGACCCTGATCGCCGGCGGCAATGTGCTGCTGCTGGACGAACCCTCCAACGATCTCGACGTGGAAACCCTGCGTTCGCTGGAAGATGCGCTGCTGGAGTTTGCAGGATGCGTGCTGGTGACTTCCCATGACCGCTGGTTCCTCGACCGTATCGCCACGCACATCCTGGCCGCCGAAGGAAATTCGCAATGGACCTTCTTCAACGGCAATTACCAGGAATACGAAGCCGACAAGAAGAAACGCCTGGGCGAAGAAGGTGCCAAGCCGAAGCGGATACGGTACAAGCCGATTACCAGATAATCGGCTTGTTCAAAAAAGGCTGGGGAAAGGCGCTCCTTCTCCAGCCTTTTTCATGGAATAAGCTTCCCTGAGCCTCACCTTGCAAGCGATAAAAGCTGAGAAGAGCCGATATGTCAGCTCAAGGAAGATGGCGTATCATGCATTGCGCAATGCACCTTCAATAATCATCTGAATAAAAGGAGAACGCATGAGTCCTTATCTTCACCTCATAGGCCGTATCTTGCTGGCATTGATTTTCATACTTTCCGGCATCGGCAAGATCCCCGACCCGGCCGGCACCGCAGGTTTCATGGAGTCCATGGGGGTTCCGGGCATCCTGGTATGGCCTACCATTCTGCTTGAAATCCTCGGCGGCATCGCCATCATCCTGGGCTTCCAGACGCGTATTGCCGCAATTGCGCTGGCCGTGTTCACGATCGCTGCTGCCGTGATTTTCCACAGCAATTTTGCTGATCAGATGCAAATGATCATGTTCCTCAAGAATCTTTCCATTGCCGGTGGGTTGTTATTGCTTGCTGCCAGCGGAGCACTTTCATTTGGAGTGGATTGCCGGAAATAGGTCGTTTCAGGCTAAATTCATGAAGTTATCAGGAACTTATGCAGGAAAGTCGATGACCAATTTAAAGCCGAGGCCTTAAAAAGGCGTGTCGTTTTCACAATCCGGAACAGAATTGGTCGGAAACATATTAATGATCATGCTGTTATTGAAGAAATGCGGGAATGATTCCTGCTATTATTTTCTTCTGGCGCAGCTGACGCCCGTCTCGTTAATTTTTAAAGGAGGAACTACATGAAATCGTTGATCCAGACATTGCTCGCTCTTTCCATCGCCGGTGTGGTGTTGGCCGGTTGCCAAAAAAATGAAGAGGCTCCTGCCGATGCACCCGCACCGGAAGCTGCTGCCCCTGAACAAAGCGCTCCTGCTGAAGCCGCTCCTGAACCGGCCCCGGCTGAACCGGGCGGCTGGGTTCCTCCTGCCGACTCTGCAGCCCCTGCTGCTCCCGCTGAAGGTGAAGCTGCACCCGCTGCTCCTGCTGAAGAAGCCAAGTAACCTTCAGTAGTCGCTAATCGGCATGACACGGCCGATGTCGAGGTCACGTTTGATCGTGCTCGGCATCGGCCGTGTCGTTTTAGAAGCCGTTGTTTTCTGACCATGACGTTTAGCCTGTGCCGCAACTTCTGCGCCCCTTGGCGCTGATGCCAAAAACTGGCAGCATAAGGCCTTCCCAGCCCATCCAGAATCAAGGCGAGCGCATGAACACCGAATTCATTCTGCGAGCGGCCGATGCTGTTCATCAGGCCATTCTCATCCATGAACCCGAAATCGAATCGCTGGACCGCGAAATCGGCGATGGCGACCATTTCATCAATATGAAACGCGGCTGTGCGACCATCGTCGGCATGCGCGAAGAGCTGGCCTCGCTTGCGCCTGACGCCGCGCTGCAAAAAATCGGCATGAAACTCCTTTCCACCATTGGCGGCGCCTCGGGTCCGCTGATCGGCAGCTTTTTTATGGCAATGGCCAAAGCCATCAAGGAAGAGGGCGCGGACACCCTGCCGCACATTGCCATCGCATTTGCTGCCGGCGTTGAGGCGATCAAGGCGCGCGGGAAGGCGGGGCTGGGCGAGAAAACAATGCTGGATGTGCTGATCCCGGTATCGCAGACCTTCACGCGCCTGGCCGATGAGGGATATGCCCGTGCCGAACTTCTTCAAGTGCTCAAGCGCGAAGCCGAGCAAGGCATGCAATCGACCAAGGACATGATTGCCACCAAGGGACGCGCGGCTTTCCTGGGCGAGCGTGCTGTCGGCCATATCGATCCCGGCGCCAAGAGCAGCCAGGTCATTATCTGCACCATTTGCGATCTGGCGCTGGCAGACAACCAGTAATCAGCCGGCCTAAATCAGCGAGCGCTGCCTCGCTTCATCGAGTAGGAGGAGATTCATGAAGAAATTTATCAATCAGGTCGACGACCTGCTGGTGGAAAGTCTTTCCGGCTTTGCCGCTGCGCATCAGGACATCGTGAGCCTGAACCTGGACCCTAATTATCTCGTGCGCGCGCAAAAGGCGGAAAGCAAGGTCGCGCTGATCTCGGGCGGCGGGTCTGGTCATGAACCCTTGCATAGCGGCTTCGTGGGTTATGGCATGCTGGATGCGGCTTGCCCCGGTCACGTGTTTACCTCGCCTACGCCCGACCAGATGCTGGCGGCGGCAGTCGCGGCCGAAAGCGGCAAGGGAGTCCTGTTCATCGTCAAGAATTACGCGGGCGACGTGATGAATTTTGAGATGGCAGCGGAAATGCTGCCCTTCGAACATGCCACGGTCATTACCAGCGACGACGTGGCGGTGGAGAATTCGACTTATACCACCGGCAGGCGGGGCGTCGCAGGCACGGTCATTGTCGAGAAGGTGGTCGGCAGCCTGGCGGAAACCGGCGCCGATCTTCTGGCTTGCAAGGCGCTGGGCGACCGGGTCAACAGCCGGACCGCGAGCATGGGAGTCGCTCTGACCAGCTGCACTGTGCCAGCTGCGGGCCGCCCGACTTTCGATATCGCGCCTAACGAATTGGAGATGGGCGTCGGCATTCATGGCGAGCCCGGACGTCGGCGCGAGCCTATGCGGACTGCGGATGAAATCGTGGCCGATCTGGTCGCGGCCATTCTGGATGACCTGAAGCCGGCGAGGGGCAGCGAAGCCCTGCTGATGATCAACGGCTTTACCGGAACACCGCTGATGGAGCTGTACCTGCTGTACAACTCCGCAGCCAAATTGCTTCAACAGCACGGAATTACCATCAGCCGTTCACTGGTCGGGGATTACACCACGTCGCTCGAAATGGCCGGCGCATCGATTACCATCTGCCTGCTGGACGAGGAAATCCGCCGGCATTGGGATGCGCCCGTGCATACAGCCGCACTGCGCTGGGGCAGATAATCATCTATTCAAGGAGAGCACCATGAACGACAAGGAACTCGTCGCTTACCAGGCTGCACGGCTGGTGGAAGATGGCATGCTGGTCGGCCTGGGAACCGGCTCAACCGCGAATTACTTCATCGAGGAGCTTGCCCGCCGCAGGAACGAAGAAGGCTTGCAGGTCACTGCGGTCTCCAGTTCCGTCATCAGCGCGATCAAGGCGCAAGGGCTGGGGCTGCCGCTGGTGGCGATGGAGCATTTGAGCCGGCTCGACCTGTATGTGGACGGCGCCGATGAAGTAACCCCGGACATGGCCTTGCTGAAGGGCCGAGGCTCGGATCTGGTGCGCGAAAAATTGCTGGCGCGCGCGGCCGACCGTTTCATCGTGCTGGTCGACCAAAGCAAGCTGGTGAGCAGGATAGGCGAAAAATACCCGATTCCGGTCGAAGTCATGCCGTTTGCATGGCAGCTGGCAAAACGTACGCTCGAATCGTTGGGCGGACGCGGCGGCTTGAGGCAAAACGCGAGCAAGGATGGCCTGGCGGTCACGTCCCACGGCAGTCTGGTACTCGACCTGGTCTTCGATACGTCGATAGATGCCACCGCTTTGCACGATATGCTGAATGCAACGCCGGGCGTTGTCGAGCATGGGATATTCCATGGGCTTGCCAGCGCTATTTTCGTTGCTCACGAAGGTAGGGTCGAGGAGCGCTGGGCAAAACAATAGTCAGGCTTGGCTGTCGGAGCCCCTCATTCTTTTAGGCGGTTTTTACTGCTGGTCTTGCAGCATTACGCACTGCCGACATGGCTGATGCGTAATGAATAGACGCTGCCCATAGAAATTTCAGGCGGCAGCCGTCACTCGCCGCTGGTAAGCGTATGATGAAAGTTCAGCAACCCATAGGCAAGGTCATGACTGTTATCTCGGAACGTTGGCTTCCTTCCAGGCAACCGGGAGACAAATTCTGCACGCAATGCAAGCATTCCTGCCCGGCTGAAGGCGGCATGCAAATCGTCACAGCGGATCGGCTGCATCAACGCTGGATTTGTAAACGCTGCAAGGACAGGCAGCAAGAGGCGCTTCTCAAAAGCTAGACGTGCGGCAAGCTTAATCGGCTTGCTTTCAAGGCTCGCCTGCGAGCGGCCTGAGAAAACTACGGCGCCGGGTTCATGTAGCGCAAGTGCAGGGCTTCAATTTCCCGCATGAGTTCTTCCGGCAAGGACGTTTTCCAGGCAGCGATATTTTCCGTCAGCTGCTGCATCGTGGTGGCGCCGATAAGAGTGCTGGTCACAAACCATCGGTGGTAAACGAACGATAGCGCCATCTGCGCCGGCGACATGCCATTTTTGCGTGCAAGCTCGGCATAGGCAGCTACGGCAGGCTGAACGTTGGGTTTGACGTAGCGCTGCGCAAACCCTTTGAATTGCGTAACGCGGCCAACAGCTGGCGAATCAGTCTGGTATTTGGCGGTAAGATGGCCGAAGGCCAGCGGGGAATAGGCGAGCAGGCCAATGTTCTCGCGATAGGCGATTTCCGCCAGTCCGAACTCGAATCCGCGGTTGATCAGGTTGTAGCAGTTCTGGATAGTAACGATGCGCGGAAGACTGGATTGCTCGGCGATCCGCAGGAATTCCATTACTCCCCATGCCGTTTCGTTGGAAACGCCGATATGGCGTACTTTGCCTTCCCGCACCAGCTCAGCCAGCGCCTCCAGCTGTTCGTGGATGGGCACCCATTCCTTTTCCTGCGTCGGATCGAACTGGTATTGGCCGAACATTGGCACGTTGCGTTCCGGCCAGTGCAGTTGGTAAAGATCGATGTAATCGGTCTGCAATCGTTGCAGCGATCCCTCGACCGCGGTGCGAATGTTGGCCCTATCCAGCGCCTTCGGTCCGCCGCGTATCCACTCCATATTGCGCCGGGGACCGGCAACCTTAGTGGCGAGAATGACTTGGTCACGCGGCTGTTTTTTCAGCCACGAGCCGACGATGGTCTCAGTGCGGTTGACGGTCTCGGTACGCGGCGGCACCGGATACATTTCCGCCGTGTCGATGAAATTGATGCCATGCCGGAAAGCATAATCGAGTTGCTCGTGCGCTTCGTCTTCGGTGTTTTGCTGGCCGAAGGTCATGGTGCCCAGGCAAACGGCCGATACGTTAAGGTTGCTGCTACCTAGTGTGCGATAGTCCAAGGCCTTACTCCGGGAAATTGCCGTCGATATAAAACCACTGCTCGTTCTCGCGCACGAAACGGCTGACTTCGTGCAAGCGATGAGCCCGGCCATTGATCTTGTAGCGGGCGATGAATTCGACGATGGCGCTCGTCGGCGATTCGGCGACGTGGCGTTTGACGTCCAGCCGGGTCCAATGCGCGGCATCCTCGGCCAGGCTGAGCTGTTCAGGCCGGGTATCAGGATGCCAGGTGCCAAGCAGATAGGATTCGAGCTTCAAAACGTAAGCGGCATACCTGGAGCGCATCAAGGCTTCGGCGTTTGGGGCGGGGCTTCCGTGATGGTAAGGCTCGCAGCACGAGGCATAGGAACTGCCGCCGCAAGGGCAAGGGCTAGTGGTCGGGTTCGGTCTCTTCATCCGTTTGAGTCGTCTTGACCGGCAGCGCATTCGCCATCATTTGGTGCCGGGTTTCCGGCGTTTCGAGGCTGATGCGGCCAAGGCTGCCGGCGCGGTAATCGGTCAGCAGCGTCATCGCAGCCTTTTCCAGGTCGAGCTCGCCGCCTCGGATACGGTAGCCGCGTTTGTTGGCAACCGCTTCAACCACATCCACGCCATCCATGCCCTCGGTAGCGAATTTATAGCGTCCGGCGAGCAATGTGGGATAGCGTTCCAGCAGCAGGTCGGCGAGAAAGATGGCAACTTCTTCATCAATCACCGCATTGCGGCCGATGGCGTGGCTGGCGGCGAGCATGAAGCCGTCCGAATCGTACTTGATCTTGGGCCACATCATGCCGGGCGTGTCGACGATGCTGGCCTTGTCGCTGAGGTCGATGCGCTGCTGGTTCTTGGTCACCGCCGGTTCGTCGCCCACCTTGGCCACGCGCCGGTTGAGCAGCGCGTTCATCAGCGTCGATTTGCCGACGTTGGGTATGCCCATGATCATCATGCGCAAGGGCTTGAGATTGGTACCGCGATGTGGCGCGATGCCTTGGCACAGGCCGGTGATCTTCGTGGCCTCCCCCGGTTTTTTGCAGGAAAGCGCGACCGCCTTGACGCCCGGCTGCTTGTTGTAGAAATTGATCCAGGCCTGCGTCGCGGCCGGGTCGGCGAGATCGGCCTTGTTAAGGATCTTGAGGCACGGCCGCTGGCGGAACAGCCGCAGCTCTTCGATCATCGGATTATGGCTGGCTTCGGGCAGACGCGCGTCCAGCACCTCGATCACCACGTCGATAAACTCCATGGTCTCGGCCGCTTTCTTGCGGGCAGAGGTCATGTGACCGGGGAACCACTGAATTGCCATGCGAATACCAGAATCTAATTAATTGATTATTTTACCATTGTGCGGCGGCGTCCTGCACGGCTGCAAAAAATACTATCATGTCGGACTACGAAGCCTTCTTATCCGACCGTGACCGCCATCCCTGAAATCCGCCCCGGACAATCCATCGAACTGCTGAAGGAGCTGCATATCCTGACGCGCGACGGCAAGCTCAACCAGGACAGCCGACGCAAGCTGAAACAGGTGTATCACCTGTACCAGTTCATCGAGCCGCTGCTGCAGGAAGTGATGGAGGAAAACGGCGCGCCGACGCTGGCGGACCATGGCGCGGGCAAGTCCTATCTCGGTTTCATCCTGTACGACCTGTTCATGAAGCAGCAGGCGGCCGGGCATGTCTACGGCATCGAGACGCGGCAGGAGCTGGTCGAGAAATCACGTGCGCTGGCGACGCGGCTGGGGTTCGAGCGTATGACCTTTCTCAACCTGTCGGTGGAGGAATCGATTGCCTCGCCCGAATTGCCGGAAGAGATCGACATCGTGACCGCGCTGCATGCCTGCAACACCGCCACCGATGACGCAATCAGATTCGGTTTGCAGAAGCAGGCGAAATTCCTGGTGCTGGTGCCGTGCTGCCAGGCCGAGGTTGCAGCCGTGCTGCGCAAGCACAAGGGCCAGGCGCTGAAGAACCCCCTCAGTGAACTGTGGCGCCACCCCATTCACACCCGGGAATTCGGCAGCCAGATCACCAATGTGCTGCGCTGCCTGCAACTGGAGGCGCATGGTTATCAGGTGACGGTGACGGAACTGGTGGGCTGGGAGCACTCGATGAAAAACGAATTGATCATTGCCCGCTACAAGAATCTTCCGCGCCAAAAGGCGGCCGTGCGCCTGGACAAAATGCTGGAAGAGGTGGGGCTGGAAGAGCTGCGCGAACGCTTTGCTTAAGCCTGGGCTGGACGCGCCAGATGCTGCAGGCTGCCGAGGCGGGTGGCATACTGGCGGGTGAATTCGGCACCGAGAAAGAAAATTTGCGCCGAGTAGTACACCCACAACAGTAACGCGACCAGCGAACCCGCCGCCCCGTAACCCGAGGCAATGTCGCTGTTGCCGAGGTAGAGGCCGATGGCATATTTGCCGAAGATGAACAGGCCGGCCGTCACGGCGGCTCCTGTCCATACGTCCGACCACGACAATGGTACCTCTGGCAGCATCTTGTAAATTAGCGCGAACATGCAGGCAATGACTCCGAACGTTATCAGGGTCGAAAGGTAAGTGAACATACCGAACATTTCGCCCCACAATCCACCCATGTAGCGTTCAAGCATGGCCAGCGCGGCATTGACCACCAGGGAAATCAGCAGCAGAAAGGCGAGCGAAAGGACAATGCTGAATGACAGAAGGCGCGCCATCAGCAGCGATTTAAGCGCGGATTCATCGTTGGTGTCGATCCCCCAAATCTCGTCCAGACTTGCCTTGAGTTCCGCGAATACCGTGGTGGCACCTATGATCAGCAGTATGACCGCCACCAGCGTGGCCCAGAAACTTGAGTCATCGTTATGTGCTGCCGCGAGCATGATCTTCGCCGCCTCGGCGCCTTGCACTCCAACGAGACTTCGTATCTGGTCGATAATCGACTCTTGCGCGGTGTCCTGGCCGAAGAAGTAACCTACGAGCGTAATTGCCAGGACAAGTATGGGCGTGAGCGAAAACAGCGTGTAGAAGGATAATGCGGCGCCCTTGCTGGAGGCGCGATGGTCGAACCAGGCCTTGCCGGCATCCAGCAACAGGCGGGGCATTTGTTTCAGTTGATGGATTGCGGATTTCACCGGCATGGCAGGGCCTTGACCTATTTTAATGGTTCGATACCGGGCGAGCGATCAAGTTCAGCTACGGCAAGCGGGGCTGTAGGGGTCGAGGCTGCGATACAATGCATAGATAGCCTGTCGGAAGGAGAGTTTGAGATGCAGAGCACGGAATTTGTACTGAACGATGAATATATCGAGCTTAATCAGCTGCTCAAGCTGGCGGGTATATGCGACAGCGGCGGCGCAGGCAAGGCGCTGGTCGCCAGCGGCTCGGTGTCTGTGGACGGAAATGTCGAATTGCGCAAAACCTGCAAGGTGCGCGCAGGGCAGGTGGTGACCGTGGGGGAAACTACGATTACCGTTTTGCCGGCGCCCGAGTCGGGCATCTGGATTGCCGATTAGTCGTTTGAAGGGAAATCGTATGAAAACGCTCGCCGCTGTACTGGCATTATTCGCTTGCAGCAATTTGGCATATGCCAAGCCGGCATTTACCGCGCCCGATTACAGCGGCGTATACGCATGCACGGGCGTCGATGCGCATGAGGGAAAATATACCGGCACCGTCACGATGCAGCTGGTGCCGGAGCAAAGCGTGGGCGATCACGGCGCCTATCGTTTCAAGCTGGAGGTACCGGGATTCGGCGTTTACATGGGGCATGCGGTGTCGGAAGGCGACAAGCTAGCGATCCATTTCGCGCTGAAGGATCAAGCCACCAAAGACTACGGTACCGGTATCGCGACGATCAGGAAAGAAAAGAACGGCAAGTGGGCATTCAAGAAGTTCTACTACGAGCCGGAGTACAAGGGGGGCAATACCGGCACGGAAGAGTGTGCCATCAAATAAGCTGCAGCGGATTGTTCGGAAAGCTGAAACAGAAACGGGAGCCTAGGCTCCCGTTTCTTTGAAACTTTTGCTAATGCGTATTAGCGGTTGCAGACGTACATCGTCACTTCAAAACCGAAACGCATTTCAGTAGCTTGGGGCTTGGTCCACATAGCAATCTCCTTAAATGTCTGTTTGATGAGCGATTACTCATCGCATAAGTGAACTATACGCTTACGGTTTTCAAAAACATCTGTAGGGTTCATGAATTATGCCTAATGATTTTCATTAGGTGCATGCAGTGAAAGGTGGGAAAGCGCCCCTTACCGGCTGCTACCTTCCTTGGGCGCCGCCTCTGGCATGGTAAAATTCGCCGCCCATGAAGACTTCTCCTATGCCCACGCCCTTGCGCATCATCGACCAGTTCGAAGCCCAACTGCCGCACTGCATGCTGGCCGACCGGTTCCCTCTGCAGCGCAAACTGCGCGATGCGCGGGAAGCGCTCAAGGCCGGCAAGCCGATTGAGAAGCTGTTATCCGAGCTGGCGCCACGCGTCGAAAATTCGACGCGCCGCCATGCGGCCCGCCGCGCGGCCTTGCCCAAGCCGGAGTTTGCGCTGGATTTGCCGGTCAATCAACGTAAGGAAGAGATTGCTGCGGCCATCGCCAGCCACCAGGTAGTCATCGTCTGCGGGGAAACCGGCTCGGGCAAAACCACGCAATTGCCGAAAATTTGTCTGGAGCTCGGGCGCGGCGTTTCCGGACTCATCGGCCACACCCAGCCGCGCCGCATTGCCGCGCGCTCGGTAGCCTCGCGCATCGCACAGGAGCTGAAAACCCCGCTCGGCGAAGCAGTGGGTTACAAGGTGCGCTTCAATGACAAGCTGTCCGAATCCAGCTACGTCAAGCTGATGACGGACGGTATCCTGCTGGCGGAGACGCAGGGCGACCGCTTTCTCAGCGCCTACGACACCATCATCATCGACGAGGCGCACGAGCGCAGTTTGAACATCGATTTCCTGCTGGGCTATCTCAAGCAGCTGTTGCCCAAGCGGCCAGACCTCAAGGTCATCGTCACTTCTGCGACGATCGATGCCGACCGTTTTTCCAAGCACTTCAACGATGCGCCGGTGATCGAGGTTTCCGGACGCATGTATCCGGTTGAGGTGCGGTATCGTCCCTTGCAGGAAACCGAGGAGGATGAGCAGGAAGAAACGATGGAGGCCGCCATCCTGGATGCGGTCGACGACCTTTCGCGACTCGGCGGCGGCGATATTCTCGTCTTCCTGCCCGGTGAGCGCGAAATCCGCGATACCGCCGAGCACCTGCGCAAGCATCACCCCAAGGGGGCGGAAATCCTGCCGCTGTTCGCGCGTCTTTCGATCGAAGACCAGCAGAAAGTATTCCGGCCTTCGGGTGGACGGCGGATCGTACTGGCGACCAACGTTGCTGAAACCTCGCTGACCGTACCCGGTATCAAGTATGTGATCGACACCGGCTTGGCACGCGTCAATCGCTACAGCTCCCGGGCCAAGGTCGAGCAATTGCAGATCGAGAAGATTTCTCAGGCAGCGGCGCGGCAGCGGGCTGGGCGCTGCGGCCGCGTCTCCAACGGCATTTGCGTGCGTCTTTATGCGGAAGAGGATTTCAATGCCCGACCGGAATTTACCGAACCGGAAATCCTGCGCTCCTCACTGGCCTCGGTCATCTTGCGCATGGCCGCGCTCCGGCTGGGCGATGTCAATGACTTTCCCTTCATTGAAGCCCCGCATACGCGCCTGATCGCCGATGGCTATCAGCTGTTGCAAGAGTTGGGCGCGGTGGACGAGCAGCGGCGCATCACCGAGGTCGGTCATCAACTCGCCAAATTGCCGCTTGATCCGCGCGTAGGCCGCATGATTCTGGCGGCGAAAAAGGAAAACTGCCTGCGCGAAATCCTGATTATCGGTGCCGCGCTGGCGATCCAGGATCCGCGCGAACGTCCGATGGACAAGCGCGAGGCGGCGGACCAGGCGCATGCCAAGTTGGCCGACGAACGCTCCGATTTCATGGGGTTTCTCAAGCTATGGGCCTTTTACGACGAGGCGCTCAAGCACAAGAAATCCAATCGCGAATTGCTCAACAAGTGCCACCAGAATTTCCTGTCCTTCCTGCGCCTGAAAGAGTGGCGCGAACTGCACGGGCAACTGGCCGGCATCGTTGCCGACATGGAGTTCCGTCCCAACGAGCAGGAAGCCGGTTACGACCAGATCCATCGCGCGCTCCTGGCCGGCCTGCTCGGCAATATCGGTTTCAAGGACGGCGAAGCGGAATCCTATTTGGGTACGCGCGGCATTCGTTTTCACATTGCCCCCGGTTCTGTGCTCAGGAAGCAGCGGCCCAAATGGGTGATGGCCGCGGAACTGATGGAAACCGCCAAGCTGTATGCGCGCTGCGTGGCGAAAATAGACCCGGACTGGATCGAGCCTCTGGCACGCGGTCTGACGCAAAGCCATTATTCGGACCCGCGTTGGGATCGCAAGCCTGCGCAAGTGATTGCCTGGGAACGCGTCAGCCTTTACGGCCTGACCATCGTGCCCAAGCGCCGCGTGCATTACGGGCCCATCGATACGGTGGAGTCGCGCGCGATCTTCATTCGCGAAGCATTGGCGAACATGGAGTTCGATACGCGTGCGCCGTTCTTCGAAGCCAACCGCAAGCTGATGCGCGAGATCGAGGAACTGGAACACAAGGCGCGCCGCCAGGATGTGCTGGTTGACGAGCACGCGCTGTTCGCGTTTTACGATACGCGTATCCCGGAAGGTATCGTCAATGGCACGGGGTTCGAAAAGTGGCGGCAGGACGCGGAGAAAGAGAACCCAAGGCTACTGTTCCTGACGCGCGAGGATTTGATGCGCCATGCTGCTTCCAGCGTGACCGAAGCGCAATTTCCGGAAACCTTGAACCTGGACGGCGTGCCCGTGCCGCTGAAATATCGCTTCGAACCAGGGCACCCGCTGGACGGCGTAACCGCAACCGTGCCGCTTGCGCTGCTCAACCAGCTTGATCCGGTCGGGACCGAGTGGCTGGTTCCCGGCATGATTCGCGAGAAGATCACGCATCTGGTCAAGGCCTTGCCCAAGACCATTCGCCGCGTCTGCGTGCCGGTACCGGACTTCGTGACCGGTTTTCTCGAGCAGGCGAGGGTAGGCGAGGGTAGTGTGCTGGAGGTACTGGCCGTTTACATACAGAGCCGCACCGGCCTCAAGCTTTCCGCTGCCGATTGGAGCGAGGCTATCCCTGCCCATTTGCTGATGAATTTCCGCATCGTGGACGATGCCGGGCGAGAGCTGGCGATGGGCCGCGATTGGCTGATATTGAAGAACCAGCTCGGTCAGGCGGCGCAGCTGACCTTTCGCAGCGGCCAGCCGGATATCGAAAAAACCGGCCTCAAGCAGTGGGACTTCGGCGACTTGCCGAAAAAGCTGGATTTCAATCGCAACGGCAGGCAAATGACCGGTTATCCCGCCCTGGAGGACAATGGCGACAGCGTAGCGGTCAAGCTTTTCGATACCGAATCCGCCGCATCGGAATCGCACCGGAAAGGGGTGCGCCGACTGATGCGCTTTGAGCTGAAGGAACAGATGAAGCAACTCGAGAAAGGCCTGCCCGGCTTCAGTCAGTACGCGTTGTTGCTGCGCAACATCATGAATCCCGACGATTTGCGCGAGGACATGCTGACCGCCATGGCCGACCGCGCTTTTATCGGCGAGGACGAACTGCCACGCTCCAACCAGGAATTCATGGCGCTCAAGGCGCGAGCCAGAACCCGTTTGCCCGCGGTTGTCGATGCGACTGGCCGTCTGGCGCAAGCCATCGCTGCGGAAATCCAGCCCCTGACCCAGAAAATTGCCGCCTTGCCCGCGCCAATGGCAAGGGTGAGAAAAGAGGTTGAGGAGCAATATGCGCGGCTATTGCCCAAGGGATTTTTCAGTAACACCCCATGGGAGCGTCTGCAGCATCTGCCTCGCTACCTGAAGGCACTACGGCTGCGCCTGGAGAAATACCCCAGCAATATCGAGCGCGATACCCGCAATGCGCAAACGGTGCAGCTGCTCTGGACGCGTTGGGAAGAACGCTTTGCAGCGGAGCGCAAGCAGGGAAATGCCAGTGCAGCGCTTGAAGACTTCCGCTGGCTGATAGAGGAGTTGCGCGTGTCATTGTTCGCGCAGGAGCTGAAGACGCCGTTCCCCGTGTCCGTGAAGCGGCTGGAAAAAATATGGGCGGAACTGCCGTAGCCGTTCCGCCCCTTCATGTAGTGCAAAGTTCAGGCTTCGGCGAGGTAGCCGATAGTCATCGTTTGGTTGTGCAGCACGCTCTGGTCGCTGTTCGATCCCGGGCAGAACTCCCCGTTGGAGTAGAACCCTGTGATGGACACCTGGGATCCCAGCGTATCCTTGACGATGCGGATTTCATCCGAAATCTGTTCCGCCATCACTAGCTTGCGCCCCACGCAGCTGACGCATAATGCCAATCCCGGCAGATTCGCAGCTTCAGCCGGCAGCGAAGTCGATACCATCTTGGCCGCACCGCCTGCGCCGTCCACCAGCCTGTCGTGCGTCGTCTGGCACAGGCGTACGGTTTCACCCTCTGGTACATCGCCGGCGAAGGTCAGGCTGTTGTTTACGGGATCGATGCTGAGCAGGGTACGTACGGTTTCCACGTCGCGCCCGCCGGCGCCGACGATGGCAAACGGGAATTTCAGTCCGGTGCCCGGCAAGCCCTTGGCATAATGCTCGCCGATGTACATGCGGTAAAGCGGCAGCGCCGGCTTGCCGTCCATTTCATACACCACGTTCTTGTCCGAGCGGGTGACCTTGCGCGGTGGACCATAAGGCTTCCAGCCGCCCAGCGCGCCGCTCGCGGTGATCAGGTGATTGCCGTACAGCCCAACCGCGATCACGAGATTGTCCGTAACGGTGTCGTTGTGCAAAAGCAGGGTGCGGGTAAACGCGGCATTATCACCGGCCATGCCGCCGACGATGGGGATATCGTTGCCAACGATGCTATGGAAGCCTTTCAATACCTCGGTGCCGTTGACGCTGAGGCCGTCGGAAAATACCAGGATGGCGCGCAGGTTGTCGGTTTTCAGCGTGTTGGCTAGCGCCGCGCCGGTCTGGAACGAGCTTTTCATGTCCGCCACATGCAGATCAGCCACCCGCATGCTGGTTTTTTCCCATTGAATCGCGGTGATCTGCAGGCTTTCGTCGAAAACGCCATCGCCATTGATCTCGCCTGCTGTCGTGCAGCCGATGACATGTGCCGCCGGATAGCGTTCCTTCAACGTGGCGGCAAGCTTGCCTTCACTGAATCGCTTGACCGATCCGAATACCAGCACGAGATTGGCGGAAGGCAAGGGGGAGGCTTTGGATAAATCCTTCAAGGCCTGCTTGCCGGTAACGGCTTCCTGTCTGATCAGCATGTCTTTAATTCCAATGATGTCGAAATGACGGGCACAAGCCATCTAATGGCGCAGCCGGCTGGCCGAACTCCGGCCGGAAACGCAGTTGATATTCAGCGGCTTGAACAGTTTGTCCGTAAGGTAAATATACGCGCCCTTGTTATGGAGCCGGGCTTGCGGCGAGTTTAAACCCAACTGAATTGCCCGGGCAATATGAATCGTGTCGTTTATCCGGCAGAATCGCCGCATGACGATGAGTGGGCGAAATTCCGGGATGAAAGGCGCTGGATAATTTTGCGTACCGCAGACATAATGGCTCGGAATCGGGGCGGGCAAGTATCGTCCTCTCAGCCGCATGGTAGCGAAGTTCGACAATAAAAATCACAAGGGGAGTCACTGTGGAAAAGGCGAACAGCCTCGCCGGCATCAAGGTGATGGTGATCGATGACAGCAGCACTATCCGCCGCAGCGCCGAAATCTTTCTGGGCAAGGCCGGTTGCGAAATCATTCTGGCGGAAGATGGCTTCGACGCACTCTCCAAGATTGCCGACCATCAGCCCGACGTGATTTTCGTCGATATCATGATGCCGCGCCTCGACGGCTACCAGACCTGCACCCTGATCAAGAAAAACGAGCGCTACCGCCATACCCCCGTCATCATGCTGTCCAGCAAGGACGGCTTGTTCGACCGCGCCAGAGGACGTATGGTCGGCTCCGACGAATACCTGACCAAGCCCTTTACCGCGGATAGTTTGCTCGATGCGGTAACGCGCCATATCGCCAAATAACCGCAACTATCAACGAGAGTGTCGACATGCCCATCAACAAAATCATGATCGTGGACGACTCGGCAACGGACCGTTTCTATCTCAATGAAATGCTGACCCGCAACGGTTTCATCGTCAGCCAGGCGGAAACCGGCGAAGAAGCGCTGGCCCGCGTCAAGGTGGAACTGCCGGACCTGGTCATCATGGATGTGATCATGCCGGGGTTGAACGGCTTCCAGACGACGCGCGCGCTGACCAAGGCGCCGGAAACGGCGCATATCCCGGTCATCATGTGCACCGGCAAGGAGCAATTGACCGATCGCGTATGGGCCTTGCGGCAAGGCGCGAAAGAGTGCGTCATCAAGCCGGTCGAGGAAGCCGACCTGCTCGCCAAGATCGCGGCGCTCGGTTGAGCGGGATTTGACGGCGTATGGCTAAAACCCTCGACCTTCGCAAGTATCAGGAAGACATCCTGGTACGCATCAAGGACCAAACGCGCTCTGCCGATGCAAGTGCGCGCAGCCGCCTGGGGGTGCGTGCCGGCGATGATCTCCTGCTCGTCGGACTCGAGGATGTGAGCGAAGTGCTGCCGGTGCCTGAAATCCATCCGGTGCCGCTCAGCAAGCCGTGGTTTATTGGCATGGCCAATGTGCGGGGCAATCTTTACGGTGTCAGCGATATCGCCCAGTTTGCCGGACAGGCGCGCACGATAACCACCGCTGCCAGCCGCATCCTGCTGACGCACCAGAAGTACAAGGCTAATGCCGCTTTGCTGGTGAATGCCATCCTGGGGTTGCGTGCCCTGGACCAGATGGAAGAGCAGGCAGGCAAGGCCGAGCCTGGAAGCTGGCGGGGTGGACGCGTATTCCGCGATGCTGCGGGCGATACCTGGCAGGAAATTGACATCAAGACATTGCTGGCTACTTCCGAGTTCATGAAGGTAGGGCTGGCGCAATCGTAATCGTTGCAGGAAACAATACGGAATTAGGGGAACGTTATGGCGTTGGACACGGCAGCATTGAATAACTTCTGGCAGAAGATGGCAGGGGGACTGTTTTCCAAAAGCCGCGCAGCAGCTGCGGGCTCTGCCACATCCTCCACCCGGGGACCGGTGCTGCTGGCCGTGCTGTTCGGCGTGCTGGCCGCGATTTCGCTTACCTTCAATGCCCTGAAAAAGGAACATGATACGGCCTACCTGGAAAACATTGCCCGGGTGCAGGTCAGCGTGCAAAGCCTTGCCAAGGATTTGCAGATGGTGGCGCTGGGCCTGCCCAATGCAGTGGAACGGGTACAGTTCAACCAGGCCAAGGCTGCCGGCGCCATTGACGCCTTGCAGCAGAGCGGCGGCTTGTTCGGTTACGGCGGGGGTGTGCAGTCGCCGCTGAAGAAATTGACGGATCAGTGGCAGGCCATGGAAAGCCAGCTGAGAACGGGTTTCGATGCGGCGCGGCCAGCGGCCGGCGTCAATCTCGCCATGCTGGCGCTCAATATCGCCGCTGCCGGCGACCGCATGACCGCGGATGGCGATGTGCTGATCAAGGAGGTGCGCGGCGATGTGCGCTCGCATCTTTGGCTGTTGCTGGCCGTCGCGTTCATCCTTTTTGCCACTGCAGTGATGATTTTGCTGGGTAACCGTCAGGTCAAGCAGGCGCAATTGCACTTTGAAAAGGTGGAGCAAGAAAACTTGCGCAACCAGGAGGCCGTGTTGCGGCTGCTGGACGAAATGGGCGATCTCGCTGACGGCGACCTGACGGTAACCGCGGAAGTGACCGAAAGCATCACCGGCGCGATTGCCGACTCCATTAATTACACCATCGATAGCCTGCGGACCCTGGTCGAGGAGATCAACCGTGCCACCGAGCAGGTGACGATCGCTTCCAGCGAGGCGCAGGAAGTGACCACTCGTTTGCAAGCCGCGGCGCAGAAACAGTCGCAGCAGATCGAGGAAGCCGGTACCGCGGTGCAGCACATGGCGCAGTCCATCCACGAGGTGTCCGCCAATGCGGGCCAGTCCGCCGAAGTGGCCCAGCGCTCGCTGCAAGCGGCATCGCAGGGCGCGGTGGCGGTGCAGAATACCATCGCCGGTATGAACGATATCCGTTCGCAGATTCAGGAAACTTCCAAGCGCATCAAGCGACTGGGCGAAAGCTCGCAGGAGATTGGCGAAATCGTGGAGCTGATTTCCGACATTACTGAACAAACCAACATTTTGGCCCTGAATGCGGCCATCCAGGCGGCATCGGCGGGCGAAGCCGGTCGCGGCTTTACCGTGGTGGCCGAGGAAGTGCAACGGCTGGCCGAGCGTTCTTCCGAGGCGACCAAGCAGATCGGTGCGATCGTGAAGACCATTCAGCAGGATACCAACGATGCGGTGTCGGCGATGGAACGCAGCACCGAGGGGGTGGTGGAGGGTGCCAAGCTGTCCGATGCTGCCGGCCAGGCGCTGAACGAAATCGGCGAGGTGACCTCCAGCCTGGCGCAACTGATCGCCTCGATTTCGCAGGCAACCCGCGCACAGACCGAAATGGAGCAGAAGGTGACGCAATTGATGCAGGAAATCCAGGCGATTACCTCGCAGACCACCGACGGCACCCGGCAAACGGCCGGCTCCATCGGCCAATTGGCGAGCCTCGCGGAAGAGCTGCGCGAATCCGTTTCCGGCTTCAAGCTTTCCTGATCCTAAGCGCATCCTATTGTGTCCATGGACTTCGATATCGGCCCGCTGACCTGGGTTAAAGACGAAATCGACCAGGCCTTGAGCCAGGCGCTCGCCAAAGCCGGCGAGTTTGCTGCCTCGCCACTCGATTCCAGCCCACTGCGTTTTTGCCTGACTCACGTGCACCAGGTGAGCGGTGCACTATCGATGGTAGGCCTGGACGGTGCACAGCGTTTTTCCACCGAAGTCGAAACCTATATTGCCGCGCTGGAGAAGAATGCCGTCTCGGCCAGTCCGGAAAATCTGGAGATACTGACCAGCGCCTTGCATGCCTTGTCGAATTACCTCCAGTCACTGGTGGAAGGCGCGCCCGATATCCCGCTCCGGCTGTTCCCGGAATTCAAGGCGATGCAGGAAGTTCTGGGAGTGGACATCATCCAGGAAAGCGAACTGTTCTTCCCCGACTTGTTCAATAGCGCGCCGGGAGATCTTGAAACCATTGTTCCGGATGAGGCCGACCTGCAGGCTTGCCTGAACGAGCAGGGCCAGAAATACCGCAAGCTGCTGGTGCAATGGCTGCGTGCATCGCAGGATGAACAGCTGATACTCGGCATGCGCGACGCGTTGCTGGCGGTTGAGCGTGCGCAGGCATTGCCGTCGCAAAAAACCCTATGGTGGGTGGCGGCAGGTTTGCTGGAAGCCATTGCGCAAGGCGCGGTGACGCTCGACAAGAATACTCGTCAGCTTTGCGTGCAGCTGGAACGCCAGATCCATTATCTCGCCCGGGGCAATGCCAAGCCGAATACGCGCATGTTGCGGGATGCGCTTTATTACGTCGCGGTCAGCGCTCCGGTGACCGAGCGGTTGCGCGATATCAAACGCGTATTCGAGCTGGAAAGGTATTACAAGGGAGATGCCGCGGAAGCGGCCGGCAGCCAGCGTGCAGCCGCTTCCACAGACGGCTCCATGGAGGCTGTTCGCGCTGGCTTGAGCGATCTCAAGGGCTGCTGGATGCAAGCCTCGGCAGGGGATGCCTCGCAACGATCGGCGTTCCTGGAAAAGGTCGATGCCCTGGTGTCGGCTGCAAGCAGCGGCAGGGATGAGTTGAAGCAGGCCTTGGGCGATATCCAGGCATGCGCCGGCCGACTGGCTGCATCGGAAGCGCCGATTGATGCGATGTTCTCCATCGAAATGGCCACCACGCTGCTCATGCTGGAAAGCGCCCTGGGCTCTGCCGGGAAGTCGCTCGATAGTGCATTGCAGGGAGCGGCGGCCCAAGCCGCGGCAATGCGCGCCATGTTGCCGGGTGAGGCTGCTTTGCCGGAAACACCGTTCGTCCCCGAGGCCAGCCAGGATGAAGCACTGGCAGTCCTGGCGCAGGTCGCCGATGAAATTCGCACCAATTTGCAGCGCATCGAGCAGACGCTGGACGATTTTTTCCGCAATGCCGGAACGCGCGGCGAACTGCTGGGCACCGCGCCCTTGTTCCAGCAGGTGGGCGGAGCTTTCCGCATGCTCGATCAACCGGTTGCCGCCGAGGTCATTCAAGGCTGCAAGGCCTTGGTGGAGCGATTTTCTGAGTCCGCTGCGCATGTTTCCGGTGAGGAGTTCGAGCTGGTTGCTGACAGCCTGAGCGCGCTGGGTTTCTATCTCGACCGCTTGCTTAAAGGCGATGCCGAGGCAAGCCGCGCCATCGATCCGTTGCCCGGGCGCCTGACTGCAGCGCTGGAAACGAGGCCGGCTCAGGAGTGGCCGGCCGACTCGGACGTTATCCCGCAAGATGCTGCGGTGGCAACGGATATCGTGGTCGACCGTGCGCTCGACGACGAATTGCTGGAAGTCTATCTGGCGGAAGCAGGCGAGGTACACGAAACCATACTGGGCTGTATCCAGGTACTACGTACGCAACCAGACGACCATGAGGCGCTGATGACGTTGCGCCGCGCTTTCCACACCCTCAAAGGCAGCGGCCGTACTGTCGGCTTGACGGCGATGGGCGATGTGGCATGGGGAGTCGAGCAATTGCTGAATCACTTGCTCGAAACCCATACCGGAATTACCACTCCAGTACTGGATTTTATCGACAGCGTGAGCGTGCAATTCCAGGAATGGGTGAAGCAATTGTTTGCCAATAATTCCGCAACGCTGGCCCCAGCCACCTGGAAAACGCGTGCCGACATGTTGCTGCGTTCCATTCATCAACCGGCCGAAGAAGCAATGACGGAAGTACAGGCTGATCCTGCCCAAGCCGCGGCGGCAAAAGAGGAGGCTGCAGAGACTCCACCTGCAAACCGTGTCGACGATGTCGTCGTCATCGGCGGCAAGCACCCGGTGAACCGGCAGCTGTTCGAAATTTTCCTCGGCGAGACTAAAACCAACTTGGCGTTGTTGCAGCAACTACTGGGGGCAGCCAATGCGCACGAAGAGCCGCCGATCCCGGATATCGCCCGGCCTGCGCATACCCTGGGCGGTGTTGCGCGGACGGTGGGCTTGGCAGCAATTTCCGACCTCGGGACAGCGCTTGAATCATGGCTGGAGTCGGTGGCGCCGCGCTTTAAAGCATTGGTGCCGGACGAGTTGCATCTGTTCGACCAGGCCGTGGTGGCCTTGCAGGCCATGCTGCAGAAAGTGGCAAACCATAGGCAACCGGCCGCGGCGAAGTGGCTGTGCAATGCATTGCGCAATTGCATGGTAAAGGTTGAGGAGCTTGCCGCCGAGGTGCCGGCAGGCGGAGTCGCGGACGAAGCGGTTGCGGAAGTGCCTGTTCCCCTGGAACCGGAGACTGCGCCTCCCAGGTCGGCCACATCGGTGCTGGACAGCGTGCCCTCCTTTGTTGCAGAAGTGGAAACCGCCAATATCGATCAGCAATTGCTCGAAGTGTTTCTCGAGGAATCGAATGAGCTCATGCCCTTGGTCGGCAGGCAGCTGCGCGAGTGGCAAGCTGACCCCAAGGAAACAGATGCGCAGCAGGGCTTGCAGCGCGCACTGCACACTTTGAAAGGCAGCGCGCGCATGGCCGGGGCGCTGCGCATGGGCGACGATCTGCATGAGCTCGAAACCCAGGTGCTGAAGGCGCTTGAAAAGGGCGCGCCGGCGGCACGCAGCTTTGCGGCTTTCTTCCGGCAGTACGACAGCATCAGCGACCAGCTGGACGAGCTGCGCCAGCATGCCGAGGCGCCTATAACCGCACCTCTTGCGGAAGCTGGAAGCGACCGGGAATTGCTGCAAACGCCCGAGACCATTTCTGTCACGCCAATGATGCGCGTGCGCTCGGAGGCCATTGACCATCTGGTGAACGAGGCGGGCGAAGTCAGTATTGCGCGTTCGCGCATCGAGCGTCAGATGGAAACTTTCAAGTCCGCGTTGATGGAGCTGACCGACAGCGTGACCCGCCTGCGCAGCCAGCTGCGCGAGGCGGAAATCGAAGCCGAAACCCAGATGCAATCGCGTTTGACGCAGCTGCAGGAAGCGCATGAAACCTTTGATCCCCTGGAGTTCGACCGCTACACGCGCTTCCAGGAGCTGACGCGCATGATGGCCGAAAGCGTGCATGACGTGGCGACGGTGCAACAGGGCCTGATGGTCAACCTGAATGAAGCCGAAGCGGCGCTGAACGAGCAGTCACGCATGACCAAGCAGTTGCAGCAGGGCCTGATGCGGACGCGCCTGGTTCGTTTCGAGAGCGTATCGGAACGCCTGCATCGCATCGTCCGGCAAACGGCTGCGGAACTGAAAAAACCGGCGGAGCTCGAGATCAAGGGCGAGTCGGTGGAAATCGACCGCAGCGTGTTGGAAAGGATGGTTGGCCCGCTGGATCATCTGCTGCGCAACGCGATTGCGCACGGTCTCGAGGATGCCAAAAAGCGCGCCAGCTTGCACAAGCCCAAGGCCGGACGGATACAAATCCAGGCGCGTCAGGAAGGCAATGAAATCATCCTGTCGCTGAGTGATGACGGCGGTGGGCTGGATTATGACAGGATCAAGGCGAAGGCAGCCAGTCTCGGCATGCTGGCCGGCGCTCAGGACAGCAGCCCAACCGAACTCATGTCACTGATTTTCGAGTCCGGTTTCTCTACTTCGGACAATGTGACCCAGGTATCCGGCCGCGGTGTCGGCCTGGATGCGGTACGCGCGGACATCACCTCGCTTGGCGGGCGCATCGAAGTGGCTTCCGAACCGGGTCGCGGTTGTACCTTCACGATTTATCTGCCGCTGACGCTGGCGGTCAACCAGACCGTGCTGGTCCGCGTCGGAACGGAAGAGTATCTGCTGCCGGCACCCATGGTCGAGCAGGTGCAGAAGATCAAGCACAGCGCATTGACTTCGATACAGGAGCAAGGCCAGTTTAGCTGGGGCGGGCGCGACTATCCTTTATATTACCTGTCGCATTTGCTGGGCCGCCCGGTCCAGCCCGAACCGCAGGCTTACACGCCGGTGATGCTGCTGCGCAGCGGGGCGCGCCGGATCGCGCTGATCGTCGATGAAATCCGCGGAAATCGCGAAATCGTGGTCAAGAACATCGGCCCGCAGCTGGCGGGCATGGGCAGTATCGCGGGCGCCACGGTGATGGGGGATGGCAAGGTGATGCTGGTGCTGAATCCGATTCACATGGCTTTCCGTGAAACGCTGGCAGCGGGGATGGTGCAGGACACTTTGGCAGCCGCAGAAGGTGCGCAATTGCCGATCATCATGGTGGTAGACGATTCGCTCACCATGCGCAAGGTGATTTCGCGCTTGCTGACGCGTGAAGGTTATCATCCGCTGGCGGCCAAGGACGGGCTGGATGCGCTGCAACAACTGGAATCAGTGCTGCCGGAGGTGATTCTGCTGGATATCGAAATGCCGCGCATGGACGGGTTCGAACTGGCGCGCGCAGTAAGAAGCAACCCGAGGACAGCGCATATACCGCTGGTCGTGATCAGCTCGCGCACCGCGGATAAGCATCGCAAGTATGCGGAGGAACTGGGTGTCAATGTCTACCTGGGCAAGCCTTATCAAGAGGAAGAATTGCTTGCGCAGATTGCGGGGTTCATTGGAAACTGACGCCAGAAACATCTGGCTTGTCTTCTCCGGGGAGTGGATTTCCCCGCACTAATTGCATCGGATAGTACTTTCGGGAGCTCTGCTTTCGTTGCCATTCGCCATCGGGAAATTCGAAATGACCGAACAGCCAACGGGCCGCAATAACGCCATATCCGCTACCAATTCGCCTGCTGGCATATTCAGGGTCGTGCTTGCGTACGCCATTTTTGGCGCCCTCTGGATACTGCTTTCGGATAAGGCGCTCGAACTGCTGTTCCGTACACACCAGCAACTGGCCTTGGCCGGCCTGATCAAAGGGTGGTTTTTCATCGCAGTGACCTCCCTGCTGCTTTATGGACTGGTAAGGCGCCTGGTCGAGAAAAATATCGCCGCGTCGGAGCGCGAACGCAGCGTACAGGCTCAGAAACTTCAGGCACTGCATTTGCTGAATGCGATTGCCGAAAGTTCCACCGACATTATTTACGCCAAGGACAAGGACAGCCGTTACCTGCTGTGCAATCGCGAAGCCGCCCGCCTGATCGGCCGCGCGCCGGAGGATGTGCTCGGCCGCACCGATAGGGAATGGTTTACGCCCGAGCAGGCCGAGTTGGCGATTGCCAACGACCGGGAAGTCATGTCGGGCAACAAGACCATCTCCTTCAAGGAGAATTACGACACGATCGACGGAAGGCGCAGTTATCTTTCCACCAAGGGGCCGTTGCTCGACGAAGACGGGCAGGTGGTGGGATTGTTCGGAATTACGCGCGATATTACCGAGCAGCAGCATGCGGAAGCACTGCTGCGCGAGCGCGAATTGAGCTACCGGCGATTGACGGAGCAGGTCCCGGCCATCATCTACCGCGCGGCGCTTGATAAATATAGCCAGGTCACTTATATCAGTCCGCGCGTCGAGACGCTGGGTTACGCTGCCGAGGAGTGGACGCAGAATCCGGACATGTGGAAAAGACTGCTCCATCCGGAAGATATGCCGGGGGTACTACAAAAACTTGCCGAATCGCAGCGTAGCAGCACTCCTTTTTCCGCGGAATACCGGCTGCGCACGAAAAGCGGGGACTGGCGATATTTCAGCGACGAGGCTCAGGCGATCTATGACGACCATGGCAAGCCACTTTACCTGCAAGGAGTCATGCTGGACATCACCGAGCGCAAGCAATCGGAGGCCCATGTCCATCGGCTGGCTTACTACGACTCCCTGACCGGGCTACCTAATCGCATTCTTCTGATGGATAGGCTGGGGCAGATACTGACCTTGTCGCGGCGCGAAAAACGGATGTGCGCCCTCATTTTCCTCAATATCGACCGGTTGAAGACGTTGAACGATGCGCTTGGTCATGCAGCCGGCGATCTTCTGCTCAATGCGGTGGCCGAGCGCTTGCGGGGGATACTGCGGGAAGACGATACCTTGGCGCGCATGGCCGGCGATGAGTTCGCGATTCTGCTCCAGGGGCTGGATATTTCAGCCCATACCGCCAACCGGCACGTCCTTGTTGTGGCGGAGAAGATCCACCAGGTCTTGAAGCAACCTTTCAGCAGCGGCAATGAAGAGGTCACCGTGACGGTCAGCCTGGGCGTGACGCTGTTTCCGGAGCTCGAGCACGATGCAGCCGACGGTGTTCTGCGCCGTGCCGATACGGCCTTGCATCGCGCGAAAAAAGGAGGGGGCAACCAAACGGCGTTTTTCGAAACGAATATGGAAGAGATTGCCAGCCAGCGCTTCACGGTCGAACGCGAGTTGCGCCATGCGCTGAAGGCAGATGAATTGCTGTTGTACCTGCAATCGCAAGTCGATGCCGACGGCAGGGAAGTCGGCGCCGAAGCGCTGGTGCGCTGGCAGCACCCGACGCGTGGCTTGGTTCTGCCTGGCGCTTTCATACCTATTGCGGAAGAGTCGGATCTCATCATCGAGCTAGATAGCTGGATGCTGAAAGCCGTATGCCGGTTGCTTGTAGAGCAGGAAATCTCCAGCACCTCGATACGCATCGCGGTCAATATCAGCCCGCGCCATTTCCGGCAGCCCGGATTCGTGGAATCCCTGCGCAACTTGCTGGCGCTAACCGGCGCCGATCCCAGCCATCTTACGCTGGAGGTCACGGAAGGCCTGATGATAGAAAACATGAGCGATGTGATCGCCAAGATGACCGAACTGGCCGTGCTGGGCATACATTTTTCCGTGGACGATTTCGGTACCGGCTATTCTTCGCTGGCCTATCTCAAGCGCTTACCCATACACGAACTCAAGATAGACAAGACTTTTGTCCAGGATGCACCGGACGACCCGGACGATGCCGCGCTGGTCGAGGTGATCTTGTCCGTCGCCAGCCATCTCAAGCTGAAAATTGTCGCGGAAGGGGTGGAGACGCAGGCGCAGGCCGACTTTCTGAATGACCGGGCCAAGGTCGTTCACCAGGGCTATCTCTTTTTCAAGCCGGAACCGGTGGAAGCCTGGCTGAAGCGCAGGCAGCCCGCGCAAGTCAGGTAGCTGCCGCTATCGACAACAGGTCATGAACCGCGCATGCTTGAATTTCCCGCAACTTCATCACGAGAGGAGCAACCATGAGCGCACATGTCTACAAGTTGATCGAGCTGGTCGGGTCATCCCCGAATGGCACGGACGACGCCATCCGCAATGCGATTGCCAAGGCGGGGCAGACCATCAAGCACATGGACTGGTTCGAGGTTGTGGAAACGCGCGGCTGCATCATGGAAGGGAGGATCGCCCACTGGCAGGTCACCATCAAGGTCGGGTTCAGGGTCGAGGATCATTAAACCGAGGGTGATGCGTTTTTCGCCCGGCGACTGCCGGATCGATCAATACGAGTGATCGGCGGGTTGCCTCATTTGACTGCTGCGAGCGTTAGCCCGTCTGCGCTGCCTAATCCACGGTAAAATGACGGCTAATTAATTCCGCAGTCACTCCATGAACGTATTTTACGAAGAGGAAGGCAGCTTCAAGGTTGCCTCCGTGATGTCCGAAAACCCGGGCTCCATGCAAGTGGAATCGATCTCCGGGAAACGCTCCAAGATCAAGTCCGCCAATGTGCTGTTGAAGTTCGATGGCGCGCTGGCGGGATTCATGGAAAAGGCCCAGGCCGAGGCCGATACGCTGGCCGCGGATTTCCTGTGGGAATGCTGCGGCGAGGATGAGTTCGGCTTCGACGCGCTGGCGCAAGAATATTACGGCCATCCGCCCAGCCCGACCGAAGCCGCAGCTACGGCGATCAGCCTGCATGCCGCGCCGATGTATTTCTATCGCAAGGGCAAGGGCCGCTACAAGGCGGCCCCGGCGGAGAATCTCAAGGCCGCGCTGGCCGCACAGGAACGCAAACGCCTGCAGGCGAAGAAAGTCGCCGAATATGTCGCTCAATTGGCGGCTGGCATATTGCCGCCCGAGTTCCGCGACAAGCTGGACATGCTGCTCTACGAACCGGACAAGAATGCGCTGGAATGGAAAGCGCTGGATGAGGCGGCAAGCGCTACCGGCCTTAACCACCTGAAGTTGCTCGAAAGTTGCGGCGCGCTGGCCTCGGCGCACGACTATCATTTCGGCGCCTTCCTGCGCGAGTATTTCCCCGGCGGCATCCATTTCGAACCGCATGAAGCGGCTGTGTCGCCGGAGAATCTCGATCATGCCGAGGCCGAAGCATTCAGCATCGACGACGCGACGACGACGGAAATCGACGATGCATTTTCGGTGCTGGCTCTGCCGGACGGCAGTACGCGCGTCGGCATCCATATCGCCGCGCCCGCGCTCGGCATTGCGCCGGGTACCGCGCTCGACGCGATCGCGATGAAGCGTCTTTCCACGGTTTACATGCCCGGGCACAAGATCACCATGTTGCCGGATTCGGCCATCGAGCCGTTCAGCCTGCATGCGGGCATCTGGCGACCGGCCTTGTCCTTGTACGTGGATATCGCGCCCGACTTGACCATCAGCAATCAGACCAGCCGCCTGGAAGCGGTAAAAATTGCGGATAACCTGCGCCACGACGAGCTGGAGCCCCATTTCAACGAAGAGAATTGGGAAACGCCCAATACGCACCCCTACTGGGAGCGCTTGGCGTTGCTGCATCGGCTGGCGGAAGCGCTGGAAAAAGGGCGCGGCAAGCACGACCCCAACCGCGCTCCGCAGGTGGACTACAACTTCTACGTCGAGGATGGCCGCGTGCGCATTACCGAACGCAAGCGCGGCGCGCCGATGGACAAGCTGGTGGCGGAGCTGATGATCCACGCCAATGCGCAGTGGGGCGGCATGCTCGCCGAAAACGGCATCCCCGGCATCTACCGCGCGCAGCAGGGCGGCAAGGTGTACATGACGGTGAACGCCGAGCCGCATCAGGGCCTGGGTGTCGCGCAATACGCCTGGAGCACTTCGCCCCTGCGGCGTGCGGTTGACCTGATCAACCAGCGTCAGATGTTGGCGCTGCTGCAGGGCGTGGAACCGCCGTACGACAAAACCAGCGATGCCCTGGCCGGGGCGATGCGCGATTTCGATCTCGCCTACAACGCTTATAACGAATTCCAGACGCGCATGGAGCGGCATTGGTGCCTGGTGTATTTGCAGCAGCAGGGTCTGAGCGAGGTGAGCGCTACGGTCTGGCGCGAGAATCTGGTGCGCCTCGACGGCATGCCTTACATGACCAAGGTGCCCAGCCTGCCCGAGCTGCCTTCAGGCAGCCGCGTGCTGCTGGAAGTGAAGCGCATCGACCCGCTGCTGATGGAACTGGACTGCCGTTACAAGGGAGCGCTGGAGTGAGTCTGTTTCGCCTCGGCCCGCGCACGTTCGCGCGCAGCATCCATCGCAAGGTGTCGGGCGATAACAGTGTCGATGTCAGCGAATCCGAAGGCGTGCGTTCGCTGCATCTCGGGTCGGCCACCGTGCAAAGCTCGATGCGCCTGTCGGCGCCGAATGACCTGGAGCTGGCGTATACCCGCGGCATCATGGGTTTCCTGCTGTTTCGGCCGCAAACGCGCAACGTGCTGGCGATCGGGCTTGGTGGCGGCTCGATTCCCAAGTTCGTCCATCATTACCTGCCGCAACTGAACATGCGCGTGGTGGAGATCAGTCCGCAAATCATCGCGATTGCACGCAGTCATTTTTACCTCCCCGAGAACGATGATCGGCTGCAGGTCATCGAGGGCGATGGTGCCGAATATCTGCGCGAACATCCAGCGGGAGCCGAGGTGCTGGTCATCGATGCCTTCGACAGCCAGGGCGTGCCGCCGGATTTGTGTTCCCAGGATTTCTTCGACAGCTGTGCCGAGGCCGTGACGCTGGACGGCATAATGGCGATCAACCTGTGGGGCAGCGACAAAAACTTCGATATCTACCTGCGGCGCATCGAACAGAGCTTCGGCGGCCGTGTATTGGTGCTGCCGACCGGGCGCCCCGGCAATATCGTCGTGTTCGGCTTCCGCCGCACGCCGCCCGACCTGCGCTGGGCCACGCTGCGCGAACGCGCCAAGAACCTGCAGGACCAGCTCAAGATAGAGTTTCTGGAGTTTGTCGAGCGCCTGCGGGATAATAACCTCAATACCTCCAACCGCTTGATCGTCTAGGAAAAATGCGGCTGTTCCGGGCGACATCCGTCGCCATGAAACAGCGGCACATCATATGAAAAATGCAAACCAGCAATTCTTCGCAACCTGCCCGCGCGGGCTGGAAGCTTTACTCGTCGACGAACTGACGGCGCTCGGCGCGCAGGCGCTGGCGCCGACCGATGGTGGCGTCGGCTTTGCCGGCGACCTGCCCTTGTGCTACCGCGCCAACCTGGAAAGCCGCATCGCCACGCGCATCCTATGGCAGGTCGGGCAGGGCCGTTACAGCGGCGAGGAGGATGTCTACAAGGCGGCTTATGCGTTGTCGTGGCCGGAATGGTTTGCGATCAACCGTACCTTCATGGTCAAGGTGACGGCGGTCAAGTGCCCGCTGAAGAGCCTGGAGTTCGTCACGCTGCGCATCAAGGATGCGGTGTGCGACAAGTTCCGCCTCAAGGGCGGCAACCGGCCCTATATCGACACCAAGCAGCCCGATGTGCGCATCCACGCCTACCTGACGGCCGACGAATATCGGCTGTACCTGGACACCTCCGGCAATGCGCTGTTCCAGCGCGGCCAGCGCCGCGCCAGCGTCGAGGCGCCGTTGCGCGAGAACCTCGCGGCCGGCATCCTCAAGCTTTCCGGCTGGCAGCCGGGCACGCCGCTGTTCGACCCGATGTGCGGCAGCGGCACTTTCCTGCTGGAAGCGGCGATGATTGCACTGGATATCGCGCCGGGCAGCGAACGCAGCTTCGGTTTCGAGAAACTGCTGAATTTCGATGCCGCCGCCTGGGAGAAGCTGCGCCAGCAGGCAAGGGAACGCGCCAGGCCGGTGACGTTTCAGCAGATCTACGGCAGCGATCTCGACATGAAATCGATCCGCGCGGCGAAACAGAACCTGGACCAGGCCGGCCTGCTGGAAGCGGTCAAGCTGGATCGCGCCGATATCGTCGACGTCGAGGCACCGGCCGATCACGGCGTGCTGGTCGCCAACCCGCCGTACGGCGTGCGTATCGGCGAGGATGAGGAGCTGGCCGCGTTATACCCCAAGATGGGGGAGACGCTGAAGCGTCATTTCGCAGGCTGGAACACCTATTTCCTGACTTCCGACCTGCGCCTGCCCAAGCTGATGCGGCTGTTGCCCTCCAAGCGCACGCCACTTTTCAACGGCCCGCTTGAATGCCGCCTGTTCGAGATCAAGATGGTAGCGGGAAGCAACCGAAAATAGCAGTAGTGATAATTGCGGTAATTCTGAAACATTGCATGAGTGGAAGACGAGCCTATCTACATTGGCGCTTATCCGCCAAACTATGAGCCTACGTCCAAAATAATAAGGATGGAAATGCCAAATCGTTTTAATCTCTATATCACCATTGCGCTTTTGGTTTTTGCCAGGACTAGTGTCGCCAACGATACTTTAAAGTTTGCATGGCCAGATAAAATGCAAGCTAAGGTCGCGGTTCAAGTTAAGGGTACTAGAACAGTTGCAGGAAGCGGAACTTATACATGGAGCTTTGGAGGAGACTACACATTAAAAACCGAACAACATGGTGAAGAGTTGCTTCTCACGCGTGCAAACTTTTCTGGCTGGAAAGGTCAGGTGCCAAAAAATGCAAATTTCATCATTGACCGAATTGTCGATTTAGTTCCTAATTTTTTAGTTTCTAGGGAAGGTGACTTCCGTCGACTTGAAAATCCTGAGGCTGCTCTTCGCAATATCGAGTCATCACTGGGCAAGATAGATTCTATGTCGCAGCCGGAGCAAGCAGCCCTCGCAAACATCTTTACTCCTCAGGGTCTTTCTGCCATTACTCAAGATTATTGGTCTGCGCTTACTCAGACTTGGCGGGGGCGGCCTGCCTCTGTTGGAAAGGTGGAATTAAGGCTTCCCACACCTATTCCGCAACTTGGAGGCAATACCTTGGATTTGAAAGTCGAATTGACAAATTTTGGTCCCATTGCTTGCAACGCTCAAGACAATAAGAATAGTTGTATTTCATTAGGAATTCGCTCGGAAGCAGATCCCGAGCAGGTAGCTATTGTGGTTAAGAAACTTTCGGATGCTGATCTTGATGTGCGGCCAACTCGATTTACTCAAATTCAGTTCATACATTTAATTGCTCAGCCCGATACGTTAATTCCATATCGCCTCACACTAACGCGGAAGGTTGAGGGGGAGGGGAAAGTGGCGCGGAAAAACGTAAGATTTATGGGTATAGAAGAAAATGAACGTGTTTACACATTTGAGTATGGGCTATAAATAGATTCAGAGAGTTTTATTACGGCGTTACCATCGCAGCAAAATTGATTAATCCTTTCATCATACATTTCGGTTCGCACCGCGAGCACTTTCGACCTATTCCCACTCGCACGGTTCAAGACAGCTACTACGGAGAAACCTAATGACTGACCGTTTGATTGAGTTGCGCGACCGCTTGCGCGAGTTCGTGCGCGAGCGGGACTGGGAACAGTTCCATTCGCCCAAGAATCTGGCGATGGCGATGATCGTGGAGGCGGCCGAACTGGTGGAGCATTTCCAGTGGCTCACCGAAGAGCAGAGCCAGGAGCTCCCGCCGGAAAAACGCGAGCAGGTGTCGCACGAGATTGCCGATACTTTCGTTTACCTGCTGCGTATGGCGGATGTGCTGGGGATCGACCTCATCGATGCGGCGAACGCCAAGATCACCCTCAATGGAAAGAAGTACCCTGCCGACAAGGTGCGCGGCAGTAACGCCAAGTACACCGAATACAAGGACTAGGCGGCCAGGCCCGCAGCCCGCATTAACAGCTTGATTCCGTAAGCAGCCAAGGCGAGCGCCGCGACGCTCGCCGCCCAGATCAGCACCAGCCAGCCCACCTGCTTCCAGCGCCCCTTCGTCTTCAATGGTAATGCTCGCCATGGCGCACCTTGCCTCGGAAGACATAATAGGACCAGAACGTGTAGATCAGGATCATCGGCATGATGATCAGGGTCCCGACCAGGGTGAACGCCTGGCTTTTCGGGTGCGAGGAGGCATCCAGTAATGTGATATCGGGCGGAATGACATTCGGCCAGAGGCTGAGGCCCAGCCCGGCAAAGCACAGGAATATCAGCGCCAGCGTATACAGGAACGGGGCCGCCTGCGACTGGCGCGTCACGGCCCGCAACAGCAGGACGGCAAACACGGCGACCAGCAGCGGCACGGGCGAGAGCCAGAGCATGTTGGGCAGAGAGAACCAGCGTTGCGCGATATCCGCATCCAGAAACGGGGTCCAGATGCTGACGCCGGCGATCGCGGCGAGCAGCAGCCAGATCAGCTTGCGCGTGATGCGATAAGCCTCCGTCTGGACATGGCCCTCGGTTTTCATGACCAGCCAGGTGCTGCCGAGCAAGGCGTAACCGACGAGCAGGCTGAGGCCGGTAAAGATCGAGAACGGCGTCAGCCAGTCGAGCGGCCCGCCGGCGAAGGCGCGCTGGGACACCTGGAAGCCCTGGATATAAGCCCCCAGCGTGACGCCCTGGAAGAACGTCGCAATGATCGAGCCACCAATGAAGGCCTTGTCCCAGAAATGGCGCTCGTGTTCGTGTGCCTTGAAGCGGAACTCGAACGCGACGCCGCGGAAGATCAGGCCGATCAGCATGAAGATCAGCGGCAGATAACAGGCGCTGAGAATGATCCCGTAGGCGAGAGGGAAGGCGGCAAGCAGGCCGGCTCCGCCCATGACCAGCCAGGTTTCGTTGCCATCCCACACCGGTGCCACGCTGTTCATCATCAGGTCGCGGTCCGCCTTGTCGTGGAAGAACGGATAGAGGATGCCGATGCCGAGGTCGAAGCCGTCCATCACCACGTACATCATGATGGAAAACAGAATTATCACGGCCCAGATGTAAGGCAGAGTCATTTCCATGTCAGCGTCCTCCCGCCGGATTGGTGGATTCCTCGTCCGGCCCGGTTACCACCGATAGTGGCCGCATTGGATGGCGTTCCTGCCCCGGTCCGCCCTCGTCCGGTTCCTTGCTTTCGCCGGTATGCGGTCCGCCGCGGATCAGGCGCAGCAGATAGCCGATGCCGGCGCCAAATACCGCAAAATAAATCAGGATGAACAGGGCCAGCGTGAGTCCCAACTCTGCCACGCCATGGGGCGACACCGCGTCCTTGGTGCGCATGAGCCCGTAGATCACCCAGGGCTGGCGGCCGATCTCGGTGGTGAACCAGCCGGCGAGAATCGCGATGATGCCGGAGGGCCCCATCCATAGAGCGAAATGCAGGAAAGGGCGGCACTGGTACAGGCGTCCGCGCCAGCGCAGCCAGGCACTCCAGGCGCCCAACGCGAGCATCAGCATGCCTAGCCCGACCATGACGCGGAAGCTCCAGAAGACCGTGCCGGCATGCGGACGATCTTCCTTCGCGAAGTCCTTGAGGCCGGGGAACTGGCCGTCCCAGCTGTGCGTGAGAATCAGGCTGGCGAGATGCGGGATCTCCAGCGCGAAACGCGTTTCCTCTCGTTCCATGTCGGGTATGCCGAACAGGATCAGCGGCACCGCTTCGCCAGGCTTGTTCTCCCAGTGGCCCTCCATCGCCGCCACCTTGGCAGGCTGATGCTTCAGGGTATTGAGGCCATGGAAATCGCCGATCACGAGTTGCAGCGGCGCGAGCAACAGCACCATCCACATTCCCATGGAAAACATGCGGCGCACCGGCGCCTGGTCATTGCCGCGCAGCAGGTGCCAAGCGCCCGAGGCGGCGACGAAGAGCGCGGTCGCGAGGAAGGCCGCGGTCACCATGTGTGCCAGACGATACGGGAAAGACGGATTGAAGATGGCCTCCAGCCAGTCGCCCGGGACCAGCCGGCCATTCTCGATGAGATAGCCCGTCGGTGTTTGCATCCAGCTATTGGCGGACAGGATCCAGGTGGCGGAGATCAGCGTGCCCAGTGCGACCATCAGGGTCGAGAAGAAATGCAGGCGGGGCCCGACCTTGTTGCGGCCGAACAGCATCACGCCGAGAAAGCCGGCCTCGAGGAAGAAGGCGGTCAGGACTTCATAGGTGAGCAACGGGCCGAGGATGCTGCCTGCGTAATCCGACAGCGCGCTCCAGTTCGTACCGAACTGGTAGGACATCACGAGCCCGGATACGACCCCCATGCCGAAATTGACCGCGAAGATCTTCAGCCAGAAATGGTAAAGATCGAGATACAGCGCATTCTGGGTGCGCAGCCAACTGGCCTCCAGTACCGCCAGATAACTTGCCAGGCCGATGGTAATGGCCGGGAAGATGATGTGGAACGAAATGGTGAAGCCGAACTGTATACGTGCGAGATCCAGCGCGCTTAGATCAAACATCGGTAATAACTTGCCCCTAGCGCCAGTGAATCATTGTCCTTGCAATGCGCAAGGTGTCGATCACGGGCCTGAATTTAGATGAGCGGTTATTATCGATGTAAATCGTCGGAATTGACACTGTCGCGATGCGTTTTCCTCGTGAAAGAGCCAGCAGGAGAATCTGGAACTCGGTTTCATAACGGCTGCCGGAGATCTTGCGCGCGATCTCGTCGACCAGGTCGCGGCTGAAAGCGCGCATGCCGGATTGCGTATCCATCGGCGCATGTGGGTGCAGCCAGCGGATGGCATGGGTGGCCAGCGTGTTGCCGATACGGCTGCGCCCTGGCATTTCGCCGAGATTGCGTTCGCCGATCACCAATTCCGCGCCTTCACGAATTTTCTCGACCAACTGCGGGATCCGCATCGGCGGATGTTGGCCGTCCGCATCCAGTGTCACCAGCGCATCGAAATCGAAATGGTTGAGCGCATGGAAGAAGCCGGCCATCAGACCTACGCCCTTGCCCTGGTTGCGTTCGAAACGGATGAGGCTGATCTGTTCGGGCAATTGAACGGCGAGGCGGCGCGTGATTTGCGTGGTGTTATCGGAGGAGCCATCGTCGACGACGATGAGATGGTCGACATGATGGATCGATTTGAGGATCACTTGTTCGCAAAAGTCTTCGACGTCGTAGCAGGGCATGAGCCCGATGACGCCCGCTGCTGTCTTTTCTGTGGAGGTGCGCACGCCGCGCCAGCCGGCAGGGTCGAAGAAGGCCCAGCGCCGCTCCAGCTTGAAATACAAACGCTCGGCATTTTCGAACAGCGATAAGGGCATCGAAAGCTCGAGCGTATCCTCATTGCTGACCACATAAGCCTGTCCCACGATTTCATCGCCTGCATTGTTGTGGATATTGGCGATGCCGCGCGAGCAGAGGTCGATCCTGTAAGCGGCATTCTCCGCCATGATGGACAGGGACGGTTTTGCCATGCGGCGCATCCATGCCGGTGCCTGAACATTCAGTGTCAGCAGCGGCGGCGCGACGGAAACGACCCGGACCGGGTGTTCCAGTTGGTAAGGATCGAGCGCGGCAGAATTCAGGAAATTTTCGTGGCGTGTCACATAACGCAGAAAACGCCGCCGGCACAAGGCCATTTGCGTGTCATGGCTCAAGGTCGCCTGACGCTTGCGTTCCAGTTCACCGTCGCTGAGCTCTATGCTGCAGGCGGGAGCGTACATCGTCCGGCCGTGGATCAGATAATAGAGGACGCTGGGATGGGGCTGTTCAGGAGCGAGGCGAGCCAGTGCCAGTTCGATCATCATCCCGAAAGCATTGTGGTCGGGATGCTGGTCCTGCAATGCCGGCGCTACGATGCAACTCGGCTGCCATTGCGAAATTTCTTGCGTGATATGTTCCACGATCTTGTCGCTGCCCAGCTTGAGCAAGCCGGTGAGCCCCTGATCGGGAAGGCCAAGGAAGAATACGTGGTCGAGCTCTACGCCCAGCACTGCCAGTGCCGTCAGCGCCTCTTCGCGACGGCGATCCCCCCAGCGTTCCTTGTGATCACCCGACAAGCGCCAGCGCCGTTCGACATACCGCTGCGGCCAGGGATTGTTATCGCCATCGGTGACGACCACAACGCGTACTTCCGATCCTGCGCGCAGCGCTTTTTGTATCAGTCCGCCGGCACCCAATGTTTCATCGTCAGGATGGACGGCATACACCAGGACGCGTTCTTTTTTGCCGGGAGGAAGGGAGTCGGTCATGAATTATTCTCGTTAGTGTGATGACTGAAGGATCGCTGTATCGTCATCTCGAGTTAATCAAGCAACAGCTGATTTTCTTGTAGGAATTCGTGAAGTCATATTCATCCGCTGGATGCAGCTATGTGCGTTTGGTTGCATTTTTTCTTTGCGAATGACGATCGAGCAGCGCCATGGCCTGCTGGGCGGACAGGCCGTGAACGATCACGGAAATGACCAGAATCAACAGGACGACCGCCCAGAGCTCCTTTGCCTGCGGGAAATCCGCGCGGTGCAAGGCATAGCCGAGATAGTAGAGAGAACCGATGCCGCGAATGCCATAGAACGAAAGCACCCATTTATCCCAGCGGGACAACGATAAGCCGGTGAATGAAATCATGCCCGCCAGCGGCCGTACCAGGAAAATGACCGCCACCGCCACCGCGACGCCTTGCCAGCTTAAAGGAAGCAGAGCCCCGCTTGCGATATAGGCCCCGATCAGGAACATCAGCACCGCCACGAGGATGCGTTCCATTTCCTCGGAGAAGTCATGCAGGATTTGCTGGTAGCGATGCCGCGACTCCTGCTGGCGGAATGTGCAGGCAGCGACGAAGACGCTGATGAAGCCATAACCCGCTGCCAGTTCGGCCATCGCATATGGCATCAGGGTCAGGCTGAGCGCAATGCTGCCGGCCGTAAAAAAGTTCGACGATGCAATACCGAACAAAAGCTTCGCCAATATCCAGCCGGAGGCCCCACCGATCAGTGCGCCAATCGCAATGCGGTAGAACACATCCATGATCAGCCAGCCGGCAAACCATTCGGCTGGATCGAGGCCGACCAGGGCAACGGCGATGGCGAGATTGGTAAAAGGGAAGGCCAGCCCATCGTTCAAACCGGCCTCGGTCGTGAGCGCGACGCGTGTGCGGGAGTAGTCGGGGGAGCTGGGGTCGGTGGTCTGGACCTCAGAGGCGAGCACGGGGTCGGTTGGCGCGATGACCGCGCCGAACAGGAGGGCGGTTGCCGGTACCATCCCCAATGCCCACCAGCCCAGCAGTGCAGTCGCGACTATAGTCAACGGCATGGTGAAAGCCAGCAGACGCCAGCTCAGTTGCCAGGATTTCCAGGCAAAAGGCTGGTTGATTTTGAGCCCCGCCGCAGTCAGGGCAATCAGCACGCCTAGCTCGGTCAGCCGCTCAGGCCATCGAGCTTCTTCGAGATTCGGTAAATCGACATCCAACGGCAACGCGAAAATCGCCATGCCCATCAGCATGAATACCATGGGCGCGCTAAGAAAACGATTGGTGGTTAACCGCGGAACGATTGCCGCTACAAGGATGACGATAGCAACCAGCAGCAAGCGCACGTCGTAGAGATCAATACCGAAAAATGCCGTGTCGGCGTGACGCAGCAGATCTTGCGCGTTATAGCTTTCGGATTGTACGGCCATTTGGTGGAGAGCAGCTTACTCGGTACAGATAACGCTGATATTGCCATCCGATTCAAGGCGCATTTCCTTGACCTTGCTCATGTCCTCGATCCCTTCTTCGCGCATTTTTGCTTGTATCTCGTTCATTGTGATGTATTCCCGCCGCATGTTTCGGATGATGGGTTTGCCATTTTTGACGAGAGGAACGGAGGGCGGTTCGGTTAGGCGGCGGATGAAGTCGAATCTATAGCTGATGTAATCGAAGAAAAAATTCCAGAATACCAGCGTGCCTACAAGCAAAAAGCCATCTGCAACCGTTTTGGCATCGCCGCTCAGTGCGCTTTGCGATGCATCCGCGACAATGACTACAAACAGGAAGTCGCTGATACCCACGCTGCCGATGTCCCGCCTCAGCACAAAGCGGAAGATGGCAAAAAGGAACCAGTACATTAGCGTACCGCGCAGTACGATTTCAGCCGGGCTGAGGCTGAACGCGAACACTTCTTCCCAGTCCATCATTGCATTCTCCAAGACACAAGCTCAGGCATTTTGGTCTGGCTCGGAGATAAAGCGGTATCCGGTGCGGTCGAATTTACCTATAGGAGGAGAGGCTGATTGATGTAGGAATATCCCGACCATCAGCCTGGCTGAACGACAAATATTCCTTGTGTCCTGTCCCGGGTGACTGGACCATGACAAGGTACAGTCGCGAATGAACTACATGTTTTTCTTGGTAGTCGTAAAGATTGCCTCAACTCGAAACCCAAAATGAAGAGTGTTACTTCTAAAATCACAAAGGGAACTGAGGAGTAAATCTGTCATCCAGTTCAGGCTGGCGCAGGGCTCGTGAAGTTCAGTTGATATGTAGCAGAGCGTATAGGATTAAGTCTGAACTACGCCGGATTAGAAGGCATCCAAGAAACAAACTGACGCTCTACCTTACGTATGGGACAATGGCGACCACATCAGGGCGCCTAGCTTACGTTTTAAGGTACACCTTTTGGTACACAAACAAAAACGCACCGCCTGAAATTCAGTAACGGTGCGTTCTGTGAGAGATTCTCTGGTGCCCAGAAGAGGACTCGAACCTCCACAGTGTTTCCACCACTAGGACCTGAACCTAGCGCGTCTACCAATTTCGCCATCTGGGCAACGAAAAGACCGCCATTTTATAGGAAACATCGAACTTGTCAACGACCAAAAAACACCGCGCAAAAGACCCCCACGCCAGTCGCGAAGCGGCTAATTACGAGAATCCGCTGCCCAGTCGCGAATTCATTTTGCAAGTCATGGAAGACGAGGGCGCGCCGCTCACCGTCGACCGTCTTTACAAGCTTTTGGACATCCGAAAAAGCGAGCGGGAAATCTTCGATCGGCGTTTGAATGCGATGGAGCGCGACGGCCAAATTTTCCGCAACCGCAAGGATGCCTTGTGCATCGCGGAAAAGATCAATCTCATCCCGGGGAAGGTGCACGGCCATCCTGATGGCTTCGGCTTCCTGATCCCGGACGCCGGCGGCGACGATCTTTTCCTGTCGCCCAAGGAAATGGCGCAGGTCATGCACGGCGATCGCGTCATGGTGCGCCAATCCGGCCTCGACAGGCGCGGCCGTCCGGAAGGCAAGATCGTCGAAGTGCTGGAGCGCGTCACCAAACGTCTCGTTGGCCGGCTATTGGTCGAAAGCGGCGTGGTGCTGGTGGCGCCGGAAGATCGGCGCATCAGCCAGGACATCCTGATCCAGCCCGGCAAGGATATGAAGGCAAAGGCCGGCCAGGTGGTGATGGTGGAGCTGATCGAGCAGCCTTCGGCCTATGCCAAGCCGATAGGCAAGGTTGTCGAAATCCTCGGCAATTATGCCGATCCCGGCATGGAAATCGAAATCGCGCTGCGCAAGCACCAGTTGCCTTATCTGTTTAACCCTGAAGCGGTGAAGCAGGCTGAAGACTACCCCAAAAAGGTGCGTAAATCGGATTGGGCGGGACGCATCGACCTGCGCGAACTGCCGCTGGTGACCATCGATGGTGAGACGGCGCGCGATTTCGACGACGCCGTGTATTGCGAGCCGCAGGGTAAAGGCTGGCGGCTGGTGGTGGCGATTGCCGATGTGAGCTTCTATGTCCGCCCGGGCGATGCATTGGACAACGATGCTTACGACCGCGGCAATTCGGTGTATTTCCCTCGCCGCGTCATCCCCATGCTGCCGGAAGCGTTGTCCAATGGGCTCTGCTCGCTGAACCCCGATGTGGAGCGGCTGTGCATGGTATGTGACATGCAGATCGATGCCAAGGGCAAGATCAAGCGCTACAAGTTCTATCCGTCGGTGATGCGCTCCAAGGCGCGAATGACCTATACCAAGGTGGCGGACATGATCGCCAATCCCCAGGGGGAGGTCGCCAAGGAATACGACTGGCTGATGCCGCATGTGCAGAACCTCTACGCGCTGTACAAGGTGCTTGCCGAAGCGCGCGCGGTGCGGGGCGCGATCGAATTCGAAACGACTGAAACGCTGATGGTCTTCAACGAGCAGGGCAAGATCGAACGTATCGTCCCCGTGGTGCGCAACGACGCGCATCGCCTGATCGAGGAGTGCATGCTGGCGGCCAATGTATGCGCCTCCGACCTGCTCCAGGAGAACAAGCACCCTGCGCTGTATCGGATTCATGAAGGTCCCACGCCGGAAAAATTGGAAAAACTGCGTGGATTCATGGCCGAATTCGGCTTTACGCTGGGCGGCGGGGATGACCCGCATGCCAAGGACTACGGTAAACTGCTCGACCGCATCAAGGGGCGGCCGGACGAGCAGCTATTGCAGACCGTGCTGCTGCGGTCCATGCAGCAAGCGGTTTACAGCCCGGATAATGTCGGCCACTTTGGCCTGGCCTATGAGCATTACACGCATTTCACCTCGCCGATCCGTCGTTACCCCGACCTACTGATCCATCGCGCGATCAAGGCGGTGCTGGAAGGCAAGAAGTACAAGGCGGGTGACTGGCACGCGCTGGGCATGCACTGCTCGATGACCGAGCGTCGTGCCGACGATGCGACGCGCGACGTGGAAACCTGGCTGAAGTGCTACTACATGCAGGACAAGGTCGGCGAAAGTTTCGACGGCACGGTAGCGGGTGTGACCAGCTTCGGATTGTTTGTCGCGCTGGATGACGTTTATGTCGAAGGCCTGCTGCACGTGACGGAACTGGGTAATGACTATTTCAATTTCGATGCCATGCGCCACGAAATGGCCGGGGAGCGCACAGGGGTGCGTTATCGCCTGGGCGATCGGCTGCGCGTGAAAGTGGCCCGAGTCGATATGGAAACAAGCAAGATCGATTTCGTGCTGGAAACGGCCGCGATGCCCGCTCCCGATAGCAGCCCGATGCGCAGGCCGTCATCGGCGCGACCGTCTGCCCCCAGAGCTCCCAGGGCAGGTGCTGCCCCTGTTGCTAAAACCAAGAGCGCACCGCGCAAAACGACTACAAGTAAATCGACAGCGACCAAACGCAAGAAAGGCACCAGAAGTAAATGAGTATTACCCGTATCGTATTCGGTTTTCACGCGGTATTGAGCCGCATACGCCAGAACCCGGCCAGTGTGCAGGAGATTTGTGTCGACAAGGCCCGCAAGGACGCGCGCATGCAGGATTTGCTGCAGCTGGCCGAGCAGAAGGGCGTGCGCGTGATGCAGATGGACAAGGAGCGTATCGACGGAATGGCGGCGAATGGCCGCCATCAGGGCGTATTGGCGCGCGTTGCCGATACTCCACTGCCGTATCAGGACATCCACGATATTCTGGAGTCCGACCTTGCCGAGCCGCCGTTCTTCCTGATCCTGGATGGCGTGGAAGATCCGCATAATCTCGGTGCTTGTTTGCGCGTGGCCGATGCCATGGGTGTTCATGCCGTGATCGCCCCCAAGGACCGGGCAGCCGGGTTGAACGCGACAGTGCGCAAGGTAGCCTGTGGTGCCGCGGAAACGGTGCCTTTTATCGCTGTTACCAACCTCGCGCGTACGCTGCGCGAACTGAAGGATGCCGGCGTGTGGCTGGTCGGGGCGGTAGCCGAAGCCGAGGATGACCTTTTTACGGCGAAATTCCCTGGTGCCATGGCGATCGTTTTGGGTGCCGAAGGAACCGGCCTGCGCCGCCTGACAGCGGAAACCTGCGATCAGCTGGTGCGGATTCCGATGTTCGGGACGGTGGAAAGCCTCAACGTTTCCGTGGCGAGTGGTATTTGCCTCTATGAAGCCAGGCGACAACGGAATCTGACTGACTAGACCGCAAACTGCAATGCCCCGCGGGGCCGAACCAGGCCTCGCTTCTTAAGCCGCTAAGTAATGTCTTACCTGCTACCTTCAGAGTTCGTTACGAAAATTTCCCCCTACAAGCAATGGGCTTTTGCCGTGCCGCAAGACCCGCTGATCTATCGCCTGTACGAAATCGTCGGCGTTTACGGCAAGAGCATCAAGGAATCATTCATGAGAAATTCGGCGATGGCATCATGAGTGCCATCGATTTCAGCATGAAAATCGGCAAGGAAGAGAATCCAGTGGGCGATCGCATTGTCGTGACCAGGAACGGGAATTTCTCGCCTACAAGTCCTGGTAGGTTGACCAAGCCTGGGCCGTTGCTCTGCTGAAGTCAGGGTGGAGTAACGGGATTTGTCCCGTCGCTGCAAACCATAGCCGCCGGGGATGCTGTAATCCATATAAGCCGGTGGCGATCATTTACACCAAATTTTGGCGGAACCGTACATCCGCCGCCAAGTCTTATAAAATGGCTCTCGAACGTTGAGTTAGGCCTGCTGTCATCAATTGCAGGTTTATTTTGGAAGCCCGAAATGCTATTCTTTCACGTTTTCATAAACTTAACTTTTGGAGTCACCATGGCTGTAGAACGCACCCTTTCCATCATCAAACCCGACGCAGTTGCCAAGAACGTGATCGGCAAGATCTATTCGCGTTTCGAAGGCGCCGGCCTGAAGATCGTCGCTTCCCGCATGACGCATCTGTCCCAGGCGGAAGCAGAGGGTTTCTATGCCGTGCACCGTGAGCGTCCTTTCTTCGCCGACCTGGTGAAGTTCATGATCTCCGGCCCGGTGGTGATTCAGGTGCTCGAAGGTGAAAACGCCGTACTGGCTCACCGCGACCTGATGGGCGCAACCGACCCGAAGAAGGCCGCTGCCGGCACCATCCGCGCCGATTTCGCTGAAAGCATCGACGCCAACGCGGTACACGGTTCCGATTCCGCTGAAAACGCCGCCATCGAAATCGCTTATTTCTTCCCGGCTTCGCAGGTGTATTCCCGCTAATGTCACTCGTCAATCTGCTCGATTACGATCAACCGAAACTTGCCGCGTTTTTCGCTGAACTCGGCGAGAAGCCTTTCCGCGCCAAGCAGTTGATGCGCTGGATGCACCATTTCGGCGTGACCGATTTCGAGCAGATGACGGATATCGCCCGGCCGCTGCGCGCAAAGCTCGCGGCCGTGGCCGAGATTCGCCCGCCGGAAGTCAAGGTGGAGCAGGTGTCGGATGACGGCACGCGCAAGTGGCTGGTCGACGCCGGCCCCAACAATGGCGTGGAAACTGTATTCATACCCGAGGACGACCGCGGCACGCTGTGCATCTCTTCACAGGTAGGGTGCGCGCTGGAATGCACTTTCTGTTCTACCGGCCGCCAGGGCTTCAACCGCAATCTCAAGGTTTCTGAAATCATCGGCCAGCTTTGGCTTGCCAATCATGCCCTGCGCCAGGCGGATGGTTACGATATGCTGCCGCCGGGTGAGCGCATTATCAGCAATGTGGTGATGATGGGCATGGGCGAGCCGTTGGCCAATTACGACAATGTCGTGACCGCCATGCAGGTCATGCTCGACGACTCGGCCTACGGCCTGAGCCGCCGCCGCGTGACGCTGTCGACTTCGGGACTGGTACCGGCAATGGACCGGCTCAAGGAAGATTGCCCGGTCGCGCTGGCGGTATCGTTGCATGCGCCAAACGATGCGTTGCGCGATGAGATCGTACCGATCAACAAGAAATATCCCTTGGCCGAACTGATGGCTGCCTGCCTGCGCTATCTCGAGAAAGCACCGCGCGATTTCGTGACGTTCGAATACGTGATGCTGGACGGTGTCAATGACTCGGCCGAGCACGCCAAGCAATTGCTGCAAACGGTGAAGGGCGTGTCGTGCAAATTCAACCTGATCCCGTTCAATCCGTTCCCGGATAGCGGCTATGAGACTTCGCGCCCGGAAAATATCCGGCGCTTCCGCGATGTGCTGATGCAAGCCGGTTATGTCGTGACCACGCGCAAGACGCGAGGCGACGATATCGATGCCGCCTGCGGCCAGCTCGCCGGCAAGGTGGAGGACAAGACGAAACGTACACGCAAGTTCACCCTGAAAGCCGCTGCATGAAAAACTTACTTGTCCTTTTGGCCGCACTCCTGGTGATCGGATGCACGACGCAGGGTGTCAGGAACGACAGCGATGCCCAGAGCCGAAACCGTGCCCAGTTGCACACGGAGCTGGCCGCCGCCTATTATGGGCAGGGGCAGATGGCAATTGCCCTGGAAGAGTTCACCAAAGCGACCCAGCTCGATCCTTCCTATGCCCCGGCCTATACCGGCCTGGGACTGGTGCATGCTTCGCTCAAGCAGGATGCCAAGGCCGAAGCCAACTTCAAGCGCGCCTTGCAGCTGGACCCCGAGAATTCCGATTCGCACAACAATTACGGCACGTTTCTTTGCGTGCGCAATCGCGTGGACGAAGCCATTCGCGAGTTCATGACGGCGATTAGCAATCCGCTGTATGCGACGCCCGAATCGGCTTACCTGAATGCAGGGATATGCGCGCTCAAGCAGAAGGATGTGAAGAACGCCGAAACCTATTTTCTGAAGGCCTTGCAAATCGCGCCCAACACGCGCGCAGCCTCTTACCAGCTTGCCGCCCTGTATTTCAACAAGGGCGAGCATCTGCAGGCGCGCACCTATCTGCAGCAAGCGATGCAGAATATCGATCCCACGCCGGAAATGTTATGGTTAGGCGTCCGTAACGAGCGCATTCTGGGCGGCAAGGACGCCGAGGCGAGCTATCGGCTGCTGCTGCGGAAGAAATACCCGAATTCGGACGAAACCAAAGCCATGCTGGCGGAATAACCTAATTTCTGCAGGAAACGACTGATGCGAATCACACAAGATGACTGAGCAATCCGACCAAATCGAACACGCCGGGCAGAGGACTGCCCAAGACTCTCCGCTCTCCTTGCAGGCAGTAGGAAAACTGCTGGTAGAGGCGCGGGAGAAATCCGGGCTTACCGTGGATGACGTTGCCTCGCGCTTGCGGCTAATGCCGCGTCAGGTGCGCGCATTGGAATCCGGTGATGCGGACGCGCTGCCGGGTCTGGCCTTTGTGCGCGGTTTTCTGCGCAATTACACCAAGCTGCTCGGGATAGATGCCGAACCGCTGCTGGAAGCCTGCCGCCTGAACGGGCCGGAAGTGGCCCCGAGCCAGATCAGCCTGCACTCGGAAAATATCCTGATTGCCGGACGTGAGCGCAAAGGATGGACGATTTACCTGGCGGCTATCGCCATTGCCATCCTGATGGCAGTGGCATGGTTTGCCTATATGGATTTTTCGAGTGGTAAAAGCGCGCCACCACCGCCTGCCGCTGCCGTTATTCCCCAAGAGTCGCCGGACACGTCACTGCTCCCTCAACCGATCGAATCGTTGCCGCAGCCGGCGGAAGACGGCCAGCCCGTGCCGGTCGACCCGCTTGCCCCGCAGGCGGTGCCTGCCGAGACGCCTCCAGCGGAAGCCGCTGCCGGAACGGCGCAGCTGGTACTGACGACCAGTGAGACGAGTTGGGTGAGCGTGAAGGATCGCGATGGCAAGGAAGTTTTTAGCAGGAATGTCACGTCCGGCAATAGCGAAACAGTGACTGCCGTGCCGCCACTCAAGATTACCATCGGCAACGCGACCGGCATGCAGCTGACATATAACGGCAATCCGGTCGACCTGGCGCCGCATGTTCGCGCCAATGTGGCGCGTCTGACCCTGGAGTAATCTTGATCGAACAGCATATCCACCGCCATAAGACCCGTTGCGTCATGATCGGCAATGTTCCGGTCGGCGGCGATTCGCCCGTGGTCGTGCAGTCGATGACCAATACCGATACCGCCGATGCGGAGGGGACTGCGCAGCAGGTTTTTGCATTGTGGCAGGCCGGTTCGGAAATGGTGCGGATTACCGTCAATTCTCCCGAAGCCGCGGCCCAGGTGGGCCTGATCCGGCGCAAGCTCGATGCGATGGGATGCCCGGTGCCGCTGATCGGCGATTTTCACTATAACGGCCATAAATTGCTGGCGCAGTATCCCGAGTGCGCGATAGCCCTTGCCAAGTACCGCATCAATCCGGGCAATGTCGGCAAGGGGTCGAGGCGCGACGAGCAGTTCGCCGCGATGATAGAGGCGGCCATCCAGTACAACAAGCCGGTGCGTATCGGCGTCAACTGGGGCAGCCTGGATCAGGAAAAAATGGCGCGCATGATGGACGAAAATGCGCAGCGGGCGCAGCCTCTTTCGTCCGAAGCCCTGATGCGCGAGGCCTTGATACAGTCTGCGCTGGAAAGCGCGCAGCAGGCGGAAACAATCGGCCTGCCCGGCAATCGCATCATCATTTCCTGCAAGGTCAGCGATGTGCAGGACCTGATTACCGTTTACCGTGAATTGGCACGACGGTGCGATTATGCGCTGCATCTGGGGCTGACCGAAGCCGGCATGGGCTCCAAAGGCATTGTCGCCTCGACGGCGGCGCTGTCCGTGCTGTTGCAGGAAGGCATCGGCGATACGATACGCATCAGCCTCACCCCCGAGCCGGGCGAATCGCGGACGCGGGAAGTGGTAGTCGCGCAGGAAATCCTGCAAACCATGGGCATACGCTCCTTTACTCCCTTGGTCACGGCATGTCCCGGTTGCGGCCGCACTACCTCCACTTTTTTCCAGGAACTGGCGCAGAAGATCCAGCGCTACCTGCGCGAGCAAATGCCGATCTGGCGCAACGAGTTTCCCGGCGTCGAGACCATGAGCGTGGCCGTGATGGGCTGCGTCGTCAACGGTCCGGGCGAGTCCAAGCTGGCCAACATCGGCATCAGTTTGCCTGGCACCGGCGAAGTGCCGGTTGCGCCGGTATTCGTCAATGGCGAGAAAACCGTCACGCTCAAGGGCGATGCCATCGCCGAGGAATTCCAGGCCATCGTCGAGGAGTACGTGCGGACGCATTACGCGCAAGGCGGCGTGCTGCGGCGCGAGCACAAGGTGATTCCGCTGAAAGCCGTCGGCTGATCGATCCATTGCCCATTTACACCCAATAAAAGAACTCACCCGAAGCAGACCATGAGCAAGACCATACAAGCCGTGCGCGGCATGAACGACATTCTTCCGGAAGACGCGGCCCTGTGGGAGTTTTTCGAGGATACCGTTGCCGATTGGCTGCGTGCCTATGGCTATACGCAGATCCGTACGCCGGTGGTCGAGAGCACGGATTTGTTCGTGCGCTCTATCGGGGAAGTGACCGATATCGTCGAAAAGGAAATGTACAGCTTCGAGGACAGGCTCAACGGCGAGCAGCTGACGCTGCGCCCGGAAGGAACCGCTTCCTGCGTGCGTGCCGTGGTGCAGCACAATCTGCTCTACAACGCCCCGCAGCGCCTGTGGTACAAGGGCCCGATGTTCCGCCACGAGCGTCCGCAAAAAGGCCGTTACCGCCAGTTCCATCAGGTGGGTGTGGAGTCGCTCGGTTTTTCCGGTCCTGACATGGATGCCGAACATATCGTCATGACGGCACGCCTGTGGAAGCTGCTGGGCCTGGATGACGTAGCCCTTGAAATCAACACGCTCGGCTCGCCCGAGGCACGTGCCCGTTATCGCAGCCGCCTGATTACCCATTTTGAAGGGCAGGCGGACCTGTTGGACGAGGATGCCAAGCGAAGGCTGCACAGCAATCCCCTACGTATCCTGGATTCGAAAAATCCGGCCATGCAATCGCTGATCGAGGGTGCGCCCAAGCTGACAGAGGATCTGGATGAGGCATCGCTCAAGCACTTCCAGGATTTGCAGGACATGCTGCATTCGGCGGGCGTTTCCTTCCGCATCAATCCGCGCCTGGTGCGCGGCCTGGATTATTACAACGCCACGGTATTCGAATGGGTGACGACCCATCTGGGCGCGCAAGGTACGGTCTGCGCCGGCGGACGCTATGACAGCCTGATCGAACAAATCGGCGGCAAGCCGGCCCCCGCCTGCGGCTTTGCCATGGGCGTGGAGCGCTTGCTGGCCCTGCTGCAGGAGCAGGCATTCGTCCCGCCGACGCTGGCGCCGGATGCCTATATCCTGCATCTCGGGGACCAAGCCGACCGCATGGCCATTCCGGTGGCTGAGCAGTTGCGCGATGCCGGTCTGATGGTCGTCATGCATTGCGGCGGCGGCAGTTTCAAGTCGCAGATGAAAAAGGCGGATGCCAGCGGCGCGCGTTTTGCGGTCATCATTGGTGAGGAGGAGGCGGAGGCCGGCGAAGTCAGCGTGAAGCCCTTGCGCGATGGCGGCGAGCAATCCCGCATGTCCCTGCCCCAAGCAGCGGAATACCTGGGCGGATGAGCGAGCTGCTGCGCATCGAGGGACTGACGATCGCACCAGCTGCGGATCCGCAGCGGTTGCTGGTGAACAATGTTTCCTTTGCGCTGGCTAACGGCAAAACTACTTGCATCGTGGGTGAGTCCGGCAGCGGCAAAAGCCTGAGCGCCCTCGCGATCATGGGCTTGCTTCCTTCGGTATTGCAACGCCAAGCCGGCCGCGTGGAATTCCAGGGCAACGACCTGACGGCCTATAGCGGCACGCAGATGCAGGATATCCGCGGCAAACGCATCGGCATGATCTTCCAGGAGCCGATGACGTCCCTGAATCCGGTCCTGAATGTCGGCTACCAGATCGGCGAAGGCCTAGCCGTTCATCTCGGTCTATCCGGCAAGGCCCTCAAAAGCAAAGTGGCCGCATTGCTGGAGCAGGTCGGCATACCGCCCGAGCGTGCTGCCAGCTATCCTGACGAGCTTTCCGGCGGTCAACGCCAGCGCGTGATGATCGCGATGAGCATTGCCTGCGAACCGGCCATGCTGATTGCGGATGAGCCGACCACGGCGCTGGATGTCACGGTACAGGCCCAGATCCTGGCACTGCTGGCGGAACTCAAGCAGCGCATGAATATGGGCATGTTGTTCATCACCCACGATTTCGGCGTAGTCGCGGATATCGCCGACGATGTCGTGGTGATGTTCCGCGGGCAGGTTGTCGAGAGCGGTCCGGTAAGCGAAGTCCTGGGGAACCCGCAGCATCCTTACACCCGTGCGCTTCTGGACTGCGTGCCGGACGCGGAAGGGCAGAAGCCCTTGAAGCCCATCGATTACGCATGGTTGAACGAGGCCCCGGTATGAGCGATACCATCCTGTCAGCGCAGGGCCTCACCAAAACTTACAAGCAGCGCAGCGGCAAGTTCGGTTTCGGCTCCACGGTGATCAAGGCCCTGGATGACGTAGCCGTTGCGGTGAAGCAGGGAAGCACGTTGGCGGTTGTGGGCGAGTCGGGCAGCGGCAAATCCACCCTGGCGCGTTGTCTGCTACAATTGCAGCCCCTTGACGCTGGTGAAGTACATTTCGAGGGCCGTAACCTTGCGACACTGAGCGGCAGCGATCTGCGCGCCGCGCGACGCCGGCTTCAAATGGTGTTTCAAGACCCGTTTGCTTCGCTCAATCCGCGCATGAAAGTCGGCGAGATCGTCGGCGAGGGATTGCTGATCCATGGTCTGGGCAACGCAGTGGAGCGTCGCGAAAGAGTTGCGCGCATGTTGCAGCGTGTCGGGTTGAATGCTTCGGATATGCAGAAATATCCGCATGAGTTTTCAGGCGGCCAGCGTCAGCGCATCGGTATCGCGCGCGCGCTGGTGCTGGAGCCGAGGCTGGTGGTGTGCGACGAGCCGGTGTCCGCGCTCGATGTCTCCATCCAGGCGCAGATCCTGTTGCTATTGAAGGAGTTGCAGCAGGAGATGGGCCTCAGTTATCTTTTCATCAGCCATGATTTGCGCGTGGTGCGCCATATGGCCGATGAAATCGTGGTGATGCATCGTGGGCGCATTGTCGAGCAAGGCGAAGTCGCGCAGATTTATGCGGATCCGCAACAGGAATATACGCGCAAGTTATTGAACTCAATACCCGGCCAACACCGTTTGGCGCATTAGGAAAGCATATGGCATACGATTTGGAAGAGCAGGAACAGCTGGACGAACTGAAGGCATGGTGGAAACGCAACGGCAATATGGTGATGTGGGGACTGATCGCCGTTCTGGCGATTTTCGTTGCCTACCAGGGCTGGCAGTATTATCAGCGCAGCCAGGCGCTGCAGGCGTCAGTGCAATATGAAGCCTTGTCGCAATTGAGCATCAAGGATATCAAGGAAATCCGTGCCATTTCCGGCCAGATGATCGAAAAGCATGCCGGTACGCCCTATGCGGGCCGCGCTGCACTGATCGCCGCCAAGGCGAACTACGAGAACAGTGATGCCAAGAGCGCCAAGGCGCAACTGGAATGGGCGATGAAGAATGCCAAGGAAGATTCCATACGCTCCATCGCCCAACTGCAACTCGCGGCTATCCAGTTCGAGGAAAAACAATACGACGCGGCACTGAAGACCTTGAGCGAAAAGCACGAAGCTTCCTTCGACGGCCTGGTTGCCGATCTCAAGGGCGATATTTTCGCGGCACAGGACAAGAAAGCCGAAGCCAAGGCGGCTTATCAGGAAGCGTTGGCCAAGCTTGAGGCCAAGGGCCGCCTGCGCGGTTATACCCAGCATAAACTCGACGCGTTGGGCAGCTGATGTTGTTACGCCACCTGATCTCGCTTGCTTTCATCCTGCTGGCCGGCTGTTCTTCGCTGACCGACCTTAAAACGGATATCTCGGAGCGCATGTTCGGGCCCGAGCCCGTTGATCCGCCGATGGCGCTGGCAGAGTTCAAGCAGAAGGCGACCGCTAAAGTGGTGTGGCGTGCCTCTATCGGCGAATCGGAAGGGTACAGTTTCACGCCTGCCATCGATGGAAAATCTGTTTTTGCCGTCAATGCCAAGGGCGAGATCACGCGCCTCGATGTGGATAGCGGCAAGCAAGTCTGGCGTATCAATGCCGGAGAGCGTATTTCGGGAGGGGTAGGGGCTGGGGAAAACCTGGTGCTGGTCGGTACGCCGAAAGGCATGGTGCTGGCTTTCGACCAGAGCGGGAAAGCGCTGTGGAAGGCCAAGGTCAGCAGCGAGGTTCTGAGCGCCCCCAAGGTGGCCGCCGGGGTCGTTATCGTACGCAGCGGGGATAGCCGAATATTCGGCTTGAGCGCGGCTGACGGCAAGCGCAAGTGGGTCTATGAGCGCGCAACGCCATCCCTGGCGCTGCGCAGCAGCGCAGGCGTGGCGCTGGCCGATGGTGCCGCATACGTAGGGTTCGCTGGCGGCAAGCTGGTCGCACTGAAGGCGGACGACGGCAAGATGCTTTGGGAGGCTTCCGTAGCCTTGCCCAAGGGCGTCACCGAAATCGAGCGTATTGCCGATATCACCAGCCTGCCGGTCGTCGACGGTCGTTATGTCTATGCCGTGGCCTTTCAGGGCCGAGTAGCAGCCGTAGACCGAACCAACGGACGAGTCGCGTGGAACCGCGATATTTCCAGCTATACCGGGCTCAGCGCGGAGGACGGCAAGGTCTTCGTCACGCACAGCGGCGGCGCCGTCTATTCCCTCGATAACAGCAGTGGCAAAAGCTATTGGCGCCAGGGTGGCCTGCTCAACCGCCTCGTTAGCGCACCCTTGCCAATAGGCGAGAATGTGGCGGTGGGCGATCTGGAAGGTTATGTGCATTTCCTGTCGCGTGAAGATGGCGCTTTCGCAGCCCGTATCCAGACAGACAAGTCCCCCGTGATCAGCCAGCCTGTCCATCTGGGTGATTCCACGCTGATGGTGCAGACCAGCGGCGGCGGATTGTACGCAGTCAGTCTCAAATAATGCTGCCTACCCTTGTTTTAGTGGGCCGGCCCAATGTTGGAAAATCCACGCTTTTCAATCGATTGACCAAGACCCGTGACGCGCTGGTTGCGGATCTGCCCGGACTCACACGGGACCGCCATTACGGCCGCGGCGTCGTGGGCGATTTTCCTTATCTGGTTGTAGACACAGGCGGGTTCGAACCGCTGGTCGATACCGGCATCCTGGCGGAAATGGCTCGGCAAACGTTGCTGGCGATCGACGAGGCGGACGCCATCGTGTTTCTGGTGGACGGACGCCAGGGATTGACGCCGCAGGACAAAGTCATCGCCGATCGCCTGCGCCGCAGCAATCGCCCGGTATTCCTGGCGGTCAACAAGACCGAGGGGATGAATCGCGGGATTGCTTCGGCGGAATTCCACGAACTCGGCCTGGGCGATCCGCTGTCCATTTCTTCCGCACATGGCGAAGGCGTGCGCGACCTGGTCAATCTGGTCCTGCACGATTTCGTCCCGGAAGAGCCGGAGCAGCAGTCGACGGTCGATATCAAGTCGCCGCCCAAGGTTGCCATTGTCGGCCGCCCCAATGTCGGAAAATCCACGCTGGTCAACGCACTGCTGGGCGAGCAGCGCGTGATTGCATTCGACCAGCCGGGCACGACGCGGGACTCCATCTATATCGAGCTGGAGCGCAACGGCAAGCACTACACTCTGATCGACACGGCCGGCGTGCGCCGCCGCGGCAAGGTGTTCGAGGCGGTCGAGAAGTTCTCCGTAATCAAGACCATGCAGGCAATCGAAGATGCCAATGTTGTGGTCATGGTCGTGGATGCGCAGGATGGGGTGACCGAGCAGGAAGCGCATATTGCCGCCTTCATACTCGAGTCCGGCCGCTCGCTGGTGGTGGCAGTCAACAAGTGGGACGGGCTGGACGCGGACAAGCGCGAATGGATCAAGCGCGAGATCGACCGCAAGCTGCAGTTCCTCGACTTTGCCGAGTTTCACTATATCTCAGCGCTCAAGGGCAGCGGCTTGACGCCCTTGCTGCAATCGGTCGATGGCGCCTTCAAGTCGGCGATGGCCAAGCTCCCCACCCCCAAGCTGACGCGCGTGCTCAGCGATGCAATACAGCAGCACCAGCCGCCTGTTTCCAAGGGCATACGCCCCAAATTGCGCTATGCGCACCAGGGCGGCAGCAATCCGCCTATCATCGTGATCCACGGCAACCACGTGGATGGCATCAAGCAGAGTTACGTGCGCTTCCTGGAAGGGGTGTTCCGCAAGGCGTTCGAGCTTTCCGGTACGCCGCTGCGCGTGCAGTTCAAACAGGGCGCCAACCCGTTTGCCGAACCGGATAAACGCAAGGCGGGCGAGGGGATCGTCAGCATGCGCAAGCGCAAGAACGAGCAGCGCGCCCAGCTCAAGGTACGCAAGGAAAACGAGCGCAACAAACGCTGAGACGCGCCTGCCTAGCGGGAGTTGGTGCTGTACAGTTTCTGGTATTGCTCCCGATAGCGCTCCAATATCACGGGGCGTTTCAGTTTGAGCGTGGGGGTCAGCAACCCGTTTTCGGTCGTCCACGGCTCACTTAGCAAAGCAGCACGGCGAATTCTGGCGTACCCGGGAAAGGCTCGCATTTGCTGCGCGATGCGTTCCAGCACAAGGCTTTCGGCGGCAGCATCGCCCAGCCCTTCCGGCCAGGCCAGTTGCATCCCCTTTTCCTGCATCGCCAGTTGCCACTGTTCCTGATTGATAACGACAAGCGCGGCAAGATGTGCATGCCCTTCACCTGCAACCATAACCTGCTCGAAGAGCGGGTCGAGCCCGATCGCAGCTTCGATTTCCGCAGGCGGTACCTTTTCGCCATTGGAAAGCACGAGAATTTCCTTGATGCGCCCTGTAATGAAGATGTGCCCGGAGGCATCGATACGTACGACGTCGCCGGTGTCGAGCCAGCCTTCTTCGTCTATCATCGCTCGCGTTGCTTCCGGGTTATTCCAATAGCCCAGCATTACGGTAGGTCCGCGCACTTGCAATGCGCCTGTAGGAGCCACACGGATTTCAACGCCTTCCAAGGGTGTGCCGACGCTGGCCGGAACGTTATCCTCAGGGCGGTTGACGCTAATGACCGGGCTGGTTTCGGTCAGGCCGTAGCCCTGCAGAACGGTGATGCCCAGCCCGATAAAAATACGTGCGGTTTCGGGCGGCAAGGGAGCCCCACCCGAAACGGCGAGCCGGATGTTGCCTCCCAGGCGTTGCGCGAGTTTGTCCGCCACCAGGCGCTTGAGCACGGGCCAGAGCAAAAGGCGCGGGTGCCAGGATGCTCGGCCCTGATGATATTCGAACCGGCTATAGCCGACACCGACGGCCAGCGCGAACAACCGCGCGGCATAGGCCGGGCCGTCCTCCAGTTTTGCACGCAATGCGGCATGGATGCGCTCGTAAATCCGCGGCACCGACATCAGGATGGTGGGCTTCGCAAGCGCCAGGTCTTCCTGCAACTGCTGGAAGGAGCGGGCGTATATCACGGTGGCGCCAGCCAGCAGCGGCAGGTAATAACCGGCAGTCCGCTCGAAGGTATGGGAAAGCGGCAGAAAGGAAAGGAAACGATCCTCGTGGTAGACGTCGAAACTCTTGAGCACGCTGTAGCAGTTTTCCAGCATGTTGCGATGCGATAGCATCACGCCTTTCGGCCTGCCGGTCGTGCCTGAGGTGTAGATAATGGAGGCAAGCCTGTCAGGATCCGCCGAAACATGCCTGAATTCGGACGCCTCTTCCGGAAGCCAGGAGGATAGTGCGCGTAACCTTTGGTCCTGATCCTGCAAGGGCGGCTTCATGGTCACTACCCGTTGCAATTCAGGCAATGGACGATCGCTGCCGCGAATGGGCTGCCATGACTCCGCGGCGCCCGTCAGCAGCAGTTTTGCGCCGCTATCCTGCAACACATAAGCGATATTATCCGGCCGGTCGGAAGTATAGAGCGGCACCGTCACGAGTCCCAGGCCGAGCGCTGCCTGATCCATCATCACCCACTGCGGGCAGTTTTTCAGCATGATGGCGACGCGGTCGCCGGGCTGCAGGCCTTCCCGTAGCAAGGCTTCCTGCCAGCGCGTGATCTGCTGCAGCATTTGCGACCAGGTGAGATCCTGCCAGATCGCATGGTGATCATTGAAGTAGCGATAGGCCACTCCATCCGGAGTGCGGCGAACCCGTGCGTGAAATAAGCCGTCCAACGTCAACGCAAGGCCGGGAGGAATGGGATCGGTATGTAATTTCTTTTGCATGGCGGTACTCATGGTACTTAATTCGGGGCGAATTCGCATGCTGCATTATGCGTGAGCAACGCAGTTGCTGGCCCTCATGATAATCATGAGCAATATTTACTGATATTTGCGCTGTTGCTGCATAGCCATGCTGAGGAGAATGGCTTCCGAACTCGCGGCAAGTCTTTCCAGGCTGGCAGTGAGTTTCACAAACGATAATACTTTCTAAGGAGACATACTATGTGGACCAAGCCTCAAGCTACCGAAATGCGTTTCGGCTTTGAAGTGACCATGTACGTTTGCAACCGCTAAGGTTGTAACGTTCTCCGGGGCCGCCTTACGGCGGCCCCGGTAATTCTGGGGTCTTAATACCCCGTGTAGTCTGGATAATTCAATGCATATTCATGTTTTAGGCGCTGCCGCAGGCGGCGGTTTTCCGCAGTGGAACTGTAACTGTTTTAATTGCGACGGCTTGCGCAAGGGCACGATCAAGGCCAAAAAGCGCACTCAATCCTCGATCTGCGTCAGCAGCGACGGCGTCAACTGGGTCTTGTTCAATACTTCGCCCGACGTGTTGCAGCAAATACAGGAATTTGGCCCCTTGCAGCCCGGTCGCGCGATACGCGATAGCGGCATTGTCGGCATCGTACTGATAGACGCGCAGATCGACCATACCACCGGTTTGCTGATGCTGCGCGAAGGCCAGGTCAAGCGTGAAATCTATTGCACGGAGATGGTCTACCAGGATCTGACCACCGGCAATCCATTGTTCAATATCCTCGGCCACTACTGCGGCATCAACCGCCATGACGTGCCGATCGACGGCAAGACATCTTTCGAGATTCCCGGCGCGCCCAACCTGCGCTTTACCGCGGTCGCGCTGAAGAGTGCGGCGCCGCCTTACTCGCCGCACCGCAACGACCCGCATCCCGGCGACACCATAGGCGTGCTGATCGAGGAGATCAGTACCGGCAAGAAGTGCTGGTATTCGCCCGGCCTGGGCGAGATCGAGCCGCATCTGCCGGCCTTCATGCAGCAGGCCGACTGCATCATGGTCGATGGCACCTTCTGGACCAATACCGAAATGATCGATATGGGCCTAATGACCAAGAAGGCGCGCGATATCGGCCATAACCCGCAATCCGGTCCCGGCGGCATGATCGAGGTGCTGGACGGCTACCCGAATGCGCGTCGCGTGCTGATCCACATCAACAATACCAATCCTATCCTGAGAGAAGATTCGGCGGAGCGCGCCGAACTGGACCGCCACGGCATCGAAGTCGCCTACGACGGCATGGATATCATCCTGTAATGGAGAAAAAGATGAACGCACCGGCGATCAATGCGCCCTGGACGCGCGAGGAGTTCGAGGAAAAGCTGCGCGAGAAGGGGAAGGGCTACCATATCTACCACCCTTTCCATGTCATGATGTACGAGGGCAAGCTGACGCGCGAGCAACTGCAGTGCTGGGTGGCCAACCGTTTCTATTACCAGATCGGCATCCCGCAGAAGGACGCGGCCATCCTGTCCAATTGCCCGGACAAGGAAATCCGCAAGGAATGGATCGTCCGCATCGTCGATCATGACGGCGACGGCCAGAACGAAGGCGGCATCGAAGCCTGGATCAAGCTGGGCGAGGCCGTGGGCCTGAGCCGCGAGGATGTGACCTCGCTCAAGCTGGTCAGCCCCGGCGTGCGTTTTGCCGTCGATGCCTATATCAATTTCGCGCGGCAACGGCCGTGGCAGGAATCGGTATGCTCCAGCCTGACCGAACTGTTCGCGCCGCATATCCACCAGCAGCGCATCAGCTCCTGGCCGACCATGTACCCGTGGATCAAGGAAGAAGGGCTGACCTATTTCAAGAAGCGCTTGACCGAGGCGCGCCGCGACGTGGAACAGGGGTTGGGCGTTACCCTGGACTATTTCAGCCAGAGCCGCGAAATGCAGGAAAAGGCCCTGGATATTCTGCAATTCAAGCTGGACGTGCTGTGGGTCATCGCCGACTCCATCATGCTGGCCTGTACCGACATCAAGGTTGAAGACCGTGACTACCTCCGTCAACCCCGCTGACATCTACGGCCTGGCGCGCCATTACCGCTTCCAGTGGGAGGAGGCGCAGCAATGCTATGTGCTGCTGTTTCCCGAAGGCATGATCAAGCTCAACGGCGGTGCCGGCGAGGTCATCAAACGGGTCGACGGGAATAAAACCGTCGACGACATTGTCCAAGAGATTGAAGCCGCTTTTCCAGGCGTGCCCGACCTGCAAGCCGACGTCTTCGCGATGATCGAGCTTGCGGTCGACAAGGCATGGCTGGAAAAGAAAAACTGATGCGATCCGAATCGGCGCATAGAGGAACCATATGACAACTATTCAAGGCAATAACGGCGTAGCCGCCTCCGAGACCCATACCCAGCCGCTGTGGCTGCTGGCCGAGGTGACGTATCGCTGTCCGCTGCATTGTGCGTTCTGCTATAACCCGACCGACTACGACAAATATACCAAGAACGAGCTCAGCACCGAGCAATGGCTGCAAGTGCTGCGCGACGCGCGCAAGATGGGCGCGCTGCAACTCGGCATTTCCGGCGGCGAACCGCTGCTGCGCGACGACATCGAGGATATCGTGGTCGAAGCGCGCAAGCTGGGCTATTACAGCAACCTGATCACTTCCGGCGTCGGCCTGACGGAGAAGCGCATCCAGGCCTTCAAGGAAGGCGGTCTCGACCATATCCAGCTGTCGATGCACGACATCACGGAAGAGATCAACAACTTCATCACCAACACGCGCACCTTCGAGCTGAAAAAGAAGGTGGCGGCGATGATCAAGGACCACGGCTACCCGATGGTGCTGAACGTGGTGATCCACCGCTACAACATCGGCCATATCAAGGAAATCCTGGAAATGGCCGAAGCGCTGGGCGCCGATTACGTCGAGCTGGCCAACACGCAATACTATGGCTGGTCGCTGGTCAACCGCAGCCAGTTGATGCCGACCAAGGAACAGATCGACCATGCGGAGAAAGTGACCAACGAATTCCGCGAGAAAGTCGGCAACAAGATGAAGATTTTCTTCGTGGTGCCGGACTATTTCTCCGACCGCCCGAAGAAATGCATGAACGGCTGGGGCGAGGTGTTCATGATCGTGACGGCGGAAGGTACCGTGCTGCCTTGCCACTCGGCGCGTGTACTGCCCAACATGACCTTCCCCGACGTACGCGAGCACGGCCTGGAATGGGCCTGGAAGGATTCCCCGGCCTTCAACAAGTACCGTGGCGACAGCTGGATGAAGGAGCCTTGCCGCTCCTGCCCGGAAAAGGAGAAGGATCTCGGCGGCTGCCGCTGCCAGGCCTTCCTGCTGTCCGGCGATGCGGAAAGCGCCGATCCGGTATGCAGCCTGTCGCCCAACCATCACCTGATCGAACAAGCGATTCTCGATGCGCAGAATCCGCAGATCCAGGCGCAGCCCATCATCTTCCGTACCGACAAGAATTCGCGCAAGATGGTCGAAGGGGACCGCGAGCGGGTCGAGCAATTCCACGCATTACCCTGATCCCCCTTTCCCTTATAATATGAACCAGCGCGCTGCGTCAGCGGCGCGCTTTTTCATGACGGGAACCCGACCTTGACCAACCGATCCTCCGGCCTGATTGCGCTGGTACTGGCCAGCCTTGCAGCTTTGGCCCCCTTTGCGATCGATACCTACCTGCCGGCCTTCCCTGCGATGGCGCAGGATCTCGGCTCGACCACGCTGGGCCTGCAGCAAAGCCTGACGGCTTACCTTTTGCCCTATGCGTTGATGACGCTATGGCATGGCGCGATTTCCGATGCCATCGGTCGTCTCGCGGCGATTCGCTGGGGATTGATCGTGTTTGCCTTGGCCTCCATTGGCTGCATGTTTGCTCCCAATATCGAAACCCTGTGGTTCTTCCGCGCCTTGCAAGGCATGTCGGCCGGCGCCGGAAACGTGGTCGCGCGGGCGATGGTGCGAGACCTTTTCGAGGGTGTGGCGGCGCAGCGCGTAATGGCCCAGGTGCAGATGATATTCGGCCTTGCTCCTGCAGTTGCGCCTATCATCGGTGGCTTATTGCTGGGTATCCATTGGCAGGCTATTTTTGCGTTCCTTTTCCTGTATGCCTTGGCTGTATTGGCCGCTGCTTACCGCTTCCTGCCGGAAACCGTCCCCGTGGATCGCCGGGTACGCCTGGTTCCCCGGCAGGTGCTGGTGGGCTATCGCAAGATATTTTCCGATAGGGAATTTTTGAAGCTGGCCACTTCTTTCGGCGCCAATTTCGCCGGTTTCTTCATCTACGTGCTGGCGGCTCCCGTCTTCCTGATCGAGCACCTCGGCCTCAACGAGCACCAGTTCGGCATGATGTTCGTGCCTACCGTGCTCGGCATGGTGACCGGCTCCTGGTTTGCGCGCCATTATGCCGGCTGTTTCGAAAATGCGACCCTCTTGCGGCTTGCCTACGGCTGGATGGCCGGAGCTGTCCTGTTCAACATCGCGATATGCCTGTGGGTTCCCGCGCAGCCATTGCTTAATATTCTGCCAATCGCCTTGTATAACGTCGGCATGGCTTTTGTGGGACCGGTGCTATCCGTCGCAGCCTTGGATCGCCACCCGCGCTTGCGTGGGACTGCCGCCTCCGGGCAGGCTTTCATCCAGATGGTCTTGTCGACGGTTTCCGCCGGCCTGGTGATCCCGTTGTTGTGGCACCACCCCCTCGGACTGGCTTTTGGTATGGGTGCGTATTTACTGTTGGGATGGCTGAGTATCAGGAAGTCGTTGCTGATGGCAGCAAGCTGAACATCTACCCTGACTCCGGATTCAGGATGTAAAAAAGGAGGCAATTGCCTCCTTTTTCATTTTCCAGCTAGCAAGACCGAATTACTCGACCAGCAAGGCGCGCTTGCCTGGCTTGCCGTTGTTCTCATCCGCATCCGGCAAGGGATCTTTCTTGCTGGTAAGGGTCGGCCACACCTTGGATAGACGGGCGTTGAGCTCGATGTATTCCTGCTGATCGGCAGGTACGTCATCTTCAGCAAAAATCGCTTCCGCCGGGCATTCGGCTACGCACAGGGTGCAGTCGATGCACTCGTCCGGATCGATGGCGAGGAAGTTAGGGCCTTCCACGAAGCAATCCACCGGACACACGTCCACGCAATCGGTGTACTTGCATTGGATACAGTTTTCGGTAACGACGTAAGTCATGTTCTACTCCAGAAATTTAGCCGAATATTTTAGCAGATTGAGTTTGGCATTCCCAGCCGTTCAGACCACCATGCCTGCGCCGACAGTGTTGTTGGTGCTCTCATCGATGACGATGAAAGCACCCGTGGCGCGGTTCTCGCCATAGCTGTCCACGCACAGCGGCTGGGCGAGGCGAAAGCTGATCCTGGCGATGTCGTTCATGGCCAGGCCCTGCGTAGCCTGCTGCTCCAGCGTGTTGACGTCGACGCGGTACTCGATGGCGCCGACCTTGGCTTTCGACTCGCGCGTGGTGTGACGGATGATGTAGGTCCGTGCCGGGGAGAGCGGCGTTTCCGACAGCCAGCACAGCATGGCGTCGAGCTGCTTGACAGGCTCCTTGGCCTCGCTGCTCTTGACGATCATGTCGCCGCGCGAAATGTCGATCTCGTCTTCCAGCAGCAGCGTGACGGACTGCTCGTGGATCGCACGCTCCAGTTTGTCGTTGCCGAGCAGGATGGCCTTGACCCTGCTGCTGCGTCCGGAAGGCAATACGGTGACCGCATCACCGACCGCGATCTCGCCGGACTCGACGCGGCCCATGAAGCCGCGGAAGTCGTGCAGCTCCGGATTGGCGGAATCCTGCGGGCGGCAGACGTACTGCACCGGGAAGCGGAAATTCTCGGCCCGCTCGGTGTGGGCAGCGGGGGCGCTCTCTAGCATATCGAGCAAGGTCGGTCCCTGGTACCAATCCATTGCATCGCCGCGGTCCACGATCATGTCGCCGTTCAAGGCGGACAGCGGGATGAAGCGGATATCGTGGTCTGCGCGCTGCAGGCCGATCTCCTTGGCGAACGCCAGGTAGTCGGCGCGAATGCGCTCGAACACGGCCTGGTCGTAGTCCACCAGGTCCATCTTGTTCACCGCGACGACGATGTGCGGAATGCCGACCAGGTGGGCGAGGAAAGAGTGGCGGCGCGTCTGCGTCAGCACGCCCTTGCGCGCGTCGATCAGGATGATGGCGAGGTTGGCGGTCGACGCAGCGGTGACCATGTTGCGCGTGTACTGCTCGTGCCCTGGCGCATCGGCGATGATGTACTTGCGCGTGCCGGTGCTGAAGTAGCGGTAGGCGACGTCGATAGTGATGCCTTGCTCGCGCTCGGCCTGCAGGCCGTCGGTCAGCAGCGAAAGGTCGACCGCTTCCATGCCGCGCTTCTTGGAGGTCTTTTCGATCTGCGTCAGCGTGTCGGCAAGTATGGTCTTGGTGTCGAACAGCAGGCGGCCAATGAGCGTGCTCTTGCCGTCGTCCACGCTGCCGCAGGTCATGAAGCGCAGCAGGCCGTTATCCTGAGGGGTCATGGGAGCGTTCATCAGAAATAGCCTTCCTTCTTGCGTTGTTCCATCGAGGCGTCGGAGGTCTGGTCGTCCAGACGCGTCGCGCCGCGCTCGGTAATAGTGGTAGTGGCGGTTTCCAGCACGATCTTGGCGACGTTGTCGGCATCGGAGGGGACCGGGGCCGTGCAGGTGATGTCGCCCACGGTGCGGAAGCGGACCTGCATGTCGATGATTTCTTCGCCGGGCTTGGGCCGATTGATGATTTCGCCGCTGGCCAACGGCACATTCACGGGAACGATGGAGCCGCCGCGCAGCACCACGTCGCGCTGGTGCGCGAAATAGATGCTGGGCAGCTCGAGGCCTTCGCGCTCGATGTACTGCCACACGTCCATTTCCGTCCAGTTGGAAATCGGGAAGGCGCGGATATTCTCGCCGCGATGCGAACGGGCGTTGTACAGGTTCCATAGTTCCGGACGCTGGTTCTTCGGGTCCCATTGGCCGAACTCGTCGCGGAAGCTCATGATGCGTTCCTTGGCGCGGGCCTTTTCCTCGTCGCGGCGCGCCCCGCCGATGCAGGCGTCGAACTCGAACTCGGCGATCGCTTCCAGCAGCGTGACCGACTGGTGCTTGTTGCGCGATTCGCCTTCATGCTTGAGCACCACGGTGCCGCGCTTCATGGAGTCTTCCACCGAGCGCACGATCAGGCGCTCTCCCAGTTCGGCCGCGCGCTTGTCGCGGAAGGCAACCACTTCCTGGTAGTTGTGGCCGGTGTCGATGTGCATCAGCGGGAAGGGAAACTTGCCCGGACGAAAGGCCTTTTCGGCCAGGCGCAGCAGGCAGATGGAATCCTTGCCGCCGGAAAACAGCAGTACGGGACGTTCGCATTGGCCGGCCACTTCGCGCAGGATGTGGATGGCCTCGGCCTCAAGCCAGTCGAGGTGGGATAGGGTTTGGCGTGTCAGGGTAGTCATTTCAAAGTCTCAAACTTGATAGGCGTTACAGCACTGGCGTTTTTGACGTGCAGGCCACATTCCTTGCCTGCCTCGTCTTCCCACCACCAGCGTCCGGCGCGGACGTCCTCGCCCACGGCGATGGCGCGGGTGCAGGGTGCGCAGCCGATGCTGGGGTAATGCTGGTCGTGCAGCGCGTTGTACGGCACATTGTTGTCGCGGAGATACTGCCACACTTCCTTTTCGGTCCAGTCCGCGAGCGGATTGAACTTCATCAGGCCGTGGTCGGCGTCGTGTTCCTCGAACGGCATGTCCTTGCGCGTCACCGCCTGTTGTCGGCGCATGCCGGTGATCCAGGCTTTCTGGCCAGCCAGCGCGCGCTTCAAGGGTTCCACCTTGCGGATGCCGCAGCAGGCCTTGCGCAGGTCAACGCTGTTGTAGAACGCGTTGATGCCATTGGTTTGCACGTATTGCTGGATGGATTCGGCCTGCGGGTAAAACACGCGCAGTTCGACCTTGTCGCCGTATCGTTGCTGCACTGTTGCCAGCAGGTCGTAGGTTTCCGGGTTGAGGCGGCCGGTATCCAGCGAAAAGATGCTGATGCCGGGCGCATGCCTGGCGACCAGGTCGGTCAGCACCATGTCTTCCGCGCCCAGGCTGCTGGCCAGCGTAGCCGGGCTGAATTCCGCCTGGATACGCTGCAGCAATGCCGCGACCGCGGCAATTTTGACGTCCAGGCTCATCAGTCGACCTCGTCCTCGTGCCTGGCCTGAGCGCGATAGGCCGAGGCGGGGTGAGCCGCCATGCGCGTATGGCGACGCCATACCGGCAGGGGATTGTCGACCGCGCCCTGGTAAGGCTCGGAAAAATCGCGCAGGCTGGCCAGCGCTTCCTCGGCGGAGCGGTCGGCGCGAATGGCGAAGGCATCGAAGCCGCAGCGCTTCATGTAGTAAAGCTGGTCGCGCAGTACGTCGCCGATCGCACGAATTTCATTGCGATAGCCGTAGCGTGTGCGCAGCAGCGTGGCGATGGTGAACCCGCGGCCGTCGGCGAAGCGCGGGAAGCTGACGCCGATGACCGGAACCGAGTTGATGTCGTCGACGCTGGCGACGAGATCCTCGACCAGTTCGAAGGTTTCCAGCCAGATGCCGAGCTCGCCGGCGGCGAGGCGGGGCGCGAGCTCTTCCTTGCGCGCCTGCCACACCGTCAGCGGTACCAGCACCTTGCCGGCCGGGATGGCCGTGCCGGCGATCTGTTCCGGCGTGGCGGCCTGTTCGCCGGTCAGCTTGAAAATGACGACCTTGCCTGCCTGCTTGCGCACGGCTTCGTCGGCCAGCAGGGGCAGCGCCACGACTGTCCAGTCGTCGGCGACCACGGCATTGTTGCGGATCAGCTTAGACATGGGCGGCCTCCGGCTTGGCATAGACGTTGGACTTGAACGGCGCCACGCCGATACGGCGCACGGTGTCGATGAAGCGCTCTTCGTCGGTGCGCTGCGCGACATAGGTTTCGATCAGCTTTTCGACCACGCCCGGCACTTCTTCGGCCGCAAAGGACGGTCCGATGACCGTGCCTATGCTGGCGGAGTTTCCCTGGTTGCCGCCGATGGTGATCTGGTACCACTCGGAGCCGTCCTTGTCGACGCCCAGCACGCCAATGTGGCCGACGTGGTGGTGCCCGCAGGAGTTCATGCAGCCCGAGATGTTGAGGTCGAGGTCGCCGATGTCGTGCAGGTAGTCGAGGTCGTCGAATTTCTGCTGGATCGCCTGCGCGATCGGGATGCTCTTGGCATTCGCCAGCGAGCAGAAATCGCCGCCGGGGCAGCAGATGATGTCGGTCAGCAAGCCGATATTGGGCGTCGCGAAACCGATCCTCACGGCTTCCTGCCACAGCTGGTACAGGTCGGACTTCCTGACGTCGGCCAGGATCAGGTTCTGCTCGTGCGACACGCGCAGCTCGCCGAAGCTGTAGCGGTCCGCGAGGAAAGCGACACTGTCCATCTGATCCGCGGTCGCATCGCCCGGGGCAATGCCCGTCGGCTTGAGCGACAGCGTGACGGCGCGGTAGCCCGGCACCTTGTGCGCATGCACGTTGCGCTTCACCCAGTTGGCGAAGGCGCGATCGGAGGCGACCTTGGCGTCGAAATCGGGCACATTGTCGCTCAGGGTTTCGTAGGTGCGGCCCTGGAAGAAGCTGGCAACGCGGTCGAGTTCTTCCTGGGTGATCGTGGACGGGCCGTCCTTGATGTGCGCCCATTCTTCCTCGACCTGGCGTGTGAATTCCTCGGGTCCCACCGATTTCACCAGGATCTTGATGCGCGCCTTGAAAGCGTTGTCGCGGCGGCCGTAGCGGTTGTAGACGCGCAGGATGGCCTCGCAATAGCTCAGCATGTGCTGCCAGGGCAGGTGCTTGCGCAGCATCGCACCGATGGCGGGAGTGCGGCCCATGCCGCCGCCTGCCCAGACTTCCAGCGCCACCTGGCCATTATCATCGAGATAGAAGCCGAGGCCGATGTCGTGCATCTGGATGATGGCCCGGTCCGATTCGGCGCCGTTGACGGCGATCTTGAACTTGCGCGGCAGATAGGCGAATTCGGGATGGAAAGTGCTCCACTGGCGCAGGATTTCCGCGTAGGGGCGCGGGTCCACGATTTCGTCCGGCGCGACGCCGGCGAACTGGTCGGTAGTGATATTGCGCACGCAGCTGCCGGAGGTCTGGATGCCGTGCATCTGCACCGTGGCCAGTTCCGCCAGGATGTCGGGCACGCGTTCCAGCGCCGGCCAGTTGAACTGGACGTTCTGGCGCGTGGAGAAGTGCGCGTAGCCGCGGTCGTAGACGCGGGCGATGTGCGCCAGCTTGCGCAGCTGTTTGGATGCCAGCAGGCCATACGGAATGGCGATGCGCAGCATGGGCGCATGGCGCTGGATATAAAGGCCGTTTTGCAGACGCAGCGGGCGGAATTCGTCGTCGCTCAGTTCGCCGGCCAGGTAGCGCCGGGTCTGATCGCGATATTGCGCCACGCGTTCGTCAACAATGCGTTGGTCGATGTCGTCGTAGATATACATGATATGTGCGCTTAGTAAAAACCGTTACAGAACAAATTTGAAGCCGATCAGCATCAGTACGCCAGCCAGAACGGGACGCAGGACCGTTTCAGGAATCTTCGCACTCAGATGGCTGCCGATCCAGATGCCGGGCAGCGAACCGATCAGCAAGCTGCCGAGCAGCGTGAAGTCGACATTGCCGAGCTGCCAGTGGCCGAAGCCGCCGATCGCGGTTAGCGGAATCGCATGTGCAAGGTCGGTACCCACCACTTTCAGCGTGGGCAGGCGCGGATACAGGAATAGCAACGCTACCGTGCCCAGTGCGCCGGCGCCGACCGAAGACATCGTCACCAGTACGCCCAATACGACGCCCGTAGCGATGGTGGCAGGTGCTTGCAAGTGGTGAAAGCGGCCGGGCTGATGCTCCTCGCTGGATTTCCCGGCTTTTTGCAGGTACGTGCGGAATATCAGCGCCAGCGCGGTGAGGATCAATGCGATCCCCAGCGTATAGGTGATCATGCCGGTGGTTTCCTTGCCCACCTTGGCGAAGTGGTTCAGCATGAACAGCGTCGCCACCGCAGCCGGCAAACTGCCTGCAGCGAGCAGGCCGACGATGCGCCACTCCACGGATTTGTGATTGCCGTGATGCACGAACACGCCGCCGGTCTTGGTGATCGCGGCAAACAGCAGGTCGGTACCCACCGCCACTGCCGGTTGGAAACCGAACAGAAAAACCAGCAGGGGGGTCATCAGCGAACCGCCGCCCACCCCGGTAACACCGACCAGCAGGCCGACCAGGAAGCCGGAAATGATATAACCGATATCCACGCTAAATCTCGATACTTAGGTAATCAGGCATTATAGTAGGAAAATATAGCAACAAAATAATATGTTATTCTTGAATATATCAATTTGGTTATATGGAAATAACCTGACATGAAGCTACATCAACTGCGTTACATCCGTGAAGTGGCGCGCCAGGGCCTCAATGTTTCGTTGGCCGCCGATGCCCTGCATACTTCGCAGCCCGGCGTCAGCAAGCAAATCCAGTTGCTGGAAGAAGAATTGGACCTCCAGATATTCAAACGCAACGGCAAGCGCCTGATCGGCATTACCGAACCGGGGCGCATTATCCTCGAACGGGCCGAACAAGTGTTGCGCGAAATGGAAAACATCAAGCGCGTCGGGGAGGAGTTTACCCATGACGACAGCGGCAGCCTGACCATCGCCACCACCCACACCCAGGCACGCTACCGCCTGCCGCCCGCCGTGACCGGGTTCATCGACAAATATCCCGGTGTGCGCCTGACCATCCATCAGGGCAGCCCTTCGCAAGTCGCCGAACAAGTTGTTTCCACCGAGGCGGATATCGGCATCGCGACCGAAGCGATTACGGATTATCCCGAATTGGTTTGCCTGCCCTGTTACCAGTGGAACCGTTGCGTCGTCGTGCCCAAGGGACACCCGCTGCTCAAGGATGCGCCGCTTACGCTCGAAAAAATCGCCCGCTACCCGGTCGTGACCTATGACTTCGCCTTTACCGGCGGTTCGCTGATGACGCGTACCTTTGCCGAAAAAGGGCTGCATCCGAATTTCGTGCTGACCGCGATCGACGCCGACGTGATCAAGACCTATGTCACGCTGGGTCTGGGCATCGGCCTGCTGGCCAAGATGGCTTACGATCCCGACCGCGATGTGGGCCTGGAAATGCTCGATGCGAGCCATCTTTTCCCGCCCAGTACCACTTACATCGGCATACGCCGCGATTCCTACCTGCGCGGCTACATGTACGGCTTCATCCAGATGCTGGCGCCGCACCTCGACCGCAAGGCGGTGAATGCGGCATTGAAGCAATCCTCCTAGCGACCGTTACAGCTGGTCCTTCTTCTCGGCTCCATTGAAGCCGGTCATGATGGCGACGCCGCGCATGCGGTGATCGCCGTGCATGTACACAAGGTAATACATGCCGGCCACCAGCACCGAACCGCCGATGATATTGCCGACTGTGGCGGCGATCATGTTGTTCAGGAAGCCCGAGGCATTCAGATGTGCCAGCGCTTCCGGCGCAAGATGCGAAGCCGCGACTACCGCAGGATCCTGGGCCGCCAGGAAGCCCAGCGGGATGAAAAACATGTTGGCGATGCAATGCTCGAAGCCCATGTTGACGAAAGCCGAGATCGGGAGAATCAGGCTCAGGATCCGGTCGGTAACGCTGCGTGCCGCAAAGCACAACCACACGCCGAGGCAAACCAGCGCGTTGCAGAGTACCCCCTTGAAGAACACTTCGCTGAACGGCAGGCTGGTCTTGGTAACGGCGATTTTCAGCGCCTGCGCACCAAATGCCAGATCGACGGTGTGCAGGATGCCCGAGGCATAAGCGAGGGCCACCGTGGCGAGACAGCCGATCAGGTTGGCGAAATAGATCCAGAACCAGTTGCGAACGACCGCACGCGTACGTACCTTGCCTTGCGCCCATGCCATTGCGATCAGGTTGTTGCTGGTGAACAGTTCCGCGCCGCCGACGATGCACAGGACCAGGCCGAGGCAGAACAGCATCGAGCCTACCAGCTTGGGCAAGCCTTGCGCCATTCCGGTAAGATAGTTCATCGCGCCCAGCGAGATAAAGGAACCGGCGAGTATGCCGAGCACCAGCATGCGATAAACGCTCATGCCGGCTTTGTAAGTTCCCACCGTTTCAACCCGATAGGCCATTTCGGCAGGAGTGTAGGAGTCGATCGAGCCTTGTTGGGTATCGTCAGACATTGGTGCTGCTCATCCGTGATTATTCGAGGGCGCGTATTATATTCGGATTGCGGCATTCCAAGGAATTGAACAATGCAACGTTTATGCTCATTGATCGGCGGATTCATGCTGGCCGCCTGCGCGTTCGCCGGACCGATGCCGCCGGTCAATCCCGACTCCGCGCTGTATATCGTCAAGGTCGAGCCCGGCGTAAGTTACGATGACGTCGTGACCAGCCTGAAAGTGGCGGCAGAAGGCAAGAACTTCGTCAGCCCCGCCGTGTTCCCCATCGGCGACCACATCCGTCAGCGCGGACAGGCATTGCAGGGAGTCCTGGAGGTACGCACCTATTGCAGCCTGGGCATCGGTGCCGAGGTACTGCGCGACTACCCCGAATTCGCCGCTTTCGCGCCGTGCCGCATTGCGATTTACGAAAAACAGGGGGCGCTCTACATGGCACTGGACAGGCCGACCTATGCGCTACGGCATATCGGGCCGGTGAACCAGCATGTCCGCGATGCCGCCCAGCAGATCGAGGACACGCTGCTCTGGATGATGGACATGGCGCGCAAGGGCGAAATCTAGCGCGCCCTTGCGCCGAGTTGCTAAACCTTGAAGTTGCCCGCGGTGGATTGCAGGCTCAAGGCGACCTGTTTCAGCTCCTGGGCGTAGCTGAATATGCTGCCGCTGATCGCGGCGCGCTCTTCCGACATTTCCATGATCTCCCCAATGCTGTGGCTGATTTCCTGGCTGGCCGTGTTGCTTTGTTGCGCGGCTTCTGCGATGCCGCGTATGACTTCGGAGGTCCGGCTCGATCCGCTGCTGATGCGGGAGAGCGAATCCGCCGCCTGATTCGCGAGCTGCACCCCTTGGCGCACCTGGGTGATGCCGTGCTCCATGCTGGTGACGGCAGTGCGGGTTTCGCTCTGGATGGAGTCGATCATGACACCGATTTCCTGGGTAGCGGTCGTGGTCCGCTCGGCGAGCTTTCTCACTTCGTCCGCCACCACGGCGAAGCCGCGCCCTTGTTCGCCGGCGCGCGCCGCTTCGATCGCGGCGTTCAAGGCCAGCAGGTTGGTCTGGTCGGCAATGTCCTTGATCACCTGCAAAATGCCGCTGATTTCGTCGGAGCGCTGCCCCAGGCCCATCACCGTTTTCGACAAGCTGCTGACGGAATCCGCAATGCCGTTGATTTCCTTTGCCGCCTCCAGCACGACCGTTTCGCCCTGCTTGGCATATTCGCTTGCCTGGCGCGAGATGGCCTCGGCTTCTTCCGTGCTTTGGAAGACGATGCCGATATTGGATGCCATATGCGCTCCCTGTGCGGAGATCGTGGATACAGAGCTGGTTTGCCGCTGGGCGCCCGAGGACACCTGTTCGGAAATGCTGGCGAAATGCTCGGCGGATTTGGCGATCTGCGCCGATTGGTTCAACAGGTCGCGGATGATGCCGTGCAGACCGTCCATGAATCGATTGAACGACACCGCGACCACGCCGATCTCGTCGTTCGCGTTCTTCACCGGCAGGCGTTGCGTCAGGTCGGCCTTGCCGCTGGCGAGCGCCGTCATGGAATCGTCGAGCTGGTTGAGCGGCCGCAGCAGTTTGCGGATGAAGAAATAGCTCGCTACGGCGGCGACGAGAATAATCAGCAGCGTAAAGCCGATGTTGCGCATCAGCAGCCCGTCGACGATATTGAAGAATTCGGCTTTTTTCACGCCGACATAGAGAATGCCGACGACTTCCCCGGCAGGGTTGAAAATGGGATCGTAGGCGGTGAAGTAGGGGACGCCGAGAATTTCCGCTTCGCCACGGTATGGCTTGCCCTGCTTGAGCACCGTGTCGTACACCGGGCCGGGTTTGAGCTGGGTGCCGACGGCGCGCGACCCGTCCGGCTTCTTCACGTTGGTGGCGATGCGGGTGTCGCCCTGGAAGATCGTTGCGGTACCGCCGACCAACTCGGTGACGGTATCGACCACACGATGGTCGCCGTTGAGCGGCATGCCGCTGTCCAGCAGCTTGCCGTCGACGATCTCGAAACGGTTCCCGCGCTCGCGCAGCACATGCCAGGCGACGCTCATGCTCTTCTCCTGGCTGATTTGCGATTGGCGTGACATTTCTTGCCGCAGGTTGTGGGTAGTGATGCTGACCAGAATGACTGCGAGAACGATGCTGGCGAGTACGTTCAGTAATACAAGCTTGTGTGCAAGCTTCATAAAAACTTCTCCTCAAAACTTCTTGTGATAGCAGGCCGGTATTTCTAGGTGCCGGTCCTTGGAACGGAAATTTCTATCCGCGGGAGGTATGATACGGGTTTCGCAAGCACATTAGGAGGCCCATGGACCACCCGTTATTAATTGCCAAGGCCGGCGCCCGGGAACTTCAGCTTCTGCCGCGCATGGCCAATCGCCACGGCTTGATCGCGGGAGCGACCGGCACCGGCAAGACAGTCACGCTTCAAAGCTTGGCGGAACAGTTCTCACGCATCGGCGTGCCGGTGTTCATGGCCGACGTGAAGGGCGACCTTTCCGGCATGAGCCAGGCCGGTGGCGGCAATGCCAAAGTGGAGGCGCGGGTGGCCGAGCTCGGCCTGGAAGGCTTTTCCTATGGCGCAAGCCCTGTCGTATTCTGGGACGTGTTCGGCAAAAAAGGGCATCCGGTACGCGCTACCGTATCGGACATGGGGCCGCTGCTGCTTGCGCGCCTGCTCAACCTGAACGATACGCAGGCCGGCGTGCTGACGGCGGTATTCAAGATTGCCGATGACAATGGATTATTGCTGCTGGATCTGAAGGACTTGCGGTCGATATTGCAGCACGCGGCAGAAAACTCATCCCAGTTCACTACTCAATACGGCAACATTTCGACTGCCAGTGTCGGCGCGATCCAACGCGGGCTATTGCAACTGGAACACGAAGGTGGCGACTTGCTGTTCGGCGAGCCTATGCTGAACTTCGACGATCTGATGCAGACTGACGGCAAGGGGTGTGGCGTCATCAATATCCTCGCTGCCGATGCGCTTTATAACTCTCCTCGCGCCTATGCCACGCTGCTGTTATGGCTGCTGGCCGAGCTATTCGAAAACCTGCCGGAAGTGGGCGACCTCGACAAGCCCAAGCTGGTATTCTTCTTCGACGAAGCGCATTTGCTGTTCAATGACGCGCCGCAAGCCCTGCTTTCCAAGATCGAACAAGTGGTACGGCTGATACGCTCCAAGGGCGTGGGTATCTATTTCGTCAGCCAGAATCCGCCCGATATTCCCGATGTCGTGCTGGGGCAACTGGGCAACCGCGTGCAGCATGCGCTGCGGGCTTTTACGCCGCGGGATCAGAAAGCAGTCAAGTCCGCCGCGGAAACTTTCCGTCCCAACCCGGAGGTGGATGTGGAAGCCTCGATCACGGAGCTGGGTGTGGGCGAAGCGCTGATTTCCCTGCTCGACGAGAAAGGCCGGCCGACGCCGGTGGAGCGTGCGTTCATCTGCCCCCCGGCCAGTCGCCTCGGGCCGGCTACGGACGCCGAGCGCCAGCAGGTCGTGCAAGGATCGCTTTTGTATGGCCACTACGAGCAGCAGGTCGATCGCGAATCAGCCTATGAAATTCTCAAGGGGCGTGCAGCGCAGTCGGCCACCGAAGCACCGGCCGAAGCAGGCAAGGGTTTCGATTGGGGCGAGCTGCTGGGCGGTTCCACCGGTCCGCGCGGCGGCCGGCGCGAGGGTGTCATCGAAGCCGCTGCCAAGAATGCCGCGCGAGCTATCGGGTCCGAGCTGGGAAGGCAGATCATACGTGGGGTGCTGGGATCGCTACTCGGTGGCGGCAAGCGCCGCTGATTTATCTCGAATTAAGGAATGAATGATGGGAAATAAATTAACCTTTTTGCTTTTGACTGCCTTGGGTTTGTCTGCGTCGGGCTGCAGCAGCATGAGTGTCGACAAGGTATGGCCCTTTGGCGACAAGGAAGCGCCTAACCAGCCCAAGCGGCTGGCCAATGCCACGGAATATCAATGTGAAGGAGGCAAGCGCTTTCATGTGCGCTATGCCGACAAGGACAATGGCGCCTGGCTGATCTTTCCTGACCGGGAAGTCTTGCTGACCAAGGAAGCCTCTGCCACGCGCTACAGCAATGGGATCGCCGTGCTGGAAATCAATGGCGGGGAGGCAACGCTCAAGGACGGACCAACCATCTCGTACCAGGGCTGCAAGGCTGCCGGAAAGTAGTACCGATGGATGACTGGATAGGCGGCATCGCCGCCACCCTGACGACTACATCCTTCATTCCCCAGGTATGGCAGGTAATGCGTACCCGTCATACCAAGGATATCTCGCTGGGAATGTATGCGATTTTCACCAGCGGGGTGGCGATGTGGCTGCTCTATGGTTTGCAGATAGGGTCGTGGCCGGTCATCCTTGCCAATAGCGTGACCCTGCTGCTGGCCGGGACGGTGCTAGTGATGAAGATCCGTTTCGGCTAGCTTACCGGCCTATTTTGCAGCGCCTTCGCCCTGGCTTCTGATCCAGGCAATCACCTTCAGCACTTCGTCTGCCGACATGCCGTTGTTGGCATTGGTGGGATCCATCAGCCCTTTGCCCTTCGGCCCCATGCCCGCATTGGTGCCGCCCCAGATTACTTCGAACATGCCTTTGTCCGTAGCGCTCTTGGCATTATTGTATTTGGGCCCGGTCAGCCCGACGGCAGTTTGCCCTTGCGCCTGGCTGCCGTGGCATTGCGTGCATGAGTAGAGCTGGTAGAGCTTTTTGCCTTGTTCAATGGCGGATTTATCTCCCAGGTAGGGATTTTGTCCGGTGGACTGAAATTTCTTGGCTTGCTCGGTATCGAAATGCTCGGGCTTGATCTTGAGCGGCTGCCCATCGTGCGCGCTGAAAGACTCGGCGGCCGTTGCCGTCAAGCTGGACAAGGCCAGAAGACTACTGACAAGAAGTGCCATTCCTGTTGGGTACGCTTGCATGATGACCTCCTGAAATAGTGTGGAGAGGAGTACATGTTGCAAATACGAGGAGGCGAATACTACTTGTTAAGAAACGTCAGAGGCACCGAAGTTCCTTTGGTAGTGCAGAGCTCATGAACGAGCCCAATTGGAACGCGGGCCAAACAGTCTTCCCGCAAGCGGATGTCGGCCTTCAGCTTGTTGGAACAAGCTGGTTGCTGTAATCACTTGCTGCTTGCGGGAAGATGGCAGGGCGGTTCGGGAGGCGACGTTTACTGCGCGCCGCCGCTCAGGCTGCGGACCCAGGCGACGACCTTCAGGACTTCATCGGGTGTCATGCCGTTATTAGGATCGGTCGGATCCATGAGCCCCTTACCCTTGGCGCCCATGCCGCCATTGGTGCCGGCCCAGATGGTCTCGAACATGCCTTTGTCGGTGGAGTTTTTCGCATATTTGTAATTGGGTCCGGTGAGTCCAGGGCCGGTTTGTCCCTGTGCATTGCCACCGTGGCATTGGGTGCAGGAGTACAACTGGAACACCTTTTTACCGCGCGCGATGGCTTCCTTGTCACCCTTGTAGGGATTTTCTCCGGTCTCAAGAAATTTCTTCGATTGCGGTGTATCGAAGAACTCGGGTTTTATCGTGAGCGGCTTGCCGTCCTTGGTATCGACGAACTCCTGGCCGGCAGAGGCAACCGAGGCCGCCATCAGGATGCTGGCAGAAAGAAGAATAGCCAGCGTAGTGGAAGGTTTTTGCATAATTAACTCCTCAAAAGGCGATAGTTAAGAGCTGCCATAACCTAGCCTGTTGTTCATTGCTTATATGCATTATTGGTTAGATGACTGCGTGAACACCCGGCTGGCGAGAATGTCGTCTGCTTCTATCGTCAGCAGGTCCTTGCGCATCAGTGCCTTGTCGTGGCTTGCGAACAGGCGGTTGGCCTGCCGCAGCCTTGCGCGATCCAGGGCATTGCGTATGGAGCGCGCATTGGCAAAATTCGGCATCTGCATGCGCTTGACGATATAGTCGGCGAACGTTTTCTCGCCGTCCGGGCTGAAGCGGTAGTTGAGCCCGGTCATCATCAGCTTTGCGATCTCCAGTAACTCCTCCGGGCTGTAATCCGGGAAATCGATGTGATGCGCAATGCGCGATGACATGCCGGGATTGCTTTGGAAAAACCTGTCCATTCGATCCTTGTAGCCGGCGAGAATTACTACCAGATCCTCTCGCTGGTTCTCCATCACCTGGAGCAGGATTTCAATGGATTCTGCGCCATAATCGCGTTCATTTTCGGGCTTGTAGAGATAGTAGGCCTCGTCGATGAACAGTACGCCTCCCATGGCTTTTTTGAGTACCTCCCTGGTTTTTGGCGCGGTATGGCCGATGTACTGGCCTACCAGGTCGTCGCGCGTGACGGCGACCACATGCCCTTCGCGCACATATCCCAATCGATGCAGGATTTCCGCCATGCGCATGGCCACCGTGGTCTTGCCGGTGCCTGGATTGCCGGTAAAGCACATGTGCAGCGACGGCGACTGCGCGCTCAATTGCACCTGTTCGCGCAGCTTGTCCACGAGCAGCAGCGCGGCGATCTCGCGTATGCGGCTCTTGACCGGCTTGAGGCCGATCAATTCCCGGTCCAGCTGGTCGAGGATCTCCTGGATGTTGGATTCCTCGTAGACCTTTTTCAGGTCGACCGGGGTGTTATCGGAAATCTCGTTCACGTCGGTTGACTCCCAGATAGCGGCCCTGGCCCGGCGGTGCCGCCGGGCACAACTTGGCCGTAATTGCTGACGTTAGCGATAACGCTGACCTTCGGGTTTGTCCGTGGCATACGAATGCACCGTATAACGGATATGGCGCCCATCGGCTTCCTGGCGCACCAGGCGGAACCCGGGCTCTTCCTTGGGCCGGTTGACGATGAAGGACATGCGCGGGGTTTCCCAGCCGCGTGTGCTGTCAAACGCCGTGACCCGGATGTACTGGTCCGGATAGGTTTTGCGGCACTCGTTGATTTCCATCATGATTCCGGCCGGGTCACGCAGGTCGAACATCGGAATCCCCCACATTTCCCAATAGGTGTTGCGCGGATGCGGATCGTCCGTGTATTCCACGTTGACGGCCCAATTGTTTTTCAGCGCATACTTGATCTGCGCCGTGATCTGCTCGTCGGTGAGATCGGGCAGGAAAGAAAACTGGCCTTGGGTAATTCTCATGGCGATCTCCTCTTAAACAGATGCGGTCTCGGTGGGGACGAAGTCCGCGGTATCGGTAGACGAATAATTGAAAGTGATGTCCTTCCACGTATCCAGCGCCGCCTGCAAGGGTTTGCAGGTTTTGGCGGCGTTTTCGAGGATTTGCGGACCTTCGTTCCAGATATCCTTGCCTTCGTTGCGTGCCAGGATCATCGCTTCCAGGGCGACGCGATTAGCCGTCGCGCCGGCCTGTATGCCCATTGGATGGCCGATCGTGCCGCCGCCGAACTGGAGAACCACGTCCTCGCCCAGGTAAGTGATGAGCTGATGCATCTGGCCGGCATGGATACCGCCGGAGGCGACCGGCATCACCTTGTTGAGGGAAGCCCAGTCCTGCTCGAAGAACAGGCCGTTTTCCAGGCTGACCGGCGTATGCGACTCGCGCAGGGTATCGTAGAAGCCCTTGATCATCAGCGGATCGCCTTCCAGCTTGCCGACAACGGTGCCGGCATGGATGTGGTCGACGCCCGCCATGCGCATCCATTTGCAGATGACGCGGAAATTCATGCCGTGGTTCTTCTGGCGCGAGTAGGTGGAATTTCCGGCGCGGTGCAGGTGCAGGATCATGTCGTTCTTGCGCGCCCATTTCGCCATGGACTGGATGGCGGTATAGCCGATCACGAGGTCGATCATGATGATCACCGAGCCGAGCGACTTGGCGAATTCCGCGCGCTCGTACATTTCCTCCATGGTGCCTGCGGTGACGTTGAGGTAATGGCCCTTGACCTCGCCGGTCGCGGCAGAAGCGCGGTTGACGGCTTCCATGCAGTAGAGGTAGCGGTCGCGCCAGTGCATGAAAGGCTGCGAATTGATGTTCTCGTCGTCCTTGACGAAATCGAGGCCGCCCTTGAGCGCTTCATAGACGACGCGCCCATAATTGCGGCCGGAGAGGCCGAGTTTCGGCTTGGTCGTGGCACCCAGCAGGGGGCGCCCGAATTTGTCCAGGCGCTCGCGTTCGACCACGATGCCGGTCGCCGGTCCCTGGAAGGTCTTGAGATAGGCCACCGGTATGCGCATGTCTTCCAGGCGCAGCGCTTTCACTGCCTTGAAGCCGAAGACGTTGCCGATGATGGACGCCGTCAGGTTGGCGATGGAGCCGGGCTCGAACAGGTCGAGGTCATAGGCGATGTAAGCGAAATACTGCTGATCGGTTTTGGTTCCGGGACCGGTATTGGGCACCGGATCGACGCGATAGGCCTTCGCCCGGTATAACTCGCAAGCGGTGAGGCGGTCGGTCCAGACAACGGTCCAGGTGGCGGTGGAAGATTCCCCGGCCACGGCTGCTGCCGCCTCGACCGAATCGACGCCTTCCTGCGGCGTGATACGGAACAAGGCGATCAGATCAGTGTCTTTAGGTTGGTAGTCCGGCTCCCAGTAGCCCATCTTGGCATACGGGATGACCCCGGACTTGTAGCGTTCTTTTCCTGTAAGGGTTCCTGTCTCTGACATTATTCTCTCCTGACGGAATTTGAATAAGAATCCGGGTGAACGTAAGCTACGTTCTCCTCGGGAAAGAGTTTGTCAGAAACGAAGGATAAATAAAAATCAATTGTTTCTATACCAATCATAGACTTATATCTATACTAATATGATGAGTCACGCCACATTCAGACAGCTGGAAGTATTCGAGGCAATCGCCCGATTGGGGAGCTTCACGCGAGCCTCGGAGGAACTGCATCTCACGCAGCCTACCGTCTCCATGCAAATGAAAAAGCTGGCCGATACGGTCGGGCTGCCCTTGTTCGAACACGTCGGGCGCCGCATTCATCTCACCGAAGCGGGCAAGGAACTGGCGATCACGGCGCGGGAAATCATGCAATCGCTGGAACGCTGCGATATGTCGATTGCGGAAATGCGCGGGCTGAAAAAGGGAAAATTACGCCTCGCGGTGGTCTCGACGGCCAAGTATTTCGTGCCCCGCATTCTCGGCGAGTTTTCGCGTCTCCACCCGGGTGTGGAGGTTGCCCTCAAGGTGACCAATCGCCAACGCGTATTGGAGCGTGCGGCGGAAAACCTGGATGATCTCTATATCCTGAGTCAGCCGGCCAGTCATCTGGAATTGGCGGCGCAACCCTTCATGGAAAATCCATTAGTGGTCATGGCGCCTCCTGAGCATCCGCTCACGCAACAGCGAAATATTTCATTGCACAGCATTGCCCGGGAGCCATTCCTGATGCGTGAGATCGGCTCCGGCACGCGTCTTACGGTAGAGCAAATTTTCGCCAGCCAGGGCCTCAAACCCAACATTCGTATGGAATTGGGTAGCAATGAGGCAATCAAGCAGGCCATCATCGGCGGGTTGGGAATCTCTATTCTGTCGCGCCATACCCTGGGTACGGACGGAATGGGGGAGCCGGCCGTTCTCGACGTCGCAGGGTTTCCTATCGTCAATCAATGGCATATCGGTCATCCCAATGGCAAGCAGCTGTCTATCGTCGCCGAGGCCTTTCTCGACTACCTATTAAAACGCACCATGAAGCAACCGCCGCAGGAACACCAATAAAAAAGGCCGGCAAAAATGCCGGCCTTTGAGTGTTGGCGAACGCCTGCTATGCGGATGCCAACTCGCTGTGATAGCCGAGCTCGGTCGGCATGACGCCTCCCTTTTTCAGCCGCACGGCGCAGTACTTCACTTCCGCAATTTTCGCGAATGGGTCCAGCGCCTGATTGGTCAGCTTATTCGCCGCCGCCTCGTAGTAGCAGAAGGCGATGAACACCGTGCCGCGCGGAATACCGTCATCGACACGTGCGATCAAGGCGACTTCCCCACGGCGCGATTCCACGGTCAGGATATCGCCCGCATTGGCCCCAAGCTCGTCCAGGTCCAGCGGGTGGATGCTGACGGTCGGTGCCGGTTCAATGGCATCGAGCACGCTGGCGCGGCGCGTCATGCTGCCCGTATGCCAGTGTTCCAGCATACGGCCGGTAATCAGCACCATCGGATATTCGGTATCGGGACGCTCGTCCGCCGGGATGATGTCCGCCGGAACCAGCTTGGCCTTGCCGCTCGGGCGCGGGAAGTTGTCGTGGAAGATGACTTCCTCGCCCGGATCGCCTTCCTGTTCGCACGGATAGCAAACGGCTTCGTTCTCCAGGCGCTCCCACGTCATGCCGGCAATCGACTGCATCGCCAGGCGCATTTCGTTGAAGACTTCCTTGGGACCGTCGTAATGCCAGTTGACGCCGAGCCGGGTGGCGATTTCCTGGATGATCCACAAATCCTGGCGTGCATCGCCGGGAGGATCGATCGCCGGACGGCCGATTTGCACCAGGCGGTCGGTATTGGTGAACGTGCCCAGTTTTTCGGAATGCGAGCTGGCAGGCAGGATGACGTCGGCCAGGTAAGCGGTCTCGGTCATGAAAATGTCCTGCACCACCAGATGCTCCAGCCGTGCCAGGCCTTCGCGAGCATGGTTGCTGTTGGGGTCGGACATGGCAGGATTTTCACCCTGCACATACATGCCCTTGATGCGGCCTTCATAGGCGGCTTCCATGATCTCGACCACGGTCAGTCCCGGCTTGTCATCCAGTTCCGAGCCCCATAGTTTCTCGAACTTGGCATGGATGACGGGGTCGTTTACGGGCTGATAGTCGGGGAACACCATCGGGATCAGGCCGACATCGGAGGCGCCCTGCACGTTGTTCTGGCCGCGCAGCGGATGCAGGCCGGTGCCGCGGCGACCGATTTGACCCGTCACCATGGACAGTGCGATCAGGCAGCGCGAGTTGTCGGTGCCGTGCACGTGCTGCGATACGCCCATGCCCCACAGGATGATGGAAGCCTTGGAGGTGGCGTATAGCCTTGCCACTTCGCGCAGCGTTTGCGCGTCCACGCCGCAGATAGGCGCCATCGCTTCCGGCGAGTAGTCCTTGACGTTTTCCTTCAGCGCCTCGTAGTTCTCGGTGCGGTTTCTGACGAACTCCTCGTCCACCAGGCCTTCTTCGACGATCACATGCAGCAGCGCATTCAGCATGGCCACGTCCGTGTCCGGCTTGAACGCGACATGGTGGGTGGCATGGCGCGCAAGCTCGGTACGGCGCGGGTCCATCAGGATCAGCTTGGCGCCTTCCTTGACGGCATTCTTGATGAAGGTTGCGGCCACCGGATGGTTGACGATGGGGTTGGCGCCGATAATCACGATGACTTCGGAGTACTGAACGTCTGCCACCGGGTTGGATACTGCCCCGGAACCCACGCCTTCCAGCAGCGCGACCACGCTCGATGCATGGCACAAACGGGTGCAGTGGTCGACGTTGTTATTCTCGAAGCCCGTGCGCACCAGTTTCTGGAACAGGTAGGCTTCCTCGTTACTGCCCTTGGCCGAGCCGAAGCCCGCCAGTGCGTACTTGCCGTCGCGCTGCTTGATCTTGTTCAGGCCGCCAGCGGCAAAATCGAGAGCTTCTTCCCACGTGGCTTCACGGAACGCGGCGTAAGGATTGGCCGGGTCCATGTCGAAGCCGGCCACCTTGGGCACGCCGGGCTTGCGGATCAGCGGCTTGGTCAGGCGATGCTTGTGTTTCGGATAATCGAATCCATAGCGGCCCTTGACGCACAGCCGGCCATGGTTGGCCGGACCGTCGCGGCCGACGACCTGGGTGATGTGGTTGTCCTTGACGTGATAGGTCAGCTGGCAGCCGACGCCGCAATACGGACAGACGGAGTCCACGGTCTTGTCCGGCACGATCAGTGCAACGCCATTGGCCGGGGATAAGGCTCCGGTGGGGCATGCCTGCACGCATTCGCCGCAGGTGACGCAAGTGCTGTCCCCCATCGGGTCGCCCTGGTCGAACACGATTTCCGAGTGGTGGCCGCGGAATGCGTAGCCGATGACGTCATTGACCTGCTCTTCGCGGCAGGCGCGCACGCAACGCGTGCACTGGATGCAGGCGTCGAGATTGACCGCGATGGCCGGATTGGAGAAGTCGGCATTGGGCGACATGCGCGGTTCGAAACGCGGTTTTCCGAGGCTGAGCTTGTTGGCCCACATCGTCAGCTCGTTGTCGAGCTTGTATTCCTTGGGCGGCATGTCGGACAGCAGCAGTTCCAGTACCATTTTCTGTGCGGCGGTTGCACGCGGGCTGGAGGACTGGACTTCCATGTCCGGAGTGGGCGCGCGGCAGCAGGAGGGCGCCAATACGCGTTCGCCCTTGATTTCAACCATACAGGCGCGGCAGTTGCCGTCCGGGCGCATGCCTTCCATGTAGCACAAGTGCGGTATTTCCACGCCGTTGCGCTTGGCGGCCTGGATGATGGTTTCGCCCTCGAAAGCCTCGATTTTCTCGCCGTTGAGCGAAAAGCCGATGGTGGCGGGCAGGGTAGCAGGAGCATTCATGGCCGGTGTCCTCTTACTTCAATTCGTCGGGGAAGTATTTCATCACGGAGCGCAGCGGGTTGGGCGCTGCCTGGCCGAGGCCGCAAATGGAAGCATCTATCATAGCTACTGAGAGTTCCTCCAGCAACGACTGGTTCCATTGTGGCTTCTCCATCAATTTCACCGCTTTTTCGGTTCCGACCCGGCAGGGCGTGCATTGCCCGCAGGATTCATCCTCGAAGAACTTCATCGCGTTGATGGCAAGGTTTCTGGCCTTGTCCTGATTCGAGAACACGATAATCGCAGCAGAGCCGATAAAGCACCCATACTGGTTGAGGGTATCGAAATCCAATGGGATGTCTCCCATGCTGGCCGGCAGGATGCCGCCCGAAGCGCCGCCCGGGAAATAACCGTAGAACTCGTGGCCGTCCAGCATGCCGCCGCAGTATTCGTCTATCAGTTCCCGCATGGTAATGCCGGCCGGGGCTAGGTGTACGCCCGGCTTCTTGACGCGGCCGCTGACCGAGAACGAGCGCAAGCCCTTGCGCTCATGGCGGCCGTGGGCGGTGAACCATTCCGGACCTTTCTCGACGATGTCGCGCACCCAGTACACGGATTCCATGTTGTGCTCCAGCGTCGGGCGGCCGAACAGGCCGACCTGCGCCACGAACGGAGGACGCAGGCGCGGCATGCCGCGCTTGCCTTCGATGGATTCGATCATCGCCGATTCCTCGCCGCAGATGTAGGCACCGGCGCCGCGCCGCAGATGGATTTCGGGCAAGGGGGCGGGAGCATTGGCCTGGAGTGCCGCGAGTTCCTTGGTGAGTATCTTGCGGCAGCCGGCATATTCGTCGCGCAGGTAGATATAAATCTTCTGGATGCCGACCGCCCAGGCGGCGATCAGCATGCCTTCCAGGAAACGGTGCGGATCGAGCTCGAGATAATAGCGATCCTTGAACGTGCCGGGCTCGCCTTCATCGATATTGACCGCCATCAGGCGTGGGGCGGGCTGCCCGCTGACGATGCGCCACTTGCGCCCGACCGGGAAGCCTGCGCCGCCCAGGCCGCGCAGTCCGGAATTTTCCATGATGGAAATCAGCTCCTCGGGTGCGCGCTTGCCTTCCACGCAGTCCCGGTAAAGCTGGTACCCGCCGGTAGCGCGGTATTGCGCGAAGGGAATGTAGTCGGTGACAGGCGCTTCAATATCCTTGATTTCCACCGCCTTGACGACTGCGGCGGTATTGGCCAGATCGATGGGATTCTGCCCGACCACCGCGACGGGCGCGGTATCGCAGCGACCGACGCAAGGCACCGGCTGTACGCGTACATGATCGCCCAGTCCCTTTTTCAGGGCATCGATCAGTCCGTGAGCTCCCGCCATCTCGCAACTGACGGATTCGCATACGCGTACGGTAAGCGGCGGGGGAGGCGTCTGGCCTTCCTTGATCACGTCGAAGTGGTGGTAGAACGTCGCGACCTCGTACACTTCCGTTTGCGACATCTTCATCTCGGCAGCCAGGGCGGCGATATGCCTGCTGGAAATATGCCCGAACTCATCCTGAACCTTGTGCAGATGCTCGATCAGCATATCGGGAGCGAGCGACTCGCCCGCGATGAGTGCCTGAACTTCAGTGCGTGCGGCGGGATCGACCGGGCGCCCTTTGGGCTTGCCCTGTTTTTTCTTGAACTCGATCGGAACTGGTGCTGCTTTTTGCTCGGCCATGCAGTGAACCTCGATTAGTTAACCCCGATCCTGTTAGATGAAAACCAGGATCTCTCCCTTGCCGTCGTTGGCCAGATCGCCTGCGTATCGTTGCACGCGATTCATGTTGAGTGTGGCGTACTTGCTTGGCAAGCCGCTGAAAGATTTGAACATCAGCTTGAGGAAGGGCAGGGTGTGGCTACCGCAATCCTGCAAGGTGGCATGCAATTGAGGCGTGCTGAAGAGCAGCAGAGTGCCGCGACGCATGCCGTAACCCAGGTACTCGCCTACCGATCCCATGACGCCTATCGTTCCAGCCAGCATACGTGAAGCACAATACGCGCCAACATTGCCTTCGATCAGGACGATGCCGCGACGCATCTGGTCGCCCACCCGGTCGCCTGCGTTGCCGGTGACGATGACGAGCCCGCCCTTCATGCCTTTACGATCGCCAGGGATGGCGGCAGCGAGAAAGTCGCCGGCATTGCCGTGAATATGGATTGTGCCGCCGGAGATTCCGCTGGCGGCAAAGGCGTCTGCATCGCCGTGCAGGACGATTTCGCCTTTTTTCATCTGGAAGCCGAAGTAGTAGCCTGCTCCCCCATGCACCGTGATCCGGCCGCTTTGCATGCCGTTGCCGATGTAGTCGAGTTTGTCGCAGCCGTTGTGGATGACAATGTCGCTGGCATCGTCGCCGGTGATGTCGAAAAGAGTATCGGCGCGCAGTTTCTGCTTGCCGACCTGCAATTCGATCGCGCCGATGTCGGCAGCGGTTTTGCCGGCGAGCTTATCGGGCGTCAGAGCGGAACAGTCGATGCGTTGCTGGGGTGTGATCTTCAGGGTAAGGGTCAGGGCGCTCATGCCATGATCTCCCGCAGGTGGAACTGGAACTGGCCGAGTTTGCCGCCGTAGTTGCCGGCCGAAATGCGCTTGATGCCGTTTTCGGCACCGAGTTCGCATGCTGCCGCAATACCGGCGCGAGTGGCTTTGCGTATGTCCTCATCGGACAACCCGTCGATGACGATTTCCATCACCGATTCGATTTCCGGCGAGAGGTCGGTGCGCGTGATGCCTTTCAAGGTCGGGCAGAACGCATCATTGGTGGAAGCGATCAAGGTCTTGTACTTGGAACCGACCTTGGAGCCGGAACGGACCACGCCGCCAGGAAAGGGCATGATCACGTTAGGAATCTTTTTCATCGCTGTAATCGCGGCTTCGCAGGCGGCCAATGCTTGCGGCTGCGATTCGGCGAGCACCAGGAAGTTACCGCCGCCCACGGCGCGTACCATGCCGGTCTTTTCTTCCGTCAGGAATTCGCCGTCCATGACCGGCACGCGCCAGTAGCGCTTGCCACCGAATTGCTTGGAAATCTGGAACCCGTCGCCGAAAAAGCGCAGGTTCTTGCCCAGGTTGATGCGATCGCCGCCTTCGATGCCGGAAAACGCTGCGGCGGTCGGGCAGGTCAGTACACATTGGCCCATGCGGGTTTCCAGTTGTTTCATCAGCACCGCGCTGCCCATTGCGAACATCAATACCGCTACACCCGGACGGCCGTCGGGTGTTTCCTCAGGCTCCAGTTCGCGCTCGATGCCAGCCTCTACGCCGCAGGCAATCACCGAAGTGGCGAAACCGGTCATCGCATTGGCAGCGTTGTAGGCCCATTTCAGGTTCTGCGCGGTGATGATGACACGCGTGCCGCGCATGCCGAAAGCTTCGGCAAAGGTATCGTCGATAGCGACGCCATTGATGATCATGCCGTCTTCTCCCGCCGGCCCTTGCATTCCTGCACCAGGACCTTGCCGCGGCCGTCGCCCTCGATCTCGTCACTGCTTACCATCATGTGTTCCATCTTTACGGTGTGGTACTTGTCGAAATACTGCTTGATTTCCTTTTCGATGCCGCGATCGAACTCCGGCTTGACGGTGTGCGTGGCACCCCAGACAACGCGCACGATGGTGCCGTCCTTGACCACCAACTGGCCATCCTTGAACACGTAGTCCGGCTTCTCGAACATCTTTTCGCGATCGGGCATGTCAGTGTAGACGGTAATATCGGCAGCCGCGCCCACGCCTAGATGGCCGCGATCGTGCAGGCCCACCAGCTTCGCTGCGCCGGCGCGCGTCATGATCGCGATTTCATACAGCGAATACTCGCGGTCGATGGAAGCCAGCGTGCTCATCTTCTGCGCATCCAGGTTCAAGCTGGCGAACACATCGTTGCGGAAGCTCTTGTCCATCAGCAGCTTGATCAGGTGCGGATAGCTGGTGAACGGCGCGCCATTCGGGTGGTCGGTGGTCAGGAAAACGCGCCAAGGATCATCGACCAGCAGGAAGATTTCCAGGCCGATCGCCCATTGCAGCGCGTTGACGAAGTTTTGGTCCTTGTACTTGAAGGGCACGACTCCGCAGCCGGCATCGCATTCAATGTCCATGCATACCCATTTATGCGGGCTGCCGGCACCCGCATTGCGGAACTGCGACATCGTATCGCCGGAGGCGGTCACGGTCTGCCCGAACAGGATCTGGCCGACGTCGGCGGAAATATTCTTGCGCCTGTTGATCGCCTCGGCGATGCGCGCCGCGCCGGAGGAAAACTTGCGGTCGCCCTCGGTGCCGTAGCTGTGGAACTGGATATGGGTGAGGTGCATCGGGTAACCCTCGACGCCCTCCATCGAATTCAACGTGGTTTCCACATTGCCGGGCACGCCCAGGTTGTTGCCGTGCACATGCAAGGGGTGCGGTACGCCCAGCTCGTGGACCGCGCGTGCCAGTGTTTTCAGCACTTCGCGCGGCGTCACGTTGTAATAGGAATTCTGTTCATCCAGGTCGAGGAAGCGCTGGTTGAACTTGAATGCGCTGATGCCGCCGGCATTGACCACCTTGATGCCGATGCCCTGGCTCGCGGCGATGGTCCAGGCGACGTAGTCGTTGATCGCATTCTGATCCTTCTTGGCAGCCAGCATGCGCAGGAACAGATCGTCGCTGCCCAGCATGGCGTAACCGCCCTTGTCGATCATCGGCGTGTCGCCCATTTCGAGGTGGGCTTGGCGCGCGTTCATCGGCAGCACGGCGGGTTCGAAACCGGCGGTGTAGCCCATTTCGGCGTAGCGGTAGCCGGCAGTCAGCGTGGAAGGCACGGCGTGACCGCAGCCGGCGCGGCACAATTCGCTGTGCGCGGCAGGGTCGTGGCGGTGATCTTCGGGCAGCATGGTGCGGCCGATATTGACCTTGCCGCCGCCGATGTGGGTGTGCATGTCGATGGCGCCGGCCATCACGACCTTGCCGGCAAGGTTGTATTCCTGGTCGATGCGTTCATCGTCGCGCGGACGTTCGACGATGCGGCCGTCGCGGACAAAGATGTCCATGACCTTGCCGTCGATGCCGTGCGCCGGGTCGTAAATGGTGCCGCCGCTCAGTTTGATCAGCATGTGGTTTTCCTTGAATTCTTACTGGACGGGCGCTTGCAGCGTCTGTTCGATGGCACGCAGTACCTCGCCCAGCGTGGGAAGGGCGGTGGTTCGCAATTGCTGCAGCGGCAGCGAGACGACGCTGTCGATGCGGAAGGCAATGCCCTTGTGGTCGATGCCTGGCGTCCCGACGGGAATGAATACGTCCGGCTCCTTGTCGAGTTTCATATGCGCATGACCCAACACGACTGTCGGTACATCGGCTACCGGCGGTGTGCGTTCGGGATTGAAAGTGGAAATCCAGAACAGGGCATCTGCCTCGCCGCTTTCCAGTTGACGGTCGGCGGCATATAGATAAGGATCGTAATCCGGATGATTGCGGACGTAGGAGTTACGCATCGGGTAGCCGCTGATCCAGGCGCTGACCTGGTTGACGCTGGTATCGCCGTCGCTGCCGCCTAACGGCAGGCCCGCAGCACGGGTTGTTTTGTTGAGTGCGATAACCAGTTCGGTAATGTTCTGTATCGTGAGTTCCGCATACGGGAAGGCCAGCGGGCCGGCGGCCCAGGCAACTACGGCATATTTGGCAGCCAGCAGGCGCTGAGCCAGTTTTTCGAGATCGGCGACGGCAATGCCGGATACTTCGGCGGCATGAAGCTTCTTGCCGCTGATGACTGCGCGCAGTGCAGCCACTACTTCGGGCAAACGCTCCAGGTCGCACGGCAGGACTTCAGGTTCGCGACCGTCCGGCGATACGGCTGGAGCGGTATTGAGATCGCGGCCGCCAAGAAAGACGATTTCGCGCTGGCTGGTGTCCTGGCCGAACATCGTTTCCGTGTTCCAGATCTCGCGTTCGAAAAAGCGGGAATTGACGCTGGAAATATCGGTGCCGATGACCAGCAGCAGATCGACGCGATTGCGTACTTCGGTCAGTGTGGTGGTAAACCAGCCGGAGTTCTGCAGCACGTGCATGTTGCGCATGAAGCCGTTGGAATTCATGTGGTCGAGCGTTGCCTGGCTGCTTTCAGCGAGGTCCAGGACTGCGCGCATGCCGAACACCTCTGTTCCGAGGCCCGCGAACAAGGGTTGGTTGGCTTTTCCTAGTATCTGCGCCGCGCAGGCAACAGCCTCTGCCAGAGTGACGGACTTACCCTGGATGCGGGGGCTGGGCGCAATGCTGGGGCGCTCGAAAAACGCCACGGCTTTGCCACAGCCTTTGTCTGTTACTTTGAGGTTACCTGCGGTGTCGCGTTGGACGGTCAGATCGTCGCAAAGCAAGCCGCAGAAAGGACAGGTCACCGAGTCGATGGTGCCCGCCTGAGCAAAATTATCCATTCGGATTTTCTCGTTCCAAATCTTTTGGCGCACTTCTGGAGGCGCGCCACGTTAGCTTTGCGGAAATTTGAGATTGCAGCAACACCGGTTTCACCAGACGGCGCGGCGGGGTTGTGCAGGGGAGTTGGACTAATGCATGCAACCAAAAGCAGCAACCAAAAACTTCGCCTTGCATTATCAAGTGAAAAAAACTGGTCGTCAATATGACAATACCCAAGACCCTTGGCGTCACAAGGCTTTCGGGGAGCTAATGCTCTCCATGTAAATTTCACGATTTATCGGTTTGAATTTCAATAATTGGCGTTGCTGGGATAAAATGCCACGTTTATTCCATTGATCGAACTTATTCAGCATGTCCGGCCATAAAACTCCGCAGCGAGTGAGCGTAGTGACGATGGCGCGTCTGCACATGGGCTTCCTGGACCTGCATGGCGGGCTTGGCCGCCGATTCGGGAGCATAGGCTTGGCATTGGAGCGGCCGGCAACCGAGCTTGTCGTGACGCGCTCCGCTGAACTTGAAGCCAGCGGGCCATGCGCCGAACGTGCAGTTATCGATGCAAAAAAATTCCTGGAGCGTGTTCAATTGCCGCATGGGGCCAGTATTCGGCTGCAGCGTGCAATTCCGGAGCACGCCGGACTTGGCTCAGGTACGCAAATGGCGCTGGCAGTGGGTGTGGCGTTGGCCAGGTTGTATGAGTTGCCGTTATCCGTGCGGGAAATTGCGGCGCTGACGGAAAGAGGAGCGCGCTCCGGCATTGGCATAGGCGCGTTTGAAAGTGGTGGTTTGCTGCTGGATGGCGGGCGCGGCTTGAATACGGCGGTACCCCCGTTGATTGCTCGGCTGGATTTTCCGGAAGCGTGGCGCGTGCTGCTGATATTCGACCGCTCCGGCTCGGGGGTACATGGCAATGAAGAAGTGGAAGCTTTTCGCTCCTTGCCGGAGTTTCCTGAAAATGTCGCTGCCGAGCTATGCCGGCGCGCATTGATGCAGGCCTTGCCCGCAGTAGCTGAGCAGGACTTGGATGCTTTCGGAGCGGCGATTTACGAGATTCAGTGCCGCGTGGGCGATTATTTTGCCGCGACCCAAGGTGGGGAGCGCTATACAAGCAAAGCGGTAGGCGATGCGCTTGAATGGATGAGAGGACAGGGCATTCAATGTGTCGGTCAGAGTTCCTGGGGACCGACGGGCTTTGCCGTGTTTGAAAACGAACTTGAAGCGCAGGCAACGGCGGCTGCGCTCGAAGCGAGGTGCGCCGACAAGCAAGGCATGAGTTTCATGTTGTGCGAGGCGCGAAATATAGGCAGTGAGGTACGGGTGGCGTACGAGGGCGATCTCGTTGACAAGGCCTGTGCGGTGAATTAAGTTCTATTCATTATTTAAAGGGTAACAACAATGGAAAAGCCATACGTTCTTCATTTCATAACGCCGGCCAAGAATGCCAGCCCGTTCGACGTGAACATGGCCTACGATGCCGGCTACGACGCCATTGCACCGTATACGGACGTTCAACTCAACGAAGTAACCGGCCTGGTGCAGGATGCCATCTTCTCGCGCGGTCCGCGCGGCGTATGGCGAACCGGCATGCTGATTGGCGGACGCGACATCGATCTCGCGATGGATATGCTGGAAACCGCCAAGAAAGCCATGTTTCCCCCGTTCGAAATTTCCGTGTTTGCCGACCCCTCGGGCGCTTTCACGACCGCGGCTGCGATGATGGCCATGGTCGAGCGCCAGCTGAAGCGTAGTTTCGGCGGCGACCTGGCCGGCCGCAAGATCAGCATTTTCGGCGCAACCGGCCCTGTGGGTGGCTGTACCGCAGTCATCGCGGCCAAGAATGGCGCGACTGTCGAACTGGTGGCCCATCGTTCCATCGCAGACGTACAGGAGCGTGCTGAAGCCTACAACAAGCGTTACGGCACCAATATCGGCTATACCGACGGCAGTACCGATGAACTTAAGAAGGCTATCCTGCAATCCACCGATGTAGCTCTGTGCTGTGCTGCCGCAGGCGTGCGCGTCATCACCCTGGAGCAAATGGCCAATTCGCCTACGCTAAAGGTCGTGGCCGACGTCAATGCCGTTCCCCCGACCGGTGCCGAAGGCGTCAATGCGATGGCGGACGGTGTGCAGATCGAAGGGACCAATGCTTTCGGTATGGGCGCACTGGCTATCGGTAACAATAAGTATCAACTGCAGCAGAATCTGTTCAAGAAAATGCTGGAAGGTCAGAGTCATGTCTATCTCGACTTCCTTTCCGCATTCGAAATGGCGCGCAAGGATCTCGCCTAAAACGCTGATTATCGCGGCTGCCAGCGCCCGGCCTTTCGTGCGGGCCGCTGCTGCAGCTGGCTTCAGCGTCATTGCGGCTGATGCGTATTGCGATAGCGATACTTGTGCCGCTGCGTCAGAAGTGGTTCGTCTGGGGTATGAGGCGGGCGGGTTTGATGCGGATGATGTCCGCCATCGCTTGCTGCCACTGGCAACCGGGGGGATAGGGTTGCTTTACGGCAGCGGATTCGAGACGCAGCCGTGGCTGCTCGAAGAGCTATCCGAGCATTGCGATCTGTTGGGAAATCAGCCGGAAACGGTCAGGGACCTGAAGGACCCGGACCGTTTTTTTTCAATGCTTTCCCGTTTGGCGATTCCTTATCCCGAATTCTCGCTTGTTCCTCCGGTATCAGGCTTCGGCTGGCTCAGCAAGCGCATTGGCGGCTCGGGCGGCACACATGTCGTGCCGGTGACGCAGGAAGGCGGGGCGCGTCGCTATTATCAGCGGTTAACGCCTGGACAATCGATATCCCTGCTTTTCCTGGCCGACGGTAGCCGCGTGCAGGTGTTGGGATACAACCTGCAGTTGACAGCCCCGATACCGGAAATGCCCTACCGCTACGGGGGCGCAGTCAGCGGAGTGCCACTACCTGACAAGGTATCGTTGGAGATACTGCGTTTCGCGCAATCGATAACTGCTGAGCTCGGGCTGCGGGGACTGAATAGCCTGGATTGCCTTGTGCATGAAGATAACGTTGCTGTGCTCGAAGTCAATCCGCGATTGAGCGCAACCTTCTCGCTATACGACGCAAGTCATGCGGGCGCCTATCTGCTGAAGGGGCATATCCAGGCCAGCCTCGGGGACATGCCGCTTCCCTTGCCGCCGGAGCAAGCCCAGGCGCATTTGATATACTATGCCCCTTTCGATTTGGCGGTCCCGGCAATAACGTGGCCGGAATGGGTGGCGGATGTGCCTGAGCCCGCCTCCTGTGTAGCTGTGCAGGAACCCTTGTGCACCGTGATGGCATCAGCCGACGATGCAAGCCAAGCTTTATCCCTGGCACGTATGCGCGTCGAAGCATTGACGCGGCTTGTTACTAATTTTTAATGGAAATATAAATGAGCGAGAGCAAACTCGATACCAGCAACTGGCCCAGTGTCAACGAGCTAACGGCGCCTTTGGTCGCTAATCTGCTGACCAATGCCAAGTCCCTGCGCCTGGGCGTGGAAACGCATGCCAGCGGCGCGACCATCATCGATGCAGGCATCAAGGTTGCCGGCGGCCTGGAAGCTGGACGCCTGATCACCGAGATTTGCATGGGCGGCCTGGGGCGTGTGTCCTTGCATTCCAACCCGTCCTTCACGCATTGGCCGTGGCAGTTGTCCGTTCATTCCTGCAATCCGGTATTGTCTTGCCTGGGCAGCCAATATGCCGGCTGGAGCCTGGCGCACGAAAAATTCTTCTCGCTGGGCTCCGGCCCCGGCCGTGCGATGGCTGGCCGTGAAGAGCTTTATAAGGAATTGAATTACAAAGATCAGGCGGAGTCCGCAGTACTGGTCCTGGAAAGCGAAAAAGCGCCTCCGCTGGAAGTCATCGAAAAGGTCGCGCGCGATACAGGGCTACAGCCGGAGAACTTGACTTTCATCCTCACACCGACACGCAGCCTGGCCGGGGCGGTGCAGATTGTCGGCCGCGTTCTTGAGGTGGCGATGCACAAGATCCATACGCTTCATTTCCCGCTGGAAAATGTGGTGGACGGCATGGCCAGTGCGCCGGTGCCGCCGCCGTCGCCTGACTTCCTGACTGGCATGGGCCGAACCAACGACGCCATCCTGTTCGGCGGGCACGCGCATGTGTTCGTCACGGGCAGCGATGAAGAGGCCGCCAGGCTGGCGCAGGAACTGCCGAGCAGCGCTTCGCGCGATTACGGCCGTCCGTTCGCGGAAGTCTTCAAGAGCGTCAACATGGACTTTTACAAGATCGATCCTATGCTCTTCAGCCCGGCCGCGGTAACGGTGACTGCCGTGGATTCAGGCAAGAGCTTCACCGGCGGCAAGCTGGATGCTGCGCTTCTCGATCAATCCTTTGGCTATCCTGCCTAACTTGGATCGACGGATACCGGTTTTCACCGACGATCCCGGGTGGCATGGCAAGCGTCTGAAGGAGGCGTTTGCCGCGCGTGGCCGGGAAGCGGTTTTTGTTTCCCTCAAGGATTGCGGGCTCGACCTGATCCAGGGGCAGCCAGGCGTGTTCATTCCCGGATTTGAGGACGGTCTGCCGGACGGCGCATTCGTGCGCGGCGTTCCCGGAGGGACGCTGCAGCAGGTGATCGCACGGCTCGATGTACTTCATGCGTTGAAATTGCTCGGTGTCGTCGTATATAACGATGGGCGGGCGATAGAGCGCACTGTCGACAAGGCAATGACCAGTTTCTTGCTCCATCATCATCGTGTGCCAACGCCATCTACTTGGGTATGCGAATCACGCGAGCATGCACAAAGCGTCATCCTTCGCGAGACCATGTCCGGACGGGCGCTGGTCATCAAGCCTCTTTTTGGCTCGCAAGGGCAGGGCGTGCGTTTGCTGAACCGGGAGTCGCCATTCCCGCTCCCCATGGATGAGCATGTCGATGGCCTTTATTACCTCCAGCATTATGTGGATAGCGGCGAAGGCGAGTGGCACGACCATCGTGTTTTCGTGATTGATGGGCAGGTAGCGGGAGCGATGGTCCGGCATGGCAGCAGTTGGGTGAACAATGTTGCCCAAGGAGGACGCTGCGAATTTCTGGCGCCGGACGGCGATGTGGCAGAGCTGGCACTGGCAGCCGCGCGTGCCGTCGACATTGACTACTGCGGAGTCGATGTTATCCGTGACGGAGATGGTCGTCTTTACGTACTGGAAGTGAACAGCATTCCCGCCTGGAAAGGATTGCAGGGGGTTGTCGCGATGGATGTCGCCCAGGCGCTGGTAGACGATTTCCTGTCCAGGATCGGCGACGCCCAGCGCATCCTTGCCCTGGCTTCATGACTTCCTCACAGGCCGAACTTCCCCTGCGGCTGGCCGCCGTCTTCAAGAATGCCTGCCTGTCCGAATTGGAAGCGCTGAAACCCGGAAATGTCCATATCTTTTCCGACGGGCATGGCATGGTGGTGCAGGATTTTGTGCGTAGCGCCGAGGCTGCGGCGGAAGAAATTGCCAGGCTGGACTTGACGGTCGGGCAGCGAATTCTTAACGCAGTAGGCGCCACCTGGAAAACAGTCGGCTGCAATACGAATCTCGGTATTGTTCTTCTATGTGCCCCATTAATACACGCGGTATTGCATGGGACCGGGAGAACCTTGCGCGAACGGCTGGCAGAGGTTCTGAAGACTCTGACGGTAGCGGATGCAGAGCTGGCTTTTCAGGCCATTCTACAGGCCTCGCCCGCCGGTCTGGGCAAGAGCGAACATCATGACGTGCACGATGTGCCGCAGGTCTCTCTGCTACAAGCGATGAGTGCTGCAAGTGCGCGTGACAGGATTGCCATGCAGTATGCAAATGGTTACGAGGACGTATTTGCAGGTGCGGAAATTTACCGTGCTTCGCTCCATCGTTGGGGCTGGACGGCTTGGGCGACAACTGCCGTTTATTTGCGGTTTCTTGCCAACATCAGCGATAGCCATCTTATTCGCAAATATGGCGAAGAGGTCGCACTGCAGGTTCGGAGCGAGGCTGTAGAGCATGAACGGAACTTGCTGATGCAGGAAAATCCTAAAAAATATCAACGTCCTTTGCTTGATTTCGACCGCGACTTGAAGGCGCGTGGATTGAATCCCGGGACAAGCGCGGACCTTACGGTAGCCAGTTTGCTGGTGGTAGAGTTGGAAAATATGGTGACTGATTTCGTCTCCTCGTAGTAATATCCCTAGTTCACGAAATTCAACATCTCGATTTCTAGTTATTCGCAATCCCAAATTCCAAGGAGAAAACACATGGCTAGTTTGCTTGAACAATTGAAGACCATGACCACCATCGTTGCCGATACCGGCGACGTTGAAGCGATCAAGAGCCTCAAGCCAGTCGATGCAACGACCAATCCCTCCCTGCTGTTAAAAGCGAGCACCATTCCCCAATATGCTCCTCTGATCGAAGATGCGATTGCCTATGCGAAAAAGCAGGGCGGCAGCAAAGAGCAGCAGATCGAAAACGCGGCCGACAAGCTGGCTGTATCGATCGGACTTGAAATTGCCAAGCATATTCCTGGTCGCATCTCCACCGAAGTGGACGCACGCCTGTCCTTCGACATCGATGCCATGGTAGCCAAGGGCCGCAAGATCATCCAGCTGTACAAGGATGCCGGCGTCGACAAGAGCCGCGTACTGATCAAGCTGGCTTCGACCTGGGAAGGTATCAAGGCTGGTGAAATCCTGGAAAAGGAAGGCATCAACTGCAATCTGACCTTGCTGTTCGGTTTCGGCCAGGCACGAGCATGTGCGGAAGCCGGCGTATTCCTGATTTCTCCCTTCGTCGGCCGTATCCTTGACTGGTACAAAGCCAAGAACGTTGGCACCGAATACACTTCGGAAACCGACCCTGGCGTTCTGTCCGTACGCAAGATTTACGCTTATTACAAAGAGCACGGCTACAAGACCGTGGTGATGGGCGCTTCTTTCCGCAATATCGGCGAAATCACCGCGTTGGCAGGTTGCGATCGTCTGACGATTGCTCCCGCTCTGCTGGAAGAGCTGGGCAAGACCGAAGGTGCTTTGCCGCGCTTGCTGGAAGACAAGGGCGCTACCGCTCAGCGTCCGGCGATGATGACCGAGAAGGAGTTCCGCTTCCAGCTCAACGAAGACGCAATGGCAACCGAGAAATTGTCGGAAGGCATCCGCGGGTTCGTGGCCGACCAGATCAAGCTGGAAAAGGCACTGGCAGAAAAGCTTTAAGAGATAGTGATTACAGACAGGCCGCCGGATTAGTCCGGTTGGCCTCATGTCTGTTTTTTTTCCGGACGGCGCTATAGAATGCTGTTGGGTTTTTTATAAAAAATATTTACTCTATTACCTTTTCGGAGGAACACCATGGCAAAGCCATTAATTCAGGTCGCATTGGATTCTTTGGATTATGAACAAACGCTGGCGCTTGCCCGTCAGGCTGCTCCTTACGTCGATATCATTGAAATCGGAACGCCTTGCCTCAAGGTCAACGGTCTCGCATTGGTCAAGGCGATCAAGGCTGCGCACCCTGACAAGCTCCTGTTCGTCGACCTGAAGACAATGGACGCCGGGTACTACGAAGCAGAGCCTTTCTTCAAGGCCGGTGCCGACATCACCACCGTTCTCGGTACGGCTGATCTTGGTACCATCAAGGGAGTGGTCGACGTGGCCAATGCCTATGGCAAACAGGCCCAGGTCGACCTGATCAACGTTGAGGACAAGGCAACGCGCGCTACTGAGGCTGCAAAGCTTGGCGCGCACATTATCGGCATTCATACCGGGATCGACCAGCAACTTGCTGGCCAGACCCCGTTTGCCGATCTGGCAGCGCTGGTTGCCTTGGGCCTGAACGTCAAGGTTTCCGTGGCCGGCGGTATCAAGCAAGCCACGGTGCAACAAGTCGTCAAGGCAGGTCCGGATATCGTTGTGGTCGGAGGTGCGATCACCGGTTCCCCCGCAGCTGAGTTGGCTTCCCGCGAAATTCGCGAACTGGTCGACGCGGCTGCCTAAGCCTCAGGGATTTGTATTTTATTCATCAACCTGCAACACAATCATAACTTTATCAACTAGAGGACAACATCATGGCACAACCATTAGTTCAAATGGCACTGGATTCCCTGGATTTCGACCAAACCGTAGCGCTGGCAGAAAAGGTCGCTCCGCACGTCGACATCCTGGAAATCGGCACTCCCTGCATCAAGCACAACGGCATTAACCTGCTGAAGACGCTGCGCGCCAAGTTCCCGAACAACAAGATCCTGGTCGACCTGAAGACCATGGACGCTGGCTACTACGAAGCCGAGCCGTTCTACAAGGCCGGCGCTGACATCTGCACCGTTCTGGGCACTGCCGACATCGGCACCATCAAGGGCGTGATCGACGTTGCCAATGCATACGGCAAGGAAGCTCAAGTCGACCTGATCAACGTTGCCGACAAGGGCCAACGCACCAAGGAAGTGGCTGCTCTGGGCGCTCACATCATCGGTGTGCACACTGGTCTGGACCAACAAGCTGCCGGTCAAACCCCGTTCGTTGACCTGGGTCTGGTTGCCAGCCTTGGTCTGAACGTTAAGGTTTCCGTTGCAGGCGGCATCAAGCCGGCTACCGTTCAGCAAGTTGTTAAGGCTGGTGCTGGCATCGTAGTTGCCGGCGCTGCCATCTACGGCGCTGCTGATCCTGCTGCTGCTGCTGCTGAGATCACTGGTCTGGCACGTTCCGCTGCTTAAGCGATAACGTAAGAAAAATATCCACCATCTCGGTTCACTTGATCCGATTTGGTGGATTTTCTATTTATAGCGCTCGTTTCCGTATCAGGAAATGAATGACGATTCGATAGGGTGAAAATCATGCATCAGGAACTTATCCTAAATAAAATTTCCAGCGTTCTTAAAGCCACCGACGACAGCCTGGTCGACAAGATTGTCGAAAAGGTAGACAAAGCCAACCGCATTTTCATCACTGGCGCTGGCCGTTCCGGCCTGGTGTCCCGCTTCTTCGCAATGCGACTGATGCACAGCGGCTACAAGGTGTACATGGTGGGCGAGATCGTGACGCCCAGCATTCAAGCTGGCGATCTGTTCATCGTAATCTCCGGCTCCGGCGGTACGGAAACTCTGCTGCCGCTGGTCAAGAAGGCGAAGTCGGTTGGTGCGCAAGTTGCGGTGATCTCGATGAAGAGCAAGTCGCCGATGGCCGAAATGGCTGACTTGGTATGTCCGATCGGAAGCGGTGACGAAAACAGTTTCGGAATTGTTCACGGTATGCCCATGGGAACCGTTTTCGAATTGTCCACGCTGATTTTCCTGGAAGCACTCATTTCCAAGATCGTGCACGACAAGGGTCTTACCGAAGAAGGTATGCGCGCTGTTCACGCAAACCTGGAGTAATCAAGTTGCTACGCGATTTACTTTAGTAAATGCAACCTGCAACGAGGCCATGTCATCACAGGCATGGCCTTTTTTATTTTTAAGAGAATTGCATGGAATAAACGCTTGCTTTTGCTTGTCTACTTCTTTGTGTATATTATTGACCATAACTGATCGTGATCAGATTATTGGATAGATGCGGATCAAATAGCGCGCACTGTAATTGCGCCTCGAATTCATTTTCAAATTTAGATGAAACCGCTTGAGAAGCCAGTCTCTCCTGGAAGCGGATTATTTGGAAATCAGAAAGTTTTTTAGTATAGGAGGCGGAACATGGACAAAGTAATCGCGTATGCAAATAAAGACAACGTCAGCCGGTTGAGTCTTTCGAAATCCGAATCGAAAACGAGCACCTACTCGGATAGAACAAATGCCAGCCGGCTGAGTCTGGCCAGCGGAGGCTCCACCGCAAGCCCGTACTCCGACCGGGTCAATGTGAGTCGACTGGGTGGAGTGAAGGCCGAAGCATTTGTCAGGAATGCCAGTTTGTTTAGCCGCATCGGAGGAGAAGCGGTCGTTGCTTCGATCGTGCGCGGCTTTTATGGCAAGGCCTTGATTGATTCCCGCATCAAAAAGTATTTTGACTTCGACACTGCAGCGGAAATGGAAGCGCAGATCAAGACGCAGATCGCATTCATTGCTGCCGCCTTGGGCGGACCTACCTTTGAAGGTATGGATATGCGGAAAGCGCGGGCTCATCTGGCTACTTTGGGTTTGAACGGTACCCATTTCGATGCAGTCTCCGAAAATCTCGGTGCCGTACTGCGGGGTCAAAATATGCCTCATCCCTTGATTGAAGAGCTCGAAAAATTCTGCGAAGGCGTGAGAACGGATGTGCTGGGTAGTTGACTAGCACGCTGCAGAAAATATCCGGAATAAGAAGCCTTTTGCTTATTGTCCGAGTATAATGCGCGAAAAATTGTACTGACGATACCGCAGTGCATGGACTGATGCGGGGCGCTCAGTTTTGTGCCATTTATTTGGATATAAATCATTGGTTTTAATTTTGGCTCGTATCCTGCCCCAATATCGGCCACTTTAAATAAGGAGAAAAGAATGGCAGTAATCGATCGCGTTCTGGTAGGCGAGGCCCTCGTCATTGACAACCGTCCTGACGGCAGCGGGCTGGACCTGCTGAACGTCGCCCACATCGACCTCATCATGGGGCCGCGTGGGTCTGCGGCAGAAGAAGCCTTCTGCCGCACGCTGACCGACCAGAAGCAAGGCGTCAACGGCCTGCTGGCCGTGGTGGCTCCCAACCTGATGGCGAAGCCCGCCACGGTGATGTTCAACAAGGTCACCATCAAGAACGGCAAGCAGGCGGTGCAGATGTTCGGCCCGGCGCAGCGCGGCGTGTCGATGGCGGTGATGGATTGCGTGGCGGACGGTACGATCCCGCTGGAAGAAGCGGACGATGTGTTCATCTGCGTGGGCGTGTTCATCGACCACAAGGCGGACATCGACGAGCGCATCCAGGAATGGAACTACCAGGCCACCAAGCAGGCGATCAAGAGCGCCGTGGCGCGCGAGCCCAAGGCCGCCGACGTGGTCAAGATGTACAAGGAATCGGCTCACCCATTCGCAGCAAAGAACTAAGCATTTAGTGACTTCCGGGCTTCGGTCTGGAAGTCCTAGTTTTGCTAGCATTGTGCGATAAAAAAATCAAGCAAGGGTAAGTATGTCTATTCTGGATAAAATTTTTGGATTGTTCGGTGGCAGCAATGCTGCTTCACCGACTCCTGTCGAAACTTCCGCAGCAAAAAAGACAAGTGGTCGTGTTATTGACCGTGTGCTGGTAGGTGAGGCGTTGGTGATCGACAATCGCCCGGATGGCAGCGGTCTGGACCTGTTGAATGTCGCCCATATCGATTTGATCATTGGGCCACGAGGCAGTGCGGCAGAGAGAGCGTTTACACGCGCCCTGACCAACCAACGTGAAGGTGTCAACGGCCTGCTGGCCGTGGTTGCGCCCAACCTGATGGCGAAGCCCTCGACCGTGATGTTCAACAAGGTCACCATCAAGAACGGCAAGCAGGCGGTGCAGATGTTCGGCCCGGCGCAGCGCGGCGTGTCGATGGCGGTGATGGATTGCGTGGCGGACGGTACCATTCCCCAAAATGAAGCGGACGACGTGTTCATTTGCGTGGGCGTGTTCATCGACCACAAGGCGGACATCGACGAGCGCATCCAGGAATGGAACTACCAGGCTACCAAGCAGGCGATCAAGAGCGCCGTGGCGCGCGAGCCCAAGGCGGCTGACGTGGTGCGCATGTACAAGGACCCAACGAACATACATCCTTTCCAGGCAAAGTAAGCGAAGGATGAATGAGAAAACCCGGATAATTATCCGGGTTTTTTTACGGCCGTTAATTCAGTTAAGTGGGCCGCACTGATTTCCCTGTCATGCAATGCGCTTGCAATCAATGCGCCTGCTACTCCTGCCTGATCCAAAAGCTTCAAGTCGTCGATGCTTCGAATTCCGCCTGCTGCATACACTTGACGCTTGCGGTCTTTAGCAGCCATGTCGACTAACTTGTCGAAATCGGGGCCTTCGTAGCTTCCAACCTTGGCTAACGTCATGCAGATTATGGTGTCCGGCCAGAGCTCCGGATTGAGCAGTTGCTGGGGACCCAGTAAACCGTCGTTGTTGAAATCGAGCGAAAGTACCGGGCGGTTGGCATGAAGTTGCGATGCCAGTTGTGCATATTGTTCGGCGCTGTTCAAAGTTTCGCTACCGACAACACATCGAAAGTTCGGCATGTTGGGGAAGGGCCAAGACTGCGTATCGGAGACTCCAGCATCCAGCCATAGTTCGAGATCAGGGAATTGCCTATGTAATTCGTAAATTGCTGGCGAATTATTTCCGAGGCGCTGAATCGCGTTCAGATCGGCAATGTAGAGTGTGGTGAATGGGTATAATTCGGTCAGCGCGCGTATCACCTCCAGTGGCTCGCTCGAGTTGCATAATTGCGAGTCGATCGGCAAATAGCGATCGCGCTCGCCGCGTTGAGCGCGGACGACTTTCCCATGCAAAAGATCAATAACCGGAATGATTTCCACGTGAAAATTTTCGTCTGTGAGTTTGTGACTGGCGGAGGATTATACCGTGAGCCACTACCTTCCTCGCTGGCACGGGAAGGCGGACTGATGCTCGAAGCACTGCTGGATGACCTTGCTCAAGTGTCCGGAGTCAGCTCGATGACCAGCCGTGATGCCCGCCTGCCAGAGCTTGAAACTTCTGCGGAAATTATTCGGATTGATGCTAGTGGAGACGTTTGGTCTACTTGGAGAGCGTGTCTGCAACAAGCAGATGCCTTTTGGCCAATAGCGCCGGAAAGCGGCGATGTTCTGGCTCGTATGAGCGACATGGCCATCCTTTATCACAAGAGATTGCTGGGTAGTTCCCCTCAGGCCGTGCGTGATGCCGCCAGTAAATTCAAAACCAATTCAGTGCTTGCGATAGCAGGCATTCCGGTAGTTCCAACATGTCGTGCCAGTATAGACATGCAGCTTGATGGCGGGCCGTGGGTAGTCAAGCCCGACGATGGCATCGGCTGTGAGGACAGTCGATTGTTTCAGGAGGCTACTGCGATGCGTTCCTGGCTCGCAGAAGGAGATAGGCGGCAGTCGCATGTCGTCCAGCCTTATATTGCAGGTGTTCCAGCCAGCATTTCCATGGTATGCAAAGAGGGGCGTGGTTGGTTACTCAGTTGCAATCGGCAGCTTATTGATATGGAAAATAACCAGTTCCGCTACCATGGCAGCGTGCTCAACGGCATGCGGGAGCGCTGGGACGAGTTCGAGCTGATCGCGCAAGCGGTAGCGAAGGCATTACCCGGCCTAGCGGGGTATGTGGGAATCGATGTGATGGTTAACGGACCGGAAATTCTCGTACTGGAAATCAATCCCAGGCTGACCACTTCCTATGCAGGGTTGCATCGCGCCAGTGGCTGTAACCCGGCGCGGCTGGTGGTGGACATGCACTATAATGGCGGCTTCACAGCCCCTCCTGTCATCGAACGCAATATCGTGGAAATCCTCCTCAATGAATAATAATCCGACATTAGGCTGGGATTTGGGCGGAGCCCATCTCAAAGCTGTATTGATGCAGGATGACGGACGCGTATTGCAGGTATTCCAAAAGCCGTGCCCTCTCTGGCGCGGTATCGGTTTTCTTGAGCAAGCCGTGACAGCGGTAATGGCTTCGCTGGAGGCAATCCCCGGTCGTCATGCGGTGACGATGACCGGTGAGCTTGCCGATATTTTCCAGAATCGCGATACCGGCGTACATCTTCTAGCGGATTGCATGATGCGTTGCTTGGGGCCTGTCGAAATGCACATTTATGCCGGACCGTCAGGATTCCTCCGGCCTGATGCCATCCACGACCATTTGCACCTGATTGCTTCGGCCAACTGGCATGCCAGCGCCGCCTATCTTGCCGATCGGGTAAGCGACGGGCTTCTCGTTGACATCGGTAGCACGACCACGGACATCGTCCTGTTGCATCATGGCTTTCCTGCCGCCTGCGGCTATTCCGATGCCGAGCGTTTGCAGAGCGAGGAGATGGTTTATACCGGCATAGTACGCACGCCGGTGATGGCAGTGACACCACGTTTGCCTTTTGCCGGCGAATGGCAACGCCTGGCGGCCGAGCATTTTGCCACCATGGCCGATGTCTATCGATTGACTGAAGAACTGCCCGAAGAATACGATATGGCGGAGACAGCGGACGGCGCAAGCAAAACCATCACCGATAGCGCGCGCCGGCTGGCACGCATGACCGGGCGCGATCTGGAAAGCGCTTCATTGACGCAATGGCGCCAGACCGCTTTTTTCGTGAGATCGCAGCAATTGCATACGCTGCAGTCGGCACTGGAGCGCAATCTCTCACGTGCGCTGTTACCCGACGGTGCACCCTTGATTGGCGCCGGGGCCGGCCGCTTTCTGGTGCGCGAACTTGCGCAGGTTCTGCGGCGCCCCTACGTCGATTCGGCGGACTTGATCGATGCGGGCAAGGGCTCCGCGGAATGGGCCAGCGTTTGTCTTCCCGCTTATGCGGTGGCGTGGCTGGGAAGGAATCCGGCATGCCATTGATGCTGGCCGAGTTGCCATATCGCTCCGACAGTGCATCGCTGTTTTCACGGATCGCCCATCGCCCTTGGGCGGTGTACCTCGACAGTGGCTGGCCGGGCAGCCACTATGGCCGTTACGATATTTTTTCCTCCGATCCCTTCATTACACTTTCGACCAATGGAAGTCATACCCGGATAAACGGGAAGGACGGAATGCATGAAACGGAGGAAGACCCATTTCATGCGTTGAAATCCATTCTGGGGCGTTACCCAAGCGAGAATGCCGAGCTGCCTTTTACGGGAGGCGCTATCGGCTATTTCGCTTACGATCTCGCGCGGCGATTGGAAAAGCTCCCCGAGCAGGCCGCCGATGCCGAAAACATTCCGGAAATGGCGATCGGCATTTACGACTGGGTGGTCGTGGTCGATCATCATGCCGGACGTGCCTGGTTGGCGGGGCAGGGTCATGACGAGCGGACGAAAACGGAATGGTCATCTTTGATCGCCTTGTTCGGCGAGCAAGAGGGTGCCGGCCGCGATACGTTTCGCGTCCAAGGCCCGGTACTTTCGAATATGGACGAAGCGCATTATGCGGCTGCCTTTGACCGCATCAAGCGCTATATCGATGCCGGCGACTGCTATCAGGTCAATCTGGCGCAACGGTTTGCGGCGCAGGCGGAAGGCAACCCATGGGCGGCCTATCGCCAACTCAGGCAATTCAGCCCGGCACCTTTTTCCGCTTATCTGAATACGCCGCAGGCGCAGATTCTTTCGGCCTCGCCGGAACGCTTCCTGCGTGTTCACGAGGGGCAGATCGAAACCAAGCCAATCAAGGGTACCCGTCCGCGATCCGCCGACCCTGCGCAGGACAGGGCCTATGCCCAGGCGCTGCAGTCAAGCACCAAGGACAAGGCCGAGAATCTGATGATTGTCGACTTGTTGCGCAATGATATCGGCAAGAACTGCGCGATCGGATCGGTACGCGCCGACCGTCTGTTCGAGCTTGAAAGCTTCGCCAACGTGCATCACCTGGTCAGCACGGTCACCGGGACATTGGCTCAGGGCCGGGACGCGCTTGACCTGTTGAAGGGCTGTTTCCCCGGCGGATCGATTACCGGCGCGCCCAAGCTGCGCGCGATGGAAATCATCGAGGAGCTTGAGCCGCATCGACGGGGAGTGTATTGCGGTGCTATCGGCTATATCGGTTTCGATGGCAACATGGATACCAATATTGCCATCCGGACAGCGGTATACTCCGATGGCATGATTCGTTTCTGGGCGGGCGGCGGCATTGTCGCCGATTCCGAAATGCAGAAGGAATACCGGGAAACGCTGGACAAGGCCTCCAGCATGTTGCAACTGATGGAATATCTGAGGGGCGCAAATGTGGGTCGTTAAACTGGGCGGCAGTTTGCTGGGTACGCCGGAATTGAAGGAATGGTTGTCCTTGCTGGCGAAACAGAGCGATGGGCGGATTGTGATCGTACCGGGAGGGGGTGTTTTCGCTGACGCGGTACGCGAGCACCAGAAGCAGGGCGAATATGACGACACCGCCGCGCACCAGATGGCTCTCCTGGCAATGGAGCAATATGGCCTGGTGCTGAAATCCGTGCAGCCGGCCCTGGCCATGGCCGCTTCCGAATTGGAGATTGCCGAACGGTCGTGGCAACACCGTGCCATTGTCTGGATGCCCAGCCAGATGGTGCTCGCCGACGATGGCATTCCGCTGAGTTGGGATGTTACTTCAGACAGCCTGGCAGCATGGTTGGCCGGCAAGATAGGGGCGGATCGGCTGGTGCTTGTCAAACATCATGATGTCGACGAACAGCCGGTCCCGATTCGCCGCCTGATGAGCGAAGGCATACTCGATGCCGCTTTTGATCAATTCGCTGCCGCCCTCAATTGTCCGATCCACATCGTCGGAAAATCCGGCTATACGGCATTTGCTGCGGCATTGGCAGGCGGCCCGATTCCGGCGCTTGCATTTTAGGAGAACACCGATGGAAAAAACGACGGAACGCGTTTACAACGAGCAGGAAATTCAGCAAAAGCTGACAAGCGAATTGCCGCACTGGTATTACGAGGAAGGCTGGATTCGCCGCAAATACAAAACCAGCGGGTGGAAGGGAACGCTGATGGTGGTGAATACCGTGGGTCATCTGGCAGAAGCGGCCTGGCATCATCCCGATCTCACGGTGTCCTATGCCTTCGTTATCGTCAAGCTATGCACCCATAGCGCCAAGGGCATTACCGACAAGGATTTCACGCTGGCGAAGAAAATCGAAGAGGTCATTCAATGGCAACCGGGTACCGAAGGCGGGGCGCTGGAAGGCACGCCCAACGACGATCCGCGCTTCAAGTATCTGAAATACGACTGAGGTCTTCCACCGCGGCATAAAAAGCGAAATGGCAGGTGCTGTTTCGTTTTGCCGCATACATGGCTTCATCCGCCCTTCGGACGAGTATTTTTTCGTCCTCGCCATCGTGGGGATACATGCTGATCCCGATGCTGGCGTCAGGGAACAGCATGATTCCTTCGGCGATGAAAACTGCGCGCAAGGTTTCAAGCAGGTGCGTGATCACCAGGGCGCAGTCTTCCTGCCCGGAAATCGAGGTCAGCAGGATGCCGAACTCATCCCCGCCAAACCTTGAGATGGTGTCTTCCTCGCGCAGGCAGCTGCGCAGTCGAATCGCAATTTCCTTCAGCAACAGATCGCCGACATGGTGGCCATGGTTGTCATTGACCTGCTTGAATTTGTTCAGGTCGACAAACAGTACAGCCAGTTTGCCGCCGCGGCGCCTGGCGGAAAGAATGCTTTGCTGTAGCCGGTCGTCGAATAACAGCCGATTGGGCAAGCCCGTCAAGGCATCGTGATAGGCCAGATGGCTCAAGGTTTTTTCCAGCGAGCGTTGCTGCGAAACATCGGCAACCGTTTCGAGCCGGACGGTGGCATTGTCGAGGATCAGCTCGCGATATTGCGATTCCGCGTGGAAAAGCGAACCGTCCTGGCGTCGTCCGTAGAGCACGTTATCCTGAAGAAACAGCAGTTGGTCCCGCGACATGCCGATCATGCTGGAGGCTTCGTAGCCGAATAGGGTCCCGGCGGAATGATTCGCGGCCTTGATGGCTCCATGCTCGTCACAGACCAATATGCCGGCATTAATCTTGTGGATGATGTTGTTCAGCGTGTCCTTGTGCCTGCTCGCCTTGCGGAGCTGTTTTCGCATCATCAGGATGATATTGATGAAGCTGAAGATCGCCAGCGTAAAGGTCACAATCTGCAGCAGGCGAATGCGCGACGTTTTGGCGACGGCGCTCTCTTCCAGCGCCGTGGTCAAGGAGTTCATCAATTCCAGCAGCTCAAGATTTTCCCTGTTCGCCAGCGCTACGGCTCCGGCGATTTTCTCCTTGGTCATGATTTCAGGGTCATGCAACAGCTCCTGCACCTGATCTCGATAAGGGTTCCAGATTTTCTCAGCCCGGTTGATCAACGCTTGAGCCGGGGCGGTCTTGATGGCTGCGATTTTCACAGGCTGGCCATCGCCCCCTATCGTGACCCCGCCGCGATGCAGGCTTTTCAATGTCGAATCGAACAGGGTGAATGTCAGGCGGAGTTCCGCCATTGCTTCAGCCCGTTGCTGATGATCGGGCGCCTGGTCGAGATGCAGCAATGCCTTGACCATGCGTTGTGAAAGCATGCGCTGGCGTCCGGCAAGATTGATGGTAGTCGCGTTTTCGGCTATCTGATAGGAAAGCCAATAGGCTGTTCCGAGAACGGTCAGGTCGAAGAGCAGGAAGATCCCGATTGCGAGATAAACCAATCGGAAGCGGCCGCGATCATGTTTGGGCAGGAATTCCACATGTTCTATCTAGCAATGAACATGCCCAATCAAAAAGCATGTGCTGTGTTACATCTGCTGCTGGCGCTCGAACTTGCCGAAATGCAGCATGATCGTCGGCAGGATCAGCAGATTCAGGATGGTCGATGTGACTAGGCCGCCAACGATAATGGTAGCCATGGGGCCTTCGATTTCCCGCCCCGGTTGGCCGCTTCCTGCTGCCAGCGGCAACAGGCCCAGCGCGGTGACCAAGGCCGTCATCAGGATGGATGGCAGACGCTCGGAGGCACCTCTCAATGCGGTTTCGAGACCCCATTCCATGCCTTCTTCATCAACCAGGTGCTGGTAATGCGATACCAGCATGATGGAGTTGCGCAAGGTGATGCCGAACAAGGTCACGAATCCCACCAGCGAGCCCAACGAAATCCAGCCACCGGTAAACATGGCAGCCAGCACGCCCCCAATCAGTGCGAAAGGGAGGTTGGCAAAGGTGAGCAAGAGATTGCGCAAGCGGCCGAAAGCGATGTACAGCATCAGGAAAATCCCGACGCCGGCGAGCAGCGAATGGACGATAAGGTCTTCGCGCGATTGTGCTTGCGCTTCGGCTTCCCCGGTAAATTCGGGGAAATTGCCGGGACCGAAGTTGATCTCGCCCTTGACCCGCGCCTTCAACTCGTCGGAGAAGCTTTCAATATCGCGGCCGACCACGTTGCTGGTGACGGTCTGGATGCGCTTCGCGCCGGCATGGAGAATCTTCGATCGCCCGTTTTCCTGGCGGATGTCGGCGATATCCTTGAGCCGCAGGATGCGCCCTTCGGGGTTCTTCAACGGCAGGTTGCCGACCTGCAGGATGTTCCCGCGAGCCTTGGGCGCCAGGATGACGTCGACGCCGATGATGCGGCTGCCTTCAAATGTCTGGGCAACCTGGACGCCCTCATAGGCGGCGCGGATGCTGTCCAGGACGTCGAGAGGCCGCATTCCCCATTGCGCAACGCGCTCCGGCCGGAGGCGTATGACCAGCTGCGGCGTTCCGGGGGGGGATTGCACCTGCACGTCGGCAGCGCCCGGCATGCTCGCCAGAAGGCTGGCGACAGCGCGTGCATCGCGATCCAGCGCATCCAGATCCTGCCCGTAGATATTCACCACGATCGCGGCCGCGTAGCCGGAGATGGTCTCTTCGATACGTTCGGTCAGGAAGGTGTTGATCGCGAAATTGACGCCGGGAAAGCCGTTGCCTTGCTCGCCGCCCGCCAGCGTTTCACGGATTTCATGGAGGATGCGAGACTGTTCCTCGCCTGACAATGTGCCGATTTCCACTTCGAACTCGCTGTAGTGCGTGCCGAAGGTATCGGCACCGTTCTGCGCCCGTCCCACCCATTGCGCGACGGACTGTATGCCCTCGATTTTCGACAGGGTGGCAGCGACACGCTCGCCGAGGCGCAGCGATTCCTGCTCCGAAGTGCCGGGGACGGCGGTCATGTGCAGGATGAAATGGCCTTCGTTCAGGTTGGGAATGAACTGGCTCTTGAACAGCGGCAGTATGCCGAGTCCCAGCGCAATCAGCAGCAGCACAAGTCCGACGGTCATCCTGTAATGACCTTCGATGGCTCTCAATAGCCGGATGTAACCGCGCTTGATGACTCGGATCAATGGCGGGTCTTCGCTGTCCAGTTTGGCCTTGCCCAGCATCAGGTAACACAGCGCCGGCGTCAGTGTCAGCGCGACAATCAACGAGGCCATGATGGCACTGATGTAGGCGAAACCAAGCGGAGCGAACATCTTGCCGGCAACGCCGGAGAGGGTCAGCAGAGGGAGGAATACCAGGACGACGATGAAGGTGGCGTATACCACCGAGCTGCGGACCTCCATCGAGGCGTCGAATACTACCTGGTAAAGCGGGCGGGGCGTAGACAGCAGCCTGTTCTCGCGCAGCCGGCGAAAGATGTTCTCGGTATCGATGATGGCGTCATCCACCACTTCCCCCAGCGCGATTGCCAGGCCCCCCAGCACCATGATGTTGAGGCCGATGCCGAAGTATTCGAGCACGATGATCGCGGTCAGCAGCGACAGCGGAATTGCCGTGGCCGAGATGAAGGCGGTACGTACATTGAACAGAAACAGGAACAGTACCGTAATCACCAGCACGGAGCCGATCAGGATGTCGGTCTGCACGCCATCGACGGCAGTTTCGATGAAGTTTGCCGGTCTGAACAGGCGAGGGTAGAGCTTCACCTGTTCCGCCGCCAGCGTGGGTTCCAGTTCATGCAGTGCTTTTTCCACTGCCTCGGTGACCGCCTTGGTATTGGCGCCGAGTTGCCCTTGCACCGAAAGATAGACCCCGGGCTTGCCATTGATGGCGGCAGCGCTGATGGACGGCGCCGCGCCTTCGACGACCTGGCCGATATCGCGCATGCGTATGGTCTGGCCATTGCGGTGTATGACCGGCATCTGCGCCAGGTGGTCGGGCGTCAGGACCTGGCCTTCGCTGTTGATGACGATACGCTGGTTGTTGTTCTCGATATACCCGCCGCCCCGTACCCCGGTTGCGCGGCTGGCGGCATCCAGCACTTCCTGCAGCGACAGGTTGTAATGGATCAGCTTGTCGGGCTCGACCTGGATCTGGAATTGACGGACCTCGCCGCCGAACACGTTGACGTCCGCGACTCCGTTTACCGCCAGAAGATGCGGCCGTATCGTCCAGTCGACCAGGGTGCGCAGCTCCATCAGGGAGCGCTTTTCCGAGACGAGCCCTGCGCCAAGCACGGTACTAGCCGAGGATGTCAGCGGCGTGATGTTGGGGATGATGCCTTGCGGCAGTTGCCCGCTCAATGTACCCAGGCGCTCCGCAATCGCCTGGCGGTGGCGGTAGATATCCGCCCCTTCCTTGAAAATGATGGTCACCACCGACAAACCCGGCATCGATTGCGAACGCATCATGTCGATCCCGACCGTGCCGACAATGCTGTTCTCGATCGGCTGGGTCACAAGGATTTCGACCAGTTCTGCGGACAGGCCCGGTGATTCGGTCTGGATCACTACCTGGGTAGGCGAGAACTCGGGGAAAACATCCAGGCTCGCCTCGGTGAGGCTGTACAAACCGTAGATCACCGCCAGGCTGGCGAGGCCGATGGCCACGCCGTAGAAGCGGATAGAAAAGCGGACAATCGCCGACATCATGCCCAGGTTATCCTTTTCTTAGTTCCGGGATACGCGGCTTTATCACAACGGTCCGCATCGAAATGAAGATTGAATTGGCCATTTAATCTTCATTTTCATTAGTGATCTGATACTTGAACTCTTCTGACAGCAGGAGTTGGGCACCGCTGGTCACCACGGCATCGCCGGGCTTGATCGTCCCGGCATTGAACCAGCCTTCTCCTGCTTCACGTTCGGTGCTGACCTGCCGGCGGATAAAGCGCTCTTCGGACTGTTTCTGGTAAACCCAGGCCTTGCCGCCATACCAAACAATCGCAGATGCGGGAATGATGGCGCCTGCAGGGGCCTTGCCAGGCTGGGCAAAGTGCGCGGTGATGCGCATGCCGACGCGAAGGCTGTCGGCAGGGGCCTTGTAGAAGAAGGTTTTGCCCTGGATAGCGGCATCGGCCTGGGGCGCAGGCGATACAAATGTCGCGCGTACGGCCTTGCCTGCAGCGCCGCTGGGCTCGACCATGAGCGTTGCATTCCTGTCGGGCGTTGCCGTCTCCAAAGGCAGCGTGATTTGCAGCAGAACATCCTTGTATTGCAAAAGGCGCTGCAATGCTTCACCCGCGGGTTGCTGCGTCGCCCATGCCGTCAATGTTTCGCCCCATTGCTGGCGCATGGTATCGCGTATGCTCGCAGCTGCCGTTTCGGCTGCTGCGAGACGCGCTTCGTCCGTCCGCCAGGCGGATTCGGCTGCAGCCACTGCGCGATCCGAAATGTTGTGGTCGTCGCGGTTCAGCTGGAGCATGCGCTGATATTCCTTCTGCGTGCTGGAAATGGAAGCGCGGACTACCCCGGCATCAGCCCGTGCTGCGAGATAGCGGGTTCTCAACTCGCTATACCCATCCAGGTTGACGACCGTGCCGAAAGCGGAAAGCGCCGACTGGTAATTGGCCGATTTGAGCGGACTGACAACAATTCCGCTTTGGCGCTGCGTTTCGGCGGAGAGGGTGACGACCGTGGCGCCTTGATCGGTAGAAACGCGCGGCGGACTGGCGATTTCTTCTTCCTGCTCCTCTTGCGAATAGGCCTCGTACTCATCCTTGCCGTAAAACACCAGCAACCAGAACATGATGATGATGATCAGCGCCTGCAGGACGATGATCGTGAGCGTTTTGCGGTTCATGACTGCGGTTCCTCGAGATTCTGTTCGGGCAGGGCAAGCGGGGTATGTTCGTCCAGAGGGTGCTGCAAGGCGTCCTCGAGCGCCGCCAGGGCTTTTAGCACGCGCATGGTAGCAGCGAGCCGGCCTTGTTCCGCAGCGATCCCTTCCAGTTGCGTCGCCGTCCATTCCAGACGATCTATATAGCCGGCCTTGTATTGCCGTTCGCTCCTGGCGATGTGCTGTTGTTGCGCCGTCACCATGTTTTCTGCCTTGTCGAGTTCGGTCAGCCGGCTCGCATACTGGGCGAGTGCCTGACTCTGCTCGCCGATGATGCGCATCTGCAGGGCTTCGAATTGCCGGGCTTCCACTTCCCGCAGCGCTTCGGCTTCGGCGATGGGGCCTTCGTTTTTATTCAATAATCCCAGCATCATCGAAAAGCCGAGCGTCCAGAGATTATCGCCCTGATCGAAGATGTAGCCGGGTGAAAGCACCAGGTCCGGCTGCTGTTTGGCGATTTCCAGCTTGAGCTTCTGTTCGGCCGCATCGTAACGGGCAAGGGCGCTGCGGATGTCGAGCCGGTTCAGGAGCGCAGCGCGTTGTAAATCCGCAGATGGCAGGTTGTCGACAGGCCGAGGCGTGGGCAGTTTCTCATCGATTTGGATGTCCGCCAGCGCCGGAATGGGGATGCCAATGGCCATGGCAAGCTCAGCGCGCAACTCGGCGGAGCGGGCAGTTTCAGACGCCAGCGTGTTTAGCAGCTTCTGCTGCTGCAGCCTGGCCGTGGCGAGGTCGATATCGGAAACGATCCCTGCTTCCAGACGTTTCTGCAGCATCTGTACAATCGCGGCTTGCAGGTCCGCTTCGCGTTGCAGCAACCGGGTGTGATGAAGCGCTGCGGAATATTCGAGCAGGCTGGTTCGCAGGCGGCTTCGTACTTCCCAGGCTTGCTGACCAATATCGATGCGGGCCGCTTCGGAAAGGCTGGCAGCCTGATCGACCCTGGCTTGGCGTTTGTCTCCGGTCTCGATCGGGATATCGAAGCCGATACCGAGGGTCCAAGGTGAAACGCCGCCTTCGGTTTTGCTATGGTGTTCGATATTCCCGGAGACGGCAGGGTTGGGCTTTTGGCCCGCGGTGATTTCCTTGGCTTGTGCCGATTGCCATTGGGCTCGGGCAACGGCAAGTTGGGGATGGTAGAAAAACGCAGCCAGCGTCAGCTCTTTTATTCCCCAGGAACTGACGGGAAATGCGTTGGCAGGATAGCCTTGCGATAGCATATAGCTTTGCAACTCGGGCGAGTCCAGGTTCCGCGAAGCGAATTGATCTGCCTTTTTTTCGGCGTCTATAGCTTTGGGATGATAGGTTTGGTTGGCGCAGGCAACAGTCAGGCAGGCTGCGGTAACCAAACTCAACAATGAATATCTCGAATTCAAGGGCATGCACTATCCAAGGCAAAGCGAGATATTACAGGCTGAATTCAAAATTCGGCAATTTTGAATTCGCCATTAATCGGGAGAGATGAAATGGCTGAAATACACGTCAAGCGTACCCACCAGCTCGCCCATGAGCAGGCCAAGCAGTCGGTGCAGTCCGTGGCCGATAAGCTGAAAGGGGATTTGGGGGCTAGTTATAGCTGGGAGGGTGATAGCCTGCGGTTCGAGTGCCCGGGTGCCAATGGCACGATCGATGTGCATCCGCAAGAGGTCGATGTTTCCGTGAAGCTCTCTTGGATGCTTTCCGCAGCCAAGGGGAAGATCGAGCGCTCGATAGAAAGCTATCTCGATCAGTATCTCGCTTGAAGCAGATTAGCCCTCGTGTATTTTCGCGCTGACGGCATTCAATGCATCCTGAAGTGTTTCCTCCGGTAGCGCATTGATGTTTTCGGCGAGAAGCTCCGCGGCTTCGACGGCTCCGGACGGCAAGTCGTTGCTGCGCAATTCCGCAATCAAACTGGCTGCCGCACCGCTAACTCTCAGCAAAGAGTGCCGCTCCTTCATCAGTAGCTCGATTTCGGCTCTGAGCAGCATGGTTTCCTGAGGGGTGATCGTGTCATGCATGAGTAAAATCCCGTGGTTATGTGCCTTCATCTTGCTACCCGCAAGTCGGCTTTGTCAAATCGGAGTTGCCGTGCCGGGAAGGTTCCGCGAGGCTGGAGAGTCGGTTACAATAGCGTATTTAGGCTTGTCATAATTGTCCGACAAGCACCCTCGACACGCGAAAGTGGCGGAATTGGTAGACGCACTGGATTTAGGTTCCAGCGCCGCAAGGCGTGAGAGTTCGAGTCTCTCCTTTCGCACCAGATGATTATTGAACTAAGGATAGAAGAGCTATGCAAGCAACCGTGGAAACCCTGAGCAATCTGGAACGCCGCATGACGGTCTCGGTGCCTATGAAGCCGATCGAGGAAGAAGTCGGGCAGCGCCTCAGCCGCCTGGCGCGTACTGCCAAAATGGCAGGTTTTCGCCCCGGCAAGGTTCCGATGAACCTGGTGCAAAAGAATTACGGCCCGCAGGTTTTTGACGAGGTTATTTCCAGCACTGTTGAACGCAGCTTTACCGAGGCCGTGACAGAAAACAAGCTGCGCGTTGCCGGCTATCCGAATATCGAGCAGAAGCCGAGTGCTGAAACAGAAGGCAATTTCGAATTTGTCGCCACTTTCGAAGTTTTTCCGGAAGTTGTTGTGGGCGATCTGGACAAGGTTGCCATCGAACGTCCCGCGATTACCGTAGGGGATGCGGATGTCGACCGTACCATCGAGGTCCTGCGGAAACAGCGCGCCACTTATGAGCCGGTCAAGCGCGCTTCTAAAAAAGGCGACAGGATCAGCGTGACCTTCCGTGCCGAAATCGACGGACAGGAGGTCGAGAGCACACAAGGTAACAGCATCGACCTGGTTCTTGGGGAAGATGGCCGTATCGCCGAATTCGACGATAATCTGCTTGGCGTAAAGGCCGGTGCTGCCAAAAAGTTTGATATCACCTATGCGGAAGATAATCCCAGCCCGCAACTGGCCGGCAAGACCGTTTCCTATGAAGTGACCGTGAATGCCGTTGCGCAGATGAAACTGCCGGAACTTGATGCGGAATTTGCCAAGAGCCTGGGTATCGAAAGCGGTGAAGTGGAAAAGATGCGCGCCGACATTCAGGACAGCTTGCAGCAGGAAGTGACCAAGCGGGTGCGCGCAAAGCTCAAGGAGCAGGTGTTCACGGCCCTGGTTGGCGCTGTCAACCTTGAGCTCCCACGCGCGTTGGTTGCAATGGAAAGCAATCGTTTGATGCAGGGCGCACACGCCAACTTGCAGCAGCGCGGCGTCGACCCGGCACAGATCAATATCGAGCCGGCAATGTTCGAGGAACAGGCCAAGCGCAATGTCCATCTGCGCCTGATCCTTGCCGAACTGGTCAACAAGCATGAGTTGCATGCAACTGCGGAACAAATCCGTGCCATGGTGAACGAATTTGCCAAGAGCTTCGAGCAGCCGGATGAAGTCGTCCGCTGGTATTACGCCGATCCGCAACGCCTGGATGAACCGATGGGCCTCGCCACCGAAGAAAACGTCGTGAACTGGGTAATGGAGCGCGCAAAGGTCACCGACAAGGCGGTTACATTCGAAGAACTGATGGGGAAATCGTAATGAATATGCAAAGCAATTGGGAGCCGCAAGGCCTCGGTTACATCCCGATGGTGATCGAGCAGAGCGGTCGTGGCGAACGCGCCTACGACATCTACTCGCGTCTGCTCAAGGAACGCGTGATTTTCCTGGTAGGGCCGGTCAACGACATGACCGCCAATCTGGTCGTGGCGCAGTTGCTGTTCCTCGAAGCCGAAAATCCTGACAAGGACATTTCGCTGTACATCAATTCCCCGGGTGGCTCGGTGACTGCCGGGATGGCAATCTACGACACCATGCAGTTCATCAAGCCTGACGTCAGTACGTTGTGCATTGGCCAGGCTGCGAGCATGGGGGCGTTGCTGTTGACCGCCGGCGCGAAGGGCAAGCGCTATTGCCTGCCGAATTCTCGCCTGATGATTCACCAGCCTTTGGGCGGTTTCCAGGGGCAGGCATCGGACATCGAGATTCATGCGAAGGAAATTCTTTTCCTTCGTCAGCGTCTGAATGAAATCCTGGCGACTCAAACTGGTCAGAGTATTGAGACCATTGAACGCGATACTGACCGCGACAACTTCATGAGTGCTACTCAATCCGTGAATTATGGTTTGGTGGACAAGGTGATTGCCAGTCGCGACGAGGCCGCATAAGATATGTCATCGTTAGTATTGATCGGGAATTTGCCATGACCAGTAAGTCGGAAGGTGAAAAGCTCCTCTATTGCTCGTTCTGCGGCAAGAGTCAGCATGAAGTACGCAAGCTTATCGCCGGTCCTTCCGTATTCATTTGCGACGAATGTGTCGACTTGTGCAATGACATCATCCGTGAAGAAGTGCTGGATGAAAACAGTCTCAAGCCGCGTAGCAGCAACTTGCCTACGCCCAAGGAAATTTGCGAGATACTCGATCAGTACGTGATCGGCCAGACGCCGGCCAAGAAAATCCTATCGGTGGCGGTCTACAACCACTACAAGCGCCTTGGCCAGACCAATCAGAAGGACGAGGTCGAAATTGCCAAGACCAACATCCTGCTGATCGGACCGACCGGTTCGGGCAAGACACTGCTGGCCCAGACTCTGGCACGTCTGCTGGACGTGCCGTTCGTGATTGCGGACGCCACGACACTGACGGAAGCCGGCTACGTTGGCGAGGACGTCGAGAACATCATGCAGAAGCTGCTGCAGAAGTGCGACTACGAAGTCGAGAAGGCGCAGCGCGGCATCGTCTACATCGATGAAATCGACAAGATTTCCCGCAAATCCGACAATCCTTCGATTACCCGGGATGTTTCCGGTGAGGGCGTGCAGCAGGCATTGCTCAAGCTGATCGAAGGTACGATCGCATCCGTTCCACCGCAGGGGGGCCGCAAGCATCCGAACCAGGAGTTCGTGCAGCTCGATACCACCAACATCCTGTTCATCTGCGGCGGTGCATTCGATGGCCTGGATAAGGTTATTCGCCGTCGCTCCGAAAAGGGCGGTATCGGTTTTGGTGCCGAAGTGAAGAGCAAGGACGATGCCCGTGCCGTGGGTGAAGTGCTGCGCGAAGTTGAGCCTGAAGACCTGATCAAGTTCGGCCTCATTCCTGAATTCGTCGGTCGGTTGCCAGCGGTGGCCACGCTCGAGTCTTTGGATGAACCAGCGTTGATGAAAATTCTTGTAGAGCCTAAGAACGCCTTGACCAAGCAGTATGTCAAACTTTTCAAAATGGAAGGCGTGGACCTCGAATTCCGCGAATCCGCATTGAAGTTGGTTGCAAAGAAGGCGCTGGAACGCAAGACCGGCGCCCGCGGTTTACGGTCCATACTGGAGCACTCACTGATCGATATCATGTTCGATCTGCCCTCCTTGACCAATTTGAGCAAGGTCGTAGTAGATGAGGGCGTGGTACGCGGTGAAACGCCTCCTCTGCTGATTTACTCAGATCAGCCGCGTGTCGCAGAGTCCGCCAACTGACACTGAATTCGTTCGCGCGTACCCTTGAAGGGTACCGGATCATCCCCATTTAAGTACCTACGTCCCGGCAGTCCGCCGGGGCGGCTATTGTGAAGGTCCGTCCATGACAGAACATACAGATCAAGTCCTTGCTGAGGATTCCGGCTTGTTGCCACTGCTTCCTTTGCGCGACGTCGTTGTTTATCCGCATCTCGTTATCCCCTTGTTTGTGGGACGCGCCAAATCCGTAAAGGCACTTGAAACGGCCTCGGAACAGAACAAGCAAATTCTTCTGGTCGCGCAGAAGTCTCCCAACAACGACGAGCCGCTGGCAGACGATCTTTACGAAGTGGGTACGGTCGCGACAGTGTTGCAAATGCTGAAGCTACCGGATGGCACGGTAAAGGTACTGGTTGAAGGCGTCTATCGCGCCAAGGTGACCGAGTTCAGTGAGGTCGATGGGTTCTTCGCGGCCAAAGTCGAACGCGTCGAACCCGATGCCGGCGATAGCAATGAAATCCAGGCGCTCATGCGTACCGTGTTCACCCAGTTTGACCAGTACGTCAAATTGCACAAGAAGATTCCCCCCGAGATTCTGACCTCACTCGCCACTATCGACGACGGTGGACGTTTGGCCGATACCATTACTGCCCACCTGACGCTCAAGCTGGAGGAGAAGCAGGAAATTCTTGAAATGTTCGATATCGGCAAGCGCCTTGAGCACTTGCTTGGCTTGCTGGAAGCCGAAATCGATATCCTTCAGGTAGAGAAGCGCATTCGCGGACGCGTCAAGCGCCAAATGGAAAAAAGCCAGCGCGAGTACTACCTGAACGAGCAGGTAAAAGCGATCCAGAAGGAATTGGGCGAGCAGGACGAGAATGCCGATATCGACGAACTCGAAAAGCGTATCAAGGCGGCGCATATGCCGAAAGAGGCGCTGACCAAGGCGCATAGCGAGTTGAAGAAGCTCAAGATGATGTCGCCCATGTCGGCCGAAGCTACCGTGGTGCGCAATTACATCGATACGCTGATTGGCTTGCCATGGAAGAAAAAGACCAAGATCAGCAAGGATCTTGCTGAAGCCGAAAAGATCCTGGACGCGGATCATTACGGTCTGGAAAAGGTCAAGGAACGCATTATCGAATACCTTGCTGTCCAGCAACGCGTTGACAAGCTAAAGGCGCCTATCCTGTGCCTGGTCGGGCCTCCCGGCGTCGGCAAGACCTCTCTCGGTCAGAGCATCGCCAAGGCAGTGAACCGAAAGTTCGTGCGCATGGCCTTGGGCGGCGTACGCGACGAATCCGAAATTCGCGGTCATCGCCGTACCTACATTGGTTCCATGCCTGGCAAGGTGCTGCAAAGCATGAGCAAGATCGGGGTCAAGAATCCATTGTTCCTGCTGGATGAAGTCGATAAGATGGGCCAGGATTTCCGTGGCGATCCGTCTTCAGCGCTACTCGAGGTGCTCGATCCGGAGCAGAACCATACCTTCGTCGATCACTACGTCGAGGTGGAGTACGACCTGTCCGACGTCATGTTCGTGGCGACATCCAATTCGCTCAATATTCCTCCGGCGCTGCTCGACCGTATGGAAGTGATCCGTCTTGCGGGCTATACCGAGGATGAGAAGGTCAATATTGCGATGAGCTATCTGCTGCCCAAGCAGCTCAAAACGCATGGCCTGAAAGAAACGGAAATCAACATTTCAGAGAATACCGTTCGCGACATCGTGCGTTATTACACGCGCGAAGCGGGGGTGCGCAGCCTGGACAGGGAAATTTCCAAAATTTGCCGCAAGGTGGTGAAGGAGCTTCTGGTCGGCAAGAGCAAGGCAAAGACCGTTGCAGCCAAGCGCGTTACTGTGACGCCGCGCAATCTCGACAAATACCTGGGCGTGCAACGCTACGATTTTGGCTTGGCCAGCAAGGAAAACCAGATTGGTCAGGTGACCGGTTTGGCCTGGACTGAGGTGGGCGGTGAGTTGCTCACCATTGAAGCCGTGTTGATGCCCGGCAAGGGCAAGACCATCACGACCGGCAAGCTGGGTGAGGTGATGCAGGAGTCCATCCAGACTGCGATGAGCGTCGTCCGTAGCCGTGTCACGCGTTTGGGCATCAACGAAGACTTTTACGAGAAGAACGATATCCATATTCACTTGCCCGAAGGTGCAACCCCCAAGGATGGGCCAAGTGCCGGTATCGCGATCTGCACTGCGCTGGTTTCGGTGCTGAGCAATATTCCGGTCCGTGCGGATGTGGCCATGACCGGGGAAATTACCCTGCGCGGCGAAGTGTTGCCCATCGGTGGTCTGAAGGAAAAGCTGCTGGCGGCACACCGTGGCGGAATCAAGACCGTGATGATTCCCGAGCAGAACGTCAAGGACTTGGTGGATATCCCGGACAACATTAAAAATCGTCTGGATATACATCCCGTTAAGTGGATCGACCAAGTGCTGCAAATTGCTTTGGAGCGCATGCCCGAACCTGCAGAAGTCGCCGGTCCGGCAACGGATGCTACCGAAGGCGAAAATGGCGGAAAAGCATCCCCGATTGTGACGCATTAGACCCACTTCTACTCAGCTTTCACGATCAATAAACATAATGCTTCCGATATGGCGGGAAAGGCTTGACATAGGCTTTTCCCGCTTGTTATAAAGCTGTGTACAGGGTTATGCCTGTCATTTATAAACAATGTCGAAAGGGGATTGCTCGTGAACAAGTCAGAACTGATTGATCAAATCGCCAAAGAAGCAGGCCTATCCAAGGCGGCTGCAGGACGTTCGTTGGATGCAGCTACAGCCGCAATCGCCAAAGCACTGAAGAAGGGTGATCCCGTGACCCTGATCGGTTTTGGAACTTTTTACGTAGGTCAACGTGCCGCACGCAGCGGCCGCAATCCCCGCACTGGCGCCACTATCAAGATCAAGGCCGCCAATTCTCCAAAGTTTAGGGCTGGCAAAGCGCTCAAGGATGCTGTAAACTAGCGGTCTTTGTTCGGCACGCAAGGGTGCTTAGCTCAGCTGGTAGAGCGTCGCCCTTACAAGGCGAATGTCGGCGGTTCGATCCCGTCAGCACCCACCAAAAATAGATGCCGAAGTAGAGTAGTTAAGAGTTTTGGAGTGGTAGTTCAGTTGGTTAGAATACCGGCCTGTCACGCCGGGGGTCGCGGGTTCGAGCCCCGTCCACTCCGCCACTGACAACAAAACGGCGAGTCCATGGACTCGCCGTTTTGTTTTGCTCGCCGTCATCGGATCTCTTCCTTTCCCTCTCTGCGCCAGCAGCTTGTCGACTATGGTATAGTCAACGCTTTTTAAACTCCGCTCGGCCGGTTCCAGTAATCACCCGGGCAATATTCGTTTGAAGAGAGTTAGTCATGTTGGATACATTTCGTGAGCATTCCAAAGGTTGGTTGGCAAAAGCCATCCTTGCTCTGATAGCCGTTACCTTTGCAGTATTCGGAATCGATACTTATCTTCAAAATGCGGGCTCCGGTGCAGCCGTGGCTAAAGTGGATGGTAAAGATGTGACGGTGCAGGAGTTCAGCAATGCGATGCAAGACCTGCGCAATCAAATGCAGGCTTCGGGCAAGGTAGATCCGGCATTGCTGGAAGATCCGGAAGTGCGTCAGTCCGTGCTGGACAAGCTCGTTACCTCCCGCCTCATGAGTGCAGAGGTGCGCGAGCGCCATTTTGCGCTTTCGGACGAATCTCTCAGCAAATTTATCATCGGCCTTCCTGAGTTCCAGAAGGACGGAAAATTCTCGCAAGAACTCTACGACGACATTTTGAAGCAAAACAATCTGTCGCCCAGCCAGTTTGAAGCGCGTATGCGCGCGGACTTGCTGGTTCAGCAGGCCCGCGATGGCGTCGCGGCCGCCGCCTTTGTACCCGCCTCCTTATTCGACAGAGTGATGCAGGTCGAGCATCAGCAACGCGAGGTCAGCATTGCTGACATCCGAGCCGAGGAATTCCTAAAGGAGGCCAAGGTTGACGCGGCTCAGGTCAGGGATTACTACGAGAAGAACAAGGAAAAGTTTCGCATTCCTGAGCAAGTGAAAATCGAATATGTGATGTTTTCGGCAAACAATCTCATTCCGGGGATTCAGGTTACGGATGAAGAAGCGCAAAAATACTATTCCGAGAACGCTGCTCAGTTTCAGGGGCAGGAACAGCGTCGCGCCAGCCATATTCTGATCGGATTCGGCGGCAAGAGCGATGCAGCGTCCAAGCAGGCGGCGCGGGATAAGGCATTGTCAGTTCTTGCCGAGGTCAAGAAAGATCCAAGCAAATTCGAGGCACTTGCCAAGCAACACTCTCAAGACCCGGGCTCTGCGCAGAATGGAGGCGACCTTGGATTGTTCGGCCGGGGCATGATGGTCAAGCCTTTCGAGGAGGCGGTGTTCAACATGGCGCCGGGTTCGGTTAGCGATCTGGTCGAGTCGGAATTTGGTTTCCATATCATCAAGCTGACCGAGATCCAGGGCTCCGGCCAACCGTTCGAGGAAGTAAAAACCAATATCCGTGCTGAGTTGATCTATCAGAAGGCATTGGCCCAGTTTGCCGAAAAGGCAGAAGCCTTCAGCAATGTCGTATATGAGCAATCGGACAGCTTGCAGCCTGCCGCCAAGGAGTTTGGATTGCAGGTACAGGCCAGCCAATGGATGAGCCGCGCCGATGCGATGAAGTTCTTCAAGAGTGATAAGCTGGTCAATGCGATTTTCTCGAACGAAGTCATGAAAGACAAGCGCAATACCGAAGCTGTCGAGGTAGCCCCCAATACGCTGTTGGCAGCGCGCGTGATTGAGCACAAACCATCGGCGTCGCGTAGCCTTGCCGAAATCAGCACAGCTCTGGAGGAATTCCTCAAGCACGAGCAGGCGGTCGCGATGGCGATCAAAAAGGGCAAGGAAATGGTTGCGGCATTGCGCCAGAATAAGAGTGCGGCCGGACTGGAATGGATACCGGAGGTCGTCATCGACCGCAAGAACGCGCAAGGCCTGAATGATGCCGTCATGAAGCAAGCTTTCCGGACGGATGTTTCGGCGCTGCCTGCATTCGATGGTGTCGAAAATCCCGGTGTAGGCTATACCTTGATCCGTGTCAGTCGCGTCGATAGCGCCGCGCCTACGGATACTGACGAGAAGAGCCTGCTGCGCAGCGAGATGGAAGGTGCGCTGGCCGAGGAATATACCGCCGCCTATCTGGGGTCATTGAAAGCAAAAGCCGATATCACGGTGAATAAGCAATTGCTGGAAGTAAACAAGCAATAAGTAGCCGTGCTTCCTAGCCAATAAAAAGGGCGACCTCGGTCGCCCTTTTTATTGGCTTTCCTTGATCATCAAATCAATTGCGCGTTCGCTTTGCAAGATAACCCATCACTCGCGGGGCGATTTCTTTCAACGGTACGATCTCGTCCACAGCGCCTTGCGCTATCGCTTCCTTGGGCATGCCAAATACCACACAGCTTTTTTCATCCTGGGCGAAAGTATGCGCGCCTGCATTGTGCATTTCCTTCAAGCCCAAAGCGCCATCCTTGCCCATGCCGGTCAGTATGATGCCGATGGCATTCTTGCCGGCACTGCTGGCCGCGGATTTGAACAGGACATCAACAGAAGGCCGATGCCGATTCACGGGTTCCGTTTCGGACAGTTCGCAAATATAGGCCATCCCGCGCCGGGACAGCATTAGGTGGGAATGCCCCGGAGCCAGATAGGCATGGCCGGGAAGAATCTTGTCCCCCTGTTCTGCCTCCTTGACGCGCACCTTGCAAATTCCGTCGAGGCGGGAGGCAAAGGATTTGGTGAAGCCTTCCGGCATATGCTGGGCGATCACGATGCCCGGACAATCGGCGGGTAATTGCGACAGGACGTCTTTCAGGGCCTCCGTGCCGCCGGTAGAGGCACCGATCACCAGGACTTTTTCGTTGTTGTTGTTGTTGATCATAAGAATGCTTTTGCCAATTAGGGGCGTACATAAGTGGGCGTCACCGCGACGGCCATAGAGCGGGCCTGGTCAGCGACTGTGTAGACAGTGCGTCCCTGTATCTGAAACAAGTCCGCGGCGTGCTGGAAACTTTCCGAATGGCCGGCAAAAAGCAGGGCATCGCTGCGCATGACGGGGAGCAGTTTCCGCAGGACTTTTTGCTGTGTCGCCTTGTCGAAGTAGATCATCACGTTGCGGCAGAACACGGCATCGAAAGGGCCGCGTATCGGCCAGTTTGAATCCAGCAAATTGAGCTGGCGGAAGGTAATCATCTTGCGCAACTCGGGACGAACTTGTACATGCCCTGTGCCTCCGGCAGCTTCGACGAAGAAGCGCTGCAGAATATCTTGCGGCAGTTTATCGACCCGATCAGCACTGTAAATGCCGCTCTGAGCTGTTTTCAGCACATGGGTGTCGAGATCGGTAGCCAGGATATGTACCGGCGGGTTGTAGCTTCCGAAAACATCCACCATGGTCATGGCCATGGTATAGGGTTCTTCGCCCGTGGAGGCCGCATTACACCAGAGCTGGATAGGCTGGCGATGTCGTATCTTGCGGATATGGTCCGCGAGAATGGGGAAATGGTGAGGTTCTCGGAAAAACGAAGTGAGGTTGGTCGTCAGCGAGTTGACGAAAGCTTCCCATTCCGCAGCATCGTTTTTTTCCAGTAGGGCGAGGTACTCCCGGAAACTGCTCAGGCCCGTGATACGCAGCCGCCGGCCGAGGCGGCTGTATACCATGTCCATTTTGGAATCGGAAAGACTGATGCCTGCATGATCGTAGATCAGCTTGCGTACGCGCTGGAAATCCTGCTCGGTGAACTGGAATTCGCGTGCTGCAGCGTCGCGATCAGGAGGCAAGGCCACCGTGGGTTTAAAGCATCGCCTCGACAGAGCCGGCGGCGGCGGTATTCATGCCGCCGTCGACGTAGGTGATCTCGCCTGTCACGCCACTCGCCAGGTCGCTGCAGAGAAAGGCGGACACATTGCCGACTTCTTCGATGGTGACGTTACGGCGCAGCGGGGCGTGCTTCTCGTTGAAATCCATCATCTTGTCGAAACCGGCAATTCCCGAGGCCGCCAGTGTCTTGATCGGACCGGCCGAAACCGCGTTGACGCGAATGCCACGCGGCCCCAGGCTTTGCGCCATGTAACGCACATTGGCCTCGAGACTGGCCTTGGCAACGCCCATGACGTTGTAATTTGGCATGGTGCGTTCGGCGCCCAGATAGCTCAGTGTGAGCAATGCGCCATTGCGGCCTTGCATCATCGGCAGGCCGGCCTTGGCCAGCGCGGTGAAGCTGTAGGAGCTGACGTCATGGGCAATGCGGAAATATTCGCGCGTGGTCGAGTCGAGGTAGTCACCGGCCAAGGCCACCTTGGGAACGAAGGCGACCGAGTGGACGATGATATCCAGGCCATCCCAGCGTTTGCCGAGCGCCTCGAACATGCTGTCGATCTGTGCATCGTCGGAGACATCGCAGGGGAGGACAATATCGGAGTCGAATTCCGCCGCAAGCTTGCCGACGCGTTCTTCAAACTTATCGATCTGGTAGGTGAAGGCGAGTTCTGCGCCTTCGCGTTTCATGGCTTCGGCAATGCCGTAAGCAATGGAGCGGTTGCTGAGCAAACCGACGATGAGGGCGCGTTTGCCGTTGAGAAATCCCATTTATTTCTTTCCTTTTCCGTTGGTTCTTGGGTCCAGCGCATCGCGCAGCCCTTCTCCCAGCAGATTATAACCCAACACGGTGAGCAGAATTGCCATGCCGGGGAAGAACGAAAGCCACCAGGCGAACTGGATATACTCCTTGCCTTCGGTCAGGATATTTCCCCAGGAAGCTTGCGGCGGTTGCACGCCAAGACCGAGGAAGCTCAATCCTGATTCGACCAGAACCGCGCTGGCAACACCCAGCACTGAACTGACGATGACGGGGGTGAGGCTGTTGGGCAGCAGGTGGCGGAAGATCAACCGATGGTCGCGGGCCCCGAGCGTTGCGGCGGCGAGCACGAACTCGCGCTCGTGCAGGCTGAGGAATTCGGCGCGGACGAGGCGGGTAACGCCCATCCAGGAAGTCAGCCCGATCACGATCATGATGTTCCAGATCGATGGCGTGAGAAAGGCGATCACCGCGAGTATCAGGAAGAAGGTCGGGATCGATAGCATCACGTCCACCAGGCGCATGATGACCACATCGACCCAGCCGCGGTAATAGCCCGAAATCGCGCCCAAGACCACGCCGATCAGCGTGGCGATGCCGACCGCGACAAAACCTACTAGCAGTGAGATGCGTGCGCCGTACAGCATGCGTGAGAACACGTCGCGACCCAGGCCGTCGGTGCCCATCCAGTGGGCGGACGAAGGGGCCAGCAGGATAGATTTGACGTCGATGGCGTCCGGATCGTAGGGTGCGACTACCGGGGCCAGCAATGCCAGTACCAGCACGGTCGCGATGATGGCCAGTCCCCAGAAAGCCAGCGGATTGCGCAAAGCCCGGTTCATCGAATCACTCCACGCCGCACGCGCGGGTCGGCCCAGGCATAGGCGAGGTCGGCCAGCAAGTTGCCCAGTAGCGTTAATGCCGCGCCTATGGTGAGGATGCCCATGATCACCGGGAAATCGCGCATCAGCACCGCATCGTAGAACAGCTTGCCCATGCCGGGGATGGCAAAGATGGATTCGATGATCACCGAGCCGCCGATCAGGCCGGGGATCGACAGACCGAGCAGGGTGATCAGTGGCAGCAGCGCATTGCGCAGCGCGTGGCGGTAAACCACGGTGTTCTCGTTCAGGCCCTTGGCGCGGGCGGTGGTGATGTAGTCCTGATGCAGCACATCCAGCATGCCGTTGCGCACGAACAGCGAAATCCCGGCCAAGCCGCCCAGCGCCGAAATGAAGACCGGAATGGCGAGGTGGCTAGCGAGGTCCCACAGCTTTCCCAGCGTGTTCATATCGTCGTGGTTCAGGCTGTGCAGTCCGGAGATCGGCAACCAGTTATGCACCACGCCCAGCCAGTACATCAGGATCAACCCCAACCAAAAGCCAGGCACCGCAAAGCCGAGGAAGACAAATACGGTAATTGCCCGGTCCGGTGGCCGATTCTGGTGCAATGCGGAAATCACGCCCAGCGGCAGCGCGATCATCAAGATCAGCAGCAGGCTCAGCACGTTGATTAACAAGGTGATCGGCAACGCTTCCTGGATCATGCCGGGCGTGACATTCCCTTGCTCGTCCCTGCGTTCCCAGAATACCGGTTTTTGATGGCCGGCAAAGGAGTTGCCGAAATCCAGTGTGGCCATGCGCTCGAGCCATAAACCGTATTGCACGATCAACGGCTTGTCGAGGTTGTATAGCTCGCGCAACTTCTGCCGCGACTCTTCGCTCACTTTCGGGTTGAAGCCGGACTCCGTGGTGGTAATGTCACCCGGGGCCAGATGCATGATCAGAAACGAAATCAGGCTGATGCCGACCAGCAGCGGCACCATCCAGAACAGTCGTTTCAGCAGATAACGGATCATTGTGCGGTAATCTCGTTACGGCGCAATGGTGCGGGGATATACCATTCGTAGCTGTTATGGCCGATACCTGCAGGCGGGGCGGGGTTGTCTATACCTTTGACGCGCTTGTGGATCGCCGGTAGCCCATAACCGGTGAACAGGTAGACAACTGGGCTGTCCTCAAGCAGCACTTCGGCAAACTCATGATAGATTTTCATGCGCTTATCGGGGTCGAGTTCCAGCCGACCTTGCTCCAGCAGGCTGTCCACTTTGGGATTGTTGTATCCGATGAAGTTGAATTGCCCCGGCGCTTGCTGCGATGAATGCCAAATATTGAATTGGTCCGGTTCATAACCCAGCCCCCAGCCCAAGACTACCACCTGAAAATCCCCCGTCTTGATATAGCGCCCGAGGAAACTCGCCCACTCCAGCTGCCGGATACCGGCATCAATCCCGAGTTGTTGTAGTTGCCGCTGGATAAAGATCGCGCTTTTCACGCGATCTGGATTCTGGTTGGTCAGGATTTCGAAACGGAAGGGCTGTCCGTCCTTATCCAGAATGCCGTCACCGTCACTGTCTGTAAAACCGGCTTCTTTCAATAGTTGTTTCGCCTTGGCGATGTCATGGGGGTAAGGGCGCAGGTTTGGGTTGGACCAGCGTGTACCGGGCTTGTAGGGCGAGGCGACCATTTCACCCAGGCCGAGCAGTACGCCGTCGATCAACTCCTGTTTGTTGATGGCATAGTTGATCGCCTGGCGCACGCGCTTGTCGTCAAAGGGTTTGCGCTTGAGGTTGAACCCCAGGTAGGTGTAGGAGTTGCCCAGTTCTTTGTAAAGCGCGACACGGCTGTGCAGTTCTTCCCGTGCCGGCAGGATACGTGCGTACTGGATTGTATTGAGGTTCATCAGGTCGATGTTGTCGGCCATCAGTTCGAGAAACTGGGAGGCTGGGTCCGGAATGAAGCGCGAGACGAGCCGATTGATGCGTGCTTGCCCTTGCGTTGCGTTCGGATTGCGGACCAACGAAATGCGTTCACCGTACTTCCATTCGCCCAACTGATAATAATGGCTGCCGACCGGCTTGCGGGCAAAAGCGGTGGTATTGATGTCCTGCCCTTTGAGCAAATGTTCCGGAAGTATCTGCATGCCGGCCCAGGAGTCGAGGGCCGGTGCGTAAGGTTGCCCGTAGGTTACCTTGAAAGTAAGCGGGTCGGGAGCTTCTGCGCGCTTGACCAGTTTGTAGTCGGCACCATATGGCGTGCGCGTATTGTCGTCGGTGATAACTTTCCAAGTGAACAGGATATCAGCGCTGGTCAGTGGCGCGCCATCTGCCCATTTCATGCCGGGTTTCAGCTTGAAGGTAATCGTTTTCTGGTCGCTGGAAACCTCCCAGGATTGCGCCAGTTCGCCGGTCAGTTCGAGATTCTTGTCATACTTGAGGAGCGCATTGAAGAGGTTGGCCGCGACTGCGGATGCTGCCGATTCCCCGGCCAGCATCGCAATGAGTCCGCTGGGTTCAGCGGACATGGCGTCTATCAGCGTCCCTCCGGATTCCGGGGGGTAAGGACGATCCAAATCAACGGTGGCGGAACCCGGCGGCTGTGCTGGTCCGCACGCACTGAGCATCAGCAGCGCGGCACAGAGCAGTGCGGAAGTGCGGCTTAGGGCAGTCATCGCGTGATCAGACCGCTCAGGCGTTGTCCGGGTTCAGGATCTTGAGCTTGTGGCCGGGAACGATGCGGGAACCGTTCAGGTTATTCCAGCGCTTGATTTCGGAGGTACTGACATCAAACTTGCGGGCGATGTTCGACAGGGTATCGCCGCGGCGCACGACGTAATGGTTCTTGGCGCTACGTAGCTTGACCGTGCGCGTCGCCATGCGCTTGGGCGCATCCTCGTCGACCTGTACGAGCAGAATCTGCCCTTTTTTCAGCTTGCTCGACTTCAGGCGATTCATCGCCCGCAATTCCTTGGTGCTCACGCCATAGCGCTTCGCTACGCTGCCCAGCGTTTCGCCTCGCTTGACCAGATGGCGTTTGGTGGAAAACGATGCCGTGGCAATCTCTTCCTCTGGCGCCTCGGTAATGTCTTCCGCCGTGAAAATGTCCTCTGAGGATTCGCTTTGCAACGGTACCAGCAGCTGATGCGCGGATTTGAACTTCCCCTTGTGGGTAATGCCGTTGACTTCCCGCAACTCGTCGGGCGATACGCCAAATTTTTTGGCAATGCTTTCCAGACGCTCGCCGCGTTTAGCGTAATAGCTTTGCCAGCTGACCAGCGGCTTGTCATACGCTGCCAGGTTGGTTTCGAAGGTTTCATCCGCGCCCATGGGCAGAAGGATTTCGTGCGTGCCTTCGGTGGAAGTCAGCACTGGACGATTGTATTCGGGATTGAGGGAGCGGAATTCTTCCATCGATACGCCTGCCAGTTTGGCGGCAAGGGTCACATCGATCTGCTTGGGCGCATTGACCTTGATGAAATAGGGCTGGTTGGCAATCGGCTGGATATTCAATCCATACTGCTCCGGATTCGACACGATGTTCTTGACGGCTTGCAGTTTGGGGACGTAATTGCGCGTTTCCGGCGGTAGTTGAAGACTCTGATAATCGGTCGGAAGGCCGCGTTTGCGATTACGCTCGATGGCCCGCATTACCGTGCCTTCGCCGGCGTTGTACGCAGCCAATGCCAGGTCCCATGTGCCGAACATGACATGCAGCTTTTGCAGGTAATTCAGTGCAGCGTCTGTCGCGGCGGTGACATCGCGGCGATTATCCACCCACCAGTTCTGCTTCAGGCCGAAGTGTTTGCCCGTAGAGGGAATGAACTGCCAAATACCAGAAGCTTTGCTGGTCGACATCGCGGTCGGATTGAAGGCGCTTTCCACCATCGGCAGCAAGGCGATTTCGGTGGGCATTCCGCGTTTCTGGACTTCTTCGACGATATGGTAAAGGTACTTCTGGCTGCGCCCGATCATGCGTGTCATGTATTCCGGGCGGGAGGCATACCACGATTCGTGCGTGGCCGTGATGGGCGACTGCAGCTCTGGCATCGCATAGCCGCTCTTGATGCGTTGCCAGAGATCGGCATTCTTGATTGCTTCCTCGGCGGGATCGCTTTGCTGGGTATAGCTTTCGAGAGACAGGCGCTCGGGCGAACCGAGCTGCAGGGATTCGGTTTCCGGGCTGACGGCGGCATCGTCCAGGGTAATGATTTCTTCCCCGGCGAGGTTGGTGTCGGCCTGCGCGACCGGGGCAACCAGGAGAATGAGAAGGGACAGCTTCAGCAGAGGTTTAGCGAGCATGTAACGTGTCTATGGGAAGCCAAAAATTCCCGCAATCCTATCCGTACAGCCCGGCTAGCGTCAAGAGAAATTTCCTTTTTTTTCCAATTAAGATCAATGATTTAAAATGCGTTTCTTAATTGCCTTATCGCACAGAATACCGAAAGCGCATCCAGCTTGCTCAATGCAGCCTGACGCGCTGCGGCAGATTGTATGGCAACGCTGTTGCAACGCAGGAAAGGATTTGTGGCAAGTTCGATACCTATCGTGGTGGGAAGTGTAGGTCGTCCACTGGCCAGAAGGCGTTCCACCTCGTTTTCGCGCTGCTGGAGCCTGGGGTTGTCGGGATCCAGCATGCGTGCGAAACGAATGTTGTGGCGTGTATATTCATGAGTGCAATAAACCCGCGTTTCCGGCGGAAGAGAAGCCAGGCGCTGCAGCGAATGATAGAGTTGTCCGCAGCTCCCCTCGAACAGGCGCCCACAGCCGCAACTGAAGAGTGTGTCGCCACAGAACAGGGAATTTGCGCCATAATAAACCACGTGACCTAGCGTGTGGCCCGGCGTTTCCATGACGTTCAGGCTGAGGCCCACGGCCTCCAGTTCGATAATGTCATCCTCGCCCACGGCTTCGTGCCGGAAAGGGTAATGCTCTCGATGGGGCGCATATACCATGGCATGCGGATGGGCTTGAATAAGCTCAGGAATCCCGCCGATATGGTCGTCGTGGTGATGCGTCACCAGGATTGCATTCAGCGTCAGGTTTTCGCCATGCAGCATCGCGATCACGGGGGCGGCATCGCCAGGGTCCACGACGGCAGCTTGGGCACCGCGACGGATGAGCCAGATATAGTTGTCCCGGAAAGCCGGGATTGGATGAACCTCGAACATGGGCGACATTTTGCCAACATACACCGAACAATCCTGGCTGCAAACCCCGCTTGGCGAGTATCTGCTTGAACAGGAGCAGTCCCTGTTCGACAGCGCGGTGAGCGATCTTTTCGGCTTCAATGCGGTACAGGTTGGCATGCCGGAAGTGGATTTCCTGCGTAATTGCCGGATCCCTTTCCGGTTGCGGGCGGCCTCCCAAGGCAACGTCATGCTGCGCTGCGACTCGGTGCAGTTTCCTTTTGCAACTTCCAGCGCCGACCTTCTTCTTTTGCCTCATGTGCTTGAATTCTCGCCCAATCCCCACGATACGCTGCGTGAGGCCGAGCGCGTCCTGGTGCCGGAAGGACATCTCGTGGTCAGCGGCTTCAATCCGTTAAGCCTATGGGGGGCGCGCCGTTTGTTCAATCAGGACAAGTCGTTTCCTTGGCAGGGCAAGTACGTGACTTTGCAACGCATCAAGGACTGGCTGGCGCTGCTGGGCTTCGAAATGGTAGCGGGGCGCATGGGCTGCTATGCTCCGCCCGTACGCAAGCCGGCCTGGCTGCAACGGTGCCGCTTTATGGATGGTGCGGGGGATCGCTGGTGGCCCATGCTGGGAGGCGTGTATTTCCTCGTGGCGAAAAAGCGCGTGATGGGCGCACGTCTTATCCGGCCAAACTGGAACGGGCCGCGCGTCGCGCAGGTGCTCATCCCCAAACCCACACAAAAAACGGAATATCAGAAAAGCGAATATGGAAACTAAGGTCGAAATTTATGCCGACGGCGCATGTAAAGGCAATCCTGGTCCTGGCGGCTGGGGCGCGTGGCTGAGCTTCAGTGGCAAGGAAAAGGAGCTTTGCGGCGGCGAGATGCTGACGACTAACAATCGCATGGAATTGCTTGCCGTGATACGGGCGCTGGAAGCGCTGACCCGCAGTTGCGAGGTACGCGTGCACACCGATTCGCAATATGTGCAAAAGGGCATCAGCGAGTGGATACACAGCTGGAAAAAACGCGGCTGGAAAACCGCGGACAAGAAGCCGGTCAAGAATGACGATCTGTGGCGTCGCCTTGATGAACTGTCGCAGCAGCATCGCGTCGAATGGGTCTGGGTGCGTGGCCATGCCGGCGACGTCGGCAACGAGCGCGCCGACATGCTCGCCAATCGAGGTGTGGAACAATTATTGACAAGGGCGGTAGCGTGATGCGGCAGATTTTCCTCGACACGGAAACCACCGGCCTCGACCCCGCACAAGGGCACCGCATCATTGAAATTGCCGCAGTGGAAGTCATCAACCGTCGGCTGACGCGCAACCATTTTCACGTATACCTCAACCCGGACCGCGAAATCGATCTCGGCGCGCAGCAGGTGCACGGCATTTCGCTCGAATTCCTGCAGGACAAGCCGCGTTTTCCGGACGTGGTCGCCGAATTCCTGAAATTCATTGATGGCGGCGAACTGATTATCCACAACGCGCCTTTCGATGTCGGCTTCCTCAATGCCGAGCTGGGCATGATAGGTGGAGGGCGCCTGCAGGATGCCTGCGTCAATATCATCGACACTCTCAAGATGGCCAAGGATTTGCGTCCTGGCCAGCGCAACAACCTGGACGCGCTATGCCGTCATTACGGCGTGGATAACTCCTCACGCACCTTGCACGGCGCTTTGCTGGATGCGGAATTGCTGGCGGATGTCTATCTGGCGATGACGCGCGGCCAGGAAAGCCTGATGATGGAGATCGCCGAGCAGCCGCGCGGCATCGGCCTCGAAGCGGTAGTTGTTCGTACCCAGCCGTTGCTGGTCGTCAAGGCCGATGATTCCGAGCTGGAAGCGCACCGCAGTTATCTGGCAGGACTGGATAAAGCCGCGGGAGGAGCCAGCCTGTGGACGCAGCTGGAAGCCGAACCCGAGGAGAAGTTACTGGCGTAAGGCGTCAGCCCAGCTGTTGGGCGTTTCAAAAAGCCGGACGCGTTCCAGGCGGAGATGGTTGCCGTAAGTGTCGCGATACAAGGCATCCAGGATGCAGAATGCTTCCGCGGCCATGTTTTCCGCGGTGGGCACGTTTTGCATGATCACGGTCTTATGATCCGGCAAGGTTTGCAGGAATTCGCGCACGGCAGTATCGCCCTGATAAACAAGAAACGCGTGATCCCACACATCCACGACCGCTTTGCGCGCAATGGCTTTAACGTCCGAGAAGTCCATTACCATTCCCTGTTCCGAACTTCCTTCCTGCTGGATCACGTCGCCTGAGAGTGTGATTTCAATGGCGTAACGATGGCCATGCAGATTGCGGCATTGGCTTTTGTGGCAGGGGATGCGATGGCCGGCATCGAATTCAAGGCGGGTGGTGATTTGCATGGCGGGATTATAGCAGGCGCGGAAAGGGGTTGTTCATGCCTTCCATGCCACGATAGCCGCCGGTTTTCCGCGGCAGTCGATTGCCTGTCATCGGCCGCTCGCCACCGTGATGATCCTCCAGCATTGCAGCATGCGCATTGAAGGTGGCGAGTGGCGAGCGTTTCGACCATTTCCGGCAATGAGAGCAGAAGGTACAATCGGATTCCCGATCCTGCCAGTGGGTAATGCATGCGCCTATTTATTGTCTTACTGATGACCTGCTGGAATTTTCTTGCACATGCTGCGGACGAGATTCCGCTCGTCGCCGCTGCTTCAGATCTCCAATCAGCCTTGCGCGAAGTCGCCCAAGCATTCCACTCCGATACCGGCCGCAAGGTCGAAATCGTGTTCGGCTCCAGCGGCAATATGTCGGCCCAGATTCGGCAAGGGGCACCATTCCAGATATTGCTTTCCGCCGATGAAAAATACGTGTTTGACCTGGCAAAAAGTGGCCTGACGCGCGACGAAGGCCGGCTTTATGCGCTGGGACGGATTGCGCTGTTCGTGCCGAACCATTCCCGATTACAGGCCGATGCGCAATTGGCCGGGTTGCGTGCTGCATTGGAAGCAGGAAAAATCGAGCGCTTCGCCATTGCGAATCCGTCCCATGCCCCTTACGGAAGGGCGGCTCGCGAAGCGCTGCGGAAAGCGGGAATCTGGGAGCCACTTCAAGACCGTATCATCCTCGGCGAAAACGTTTCGCAGGCCGCGCAATTTGCCGCGAGCGCGAATGCCAGCGGCGGCATCATCGCCTATTCGCTGGCCCTGACCCCGGCGCTGAAAAAAGCCGGGAAGCACGTATTGATAAGGCAGGACTGGCATGCGCCGCTGCGCCAGCGCATGGTGCTTACCAGCAAGGCAGGCACGGTTGCCGCTGCCTTTTATGCTTACCTGCAACAGGACAAGGCGCGTGCGATTCTCGAGCGCAATGGGTTTGCAATACCGCAGCAGGCGGAAGCCCGTTAATGGATTGGCAGGCGCTGAAGCTTTCTTTGCTGCTGGCGGTCGCGACTACCCTGCTGCTGCTGCCAGTGAGTATTCTGGCAGGGCGCTGGCTGGCCGAAAGCCGCATTCGCGGCAAGATCCTACTGGAGGCGGCGATCGCTACTCCGCTGGTTTTGCCCCCTACGGTGATCGGCTATTACTTGCTGGTGGGCATGGGCGCCAACTCTCCGTTCGGCTCCTGGTTCTCCGCAACTTTCGGACAACCTTTGGTATTCAATTTCAGCGGATTGCTGATTGCCTCCGTCCTGGTCAATCTCCCTTTCGCCTTGCAGCCCGCGCAGCGCGCTTTTGAGGCGATACCGCAGGATGTGCGCGATGCAGCGCAATGTTGCGGCATGTCGTCCTGGCGATCACTGTGGGCGGTCGATTTACCGTTGGCCTGGCCTGGCATACTTACCGGCCTGACGCTTTCTTTCGCGCATACGCTGGGCGAATTTGGCGTGGTGCTGATGGTCGGCGGTGCAATTCCGGGCGAAACCAAAACGGTTTCCATTGCAATTTACGATCAGGTGCAATCGCTCAATTTCGAAGGCGCGGGCAACATGTCCTTGCTGTTGCTGCTGATTTCCCTGGGGCTGCTGGTGATCGTGAATCTTCTGGGCCGCTACGCTGGGCGACTTCAGGCCTACCGCAATGTCTGAACTTCTTGCGCGGCTGCAGCAGGAATCGCCCATCCCCATGGAGGCCGAGTTGCGTTGTTCCGGCGGCCAGCTCCTGGCACTGGTCGGCCCTTCCGGGAGCGGCAAGACAACGCTGCTGCGGGCGTTGGCAGGTCTGGTAAAACCGCGGCATGGACATATAAGCTGCGGGAACGAAACCTGGTTTGACAGTGCGGCAGGGCATTACCTGACGGCACGACAGCGCCGGGTCGGCTATGTGCCGCAGCATTTTGCGCTCTTTCCGCATCTGAACGTGTTGCATAACGTGATGGCCGGAATGCTTCATCGAGCGCCGGAGCAACGTGCCGCTGCCGCGCATGACCTGTTGGAACGGGTCAATCTGTCGGGGCTGGAGTCGCGCAAGCCGAACGAATTGTCCGGAGGGCAGCAGCAGCGCGTCGCCGTTGCTCGGGCATTGGCGCGCGAACCACAGATCTTGTTGCTGGATGAACCCTTTTCGGCGGTGGACCATGCTACTCGCGAGCGGCTTTACGGCGAACTGGCAATGCTGAAGCAAAGCCTGTCCATGCCCATTGTGATGGTGACGCACGACCTGCGCGAGGCGATGCTGCTGGCGGACGAGATGAGCGTGCTGCATCGCGGAAAGATATTGCAGACGGGTAAGCCGGTGGAGCTTGTTGCACGGCCGGACAGCATTGATGTGGCACGCCTGGTAGGCATCCGGAACATTTATCAAGGTGAAATCATCGGCCACGAAACGCAGCAGGAATATACCGGCTTGCGTTTCGGAAAGGCTTTGCTGAAAACACCGCTTCGTCCTGAGCTCATTCCCGGCAGCCTAGTGCAATGGGTCATTCCTTCCGATGGCGTGGTATTGCATCGTCGGGATAAGCCGTCGCATACCGAGCGCGAGAACCAATTGCAGGGAACGATCGATACGGTGCACACCTTGGGTGAAATTACCCGCATGGCAGTGCGTCTTGAGGATGGAGGGCATTCGCTGCTATGGCTCGATATTCCCACCCACCTTGCCAGGCGCAATGAGATTGCCTGCGGCGTGCCGGCGACCGTATCGCTTAGCGTCGCCGCAATTCACATCATCGACAATCCCTCATAAGCCGGCCAGCCCTTTTACATGCGCGGCAGCGCTATCGGCGAGCGAGGGTAGGTCATAGCCGCCTTCCAGCGACGACACGATACGCCCTTTGGCGTGCTTTTGCGCGATGGCCTTGATGAATTCCGTCATCCAGATGTAGTCCTCGCGAACCAGTCTCAACTCCGCAAGCGGGTCCAGCGCATGCGCGTCGAAACCTGCAGATACAAACACCAGCTGCGGCTTGAATTTCTCCAGCGCCGGCGCGAACTCCTTTTCCACGGTAGCGCGAAAAACCTTGCCATCGGTCATGGCTGGCAAGGGAACGTTGACCATGCGTTCGGTACGCGTGTCGGCGCCGCGGTAAGGGTAAAAAGGATGCTGGAACGTCGAGCACAACATTACGTGCTGATTCTCGCGAAAAATGTTTTCCGTTCCGTCGCCGTGATGAACATCGAAATCAATGATGGCGACGCGTTCGATGCCGTGCTTGGCGATGGCATGGGCGGCTCCCACCGCCACATGGTTGAATATGCAGAACCCGGCTGCATTGGCGATTCCCGCATGATGTCCTGGCGGTCGGATGCAGCAAAAAGCATTCTTTGCTTTTCCCGTCATGACGAGGTCGGTGGCCAAAACCACGGCTCCAGAGGCATGCAGGGTGGCCGAGAGCGTCATCGGCCCCATGGCCGTATCCGGGTCGAGGCGCACGATGCCTGCAGGCGGAGCGAGGTCGCGGATGCGTTTTACATAGGCTGGAGAATGTACGCGGGTCAGTTGCGCGTCGTTGGCGAGCGGGGCTTCGTAAATCTGGAGATGGTCCAGGATTTTGTCGCGCGCAAGCTTATCCTTGATCGCCGTAATGCGCGCTGGCGATTCGGGATGGTAGCCATCCATCACGTGCAAAAGCGTATCCGGATGGCTGATAAAGGCAGTCTTGGTCATGCAAGTTCCGCAAGCAGCTTTTGATAGGACTCTAGCCGGATTTGACTGATTTTTCCATCCCTGATCGCATTGAGGACGGCGCAATCGGGTTCTTTCACATGGCGGCAATTGTTGAAGCGACACTTGCCCAGGTAAGGCCGGAATTCCACGAAGGCATGTTCCATTTCGTCGGAACCAAGGTGATTCAAGCCGAACTCTTGCAAGCCGGGTGAATCGATCAAAGTGCTCTCGTCATCCAGATGATAAAGACGTGCCGAGGTCGTCGTGTGCTTGCCACTGTCCAGCACAGCCGAGATTTCCTGGGTGCGCGAATTTGCATCGGGCAGCAAGGCATTGACGAGGGTCGATTTCCCCATGCCGGATTGTCCGACCAGGACGCTGGAATGCCCGCGCAGAAAGGGTCGCAACTGCGACGCATCCTGTAATGCGGAGAGAGTTTCGACCGGATATCCGAGTGAGCGGTAAAGTGTCAATCGCTGAAGCGCCGCGGCTGTTTCGGGCAGATCGCTCTTGTTGAGCAGGATCAGCGCCTGGATGCCGGCTGCTTCCGCCGCAATCAGGCAGCGGTTGACGAGATCCTCGTAAAAGCTGGGAGAGGCGGCGATCACGATCACGATCTGGGTAACGTTGGCGGCCAGCAGTTTCCTGCGGTATTCGTTACTCCGATAGAGCAGGCTGGTGCGCGGCAGGATGTTTTCCACCACGCCTTCGTTATCGGAGGTCATGCGGATCTTGATCCGGTCGCCGCAGGCAAGATCGCTTTTTTTGCCCCGCGTCACGCAACTGATCTGTGTTCCATCCTCCACTTCGACATCGTAGCGTTTCCCGTAGGAGGCGACGACGAGGGCGGGGAGCAGCGATGTTGGGTTCTGTTTTTGCATGCCGCCATTATTGCCTAATTTTTACCCTGCCTGCATTCGCATGGAACTTTCCTTTGCCGAGAGGCGTCGTTCTAATGAGGCGTAAAGCTGAGCCTGTAAAGCCACATCAACATAACTCCAATGCTTTAATCACTTGCTGGATGAGATTGGTGACTTTGCGGCGCCACCTCAGCACTAAAAGGAGAAGGCCATGAACTGGATTTTAATGCTCGCGCATGCGTTACGAGCGCTATTGATCGTCAATGTACTGGCGTTCGCGCACCTTGCGAATGCCGGTGAGACGGGCGAAATGGAAATGACGCCCAGTGCGCAGGATATGCCGACTGTGGTACCGAGCAAGCAGGAACACGCCGAATCGGTATTTGCGAAACTGGACAATGGCAAGAAAGGCTATATTTCCATGGCGGACGTGACGGTGCTACCTGGATTCGATAGAGTTTTTCAGAACTCGGATGGCGATCACGACGGCAAGCTGTCGCTCAAGGAATTCAAGTCGGCATGGCCGGCATATTCCGGCACCACCGACCCCGCCGAGGGGGCGCCCGGGCCGAAATAGCACAGTTTCGCTTAGCGGTCGAACTTGTAATAGGTGTTGTTGAGGTAACGGGCGACGTGAAATTCTTCGTCTTCAAACCATTGCAATCCCAGGTTGGTATTGCAATTCCGAATCTGTTGTACCAGGCTGCTGCCGTCCTTGACCTTGCGGTCTTCACGCGTATAAATGCCTGAGCCGTCGCCGCCGTAACTGCTGGCATGGCAGGAAATGCAATGTTTCTCCACCAATGCCTGGCCAATGGAGGCATCGGCGCGCTCAAAAGGGTCGGCATGCGCGATCGGGGAAATCATGGTTCCAATCAGGACGAGATCGATGGCTCCGATGCGCATGGCTTGCTCCTTCAGGATTCGAGTTTGGCGATGCGTATGCTGGCCGGCGGATGGGAATCGTAAAAAGCCGAGTGCAGCGGATCGGGCGTCAGCGTTGAGGCATTGTCCCGGTAGAGTTTGACCAGCGCATCGATCAGGTGTTTTGCATTGGAATGCGTAGCCGCGTATTCGTCGGCTTCGAATTCGTTCTTGCGGGAATACCCGGCAAGCAAGGGCCTGAACAAAAAGGTGAAAACCGGGCTTACCAGGATGAACAGCAACAGTGCCATGTAATTGCTCGGATTGGCGACACCCAGGTCGGAGTAGAACCATGGCTGGTTGACCAGCCAGCCGAGCAGTGCCAGGCCGAAGAAGCTGACGATGAACATCAGGGCGATACGCTTCACTACATGCTTATGCTTGAAGTGGCCCAGTTCATGGGCCAATACGGCTTCGATTTCGTCGGCATCAAGACGGTCGAGCAGGGTATCGAAAAACACCACGCGTTTGGCGGCACCGAAGCCGGTGAAGTAGGCGTTGCCATGGCTGCTGCGACGCGAGCCATCCATGACGTAAAGTCCTTGGGACTTGAAGCCGCAACGGGTCAGCAGAGTTTCAATCCGTGTTTTCAGCGCATCATCCGTGAGCGGCGAAAACTTATTGAATATGGGCGCAATCAAGGTGGGATATACCGCCAACATCAGCAGGTTGAAGCCCGACCACAATACCCACAGATACAACCACCACCAGTTGCCTGCCCCTTGCATCAGCCACAGCGCGGCAAACAGCAGCGGCGCGCCAAGCGCCAGGCCGACCAGGCCGTGTTTGACTAGGTCAGAGAAAAACATGCCGCGCGTCATCTTGTTGAATCCGAAGCGTTCGTCCACGACGAATGCCTTGTAGTAATCGAGCGGTACCTCGACCAGGCTGCTGATGACGAAGGCAGAAAGGATGACCAAGGCGCCGCGCATGATCTCAGTATCGGGCAAAACACCGCGCCAGGCTTCGTCTATCCATTGCAAGCCGCCGCCCAGCGTGAAAGCAAATAGCAGGACTGCCTGCACCAGACTTTCAATCATGACAAGCCGTGTCTTGGCTGAGGAATAGTCGGCGGCTTTCTGATGGGCATCGAGGCTGATATTGGTCGCAAAGGCCGCAGGTACGGTATTCCTGTGCGATTGGATGTAGCCAATATGACGCCGGCCCAGCCAGAAGCGGATCAGCGTGGTCAGGACAAGCAAGGTCAGGAACAGGGCGGTAAAGGCGGTCATCGTGATTTATTTTCGGTTAAACTCAACATCTTTGGAAGCATTGAAAGGCTTGAAGGTTCATTATGGCACAAGATAACAATAATCTAATCTGGATAGATATGGAGATGAGCGGTCTGCTCCCGGATAGCGATGTCATCCTGGAACTCGCGGTCGTCATCACCGATGCGAATCTGGAGATTCTGGCGGAATCTCCAGCGCTTGTGGTGCATCAATCCGATGCTGTGCTGGATGGCATGGATGCCTGGAACAAAGGCACGCATGGTAAATCGGGCCTGATCGACAAGGTCAAGGCCTCGGCACTGAATGAGGCGGCTGCGGAAGCGCAAATGCTGGAATTTCTGAAGGAATGGGTCCCGGCCAACAAGTCGCCGATGTGCGGTAATTCGATCTGCCAGGATCGCCGCTTCATGGCGCGCTATATGCCTGATCTGGAAGCTTATTTTCACTACCGCAATCTGGATGTCAGCGTATTCAAGGAGTTGGCGCGCCGCTGGAAACCCAAGGTGTACGACGGATTCAAGAAGGCGAGCAAGCATACGGCGCTGGCCGATATCCACGAATCGATCGAAGAACTGAAGTACTACCGCGAGCACTTCATCAAGCTGGACTGAGCGCCCGGCTCAGAACCGGTACAAGAGGCCCGCCCGGGCCGAATATCCGTGATAGGTATGCCCCCCCTTGGCGTCAGCGTCGAAATAGCGTGCACTGATGTCGAGGGCCGTGTTGCCGCTGATGGCATGGTTGTAACCTAATTCGAGCGTGTTGGTGACCGCGTCGAACCGGTACGCATTGCGGGATTCCCCATGTTCGGAAAGCGCGGCATCCGGCGTTTGCGCCGAGTAGCGCAAGGGGAGGCCGGAGAGCGAAGACTGCGGCGCAGAGGAAACCTGGTCGCCGAATATCCGGGCTGCCTTGGCGTAAATCGAACCTTGCGGCGTGAGCTGTAAATCCGCGCCGAAATGCCAGCCATGATTGCGCAGATCGTAAACGCGGCTGTCTTCAGCATGGCGGCGTTCCGCCATCCATCCAGCAGTCATGCGCAGCTTGTCCGTAAAGTATTTGCCTATCCCCAGGCCAAGATTGCTGATCCATCCGTCACGTATATCGCTGTCGCGATATTCCAGACGTTCGGCCCCCAGGGAAATATCCATCCACGGTGCCGTGAATCCAGGTAACGGCTGTATGCGGTAGCGTGCCCCGGCACTGGCGGAAAAAAGGCTCAAGTCGTCATAATGGGCTTGTTCGGCGAACTGTATGCCGGCGCGTGCGACGAGTCCGCTATTTGAACTGATGCGCATGCTGCGGCTGATATTTGCGCCGAGGTGGAGTGAAGTGTCTTCCTGTACGTTTTCGCTGTATTCCGAGCGGCCAATATTGCTTTCATGAGCAATCGCCGCTTCCATGCCGATATGGGTTGCATCGGCATGGGCAGCGCCCGCCAGGCAATGGCACCCGAGTACAATTACGCAACCCTGCCAGTTCATGCTTGACACCCCTTTTAATTCAAGAATATAAAGCACTTATCATGACAAAACAATCAGAAGCGTTCGAAGCGCGTCGCGAGTTTTTGATCCGTGCTTTACAGGCCGGAGCATACGCGCTGACAGGGAGCTTGCTAATGCCGAGCTTGGCTCGGGCCGGAGCCTTGGGCAAGGTGCCCCGCCCGATGCCGGAGGGCCGTTCGATCTACGATTTGCGCGGCGAAGTGCTGGTCAACGGCAAGCCAGCCACGATGCAGACCGTGATCGGACATAGCGATCGCATCGAAACCGCGAGAAACGCGCAATTGATCTTCGTCGTCGGCAAGGACGCTTTCGTGATGCGGGAGGGTAGCAAGCTGGAGCTTACGGGCGACGATTCCTTGATGGTTTCCGGTTTGCGGCTTGTGAGCGGCGCGTTATTGTCGGTTTTCGGCAAACAACAGCATCACTTCAGTACGCCAGTTGCCACCATAGGCATCCGTGGGACCGGTTTATACGTCGAGACACAGGAAGATATGTCCTATGTTTGCACTTGTTACGGCACTACCGACATTGCTGCGCTGAATGATCCTTCCAGCCAGGAAACCATCGTTTCCCAACACCATGATGCACCGCGCTACATCCTCGCCGACGGTTCGAGTGGCCAGCGTATTCGCAGCGCTCCCTTCAAGAACCATACCGACGTGGAGCTTGCCTTGATCGAGGCGCTGGTGGGGCGTACGCCGCCTTTCAATCTCTTCGATGAAGGTTACGGCAGCCCGCGTCGCTATTGATCAGTTTTGCAGGGCAAAAAAAAAGGGCGCGAAACGCACCCTCAAGGAGGAGATTTAAGCTTTGGAGAAAAGCTCGCTTATTGCTAAGCAATAGCTGTGCCAAAGCCCTAACGTTCAAATAAGGGAGCGATAGATGCTCAGGTAGTCCTGGGCGCTATGATCCCAGCTCAGATCCACCGACATTCCATTCTGCTGAATCTGGCGCCATTCAGCCTTGTTTTCGTAGCTACGCAGAGCGCGCTGGATGGTAGTCAATAAATCCTTGGCGTTCGGCAGGTCGAAAACGAAGCCATTGGCACTACCATCTGCCAGCGAAGTTGCATGGGCATCATGCACCGAGTCGGCCAGGCCGCCTGTGCGGCGTACAACCGGAGGCGTGCCGTAGCGCAGCCCGTACATCTGGTTGAGCCCGCACGGCTCGAAGCGCGATGGCATGATGAACATATCGACGCCGGCCATGATCTGGTGGGAAAGCGGTTCGTTGTAGCCTATGGTGACGCTCACTTGCTGCGGATATTGCAAGGCGAGTTGCAGAAATCCTTGCTCAAGCGCTTGGTCACCTCCCCCCAGCACGGCGATCTGGCATCCCTGTTCCAGCAGCGGAGAGGCGCATTTCAGGAATAGATCGAGGCCTTTTTGGCTGGTCAGTCGGCTGACTACGCCAAGTAGCGGTACCGCTGCGTCCTGCGCGATACCCAGTCGCTGCTGCAAGGAAAGCTTGACCGCGTCTTTCTTGTCCAGGGTGTCGATGCCGTAGTTATGCGGTAAGTGCGGATCTATCGCCGGGTTCCATTCCTTGATATCGATGCCATTCAGGATGCCGTGGATGTCCCCGCTGCGCGTTGCAAGCAACCCCTGCAATCCAAAGCCGTATTCCGCCGTCTGGATTTCCCGCGCATACGTCGGGCTGACAGTGGCAATGCTGTCCGAGTAAAAGAGACCAGCCTTGAGGAATGAGAGCTGGCCGTAGTACTCGAAACCGTTGATGTTGAAACCTTCGCGCGGTAAACCGAGTCTCTCTACCCATTCGGCGGGGAAATTGCCCTGAAAGGCGAGATTATGGATTCCCAGCACCGATTTGGCGCATGGTGTACCTGAATAGTGCATATAGGCCGGCGTCAGTCCGCCTTGCCAATCGTTGCTGTGGACGATGTCCGGGATCCAGTCAGTCAAGGGGCTGGCCTTGCTGGCCAGTATTGCGGCAATGCGGGAAAGTATGCCGAAACGGGTCGGATTATCTGCCCATTCATGGCCTTTGGTATCAAGGTAGGGGCCGCCGTCACGATCGTACAAGTCAGGATGAACTATCGCAATGACCGGTACGCCGGTATCGGGCATTTCGCCTATCACCAGATTTACGCTGCCTATCATGGGAAGCCATTTGAGTTCCAGCAGGGCGCGCGTATTGCGTAATTTGGACATTACCTGACGATAGCCGGGAATCAACAGGCGGACATCCTCTCCCAGATGCCGGAGAGCGGCTGGCAACGAACCGCTGACATCGGCGAGCCCTCCGGTTTTGATGAGCGGATAGGCTTCTGAAGTAACGTAGAGAATGCGCAACGGATATCTTTCTTTCGGGCATCTGGCACGCATTGCAGCGCGTTCAGACCTTGGCAGTTATCGTCCAAGGGTCAAACCTGTTAGAATAATCGATCAACCTGTCGCGGGCAAGATAACACCTGCGGAATGGAAAAGGAGAATTATCTTGCGAGTAGCAATGATAGGTTTGGGCAAGATGGGCAGCAATATGGCGCGCCGTTTGCGCCGCGCCGGGCATGAGGTAGTGGGCTACAACCTTCACTCGAGCGTCACCCAGCAGCTCGCTGACGAATGCGGTGTTGAAGTTTCGGTTTCGTTGGCCGATATGGTCGAAAAAATGCCTGCGCCGCGCGCAGTATGGCTAATGCTGCCAGCGGGCGAGCCTACGGAAAAAACGCTGGAAGAGTTGCGCAGCCTGTTATCAGCAGGCGATATCGTCATCGAGGGCGGCAACTCCAATTACCAGGAATCGCAGGCGCGAGCGGCAGAAATGAAGACGCTGGGCATCGATTATCTGGATGTCGGTACTGCTGGCGGTATCTGGGGGTTGCAAAACGGATATGCATTGATGGTGGGTGGCGATGCCGCGGCGGTAAAGCGTGTGGAGCCTTTGATGCAGGCCCTGGCGCCATCGCCGGACAAGGGCTGGCTGCATTGCGGTCCGAGCGGCGCGGGTCATTTCGTGAAGATGATTCACAATGGCGTCGAGTACGGCATCATGCAGGTCTATGCCGAAGGCTTTTCGCTGTTAAAGGGGAAGGCCGAGTTCGACTTCGATCTCGCAGCCGTCGCCGGCATGTGGCAGGACGGTAGCGTGATCAGAAGTTGGTTGCTGGAGCTCACCGTGCAGTTTCTGGCGGCAGATCAGCAACTCAACGGGATCGAGCCGTATGTTGCCGATTCCGGCGAAGGGCGATGGACGGTCAACGAATCCATCGCACAGGGAGTGCCCGCACCGGCGATTACCGTGGCGCTGATGACGCGCTTCGCCAGTCAGGGCAAGGATGAATTTGGAAACAAGATGCTGGCCATGATGCGTAAAGGCTTTGGCGGCCATGCAATAAAAGTAAAGTAAGGGACTAATCTAAAAATGAGTAATCAAGACACCATTCCGGGGCCATGCCATTTTGTCATTTTCGGCGCTACCGGAAACCTTGCCACCATCAAGTTATTGCCTTCGCTGTACAACCTGGAGGTGGCTGGGCGCATTCCCGGCGATATGAGCATACTTGCGCTCGGTCGTCAGGAGTATTCGCAGGAATCCTGGCTGGAACACCTCGATAAGGTGCTCCACGATAAATTCGGCGACCGCGTAGATCCCCTGATCGCCGCGCGTTTTGCCAAGCGTTTCTCCTATCTTTCGGGCGACCTGAGGGAACCGGAGTTCTACAAGCATCTGCAAGAAGAGCTTTCCAAGCCCAGGGAAGGCGCATGCAGCAATATCGTGTTCTATCTTTCCATCATTCCGAAGGATTTCAACACTGTCATCAACTACCTGGACGAGTTCGGCTTTTCCAAGCCGCGCGGCCTGCATCGCATCGTGGTCGAGAAGCCTTTTGGCACCGATCTCGAAACGGCGCAGCAACTCAACCGTTCGCTGCACAAGCACTTCGACGAAGAGCAGATCTACCGCATCGATCACTATCTGGGCAAGGAAACCGTGCAAAACCTGCTGGTTTTCCGCTTTGCCAACACCTTGATCGAGCCGATCTGGAACCGCAATTTCATCAATCATGTGCAGATCACCGTGGCCGAAGACCTTGGCATCGGTACGCGTGCTGATTACTACGACAAGTCCGGCGCGCTGCGCGACATGCTGCAGAATCATCTGATGCAGCTGCTGACCGTGGTCGCGATGGAGCCGCCGCCTTCGCTGGAAGCCGATGCCGTGCGCGACGAAAAAGTGAAGGTGCTGAAATCCATGCGCGCGATACCCAAGGAAGCGGTCAATGCTTACGCCTTCCGTGCGCAGTATTCCGCCGGCACCGCCAAAGGGCAGCCGGTGCAGGGTTATCAGGAAGAACAGGGCGTGGAAGAAAATACGGCGACAGAAACATTTGCCGCTGCCAAGTTCTACATCGACAACTGGCGCTGGCGCGGCGTGCCGTTCTATCTTCGTACCGGCAAGCGCCTGGCGAAGACGCAATCCACGATTGCGATCCGCCTGCGCCACCCCCCCCAGCATTTGTTCCACGATACCCCGGTCGAAGAGCTCGAGCCGAATTGGATTCTGCTTTCGCTGCAGCCGACCGAGTCCATGCACATGGAGCTTCATGTCAAGGCGCCCGGCCTCGGCATGGAAACGCGCACGGTGCAATTGAACGCCTCCTACCGCAAGCCGGACGAAATGCCGCTGGAAGCTTATGAAGCATTGATCCTGGATGTGATCGAGGGCGACAAGACCTTGTTCATCCGCTTCGACGAGGTCGAGTGGGCATGGCGCGTGGTGGATCCTATTCTCAAGCACTGGCAGCAGGAGAGGGACTTCATCCATACCTATCCGGCAGGCACCTGGGGTCCGCAGGAGACTAGCCGTCTCTTCGACTGCGAAGACCAGGAATGGCGTAACGAACTGTAGTCAAGAAATTGCACTCCCGGGAAGAGCCGATGCAAGATGCGCGGAATAAGATGTCCGGGACAGTGCAGCCTGTCCGGCAAAAAGTTGAATCCCGCGTAACGCGTAAGCTCTTCTTGTGAAGCCGGTATGAACGCCAGCGGATTTCTTGCAGTAGGCATAGGTGCTGCTACAGGCGCCTGGCTCCGCTGGTGGCTGGGCCTGCTGCTCAATCCGCTGGTCCCGACTCTGCCATTGGGAACGCTGGCTGCCAATCTCGTGGGCGGTTACCTGATGGGCATCGCGATGGGACTTCTGACGCAATATGCCAGCCTTCCGATTGAAATGCGGTTGTTCATCGTGACCGGTTTCCTGGGCGGGCTGACCACGTTCTCAACGTTTTCCGGCGAGGCCGTGACGCTGCTGGCGCGCCAGCAATATGGCTGGGTGGCGGCGCACTTATCCTTGCATCTGCTCGGATCGCTCGCGATGACCGGTCTCGGCATATTCACAGTCAACCTGATCAGGAGCTGACGTGGCGGGTAACTTTCTCAAGCTTTATGTTTCTCAAACAGCCAGGCAAGGCGGCAAGCTGCTCTACGAATGGTTATTGGAGGAAGCGCGAGTTCTAGGTATTCCCGGCGGCTCCGCATTTCGAGCCGTAGCGGGGTTCGGTCGTCATGGGCGAATCCACGAGGAGCATTTTTTTGAACTGGCTGGCGATTTGCCGATGATGGTGGAGTTTTTCGCTGAGGAAGCGGCCATCGAGTCTTTGCTGGCGAAGTTGCAGGCGGAAAAGGTCTCGCTGTTTTATGTTCGCTTTGCTGCCGAAGCAGGCACGACAGCACCGGAGTAATCTATTTTCCGAGGATGACCGCGGAGACTCCCAGCGCTTTCAGTTTTTCCCGGGCCCGATCCGCTTCATCGCGCGATTTGAAGGGGCCGATTTGCACGCGCGTTTCCGTATGCGATGGAATCCCGTGCTGTGCCAGCCTGGCTTGAAGCTGTTTGGCATTATCGATATCGGTGAATACGCCCAATTGCACTTCGAAAGCCTTCGGTTGTAGAGAAACCGGCCGGTTCTGCAAAGCCGGAGCTTGAGCCGGCGATTGAACGGCTGCCGCGCTCATAGCCGGCTTCCCGAGTGTTTGTCCCGCGCTTGCCACATAAGGAGTGGAAAACTTGACCCCTGCGCTTTCTTCGCCCAGACCGGGGTCGCCCGCTGGTTTGCTGCCAGGGGAAGTTGCCGTTTTGGGCAACGTGCCCGGCATGGGTGGCGGGGGAGGCTCTGTCACTGCAACCGTCGATAGCTGAAGTGGGGCAGCCGTGGGGCTTTCATCCGGCATGGCCGAAGACGTTTCCATGTCTTCGCTGGAAATGCTCTCTTGCTCGGCTGCCTGCTCTGTTTCCGGCGCGTCGAGAGCTTGCTCAGGGCGGCGCTGGTTAAGTACGGTCAATATGCCTATGGCGGTCACCAGCAGCGCTGCGGCAACGCCTATCCTTACTTTCGCCCGGTGGCTGTCCTGCTTGCGTTCATCAATGAGGGGAGGTGGCATGGCAGTTTTCTGATAACGTTTTTTGCGGCATCTTAACATGCCGCCGAAATGGCGTAATTAGCCAGGTAAACTATTTGATTTATCTAGCGAATTCGACTAGAATCTCGCGCTCTTCAACCTTGCTGCACCGTTATTCGCATGCGGGCGGCTTTAAACCAAAAGGAGTATCTATGCGACATTATGAAGTTGTATTCATCGTCCATCCGGACCAGAGCGAGCAAGTGCCCGCCATGATCGAGCGCTATCGTGCGCTCGTGACTACCAGCGGCGGTGCAATCCACCGTCTGGAAGACTGGGGCCGTCGCCAACTGTCTTACCCGATCCAGAAAATCCACAAGGCACACTACGTGCTGATGAACATCGAATGCGGCCAGGAAGCCCTGGGCGAACTGGAACACGCATTCAAGTTCAACGACGCCGTGCTGCGCCACCTGATCGTCGCGATGAAGGAAGCCGTTACCGCTCCTTCCCCGATGATGAAGGAAGAAAAGGCCAAGTCCGTCCTGAACAAGGAAGAAGCGCCGGCTGCGGAAGCTGCCGCGGCTTAAGTGATTAGCAACCGGCTGGTGCTGAGCGGGGAAGTGACGGAAGTCGCCGAACTGCGCTACACCCCGGCAGGCATCCCGCTCCTGGCTTTTACCCTCAAGCATGTCTCGCAACAGAACGAGGCAGGCATGAACCGCCAGGTCGAATGCGAAGTTCCCGCCGTAGCAATGGCGAAAATGGCCGAACAGGCCAGGGGAATCCAGATCGGGAGCTGCGCCAGGGTCGCCGGGTTTCTTGCCAAGAGAAGCCTCAACAGCCGCCAGTTGGTACTGCATATAAACGAATTAGAAATTATTGAGAAAGGTTAAATCATGGCACGCGATATGTTCCGCCGCCGCCGTTACTGCCGTTTTTCGGCAGAAGGCATCAAGGAAGTCGACTACAAGGATGTGGACCTGCTGAAGGACTTCATCAACGAAAATGGCAAGATCATTCCTGCACGCATCACGGGCACCAAGGCCCGTTACCAGCGTCAGCTCACCACGGCTATCAAGCGCGCCCGTTTCCTGGCCCTGATGCCTTACTGCGACAAGCACTAAGGAGAGACAGCAATGCAAGTTATTCTTCTGGAAAAAGTCATCAACCTGGGTTCCCTGGGCGATATCGTCAAGGTCAAGGATGGCTACGGCCGTAATTTCCTGATCCCGCAAGGCAAGGCCAAGCGCGCGACCGAAGCCAACAAGGCTGAATTCGCTGCCAAGCGCGCCGAACTGGAAAAGAAGCAAGCCGAGATCCTGGCCACTGCACAAGCCCGCGCTGAAAAGCTGGCTGGCTTCATGCTGCAGATCAGCCAGAAGGCCGGCGTCGACGGCCGTCTTTTCGGTTCCGTGACCAACCACGACATCGCCGAAGCGCTGACCGCGCAAGGCTTTGAAGTGAGCAAGTCTGAAATTCGCATGCCGAACGGTCCGTTGAAGACCATCGGCGATCATCCGGTGAGCGTTGCTCCGCACGCTGACGTGGTGGTGGATATTACTGTTTCCGTGCTCGGCGAAAGCTAAGAGTTCGGTTGCGTACTTCCCAAAAGGGCTGCTTCGGCAGCCCTTTTGTTTTGTGTAACGGATAGGTAACATTCCGGCAATAAAATCGCGTCCATTCAATTCTGGATCGATTACCCCTTGTTCAACAATATCTCCATATCCATCCGCATTTACGGGGCATTTACCATAGTGCTGCTGATTACCGCGCTGGTCGCGGTCACATCCTTTCTGACCATGCAGCACCTTTCAAGCCATACCCAGCAATTGCTCAATACCAAGGTCAGGTTCAGCGCTGCGGTGAATGACATTCAAGCTTATGTCGGTGCGCTGCAGCGTTATGAAAAAGAAGTATTCATCAGCATCGATACCGATGCCGAAATGGTGAGGACGTATCGCGAGCAATGGAATTCCATTCTCCGACAAGCTGAAAAAAGCATCGCGGACGCCAGGCAATATGGCGTCGAAGAAGACGATATTCGGGCTCTGGACGGCTTGAATGCACGCATTGCGGTCTATGCCGCAGGGTTCAAGCGCGTAATGAAGTCATTTGATCATGGGCGGGTGACGACGGCAGTCGAGGCCAACGAAAAAATGGCAATCAATCAGATTGCTACGGCCGAGATGGAGAGCGAAATGGTTGCCGTCAGGGGCAAGGCTAAAAAAACCGTGGAGGCCCTGGCTATTCAGCTTGCAAAAATGCAGCAGCAAGCCACCATGGTGCTGGTCTCGACTTGCGCGGTGGCCATGGTTTGCATTCTGTTGCTGGCCTGGGGCGTGAGCCGCTCCATCATTCTGCCCTTGGCTCAAGCCGAGAAGGCGGCAAACACCATCGCAACCAGCGGTGACCTGACTGTTCCCATACCCGCTTGTGGAAAGAATGAAATCGGACGCACGGTCGAGGCTTTTGGCCGAATGGCGGCGGCGGTCAAGACCATCTTGCAGGAAGCGATCCAGGCATCGGAGCAGTGCGCTCGCTTGGGCGGCGGAGTAACGGAAATGTCGGTGAAGGTGGCGCAAGCCTCGGCGGAGCAGGCAAAGGACACCGGCGGTATTGCCCAATCCGTACAGGCAATGACGACCAACATAGCCCTGGTTTCCGAGCATGCCGAGCATGTAGGGGAAGCCATTTTCCAGAGTCGGGAGACCGCGGAAAAAGGGGTGGTCCTGGCTGAGCGGGTGACAACCGAGGTGAAGCACGTGGCGGAGGTGATTGAAAATGCGAGCCAGGTTATTCATTTTCTGAATACTCGTTCGGGGGAAATCGGCGGCATTGCAGAGGTCATTCGCGAAATCGCGGACCAGACCAATTTGCTGGCGCTTAACGCGGCCATAGAAGCGGCGCGGGCAGGCGAGGCAGGCCGAGGGTTTGCCGTGGTAGCGGATGAAGTCCGGCGGCTGGCGGAGCGTACCTCCAACTCCACCGAGGAAATCAGCGGCGTCATCGATAGTGTGCGCAAGGAAACGCTTCTTGCCAACGCAGCGATTGCAGCAGCTGGGGTCAGCATCGAACATGGCGTATTGCACGCCCACCAACTGCAGGAAGCATTGGCAGGAATCGGTGAAGAAAGCAGGCACGCTGCCCTGGAAATGGAAAAGCTTGTTTCCAGTATTCGCGAGCAACGTCATGCCAGTACGGAAATCGCTACGGGTGTGGAGCGCATTGCCCGAACTGGCGAGGAAAACAGAATCACGACCGATGCTTCGCAGCAGGTTGCTGCCGAGTTGGGGGAGGTGTCGAGCAAGCTCAGCCTGATCGTCCGGCGCTTTCAAATCTGAACAACTTTTAAGGTAAGAAGGCTGCGGGTAACCCTTTATCGAAGGCTAAGCCCGCTGACCTTGCAGGTTTTCACCTGCTATAATCCGGCATGGCTGACGACTCCCTTGCATCGCTTAAACTTCCCCCCCATTCGGTCGAGGCCGAGCAGTCGGTGCTGGGCGGGCTGCTCCTCGAAAACGAGGCGCTCGACAAGATTGCCGACCTGATTTCCTCCAGCGATTTCTATCGCCACGATCACCGCGTTATTTACGAACACATCAGCCGGCTGATCGAGCATAGCAAGCCTGCCGATATCGTCACAGTCGCCGAATCGCTCGAAAGCACGGCGGAGCTTTCGGGAGTAGGCGGCATTTCCTATCTCGGTGCGCTGGCGCAGAACACTCCTTCCGCTGCGAATATCCGCCGCTATGCTGAAATCGTGCGCGAACGCGCTGTCATGCGCAGCCTGGTGATGGTGGGTTCCGGCATCGCCGAAAGTGCGTTCAATCCGCAAGGCAGAGATGCCGCGCAATTGCTGGACGAGGCAGAAGCCAGGATTTTCGAGATTGCGGAAGGCGGCAAGCGCAGTACGCAAGGCTTTATCGATATCAAGACGTTGTTGCCGCAGGTTGCCGACCGTATCGATCAGCTATTCCAGCGCGACAATGCCAGCGATGTCACCGGCATCCCGACAGGATTCGCCGATCTGGATTCGATGACTTCCGGACTGCAGCCCGGCGATCTGGTAATCGTGGCCGGGCGCCCTTCCATGGGCAAGACCGCTTTCTCGCTGAATATCGCCGAAAACGTGGCGCTGGATACCGGATTGCCAGTGGCGGTGTTCTCCATGGAAATGGGCGCGACCCAGCTCGCGATGCGGATGATCGGTTCGGTCGGCCGGCTGGACCAGCACCGCATGCGCACCGGGCGGCTGGAAGACGAGGATTGGGTGCGATTGACCACGGCGCTCGGCAAGCTCAACGACGCGCCCATGTTCATCGATGAAAGTGCCGGGCTCAACGCACTCGAAGTACGCGCGCGCGCCCGTCGTTTACACCGTCAATGCGGCAAGCTGGGCTTGATCGTCATCGACTATTTGCAGCTGATGTCCGCCACGCGCACAGGCGAGAACCGGGCGACCGAGATTTCTGAAATATCCCGCGCACTCAAGTCCTTGGCGAAGGAACTTGATGTGCCAGTAGTGGCGCTGTCACAGCTCAACCGCGGCCTGGAGCAGCGCCCGAACAAGCGTCCGGTGATGTCCGATTTGCGCGAATCCGGTGCTATCGAACAGGACGCCGACGTGATCCTCTTTATCTACCGCGACCAGGTCTACAACCCGGACAGTCCTGACAAGGGCACGGCGGAAATCATCATCGGCAAGCAGCGTAACGGCCCTATCGGCACCATACGGCTCACCTTCCTCGGCGAGCACACGCGCTTCGAAAACTTCGCCGGCGGCGGCAACTACGGCAGCGATTATTAATCCGAGATACGCCAGGACATGACGCGTCCCATTCTCGCTACCATCCATACCGACGCGCTGCGTCACAATCTTGCCCTGGTAAAGCGGCATGCCCCGCAATCGAAAATCATGGCGGTCATCAAGGCGCATGGCTACGGCCATGGCCTGCTGCGTGCAGCTGCGGCATTGAAGGAGGCCGATGGCTACGCCGTATTGAACATTTCCGAAGGCATCGCCTTGCGCGAGGCGGGGTACGACCAGACCATACTGCTGCTGGAAGGGTTGTTCGATAGCGAAGAGCTGGCGATTGCCAGCCGCCACCGGATAGCTGCGGTAGTACATTGCGAACCGCAATTGACCATGCTGGAAGCGGCGCACGGCTTGTCACCCATCGACGTTTTTCTCAAGATCAATACCGGCATGAACCGGCTAGGCGTTGCTCCGGAAAGGTTCCAGGACTTTTGCGCACGCCTCGATGCCTGCCATTCAGTGGGCCGGATTACCTTGATGACCCACTTTGCCACGGCCGACGAACCGCCCGGCATTGCAAGCCAATTCGAACTGTTCGACCGGCTGACGCGCGGCCACGCTTTGCCCAGGACCATGGCCAATTCCGCTGCCATCCTGCGTTTTCCGCAGACCCATACCGAATGGGTACGGCCCGGCATCATGTTGTATGGCGCTACGCCGTTTGCCGATCAATCCGCCGAAGCGCTTGGCCTCGAGCCCGCGATGTTACTTTCCAGCGAAATCATAGGCGTACAAACCCTGAAGCCGGGCGATGGGGTGGGATATGGGCGGCAGTTTGTAGCGGAAAAGGAAACGCGCGTGGGGGTGGTTGCCTGCGGCTATGCGGATGGCTATCCGCGACATGCACCCAATGGCACGCCTATCGCTGTGGAAGGTAAGCTGACACGGACCATAGGCCGCGTCTCCATGGACATGCTGTATGTCGATCTCAGCGCAATTCCGGAAGCCGGCATTGGTAGTCCAGTGGAGCTGTGGGGTACCCAGGTGCCGGTAGATGCGGTGGCCGCTGCGTCGGGGACGGTAGGCTACGAACTGCTGTGCGCGCTGGCGCCGCGCGTGCCAGTGATGGAGAAATAAGGGCGGCGATTACGCTGCCCCCTTATTCGACCTTGACGCGGTAGCCCTGCGGCTTGCCGGCCGTGCGTTTGGGCAGCTCGATGCGCAGCACGCCATTCTTGTACGAGGCGCGCGCCTCTTCATCCTTGACCGGGCAAGGTAGCGGAATCCTTCGGTGGAAGCTGCCATAAGCGCATTGCAGCACACGCCAGCGCCCTTGGGTATTCTCGCGCTCGAAGCGCTTTTCGCCTGAAATCACCAGCTGGTCATCGCGGATCTCGATATTCAGTTCGTCCTTCTCCATCCCGGGAATTTCCACCCGTGCGATGAGGCGGCTCTCATCCTCGAACAAATCGCCGCCAAGCATGGCCCAACTGCGGGAAGGCAGGAAATGGTCGTCATCGATTTCGTTTGCCTGCGGCAGGTTGGTACTGGTGTCGGGCACAAAGCGGGTGAGGGCGTTCGCGGCAGACTCCCACAAATGCCGCCAGCCTTCGGTGACGTTGTTCCAGAAGGATCCGAATTGGTCCCTGATGTTATTCAGATTCATAGTAGCCTCCTGTCTTGAAAAAGAGCCTCGCCCCCAGGCGAGAGCGAGGCTCGGTTGCCTTAGTAGTCCATGTCAGGCATGGCCGGCGCAGCGGCCTTTTCGTCCTTCGGCGCTTCCACCACCGTGGCGTCGGTAGTGAGGATCAATCCGGCGATAGACGAGGCGTTCTGCAGCGCGGAACGCGTGACCTTGGTCGGGTCGACCACACCGATTTCCACCAGATCGCCATACTCGTCGGTCGCGGCGTTGTAGCCGAAATTGCCCTTGCCCTCGACCACGCGTGCGACCACCACGGAAGGCTCATGGCCGGCATTGGAGACGATGGCGCGCAACGGTTCTTCCAATGCGCGCAGCACGATCTTGATGCCGGCGTCCTGATCCGGATTGTCGCCCTTGATGGTGCCGGCGGCAGCTCGGGCACGCAGCAGCGCGACACCGCCGCCCGGGACGATGCCTTCCTCGACGGCGGCACGGGTGGCGTGCAAGGCATCCTCCACGCGCGCCTTCTTCTCCTTCATCTCGACCTCGGTCGCCGCGCCGACCTTGATTACCGCTACGCCGCCAGCCAGCTTGGCCACGCGTTCCTGCAGCTTTTCGCGATCGTAATCGCTGGTCGACTCCTCGATCTGGGCCTGGATAGCCTTGACGCGCGCCTTGATCCTGTCCTGGTCGCCGGCGCCGTCGATGATGATGGTATTTTCCTTCTGCACTTCGACGCGCTTGGCCTGGCCGAGGTCTTCCAAACCAGCTTTTTCAAGCTGCTTGCCGGTTTCCTCGGAAATGAGCGTGGCGCCGGTGAGGATGGCGATATCTTCCAGCATGGCCTTGCGGCGGTCGCCGAAGCCGGGTGCCTTGACGGCGGCTACCTTCAATACACCCCGGACGCTGTTGACCACCAGGGTCGCCAGCGCTTCGCCGTCGATATCCTCGGCGATGATCAGCAGGGGCTTGCCGGCCTTGGCGGCGTTCTCGAGCACCGGCAGCAGGTCGCGGATGCTGGAGATCTTCTTGTCGTGCAGCAGGATGAGCGGATCTTCCAGCACGGCGGTCTGCTTGTCGGGGTTGTTGATGAAGTAGGGCGACAGGTAACCGCGGTCAAACTGCATGCCTTCGACGACTTCCAGCTCGTTCTGCAGCGATTTTCCATCCTCGACGGTGATCACGCCTTCCTTGCCCACCTTGTCCATCGCATCGGCGATGATCTGGCCGATGGAAGCGTCGGAATTGGCGGAAATCGTGCCGACCTGGGCGATTTCCTTGCCGGTGGTGACCGGCTTGGAAATCTTCTTCAGCTCTTCGATGATGGCGGCCACGGCCTTGTCGATGCCGCGCTTGAGGTCCATCGGGTTCATGCCGGCGGCCACATATTTCATGCCTTCCTGCACGATGGCCTGGGCCAGCACGGTGGCGGTGGTGGTGCCGTCGCCGGCGACGTCCGCCGTCTTGGAAGCGACTTCCTTGACCATCTGGGCACCCATGTTCTCGAATTTGTCCTTCAGCTCAATTTCCTTGGCGACCGAAACACCGTCCTTGGTGATCAGCGGCGCGCCGAAACTGCGCTCCAGCAGGACGTTGCGACCCTTGGGGCCCAGCGTTACCTTGACGGCATTGGCCAGGATGTTCACGCCATTGGCGATGCGCGTACGCGCGCTGTCGTGGAATTTGACTTCTTTAGCAGCCATTTTTTCTCAACTCCTATTCGTAACGGTAAGAATCAAGCAGCTTTCCTGAGGTCGGCTTGCCCGCCTTCGACGATGCCCATGACATCGTCCTCGCGCATGACAAGGAGTTCCTCGCCATCGACCTTGACGGTCTGGCCGGCATACTTGCCGAACAGCACCTGGTCGCCGACCTTGACCTCCAGGGCCCGCACGGTGCCATCCTGCAGCAACTTGCCGCTGCCGACGGCCACCACTTCGCCGTGCTCCGGTTTTTCGGCGGCAGTGTCGGGGATCACGATGCCGGAAGCCGTCTTGCGCTGCTGTTCGACTCGCTTGATGACGACCCGGTCATAGAGGGGACGAATATGCATATCAATCTCCTGAATAAACGGTTAATCAATAGATTTGGATTGAGCCAGCTGCGAGGTTGAGGAGTCGAAACGCCTTACGCTGCGCAGCGGCTCAAGGTCGGCAGAGCTGCCGACGACGAAAAAATAGGGTTGCTTTCCAGGTTTTCAAGAGGGTGCCAGAAAAAATTTGTGCAGCCTTCATAAGCGGATGATGCGGTTGACTTTTCCCAGTCGGTACACGGTGCGGAATGCCTTGCCCCTTTTGGCGGAAGCCGCTACCGGCAACACCGGGCAGGGCGGCTGCCGCGTACCGTCGGGCAAGAGGGTGTCGTCCTCGGATATGTGCTGCCAGACGCCGCCCCTTACCGGCCGGAACTGCCAGCGTATATAGCCGACATTGGCGCCGAGATACATGAGTTCGGTGCGATCCGGTGCGTCGGACACCAGATGCGGCGTCCCACCCCTTTCCTGCGGATGTTCCCCGAAGGCCTGCATGCACTCCATGGTTTCCTGCTGGGATGCGCAGATATCGTTGCAAGCCCTCTTTTCTTCGCGGGCGATATCCCATGCACCCAATCGCCAGGCGGCATCGAGCAAGGCGGACTCGACTGTTTCCAGCGAAGACCAGCGGTCATTGAGTTGAAGGGCCGAGCCCGGCACGGGATGCAGCGTCGAGCATCGTGATGGCAAGCCATACGTGAGTTCACGCCTGAAACCATGCCAATGCAACATCAACAGCAAGGGCGTGTCCATGCGCGGAACTGCGGTCAGCGTCACGGCGTAAAGAGGCAAGCCGATCGTGGCGATCTGATCGGTGATTTTATCCAGTATATGCATGCAACCTCCTGAATAACGAAAGCCGACAGGCTTAATTTAACAGACACAACCGCGACCGCAAAGTTTATGGACGGGCGGCTTCCGGGCTTGTTTGCCGCTTATTGAAATCCTTCCTGGAACCCCTTTGATCATGCCGTCTACAGTGGCAATAGGATGACGAGATGGACGTCGCCTTGATGCTGCTGCCGTGATTACATTGGTCGTTTTTGACCTTGTCCTCGGCATTACTTACTGGCTGATAAGGGAACGTGACGACAGGGCTGAATAAAAATTGAGCGTGAATCACGCCAGGGTTCTTTATACTCTCGGCTGCACCCATCCTCATTTCAAGCTCATGGCTAAATCGAAAACTGTCTATACCTGTACCGAATGCGGCGGCCAGGCGCCCAAGTGGCAAGGCCAGTGCCCCAGCTGCAATGCTTGGAATACGCTGGTGGAGACCGTGGCCGAAACTTCTTCGGCGAGCCGCTTCGCCTCGCTGGCGCAAACCGCCGGCCTGCAGAAGCTGGCCGAGGTGGAAGCGGCCGAAGTGCCGCGACATCCGACCGGCATCGTCGAGTTCGACCGGGTATTGGGCGGCGGGCTGGTGCCAGGCGGTGTGGTGCTGATCGGCGGCGATCCGGGGATAGGTAAATCGACACTTTTGCTGCAGACCCTGTGTCATATCGGCGGCAGGCAGCGGGTGGTCTACGTCAGCGGTGAGGAGTCCCCGCAGCAGATCGCGATGCGCGCGAGACGCCTCGGGCTCGATGCGAGTTCGGTCGAATTGCTGGCGGAAATCAACCTGGAAAAGATCGTCGCCATCCTGCAATCGCACAAGCCGGACGTGGCGGTGATCGACTCCATCCAGACGCTGTATTCGGAAGCGCTGCAATCCGCGCCTGGCTCCGTGGCGCAGGTGCGCGAATGCTCGGCGCAATTGACGCGGCTGGCCAAACAGCTCGGCATTACCGTCATCCTCGTCGGCCACGTGACCAAGGAGGGCTCGCTCGCCGGGCCGCGCGTGCTGGAACATATTGTCGATACCGTGTTGTATTTCGAGGGCGATCCCAATTCCAGTTTCCGCCTGGTGCGCGCCTTCAAGAACCGCTTCGGCGCGGTCAACGAACTGGGCGTGTTCGCGATGACGGAAAAAGGCTTGCGCGAAGTCAGTAATCCGTCCGCCCTGTTCCTGTCGCATCACACCGAACAGGTAGCCGGTTCGTGCATCACGGTGACGCAGGAAGGCACGCGGCCGTTGCTGGTCGAAGTGCAGGCGCTGGTGGACGAAGCGCATGCACCCAATCCCAAGCGTTTATGCGTCGGCCTGGAGCAGAACCGGCTGGCCATGCTGCTCGCCGTTCTGCACCGCCATGCCGGCGTCGCCTGTTTCGATCAGGATGTCTTCATCAACGCGGTGGGCGGAGTCCGCATCGGAGAGCCGGCAGCCGATCTGGCTGTGCTTTTGGCTATCGTTTCATCATTAAAAAACAAACCGTTGCCGGATAAACTTATTGTATTCGGAGAGGTTGGGCTGGCAGGAGAAGTGCGGCCGGTTCAGCGCGGACAGGAACGGTTGAAGGAAGCCGCCAAACTGGGATTCACGCATGCCATTGTCCCCAAGGCCAACCAGCCCAAGCAGGCGCTCAAGGATATCGAGGTGTACGGCGTGGACCGCCTGGAACAGGCGCTGGCGCGATTGCGCGACAACTAAAGCAGTTCGATACCGAAGCGGCGCAGCGCCAATGCCCAGAGGGCAAAGCACGCAAGCGTCAGCAGCACGCAGGCAAGCAGGGTCGGCCAGAAGCCGATGCGCGGCAGCAGCATCGGAAATGCCAGGAACATCGGCAGCGTCGGAATGACGTACCAGAAGGTATACCAGGCGTGATTCGCGATCTTTTCCGCCGGCTGGTTCTCCGCATACAGCCAGATCAGCGCCAACAATGTCACCAGCGGCAGCGCCGCGATCAAACCGCCCAGCTTGTCACTGCGCTTGGCGATTTCGGAAACCAGGACCACCACGCCTGCCGTCAGCAGATATTTGGTGATGAGCCAGCTCATTGCGGGGCCTTCTGCGCTTCGAACGTCTGTCCGCTGACTCCGGCGCTATCGTTGCCCATCAGGTAGAGATACAAGGGCATGATCGTTTCGGGCAGCGGCAGGTTCGCGTGCAGTTCGCCCGGATGGGACAGCTTGCGTTGCGGACATTGCACCGGGCCGGGGATAACCGTGTTGATGCGCAGGTTGGGAAAGGTTTCCATTTCCAGCGCCCATATCTTCACCAGCGTTTCCATAGCGCTGAGGGAAACCGCATGTGCCCCCCAGTACGCGGCAGGGTGATGAGCGGCCGTCGTCGAAGTCATGATGACGGAGGCATCCGGCGCGCGCTTCAGCAGGGGCAGACAGGCCTTGGTCAGTGCGAATGGCGCGACCAAATTGGTCTGCAGCATGCCGGTAAACTGTTCGGAGGTTTGGATCTCGAGCGGACTCAGGTTATCGAAGCGACTGGCATTATGCAGGATGCCGTCCAGGCGTCCGAGCTGCTGGTGGATGCCTTCCGCCAGCCCCTGGAATGCCTCTTCGCCGGCCTTTTCCAGGTTCAGCGGGAATATCAGTGGCTGCGGGCCGCCCGCGCCTTCGATCTCGTCGTAGACCGCTTCCAGCTTCTTTACCTTGCGTCCCAGCAATATCACGGCCGCGCCTTGCGCCGCGAAAGCGAGAGCGGCAGCACGGCCGATACCCTGGCCCGCGCCGGTGACAAGTATCACGCGGCCTTGCAGATGGTGGGGAGGTGACTGGTAGTTCATTGCGCGATCCGTGTCGGTAAAGCGCGCATTTTAACGGAAGCGGGCGTCAGACGCTGAGCGTGTTGCCCGTGGAGAAGATGATCGGGCTGTTGCCGGGAAGCAGCCATTCGATGAAAAAGCTGAAGGCGGCGATGAAGATGCTGGCGAAAAAGGCGGTCCAGAAACCGGATACCTTGAAACCTTTGACCAGCGCCGCGACCAGCATGATCATCAAGGCATTGATCACGAGCAGGAACAGGCCGAAAGTCAGCAGCGTGAGCGGCAAGGTCAGGAAGACCAGGATGGGACGCAGGATGGCATTGGCGAAGCCCAGCATCAACGCTGAGACCAGCAGCGAGGATTTGCTGGAAAAGGTAAGGCCATTGAATATATAGCTGGCGACCCAGAGTGCCAGGCTCATTACGCCCCAATGGATCAGGAAATCATACAAGTGCGCTGTCATGGCCCAAGCATAGCAGAAATGCGGGTTTAAGACAGAATCAGCCGCGCGCAGCGGATGCCGCTTCTCACGGCACCTTCTATCGTGGCTGGATAATCGCCGGCGGTGTAATCCCCGGCCAGGTAGAAATTGGCCAGGGGAGTGCGCTGGTCAGGACGCTCCAGGTCCGGCAGACAGGAGAAGGTAGCGCGTTTTTCCGCGATAACCTTGGACCACAGGGGTGCGGGCAGCTCCGGGAACGCGTTCGAAAGTTCGCGGATCACGTTTTCCGCCAGGACTTCCTGAGTCAATTGCTGATGCGCGCCCTCGGCACTGATGACGACCGCCAGCAGGCCCGCCTGACCGTCGAGGCTGCCGCGATCCAGCACCCATTGCGCATTCCCGCCGCCGAGGCCGAGCATGGGAAAGGGCAGGCGCACCGAATCCGGATACTGCACGTATACCGAATAAATCGGCTGATAAGTGTACGCTTCGCACTGCTGTACGGCCGCCGCCAGCGGCGGTAGCTGCGCACCAAGTTCAGCCACCCGGAAAGGCGCTACCGCCGCGATGACGTGGCTGAATACTTCCTTTTCTTTTCCATAACTTAAATAAAACTCTTCACCTTGAGTCTCTACCGAGACGACTGCCGTTCCGAGACGAATTTCGCCGCCCCGTGACTGGATATAGCGCCCCAGCGGCTCCGCGAGCAACGAGGACAGGTCTAGGCGCGGCAGTAGCAGATGGCTGTCGTTTTTCGTTTTAGAGAAGCTGTCTCTCAGCACGTTGAGAAATACCTGGGCGCTGGCCTGCGACAGCGGAGTATTGAGCGCCGCCAGACACAAGGGTTCCCATAACCAGCGTATGACGCGCTCGGGCTGATGGTGGCGTGCCAGGAGATCGCTTAGCGGCTCGTCTTGTGCCAAACGGAATCCGCTTAGCCGCAAAGCTGTCATGAAGCGCAGCGCGGCCCATCGCTCCCGTAGAGTCAGGCCCTCGGCACGCAGCAGGGCGGCCAGGATGTGCAGGGGTGCCGGAAGGCGGGTGGACGCGCGCAAACGAAACTGGTGATGCTGGATCAGCTCCAGCGGCAAGCGCATCAATGCCGTTGCCTCATCCACGCCTGCCAGGCGCATTAAACGCAATGTATCGCGGTAGGCGCCGATCAGGATGTGCTGGCCGTTATCCAGCCGCCTGCCTTTCCAATTGAGGCCGCGCGCCCGTCCGCCCAACTGCTTGGCGGCCTCGAAGACCGTCACCGGAACGCCTTGTTCGGCCAGCGTGGCCGCTGCTGCGAGTCCGGCACAGCCGCCGCCGATGACGGCTACGCGCAAGGCGCCATGCCTTGGGTGGAGGCTAGTTCCTGAGCCATGTCTTCCATGCCAGCCACAGCTTGCGCAACGGAGTCAGCGAAACGCGCTGGTTGAGCACTTTCTCGCAGCCGCCCTGGCGGATTTCTTCAAGTAGTGTGCGATAGATGCCCGCCATGACCAGGCCGGTGCGCTGGTCGCGGCGGTCGACTTCAGGCAGTTGCTCGAACGCTCGGCGGTAATATTCCTCGGCGCGTTCAATCTGAAATTCCAGCAAGCGGCGCACCTGATCGCTCTCACGCCCTTGCAGGATGTCGGCTTCGCTGACGCCGTGCTGCGCCATTTCGTCCAGCGGCAGGTAAATGCGGCCACGCCGTGCGTCTTCGCCCACGTCGCGCACGATGTTGGTTAACTGGAAGGCGAGCCCGAGGTCATGCGCGTACTTGAGAGTGCTGCGGTCGCGATAGCCGAAGATGGACGCGGAAAGCAGCCCCACCACGCTGGCGACGCGGTAGCAATAAAGATGCAGCTCCTTGAAATCGCGGTAGCGGTTCTGGTCAAGATCCATTTCCATGCCGTCGATGATTTCCTGGAAATGCTCCTCGGCGAGATTGTAGCCGCGCACGGCATCGGCCAGCGCCTGCGTTACCGGATGTTGCGGATGGCCGGCATACAGGTTGGCGATTTCGGTGCGCCACCACGCCAGCTTGGTCCGGGCGATGGCGGCATCGGTACATTCGTCCGCGACATCGTCCACCTCGCGGCAAAAGGCGTACAGCGCGGTGATGGCCTGGCGCTTGGGCTTGGGCAGGAAAAGGAAGCTGTAATAGAAGCTGGAGCCGCTGGCGGCGGCTTTCTGCTGGCAGTAGTCGTGCGGGTCCATTATTTGGCCCTGACCGCGCGGTAAAGCATGTACCCCCAGTCGCGCGGGGTGAGCGAGGGGCGATGGTTGAACATGTCGCCCTTGTGCTTGTGCAGCTTGCTCAGAATGCGTTCGCCACCGGCGATGATGGTACGCATTTCCATGCCGATGCGCCCCTTGAGCGCCAAGCCCAGCGGTGCGCCCGATTGCAGCAGCTTGCGCGCGCGTTCGATTTCAAACTGCATGAAGTTCCACCACATGCCGTCCGGATCGCAGGCGGCGATCTGGGCTTCCTTGATGCGGTATTTGCGCAGTTCGTCGAGAGGGAAATAGATACGGTCCTTGCGATAATCGATCTCAACATCCTGCAGGAAGTTGATGATTTGTAAGGCGGAACAGATTGCATCCGAATAGCCGATATTGCGCGGCGTGGCTTCGCCGTACAAATGCAGCAGCAGCCGGCCGATCGGGTTGGCGGAACGGCGGCAGTAATCCATGACCTCGCCGAAGTTTTCGTAGCGCGTCTTGACGACATCCTGGCTGAAGGCATCGAGGAGGTCGTAAAACGGCTGCAAGGGCAGGCCGTGGCTGTCGATCATCGCCCACAGGGTACGAAAGAATTCCGATTCCGGGAGGGCGCCCGCGGCGATGCGGTCGAGCTCCTTGCGGAAACCATCGAGCAGGGCCAGACGTGCTGCCGGCGCCAGGTCCCCTTCATCGGCAAAATCGTCGGCCTGACGCGCAAAAGAATAGATCAGCCCGATGGGTCTACGCAGGCGCATCGGCAGCAGAACCGAGGCGACCGGGAAGTTTTCGTAATGGGTATTGGCGAGCTTGAGGCTGTCGCGGGTCACGGCGTGATTCATAGGCGGCAGTATGCCATAACCCATCTTCACTCCGCAGGGCTTTGCGTTACAATCCGGTGAAAACAGACCATTAGGAATTCTATGCTCGGCATCATCGGCGGCACTGGCCTCACGCAACTTGCGAACCTCGAAATCACTCACCGCCAGGTCATCCGCACCCCTTATGGGGAACCGTCCGGCCCCCTCACGTTCGGCAACATCAACAACCACAAGGTGGTGTTCCTCGCACGGCATGGCTACGGGCACAATATCCCGCCGCATCTGGTGAATTACCGCGCCAACATGTGGGCGTTGTATTCCGAGGGCGTAGTCGATGTGGTGTCGGTGGCGACGGTCGGGGGCATCCACCCGGAACTTACTCCGGGCTCCATCGTAATCCCCAACCAGATCATCGATTATACGCACGGCCGCAAAATGACGTTCCACGACATGATCGACAAGCCGGTGACGCATATCGATTTCACCGAGCCATACTGCCCCAAGATGCGCGCCCTGTGCATGCAGGCGGCAACGGCAGCGGACGAGAGTTTCATCGATGGAGGCGTGTATGCGGCAGTGCAGGGGCCGCGCCTGGAAACGGCAGCAGAAATCAACCGCCTGGAACGCGATGGCGCGACGATGGTAGGCATGACCGGTATGCCGGAAGCCGCATTGGCACGCGAGCTCGAAATCAGCTACGCAGCGGTCGGCGTGGTCGCCAATCATGCCGCCGGGCGGGGCACCAGTGCCGAAGGCATCCATTACGAAGCGATCGGCAATGTACTGAACGCCACCATGCATCGCGTACGCAAAATTCTGGAACATTTGGTCGAGATTCATGCCGAATAGATGTGGCATAAACATCCATTAGGCAAGGAACCGTAATGGCCGTCAAAGCTGTACTCAAAATGGGCGATCCGCTGCTGTTGCAACGAGCGGCAGAGGTGGAGCGTTTCGATACCCCCGAACTGCACAACCTGATCCAGGACATGCATGACACCATGGCAGCCATGGATGGCGCCGGCATCGCGGCACCGCAGATTGGCGTAAGCTTGCGCGTGGTGATTTTCGGCGTGGGCAGCAATCCGCGCTATCCCGATGCCGAGCAGGTACCTTACACCGTGCTCATCAATCCGGTGATTACGCCGCTGGGCGATGATATGGAGGAAGGCTGGGAAGGCTGCCTCTCCGTTCCCGGCATGCGCGGCATTGTGCCGCGCCATGCGCGCATTCACTACACCGGCTTCGATCAGTCCGGCAAACCCATCGACCGCATCGCCAGCGGTTTTCACGCGCGCGTTGTGCAACATGAATGCGATCATCTGGACGGCATTCTCTATCCGATGCGCATCCAGGATTTACGTACCTTCGGCTATACCGATGTCTTATTCCCGGGGCAGGACATACAGGACGATTGACCGGCCTGTGATAAAATTGCGGCCGCTCGAGTAGGGCATCTGGCAATCGTAGCCAGTTGCCGGGCAGCAGCAAACTGGAAGCGTGGCCGAGTGGTTTAAGGCAGCGGTCTTGAAAACCGCCGAGGGTTTATGCCCTCCGTGAGTTCGAATCTCACCGCTTCCGCCAATTCCTGAGTAAACAAGCGCCATTTAGGTATTTTCGTTCCGCCTTCAAACTCGATAATCCAGAATCTGTGACTGAAGGGGCGGCGAAGGTGATGCAGTTAAATTCCCCTAAAGTCTCTTCTGATGCTTCCGTTAAAGCTGTAAAGGCGGTCGATTTAAGCAGCAAAAGCCTTGATTGTGATTAGATACAGGAGATCGACATGATTCCTGCACGGGGCATTGCCATCACGAAAGCCGCCATCATCGTCCATAGCGATCGCGGCTGCGACGCATCCGCAGCAGCTAAAGCGGCTACACTGCCTGCGAATGAACCGCTCCGCGTCGCAGCGAGTTATGGCAAAGCTTGACCCTCATGGATACGACGCGCAACTGACAGCCTACCGCTGCCTGCTGGATAATGCGCGAGCCATGCTGCAGGCGGCGCGTAAAGAAAGGTGGGATGATCTCTCCATTCTGGATGCGGAGAGGCAGGAATGCTTCGCCAAGGTGGTTGAGGTCGACCTGGTATCGACCAAGCCGGCAAATATCGCCGCCTGTACTGAATTAATACAAAGCATTCTTGAATGTGATGAGCAGACCAAGGCGCTAGTTAAGGCATGGCAATCCGAAATGGCCGAGGTACTGGATACTATGGACAATTCCCGGAAACTTGCAGATGCTTACCGCAGCGGCTGAACCAAAGACGGAGTTAACAGTTTGGGCCGCAACCGACCCGGTGGATTCGATCCATCCGTACAATATTCCCATCCATCCGTTCCAGCATCCCCCAGCCAAAGATAATTTCCAGAAATCGCGACGTCAGCGTAAGGAGAACAGGCCCGAGCCGCCTGAAACCATGCCTTCTGGCGAAGGCGAGGGACACGTCGACGATTATGCGTGATGTGATAAGCTACCTCGGAGCTGCCGGATAATTCTTTTGTCCGGCCTGAATAGTATTCAGAAACCGACTGTCGCAGAGTTAATTGAGAAGATATCGTGGAAAGCATAGTCATTACCTGGCGCGAGCTGCTGATTGTCGTCGCGCTGATTCTTGCGGTTTATATTGCGGAAATGCTATTGCTCATGCGTACCGGTGGCGGCGTCCTGCGGAAACGTCGAGGCCCGGAACCCGCCAGGAATGAATCCGATGCTGAGCTGCGCAATGAAATCGCCAGCCTGGGCAATCGCATAGCGTCGCTGGAGAAATACGTCCAGCAGTTGCAAGCCGAAAGTGCACCCGAATCGACGCCGTATAACCGCGCTATTCAGTTGGCCCGCCAAGGCCGCGATGCATCGCGTATTTCGGAAAGCTGCGGCATCTCCCGGGGAGAAGCTGAATTGATCGTTTCCATGCACGGACCGCGTGATGATACATAACGACATCCAGAATCAGCTGCAATTGCTGATCAAGACCTCGGCGCCGCCGCTGATCGAGGTTGCGCAGCATACGCTCGAGACACCGCAATGGACGCCTGGACAGCGTTTACCTGCGCACGTGCTCGCCAGCTTGCCGAACGGCAGGTTTCAGGTGATGGTCGGCGACCAGACGCTCGATCTCAATCTTCCTGGCAGCACCCAAACCGGCGATACGCTAGAGCTGACTTATCTGTCTTCCAGCCCGCGCATGACGTTTGCGTTGACGCGGGATTTGGCGAACGCACTTCCTAGCAACACGGCTATATCGATCAGCGACACTGCTAAATTCATCGGATCGCTGCTGCAAAAGGGTGGAGAGGCCGGGCAAGTTGCCCAGGCTGGGAAAGCCGTACCGGTGATGACGGCGCCTCCCACCGATACGGCCGCACTGGCGCAGTCGCTGAAGCAGGCGGTTTCGCAAAGCGGGTTGTTCTACGAGTCGCACCAGGTGCAATGGTTAAGCGGCGAACGCAAGTTGGATTCGCTCCTGCAGGAACCGCAAGGGCGCCTTTCCCCGGTGCTCAATCCGGCCGAGGGCCAAAAGGGAGTGACCGTGAATACCGTCAAGGCCGCTGAAGCAGGCGCTCTCGCTGCTGGAACCTTGGGTTCTGAAGCTGCTAAGACCGAGCCGATCCATCCCCAATCCGTGCAAATTGTGCAGCAGCAATTGCAGACGTTGGATAGCCGTCAAATCATCTGGCAAGGGCAGGTGTGGCCTGGCCAGGAAATGAAATGGGAGATCGAGGAGGATGGCGCGCGCCGGGAAAGCGGCGATGAAGAGACTTCACACTGGCATACGCGGCTTAACCTGCAATTGCCTTCATTGGGCGGTGTCAGCGCCAAGCTGGCTTTCGTCAACGGCGCTATCCAGCTCGATATTGCCGCTGAAAGCCCTGGCAGCGCCGATCGCATGCGTAACGCGCAATCCAGTCTGGCCGAACGTTTTGCCTCGTCCGGTTTGACACTGGCGGGTGTGAACATTCGTCATGAGTAAGGATACGCGCCAGTTGGCCGTGGCCCTGGCTTATCAGACCGGGCAGGCCGCGCCGAAGGTGGTGGCGAAGGGAAGGGGCTTGCTGGCCCAGGCGATCATCGAGCGCGCAAAAGATGCTGGCGTGTATGTGCATGAATCGCCGGAGCTGGTGTCCATGCTGATGCAGATCGATCTCGATCAGCACATTCCTCCGGAGCTTTATCTGGCGGTGGCGGAGCTCCTGGCCTGGATTTATCGCCTGGAGCATAGCGTCAGTTCAGGCTTGATGCCGTCCGACATGACTTCAAAGTTGCCCTGACAATTCCGTTTCCAGCGCCTGTACCACCTCCTCCGACAGGCGCTCGCCCTGGCGGCCTGAAATCAGGAAAGTATCCTCGGCGCGATTTCCCAGTGTATTGATCTTGGCGGTATGCAATTGCACGCCATGCCGCAGCAGGCATTGCGCGATGCGCGACAGCAGTCCGGGACGGTCCCCGGCAACGATGGACAGTTGATGGTTATTGCCGACCTTTTCGGCATCCAGGGTCACGATGGGCTTGATGGGGAAATGCTTGAGCTGGCGGCTGACACGGCCTTCCAGTGGCTCCACTGGGCCTTTGGCGCTTTCCAGCTGTTGCGAGAGCTCATATTCGATATAGCTCAGCAGATCGCGATAGCGTACGGAATTGCTGCTTTGATCCAATACCAGGAAGCTGTCCAGTGCATAACCGTGCAGGGTCGTATGTATTCTGGCTTCCACGATGCTGTATCCGGCACGCTCGAAAAACCCACAGATGCGCGCGAACAAGTCATCGCGATCGTGCGTGTAAATCATGACCTGGATCCCGTCGCCGGAAGGGCTGAGTCTGGCGCGAACGATCGGCTTTTCGGCATTCAGGTGAGCCAGCAACAGCCGGGTATGCCAGCCGATTTCGTGGCTTTCGTGACGCAGGAAATATTGGCGCCCGAATTTTTCCCACAGTTCCTTGTAAGAGGCGGGCATCACCGCGTAATGGCTGAGCCGTTCGGCCGCTTGCTCCTGGCGCGCTGCCAATTCTGTATCCAGATTGGCCGAGCTCCCCTGTATCAGGCGGCGCGTCGAAAGGAACAGGTTTTCCAGCAGCTTGGCTTTCCAGGCGTTCCATACTGCAGGGCTGGTGCCGCGAATGTCTGCCACCGTGAGCAGATAAAGCGCAGTCAGCCTGTATTCATTGCCTACTATCTTGGCGAAGCCCTCGATCACGGCGGGATCGGTCAAATCCGATTTCTGCGCGGTTCTCGACATGACCAGATGCTGCTCGACCAGCCACGCGACCAGTGAAGTATCTTCTTTCGGCAGGCCGTGATGCTTGCAGAATCGGCGCGCATCGGCGGTTCCCAGGGTCGAGTGATCGCCCCCGCGGCCCTTGGCGATGTCATGGAACAAGGCAGCCAGGTATAGCAGTTCCGGCTTGTCGAAAGCAGCCATCAACCGGCTGCAGAGGGGAAATTCGTGCGTGTACTGCGGCAGTAGAAAGCGCCGCAAGTTGCGCAGTACGTTCAAGATATGTTCGTCGACGGTATAGACATGGAACAGGTCATGCTGCATCTGTCCTTCGATGCGTCCAAAAGCGGGAATGTATCGGCCCAGGATGCCATAGCGATTCATTTGCCTGAGCGTCGATGTCAGCCCGTACGGCTGGCGCAGTATTTCCATGAAAAGTCGCCGATGGCGAACTTCCTGGCGAAAATCGCGATTGACGAGATTCTTGACGCGCCACAGATTGCGCAGCATGGCTGCGCTGAAGCCCTGCAATTCAGGATGCTGCTGTAACAGCAGAAAACATTCCAGGATCGTGCCGGGCTGTTGTTGCAGCAAGCTGGGCAAGCGTGTTTCCAGCAGGCCGTTATGTGCCTGGAAGCGCGGATTGATGGGCACGGGCTGCGGTGTTTGCGGGAGGATGCGTTCCTGCAGTGCCTGAAGCAGTATTTCGTTCATCAGGCGGATGAATTTGGCGCTCCGGTAGTAACGCTGCATCATCTGTTCGCTGGCGCGTTTCTTCGGGCTTCCTTCGAAGCCCAGCTGCTGCGCCAGCTCATTCTGGAAATCGAACAGCAGCCTATCCTCGCGGCGGCGCGCCAGGTAATGCAAGCGCGTGCGCAGCATCTGCATGAACAGTTCCTGACGCCGGATCTGCCGGGCTTCCTTATGCGTAATCAACCCGTTTTCGGCGAGCGCTTTCCAGCTGTTGCCGAGACCGGCGGCATGGCTGATCCACAGGATATTCTGCAGATCGCGCAGTCCGCCCGGACTTTCCTTTACATTCGGTTCGAGGTTGTAGGCGGTATCGTTGAAGCGGGCATGGCGCTGCTTTTGCTCCAGCATCTTGTCGTGCAGGAACTCCTCCGGCTTGAGCTGAGCGAACAACTGCGATTGCAGGTTCTGGAACAGCGTCCTATTTCCTGCAATATGCCGAGATTCCAGCAGGTTGGTGCGTACCGTGACATCGCGCGCTGCTTCAGCCAGGCACTCCTCGAAGGAGCGGACACTATGGCCCACTGCCAGGCCGATGTCCCAGAACATTCCGATCAGCGGCTCCAGTTGTTGGTCGAAAGCCGCGTCGTGATCGTTGGGAAGCAGGATCAGCAGGTCGACATCGGAATAAGGAAAAAGCTCGCCCCGGCCATATCCGCCTACTGCACAGAGGCAGATATTCTGCGGCATTGCTGTCTGCCGCCATAAATCGCGCAGCAGTTCATCGACCAGCCGGCAATGCTGCTTGAGCATGCGTGCGGTATCGGCAGCGCCCGTGAAAGCGGTGCGCAACTCGGACTGACGCGACTGCAGCCGCTTGCGCCAGAAATCGATACCGTTGCCCAAGGTGTCAGGAGCGAATGAACGGGGGCGGGGGTGGCGAACCGGCGGATACCGTCATCACTTCGTAGCCGGTAGCGGTGACCAGGATGGTGTGTTCCCATTGTGCTGAAAGACTGCGGTCCTTGGTGACGATGCTCCAACCGTCGCCCATTTGTCGGATGTCGCGCTTGCCGGCATTGATCATTGGTTCAATGGTAAACATCATCCCTTGTTGCAATTTGAGCCCGGTGCCCGGCCTGCCGTAGTGGAGTACTTGCGGGTCCTCGTGGAATTTTTTGCCGATGCCATGACCGCAGAATTCGCGCACGACGGAGTAACCGCTGCTTTCGGCATGCTTCTGGATAACGTGCCCGATATCGCCCAGGGTGGCGCCAGGCTTGACCTGGGCAATGCCCAGCCACATGCATTCATAGGTGATGTCGCACAAGCGCTTGGCCTGAATCGAAGGGGTGCCGACGCAGAACATGCGGCTGGTATCGCCGTGGTAGCCATCCTTGATGACCGTGATATCCAGGTTGACGATATCCCCGTTTTTCAAGATTTTGTCGCCCGGCACGCCATGGCAGACCTGCTGATTGACCGAGGTGCAGATCGATTTTGGATAGGGCGTATGGCCCGGCGGAGCGTAATTGAGCGGGGCGGGGATCGTTCCTTGCACGTTGACCATGTAGTCATGGCACAGCTTGTCCAGTTCGCCGGTGGTCACGCCAGGCTTGACGTAAGGGGTAATATAATCGAGCACCTCGGAAGCGAGTTTTCCGGCGATGCGCATTTTTTCGATGTCGGTATCGTTTTTAATGGTAATGGACATGAGTGATTGCCGCTGATTTCCTAGGTTTTGCCTTGAATGGAACGAGGCGTTTATGGTAGCATACGCCGCCCGTTTCATAAGAGACGGGTAATTCCCACACACGTTCACGTATAGGGTGCCCAACCGGGTTTCTGGGGACGTGTGGAGGCTTAACCTTATACAGGAGAAACATTATGTCCGTGACCATGCGTCAAATGCTGGAAGCCGGTGTGCACTTCGGCCACCAGACCCGTTATTGGAATCCTCGTATGGCGCCGTTTATTTTCGGCGACCGTAACAAGATCCATATCGTCAACCTCGAAAAAACCCTGCCGATGTTCGAAGACGCGCTGAAGTACGTGCGTCAGATCGCGGCCAACAAGGGCCGCATCCTGTTCGTCGGCACCAAGCGTCAGGCGCGCGACATCGTCAAGGAAGAAGCCATTCGCGCCAACTGCGCTTACGTCAATCACCGCTGGCTGGGTGGCATGCTGACCAACTTCAAGACGGTCAGACAGTCCATCAAGCGCCTGTCCGATTACCAGGCAATGATGGAAGACGGCAGCTTCGAGCGTTTGGGCAAGAAGGAAGTCCTCGGCTACAAGCGTGAAATCGAGAAGCTTGAACGTTCCATCGGCGGCATCAAGGAAATGGGCGGCCTGCCCGATGCGATCTTCATCATCGATGTCGGCCATGAAGCCGGTGCCGTGACCGAAGCCGGCAAGCTCGGCATTCCGGTGATCGGCGTGGTCGATACCAACAACTCCCCCGATGGCGTTGCCTATGTAATCCCTGGCAACGACGACTCCAGCCGTGCAATTCGCCTGTATGCTCGAGGTATTGCCGATGCGGTGCTGGAAGGCCGTAGCCAGTCGCTGAACGAAATCGTCAAGGCAGCGACCGAAGAAGAGTTCGTCGAAGAGTCGGCGGCAGAGTAATCCCTGAAAAAGGGGCGCAAGCCCCTTTTTTGTATCCGCAATTTGCGGAAATAAGAATTCAGTAAGGAGAAAACTATGGCGGAAATTACCGCAGGCATGGTGAAAGAGCTGCGCGAGCGCACCGATGCCCCCATGATGGATTGCAAGAAAGCGCTGACCGAAGCGGAAGGCGACATGACCCGTGCAGAAGAAATCCTGCGTGTGCGTTTCGGCAACAAGGCCAGCAAGGCGGCCGGCCGCGTGGCTGCCGAAGGCACTGTTGGCATCTATATCAGCGCCGACGGCAAGCTGGGCTCGATGGTTGAAGTCAACTGCGAAACCGACTTCGTTGCCAAGAACGAAGATTTCCTCGCGCTTACCCGCAATCTGGCCGAGCTGGTAGCCAACAACAGTCCGGCCGATGTTGTCGCGCTGTCCGCTCTGAAGATAGGCGATGCCACCGCTGACGAAGTGCGTGCGCAACTGGTCGGCAAGATCGGCGAGAACATGACGGTCCGCCGTTTCGTGCGCGTTCCTGCGCAAGGCAAGCTGGCAAGTTACGTGCACGGCGGCAAAATCGGCGTGCTGGTCGACGTTGTCGGCGGCGACGAAGCGCTGGCCAAGGACATCGCCATGCATGTCGCGGCTGCCAAGCCCAAGTCGCTGGATGCTTCCGGCGTAGCGCCCGAACTGCTGGATGCCGAACGCCGCGTAGCGATCGAAAAGGCCAAGGAAGCCGGCAAGCCGGAAGCGATGCTGGAAAAGATCGCCGAAGGTACCGTGCAGAAGTTCCTGAAGGAAGTGACCCTGTTGTCGCAGCCTTTCGTCAAGGACGACAAGCAGACCATCGAGCAACTGCTGAAGTCCCGAGGCGCCAGCGTGGCAGGGTTCACGATGTACGTCGTCGGCGAAGGCATCGAGAAGAAGGTGACGGATTTCGCTGCCGAAGTAGCTGCTGCTGCCAAGGTATAATCCAGGCATGGCTACCCCCGCTTTCAAACGAATTCTTCTCAAGCTTTCCGGCGAAGCCCTGATGGGTGAGGATAGCTACGGTATCAATCGTGCCACCATCGAGCGCATCGTTGCCGAGATCAAGGAAGTAGTCGATCTCGGCGTCGAAGTCGGAGTGGTGATCGGCGGGGGTAATATTTTTCGCGGCGTGGCGCCCGCTGCAGCTGGCATGGATCGCGCCACGGCAGATTATATGGGTATGCTGGCAACCGTTATGAACGCGCTGGCATTGCAGGATGCCATGCGGCAGATAGGCCTGGTCAGCCGGGTTCAGTCTGCGCTGAATATTGAACAAGTGGCAGAGCCGTATATTCGCGGCAAGGCCATGCGTTATCTGGAAGAGGGCCGCGTGGTGATTTTCGGCGCCGGCACCGGGAATCCTTTCTTTACCACCGATACGGCCGCCGCGTTGCGCGGCATGGAAATGAATGCCGACATCGTGCTGAAGGCGACCAAGGTCGATGGCGTGTATACCGATGATCCCAAGACCCATCCGGACGCCATGCGCTACAAGACGCTCACGTTCGACGAAGCCATCATCAAGAATCTCAAGGTCATGGATGCTACCGCGCTGACCCTGTGCCGCGACCAGGAGCTGCCGATCTGCGTGTTCAGCATCTTCAAGCAGGGCGCGCTCAGGCGCGTGGTAATGGGCGAGGATGAAGGCACGCATGTGCTACCCTAGTTTTCGAGGAGACTGACATGCTGGATGACATCAAGAAAACCGCAGAACAAAAAATGCAGCGCGCGCTTGAAGTTCTCAAGAGCGATCTCGGAAAAGTACGTACCGGCCGCGCTCATGCCGGTCTGCTCGATCATGTGATGGTCGAGTATTACGGCAGCATGGTTCCGATTGGCCAGGTCGGTAGCGTAGGACTCGGCGATGCCCGCACGATTACTGTGCAAGTATGGGAAAAGCCGATGCTGGCCAAGATCGAAAAGGCCATTCGGGATTCCGATCTCGGCCTCAATCCGTCGAATAGCGGCGACATGATCCGCGTGCCCATGCCGGCATTGACGGAGGAACGCCGCCGCGACCTGATCAAGGTGGTGCGGGGCGAAGCTGAAAATGCCAAGGTGTCCGTGCGCAATGTGCGCCGCGACGCGAATGAACAACTCAAGAGGCTGCTCAAGGACAAGGAAATCAGCGAGGATGACGAGCGCCGCGCCCAAGATGAAATCCAGAAACTGACCGACAAGTTCGTCGCGGAAGTAGACAAGGCTCTTCAGGTTAAAGAAACCGACCTGATGGCAATCTAGGTCAAATGGGCGAGCCTCGTGTTTCGCCCCTTTCTGACCGCACTACAAATTTTCTGTTGAAAGGGTAGCCTTGGCTCTCTTCGCCAGTTCCACACAAGATATTCCGGATACGCCAGAAGTACCGCGCCACGTCGCCATCATCATGGACGGCAATGGGCGCTGGGCCAAGAAACGTTTTCTCCCCCGCGTCATGGGCCATCAGCGCGGCGTTGAAACCGTACGCGATGTAGTGAAACAATGCGCCAATCTGGGCGTCGAATACCTGACTCTTTTTGCGTTCAGCAGCGAAAACTGGCGCCGTCCGCCTGACGAGGTCAAGTTCCTGATGGGACTTTTCATGGAAGCTCTCAAGCGCGAAGTCGTCAAGCTGCATCAAAACCATATTCGACTGGTAATGATAGGCGATCGCTCTCGGTTCGATCCGCCGTTGCTCAAGGAAATCCATGAGGCGGAGAGGCTGACCCAGCACAATAAGCGCCTGACGTTGACGATCGCGGCCAATTACGGCGGCCGCTGGGATATACATCAGGCGGTGCAGCGCATGCTGCATGCGAAACCGGAACTTGCAGACGGTTTTTCGGAAGACGATCTTTCCTCTTATCTCTCCATGAGCTATGCCCCCGAGCCGGACCTTTTCATCCGTACCGGCGGCGAAAAACGCATCAGCAATTTCCTGTTATGGCAATTGGCTTATACCGAACTTTATTTCACCGATACGTTATGGCCGGATTTCAATGAGCAGGCGTTTGGCCTTGCCCTGCAGTCGTATCGCCAGCGTGAACGCCGTTTCGGCCGCACCAGCGAACAGGTGACAAATGCTTAAGGAGCGGATCGGGACAGCTTTGGTGCTGTTCATTCTGTTTCTGGCTGCATTGTTTTATCTTTCCGATTTTCAGTGGGCGCTGCTGATGCTTGCCGTAATCAGCATGGGCGCCTGGGAATGGGCATCCCTTATTCGACTGAAGCCGGTAGCGACGCGTGTTTTCATTGCCATCACCATTGCGCTTGGGGCATTCCTGCTCTGGCAGTATGTGAACCCAGGAATGTTTACCTTGCCGCAGCAACTGAGTATTTGGCTCATTGCGCTCCTGACGGTGTTCTGGGCGGTCATGGTCCCGTTTTGGCTGGCCATGCGTCATCACCTGAAAAATCAGGTGCTGATGATGGCGGTCGGGCTGCTGGTGTTGCTGCCGACCTGGCTTGCATTGGACGGTCTGCGGCGCGCCAGTCCGCTGCTGCTGCTGGCCGTGATGATGACGATATGGATCGCCGATACGGCTGCCTACTTTGCTGGCAAGAAATTCGGGCGACGTAAGCTGGCTCCGGCCATCAGCCCCGGTAAAACATGGGAGGGCGTCGCGGGTGCAATGCTCGGGGTGGCAGCTTATGGCGTCGCGTTGGGTATTGCGTTCGACCTTAGTTATTGGCTGGTCGTGGGCCTGCTGGCCCTGGCGGTTTTAAGTATCGTCGGTGATTTATTCGAGTCATTGCTGAAGCGCCAGGCCGGGCTCAAGGACAGCAGCAGCTTGCTGCCGGGCCATGGCGGCGTATTGGATAGAATCGATGGCCTGACCTCGTCTCTGCCCTTGGCTTTCTTATATTTCCCCTTTTATCACGTCATGCTGACTCCGGCATGAGCAAGGTGCAGAACATCACCATATTGGGTTCCACCGGCACGATCGGGGTGAATACCCTGGACGTGATAGCGCAGCATCCGCAGCGTTTCAGGGCTTATGCACTGACCGCGCATTCGCGGATCGAGCCATTATTGGAGCAGTGCAGAACATTCAATCCGGCATATGCGGTTGTGCTGGATGCCGATGCCGCCGAGGTGTTGCAAGGACAATTGCGCCGCGAAGGCTCGGCCACCGAAGTATTGTGCGGTCCGGACGCGCTGGAACGCGTTTCTTCCATGCCCGAGGTCGATGCCGTGATGGCGGCTATCGTCGGCGCAGCAGGCTTGAGACCCGCGCTTGCAGCTGCTAGGGCAGGGAAGAGAGTGCTGCTGGCCAACAAGGAAACATTGGTCATGTCCGGCCGCCTGTTCATGGATGCGGTCCGTACCGGTGGTGCTACTTTGTTGCCTATCGATAGTGAGCACAATGCCATTTTTCAGGTCATGCCCTTGGATGTGGAGCATGGGCTGGAACGTGCCGGCGTCAGCAAGATATTGCTGACCGCTTCCGGCGGGCCTTTCCGCAAGGCAACGCTGGAAGAGCTTGCGCAGGTGACGCCCGCCCAGGCATTGAATCATCCGAACTGGGTAATGGGTCCGAAGATCACTATCGACTCGGCCACGCTCATGAACAAGGGCCTGGAGGTCATCGAAGCGCATTGGCTCTTCGATGCAGCGCCGGAGCAGATCGAGGTGGTGATTCATCCCCAAAGCGTAATTCATTCCATGGTGGAGTATATCGACGGATCGGTGCTTGCCCAGTTAGGCAATCCGGATATGCGTACGCCGATCGCTTATGCGCTCGGCTATCCGGAACGCATTGCCAGCGGGGTCGGGGCGCTGGACCTGTTCAAGGTTGCCCGGCTGGACTTCGAAGTCCCGGATACCAACCGGTTTCCATGCTTGCGGCTAGCCTTTGAAGCCTTGCGTCGCGGCGACACCGCGCCAGCCATTCTGAATGCCGCCAATGAAATCGCGGTCCAGGCATTCCTCGACAGGAAAATCACTTTCATGGATATTCCCCGGCTGATCGAAGATACCTTGTCCTCAGTTGCCATTGGGGAAGCGCTGCAATTGGAGGACTTGATCGCCGTCGATCAGGAGGCGCGCCTGGCTGCTCAATCCTGGATCGAGGCCTGCGTCTGATGGTCACGCTCTTCGCCTTCCTGTTGACACTGGGCTTGTTGATTACCATCCACGAGTATGGCCATTTTTTAGTGGCGAGACTTTGCGGCGTCAAAGTACTCCAATTTTCCATCGGATTCGGAAAGGCACTGTACAAGCGTCGTTTTGGCCGCGATGGGACCGAATTCATCCTGGCCGCTTTCCCGTTGGGCGGCTATGTGCGGATGCTGGACGAGCGCGAAGCGCCGGTGGCGGAAGCCGAACTCCCGCGCGCCTTCAATCGGCAGCCGGTATGGAAGCGCATGGCGATAGTCGTGGCTGGTCCCCTGGCCAACCTGTTGCTGGCTATTGCGCTGTATTGGGTGCTGTTCATGAGTGGCGTAGCCGGCCTGAAGCCGGTACTTGGCGAGGTCGCCGAAGGCAGTGCGGCCGCTCGGGCCAGCATGAAAGCCGGCGAGGTGGTGCGCAAGATAGACGGCACTCCGGTGACTTCCTGGCAGGATGTGCGCTGGCTAATTCTTCAGCAGTCGATGGAATCGACGCAAGTCGAGGTCGAAGCTGCCAGCGGTACCAACGAAACCCATCTTCACCAGCTGGATCTTTCCGGCCTCGCCCATGACGATCCTGAACAGGATATTCTCCAGCAGCTGGGGCTGTCGCCGTACCAGCCGCCTATGCCGGCACGCGTAGGGGAACTGATGGAAGATAGCGCAGCTCAGCGAGGCGGCCTGCAGGTAGGCGATGAAGTGATATCGGTGAACGATGCGCCCGTTACGCAATGGGAAAGCTTCGTCGGGATCGTTCGCGAGAATCCAGGCAAGACCTTGCGCGTCAAGGTGGAGCGTGGAGGGCGCGAACAAATGCTGCTGCTGACACCCGATGCGGTGCAGGAGGGCGGCAAGAAGATAGGCCGCATCGGCGCAGCCTATCGAATGGAGCAGCATGAGCTGGATGAGTTGCTGGTGGGCATTCGCTATGCCCCATTGCCGGCCTTGTCGCAAGCGATCGGAAAAACATGGGACACCTCCATCTTCAGCTTGAAGATGCTGGGCAGCATGCTGACAGGCGCCGTTTCATGGAAAGGCGTGAGTGGCCCGGTGACGATTGCCAGTTATGCAGGGCAGAGCGCGCAAGTCGGCTGGAAGGCTTTTCTGACATTTCTGGCATTGGTCAGTATCAGCTTGGGAGTGTTGAATTTGCTTCCCATTCCGGTTTTGGATGGCGGGCATTTAATGTATTATATGGTCGAAATTCTAAAGGGAAGTCCCGTCTCCGAGCGTGCCATGGAAATCGGGCAGAAAATAGGATTGGCGCTATTGGGATTGCTGATGGCATGCGCCTTATATAACGATATCAACAGAATCATCACAGGCTGAATTCATGAAGCTCCGGCATATTCCTTTACTGGTCCTCGGGTTGTACGCAGCATCTTCTTACGCGATGGAACCTTTCGTAGTCAAGGATATCCGGGTGGAAGGCATTCAGCGTACCGAAGCGGGCACGGTTTTCAATTACCTCCCGGTCAAGGTCGGCGAGACCATCGACGACCAGCGCGCGGCTCAGGCGATCAAGGCCCTGTATGGCACCGGATTTTTCAAGGATGTGCGGCTCGAGCAGGAAGGCGAGGTACTGGTCATCACCGTGCAGGAGCGCCCTGCCATCGCCCAAATCGAATTCACGGGCAACAAGGCGTTCCCTAGCGACAAGATGAAGGAAGGCTTGAAGCAGATCGGTTTGTCGGAAGGCATGATTTTCGACCGGTCCATGCTGGACAAGGCGGAGCAGGAAATCAAACGCCAATACCTGAGCCAGGGCAAGTACGGCGCGACGGTAAAAGCCGTCGTCAATCCGCTGGAACGGAATCGCGTTGCGGTACGCTTCGATATCGAAGAGGGCGCCGTTTCCAAGATTCGCGCGATCAATATTGTTGGCAATCAGGTGTTTGACGAGAGCGAACTGATCGAACAATTTACCTTGACCACCCCCAACTGGATGAGTTGGTGGACCAAGGACGACCAGTATTCCAAGCAGCGACTGACCGCCGATTTGGAAGCGCTGCGTTCCTTTTACATGAACCAGGGCTACCTGGAGTTCAATGTCGAATCCACGCAGGTATCCATTACACCGGACAAGCGCGATATCTATATCACGGTCAATATCAGCGAAGGCGAAAAGTACACCGTGACGGATGTCAAGATGGCGGGCGAAATGCTGGTGCCGGAAGATGAGCTGCGTACGCTGATCACGATACAGCCAGGCGAAATATTCAATCGCGAGAAGCTGACTTCTTCCAGCAAGGCGATCGGCGATCGGCTCGGTAACGACGGCTACGCATTTGCCAATGTCAATGCCGTCCCCGAGGTAGACAAGGAAAAGCACACGGTTGCGTTTACTTTCTTCGTCGATCCGGGACGCCGTGTCTATGTGCGCCGCATCAACCTGACCGGTAACACACGTACTCGCGACGAAGTGCTGCGCCGCGAAATGCGGCAACTGGAATCCGGCTGGTATGCCGCCGATAAAATCAACCGCTCCAAGCAACGGCTTGAACGGCTGAATTATTTCGAAGAAGTGAATATTGAAACGCCGGCTGTCCCGGGAACTGCAGATCAGGTGGACGTGAATCTCGACGTGACCGAGAAATCGACGGGCAGCGTGATGTTCGGTGCCGGCTTGTCGAGTGCGGAAGGGGTTGTGTTCGGCGTGACCGTGAATCAGGCCAACTTCCTTGGTACCGGCAACAAGGTCAGTGCTCAGGTCAATACAGGCAAGGTCAATACCACTTATTCGCTGTCTTATACCGATCCCTATTTCACTCCGGATGGCGTCAGCCGCGGATTTGATCTTTACCGCAAGGACGTAGACTCCAGTTCACTGGACGTTGGCACTTATACTTCTTCTTCATATGGAGCGGGTGTGCGCTTCGGTGTGCCGCTAAATGAGCGCGATACATTCAACTTCGGTTTAACTATCGATTACACCAAAATTGATCTTGAGGCGGACAGTCCGGATCGGTATGTACGATACTGCGCCAATACAGCCGGCTGCGAAAACACAACCCTGCGCCTGGATGCCGGTTGGACGCATGATACACGCGACAATATCCTGTTCCCCAATCGCGGCGTGTTGCAGCGGTTGAACGGTGAAATCGGCTTGCCAGGCCTCGATCAGGAGTATTACAAGGTGTCCTACCAGCATACCTGGTACAAGGACATCACCAACAACGTCACGCTGATGTTGAATGGCGAGCTTGGCTACGGCGATAGTTACGGCGACGAGGAGTTCCCGTTCTTCAAGAGCTTTTATGCCGGCGGCGTGAGTTCCGTTCGCGGTTACGAAACCAGTGCAATCGGCCCGCGCGATGTGGATTCCTCGACCGGCAACGATTATGCTGTCGGTGGTACCAAGCGTATCGTGGGCAACGCGGAAATCTTCTTCCCGGTGCCCTTCATGAAGGATTCCAAGCAACTGCGGCTCAGCACCTTTATCGACGCAGGCTCGGTCTGGGGGCAAAGCGGCAGCGTGGAAGACACGTGCGACGGGGCCAGCGATTGCCTGCGCTACTCCACGGGGGTTGGCATCAGCTGGTATTCCCCGTTCGGCCCGATCAAGCTTGTCTTGGCCAAGCCATTGAATGAACAGGATGGCGACAAGACCGAAATACTGCAATTCCAGCTGGGCTCGCAGTTTTAATGAATCAGGATGAAAGTCAGGAGAATCAATTGAATAAATTGTTGAAGTTGGTGCTGGTGTGCAGCATGTCGCTTTCTGCGGCGATGGTCTCGGCTGCCGAGCTGAAAGTAGGTTACGTGCAGGTCGATAAAATCCTGCAGGAAGCCCCACAGACTTCCGAGAGCGGCAAGAAGCTGGAGCGCGAATTCAGCCCACGCACCCAGGAGCTTGAGCGCATGCAAAAGCAGATCCGCGACCTGGAAGCATCATTGGACAAGGACGGGCTGACCATGTCGGAGTCGGAGCGTCGTAACAAGGAACGCGATGTCGCCAATAACAAGCTCGAGTTCCAGCGCAAGCAGCGCGAACTGCGTGAGGATATCAACCTGCGCAAGAATGAGGAGCTTTCCGTACTGCAAGATCGAATCAATAAAGCGGTGACTGCCGTCGCCGAAGCCGAAGGCTATGATCTGGTGGTTTACAGCGGTGTTGCATTCGCCAGCAAAAAAGTCGACATCACCGACAAGGTCTTGAAGTCGCTTGGCAAGAAGTAATACGTTTTAACGATGCGTGCCAGCTATTCCCTGCGGGAAATTGCGGCGCAGCTTGGGGGGGAAGTGTTGGGCGACGGTGAGGTGGCCGTTTCCCGCATGGCTTCGCTGGCAAGTGCGAAATCCGGCGATTTGAGTTTCCTTTCCGATACCAAATACCGCTCCTTGCTTGCTTCTACCGAAGCATCCGCAGTCGTCATCGGTACGGATGCGCGGGATGCCACCAACCTTCCGCGCATCGTCACTGAAAATCCTTACGCCTATTTCGCGCGCGTATCTTCGCTGCTCAATCCGGTGACGATTGCAGAACCCGGCATTCATGTGACTGCCGTGATCGATGCCTCGGCAAGTGTCCCTGCTTCCGCCTCCATCGCCGCGCATTGCCATATCGGCCGCCATGTACACATCGGTGAAAATGTCGTCATCGGCCCCGGTTCGGTTATTGGCGATAACGTAAGCATTGGCCATGGGTCGACCCTTCATGCAAACGTCACCATTTACGCCGGGTGCGAACTGGGAAGTGATTGCGTGTTGAGTTCGGGCGTGGTGATAGGAGCGGATGGCTTTGGCTATGCTGAGGAGCATGGTAAATGGGTGAAGATCCCTCAGGTGGGCCGTGTCATTATCGGCAACGCCGTCGAGATTGGCGCCAACACAACGGTGGACCGCGGCGCACTGGATGACACCGTGATAGAGGAGGGCGTCAAGCTGGATAACCTGATCCAGATCGGCCACAATTGCCGCATCGGAGCGCACAGCGTGATTGCCGGATGTGTCGGTATTGCAGGGAGCGCGCGTATTGGGCGGCACTGTCGTATCGGTGGGGCGGCAATGATTTTGGGGCATCTGGAAATCGCCGATGGAGTAACGGTTTCGCCAGGAAGCATGATCACCCGTTCGCTTGCCAAGGCGGACACTTATACCGCGCTGATGCCTTTCCAGCCGCACGATAAATGGTTGAAGACAGCTGCGCACCTGCGCCATCTGGACGATATGTCAACGCGTATCCTCCGCATGGAAAATGAACTTGAGGCTTTGAAGAAGGAAAAGAAATGAGCAGCATGGAAATCCACGAGATACTCGAACATCTGCCTCACCGTTACCCGTTCCTGCTGCTGGATCGCGTGATTTCGCTTGAGCTGGAGAAAGAGATCGTCGCGATCAAGAACGTTACCATCAACGAGCCGTTTTTCCCGGGACATTTCCCGTACCACCCGGTCATGCCCGGCGTGCTGATTGTCGAAGCCATGGCGCAAGCGGCTGCGGTGCTGTCGTTCAAGACCATGGGGCGCAAGCCTTCCGACGACTCCGTGTATTATTTCGCGGGCATTGATAACGTGCGCTTCAAGAAGCCTGTTTCTCCCGGTGATCAACTGGTGCTCAAGGTCAAGATCGATCGCATCATGCGCGGCATCTGGAAGTACTCCGGCCAGGCACTGGTCAATGATGAGATCGTGGCCGAGGCCGAGCTGCTGTGCACACTGAAAGTCATCAAATGATACATCCGACCGCCATTGTCGACCCCAAGGCCGAAGTTGCGCCGGACGTCGAGATAGGCGCCTATTCGGTGATCGGGCCGAATGTTCGTATCGGTAGCGGTACGAGCATCGGTGCGCATGTGGTGATTCAGGGGCCAACCACGATAGGACGCAACAACCGTATTTTCCATTTCTGTTCCCTGGGCGAAGAGCCTCAGGACAAGAAATATGCAGGAGAGCCGACTACCCTCGAAATCGGCGATGGCAATACCATACGCGAATACTGCACTTTCAATCGCGGCACGATTCAGGATGCGGGCGCAACACGTATCGGCAACGATAACTGGGTCATGGCTTATGTGCATATCGCACATGATTGCCAGATAGGCAATCACACGATTTTTGCGAACAATTCATCCTTGGCCGGCCATGTCATCGTGCACGACTACGCCATACTCGGCGGCTTTACGCTAGTCCATCAATTTTGCAAGATAGGCTCGCATGTCATCACCGCGGTGGGTTCCGTGATCTTCAAGGATGTGCCTCCGTATATCACCGCTGCCGGCTATGATGCCAAGCCGCACGGCCTTAATTCGGAAGGGCTCAAGCGCCGTGGCTTCACCTCTGAAACGCTGCTGCAACTGAAGCGCGCCTACAAGACGCTGTACAAATCCAGCCTGACGCTGGAAGAAGCCAAGGTGCAACTGGCGGAGCAACGTAATGAGTGCGCTGAAGTCGGTGTCTTGCTTGAGTTTCTCGATACCTCCACGCGCGGCATCGTCCGCTAGCACTCATGGCCGTCATTGGAATCGTGGCCGGCGAAGCTTCCGGCGACTTGCTTGGCAGTCATTTGATCCGCGCACTGAAAAAGCAGCGACCGGACCTGAAGTTCGTCGGTATTGCCGGTCCCAAGATGCAAGCCGAAGGCGCCGTTTCGTTGTTTCCGATGGAAAGGCTCGCGGTTCGCGGTTATTTCGAAGTACTGAAGCACCTGTGGGGAATCTTGCGGATACGCCGCGAGTTGCTGTCGTATTTCGAAAAGAACCCGCCCGACCTTTTCATCGGCATCGACGCACCCGACTTCAATCTTGGCCTGGAGCGCCGGTTGAAAGAGCGGGGCCTGCAGACCGTCCATTACGTCAGTCCGTCGATCTGGGCTTGGCGCAAGGGCCGCATGGGCAAGATCAAACGCGCAGCTTCGCGCATACTGGCGCTGTTTCCATTCGAGGTGCCATTGTATGAGGAAGCCGGCGTTCCGGTAACCTATGTCGGCCATCCGCTCGCCGATGTGCTCCCGCTGGAGCCAGATCAGATGGCGGCACAACTGGAGCTCAAACTCCCCAGGGATCGAGTGGTCGTTGCCTTGCTGCCAGGAAGCCGTCAGAGCGAATTGGATTACATGGCCGATCTCTTTGTGCGCACGGCCATGCACATCCAAAAGCAAATGCCGAATGCCCATTTCCTGGTTCCAGTGATTTCCAAGGAAACGCGCTGGAAATTTCATGCAGCCATTGCGCGACATGATGCCGATGGTTTGCCGATCACGATATTGTTCGGTCATGCGCATCTCGCAATGGAAGCGGCGGATGCGGTCATTGTCGCTTCGGGTACCGCAACCCTCGAAGCGGCGCTATTGAAGCGTCCCATGGTGGTGACCTATCGCATGTCGCCCCTCAGCTGGCAAATACTGCGGCACATGAATTATCTTCCTTATGTCGGCTTGCCGAATATACTCGCTGGCAAGCCTGTTGTGCCGGAGTTGCTGCAGAACGATGCTACGCCGGAAAAGCTGAGCGAAACGGTGTTGAAACTCATAAGCGATAAAGAGGGCTTGGCGGATATACGGCGCGAATTCCTCGCGATACACCATACCTTGCGCCAGAATACGGAAGAAAAGGCGGCACAGGCGATCCTGGGGATGCTGGCGTGACAAATCAGCTTTACATCTGTGGCGTTGACGAAGCAGGGAGGGGGCCTTTGGCCGGCGCCGTGTATGCGGCAGCCGTCATACTGCATCCGAAAAAGCCGATCAAGGGTATTGCCGATTCGAAAACGCTCTCGGAAAAGAAACGCGATCTTCTGGCCGAGGCCATCAAGGCCAAGGCGCTGGCCTGGTGCGTCGCTTATGCGACAGTAGAAGAGATCGACAGCATTAATATCCTGCGGGCAACATTGCTTGCCATGAAACGCGCGGTGGAAGGATTGTCGCTGGCTCCGCACCAGGTCATGGTCGATGGCCTGCATTGCCCTGATATTTCTTATCCTGCAACGGCAATAGTCAAGGGCGACAGCAGCGTACTGTCCATTTCAGCAGCCTCCATTCTTGCCAAGACGACGCGCGATGCGGAAATGCGTCGCCTGGATATTGAGCATCCTCAATACGCCTTTGCCCGGCACAAGGGCTATCCGACGCCTGAGCATCTCTTTTTGCTGGAACAGCACGGCGTATCGCCCGTACATCGTAGAAGTTACGAGCCGGTAAGAAGACTATTGGGTCAGCGTTTCGAGGCGGCAGCAGCGGCTGCTGATGCCGCAGCGGCGGCTGCCGCCGCATCCGAAGATGGGGTCTTGTTGGCAGGTTGAATCGGCTGGATGTTCGGACGTATATCCGGCACGGCACTGGGCTTGGGCGAGACAGTTGGCGCTGGCGAAACAGGGTCTTTTATCGGATTGGCTGATTTCATGGCTTCGGCTGTCGTTTGCTCGAGCTTTCCTTCATCCTTGAGGATGGCGTCTTCCGTTTCCTTGTTCAAGACAATGATGCTGATGCGGCGGTTGACGGGATTGAGCGGATTGGCCTTGTCGAACAGGACAGACGAGGAAAGGCCCACTATCCGTGCGACCTTTTCCTCGCTCATGCCTCCGCTCGTCAATGCACGCCGCGAGGCATTTGCGCGATCGGCGGACAACTCCCAATTACTATAGAACTGCGAAGTGCCGCCGTAAGGCGTGGCATCCGTATGGCCGGACAAGCTGAGGCGATTCGGGACCTGATTGATGACCTGGCCTATCTCCCGCAGGATTTGCGCGGCATAGGGCTGTAGCGTCGAACTGCCGCTGGCAAACATGGGGCGGTTTTCCTTGTCGACGATCTGAATTCGCAGTCCTTCCTTGGTGATCTCCAGCAGCAACTGCTCCTTGAAAGGCCTGAGTGCTTCGCTTGCATCGATGGCCTCTTCGAGTTCTTTCTTCAGTTGCAGCAAGCGTTCCTTGTCGTTTTGCGTGATCTGGCCGACTTCGGGCTTGGTTTCCTTGTCCTTATTTGGCTTCTCATCCTGATTCGAACCGCGCTTGGTGTCGCCCTCGGAGTAGGTTACATCCTTGCCGCCGCCGATTTTGATCATGCTGGTGCTGGCGCCGCCAGGCCCGGAAATCGGGCTGGGGTTCTGGAAGTAGTCGGAAATCGCCTGCTTTTCTTCCTTGGTCGTGCTGCCCAATAGCCACATCAGCAGGAAGAAAGCCATCATCGCCGTCACGAAGTCGGCATAAGCGATCTTCCAGGCGCCGCCATGATGGCCATGGCCGCCCTTCTTGATCTTCTTAACGATTATCGGCTTGGTATCATCAGCCATGACGGCAACTTAAAGAGGAGTGATAAAAATCATTTCTTTTGCTTGACGTGTTCTTCAAGCTCAAGGAATCCGGGGCGCACCGCAGAAGGCAATGCCTTGCGCCCAAACTCGACGGCCACTTGCGGGGCATAGCCGTTCAGATAGGCGATGATGCAGGTCTTGATGCAGGTGTAATACTTGGCTTCCTCTTCCGCGCGATGAGTGAGGGCGGTACCGATCGGCCCCACCATGCCGTAAGCGAGAAGAATACCCAGCATGGTCCCCACCAGCGCAGCGCCAACGTTACGGCCGAGCTCTTCAGGCGGCCCGCCGATGGCTCCCATGGTGATCACCACGCCCAGCACGGCTGCGATAATCCCGAATGCGGGCAGGGCATCCGCGGCGCCTTGCACGGCGCCGATGGGCTTGTGGACGTCTTCGTGATGGGTTTCCATTTCGACATCCATCAGGTTTTCGATTTCGAAAGCATTCATGCTGCCGCCAACCATCAGGCGGAAATAATCGCAGATGAAATCGAGCACATGATGGTCCGAAGTCACGCCCGGAAACTGGCCGAAAATCGGGCTGCTCTCGGGGTTTTCGATGTCAGCTTCCAACGCGATCAGGCCATCCTTGCGGATTTTCGTGAACAAGGCATACATCAATGCCAACAGTTCCATGTATTTTGCCTTGTTGTAGGAGGAACCTTTCAGCAATCCAAGGACCGAAGCAAAGGCTTTCTTGATGATGGGGATGGGATGGGCGATAAAAAAGGCGCCGAAGGCACCGCCGCCGATGATCAGAAGCTCGGTCGGTTGATACAAGGCTCCGAGTTGCCCATGATGCATGACGTAACCACCCAACACGCTGGCAAACAGGATGATGACGCCGACAATCAGATTCATGAATGAAACCCTTGCGTGTTAATTGGCATTGATTGGAGTAAGGCTGGATTCTGCAATGAATCCCCTGCTACTGCAACCCTGAAACAGCGTTTTCGGCACATCGCCGCTTGATTAAAACAAGGCATTAAAAAATTGGTAACATCCACAAGATTCATCATACGATACTCTCCCGTCCGCACTCTCGCGCAAGCCACTGAAATGGTTTAATCCGATGGTCATTTATCGTCTTTGGTATATCAGGCAAGGCGACAATAGGCAGGGCCCGTTTCCGGAGTCCTTGATATGCCGGTTTATTATACTTGGCCGCATCGGCGAGCAGGACGAAGTCAGCCAGGACGGCAACTATTGGCAGCAGGCGGGCGATGTGCCCGAACTGATTGAAGGTGTACGCAACCTGCTGAGTATGTCGAGCCATTCCAAGGCCCCGGATCCTGAATGGGACGAGGAACGTGCCAAGGCGGCTCTTCGCTGGCTGGACGATCGCAAGTCGCCCGATCCTCGAGCCAGGCATTCTCCTGCCAACGCAAATGTTGAGCAGGGGCAACGGCGAGGACAGGATAGGCGCCAGACTCCGGAAACCGTGGAGCAGCATACGTATCGGGAATGGCGGGGCGAGTTTGATGCGTGGCTGCGGCAGCATCGCAAACGCTATGGTTTCGTATGGGCAGTAATCGGTGGCTTCGTGTTTATCGCGACCTTGTTCGTGCTGTTTTACCAGCCGGTCAATCCCATCAAGATGGGCCTGGAAATCCATGCAAGCAATTGCGAGGAACGCGCAAGGAAAGGCATCAATTGGAGCGGGTGCGTCAAGGATGATACTCTGCTGGTCGGCGCAGACTTGAGCGGCGCAGAACTTGTCGGCACCAGTCTGCAGCGCACCAATCTGAGCCATGCCGATTTGCGGCGAGCGAATCTCACGCAGGCCCGGCTGGATGGCGCAAACCTTACAGGAGCGCGGCTGGGAGAGGCCATCTGGACAGATGGCAGGATATGCGCGGCGGATTCCGTCGGGCAATGCAGGTAATCAAAAAATAATCAGGAGAGGGTTTCATGGAACACATTCTTTGGTTCGAGCAGATACGTCTCGACGATTTGCCCAAGGTCGGCGGCAAGAACGCTTCGCTGGGCGAGATGTATCAGACTTTGACCGGGCGGGGCGTCAAAATCCCCAATGGATTTGCGCTTACCGCCGATGCCTACTGGCATTTCATCGACAAGAGCAATTTGCGCGACAAGATGCGTGCTTTGCTGTCGCGCGTCGACAGTCAGAGCGATGTACGCACCTTGCAGGAAACGGGCGAGAGCATGCGCGAGCTGCTGCTCGCCGCTCCCCTGCCGGAAGATCTCGAAAAAGCCATACTCGAAGCTTACGCCAAACTCAGTGCCAATTATGGGCGTAAGGACGTCGATGTTGCCGTGCGCAGCTCCGCGACGGCAGAGGATCTGCCCAATGCCAGTTTCGCCGGCCAGCAGGAAACCTACCTCAACATCAACGGCGAAGCGCAACTGCTGCATTCGGTCAAGGAATGCTATGCCTCGCTGTTCACCGACCGCGCGATTTCCTATCGCAATGCCAATGGCTTCGACCACATGGATGTGGCGTTGTCGATCGGCGTGCAGAAAATGGTCCGTTCCGACCTCGCGACTTCCGGCGTGATGTTTTCCATCGATACCGAAAGCGGTTTCAAGGATGTGGTGCTGATCAATGCCGCTTATGGCCTGGGCGAACCCATTGTGCAGGGGAGTGTGACGCCTGACGAATTCCTGGTGTTCAAACCGACGCTGACCAATGGCTTCCACCCCATCCTGAAAAAGAAGCTGGGCGAGAAAGCCACGCGCATGATCTATGAGCACGGTGGCAAGACGGCGACCGTGGCGGTCGATCCTGCAATCCGGGATCGCTTCAGTATCAACGACGAGGAAGTGCTGCAACTCGCACGCTATGCCATCATCATTGAAGAGCATTACTCCCAGTTGCATGGCGGCTGGACCCCGATGGACATGGAGTGGGCCAAGGACGGCGAAACGGGTGAATTGTTCATCGTCCAGGCGCGGCCGGAAACCGTACATGGACAATCCAACGGTCTCAACTACACGGAATACCGCCTGGAGAAGCGCGGCAAGATCCTGCTCACCGGCACCGCCGTGGGCGAAAAGATTTCTTCTGGCCGTACCTGCGTGATCCGCTCCGTTGCCGACATCGACCAGTTCAAGGCAGGCGACATCCTGGTGACCGAGCGCACCGACCCCGACTGGGAGCCGGTGATGCGCAAGTCCAAGGGCATCATCACCGACCAGGGAGGCCGTACCTGTCACGCAGCCATCGTGTCACGCGAACTGGGCTTGCCAGCCATAGTCGGCACTGGCGATGGCTCGTACCGCCTGGCGGACGGCATCCCGGTAACGATGAGCTGCGCCGAAGGCGAGCAGGGCATCGTCTATGAGGGCGCGCTGCCGTTCGAGGTGCAGACTTTCAAACTGGACCAGCTGCCGCAGCCCAAGGTCAAGGTGATGATGAACGTCGCCGACCCGGCGCAGGCATTGGCGCTGGCCAAGATCCCCAATCAGGGGGTCGGCCTGGCGCGCATGGAATTCATCATCAATCACGACATCGCCATTCACCCGATGGCGCTCGTCGATTACGAGCACCTGCGCGACCAGCGCCTCAAGCACGCCATCGCCGAGCAGACTCACGGCTACGAGGACAAGCGCGAATACTTCATCGACAAGCTGTCGCGCGGCATCGCAACCATAGGCGCGGCGTTCTACCCCAACGACGTGATCGTGCGCATGAGCGATTTCAAGACCAACGAATACGCCAACCTGCTGGGCGGCCAGCACTACGAGCCCAAGGAAGAAAATCCGATGCTCGGATTCCGCGGCGCTTCGCGCTACTCGCATCCGCGCTACAAGCCCGCTTTCGGCCTTGAATGCGCGGCGATCAAGCGCGTGCGCGACGGCATGGGGTTGACCAATGTGAAGATGATGATCCCGTTCTGCCGCACGATTGCGGAAGGGGAGAAGGTCCTCGAAACCATGGCGGAGTTCGGCCTCAAGCGCGGCGAGAACGGGCTGGAGGTGTACGTGATGTGCGAGATTCCGAGCAATGTCATCCTGGCGGAAGAATTTGCCGAGATTTTCGATGGATTCTCCATCGGTTCCAATGACCTGACGCAGCTTACTTTGGGACTGGATCGCGACTCCGAAATCGTTGCGCCGATTTTCGACGAGCGTAATCCGGCGGTGAAGGCCTTGATCTCGCAGGTCATTCGCGCCGCCAAGAAAAAAGGCCGCAAGATCGGCATTTGCGGCCAGGCGCCTAGCGATTACCCGGAGTTCGCCGAATTCCTGGTCAAGGAGGGCATAGACAGTATTTCGCTCAATCCGGACAGTGTGATCAAAACTATGTTGCACCTTGAAAAACTCTAGCGCGCAAAGGCGCCCTATGAGAGAAAGGAGCTCATCCATGACATTTCTCAAGCGGGTGCCTATCGTATTTTTGCTGTTTGCTTTGCCTGCCATTGCTGCCGATTCGGGCTGGCTGATCGCCAGTCAGTCCGAATCGGTCATGGCAGGTCAACCCATTCAACTGCAGGTAATACGTCCCTCGGAAAAATCGGCATGGCCGACGTCGCTGCATTTACGTCTGATTGCTGCGGATGGCTCGGAAACACGGGTTCCATTGCAGGCTTCGGCCGATGCGCCTACAGACGGTATGCGGCGGCTGTACAGCGGCAAGCTGGAAGGCGCGGTTTCCGGCATCCTTCGTGCCGAACTGGCCGATGTCGAGTCGAATCGACTGGCCCTGGTTGCGTCGGAGGACAAGGTCAAGCTGGAACCCTTAGGCACTACCCAGCCGATTGCACTGGCGCCGAAAGCGGATACACCGGAAGGCGAGGAAGCCGTCCAGCAATCCGTCGTACTGGAAGATACCGAACTGCCTGCCCTGTCCGTCAACGAGCCCATCTATTTCGTGGTGGGGGGCAATGGCGATGCGCGTTTCCAGCTGAGCTTCAACTATCGTCTTTTCTCCCCGGAAGGAGCGGTCGTCGCTCTGGCTCCTTTTCTCAAGGGCTTGTATTTCGGCTATACCCAGAATTCGTTCTGGGACTTGGGTGAGGATTCCAAGCCATTCCGCGATACCAGCTACCGTCCCTCGCTGTTCTGGCAAGGGAAAATGGAAGGGCCGAAGTGGATTCCGCAAACCTGGAAAGCAGGTTACGAGCATGAATCCAACGGCAAGGAAGACGAGGATTCGCGCAGTATCGATACCTTATTCTTTGAACCAAGATGGCAGAAGAAATTTGCCGATGGCAGTGTGCTGAGCTTCAACCCCCGCATACGCGCCTACCTGGACAAGGAAGAAAACCCGGATATTCATCAGTACAAGGGATACGTGACCTGGGGGCTGCAATACGGGCACGATGATGGCTGGAAATTTTCCGGCAGTTACGCGCAAGGTACTGCAGGCTATGCCACGGGCCAGTTGGACGCTTCCTATCCGCTGGGAACGGAAGTATTTTCGAACATAGGCAGCTTTATTCACTTCCAGTATTTTTCCGGATACGGTGAAACGCTGCTCAATTACGATGATCGCAAAAGCGATCAATTCCGCATCGGCATTTCCATCGTACGTTAAACTTCCGCGTTTTACCGATGCGACGATCCAATGAGCCTAGCTGACCACTTGCCGCCGGCAATTTTCCTGATGGGGCCTACCGCCAGTGGAAAAACCGGGCTGGCGGTAGAGCTGGCGCAACGGTTTCCTGTAGAACTCATCAGCGTCGACTCGGCGCTCGTGTATCGCGACATGAACATCGGCACCGCCAAGCCGGATGCCGGCATCCTGGCGCGAGCGCCGCATCATCTCATCGACATTATCCCGCCCACGGAATCCTATTCCGCTGCGCAATTTCGCAGCGACGCGCTGCGCCTCATGGCCGAGATCACCGCGCGCGGTAACATCCCCCTGCTGGTAGGCGGCACCATGCTGTACTTCAAGGCACTGGAAGGAGGGCTGAGCGATCTTCCCCAGGCAGATCCCGAGTTGCGCAGGCAACTGGAAGAAGAGGCGGCCGTTCACGGATGGCCCAGCCTTCACGCAAAACTGGCGAAAGTCGACCCGACGACAGCCGCCCGGCTGGAGCCCGGCGATTCGCAGCGCATACAACGCGCCCTGGAAGTGCATCACTTGACTGGCGTGCCGATGGCAGAGCATTTCCTGGCAAGGGAAGCGCAGTCATTTCCCTACCGCTTGCTCAAGCTGGCACTGCTGCCTTCGGATCGGACCGTGCTGCATAGTCGCATAGCTGAGCGGTTCGATGCGATGCTGGCGCAGGGACTGGTGGAAGAGGTGAGCCATCTGCGTGCAGCTTATCCCTCCCTTAATCTATCCATGCCCTCCATGCGATGTGTTGGATATCGCCAAGCGTGGCAATATCTGGACAATCAATTGGACAGTATTAATTTGCGTGAAAAAGGAGTGGCCTCCACACGGCAGCTAGCTAAAAGGCAGATGACTTGGATAAGGAGCATGAAGGAAGTGCATGTTTTGGACTGTCTATCTACCAGCCTAGACAGTAATGCCTTACTTATACTGCAAGACATAAAATAATTCTTATATATTTGTTGCATTCTTTTCTGTTTATATTAATATTTGAACTGTCCATGTTTATTTGACTGTCCAAATAATGCTGACCAGTTTGGAGTTGATGCAAGCTTCCGGTATTTCCCGGGCGACGTTGAATAACTACATCGCCTTGGGGTTGCTTCCTCGGCCTGTGGTGAAAAACCCCGAAGCCGATGCCATGACGCGTGCCAGGCAAATCGGTTATTTTCCCGAAGAGGCTCTTGCCCGCATTGAGCTGATCCAGACACTCAAAAAACAAGGTTTGCAAATGGCGGAGATTGCTCGGCGCTTGCAAGCCGAAGCTCCCAAGGCTGTAACGGCAAGCGTAGGCACCATGGAAAACTTTCCGCGGCAGGATAACCCCATGGCCGCGTCGCTGCCGTCTTCGATGACGACTATCCCCGGCGCGAATGGCACGATGCGTTTCACCATAGACCAGATCCCGTTTCCCGCCTACATGGTGAATTACAACTTTGAAGTCACCTGGTACAACGACGGCGCCCGGCGGGAGTTGCTCGGGGATTTCGAGCGCCTGCCCAGTGATATCAAGGAGCGCAATGCGCTCGTCTATCTGCTGAAAGGCATGTACGGGCACAATCCAGCCAATCGCGAAGCGCTAGTGCAGATCCACCTGATGCTCGGTCGCGGCAGGCTGACGCGCAATGACCTGATGGGATTTTTGACGCAGCAGGCGCAAACGCTTTCGTCCGCTTCCCAATCGCAGGCCGACGTCTATCCCACGGGATCGCTGGTCAAGTTGCCGCTGGCTCTGCAGTCGCCTTCCGGCGAGCGTGTCGAGTATTCGGTGCACGCTTCGTACTACCGGGAAGGCATCCTCTTCGTCTACGCTCCTTCAATGGGCGACGACAACCTGCTCAATTTGCTCGAGCGGCGCGACGAGGTGATACGAAATTTGCTGAAAAAGCGCTTGCCGGTATTGACCGATGTGGCCGTGCTGGTAGCGGATTTGCAGAATTCGGTGCGCATTTGCACCGAATTGCCGGCGGACGAATATTTCGAGCTGATCAACGAAATCTGGGCGACCATGGAACCCATCTTCCGCAAGTATTACGGCACGCATGGCAAGCATGTCGGCGACGGGATGGTCTATTATTTCTTCCCGCAACCGGACTGCAATTACATTCTCAATGCGTTGACCTGCGCGCAGGAAATCAAGGTTTCGATGCGCCGGATCAGCAAGGAGTGGCAGTTGCGCAAGAACTGGACGCACGAACTTTACCTGAATACCGGCATCAACGAAGGGCTGGAATGGCTGGGCGTATTCCACGTGGATACCAAGGTCGAATTCACCGTCCTGGGCGACACCATCAACCATACGGCGCGCCTGAGCGATTTTGCGCGCAGCGGCGCGATCTGGGCGACCAAGAACTTGTTGGCGAAACTGTCGGCCGATCAGCGAAAACGCATTAAATTCGGTATCCGCCGCAAGAACGATGACGGGTTCGAAGTCATGGTCGAATCCAGTTATTCGCGCATCATGGAGCTACTGGACCTCAGCGTTCCGCACAACGAAAAATTGCGGGATGTCGCCGCGATGGCGATTACCGAGATCATCGATCTGACCTCCTGACGGCTTCCTCCTTTTTACTGTCGCGCTTGTGTTGCGCTTATTTGCAGCGCCACAAAATCTGCTATTGTCTTTCCTGTACCCCGCAATTCGGTAGGAAAGATGAGCAACACGATTCAAATGCGGTTTATCTCCACGTTGGTTTTCTCCGTTTTCTGTCTCAGCCCGGTGGAACTATACGCGCGCGAAAAATTGCGCGTCATCGCATGGGAAGGCTACGCGGATAGCGAGGTGGTCGCCGCTTTCGAGAAGCGATACGAAGTCGATGTGGATGTCATTCAGGTCAATTCGGACGATGACCTGTGGGAAAAAATCAACCGGAACAACTCGGCCGATTACGACGTATTTGCGGTCAATACGGCAGAGTTGCAGCGCTATATCGATCGTGGCCTCAGCGTACCGCTCGAACTCGCCAACATCCCGAACCGGGCCAATCAGCTCGCCCGGTTCCAGAACCTGGCAGCCATTCCCGGCCTGGCACACCTGGGCAAGGTCTATGGCATTCCTTATACCTATTCGGACATGGGCCTGATCTACGACGTGAAGAAGGTAAAGGAAGTGCCGCGCTCGATGATGGCATTATGGGACGCTGCTTATCGTGGCCGGGTACTGGCTTATAACGGAAGCAGCCACAATTTTTCCCTTGCGGCCCTGGTAACAGGCGCGCCTGACCCGTTCAACCTCGACAAGAACGGGTTCACGCTGGCCACCAAGAAACTGGTCGAACTGCGTCGCAACGTATTGACCTTTTACTCGTCGCCGAAGGAAGCCGTCAGGCTGTTCGTTGAAAACGACATCGTTCTGATCTATGCCAATTACGGTTCACAACAATTGAAATCGCTGCGCGACGCAGGCGCGGAGGTGGGCTATGTGATCCCTCAGGAAGGAGCGCTGGCCTGGCTGGATTGCTGGGCAGTGACGCGCGGTTCGCGCAACAAAAAGCTTGCCGAAGCCTGGATCAACTACACATTGGAAAAAGTGGTCAGCGAAAGGCTGCCGAAACAACACGGACTTGCCAACACCATCGCTCCGTTCCCCACCAGCCATCCGCAGGACAAGATCATCTGGCTCGCTCCGGTGGAAGATTCGGCCAAACGCAAGCAGCTGTGGGACCGCATCCTGTCCGGCGATAGTTTCTTGGAGTAGAGAATGCGTTCGAGCGTAGGCTTCAAACTCGGTTCATGGATGGCGTTGCTGGGAATACTCGCCACCGCCCTGATGGGCTTTTACGCCTATTCGCAAAGCCGGGAAATGCTGATCGAGTCGTCCAAGGACAAGCTGCATACCGCCACCAAGGTGCTGGCGCTGCGCTTCAGTCATTCGGTGGCGGCCGTGACCAGCGACGTACGTTTTCTTTCGTCGTTGCCTGCGCTCAAGCAGCTGGCGGCGAATCGTTCGAACCCCAGATTGTCGGCCAGCTCGCAGAAGCAGCTGGAGGAAGTCATGAGCAGCTTGCTCGAGGCCCACCCGGAATATTTCCAGATTCGCCTGATCGGCATGGGCGACTATGGCCGCGAGCTGGTACGGGTCGATAAGGTGGAGGATGGAGTTACCGTCGTAACAGGAAACGATTTGCAGGAAAAAGCTCATTTCCCTTATTTCTTCAAGACGATACGCCTGTCCCCCGGTGAGTTTTACATTTCCGGCATCACTCTCAACAAGGAGCAGGGATCGCATCAAGGGCTCGGGCAACCGACGATACGCATCGCCACGCCGGTGCAGACGACGGACGGATCGATATTCGGCGTTATCGTCATCAACGTCGACCTGAACAGCCTGTTCAGCTTCATTCGCAAGGATATCCCCGACGACATCCGCGTGGTGCTCACCAACCAGGAGGGCGATTACCTGATCCACCCCGATGCCGCCAAGGCGTTCGGCTTCGATAAGGGCGTGCGCTATCGCGTGCAGGACGATATTGCGGCATTAACGCCACTGCTGGAACAGGAGAATCTGGATTTCACCGTGCTGAATGCCCCCGATATCGTTTCGCCCAAGATGTCTTCCGTCGCCTCTTTCGTAAAAGTGCCGTTCGTCTCGCATGCAGAACAACGCTTCATCGTCATCGGCTTGCTGACTCCGCTGGAGAACGTGCTCAACGAAAGCCGGATGCTGGGCATGAGCATCATCCAGATCACGCTGTTTTTCAGCTTGCTGGCCATTACCATTTCACTGGCTTTGGCAAAGTATCTGGCCAGCCCGCTGAATGCGATGGCCAGGGCCGTGCAGCGATTTGCTGCCGGCGAACCGATGACAGGACTGCCTGTGCATCGCAACGACGAAATCGGCTATCTTGCCGGCAGCTTCCAATCCATGGCTTCGAGGCTGAGCGCACGCGTGGATGAGTTGAAAAGCAACCAGCTGTTTCTTGGGAATCTGGCCTATCACGATCATTTGACCGGATTGCCAAACCGCTTGCTGTTCCTGGATCGCCTGCAGCAGACGATCATCAAGGCGCAGCGCAATCGCACGCGATTTGCGGTCATGTTCGTCGACCTGGACAAGTTCAAGGAAATTAACGATACCTTCGGCCATGCCATGGGCGACACGGTGCTCAAGATCGCGGCGTTGCGCATGCAGGAATCCATACGTCATGCGGATACGCTGGCGCGGCTGGCGGGGGACGAGTTCACGATCCTGCTGGAGGATATCAGCTCATCTTCCGATGCCGCGCGCATTGCGCAAAAAATCATCGACTATTTCGCGCAGCCATTTGTGATCGATGGGCGCGAGCTTACGATGACGTGCAGCATGGGAATCGGGATCTATCCCCACGACGGCACCGACGTCGACGCTTTGCTGGTGAGTGCCGATGCCGCCATGTATCGGGCGAAGGAAGTGGGCAGGAACAACTACAAGTTCTATTCGGAAAAAGACGCGGACGCTGCAACCGGTTAAAGCGTTTGCATGCGCCGTGCGACTTCCAGGCACTCGTTGAGCGAGGCTACCAGTGCAATACGCACAAATCCGGCGCCCGGGTTCACACCATTCACTTCACGCCCGAGGAAGCTGCCGGGAAGCACCGTCACATTGCATTCGCGGTAGAGGCGTATGGCGAAATCCGTGTCCGCACCCTTGGTGCGTGCCCAGAAATAGAAAGCGGCATCCGGCATTTCCACTTCCAGTACATTTTTCAGCAAGGGCAGCACCGCATGGAATTTTTCGCGATACAGGCGACGGTTTTCCTGCACGTGCACTTCATCGTTCCAGGCTGCCGTACTGGCTGCCTGTATGGCGGGATTCATCGCGCAGCCGTGGTAAGTACGGTAAAGCAGGAATTTCTCGATAATGGCCGCATCACCGGCCACGAATCCGGAGCGCATGCCGGGCGCGTTGGAGCGCTTGGAGAGGCTGCTGAACATCACCAGATTGGTGTAGTCCCGGCCTAGGCGGTGTGCGGCCTGTAGCGCTCCCAGCGGCGCGTTTCCTTCGTCGAAATAGATCTCGGAGTAACACTCATCGGAGGCGATGACGAAGCCGTATTTATCTGCCAGTCCGAACACTTCGCGCCAATCATCCAGGTTCATGACCTTGCCCGTCGGATTGCCCGGGGAGCAGACGTAAAGCAATTGCGTGCGTTGCCAGATCGATTCCGGGACGGACGCGTAATCCATGCGGAAGCCATTTTCCGGCAAGGTGTTCAGGTAATACGGTTCCGCCCCCGCCAGCAAGGCGGCACCTTCGTATATCTGATAAAAAGGATTGGGGCTGATCACCACCGGATTTTTTTTTGGATCGACCACTCCCTGCGCGAAAGCGAACAAGGCCTCGCGGCTGCCGTTGACCGGAACGATCTCCTTGTCGGTATCCAGTTCCGGGATGCCGTAACGGCGAACCAGCCAGCCTGAAATCGCGCGCCGAAGCTCGGCGCTGCCCAAAGTCGTGGGATAATTCGCGAGCCCTGCCAGGTTTTCCGTCAAAGCGGCCTTGATCAGTTCCGGCGTCGCATGCTTGGGTTCGCCGATGGAGAGGTTGATCGAACTCAAGTCCGGGTTCGGCTGGGTTCCATGGAACAGGTCCCGCAATTTCTGGAACGGGTAGGGATGCAGTTTTTCTAGATTTGGATTCATGGGGGTATTATAAAAGATTCCACGACAAAACATCCTGCGTTGGCCACCTTCGGCTTGCTGTTCGGCGCGACCACGTGGGGCATGATCTGGTATCCCTACCGGTTATTGGAAGAAGCGGGCATTTCCGGCGCTTACGCCAGCTTCCTGACTTATGCAGGAGCTTTGCTGCTCGGTGGTGTGCTGTTCGCTGGCCACTGGCGCGATTCCTTCCGTGCGCCGGGAACGCTGTTGATGCTGGCGATGGCGGCGGGCTGGACCAATCTGAGCTATGTGCTGGCGGTGATCGACGGCGAAGTGATGCGCGTCATGCTGCTGTTTTACCTGTCGCCGCTATGGACGCTATTGCTGGCGCGCCTGCTGCTGCACGAGCCCGCAGGCAGGCGCGGCTTGCTGGTGATCGTGTTTTCGCTGGGCGGGGCGTTCATCATGTTGTGGGAGCCTGCACACGGTTTCCCCTTGCCCCGCGATTTTCCGGAATGGCTGGCCTTGTCTTCGGGCTTCGGCTTTGCGCTGACCAATGTGCTGACACGCCGCTCCACCCATTTGTCCCTGGCGGAAAAATCGATCGCGGTATGGGGCGGCGTTACCGTCCTGGCCTTGGCATTCCTTCCCTTTACGCAAGCACCGATAATCGGCATTACCGAGGTTTCATTCGGATACTGGCTGCTGATGCTGGGATTGGCGGTGGTGCTGACGGCGACCACTCTGCTGGTGCAGTACGGCGTCACGCATACGCTGGCGGCCCGTGCCGCGGTGATTTTCCTGTTCGAGCTGGTCGTGGCCGCCGTGTTTGCCTATCTGGTCGCCGGGGAGTCGCTGAGCGTCATGGAATTGATCGGCGGCGCGATGATCGTTGCGGCGACCTTTTTCGCGCCGTCCGGAGACGGGGCCGTACGCCCTGAAGCTTAAATCCCCGAGCGGGCGCCTTCCGCCGCAAGGCGTATTTTCAGGGAGAGATCGTTGCGGGAGTCGGCGTTGCGCAATGCATTGTCATCGGTGATGCGGCCCGCGCTGTAAAGCCGGAACAGCGACTGGTCGAAGGTGCACATACCGATGTCGTTGTTGTCGGCCATCACTTCCTTGATTTCTTCCGTCTTGCCTTTCTGGATCAGGTCGGCAATGTAGGGGATATTGATCAGCACTTCCATCGCCGCGACGCGCTTGGTTTGCGTGCCGGGGACCAAGCGCTGCGAGATGATGCCGATCAGGTTGAGCGCCAGCCCGAGCATGATGGATTGCTTGCCGTCGGGCGGGAAGAAGGACAGGATGCGCTCGATCGCCTGGTTGGCGTTGTTGGCATGCAAGGTCGCCAGGCAAAGATGGCCGGTTTCGGAATAGGTGATGGCGTGCTGCATTGTTTCCTTGTCGCGGATTTCGCCGATCAGGATCACATCGGGCGCCTGGCGCATGGCGTTCTTCAGGCCATTGTCGAAGGACTTGGTATCGATCCCGACCTCGCGCTGGTCCACGACCGCTTTCTTGTGGTTATGGATGAATTCGATCGGGTCTTCCAGCGTCAGGATATGGCCGGCCTCGGTTTCGTTGCGGTGATCGATCATCGCCGCCAACGTGGTCGATTTTCCCGAACCCGTAGCCCCGACGACGAGGATGAGGCCGCGGCGGCGCGAGATCAGGTCCTTCAGCACGGGCGGCAAGCCCAGCGAGTCCAGCGTGGGTATCTTGGTGATGATGTGCCGGATGACCATGGACACTTCGCCGCGCTGCTTGAATACATTGACGCGGAAACGCCCGACCTCTTTCACGCCCAGGGCGAAGTTCATCTCGAGGGTGTCCTCGAATTCCGCGGCCTGTTTCTCGCTCATCAGGGAATAGGCGATCTCCTTGACCATGCCTGGCGTCATGATCTGGCTGTTGACGGGCATCGTGCGCCCTTCGATATCGATATTGATCGGAGCCCCGGTGCTGAAGAAAAGGTCGGAGCCGCCTTTTTCCACCATGAATTTGAGAATAGGGGTGATGTCGAGTGCAGCCATGTCGTTATCCTTCCTTGTTTGAGCGCACTTTAGCATATTCGATGAGCCCGGAGCACGGCCTGGCACGCACCGGAGTGGTGCGTTATCCGGAAGAGATTGCTGCGTTTCCCAGTCGGAAGCGATAGCCGGGAAGGTTTATGCGGATGGCATGATGCTTGCTGATGCCTCGTTGGGGTTTAACCATTGAGGATCGTATGAGACTTTATCTGCACACTTCAGGCGAAATGCCTTTTTCCGGATCGTTCGAGCAGTTGTCCACAGAGGCAACCGACCACAATACGATGATGTTCGACTGCGTCAATGAAAGCGGCTTGCTGGAAACGCTGGACCTGATTGCAGACGAGGTGCCGCCGACCGTACTTAACGAATCGTACGCCATGCTGATGGAAAATTGCGACAACGTGTGCCCGCAAGAGGCCCTGTCGCATATTCTCCCTTTCAATACACTGTACGCACGTCGCCGCCACGCCTGGTTCCTGGAGAATCTGGCGCCGCATGTGCAGATGCATTTCCAGCCCATCGTCGATTTCGCACAGAACGGCGCCATTTTCGGATACGAAGTGCTATGCCGCATGAAAGATCCGAATGGCCGCCTGCTCAATGGCGAGGAAGCTTTCAAGCTGGCGCGGCAAGTCAATCGTGCCGCCGAGCTGGACCTGGTCTGCCAGCGGCTGGCATTGATCGGCAAGGCGCGGGATATCCCGCCCGGCGTACCCGTCTTCATCAACGTGCTGCCGCGTACCATCCTGCAGGACGGATGGCTTCCACCCTTGCTGGAAACGCTGGGGCAACTCGGCATCGACCGGCGCGACGTGGTGATCGAGATCGTCGAAAGCGAGGAAGTATCGCCCGACCTGCTGGCCGAACATTGCGACAAGATACGCACGCACGGCTTGCGTATCGCGCTGGACGACATGGGCTCGGGATTCAATGGCTTGCGCACGCTGGCTGCGGTCCGCGCCGATTTCATCAAGATCGACCGCGCGATCGTCCATGAGGCCCAGGGCAGCCGGGTGCGCACGGTGCTGCTCGAAGCCATCGTCTCCATGGCACAGCGCCTGGGTTGCACGGTCGTGGCCGAAGGGCTGGAGCGCATCGAGGACATCACCTTCTGCCAGGACATGGGGCTGATGTATGCGCAGGGCTACTATTTCTCCAAGCCACAGAAAACGCCAGTGCGAGAAGTCAACCCCTTGCCCGCCCGCGACGAATCCCATCGTTCGCCGGTGCAGGACGAGTTCCGCCTGTCCGAGTTCGTCAACATGGGTTTGACGATGGAACTGAACCTGCCGATCGAGGAAGCGCGACGGCTGTTCCGGCTGCATTCGGATGTGGCCGTGGCAGTGGTCCTGGACGGACAGCGCCCGCTGGGCCTGCTGCGCCGCGGCAAGGTTTTCTCGTCACGCACGCATTCTCTCGGATCGCTGTGCGAACCGCTGTCCAAGATGGTCAGCAGCCGCGCCTCATCGGCCATGATTTCGCGCAGCCTGTATCTGGAACGGGGCGAAGGCGAGCCGTGGGTGCTGGTGAGCGAAGAAGGCAACTACCTCGGCATGCTGCAACCGCTGGAGATCATGGCGCAGCTTATCAGCCGCAAGAGCAGCAGCGCCAGCCTGCATCCGTTGAGCCAGTTGACCACCGGGCCCACCTTGCGGCAGTCGCTGGATATCAGCTTGCGCAACAATCCCAATACCCAGCTGGTGTATATCGATCTCGACCATTTCAAGGCCTACAACGACCGCTACGGTTTCATCCGGGGCGATGCCATGATTCGCCTGCTGGCAGAAATCCTCCGCCTGCTGTTTCACGGCCAAACCGGTTTGCTGCTGGGCCATATCGGCGGGGACGATTTTGTGCTAATCCTGGACCGGCAGAAGCCGGGCCTGGTGCAGGCACTGCTCGATTGCATCAGCCGCTTCCAGTCGCTGGCAGCGCATCTCTACGACAGCAGCGACCTGGAACGCGGCTTTTTCACGACCGAGGATGGCCTGGACCACCCGGTCGCCAGCATCTCCATCGCCGTGGTCAATGGCAAGCAAGGACGATTGATCAACAGCGTCGCCGCTGCCGAGCGGGCCGCCATGCTCAAGAAAATCGGCAAGGCCACCCTGGGCAGCATCATTGTGGTGGAGGGCAGCCCGCCGCAGCAGGTCAAGCCGGCCAGGGACTGCAATTCCGACTGGGAGGCCCGGGCGATTTTCGCCCTCAAATCGCTGTCGGAAATCCGGCGCAACGGCGACCCGCACATACTGGACAGTTGCTTTATCGACTTTCCGTTCTTCGAAGTGGTATTCGAGCTGGACGACGAGGGGCGCCAAGTCCACCCCAACTGGATCAACCCCAATATGTACGGCAAGATCAAGGCCGGAGGCGCCGGAGTGGACCGTTCCAGTCAGCCTTACTACCTGCACCTCAAGGAAACGATGGAGCCCTACCTGTCGAACATCTACCTGTCGACCGCCACGGAAGACTTTTGCCTGACCCTGTCGATTCCGTTATTCGATACCGCGAATGTGATGCAAGGCATTCTCGTGGCCGACATCAATATTGCGGCGATGGCGATGCTGAGCAATGCCTATGGCCTGGCGGAACTCTAGGATGCTTGCGGAACGCTGAAGCTGGCGGGCGGCAAGCCTTGGCTGTGCCGCTGCCACATCGTGCGATACGCCTGTTCGACATGGCGAGCGAATGCGGGGGTGTCGAATAGCGGCAAAGTGTCGCGATTGGCGACGAGATGTTGGCGCATGGCTGCCAATTTCGGCGGATTGGCGGATAGCTGCAGGGCTGTGCGTTCGTAATCTTCCAGCGACTCGGTCATCAGTTCCGACAGCCCGGCGGCTTGCAGCAGGCTGCCGGCAACCCGCGAGGCAAATGTGCTTCCGCTGCAGGTCAGCACCGGCAAACCCATCCATAACGCATCGCTGGTCGAGGTATGGGCATTATAGGGTTGCGTATCGAGGAACAGGTCGGCACAGCGATGACGGGCCAAGTGCTCAGCTTGCGCGAGGCGAGGCGCAAACACCAGCCGCTGCGGATCGATTCCGCGGGCTTGTGCCTCGTGGCGGAGATTGTCTTTCGCCCACGGGTTGCATTCCAGCAACCACAGTACGCCATCTTGCGATTTTGACAGTATTTTCATCCAACTATCAAATACTTGCGGCGTAATCTTGAATGTCTGGTTGAAGCAGCAGAATACCGTTCCCTTTTCCGGTAACCCGCATTCGTTACGGCTGGGCGCGGGTGCATCCAGGCGTTGCCGGTCGTTTGGCTGGTAGCTCCCGGGCAGGTATGCCAACTGCTCGCTGTAATGCAGCGCATCGGAGGAAGGAGTGATGAAACTGTCGGTGAGCAGATAATCCGCGAACGGCGCGCCCAAGGTTCCTGGATAGCCCAGCCAGTTCACCTGCAAGGGAGCGGGCCGCATTGCCAGGATGCCCGTACGGCTGTTTTGCGTATAGCCGGTCAGGTCGACGAGAATATCGATGCGGTCGTCAAAAATCTTCTGCGCAGCCTGCGGCAGGGCCATTGGGCGGATGTCGTGAAAGCGGTCGAAGGCCTTTTCCCAGCGCTTGCGCTCAGCTGATTTATCGTTGGGGCCATAGGAGTAACCATGGATTTCAAAGCCTTGCCTGTCATGCAGCTCCACCAGTTCGGCGGCAAGGGAAGTCAGCGGGTGCCGGCGGAAATCGGCAGAAAGGTAACCGATGCGCAATTTTTCATGTATTGGTCGCGCCGAAAAACTGGCGAGCCGTTTGCTGTCCGGTGCCAGGCCGGCGAATCGGGTGGCCACCCAGTTTTCGCTGCACGACCGCTGTTCGGCAGCGGTCGTGCCCGGAAGAGACAGGAAAGCGAAGGGCGATATCTGTGCCCGGGGTTCTTCCCGCACCAGCCTGCGTACTTCCGATATTTCCGCTTCCAGGTTTTCCCAGTCGCAAATGTGCTGCCGCTGATGCAATAGATGCATCCGCGCATGATGCAGGTGGGGGTTGAGCCTGATCGCCTCGCGATAACAGGCAATGGCCTGGTCCAGCTTGCCTGTCTCCCGCAACACGTTGCCCAGGTTGTTCTGGGTGTCCGCATCGCCGGGGTCCAGCCGTAGCGCGGCCCGGTAGCATGCTGCCGCCTGTTCCGGCTTGCCCAGTTCGCGCAGCGCGTTACCCAGGTTGTAATGCGCTGCGGGCTGCGCGGGGTCGTTTTTCAGCGAGGCCTGGAATTGCGCCGCGGCCTCTTCATAACGTCCCAGTGCGGAGTAGGCATTGCCGAGTTGCAGCAGGATTTGCGGATGATCGGGAGCCAGCTTGAGCGCGGCACGAAAGCAATCCAGGGCTTCCTTGGGCCGGGAAGGCAGCAACAGGTTGCCGAGCTCGTAATGCAGGGCGGGATTGCGCGGATCGCGCCGAACGGCTTGTTGCAGCTGCTGCAGTCGTTGGGTTTGCATGGTGCGAGATTCTAACCCGATAAGCCGATCGCAGCGCCGACCAGCCGTTTCAAGCCACGCTGCCGCAACAGGAAACGGTTGGGGTCGAGTGCGCGCGCCAGCCCTGCATCGACCGGCAAGGGTTCGTTTTCCAGCATGGACGCGAGGATTTCTGCGCAAAGCGGGGCAGTCAGCAGACCCTTGGAACCATGCGCGGTGTTCACATATAAGCCGCCCATCCAGGGCAAGTGGTCAGCAGACAACCGGCTGCCGATCTCGTAGCGTTCCACCAGCAGCGCCGGATCGAGCAATGGACCGGCCATCGGCAGGTAGTCCGGCGCGACGCAGCGCAGGGCAGTGCGTCCCTGCAAGCGGGACGGATCGAGCGTTCGGCCGCCAAGGGCGTCGAACAATGTCGGAGAGAGCGAACCCAGCATGGACAGGTTTTCCGCATGGTCGGCAGCCAGGAGTTCGAGGCTGCCGTTTTCCGGCGCGAATGTGGCGCCCACGCAGTGTTCGCCACCCTTGGCCGGGCCGATATAGCCTTCGGTGCAGACGACGGCCTTGAGGCGCGCGCTTTCCTCAGTCGCCGGCAACCGCGTGATCTGGCCACGGACCGCCTCCAGCGGCAAATGTGCGGTCTGCACAAAACGGCTGCTGTCGTTGGCGGCGCATACCACGACGACCGGCGCCTCGTCGAGCAGCTTTTCGCCTTGCACGACTTGCCAAGCGTGAGTGGCGCAGCGCAATTCCAAGGCCTCGCTGGAGAAAAGAGAGGTGATGCCGGGATGTCCTGCCAGCGCACGGCACAAAGCGGGCGGATGCACCCAGCCGCCATCGGGAAACCACAGGCCGCCATGCGGCATCGGCAGGCCGGCCAGGGCTCCAGCTTCCGCGGCATCGACGGCACGGGCCAGCGACAATGGAAGCCCGCGTGCCAGCACCTCTTCGCAACGCTTGGCTTCGCGCGCGTTGAATGCCTGCTGCAACAAGCCGCAATTGTCCCAGCCGCGGCCTTTTTCCAGCCACCGTTCCGCCAGGCGCAAGGTGTGCTGAAAACCGCTCAGCGCCACTCGGCTCAACGGGATGTCGTGTCCGGACAGCCGCGGATACAGCACCCCTTGCGGGTTGCCGGAGGCTTCCTGCGCCAGCCCGCTGTGGCGCTCGATCAGGGTGACCTGCCAGCCTCGCTGCGCCAGACTGTTTGCGCTGGCAGTGCCGGCAATGCCGCCGCCGATCACAATGGCACGACGTGCACCCGATATGGGAGACTGCCGGCCATGCAGGTATTCTCCTCGCAGCATGTGGCGCTTGCTGCCATGACCGGCGATTCTCTCCATCCTGAAACCGACTGCTGCTAGCCCTCGTCTGACGCTGCCGACGCTGGTAAAGGTAGTCACGGTACAGCCGGGAGCAGCCAGACGGGCAATCTGCTGCAGCAATTCCTGTTGCCACATGTCGGGATTTTTGGCGGGCGCGAATCCGTCCAGGAACCAGGCGTTCACCGAGGCGCGCAATTCCGGCAGCGTTTCCCGCGCGTCGCCGACCAGCAGGGTCAAGGTGACGAGGCCGTTGTCAAAGCTCATGCGTTGCCAGCCTGGCGTGATGCGGCGATATTGCTTCAGCAGCAAGGCGGCAAGATCGGCCAGTTCCGGCCAAATCGCCAGTGCGCGCGCCAGGTCTTCGGGCGAGAGCGGATATTTTTCGGTGCTGACGAAATGCAAGCGTGCGAGGGAAGGCGCGGATTTCTTCCATAATTGCCAAGCGCAAAGGAAGTTGAGACCGGTTCCGAAGCCGGTTTCCGCAATGGTGAAGGTGCCTTCGGCGAAGTCCTGCCAGCGTTCGCGCAAGCGGTTCTGCTGCAGGAAGACGTAGCGTGTTTCTTCGATACCGGAGGCGCGCGAAAAATAGACGTCCCCATACTGGAGCGACACGGGCTGTCCGTCCTGCCATTCAAGTTTGGCCTGCAGATGATCTTTCATTGTTTTTGCGCCATTGTTCGGGCATATTTTCGCATGAGATGCATTCTTCCCACGAACCTCCTTCATCCTGGCTAGTCCGCCACGCTCCGCTGATCCCTCCTGGAGGTGCTGTGCTTGATCTCGCGTGTGGATCAGGTCGCAACGCACGCTGGCTGGCGGCAGAGGGGTGGCGTGTCGAAGCAGTGGATAGGGATGAGAATGCCATTGCCGGCCTGCAGCAGATTCCCGGCCTGCACGCATTCACGGCCGACCTGGAAAACGCGCCCTGGCCTTTCGCCGGCCGGCTGTTCGAAGGCATCGTCGTCTGCCGCTACCTGCACCGCCCTTTGCTGCCGCTGCTGACGGAATGCCTGGCGCCGAATGGCGTCCTCATCTACGAAACCTTCATGCTCGGCCAGGAGAAATTCGGCCGGCCGCAGAATCGCGACTTCCTGCTGAAACCCAATGAATTACTGGATGCCTATGCCGGGTGGCTTGCAGTAAACGCTTTCGAGCAGGGCGTTGTCGAACTACCAAAGCCCATGGTCATCCAGCGCATTTGCGCGGTGCGGGGGAGCCCTGGCAGATTGGTACTCTGACAATTCAAGGAGTTGGCGATGAAACAAAACAAAAAAGCAAAGAAATGGAATGGCGCGTCCTGGTTTTCCCGTTTTGCCAAATGGTCGGCGCGCCAGACCGCCCGGCCGCTGAGTTTTGTCTTGGCGTCGGCGTTGATCGCCGGCTGGCTGTTGAGCGGTTTTGTCTTCGATTTCAGCGATACCTGGCAACTCATCATCAACACCGCGACGACGATTGTGACGTTTTTGATGGTGTTCGTGATCCAGAACACGCAAAATCGCGATACCGAAGCCATCCAGATCAAGCTCGACGAGCTGATACGCTCCACGCAAGGCGCGCACAACGCACTGCTCGACCTGGAGGAAATGGATGAGGAGATGCTGGATAGATTCCGCGACCAGTATGAAAAGCTCGCGCTCAATTCGCGACGCGCGATCCGGAATGGCGGAGTTGATATAGGCACTCCAGAAATTAAAAACCTGAGTAAAGAACCGGATAAATGAAGAGATTTTGCATCATCGCCATTGCAATAGGCGTATTCGCATTGCAGGGCTGCGCGCAGCAGCCGAGTGTCCCGGATGCGGTACCGGCGCAGGAATGGCCGAGCTATGGGCGCGATTACAGCAACCAGCGTTACTCGCCGCTTAACCGGATCAATCGCGCCAACGTCGCGCAGTTGGCGCCGGCATGGACCTATCGCAGCGGTATCATGGCCACTTTCCAGGCGACGCCCATTGTCACCGGCGGTGTCATGTATCTTTCATTGCCGTTCAATCATGTCGTCGCACTCGATGCCAGAACCGGAAAAGAGTTATGGCGCTACGAACACCAGCGCCGCGAAGGCTGGAAAATGTGCTGCGGGCCTGGCAACCGCGGCGTCGCGGTTGCTGACGGCAGGGTCTACATCGGTACGGTGGATGCGCGCGTAATCGCACTGGATGCCAGAAATGGCACGGTGCTCTGGGATATCGACGCAGTCAGCGAAAATGTACGCACCGAAGGGGTAGATGCGCTGGATGCGGACGATCCCTTCAGCCGCGAGAAGGTTTCCGGGGGAACCGGCATCGGCATTGCGATGGCGCCGGTCGTTTACAACGGCAAAGTCATCATCGGCATTACCGGTGTGGGTTACGGCCTGCATATCGATTCGCCGCGCACCGATGCGCCGCTTGGCGCAGTGATCGGCGTGGCGGGGCTGTACGGCCGCCCCGGGTTTCTCGCGGCTTTCGATGCCGTCACCGGAAAGCGCGTGTGGCAATTTGATACGATTCCTTCCAGGGGGTGGGAGGGCAAGTTTAGCCCGACCACGCCGGACGGCATTTCCCTGAACCGCGATATTGCAAAAGAAAGAGAGACCCTAGCCCAATATTCCGAAGCATGGCGCTATGGCGGTGGCTCGGCCTGGACGACGCCAGCCATCGACAGCAGGCTGGGACTGCTTTATTTCGGGACCGGCAACCCCTCGCCGCAAATGGATGATGTTTCCCGGCCGGGTGACAACCTGTATACGGTTTCGCTGGTAGCGCTGGAAGTCGAGACCGGCAAGCTGCGCTGGCATTACCAGCAGGTGCCGCACGATGTCTGGGGCTACGATCTCGCCAGCCCGCCGGTGCTGTTCGACCTCAAGCGCGGGGGAGAAACGATCCCGGCGGTCGGGCATGCAAGCAAAACCGGCTGGTTTTATGTGCATGACCGGGCTAGCGGCGAACTGCTGCTCAAATCGGAACCTTTTGTGCCGCAATCCAACCTTTTCATGCATGCGACGCCGGAAGGCACGCGGGTACATCCCGGCGTCTTCGGTGGCGTCAACTGGTCGCCAAGCGCGGTTGACGAGGCTGCACAGCAGGCATTCGTCGCGGCAATGCACATGCCGGTGCGCTACACCCTGCATGAAACGCCGGCCTCCAACGGTAAACCGGCCATCCGTTATACCGTCTCGGAGCCGGTCGATGAGCCGAAATGGGGGTTGCTGTCGTCCATCGACCTCCGGACAGGCAAGATACGCTGGCAACATCAGACGCCCGAGCCGCTGGTGGGCGGCGTGATGGTCACGGCAGGCAATTTGCTGTTTACTGGCGAAGGAAACGGCCATTTCGATGCATTCGATAGCTCCACGGGTAAGCTGCTGTGGCAATACCAGGCCGACGCGGGCGTGAACGCGCCGCCAATCACGTATGAGGTCGACGGCGAGCAATACATTGCAGTCGTGGCGGGCGGCAACCAGATATGGGGGTACAAGCAGGGCGACTACGTGCTGGTTTTCAAGCTGAACAACAAGGTGATGCCATGAGGCGGGTGCTGGGCGGTTGCCTGCTGACCCTCCTGCTTTGGGCGGCAATGCCGGCGAACGCCGCCTTGACCGGGCAGGAACTGCTCAACCGCTGCAATGCCGCCGAAAAATCCGGGAGCGACACCGAAAAGCTTACTGGCGAGGAGATGCTGGATGCCATGTGGTGCATGGGTTACATGTCCGGCCTGCTGGATGGCTTCAGTGTGGGCGATTACCGGGTAGGGGATGCCAAGGTGATGTGCGCGCCGGAAGAAGGCCTGACGCGCACGCAGGCGCTGCGGATCGTCAACAAGTGGTTTCGCGAGCACCCCGACGCCTTGCCCAAAAGCGGCAGGCGGGGAGCGTTGCTGGCACTGGCAAGCGCATATCCGTGCAAATGACAAGGCCGATTCGGAAGAATCGGCCTTTTGTATTCTGGCGTCCCCACGGGGATTCGAACCCCGGTACTTACCGTGAAAGGGTAATGTCCTAGGCCTCTAGACGATGGGGACTGCGAGGCAGTTATTACATTATAGTCGGGTGGTGACTTGGCGTCCCCACGGGGATTCGAACCCCGGTACTTACCGTGAAAGGGTAATGTCCTAGGCCTCTAGACGATGGGGACCCGACTGATCTTTTGGTGGAGGTAAGCGGGATCGAACCGCTGACCTCTTGCATGCCATGCAAGCGCTCTCCCAGCTGAGCTATACCCCCGAAAAAGAAGCGGCATCTTAATGGCGGGAGGAAGGCTTGTCAACGCTTTTCGCGCTCGGCGCACGATAATGATCGGTTGGCATCTAACCCTGGTGACGCGCTTGCAGGCCGCGCCGGTGGTAGCGGAACAGCGTTCGCGTCATCCACTCGTCGAACTCTTCGTCTTCGTCCAGCAGCGTCACGACACATCGCTTTTCGGCGGAGGAGACGACCCGGGTATACAGCTGTAAAGATTCCGGCAAACGCGGGCTGAGATAGAGCGACACAAGCACCTGGCTTTCATGGGCGGGCAAAGGAAGATCGCTCAGCCATTCGATGCTGCGGGCACTCAGGGTAACAGGCAGCGGTGCCGGCATGTCGACATTGCGCATGGTCAGGTGCGCCAGCATATTCAGGGCGATATCCAGCTTGTTCTCCAGCCGTTCCAACGCCTTGGCCTGGTGCGAATCGGCTTCATGGTCGCGGTCGACCGCAGCGGATTCCAGTGTGGCGAGCCCCCGCAGCAAGGAAATGTTGGAATAGCGCCACGATGCAAGCATGGAAGCCGAGGGCGCAGGCTCGCTCCGCCAGCTTAATGGAAGGCTGGCCTGGTAGGTGATGCCGGGCATGTCAGGGTGATTGTTCTTCATCGATCGAGTATAACAATTTCTCTCCAGACTGCGCCAAGCGAGCAACCCCGTAAGCCGCATCCGTATGGGGCGCGGCACAGACTGGCTTGCCAAGCTGCCGAGCGCGTATGGTTGTCCATGCCGTATTGGCCGCACCGCCGCCGGCCGTGAATACTTCATGCAAAGGAGAGGCGCCCAACTGTTCGAGCAGGCGATATCCCTGAGTCTCGATGCGCGCCAGGCTTTCAAGCAAGCCCTGCAAATACACGGCATCGCTTTCCGGCCGCGGCGTCAGCCTGGGTGACAATGCGGGATCATTGATCGGGAAACGTTCTCCGGGAGTTGGTAATGGGTAGAAATCTAGGCCCGTAGTTTGGTCGGGAACGATGGCGGAACTCAATGCCGCCAGCCTTTCCCGGCCGAAAAGCTGCTCCAGTACCCTTCCGCCGCAATTGGAGGCCCCGCCAGCCAGCCACAAGTTGCCGCAGCGATGGCTATAAATGCCGAATTCAGGGGATTCGACCCTGGTGCGGCTCAACAGTTTCAAGACCAGGGTCGAGCCCAGCGAAGTGACGGCCTGCCCCGACCGGGAAGCCCCGCTGGCAAAAAACGCGGCGATGCTGTCTGTCGTGCCCGAACGAACAATGCAATCCGCCGGCAAGCCAAAATGGTGCGCCGCCGCAGGCGCAACGGTTTCAATGGCAGTGCCAGGTTCGACTACGTGCGGCAACAATCGCGCGTAGTCGGCTTGCTGTAGCCAGTCAGGATAGGCGAGCGTACTCACGTCGTAGCCTAGCTTGAGGCAGTTGTGATAATCGCTGATGCCCGGAATGCCGTGCAACTGGAATGCCAGCCAATCGGCCTGGTGCATGAAGTAGCGTGCGGTTTTAGCTTCCGGCTGATTCAGGAGCCACAGCAGCTTCGCCAGGCTGGAGCTCGCACTGGCGGCATTGCTTTCGGCCGGGATGCTTGCTGCTTCTATTCGTGCCCGCTGGTCGTTGTAGGGGATGGCCGGCAGCAAGGGCTGGCCGCTGGCGTCGCAAAGCAGGGAGGTGCCGGAAGTGCCGCAAAAGGCGACGGAAGAAATGCGCTCGCGGAAAGCGGCAGGAATGGCGGCGAGCAATCGGCCCAGGACGGATTGCCATTCCTGCCAGTTGTTGTCGCTGAAAGTGACATCCTGTTGATGAACAGGCGTGCCGTTAGCATCGATCAGGCTGGCTCGCGCGCCGCTGGTGCCGAAATCCAGCCCGAGATAAAGCGCTTCCTTACCCGCGGGTATTGGATTGGTGTTCAAACTGGGTCAAGTCGACGCGCGGAGCAGGCTGCCAGCCGGCTTTATGGTGCTCGGCGACCACATTGGTGAAAATTCCGCCGCGCACGTAGAACTTGGCCGTCAGCCGCATGAAGCGCGGCTGGGTGGCGGCGACGAGGTCGTCGAGTATGCTGTTGGTCACCGCCTCGTGGAAGGCGCCTTCATTACGGAACGACCAGATGTAAAGCTTGAGGCTTTTCAGCTCGATGCAGGTCCGGTCGGGAATGTAATCCAGGTAAAGCGTTGCAAAATCAGGCTGGCCGGTCTTGGGGCACAGGCAGGTGAACTCGGGGATTTCCATGTGGATGTGGAAATCGCGTTCCGGCTGCGGATTATCGAACGTTTCTAGGGCTTTGCTGGGTTGACTTGACATGGTGTGTCCCGTATAAATCGAACGACAATTATACAGTTTGTAGAAGCGCCGCCCAATTGCGCCTGACCCATCTCAAGCTTGCCGGATTCAAGTCCTTCGTCGACCCGACCACGCTGCATATTCACGGCCAGCGTGTGGGAGTGGTGGGACCCAACGGCTGCGGCAAATCCAACGTGATGGAATCGATACGCTGGGTCTTGGGCGAATCCAGCGCCAAGGAAATGCGCGGCGAGTCGATGTCGGACGTGATCTTCAACGGCTCCGGCAACCGCAAGCCGGTATCGCGCGCCAGCGTGGAGCTGCTGTTCGACAACAGCCTCGGCGGAGCCGGCGGCGAATGGTCGCAATATGCCGAAATCTCCGTCAAGCGCGTGCTGCATCGCGACAGCGGTTCCACCTACTACATCAACAATACGCCCGTGCGTCGCCGCGATGTGGCCGACCTGTTCCTCGGTACCGGTCTCGGTGGCCGCGCCTACGCCATCATCGGCCAGAACACGATTACCCGCATTGTCGAGGCCAAGCCGGAGGAGTTGCGCGTATTCCTGGAAGAGGCGGCGGGGATTTCCAAGTACAAGGAACGCCGCCGCGAAACCGAACTGCGGTTGCGCGACGCGCGTGAAAACCTGACGCGGGTGGAGGATATCCGCCGCGAGATGGAGAAGCAGATCGCGCGGCTGGAGTCGCAGGCGGTAGTGGCGCAGGAGTACCATCAGCTGAGGCAGGCGCAATCGCTGGCCCAAGGCCAGTTCTGGCTGTTAAAGAAGCGCGACGCCGCACAGGCGTGGGAGCGGTCGCGCCGGCAAGTGGAGAAGCTTGCGGTCGACCTGGAAGCGCAAACCGCACAGCTGCGCAAGATCGAAAGCGAACTGGAGCAGCTGCGCCTGGAGCATCACGGTAGCGGCGAAGCAGTGCAAATCGCCCAGGGCCGTTACTACGAAGCCAACGCGCAAGTGTCCGCGCTTGAACAGCAGTTGCGCCACCTTCAGGAAAACCGCGAACGCCTGAATGCCCAGCTCACTCAGCTTGCGGCCGAACAGGCAAAAGCCGGAACGCAGCGGCAGGATTTCGAAAGCCAATTGATGCAGCTGAGGACACAGCAGCAGCAGACGAGCGCCGATGGCGAGCGGGCACAGCAGACGCTGGCCTTGGCGCGAGATGGCTTGCCAGCCGCCGAGCAGGCCGGCCGCGATGCCCAGGCTGCCTTCAGCCAGGTTCAAACCGCGATACTGCAGGCGGAACAGAAAATCCAGCTTGAGCGCACGCATCTGGAACACGCCCGCAAGTCCCTGCTAGAGCTTGGCCAGCGTTTGCAGCGTCTGTCCGAGGACGAAAAGCGACTTGTCGTGCCGGATCCCGCGATCCTGGCTGCCAAATCTTCAGAATGTGCTGCGCTGCAAGCGCAATTGACCGACCTGGAAGCCAGCCTGTCGCAATCATCGGAGATCGAGCAACAGCAAGCGGAACAGCTCAAGCTGCTCCAGCAGGAGAGTCAACAACACGCACGTCATCTTGCCCAGGCGGAAGCGCAACTGGCTGCGTTGCAAAAGCTGCAGCAGGCGCTGGGGCACGAAGGCAAGCTGGACGAGTGGCTGGCACGATTCAAGATCGACAGCCAGCGACGGTTCTGGCAGCTCATCGAGGTCGAACCGGGCTGCGAAACCGCATTGGAGGGTTTGCTCGGAAATCGGTTGAACGCACTGTTGGGCGCGGCCGATAACGGCGAACGTCCACCGGCGGCTGTTGTGTTATTCCGCGAAGGCGCCGCGGAGCAGGATACAGCCGCTCACCTGCAAGGGTGGCGGTCTTTGAGCGCTTGCGTCAAAGCTGCCGATCCGCGTGTGCAGGGTGTATTGGTCGATTGGTTGGCGCATGTTTGGCTGGCTCCGCAAGAGGCGGATATTGCAATGGCACGCCAACAGTTAGGCGCTGGCGAATGGTTGGTCACGCATCAGGGTGACGTCTATACCCGCCACAGCGCATCGCTCTATGCACCGCAATCGGGATTGCACGGTGTGCTGGAACGCCAGCGCGAGCTGGCGCAAATCGCCGCAGAGCTGCCCGCGCTGAGACAGGCTCAGCAGCAGCAGGACGCGATCCTGCATGAAGCTGAACGGAAACTGCACGAGCTGCGCAGGGAGTTTGCGGAAACACAGCATGCCCAACGGCAGAAAACCGCTGCCTTGCATGCGCTGAGAATGGAAATCCAGCGCTTGGAACAGCAGCAACAGCATATCCTCGACCGCCAGCAGCAGCAGGCGGCGGAGCGCGAGCGGCTGATGCAGCAGAAGTTGTCACTCGAAACGCAACTCGCCGAGCGGGAAGGTTCAATCGAGACAACCCAGGCCGGCGTAGCCGAGTTTCGTCAGCAACGCGACCATGCCGCCCGCGTTCGACAGGAAGCCGAAACGACATTGAAGCTGGCGCGCGAACGTTTGATGGATGCCGAGCGGCTGGCGCAGCAGCAGACATTCTCGGAGAAACTGATACTTAACAATATCAATGAATTGGAAAGAATAATTAAAGCGATAGACGAGCAATTGACATCGCTTTCAATACGGCATGCAGAAGCTTCAATGCAATTATCGCAAGCCTCGCCGGATGCGCTTAAATCCGCGCTGGAGCAGGCGCTTGAGCTTCGGCGCCAAGGCGAGGAGGGGCTGGCGGAAGCGCGCAACCATCTGGCCGGAGTCGAGCAGCGTTTGCAGGAGATGGAGCGTACCCGGCTTCAAACCGAGCAGCAGTTGCACCCGCTGCGCGACAAACTTGAACAAAGCCGTTTGCAGGAACAGCAGGCGCGCCTGCATTTCGAGAACTGCTTGGAGCAACTGACCGCAACCCAACTCGAGGAGGCGGTGCTGGAAGAGGGGCTCGTCAAGGGAGCCAAGGCCGAAGACCTGGATCGCGAGTCCAAGCGGCTCGACGACTTGATCGCTGCTCTGGGTGCGGTCAACCTGGCTGCCATCCAGGAATTGCAAAGCGAGCGCGAGCGCAAGGCTTACCTCGACAGCCAGGCGCTGGACCTCGAACAGGCCATCTTTACCTTGGAAGAGGCGATCCGCCGCATCGACCGCGAGACACGGAGCCGCCTGCAACAGACGTACGACGAAGCCAACCGCCATTTCGGCGAACTGTTCATGACCTTGTTCGGCGGAGGTCAGGCGCAATTGCAATTACTGGGGGACGAAATCCTCGATACCGGCATCCAGGTGTTCGCACAACCGCCAGGCAAGAAGAACAGCAGCATCCACCTTCTTTCCGGCGGCGAAAAGGCCCTGACAGCAATGGCGCTGGTGTTCGCGTTGTTCCGCCTCAATCCGGCGCCGTTCTGCCTGATGGATGAAGTCGATGCGCCGCTTGACGATAGCAATACCGAACGTTTCTGCAACCTGGTGCGCAAGATGTCCGAGCGCACGCAATTCATGTTTGTCAGCCATAACAAAATCACCATGGAAATGGCGCAGCAGCTGATTGGGGTGACCATGCAGGAATCCGGCGTCTCGCGGATTGTCGAAGTCGATATCGAGGCCGCGATGCGCATGCAAACAGAGCTGCCGGTGTAACGTATAATCTTGGTCAAATTGATGAAAAACTCGGGAATTCGATAGCATGTCGGACTTGCAACTATCTTTGCTCGCACTCGGCGCGGTGATCATCGCCGCCGTTATTCTTTTCAACTGGTGGCAGGAGCGGCGCTTCATGCAGGAGAGCATCCGCCGTTTCGAGCAGCCGGCAGACGATATCCTGATGGACGACTTCCAGATCGATCCCGAGCGCGTGGTCGCGTTCGAGACGGATAGCATCCTCGTCGAAGACAGATTTGCCGAGACCATCCTCCGGGACGATGCCCTGCTTGAAGAATTGCAGCCACGCAAACCGATGCACGAAACCCCTCAACCGGCTCCCGCCCCGCAAGTTCCGGAACCTGAACTCGCGCCGCAGCCGATGAAGGATCCTGAACCGCCGGAAGAGCGCTTCCTCGAGGAAGAAGAGCCTGTCCAGGAGGAGTACGAGGAGTCCTTCCCGGAAGCAGAGTCTGCGGAAGAAATCGTTGAAGAGGCTCCCGTGAAAAGCGAGCCTCCCGTGGCAGAGCCTGTTCGGACCGCAGCTGCCGCGAAAGCTCCGAAACAAGAAGCCGCCAAGGAAAAGCCGGCGCCAAGCGCGAACGAACCCGTCGTTAGCACCATGCCGCCCGAAGTGGACGAGCAGATCGATCTCATCGGCAAGGCGGCATTGCCGTCGCCGCTGGATATGGATGCCTTCATTCTCGCTGTCCGGCAGATGCCGAAATTCGACAAGCCGGTGCACTGGTTCCTGCAGGATGAAACGGGTATGTGGCGCGCGCTTGCGCCGGAGCTTCCTTCGGGCCGTTATCCGCAAATGGCATGTGCGCTGCAACTGGCCGACCGGGCAGGCCCGGTTTCGCAAGGTACCTTGATGGCTTTCCAGGAGCAGGTGCAGAATCTGGCCACGATTCTGGGCGCCAAGCTGGCGTGGCACGGCTCGCTCGACCCCTTGCAATATGCGATGGAGCTTGATCGCTTCTGCATTGATGTCGACGTCATGGTGGGATTCCATATTATTCAGGGGTCCACCGGACCTTTCGCCGGCACCAAGTTGCGCGGCCTGACGGAATCGGCCGGTTTGAAGCTGCGCGATGACGGTGCCTTCCATTGCGAAAACGCCGAGGGCAAGACTCTCTATACATTGATTAGCCAGGACCAGCGTCCGTTCAAGGCTGAAACGCTGCGCACGGTGTTCTATCGCGGCGTCAGTTTCCAGCTGGATGTACCCAAGGTGGCAAGCAGCTCCGATGCCTTTGACCGCATGGTGACTTTCGCACGCCAGCTGGAATCGGCTTTGGATGGCGTATTGGTGGATGACAACCAGCGCGCCCTCGGTGAAATCGAGATTGAGAAAATCCGCCAGCAACTGAAGATGATCCACGCGAAGATGGTAGCGCGCTTCATACTGCCAGGCACGCCTGCCGCACTGCGTCTTTTTTCCTGATCTATGGCGGTCTCCGAGCAGACGGCGCAGCGTGTACGGCAGCTGCGCGAAGAAATCCTTCACCACGACAACCAGTATTACGTACTCGACACGCCGGAAATCCCCGATAGCGAATATGATCGCCTGTTCCGCGAATTGCAGGCACTGGAGTTACAGCATCCAGAGCTGCTGACGCCCGAATCGCCGACCCAGCGCGTGAGCGGTACCCCGGTTTCCGAGTTGGCTCCCGTGCGGCACCGCGTGCCCATGCTTTCCATCGAAACCGAAACCGATATCACGCCCAATGGTGCCCGGGCTTTCGACGCGCGCGTCCGGAAGAAGCTGGGCCTGGATGCCACCGATCTGCCTATCGAATACGCTGCGGAATTGAAATTCGACGGCCTCGCCCTCAGCCTGCGTTATGAAGATGGCCTGCTGGTCCAGGCAGCGACACGCGGCGACGGGGAAGTGGGCGAGGACGTGACGCAAAACATTCGCACCATCCGGAGGATTCCCTTGCGCCTGAAAGGAGCAGCACCCGCGGTGCTGGAAGTGCGTGGCGAAGTCTATATGAGCCGGCCTGACTTCGAACGCTACAATGCGCGCCAGCGAGAGCTGGGGAAGCCGACCCTGGTCAATCCTCGCAATGGCGCGGCGGGCAGCGTACGCCAGCTCGATTCGCGGCTGACGGCGCAACGGCCGCTTTCCTTCTTCGTTTACGGCTTGGGCGAGACCGTCGGCTGGACTGTGCCGGCCACGCACGGGCAGGTACTGGATGCGTTACGCGAGTTCGGGTTTCCGGTGTGTGCGGAACGCGCGGTCGGCCTCGGTGCGGATACCCTCATTGCCTTCCACCAGGCCGTCTCTGCCAAGCGCGACAGCTTGCCTTACGATATCGATGGCGTGGTATACAAGGTCAACCGGCTTGACCTGCAGCGCGAACTGGGTTTCCGTACGCGGGAGCCACATTGGGCGGTGGCACACAAGTTCCCCGCGCAGGAAGAAATGACAGTCGTCGAGAATATCGACGTGCAGGTGGGCCGTACCGGCGCGATCACTCCCGTTGCGCGGCTGAAGCCCGTGTTTGTCGGCGGCGTGACGGTGACTAACGCCACCTTGCATAACCAGGACGAGATCGACCGCAAGGATGTGCGTATCGGCGACACCGTCATCGTACGCCGCGCCGGCGACGTGATTCCCGAGGTCGTATCCGTGATACTGAATCGGCGCCCGGCAGACTCCAAACCCTATTCGCTGCTCGATGCTATCGGCCACCAATGCCCCGTATGCGGCTCGCACGCCATGCGTCTCCCGGACGAGGCAGCGATACGCTGCACTGGCGAACTGGTCTGCCCGGCGCAGCGCAAGCAGGCCATCCTGCATTTTGCGTCGCGGCGGGCGATGGATATCGAAGGCCTGGGCGAAAAGCTGGTCGATCAGCTGGTCGACGGCAATATCGTACATACCTTGGCCGATCTCTATCGTCTCGATGTTGCGCAACTTTCCAGCCTCGATCGCATGGCGGAGAAATCCGCGAAAAATATCGTGGAAGCGCTCGAGAAAAGCAAACGGCCCACCTTGGCGCGTTTCGTTTATGCGCTCGGGATACGCAACGTGGGCGAGACGACAGCCCGCGACCTGGCCCGGTATTTCGGCACCCTGGATCAACTTGCCGTAGCGGATATCGCCGCTTTACAGGAAGTGCCCGATGTGGGGCCGGTCGTGGCCGAATCCATCGCGCAGTTTTTCTCCGAAACGCACAATCGCGAGGTCATCGCACAGCTGCGCGATCCGGCGTTGGGCGGAATACAGCTGCAGGAAGGCGAGGGAAGCCGTTCGGCGAGTGCCGGGGTGTTGAACGGGAAGACTTTCGTGTTGACCGGCACCCTGCCGACGCTGAAGCGTGAAGAGGCGAAGGACATGATAGAGGCGGCGGGGGGTAAGGTCAGCGGCAGCGTATCGAAAAAAACCGATTACGTTGTAGCAGGGGAAGAAGCCGGCAGCAAATTGACGAAAGCGCAGGAACTGGGGGTGGCATTGCTGGATGAGGAAGGGCTCCTCAAGCTACTGAATCCATGAATTTTTCAATTTCAAACCCGTTATGCAATTGGCTTGTTGCGGCAATAAGGCGAATGGCTCAGACTGGCAGCAATGTCCTATAACGAAAAATATCTCGAGCTGAAATCCAGCGGTAGCCTGCCTTCGCCCACCGGCACGGCGATGAAGCTCATCGAGCTTTGCCAGCAAAGCGATGTGGCGCTGCCGGAGATCGTGCATGCCATGCAGGCGGATCCAGGCTTGGTCGGTCGCGTCCTGAAAATGGCGAATTCCCCGATGTATGGACGTTTGCGTCCGGTGGTATCGCTTTCGCCGGACGTGCTGATGACCATCGGTATCCAGTCGTTGCGCCAGGTGGTACTGGCATTTTCGCTGGTCTCCTCGCATCGCAAGGGGCAGTGCAAGGAATTCGATTACCAGGAGTTCTGGTCGCGATCCATTGCCATTGGTGTCGCGGCGGAACTGATTGGCGCAGAGGCCCGTATTGCGCCGCCGGTAGAATTGTTTACCTGCGGATTGCTGTCGCAAGTTGGCAAGCTGGCGCTGGCAGCGATACACCGCGACAAGTACGGGCAGGTCGTCGTCGAGGCCGGCAACGATCATGACCGGCTGCTGCAACTGGAAGAAGAAAGCTTCGGCCTCAACCATGCCGAAATTTCGGCAGCGATGATGGCCGACTGGGGCATTCCCAAGTTTTTCAGCGAAGCGGTTTTGTATCAGGAGCTTCCCGGCCTGGCCGGTTTTTCCGAAAACAGCCGGCGTGCCCGCCTGATCTGGAGCTTTCATCTGGCCTGGCAACTGGCTGCACTCTGTTTCACAAAGGAATCAAAACGTTCCGAACGCATGGCCGAGCTCTATCCCATCGGCAGGAAGCTCGACCTCGACGCCGATATGCTGGTCAGCATTGCCAACCAGATGCTGCTCGAATGGAAGGAGTGGAGCGCCTTGCTTGAGATTCCGGTACAACACGTGGCGGCTTTCCCCCCGCCGGTGCAGGAGACGCTTCCCATGGAAACTGCGATGACTTCCGATTTCAAGATAGGCCAGGCGAAGGAGCATGCGCCGGCGGACATACTCGTTGTCGATAACGACCCGGTTTCGGTCGAGTTGCTGAAAACGATATTGCTAAGCGCCGGGCACAAGGTTCACACCGCTACCCATGGCCGGGATGCCTTGCGCATGGTGCTCGAGCACCAGCCGCAGATCATGATTACCGACTGGATGATGCCCGGCATCGATGGGCTGCAGCTGTTGCGCACGCTGCGCGAGACTGAAATCGGCCGCTATCTGTATGTCATGGTGTTGACCGCCCAAAGCGACAGGGAAAAGCTGGTCGAAGCCTTCAGCGCCGGCGCCGATGACTACCTCGTCAAGCCGCTGGATCGTATGGAGCTGCTGGCACGGCTCAGGGCCGGGGTACGCATCGTCACCGTGCAGCGCGAAGTGATCAACGAATGCGACCTGCTGCGCCGCAACGCCCTGCAGCTGACTATTGCCAACCAACGGGCGGAAGAAGCCGCGCTCACGGATTCACTGACCGGACTTTACAACCGCCGCTACGCCATGGACCGGCTGGCGCGCGAATGGGTGGCTTCCGAACGCAACCATAGGCCATTGAGCATCCTGCTGCTGGATATCGACCACTTCAAGACGGTCAACGACAATCATGGCCACAATATCGGCGATATCGCATTGAAGCGCATGGCCGAGATGCTGTCGGAATATTCGCGCCGCCCGGACATCGCATGCCGTATCGGCGGCGAAGAGTTTTTCATCCTGGCACCCGAAACCGCGCTGCCGGGCGCGATCCGACAGGCGGAGCGGCTGCGCGAAGCCTTCGAGGACAAGCCGATCACCGTTGAAGGCATCGATTTGCCGCTGACTGTCAGTGTCGGGGTGGCGCAAAAAGTGGCAGGCATGTCTTCGCCCGAGGAATTGCTCAAGGTGGCCGACGAAGCGCTATACCGCGCCAAACGGGAAGGGCGCAATCGCGTCATTGCAGCACCGCTTGCATGAACCAGCACGATAGTATGGAAAAAGTCGTCGCCATCGCCCTGGAAGCCGGGCGCGCGATCATGCAGGTGTACAACGGCGAAATCGCCGTCACGCACAAGGAAGACGACTCGCCGCTGACCCAGGCCGATCTCGCCGCGCATCACATCATCGAGCAAGGACTGTCGCAATTGGCGCCGCAGCTTCCCATCCTGTCCGAGGAATCGGTCGCCTTGCCTTATGCCGAGCGCCGGGTGTGGGAAAGCTATTGGCTGGTCGATCCGCTGGACGGCACGCGCGAGTTCATCAAGCGCAACGGCGAATTTACCGTGAATATCGCCCTGATCGAGAACCACGTGCCGGTGCTTGGGGTGGTCTATGCACCGGCGCTCGATTTGCTGTTTTATGCCAGCAAGGGGAACGGCGCCTTCCGCAAGATTGGCAGCAAGCCGCCGCAGCCGATTGTGGCGCGCGCTTTCGATGCCACGCAGGTCACGGTGGCCGGCAGTCGCTCGCATGCCGGCGAGCGGTTGATCGGATTTCTTTCCAACATGGGCCCCCACATGCTGATCAGCATGGGAAGCTCGCTCAAAATCTGCTTGGTGGCAGAAGGCCGGGCCGATGTGTATCCGCGGCTGGGGCCGACGTCCGAATGGGACACCGCTGCGGCCCAATGCGTGCTGACGGAAGCCGGTGGACGGCTAGTGGGGCTGGACAACCGGCCTTTCCGCTACAACACCAAGGAATCCCTGCTCAACCCTGATTTTTTTGCCACAGGAGCCTCCAGCCACGACTGGTCGCAATATCTGCCATGAATCTTCAGCGCTGGATGTTTCTGCTTGCTCTTGCCGTATCAACGAACGTTTTAGCGGATGGCGCCGAGGGCTGCAGTCAGACATTGGAAACGGGCGATGCCGCCAAGGCTGCTGCTCTGGCCCAAGAGACATTACGCAGTCCATCCGGTAAGCGCGAAGCCTACCTTTGCCTTGGTCGCGCAATGGGTGCGATGGGCAAGCATGACGAAGCGCTGGCTGCCTTGCAAACTGCTGAGCAGCTTTCTACCCAGCCTGTGGAACGCATGATCGTGCTGACCCTGCTGGGCAACCAGTGGCGCAGCGCGAAAAAGACGGATGCGGCCATCGAGTCTTACCGCAAAAGCCTGGAAATTGCCCGCGCCGAGAAAAACACCGGTTTCGAACTGATCAACCTCAACCAGATCGGATCCGCACAGGAGGAGGGTGGGAATCCCTCGGCCGCGCTGGAACAGTACCAGTTGGGTCTCAAGCTGGCTGCCAACGATAACGAACGCGCGGACAGCCATTCCCGCATCGCCGCTGCTTACAGCCTGCTGGGACAACACGACAAGGCCATCGAGCACCAGCTCAAAGCAGTGCTGTTCGAAGAGCGGGCGGGGGATTTCAACCATTACGCCTATGCCAATATCGAGTTGGGCCGCATTTGCCTGGTCGCCCAACAATATGCCGCCGCCGAAAAATGGTTGAACAAGTTTATTGGAACCATCGCCCAGGCGGGGGACTCCTATTGGCAGGCAAAAGCCCGCTACATGCTTGCCAAGGTGAAGTCGGCCAAAGGCGCAGGGGGCGAGGCGGCAACCCAGTTTTCGCAGGCCAAGGCCATGGCACAGAAAATAGGCGCCGCGCAGTTGCTCAAGGAAATCACCGAGGCTGAAACCGTCGCAAAATCGATGTAAGGTTTCGCGGGCTCGCGCGACTCATGCGCATGGAAGGAGACCCGTCATGAAACACATTCCCGTCATTCCCGCTGCAGAGATCACGCCGCGCGAAATATACCGAGGTCGCCGCGAGTTCATCAAGACTGCCGGCCTGGGTGCCATTGCAGGCGCTGCCATGCTGGGCGGTCTGCCCTTGCCCGCTTCGGCCGCAACTAGCCCACGCAGTAAAATCGGCCAGTTCACCAAGACTCCTTACGGGCGCGACGAAAAGCTGACGCCTTACGAGGACATCACCACCTACAACAATTTTTATGAGTTCGGCACGGGAAAGTCAGACCCGGCGCAATATGCCGGCACATTGGTAACCCGTCCCTGGACCGTCAGCGTCGAGGGGGAGGTAAAACGCCCAAAGCGCATTGCCATCGAAGACATCCTCAAGCTCGCTCCACTGGAAGAGCGCATTTATCGCATGCGTTGCGTCGAAGGCTGGTCGATGGTGATACCGTGGGTCGGTTTCCCCTTGTCGGAGCTGATCAAATGGGCGGAACCGACCGGCAATGCCAAATATGTCGAGTTCGTCACGCTGGAAAACCAGCAGATGATGCCCGGGCAACGATCCAGCGTGCTCGATTGGCCTTATAACGAAGGTTTGCGCCTGGACGAGGCCATGCACCCCTTGACGATCCTGGCTGTCGGGCTATACGGCGAGGTGCTGCCTAACCAGAACGGCGCGCCGCTGCGCCTGGTGGTGCCATGGAAATACGGCTTCAAGGGCATCAAATCCATCGTCAAAATCCGCTTTACCGAAAAAATGCCGGTCAGCAGCTGGATGAAGGCCGGGCCGAGCGAATATGGATTCTTTTCCAACGTGAATCCGAATGTCGATCACCCGCGCTGGTCGCAGGCGACTGAACGCCGCATCGGCGAGGGCTTGTTTGCGCGCCGGCACAAGACGCTGATGTTCAATGGTTATGCCGAGCAGGTCGGGCAGATGTACGCGGGCCTGGACCTTAAAAAATACTTCTGATATGTCGCGTAATCTACTGAAAAATAATACAAAGATATTATTTTTTATTCTTGCATTATTGCCTCTGACGCGATTGGTGTGGCTCGCCTTTGCGGACGGCTTGGGCTCCAACCCGGTGGAGTTCGTGATCCGCTCGCTTGGCACCTGGACGTTGGTGTTGCTGCTGGTGACGCTCAGCGTGACGCCCATGCGATTGATCTTCGGCATCAAATGGCTGATGCCATTGCGGCGCATGATGGGGCTGTTCACGTTCTTCTATGTATGCCTTCATCTGCTGGCCTATGCCGGGCTCGACCAGTGGTTCGACTGGCAGGCCATCGTGCACGATATCGCCAAGCATCCCTATGTGCTGGTCGGCTTTACTGCCTTCGTGCTGATGATTCCGCTGGCCGTCACTTCCACCCAGGCGATGATGCGCCGGCTGGGGCGGCGCTGGCAGAAGCTGCATCGACTGGTGTACATCATCGCCATTCTCGGCGTGACGCATTACTGGTGGCTGGTGAAGAAGGATGTGACCGAGCCTTTCCTTTATGCGCTGGTACTGTTCGTTCTGCTTGCGGTCAGGCTGTATTACAAAAGGCCGATGCTTCTGCGCACGCAGTCGCTGGCTCATCGCTGACAGGCCCGGCACGCGGTCTATTTTCAATCTGTGCCGTAAAACAGATCTCTCGATATCAGCTCCGCCGTTTCCAGCAGGCTGGCCAGGCAGAATTTCCACTGTTTATCATCCAGCCAACTGGTAATGTAAGTCGTTCCGATGCCGGCAACTGGGTAGCCTTCAGGGTCGCAGATAGGCACGCCCAGCCCGCTGGTCGTCCGGTCGAGAATGATCCCGTCATAAGTGCTGTAACCTGCCTTGATGGTTTCGCTTACTGCAATCCGAAAGCCGTGCTCATCGAAGCCTTCAATCCGATGATAGCGCGATAAGTTGGCCCGTATGATTTCCTGAACCTCGGTTTCAGGCAACTTGGCAAGCATGGCCATGCAGCTTGGACTGGTTCCAAAGGGCATGCGCAGCCCGATGCGTCCTTTTCCGACCTGGATTTGCGAATCGCTTTCGTAACGGCCGATACAGATCATGTCCAGGCCGGAACGCACGCCAAGGTAGACTACCTGGTTGAGTTTCCCGGCCAATGTGGCAAGGTGCGTGGAAGCGATCCGCTCAAGCGGATTGCGGCTAATGGCGGAATAGCCGAGGGCTGCCAAGTCCATCCCCAGGTTGAACCTTGCTGTTTCCTTGTCTCTCACGACCCATCCAATTTCCATCAACTGATCCATGACGCGATGGATGGTAGGGCGGGGCAGCGCAGTCTTGGCGACCAGTTCTGTCAGCAGGCTGCCCCGGCGTGAGCCTTGTGCGATTGCACGCAATAAAATCACTGCCCTGTTCAGGCTTCCCGGATTAAGATTGCTGATAGCCACAGGCTTTTCCAAAGCATCGTTTTTCATCACCACCTCAAAAATCCGAATATCGGACATTTTTATAGAAGCGCAGCATTGACGTGATATTTCTTTGCCAAATAATATCGATAAATACCAATTACTGCAGTTATTTTTCATTGTCCGATGATTGGACATACCACATTATTCAGGAGTCGAAATGCCAGATATCTATGGGAAGCAGCACCGGGATTTACAGGAAAGATTCGAGACGGTGAACCTGGCGGACGCCGTCAAAGCCAATATCGTGGCTTCGGAAATCGGCGACGAGCATCGCGGCTTTATCGAAAGCCGCGACATGTTTTTTCTCACCACCATCGATCATCGCGGTTTTCCTACCTGCTCTTATAAAGGCGGCAGCCCCGGTTTCATCAAGGTGATCGACAGTAAAACGATTGCCTTCCCCAGCTTTGACGGCAACGGGATGTTTCTCTCCATGGGCAACATCACGCTCAACAACAAGATCGGGATGCTGTTGATTGATTTCGAAACGCCGCATCGCATCCGGATTCATGGGGAAGCCTCCATCACCCACAACGATCCACTGCTGCAAGAGTTCATCGGCGCCGAGCTGGTAATCCGCGTCAACATCGTCGACATCTTCATCAACTGCCCGCGCTACATTCACCGCTATCAGCGGCTGGATAGTTCCAAGTACGTACCCAAAGCGGAATGCGCCACCCCGTTACCGCAATGGAAACGCATCGATGGGCTGCAGGATGCGCTTCCCGAGCGCGACAAAGATATCGCGGCCAGGCTTGGGGGGACGATTACACCCGAGGAGTATGGCGCGATGGTCATGAGAGGCGAGGCCTGATGAGCGCCGCAACGATGGACGCCTCCGACAATATTATTGCGGATAGCCGCAAGGATGCGCTCCAGCTGATTTCGGAGGTGGAAAAGGTCATTGTCGGGCAGGAGCGTGCGATCAAGCTGATGGCGATCGCCATTTTTGCGCGCGGCCATGTCCTGCTGGAAGGCGATGTGGGAGTGGGCAAGACCACTTTGCTGCGCGCAATCACCCGCGGCATCGGCGGAAAATACGAGCGCATCGAGGGGACGGTCGACCTGATGCCCAACGACCTGGTGTATCACACCTACATCGGGGAAGACGCGCGTCCGCATGTGGAGCCGGGGCCCTTGCTAAGGGGCGGGGAGGACTTGTCCGTATTCTTTTTCAATGAGATCAACCGCGCGCGGCCACAGGTCCATGCCTTGATGCTGCGCGTCATGACCGAGCAGACCTTGCACGCCTTCAAGCGCGAGTACCGCCTGCCGCACATGATCGTTTTTGCCGACCGCAATCAGGTAGAGAAGGAAGAAACCTTTGAGATTCCGTCGGCAGCGCGCGACCGCTTCATGATGGAAATCCCGATTCTTGTGCCCAGCGAGCGCGATGTCCGCAAATCGCTTGTTTTCGACACGCGATTCCACAACACGGAAAGCCTGACGGCGAGAGTTACTCCCGACATTTTGGCGTACGACGAACTCAATGCCTTCTCGGTCATGCTCCAGAACCGCATACAGGCCAGCCCCATCATTCAGGAGTATGCGATGGACCTGTGGCAGGCCACCCAGACGCCGGCGGCATTTGGCGTGGAGATTGACGGAATCGATATCGATCAATTGGTGCATGCCGGCGCCAGCCCGCGCGGTATGGCCATGATGCTGAAAGCCGCCAAGGTGCATGCATGGCTGATGGGACGCGAAGTATTGCTCCCCGAAGATATCCATGCCGTTTTCCACGAGACGATTGCGCATCGCCTGGTTTTCAGCTCGATGTATGAGGGCAGGCGCACTGCGCTCGCTCGCGAATTGACCGCCGGCATCATCCGCAAGGTAGCGGTTCCCTGACATGATCCCGCCTTTCGCAAAACCGTTCACTTACCAGGTTAACTGGCGCTCGCGCAGCTATCATACGGGCTACCATCGCGGGGCCCAGGCCGGACTGGGAGTTGAGTTCCGCGGGAATGTCCCGCTGATCGATTATCCGGACGCGCGGCGCATCGATATTAACCAGACGATCCGGGATACGAGCGAACAGGTCCATGTCCGCATCTTCAACCAGAAGAACCCCACCACCGTCTACGCCATATGCGACGTTTCAGCTTCCATGCAATTTCGCGGAAGCAACAGCAAGATGTCTCTCGCGTCCGAGATCGCGGCGTCGATTGCCTATTCCGCTTATCAGGCAGGCGACCGGTTCAGCTTGATCGGTTTCGACCATATGGTTCGCAAGGAGTGGACAACCTTGCCTAGTACCAGAATGCACGACGCCTTTGCAATGGCTGAAAAGTTGCGCACTTTCAAGCCGCTGAGCCGCGGCTCGGAAGGGCTGGTGCAAGTCGCCAGCCATCTGGCCCAGACACGGGGCCTGGCATTTCTCATCTCCGACTTTCACATGCCTTTGGAAACCCTTGAGCAGGCATTGAATACGCTGTCCCGCCACCACGTGGTGCCGCTGGTCCTGTGGGATTCGGGCGAATATCGCAAGCTCCCCAAGTTTGGCTTGAGCGTCATCATCGATCCCGAGACGGGAGAGGAACGCACGCTCTTTTTCAGGGAGGCGCTCCGCAGGAAGTTTGCGGAGGCATTCTACGAAAGACGTCAGCAGTTGAAAGCGCTTTTCCAGCGCTATGAAAGTCCGGCATGCTTTGTTGAGGATCAATTCAATCCTGCGGCGATTTCAGAGTATTTCCAACAATTTTCTGCCCTATGAACGCCTTCGTCCTTGTTTTTATTACGCTTTTCTCGACCTTGTCCGCCGCGGCCAGCGCGCCTTATGAGATACGTATTTATAACCCGGAGAAGAAGTTTGGCTATGTGGTCGGTGACATGATTCATCGGTCCATCGAACTGGAGGTAAAGACTCCTTATACGCTGACGCCCGGCTCCACACCCACGCGAGGCGTCATTCGAAAGGGAGTCGAGCTCAGAGAGGCTAAGCTCACTACCCGAAAAACTGCCAAGCAGACCACCTACAGACTTGACCTGGCCTACCAGGTATTCACCCGGGCGGATATGGCCCATACCTTCGAGCTGCCCATGGAAAAACTGCAGCTGGTACGCAGCGGCCATCGCATCCCTGTCGTCGTTCCCCCGTGGCGGTTCCAGGTATCGCCATTGGCGGCTCATGGGGAAAAATATATCGAAAAGGACATGAGCCCCTATCGGCCGCCCGTACTGGTGGAGGTTTCCTATCTGCGAGGGGGGTTATTGTTTTTTCTGGGCATGGTACTGGCAGCTTTCGCCGGTTTGACCTATATCAATGCCGATGCCACCTGGTTTCCTGGCATGGGTGGCCCTTTCGCGATGAGCTATCGCAAGATCGCCGACCTGCCTGAAGATGCCGCGAGCGCGGCAGATGCGGTGGCCACCATACACCAGGCATTCCGGCAGACATTCGGAGAAAACCTGTTTCCCCAAAATCTGGACGAATTCGTTCGTCGCCATCCTGGCTTCATGGCGCTGAGGTCGGAAATGGCCACCTTCTTCGAAGCGACGAACCACTTGCTCTACGGCGCGCCCGCCACAATGCCTGCTTCCAGCCAGCTTTCGGCACTGCGCGAATTCTGCAGGCGTTGCCGCGATTGCGAACGAGGTGTGGCATGACGTTCAGCCAGCCCTGGGCTCTCCTGCTGTTGCCTCTTGCCCTCATTCCGCTCTGGCTTAGCCGGCAGCAAGGGCATGTTTACTCATGGATGGACATGGTGCCCAAGGACCCGTTGTCGCAGATCATGGGCCTGCTCATGCGCTATCTGGTGGCTGCCATCATCGGTTGCCTGATTGTGGCCCTGGCTGGACCGCAAGGCGAAGCCACGAAGGAGGAAAGGACAGGGAAGGGCGCGCAAGTCGTTCTCGTCATCGACCGCAGCGCGAGCATGGACGACCCTTTCGCCGGTGCCGGCACCGAGGGACGCGTGGGCGAAAACAAGGCCACCGCCGCAAAAAGGCTGATCACGCAATTTGTTCGGGACCGCAAGGACGATATGGTAGGGGTCGTGGCATTCAGCAATTCGGCCATGCACGCCATCCCGTTGACACAAAGCCGGGAAGCCATCTATGCAGCGATACGTGCTGCCGGCGGCTCCGGGTTGTTGCAAACAAATATTGGTGCCGGCCTCACCAGCGGCTTGGCGATGTTCGAGAAAATCCCGGACTCCGGCTCGCGCGCCATCGTCCTGCTTTCGGACGGGGCAGGGCGAATTTCGCCCAAGGCCAAGCAGAAAATCAGCGACTGGATGGTTCGCCAGCACGTCAATCTTTATTGGATAGTCTTGCGCCAGCCGGATGGCATCAGCATTTTCAGTACCAATTACCAGGCGGACAAGGAAGGGCTGGAGCCTGCGGAAATCGAACTGCATAAATTCTTTCAGACGATCAAAACCAAGTACAAGGCCTATGAAGCGGAAGATCCGAAAACGCTGCAATCCGCGATTCAGGACATCAATACGCGCGAGAGGAATCCAATCCGTTATTTCGAGAAAATTCCCGGCAAGGATTACTCATCCTTCTTCGTCGCGATGGCAGCATTCATGATCGGCCTGCTATTGCTGATCCGCTACATGGAGGTCCAATCGTGGCAGCAGGCGTAAAGAGCAAAAACCAATTTCTGGTCGGCCTGCTCATCGCAGGCTTGCTGGGTACGCTGATGATCGGCAGGGAAATGTGGGAGATAGAACAGTTCAACCAAACCATCCTCGCCGGAGGAAAGCCGGAAACCACCGATTACCCGTTCGAAACCAAGTATGCCGCAGCGTATGCCCTGGCTACGCAAGGGCGTTACCAGGATGCCACCCAGCTTTTCAGCCAGCTTCTTGAATCCCAGGCCCCGAAAGAAAAGATTGCCGCGGTTCAATACAACCTGGGCAATCTTTTCATGGTGCGCGGGCTGATGGTGAACCGGAATGGCGATACGGTGAAGGACGAGGCCGAGTATTTACTCAATCAGGCCAGGCTTGCCTATCAGCAGTCGCTGAGGCTGGATAACCGCCATCTCGATGTCAGGCACAACCTGGACCGTGTATTGTCCATGCTGCCCGATACGCCAGGTCCTGAGGGCGAGCAGGACAAGTTAGGCATCGTCATGGGAAACATACCGACGGGCTTGCCATGAGGAACTTACTCAAGCAACGCGACAGCGTGCTGCTGTTGATTGCACTGTTGCTGTTGATCGCGGCCCTGTTCCAGCCGTCCGTGCCGATGAAGCGGGACCTTCACAACTACCTGTTTGTCGTGGATGTCACGCAAAGCATGAATACCGTCGACATGAAGCAGGGCGGAAAAGCGGTGAGCCGGCTCGCTTATCTGCGCCAGCTCCTGAATGGCGCCGTGGCAGAAATTCCTTGCGGATCCCATGTGAGCCTCGGCGTATTTTCCGCGGAAAGCGTGGCTTTGCTATTCACTCCGATCGAGGTTTGCGGCAACTACGAGGTCATACAGGACAGTATCGCCCATCTCGAATGGCGCATGGCCTGGCGAGGCAATAGTCGCTTTCGTTTCGGCCTGCCGTCCGCCGCAGCGCTTATCAATACGCTGGATATGCCGGTACAGGTCGTTTTCTTCACGGACGGGGACGAAGCGCCCAAGCTCAATGCCATCAACAAGACGGATCTGTCGAACTGGCAAGGCGGGCGCGGCTGGCTCATCGTGGGGGTAGGGGGCGACGAACCTTTTCCCATTCCCAAATTCGATAGCGACGACAATATCCTCGGTTACTGGGCCTACTCGAACTCGATCATGGCGCCTTCCCAGGTCCAGTCGGAGGAGTCATTGGGCACGCGCGACAATACGATTGCATCGGATGTTTACGACCGCTACCTTTCCAGGCTGGATGAGGCTTACCTGAAGGAGCTCGCCGACGAGATTGGAGCCACTTATCTTCGAGCACGCGATACCGACACACTTGTCGACGCCATGAAAGAGCAGGAGCCTGCGGGAAAACAACTGGCCCGGCTGCAACTCGCTCCTATTCTTGTCCTGCTTGCGATGGCGCTGTTGCTGGCGGGCTACTGGAAGAACTTTCGCTTCAAGTTAAAAATTCTCATGAAAGGTTTGGCATGAATAAGCTCAATGTCATGACATTTTGCGCGTTTGCGATGACGGCGGTTGCTCTTTATCTCCTGAATGACTACCCGTTTCTGCCGCCTTGGGCGATCTTCATCACATGGGCGTGCTTCTTTCACATGGACGGGGGCGTGAATCGAAACCAGGCCTTTATCGCCACGATCACGCATCTTGGATTAGGCGCGCTGGCTGCATGGTTGTCGGCCATCGCATTGCTCAACAACCCATTCACGAACGAGCTCGGCACTGAAATGTGGGGCCCTATACTCATAGGCGTGGTCATTGCGGCACTGTCCAGAATGGGTACCATGCCGCGGTTCTGTGTTACGCCGGCGATCATTTACGGCTACGCCAGCGTATTTGCATTCGCCAGCATGCCTGGCAACTTCAGCCTGGATAAACTCCTGTCCCTTTCCTTTGGCAACGCGGTAATTACCATCGTGTTCTGCCACTTCCTCGGCGCCTCGGCTGGCTATCTGAATGTTTTGCTAATCGAATGGCTATCCGGCATTTCCTGGTTAAGGCGTGTTCAAGGCTAAATTAACTGCAATTCTCTTCGCGTTTTAAAATTCAAGGCCTAACAACTATCATCTCATATAGGTATTTCCGCCCCGGAGTTGGTTAACATAGAGGTGTTGGATTTATCCATGGCTTCAGGTTGAAGAGGGATAGTAAATCGATGAGCGTAGCCACCGCCAAAAAGCGGCCAAAGAATCTGAACCTGATCACCATACGGCTACCCTTGCCGGCTTTGGTGTCCATCCTGCACCGGCTGAGCGGGCTGCTGCTCTTTCTCATCATTCCGGCCTTGCTGCTCATGCTGCAGACATCGCTCGCTTCCGCGGAAGGTTTCAACTCCCTCGTGAAGGCGGCGCATCATCCCGTTTCCAAACTGCTGCTCATCGGCCTGAGCTGGGCATTTCTCCATCATCTCTTTGCAGGCGTGCGGCACCTGCTGTCGGACATGAACCTGGGACTGGAACTGGCCCAGGCCCGGGTCATCAATAAAGTGGTTCTCACCGCCAGCCTGACACTTACAGCTTTCGTAGGAGTCTTTATATGGTGAGGCTGATTCTCGACATGTATCACCCCAATATGCGCGCCTGGGCATTGCAGCGCGCGACGGCCTTGGTGATGGTGATCTATGTCGTGTTCATGCTTGCGATGTTGCTGCTCATGCCGCCGCACGACTACCTGTCCTGGAAATCCTTCATGGCGAATGAATGGGTGAAGCTGCTGACCCTGCTTTTTCTGTGGAGCCTTTATGCTCATGCCTGGCTGGGCGTCAAACACATACTGGTCGATTATATAAAACCGCTTTATTTGCGATGGATGCTTACAGCAGCCACCATTTCATGTCTTGGACTTTATTCCGTTTGGTCCGTGCAGATTCTCTGGGGGTAGGGGTGGCCATTGAGGTCTTGAAGTTCGATGCAGTGATCGTGGGTGGCGGTGGAGCAGGGTTGCGAGCGGCGTTGCAGCTATCGCATGCCGGCCTTCAGGTGGCGGTGGTCTCCAAGGTGTTTCCGACGCGCTCCCATACGGTCGCCGCCCAGGGAGGAATTGCGGCGGCCTTGGGGAATATCAGCGAAGACAACTGGCTCTGGCACATGTACGACACCATCAAGGGATCGGACTACCTCGGGGACCAGGACGCCATCGAGTTCATGTGCCGCGGCGCGGCAGAAGCCATCTACGAGCTTGAGCATTTCGGCATGCCGTTCGATCGCATGGATAACGGCAAGATTTACCAGCGCCCTTTCGGCGGCATGACGAAGGAGTTCGGGACAGGGCCCATTTCCCGCACCTGTGCAGTCGCTGACCGGACCGGGCATGCGATGCTGCACACCCTTTATCAGCGCAATGTGCGGCAGGAGACGAAGTTCTTCACTGAATGGTTTGCGCTGGACCTCATGCGCGACGAGGAAGGCGAAGTGCTGGGCGTCATCGCGATGGATATCGAAACCAGCAACATCGTGATGATGCAGGCCAAGGCCACGCTGTTCGCAACCGGCGGAGCCGGGCGCATCTTCCAGGCAAGCACCAATGCCTTCATCAATACCGGCGACGGGCTGGGCATGGCGTCGCGTGCGGGCATACCGTTGCAGGACATGGAGTTCTGGCAATTCCATCCCACCGGCATCGCCGGCGCCGGCGTGCTGATTTCGGAAGGCGTGCGGGGAGAGGGCGGATACCTCGTCAACAGCGAGAATGAACGATTCATGCTGCGCTATGCACCAAATGCCAAGGATCTTGCCAGCCGCGATGTGGTGGCGCGGGCCATCGCCAGCGAAATCAAGCAGGGGCGCGGGGTCGGGCCGAACAAGGACGCCGTTTTCCTGAAGCTCGATCATCTCGATGCCGAGGTCATCAAGACGCGGCTTCCGGGCATACGCGAGATCGCCATCAATTTTGCGGATGTGGACCCGGTGAACGCCCCCATACCCGTCGTTCCGACCGCGCATTACATGATGGGGGGAATCCCCAGCAATATTCATGGCCAGGTGTGTATCGATACGTCGGATAACGTGGCCCCCGGTTTTTATGCCGTGGGCGAATGCGCCTGCGTTTCCGTGCACGGGGCGAACCGCCTGGGGTCCAACTCCTTGCTCGACCTCATGGTATTCGGGCGGGCCGCGGGTAATCACATGCTGGAACGCGTGCTCGACCTCCCCCATCACAAGCCATTGCCGAAGAGTATCTGCGAACCGACGCTGGACCGGATCGCACGGCTCGAGAATACGGGCGGCGAGAGCGTCAGCGATGTCGGGGATCACCTGCGGCGGGTGATGCAGCAGCATTGCGGCGTATTCCGGTTTCCCGATCTGCTGCAGGAGGGGCAAACCAAAATCCGCGAGGTCCGCCAGCGTGTTGCCAACCTGGGCATCAAGGACAAGAGCAAGGTGTTCAATACCGCGCGCATCGAAGCGCTGGAGATTGACAACCTGATCGAGGTCGCAGTCGCCACCATGAGCGCGGCGGCCGCACGGGAAGAAAGCCGCGGCGCGCATTGCCGCGAGGATTTCCCGAAGCGCGACGACGAGCGATGGCTCAAGCATTCGCTGTATTACCGCGATGGCGAGCGACTGGAATACAAGGATGTGCGCATGAACCCTCTTAGCGTGGATTCATTCCCGCTCAAAGCCCGTACCTACTAGGAGTCGATGTGCGATTTTCCATCTACCGCTACAACCCCGACGTCGATAATGAACCCTACATGCAGGATTATGAGATCGCGTTGAAACCTGGCGACCGAATGCTGCTGGATGCGCTGCTGCGCATCCGGGACATGGACGAGTCGCTGGGCATGCGCAAATCCTGCCGCGAAGGGGTGTGCGGCTCGGATGCGATGAATATCAACGGCAAGAACGGGCTGGCCTGCATCACGCGCCTCGCCGAACTGTCCGAGCCGGTGGTGGTGCGTCCTATGCCCGGGTTGCCGGTGATTCGCGACCTCATCGTGGACATGACGCAATTTTTCGATCAATACCATTCGGTCAAGCCCTATCTGGTCAACCACGATCCGGAACCGACCACGGAACGCCTGCAATCGCCCGAAGACCGCGCCAAGCTGGATGGCTTGTACGAATGCATCCTGTGCGGCGCCTGCACGACCGCCTGCCCATCCTTCTGGTGGAACCCGGACAAGTTTGTGGGGCCGGCCGGGCTGTTGCAGGCGTACCGGTTTATCGTCGATAGCCGCGACCAGGTGACGGAAGAACGACTGGATAATCTGGAAGACCCGTACCGGCTTTACAAATGCCACAACATCATGAACTGCGTGGATGTTTGCCCGAAAGGCCTCAACCCGGCGAAAGCCATCGGCAGGATCAAGGCGCTCAAGCGCAAGGGGGTTAAATCTCCTGTCGCCAAGCCCGATGCGCGGCAAATTTCCATCAAGAAGATCGGTTAGCCAATGGAGGATAAACGACGACGGCTGTTGTGGCGTTGCCGTCGGGGGCTGCTAGAGCTGGATATTGTTCTGAGCCGGTTCATCGCGATGCATTACGAGTCGCTGAAGCCCATGGAGATGAAAGACTTCGATCGGCTGCTGGATTACCCGGACAATGACTTGCTGGACCTGATACACGGCCGCAAGGAATGCAGCCATGCCGGGGAAGCTAGCCTGCTTGCCCTGATGCGGAAGCATCGCTCTGCCCCAGATACGCCCTCGCCAGGTTGACGAAATAGGTGGCACCCAGCGGCAGCACTGCGTCGTTGAAATCATAGCTGGGATTGTGCAGCATGCAGGGCCCCAAGCCATGCCCGGCTTCGCGGTGGCCGCCTTCTCCAATGCCGATGAAGGCGTAACAGCCGGGCACTTTTCCCAGCATGTAAGAAAAATCTTCCGCGCCCATCGTAGGCTCGACACGGGCATTCACATGGTCCTTGCCCACGATGGCCTCCATGACGCTTGCCGCGAATGCCGCCTGGGCGGGGTCATTGACGGTCGCCGGCGACTGGCGGATAAAATCGAAGTCGATCTCGCAGCCATGCGCCCTTGCCGTGGTGGTGGCGATAACGCGCATGCGCTCCTCGATCAGGCAAAGCACTTCCATGTCGAAGGTACGCACCGTCCCGGCGATCCACGCCGAATCGGGAATGATATTGGTGGCATCGCCGCCATGGAACTGCGTTACCGACAGCACCGCGGTGTCGATCGGGCGTTTGTTGCGCGTAATGACCGATTGCAGCCCGTTGAGTATTTGTGCCGCGGCGTAGACGGGATCAGCGCCGTTATGGGGGAGGGCGGCATGGGCGCCGCGGCCGTTGACGTTGATACGGAACTCGTTGCAGGAGGCCATGATGGGACCGGGGCAGGTGGCAAATGTGCCCGCTTTCAGTCCAGGCCAATTGTGCAAGGCGAATACCGCGTCGCAGGGAAACTTTTCAAACAATCCATCCTGAACCATTTTGGCCGCGCCTATCCCGCTTTCTTCCCCGGGCTGGAAAATCAGGTGAACGGTGCCGTTGAAGTCGCGGTTGGCCGCCAGGTACTTCGCGGCGGACAGCAGCATGGCAATATGGCCGTCATGCCCGCAAGCATGCATTTTCCCTTCGTTCACTGAACGATGCCCGAAATCGTTCGCTTCCTGCAGGGGGAGCGCGTCCATATCCGCGCGCAGGCCGATCGATTTCCCAGGGGAGGCCCCGCGAATGACACCGATTACTCCGGTGCCCCCAAGCCCGCGGTGGACCTCGATGTTCCATTCGAGGAGCTTTCCGGCAATCACCTCCGACGTTTTCTCTTCTTCGAAACACAGTTCCGGATGGGCATGGATGTGCCGGCGAATGCGTTGCATGGATGCCGCATCGTCCACGATTTCCGGGATCAGATGCATCTGGGCGTTACTGTTAATCGCAAGCATGTTCATGCATTGGTTCTCATGCAGCCGCCTCCTCGAGAGGCTCTACCGATTTTGCGGACGGATAGATGACCTTGTAGTTTTCGAAGGCGTAGGGGCCGTACTTCAATGGCGGATATGCCTTTCCCGGTTGACTGGCAATATGGGCCAAAGGTTCGATCACGGATTCATAATCCGGCTGGAAAAAGAAGGGCAGCGAGATGCGCGATCCGCTCGTCATCACGCGATGCTTGGTCGCCACGTACAGATCCTTGGTCCAGTATTGCAGCATGTCGCCAATATTGCAGATATAGGCATTGGGGATCACCGGGGCTTCGAACCATACGCCTTTGCGGCTCAGCACCTGCAATCCCGGGCTGTCGGCAAGCAGGATGGTCAGGCAGCCGTAGTCGGTATGGGCGCCGCAACTGTGGTCGCCAACCTCGATCGACTCGACCTTGTCCCGCTGCGGCAACTGGTCCGAGATCGCCCTGATTTCCCTTTCATCCGGATAATGCGCGGTACGGAACTGCCAGAACGAGCGGCCGTGGAAAGCCTTGTAGAAATACTCTTCCTCGACTTCCAGGCTGATCGCGATGCCGCGCATCAGGTCGAATCCAAGCGCGGTCAACTCTTCGATATAACGGGTATTGGCTTCGCGATATCCAGGCAAACCCGGCCATTGGTTCGGCCCATGCATGGGTTTGTTGGCCAGTACATCGGGATGATCCTCTTCAAACTCCACGCTGAACTCCATCAGTTCGTAGGCATTGCGCTTGCCGTCGGCCAGCTCGGACAAGGGCGGCGAGTAGCCTCGAAAGCACTTGCTGTAGCGCTCGAGCGAAAAGCGCATTTTTTCCTCGAGCGGAAGCGAGAAAAATTCCTGGGCGCTCTGGAAGGTGTCCGAAATTACTTTCTCCGGCACGCCATGATTGGTGATGTAGAAGAATCCGACATCCCGGCAGGCGGCACCCAGCTGATTGGCAATCGCCCGGCTGCCCTCCGGATCGCGTCTTCTCAAAGCGGCAATATCGATAATCGGTATGATCGTGTCATCCATTGCTTCCTCCTGTAGGGTCGGTTTGCATTACGAGCCATAGGATGAAGCGCCGGCATTTCCTAAACAACCTATATACCTTACTAGGTTCATTCCAAAGACCTCCCCCCTAGAATCAGCCCAGCTCGTTTAAACGACGACACGCAACACGCCCCTTTCGCTGCTGCACGTTGGGAGCGCAGAGGGAATCAACGATTTCTGGGTAATACGGAGGAGTCTGCTGTGGAAAATTCCGTTCTTTCTGAAGCGCTGCCATTTGCTGGCAGACATGCGCTTTCCCCCATGAAGTGGGCCGACATTTACGACCTCATCTCACCAACCGCTTTCAATGCCAACCAGCTGCTCGATATGCGTGAACAATTTTCACGCACCGGCTACGTGAAGCTGTCCGGCTTCCTGCCCTCCAAGGCCCTGGAGATATTCAAGGAAGAAATGGACGAAATGGAGCAGGCCGCCATCCGGCGCCAATTCCAGATGCCGGGTTATGCAACCCCGCGCAGCCTTTCCGTGCTGGGCGGCAACCAGATTCGCTCCCAGTCGCCGCTGCTTTACTCCCTCTATCACCATTACGCGCTCCGAAGCTGCATCGAGAGCATCGTCGGCAGGACGATCTTTACCTGTACGCATCCCGAAGAGTACATGGTCGCGAATTTCCTGCACAACAGCGGCGATACGCATGGCTGGCACTTGGACGACCCGGCGTTCGCGCTGATCATTTTTGCCGATGCTCCTTCTGAAGGCGGAGGCGGGGAGATCGAATATATCTCCAACTGGAAGGACCTTTGCCGTCGCAAGGGCCGCAAGCCGGATGAGGATATCCAGGACCTGGTCGAGTGGGCGGACAAGAACGGCATGGTGGATCGGCAGAGCCACCGTCCTGGCGATGCTTATTTGCTGCGGGCCGATCACAATCTGCATCGCGTGACGCCATTGCTGCGTCCGGGCGAGCGCCGGGCAGCGGTCAACATGGCATATCAATCGGCGCCGGATACGCTCTACGGGCAAACCGCCAATCTGCTCTACGGCTATTGAGCGCTTTACATCGTTAACAAATCGACGAAAGGGCACCCATGAATACCATGACCGAGATCACCGGCCCCTATTCCCTGCTGCAACAGGACCCTGGCGGGAAAGAGCTTATTGACGAAGCGCGGTCCTTGCGCGTACGGAGACAATTCCGTGCCGATGCCAGTCGCATGCGCTGGATATGGTCGGGCTTCGACGGCTTGAGCGTTTACCAACTGTATGACGTGTTGCGCTTGCGTCAGGGCATTTTTATTGTCGAGCAGCAGGTTCCGTATCCCGATATCGACGACAACGACAAGCACTGCCTGCACCTGATGGGATATCTCGATGACGAGATGGTCGCCTACATGCGCCTGGTGCCTCTCCACCAGTTCGAGGAAGGCTATTTCAGCTTCGGGCGCGTGGTGGTGAAAGAGTCCTTGCGAGGCAGTGGCCTTGGCCGCGAGTTGGTGGCACGCGGGATCGACTATCTGGACAAGATGCGCAATGGGCATCCAGTGAAGATATCTTCCCAGCTCTACCTCAAGGATTTCTATGCCTCTTTTGGGTTCCAGCCGCTGGGGGAACCCTATATCGAGGACATGATTCCGCACATTGCGATGATACGGGCCGACAAATAGGAGGGCGTGAACATGACTCAACTTGCTTCGATCACTTCGCGATTTTTCCTGCGGCGGAAGTCGCAGATATTTTCGGCAATGTCTTTCGTGGTACCCGCCTGCATTCTGAACCTGGGACATCCCGAAATCCTGGTTCCTCTCTTTGTCGGCGTCATCGGTGCCGCCGCTGCCGTATTCCTCTTGCCGCGCTATGTGAAACTTCTGTTGAAAGTCGAAGACGGCATCAACCTGAAGCTTGCCGCCTTGACGCCGGGACGAATTCTGCGGCTGGTCTTTCATGCATTTTGGGTCATGGGATTTGTGCAGATAATCAGCACATTCTGGCATACGGCGCTGCCGTCCCCCATGCTTGCCATGCTGCTGATCGCGGCTTCAGGCGGGTTCCACGGCATCGCGGTGACGCTTGCTTATCGAGGATACGGCGACCGGACAAGCAATATCCTGCTCGCCTTTTCGCTATCGGCCTGGCTAACTGCTTTCGCATTGGTATCCCCGTATGGAGGATATGTCGCCGTTGCAGCGACGCTCGCCCTGGGCTGGCATCTTCTGGCAGGGGTTCTTTCCGATCTCCGCGCCATCTTTTTTCCTGAATCCGGCATCGGGCTTTACTTCGGAACGTTCAATCCCGTGCACAAAACCCATCTCAGCATCATGCGCGATGCGGTTGAAGGGCGGCGCCTGTCAAAAATCTACGTGCATCCCACCACGGTGCCCAAGCTCCATCGCACCGCGCTCGCCAGCGGGGAGATTGCGCTCACCTACCGGGATGGCATGCGGGTTTACCACAAGACGCGGTTGGCGGATCCCAGCAAGAACTACTTCCCGACCGGCAGCAAATTTTACGAATACGAGGTACGCAAGGAACTCCTCAAAGCCAGCATTCGCGATGCAGGGCTGGAGGGCAGGGTAGAAGTGCTCGACCTTCCTCATATTTATGAAGAGGACGGGTTCTTTGGCGTGATTCGCCACATCCAGAAACAGAATCCGGGCGTTGCCGTACATGGATTGCACGGCAGCGATGTCGGCGGCATCTGGGTACGCCATATCTTTGACGCCTGCGGCTGGATATACCCCTACCCGGTCCCCAGGCGCGACAACATCTCTGCCACAGCCATTCGCGAAGGGGCGGTCGGTTATACCTCCGAGACCGTCGAGCGCTTTCTTGCCGCAGCAAGAAGCGGGCAAGAGTTCCAGTTTCCCTCTGGCTATGTATTTCATCCTGCCGGAGACACTTCCCACCAAGACAGGATCAGATCATGAGCGTAACCACCGACGTCGCTATCATTGGAGCTGGCCCCTATGGGCTCTCGATTGCTGCCTACCTGGCCAAGCATGGCATTGACCACCGCATCGTGGGCAAACCCATGCACACTTGGCGAACGCACATGCCCAAGGGGATGTTTCTCAAGTCTGCCGGTCTTTCAGCCACCATGTTCGACCCCGAGGGCCAGTTCAGCCTGAAGCGGTATTGCGAGGCAAACGGCATTCCTTACCGGGACGAGGGCCTGCCGATCTCGCTGGAGCTCTTTACCGAATACGGCATGGCATTCCAGAAATTCTTTGCGCCGGACATCGAGGAGTCGAATGTGGTTTCCGTCTCCCGCTGTCCGGAAGGTTTTTCGCTGGTTTTGGAAAACGGGCTGAGTTTTGTCTCCCGCAATGTGGTCGTGGCTGTGGGCATCGATTATTTTCGCCATCTTCCATCGCCGCTGGCTGCGCTGCCACGGCGTCTGTACTCGCATAGCGCGGAGCATTTCGCCCTCGACAAATTCAAGGGGCAGAAGGTGATCGTGATCGGCAGCGGTTCGTCGGCCATCGACATGGCAGTCCTGCTGCACGAGCAAAACGCCATGGTCCAGCTTGTGGCCAGGCGGCCTGAGCTGAGTTTTGGGACCGAAGAAGGGGATTCCCGTACGTTTATCGACCGTGCCCTGGCGCCAATGTCGGGATTGGGGCCGGGCTGGATGAATTTGCTGTGTGCTGATGCGCCCTGGCTGTTCCGCTACCTGCCGGACAGCCTGCGCTTGCGCACGGTCAAGAATTTCCTTGGCCCTTCCGGCGGCTGGTTTATCAAGAAACGTCTGGAGCCTGTTCCGGTTTCCCTTGGCCATCACCTGAAGGAAGCCTATGTTTCCGGCGATAAACCGCATCTTCGCTTTGTTACCAGGGAAGGGGAGGAGCACGTCATGTACGCCGACCATGTGATTGCCGCGACAGGCTACAAACCGGATATCAATCGTATCCACTTCCTGGACAAGGACCTGATCCGCGAAATCGACCTGGTCAGCAACACCCCGCGCCTCAACCCTTGCTTCGAGTCGTCTGTGAACGGACTGTTTTTTGCAGGGCCGGCGACAGCCAATACCTTCGGCCCCGTCATGCGCTTCGCGATCGGGGCTGGATTCGCGGCAAGACAAATCAACAAGCAATTGCTGCGCAAGCTGCAGACTGCCAACGTGGGGAAACCGGCGAGCAGCAGTATGCCCCGCAAGCAATTCCAGTCCTGAGCATCAGCGGATCAAGGAACGAATGCCATGATGAAACGACTGGGAGCACTGCCCGGCCTTATCTGGAGCCAGGGCTGGCTGGTCTTGCTCTATACCGCCACGGTTTGGGGATGCAACGCCGTGGCGGCCAAAATGGCCACTGGCGAAATCTCGCCGATGTGCCTTGTGTTTCTGCGATGGCTGATCGTCTGCTCGATTCTCGGCTGGATGATACGCATCCAGATACTCAAGCATATCGATGTTCTGCTTGTGTCCTGGAAACGGCTGATGGCGATGGGGTTTGCAGGCTTTACCGGCTTCAGCGCGCTTTTTTACCTGGCCGCTTACAAGACGACCGCGGTTAATATCACGATACTGCAAAGCTCGATGCCGCCGCTCGTGCTGCTTGGAGCCTGGCTGTTCTTCAAGGAGCGCGTCAGCGGCCTGCGGTTCATCGGCATGGTGATGGCCTTGAGCGGCATGGTGGTGATCGCCACTCAAGGCCGACTCGATACATTGATGACCATGTCCTTCAATGCGGGTGATCTTGCCATCGTGCTTGCCTGCATGCTTTACGCCGCCTACACCTTGTCCTTGCGCAACCGGCCGGCGCTTCCCTCACTCGTCTTTTTCTTCGGCATGTCGATTTCAGCACTCGTTTCCTCCCTGCCATTGGCCATAGTAGAAGTGGCTTCCGGACATGCCTACTGGCCCAGCATGACCGGCTTCCTGATACTTTTGTTCGTGGCCTTCGGCCCATCCTTGACCGCACAGCTCGCATATATGCGAGGGGTCGAATTGCTGGGGCCGGGCAGGGCAAGCTTGTACCCGAGCCTGGTTCCCGCCCTCGGCGCGCTTTTTGCGGTCGTGATTCTGGGTGAGCCTTTTGCCTTTTATCACGGCATGGCCTTGATGCTGGGACTGGGCGGCATTTACCTGTCCGAGATCAAGGGCCGCGACGTGATCGCCATGCCCAAGCCCGCACTCACAAACCAGAGGGTTTAGCCGGGCATCAGGATGCCTTGATGGATTGCCTTTACCACCGCCTGCTGCCGTGTACGCACGTGGAATTTCTCCCGCACATTGGTGATATGGAAATTCACCGTTGCTTCCGAGCAATTGAGGATGGAAGAAATCTCCCAGGAAGATTTTCCCTCCATGACCCATCGCAGGCACTCGACCTCGCGCTTGGTCAAGCAAGGGCGATCCTTTTGAAGTTCCGGCTGCAGGAATTTCAACGAAGATTCGAATACGTAATCGCGCAGCAGGGAAAGATCCGCCAGCGACCTGTCGATATGAAGCTTGAATTCCTGCTCAGAATCGATTTCGGTTACAAAACTTATCACGCCAAACTCACCGTTGGGTCCATGAATAGGAAAGGTGATGCCGGCGTAAATATTGTGTTCCACCGTATCGTCAAAGGTATTTCGATGGGACTTTTTTCGTACGGCAACAGGGGACCAGACGATAGGGGTCGAACTTCGCAAGCAATGCGTCACGATGGGTTCGAAGTGATGCGACTTCTCTGGCGCGTAGATTTTTTGCCACTGAGCCGAGCAATTGCTGCAGAAAAAGGCGTTTTCCAACGGCATTTGCTTGTTGGGCAGAATGCCGCAGAGTGCCTGGTTAAACCCGCATGCGCTAGACAACGCAAACAGGGTATTGGCCCACTCTTCCCTGGTATTGGCTTCCAGCAGTTCCTTAAGACCGGTTCTCCTTACCATGCTTAATCTCCTTAATTTCTCAAGCAGGAAAACTGTCCGTATATCGAACAGTTTGGCGTATGAAAACGATGGAGATATTTATGGAGTTAGCCGTATTACTAGTCAATCGCAGCTTGGAAAAATGTGTCCGATAAACGGATTTTATATGCATATTGCGTATAAATGCTTTAAACGTGTTTTGTGGTGAGGTAAGGAAGGCTAGTGCTGCTCTGGTGTTGGCATTGTGGAAAATGAAACGCCCTCGGTGGAGGGCGTAAAAACAGAATTAATCGCGCGGCATTATCTCAAGATGTCGCGAGGATTTTCCATGGGGTCGTTATTTGCAGGCTCCCGGATCGCAGCAAGAACACTGCCTATCAGGCCGCCCAGACAAAGCCCAACCAAGATAGCGAGAATTGTATCCATTGCATCCTCCTTGTAATCGGGTCATGGTCCCGACGCATTGTGCTGTGACTATAAATATTGGATACGGCAATAATCTTGAAGTTCGTAATATTGCGGAAGCCGAAAAAGGAAAATCACGTCAGCCGCTTCTGACAAGAGTATCAGCCGCAGGCATATGGTTGAGCTTCTGCTCCAGGATGCACTATCCGTAAATGGATACGCCTGTCCCCGCCGCCCACTGTGAAGCCTCGCACGATGCCGAAGCGCATCCATGGAAATGGCGTGCCAGGACCGGAATTTTCCTGGGGATATGGCTGTCCGCGGCTGCTTTCACTTCGCAGGCGGGAGCGCAGGAAGCCGACGCCCGGGAAACGCTGGAAGCGGCATTTGGAGAGGGGGAGGGCCGAAGCCTCCTTATTCCCGCGCTGGATATCGTCGGTTTCGATTTCCTGCTTAATCAGTTCAATCGCCGCTACAGCGGCGTTTCGGACTACGACTCCAACCTCTCCACGATACGCGACAATTTGCGCAGCAATTGGGACGAAGATTCCGATTCATTCAAAATCAACCAGCTCGGGCACCCTTACCAGGGGTCGATGTATTTCGGCTTTTCCCGTTCCGCGGGTTTGAACTTCTGGGAATCGATGGGCTACACGATCGCCGGCAGCGCCTTCTGGGAAATCGCTGGCGAAAAGACGCCTCCCTCCAGGAATGACATGATTTCCACGAGCTTCGGCGGCTCCTTCCTAGGCGAATCCCTGTTCAGGATGTCGAGCTTGCTGCTGGAAAAAGGCGGCGGCAAGCCATCGTTCTGGCGCGAAGTCGGGGCCGCCGCGATTTCTCCAGGCACGGGTTTCAATCGCATGGCCTTCGGCGAACGGTTCGATGCCATCTTTTCGAGTCGTGATGCCGTCTACTACAGCCGGCTGCAACTCGGGTTGAGCAATACTGTACAAAGCGATGCGGGGTCTTCCTCGGAAGACAAGGAAAATGACGCCCAGATGGACTTTTCGTTGAGCTACGGCATGCCGGGACAGCCCGGTTACAGGTATGAACGGCCATTCGATTACTTCGTGTTCCAAGGTACAGCCTCCAGCGCCAATATCGTCGAAAATGTGATGACCCGCGGTCTTCTATTCGGCACTGACTACGCTGTTGGTGAAAGCTATCGTGGCATCTGGGGCCTGTACGGCAGTTACGACTATATTTCCCCGCAGACTTATCGCGTATCGAGCACGGCTTTATCCCTGGGCACAACCGGCCAGCTCTGGCTCAGCCGCTCGGTAGCGCTGGAAGGCACGCTGATGGGCGGCGCGGGCTATGCCGCAGTCGGTACCATCAACGGCAACGACGACCGCGACTATCATTATGGCGTTGCACCGCAAGCCTTGCTGGCCCTGCGCCTGGTTTTCGGCGACAAGGCGTCGCTCGATTTTACCGGTCGCGAATACTTCGTCAGCGACGTGGACGATATCCGGGGCGGCCACGACAACATCGTGCGCGCGGATATCGGGTTTACTTACCGTGTCCACGAGAAGCATGCGATCTCCATCAAGTACCAATGGAACCACCGTGACGCATCCTATCCCGATATTGACGACATAAGTCAGACGACCGGCACCATCGGCATCTTTTACACCTATCTCGGCCATGACGGATTCGGCATTGTAGATTGGCGCTAAATGGAAAAGTGTTCTCCAACAAGTTAGGGGAACTTAAATACGCTAGGGTAAATCAGTGATTATTCAACACCTCCAAGAATACGACCTCATGTGATTGATTGAAGCAAATCGCTTTTTGATGTGGAGAGACTCAGAATGACTGAATTTGATCCGTCACGACGCAAGTTCATCCAAACCACTGCAGTGACCAGTGGCGCAGTCATCGTCGGGCGGTTTGCGCATGAGGCCGATGCCAAATCTGTTCTCCAGCCGTCGCAGGCAACCGAGCCTGCAAATGTAAATATTCTCCTGCGTGTCAACGGTAGCGAACACCAATTAATGGTCGATCCACGCACCACACTGCTCGATGCGCTACGTGAACGATTGCACTTGACCGGAAGCAAGAAAGGATGCGACCAAGGCCAGTGCGGCGCCTGCACCGTCATTGTCGACGGACGGCGGATCACTTCTTGCCTCACCTTGGCCGTGATGCAGGAGGGGCACGACATCACCACCATTGAAGGCTTGGGGACGCCGACGAATCTTCATCCGATGCAGGCGGCTTTTATCAAGCACGATGGCTACCAATGCGGCTTCTGTACGCCTGGCCAAATCTGTTCAGCCGTTGCCATGCTGGATGAAGTCAAGGCAGGCATCCCTAGCCATGTCACAGCCGATCTGACCCGTCCCCCTGAAATGAGTACCATCGAGTTTCGTGAACGCATGAGCGGTAATATCTGCCGTTGCGGGGCCTACTCCAATATCCAGGAAGCAATCGCCGAGGTTGCGGGAGGGCGGGCATGAGAGGATTCACATACGAGAGAGCCAATTCACCCGCTGAGGCCGCCTCGGCAGCGGCTCACACCAAGGGCTCGAGGTTCATTGCCGGAGGCACTAACCTACTCGACTTGATGAAGCTGCAGGTTGAAACGCCGCGCCACCTGATCGACATCAATGACCTCGGTTTAGACAAGATCGAGCCGATGACGGACGGAGGATTGCGGATTGGTGCATTGGTGCGCAATACCGACCTTGCCGCCAATGAGCATGTGCGGCGCGACTACGCTGTGCTATCCCGGGCCTTGCTGGCCGGAGCATCAGGCCAGTTACGCAACCAGGCGACGACGGCCGGCAATCTGCTCCAGCGGACCCGTTGCCCTTATTTCTACGACACCAATCAGCCGTGCAACAAAAGACAACCTGGCAGTGGCTGTGGCGCGATGGGCGGCTACAGCCGGCATCATGCCATCGTCGGCGTGAGCGATAGCTGCATAGCCACTCACCCTAGCGACATGGCCGTGGCAATGCGGGTGCTCGATGCGACGGTCGAGACCGTACGCCCGAATGGTTTAACCCGTACCATCCCGATTGTTGAATTGCACCGGTTGCCAGGAAACACCCCGCATGTCGAACATACACTGGAGCCTGGGGAATTGATCACTGCCGTGACGTTACCCAGGCCAGTAGGCGGCACTCAGGTGTACCGGAAGGTGCGTGATCGGGCTTCCTATGCATTTGCGCTCGTGTCCGTTGCCGCCATCGTTCAGCGCGACGGCACCGGTAGAGTGGCGCTGGGCGGCGTGGCGCACAAGCCATGGCGAGTCGAGACTGCCGAGCGTGATATGCCGCGCGGGGCGAAGGCAGTGACGGCAGGGTTGCTGTCCGGCGCACGCACGACGCATGACAACGCCTTCAAGGTTCCGCTGGTGGAGCGTACGCTTGCCTCCGTCCTCAACGAAGCGAAAGCATAAGCCATGAAATTCGATACCCCCGCCACTAGCAATCCCATTGACCAGCTAAAGGTGGTCGGCCAACCGGTTTCTCGCATCGATGGGCCGCTTAAAACAACCGGCACCGCGCCTTATGCCTATGACCGGTACGACGTAGTACCCAACCAAGCCTATGGCTACGTGCTTGGTTCGGCCATTGCCAAGGGCCGCATCGTTTCAATGAGTCTATCTGCAGCCAAGGCCTATCCGGGCGTGATCACCATCGTGACCGCGCAGAATGCCGGAAAGCTGGCTAAGGGTGATTTCAATACGGCACGGCTGTTGGGAGGACCTGAAATCCAGCACTATCATCAAGCCATAGCCGTTGTGGTGGCTGAGACGTTTGAACAGGCGCGTGCAGCAGCCCACCTCATTCGAGTCGATTATGCCCGCGCCAAGGGATTTTTCGATCTGGCTTCGGAAAAACCCAAGGGAGTTCCGAAGGACGCTTTCAATACCGCTGGAGAAAGCGCGGTCGGCAATTTCGCCGGTGCGTTTTCATCCGCGCCTGTGCAGTTGGATAAGACTTATTCGACAGCGCACGAATCTCACTCCATGCTTGAACCCCAGGCATCGATAGCTGCTTGGGATGGCGATCAGCTGACGCTCTGGACTTCCAATCAAATGATTGCCTGGGCAGTGAGCGATATGGCCAAGACGCTGGGCGTGCCCAAGGAAAAGATTCGCGTCATGTCGCCTTATATCGGTGGCGGCTTCGGCGCAAAGCTCTTCCTGCGTTCCGATGCCTTGATGGCTGCGCTTGCGGCGCGTGCCGCGCGGCGGCCTGTCAAGGTGGCCTTGCAGCGCGCCTTGGTCCCCAACAACACGGTTCATCGTTCGGCGACTATCCAGCGCATACGGATTGGTGCGACCAGGGAAGGGCAGATTACTGCCATAGGGCATGAATGCTGGTCCGGCAACCTGCCCGGCGGCGGACCGGAAGCCGGGGCAGTCCAGACGCGGGCACTTTATGCCGGCGCCAACCGCATGACATCGAACCGTGTGGCCCCGCTGGATCTGCCCGAAGCGAATGCAATGCGCGCGCCAAACGAAGCGCCGGGACTCGCGGCGCTGGAGGTCGCAATAGATGAAATGGCGGAAAAGCTGGGCATGGACCCGATCGAGTTCCGCATCAAGAACGATACCCAGATAGTTCCGGATTCTCCGGCTCCGCCTGCCTCCACTGACCCGCAGTCCAAGAAGCCGGAGGAAACGGAGCCTCCCAATCCTCATCCGCCTTTCTCCCTACGTCAACTGGTTCAGTGTTTTCAAGTGGGGGCCGAGCGCTTTGGATGGGATAAGCGCAATTCCAGGCCCGGGCAGGTGCGCGACGGGCGCTGGCTGGTCGGCATGGGGGTAGCATCCGCCTTCCGCGACAATCTCGTCACCAAGTCAGCGGCGCGGGTACGGCTGGACAAGCGTGGCCACCTGACTGTGGAAACCGACATGACCGACATTGGCACCGGCAGTTATACCATCATCGCCCAAACTGCCGCCGAGATGATGGGCGTGCCGCTGGAGAAAGTCACGGTTCGCCTGGGAGACTCCAGTTTTCCCGTCTCTTGCGGCTCGGGTGGTCAATGGGGCGGCAACAGCTCGACCTCGGGCGTCTATGCCGCCTGCGTCAAGCTGCGTGAAGCCATTGCACAGCAGGCTAAGGCACAGAAAGCTGAATTCAACATCAGCGATGCTGTCTTTGCTGATGGGCAAATCCGCAGTGGATCACACAGCATCCCGCTGGGGGAGCTGGCAGGCAACCGTGGCTTGGTTGCAGAGGACACCATCGAGTTCGGTGACCTCGACAAGCGTTACCAGCAGTCGACCTTCGGTGCGCATTTCGTGGAAGTCGGCGTAGATGCCGCAACGGGCGAGACCCGGGTGCGGCGCATGCTTGCCGTCTGCGCCGCCGGCCGCATACTCAATCCCAAGACTGCGCGCAGCCAAGTGATCGGTGCCATGACCATGGGAGTGGGGGCTGCACTGATGGAAGCGCTTGAGGTGGATAAACGCCATGGCTTTTTCGTCAACCACGATCTTGCCGGCTATGAAGTGCCCGTGCATGCCGATATCCCACACCAAGAGGTGATTTTCCTTGATGAAATCGACCCCATCTCGTCGCCCATGAAAGCAAAAGGCGTGGGAGAGCTTGGTATCTGCGGTGCCGCAGCTGCAGTTGCCAATGCCATCTACAACGCTACCGGCGTTCGTGTACGCGATTATCCAATCACTCTCGACAAACTAATCGAAAAAATGCCGGCGATGGTTTGATAGAAGTCAATAATGGCGCTGCGTGCTGATGTTGGCAGTTTATTTAACATAATATACATTATGCGACTAAATAGATTATTTAAAGGCACAGAAATGGCTCAAGCTCAAGACGTTATGAGAAGCCCTTTTTCTGATGGCAAAGAGCGAGCTCGGCTCTGGCTCTACATCGTGAAATAAAGAGAGTATCGTGTACTTATAGACGGATGCACATCGTCTATAAGTGAGTATCTCCTTTAAGGAGAAACCAAAATGGATACTATCTTATTGTTCTTTTTAGGATTTGTGTTTGCTGCTGGTGTCGCTCTAGGGATCAAATGGGGCCTTAAGCGACGATTGAATAAAGTCAGGCACAATGAATTTTGGGACAGAACACATAATAGATAACGCACTCTTATGAGTGCGTTTTTGTTTATTCCCTCATAAAGCGGCCCGTACGCTTGCTACGAGCAGGGTTTTTCTTTTCCCTTGATCTTACTACCCTCAAGAATCGAATGCGTTTATCCCCCGCTGAGGGCTTGGATGATTACCACCTCATCATTAGGGCGCATCGTCTGCGACAACGTATTCACGGATATGCCATTGACGAAGATGCGCATGTGACGGCGTATCTGCTGTTGCTCATCGATCATGCGAAAGCGTATGCCGGGATATTGCCGATCCAGATCTAGCAGCACTTCATCGAGCGTCGAGCCGGCGGCATCGGCCTGGCTACTTTGGGTGTACGAGTGCAAGGCGCTCGGGATCAGCACTTTCATGACACCGCACCGTTATACAACAGCCGCTTCCACGGCGTAGATTTCCGGCAGATGCCGGGCAATGCATTCCCAATGTTGGCCTTCGTCGCGGCTCATCCACAACTCGCCGCTCGTCGTGCCAAAGTAAAGGCCTACCGCATCATGGCTATCGCAGCACATCGCCTGTCGTTTGACTGTCCACCATGCCTGTTCTTTTGGCATGCCAGCATCTCTACGCTGCCAGGTTTCGCCGCCGTTATGCGTCACGTAGACCGCCGGTCGCCCGTCGGGGCTGGTGCGCGGCCATACCTGGGTGCCATCCATCGGGAACACCCATGCCGTGTTGTCATCGCGTGGGTGCACCGTCATCGGAAAGCCGATGTCGCCGACTTCTCTTGGTATGGTTTTTCCGATCCGAACCCATGTCTCCGATGGCCGGTCGATGCGATAAATACCGCAGTGATTTTGCTGGTAGATGCGATCCGGATTGCTGGGGCACATGCGGAGACAATGCGGGTCATGAAACATGGGGTTCGAGGCATCGAAGTCCAAGCCCTCCACTACGTCCAGGCCCGTGATGAGCACCCGCCATGTCTCGCCACCGTCAAGCGACTCATGCACCCCGCCGCCCGACATTCCGAAGTACAGATGACTCGGATCACGTGGATCGACGATGATGGAATGCAGCTTGGGACCATCGGGTGTGCCGTCCTTCTCGCTTCCCATCCATGCGCGGTATTGCGGGTCGTGATTGATGCTTGAAAACTCGGCCCATGTCGCACCCCCATCCGCCGAGCGGAACAAACCTTGCGGCGAGGTGCCCGCGTACCAAACATTGGGTTCATTGCTGTGCGCGGGGGTCAGCCAGAAAGTGTGATCCACCGCGCGACCTGTTTCGCCCTCGGGCGCTTTGGCAAACGCGGGCGGCTGCACAGCCTCCTGCCAGGTGTCTCCCCAGTCGGTGGAGCGGAAAATGGTCGGTCCCAAATGACCTGTCTTTGCCGCAGCGAGCAGGGTTGTTTTATCGCGCGGATCGAGCACCAGATGGCTAATGATGTGGCCGAGAAAATGCGGGCCATTGACTTCCCAAGTGGCCCGCATCGAGTCGGCGCGGAATATCCACGCTCCTTTTCGTGTAGAAACCAACAGGGCGATGGTGGTCATTGCTTTCTCCTTTGACCTGAATCCAAAGTTCACTTCTGCCGGAAATTGCGTTTTGCGATCAGCATTACCCATTTACCGTAGCAGCACAACTCCCCTATCCATTTCTACACAAATCTTTACGTAGACCCTCCGTTCCCAATGCAGATAAAGCCGAGCCTTAACTGATTGCTATAAGTGTCTGCACGTATACAACTTTTCTGATCTTCTGGTAATTTGTTCCGCAATTCAAACACTAAGATTTGATGCGAGAGGACTTGAAAATGGACGTCACGCTTTTTTGTTTAATATTTTCCAGTGGATTAGCTATCGGTTTTGCCGTTGGCATTCTGGTGCAACATCTCAGCGATTCAGGCGAGCAGGAATTTTCTGATCCTGAGCAAGACTTAATTCCACACAGACCCCCATATCCTTAGCGTTTTTTATGTATCGCGGCGAATGACGCCATTGAATTCTCATTAATACCTGAGAACAACGCGTACGAACCCCCTCCAGCTTATAGTTAAGAAATAGGATAGCCGGGAACAGGAGCGAAAACTTTGGGTTTGACCACATAGGCCTCATTGATCGAGCCATCCACCTCCAGAATCTTTCCCTCGCGATACCACAGCTCCTGCGCACGTATCGACATCCGCCGGGTCGGATAGACACGCTCTTCCAGCACTGGTCCCCAGAACCGCTTGAAGGTGACGACATATCGATGCGTGCAGTTGGTGTTCTCCGCGTTCGGATTGCATCCTGCCTCTCCCCGCTTCCTGTTCTTGTTTGACGCCATGGATTTATCCACGACGGCAACTTTCATCGACCGGCTTGCCTTGGGTCCAGCTGGAGGAGAAAACGCGGCTCGTTGGGTGGTCCTGACTGGCTCCATACGTGGCCGGGTAGTGGGTGCAGGAGAAGTCTGATCGACCGCTTTCTCGGCAGCATCGGCCACAGGCACTGGAGCTGGTTTAAAGGCTATAGGCGCTGAAATTTCTTCTACCGAAGCCACTTGCGCCTCACCGCGCTCAGTTTCCTGATCCGCGGCTACGGACCCGGTAATCCCCTGCCCTGCGTCATCGATGGCCTCTTCCCTTGCAGGAGCTAGAGCCTGCTGCTCTTGATCTGCCTGAACGGGATGCAATGGTTGCGCATTAACTGTTTGAAATGTTTCTTCTCCGCCCTTGAAGGCCGTTACTTGCTTCTTATGGTCTTCGGGCATGTTGAGATCAATCACTAAACCGGCAACACCAATCGCACCTACGAAAACCAAGCCCAGCAATAGAATCATCTCACGCTCTAGTTGTTTAGCCTTAGGGGGCTTTGCAGACGTGTCTGCAGGTGGCGAAATGGATGCAGAAGCGCTGGCCAACGCTGCCCTGGCACGCTTTTCACGAATTTTTTGCGCGAGCAGCTCTGCTTGTGCGGTCAACTCTTCGCTCGATACCTCGTCATTCGGAGAAGCCGGTGAAGAGATGTCGGTGGGAACAGAGTCAGGACTAGCGGAAGGATTAGTCTGACTCGACTCTGGTTTAATTGCAGCCCTGCAAGACAAGCAAGTTGTCGCTTCATCTGGGTTCGCTGACCGGCATTGAGGGCAAATCATGCTGCTCTCCTGAATTTACCTGTTCCATTGAGCTTTTTATCAGGGTTTCCTTGACGAATGAAAGCATGCTTTCAACAGCTGAAATATCAGCCGCTCCTGCCAAGCAATGTCAGAGGATGATTACATCCAGGCCGAAACTGCAAAGAATGGAAATTGGCTAAATAGTTGGATGGCGTATTCCAATCGCACGCATCAAAAACACGCCAAAAGCAGACTCCGTTTCATCGTTCCATATCTGCACGGTGCGCCAGCCGCATTGCCGGCCAAGCGCTTCGAATGTTTGTCGCGAGTATTTGTAGCAATTCTCTGTGTGGATCGATTCGCCTTCAAAAAAACTGAAGGATGCGCCATTGATCGAAACATTCTGTTTCACCTGGCTGACCAGATGCATTTCAATACGGCCCTCGGACTGGTTGAAGGTTGCTTGATGCGCAAACTTTTCAAGAGCGAAATTGGCGCCAAGTTCGAGATTGGCACGCATCAATATGTTCCTGTTGAACGCACAGGTAATCCCGCCTGCATCATCATAGGCTGGTATCAAGCGCTGGATATCCTGTGTCATATCCACCCCTATCAACAGCCAGGAATTTGGGCCTGACATCGTTCGAAATTGCTTGAGCAGTTTCACGGCGGATTTCGGCGAGAAATTCCCAATGGTGGAGCCGGGAAAAAAGATGAGCCGCGTTGTGCAGTCTTGTAGCGCAAGGGGCGCCGCAGGCTGCGTAAAATCGGCCACCATCGGGTTCACCTTCAGTCCAGGGAAGTCGGCTTGCAGTTGCGCTGCCGATGCCATCAGGAATTCCGCCGAAATATCCATGGGGACATAAGCGCGTAAAGCCGGCTGGGATTCGAGCAGCAGCCTCGTTTTAATGCTGGAACCGCTGCCCGGTTCGATGATGGCGTCGAGCTCAGGAACGAATTTCTGAATCTGCGGCGCCAGCTCTCCTAACAGCCGGGTTTCAACCCGCGTCGGGTAGTATTCTTTCGTCTGTGTGATGGCCTCGAAAAGCTCGGAGCCACGGCTATCGTAGAACCATTTGCAAGGCAGCGACTTCGGTGACCGTGACAGCCCTGCCATGACGTCCTGGGCGAATGGCGATGAATAGCCTAACTGCGCCCTTTCGAATATAGCGCTCATGAAATTCCTCCATCGTCAGCCAGCCGAAGCCCTGTGAACTGCCAACGCTGATGCGGGTAGAAGAAATTGCGATAAGCGGTTCGTATGTGATTTGCTGGAGTGACGCACGAGCCGCCGCGCAAGACATATTGATTGTTCATGAACTTGCCGTTGTATTCTCCCACGGCGCCCTCGCTCACTTTGAAACCTGGATAACCCTGATACGGGCTGGCGGTCCACTCCCAGACATCGCCATAAAGCTGGAATAAAGGCCCCTCCTCGCTACCCGCCAAAGGCTGGGGCCGGTAGCGGCGGCGATCGGCAAAATGACCTGCAATGGGCTGCTGTGCGGCGGCCACTTCCCATTCGGCTTCACGAGGCAATCGTTTTCCCGCCCAGCGGGCATAGGCATCCGCCTCGAAGTAACTGATGTGCGTGACCGGCGCGGTTGGAATTACGGGCTGCAGTCCGGATAACGTCATGGCAGAAAAGCCGCCCGATGCCGTTTTCTGCCAGTAAAGCGGCATTCGCCATTGTTCCCGCTGCACCTGGGTCCAACCATCGGAAAGCCACAACAATGGGTTCTCGTAACAGCCGTCTTCCATGAATGCCATCCAGTCGGCATTGGTAACCAGATGGCTGCTCAGCCGGAAAGGCTGCAGATAGATCTTGTGGCGGGGAAACTCATTGTCAAAACCGAATCCCTCCCCTTCATGGCCAATGGCATAGAGGCCTTCTTCGAATGAGACCATGCCGGACGGAATTACAGTGATGGTTTGGGGCAATGGAGTTGCGGGCTGGTACGCCGGCTGGAGTGGATTCTGCGCGAAGTGGTAGAGCATATCGGTAAGAAACAACTCCTGATGCTGCTGTTCATGATGCAGGCCGAGCTCGAGGATCGCGTGCAGAGTAGTCTCGAATCCGTCCTCAAATGCCTGCATGACCGCGCGATCCACGCGTTGGCGATAGTCCAGCACTTCCTCCAGCGAAGGTCGTGTAATCAGCCCGCGCTGTTCCCGGGGATGGCGTTCGCCGACGGCTTCATAATAGGAATTGAACAGATAGTCGAAACCGTTGGTACGTTGCCATGGTTTCGGTAATTGGGTGAGGAAAAACTCTTCGAAAAACCAGGTGGCATGGGCCAAATGCCATTTGCCAGGGCTTGCAAACTCGGCTGCCTGAATAGTGAGATCGGCTTCAGAAAGCGGCGCGGCGAGCCTGAGCGTTTCCTGACGAACAGCCTGGTAGCGACTCGCCAGAGATACCTCATCCGTTGGCATGAGCATACTTTCACTTTTTCTGGTCATATCTGGCTGAATACCAGCGGGCCACGTGTCATACGCTCCACGCAGCAATTCGATGCCCACCCCGGCTTTCCCAGGACTCCGTCCCAATTCCAAGGAGCTTAGTGTTGGCGATTTGACTTTTTGGTTCTCTCCCCTGCCAAAAGTTCCTCGTTAACGAGTTGAATAAAGTCGGCTGACTCGCCCGCATGGCAAGCACTCGGGGAACACTCCATAAACATTAATGCCCCTCAATCGAGGAGTCTTCGTTTTCCCTTGATTTCGTGTGTTGCGGCTGGCACGCAGTACGGCAAAAAATGGGAAACAGGCCTTACTTATTGTTTTTATAGGTATTTACACGTATACAATTTCTTGCATGACCTATGTTAGTTTACTTACGCAACCATTGTTGGCTGTTTGTGGTTCCCCGATCAGGAGGGCTGGAAATGGACTTCACACTTTTGTGCTTGATATTCACCGGCGGATTATCTTCCGGTTTCGCCATTGGCATCCTGATCAGTCGTCAGGACGAACCTGATGACCTAGAACTTACCGACATCGGGCAAGGTGTATTTCCGGACAGGCCACCATATCCTTAGTATTCAACTTGTTTTTTATGCAAGGACCTGTGCGTTTAAGGCGACAGGTTTCTTTAAGCCTGGCCTGAACAAGCTTTCATGGTTCAAACATTACGCGCCCTCAAGACGCATGGCAGTCCTTTCGGCGTGCCATCACATTTGAAACGAGGGGTGGAGCGAAACGAGCGAACCAGCTGCCATGATGGACTGACCTGCCCAGCCCCTGATTTATTTCGCTTCGAATTCCTAGAGCATATCCCGCAAACGGTAATACCACATCCCCAGCATCAGCGCCGGCGTACGCATCAGTCTCCCGCCCGGGAACGGCATGTGGCGGATGCGCGCAAAAAGATCGAAGCGCTCCGCCTGGCCGGCAATGGCTTCTGCCGCCAGCTTTCCTGCCATTCCGGTCAAGGCCAGGCCGTGTCCTGAAAATCCGTGCAGGTAATAGATGTTGTGCCCCAGGCGGCCTAAATTGGGCGCCTGGTTCATCGTGAGGTCCACAAAACCTCCCCAGGCGTATTCGATGGAGAGATCGTCCAGTTGCGGGAAGACGTCCAGCATGCGGGAGCGGATACGCTCAATCAGGTTGCGCGGCGTGCTGCCGCTGTAACTGTCGCCCGCGCCGAATAGCAGGCGATGGTCCGCGCTCAAGCGAAAGTAATCGAGCACGAAATTGGTGTCGGAGACCGCCGTACGGTGTGGCATCAGCGCGTCGGCGCGGGCTTTGTCCATCGCATCCGTTGCGATGATGTAGGTGCCGACCGGCATGATACTGGCCGTCAGCTCCGGGGCGATTTCGTCGCCGTATTCCCCCAGGTAGACATTGCCTGCGAGCACGACAAACTTGCAGGCGACCTCACCTTGCCCGGTCTTGACGACAGGAGTTCCTCCTCGCTCGACGACATAGACCGGCGAATTCTCGTGTATTCGTACACCGGCGGCCTGGGCAGCTGCAGATAATCCAAGGCAATACTTGAGAGGATGCAGATGCCCCGAGCCCTGATCGAACACGCCGGCATGGAACCGCTCGCTCGCAATCCATTGTGAAATCTCTTCCGGGCCAATGAGTTGCAACGGGTACTTGTAAACGTCCATCACATGCCGAGCCCACTTTTCCAGCATTTTTGTTTTCTTCTCCCGGACCGACAGGCTCAGGTAACCCGGCGTGTAATCGCAATCGATGGCATAACGGCCGATGCGCTTCCGCAGCAAGTCCAGGCCTTCGACCGACACATCCCAGGCACGCTTCGCATCTTCCCGCGGGAGCTGCTTTTCGATCGCGCATTCGCCGGCATAGCCGAAGCCCACGATCGCCTGCCCGCCGTTACGTCCGGAAGCGCCCCAGCCGATGCGCTGGGCTTCCAGCAAGATAACGGAGTAGCCGCGCTCGGCCAGCTCCAGCGCTGCCGATAAGCCGGCATAGCCGCCGCCAACCACGCAAACGTCGCCATTGATGCGTTCTGCGAGCGGCAACGATGGCTGCGGACGCGCCACGCTGGCTTCGTAGTAGGAATTCTCGATCAGGCCGAGCTCTTTTTTAAGTAGCATTAGTAATCAATAAGTTGATATATGAAATTGATGTGTTGCATAACCGTCAAACAACCCGGAAATTGACGAATTGCCACGGATCTTCCGTATCGCGAGCCTCGGTGAACAAGGGACTGCGATCCCGTAGCGGCGTCCAGTCGCCATAAACGCCGACCAGGTCGCCCAGATAGGGACCCGCTATCTCCAGCACCAGGCCGTGATCGATATCGTCAGGCTCCACCGTGCCGGCATCGGGATTGCGTATCGCCCACACCATGCCGCCCAATACTCCGGCGACCACCTGTAGGCTGGTGGCCGTGTTGTGCGGCGCCAGCTTTCGCGCCTGCTCTATGCTGAGGCGCGAGCCGTACCAGTAGACGCCCTTGTTGTTGCCCATTAACAGCACGCCCAGCTCATCCACGCCCTGGGTGATTTCCTCACGCATGATGCGTTTCCTGTGCTGCTGCTGCCAGTTTTTCCCGGCCAGCTCATGCAGCGAGAGTACGGCGTCATCGCAGGGATGGTAGGCATAATGCACGGTCGGCCGATAGACGATTTCGCCGTTATCGCGCAAGGTCAGGTGGTCGGCGATGGAAATGGATTCGCCGTGGGTCACGAGGAATCCGTGGTAGCTTCCTTCGAGCGGCGTCCAGCTGCGGACGCGGGTAGATACGCCAGGGCGCTCCAGGTAAATGGCCGCGTCCGAGCCGAAGCCATGGCGGCCTCCATCCTCGGGAAAATGCTTTTCATGGGTTCCCCACCCGAGTTCGGCCGGCTGCAACCCTTCGCTGAGAAAGCCCGAAACAGACCAGGTATTGACGAATTCGTCGCGCTCCTTGCGCCGGTCGGCGATCTGCGTGTCCCGCTCGGCTATATGGATGACCTTGATTTCCAGCTCGCGCGCCAGCGCCGCCCACTCCTCGTAGCAGCAAGGCTTTTCGAACTCGATGCCATTATCCGTAGCGATGTTCTGCAATGCCTGCTTGACGAATATCGAGGCCAGGCCCGGATTTGCGCCATGCGTCACCACAGCTGTCGGCCCCGAGCGCTTGTCCAGCCGATAGGCCAGCACTTCCTCGCGCAGGGCATAGTTGGAACGCTGGGACGGCGTCGTCGCAGGATCGGTATAGCGGCCCGGCCAGGGCTCGATGCAAGTATCCAGGTACAACGCGCCGCGACGGCGGCAAAAGCGTATCAAGGCCATGCTCGCCACATCCACCGAAAGGTTGAGCAGGAAATCGCCCTCTTTTACTAGCGGCTCCAGCAAGGCTTCGTAATTGCCTTCCGTCAGTGGCTGCGCAATGAAGGCCACGCCGAATTTCCTGGCAATGCCGGTCTTGTCCTCGCTGCGCGAAACGATGGTGACGCGCCCGGGCGGAATATCGATATGCCGGAACAGCAGCGGCAGCATGGCTTGGCCTATGCTGCCGAAACCGAGCACCACGACAGCCCCTGGAAAAGAGGCGTGTTTGGATGTAGACGCCATTGTTTTCTCCTTTATGACGAATGGCCGGCGCGTCTCACTTTTCGCCGGCTACCAGTAGCCCATAGGGGAAATGCATGAATACGGTCGCCAGGTCGATCATCGCGCCCTCCTCCGCCTTGCGTGCCGCCACGATTTCATCGGTGAAAATATTGCGCCACGTGGCGGCGGCCAATGCACTGGGTATTTCCACTTGCGTGTCGCGCCAGACAGTGCCGATTGGCAAGCCCGGTTCGCGCCGGGTCAAGACCAGAAACAGGCGCGGGACCAGCACAAGGATCGCTTGCCCCTGATGCTGGCGCAGATAGGCGCATACATGCTCGGCGCGCCGTCCCGTGACTTTGAGCGGATGGTAATCGCCGTCGCGGAATAGGAATTCATGCTGGCGGCGCAGGCAGAGCGTTTTCCAGAGGATATACAGCTTGATGCGCCCGTCCTTCGCGGTATCCAGCAGATGGCGGGCCTTGGCTGCGGTCTCTTCCGCCGCGCCTGTGAATGCCCGCTGCAAGTCATTCAGCATCCCCTGCCTGCGCCGGTAATCCACCTTGCGGCGGTTGTCAGGGTCGACCAGGCTGAAGTCCCAGATCTCGGTGCCCTGGTAGATATCCGGTACGCCTGGCGCCGTCAGCTTGAGCAGCAGTTGTGCAAGGCTATTGTAGATGCCCAGGCGGGCAATCCGTTTATGGAAGGTGAGAAAGCTCGCCAGGAACCGACGGTTGCCATAGGGACCGATCAACTCGCGCACGAAGCTCGTCACGGCCTCTTCGTATTCCGCATTCGGGTTGATCCAGGAGCTGTGCGCCTTGGCCTCCCGGACAGCCTTCAGCATATAAGCTTCGAGCCGTTCGCAAAGTGAAGCACTCCCCGCCTCGTCCAGATCTTCCAGCGGCCACACGCCAATCAGCGTCTGATACAGCAGATACTCGTCGTTGCGGCTGGGAGCCGGCTTGTCGTCGACGGTACGGATCAGGTTCTGGTTGATCCGCCCCCAGCGGATGACCATGTCCTGCCATTCGTCAGGCATTTCGGACAAGGCATTGATGCGTGCGCGCACGTCCTCGGATCGCTTGCTGTCATGGGTGGAAGTTGCCAGCATCGCATGCTGGAAGCGCTTGGCGCGGTCCAGGTTGGCACGGTGAAAGCCATTGACCGGCACGCCGAAACGGCGCGGATCACCGCCAACTTCATTCAATGAAATCAAACGGTTGTAGATGTAAAATGAAGTATCTTCCATGCCCTTGGCCATCACCGGGCTGGTGTATTGCTGGAATTTCATCGCAAAACTGGTCACGGCTTCCTGATACGACTGGCTCTTGCCCTCGGCGCGCAATTTGAGCAGCACGTCACGAATGAAATCGAAAATGCCGAGATCGGCCGCCTGGCTGCGCTTCTTGGCGAGGCCGATGGCCCAGTCCACATGGCGTGCATCGTCCGGCGAAACCTGATCGGTGGAAACATAGGTGCGATAGACCGGGAAGCAGGCGACGACATCCGCCAGGGCGGAGCGCAGGCTGTTGGTGGTGTAATCGCAAGTACGCCTGTCGGAGCGGGCGATATTGGCGAGCTGATGCGCCAGCACGCTGAGTTCGCCGGTCATCGAGATGCGCATCATCCTGCGTTTGCTGATGTAGCGGAGCTCCTCGAAATCCATCCTCTGGTCGATGAACGCCTCGTAAATGCGGTTCATCTGTTCCGCCGCGGCGCCGTCGACGAACAAGCCGTTGCACAGGTTCATGAAATCGTAGCCGGTCGTGCCCGAAATAGGCCAGTGCTCGGGAAGATGCTCGTGCGCGGCAAGTATCTTCTCGACCACTACATATAAGGGCTGCCTGTCCGTTTCTTCCGCCCCGGCCGCAGGCGCCAGCAGCGAAGCGGCCATCTGCCGCAGGCGCTGGAAATACTGGACCGGATCGTACAGGCCGTCGGTATGGTCCAGCCGCAGGCCGTCCACCTTGCCGGACGACAGCAAACTGGAAACCAGGCGGTGCGTGGTGTCGAACACCGCCGTGTTCTCCATCCGCAGCGCGGCGAGGTCGTTGATATCGAAAAAACGCCGGTAGTTGATCTCGTCGGAAGCCACGCGCCAATAGGCCAGCCGGTATGCTTGCGCCGCCACCAGGCCATGCAGCAATTCATATCGGTCCACCTCGCCTGCTCCGCCATTGAACTCTGCGACCATGTCGTTGATGAATTGCACGATGTCCGCGCTGGAACCGTAAATCGCCGCCAGGTGCTGCTTGAGGATTTCCTTGTCGCGGCTGCGCTCGGCCATTTTCTCCGGCTCGGTTTCCAGACGGGACGGCAAGTGACCGAACGCCGTGACCAGGCTCTGGAATTGCAGCACCAGGGGGTGATCGACACCCAGGCGGGCACCCAGCTTGTCCAGGCCGCAGCCCAGGATGCGCGCATATTCGCGCGGGTCGACCGGAAAGCGATGCTCGTAATAGAACACGCTGAATTCGCCGCGATTCGGTTCGAACGCCAGCTTGAGCTCACCATTCTCGAGCACCGTGCCGTAGTGATCGCCCAAGACAGGCAGCAATACCCTGCCCTGGAACTCTTCGTTGGAGGGGAACCAGTCGATATCGAAATATTGCGCATAGGGCGAGGCCGGGCCGTTTTCCAGCACGTCCAGCCACCAGGTGTTATCCGAGCCCATCACGCCCATGTGATTAGGCACGATGTCCAGGATTTGCCCCATCTCGCGCGCCTTGAGTTCGGCAGCGAAATGCTCGAACTCCTCCGGGCTGCCGATTTCCGGATTGAGTTCGTTGTGATCGATGATGTCGTAGCCGTGGGGACTGCCGGGCCGCGCTTTCAGGTAGGGCGAGGCATAGCAGTGACTGATGCCGAGCTGATCCAGGTAATCCACGATCCGCGCGGCATCGGCGAAGGTGAAACGGCTGTTGAACTGCAGGCGATACGTGGCGCGCGGAACGCGCCAAAAAGTGACGGAGCTGTTTTCCTGGCCGCGAGGCGGAGGCTGCGGCTGCACGGATGTCCCGCGTTCGCGCCTCAAGGTCTCCGTCAGGCCCTGCACGCGCGGATCGCCGCGCCATTCCTCGATATTGAGCGGGAGCTTGCGGCGCCAGTTGGGGTATTGCGATTCCGTGGTGCCCGGCAAATTCACCTGCTCGAGCTGGCCCAGCATATCTTCCAGCTGCATCAGCATCAGCCGCGACGGCGTGCGCGCAAGGTAGGCGTGTATCGCCTGCGCATACTCCGGGGACATTTCGGGAACCGATACCGGATGCGGTGCCGAGCCTTGCGGCAGTAGACCTTCCCTTTCCAGCGAAACCAGCAGCCGCGCGCAATCCTGCGCACGCGCCACGATCTGCGCCTCGCGGCTTTCCTCCGAGGGGAACAGTCCCAGCGAATGCCGGACTTCCAGATCGCGGCCTTGCCAGAATCCCGCCAGGGTCGCGAGATCGTGCGTGGTGACCGCCACCAGGGCCTGCTCCGGATATTCGGAAGGCGACTTGAAGACGCCGGTGCTCCAATCCTTTTCGAAATACTGCAGACGATAGGAATGCACCCCGAGCTGGCTCAGGCCGTGCCGCACTTCGTTCGGAACCGTGCCGAGGTCCTCGCCCACTACGAGGCAATAGTTACGCTGACTTTCCAGCGCAAGAATGCCCAGCATGTCGCCAAAGGGATAATAGACATAAGCCCCGTCCGCGGCGCTCTTGCCGGGCGGCACCCAGAACAGGCGGAACAGGCCCATGACGTGGTCGATGCGCAAGGCGCCCGCGTCGCGCATGCCGGCGCGCAGTGTGTCGACGAACGGCTGGTAGGCGGCTTCCGTGAGTGCATGCGGAATGAAGGGCGGCAAGCCCCAGTCCTGCCCGGTCAGGCTGAAGTCGTCAGGCGGCGCGCCGATGCCAGCGCCGATGGCATAGAGTTCCTGGTTGGCCCAGCCCTCGCCGCCGCCACGGCTGATACTGACCGCCAGGTCGAGCAGCAGGCCGACGCCCAGCCCGAGTTCCAGGGAGCGTTGGCCGATGGAGGCCAGTTGCAGATGCGCCTGCCATTGCAGGTAAGCGTAGAACTCGACGCTCTCTCGATGTTTTTCGAGGAAACGCGCCACTTCCGGCGATTCCGGGTTGCGATAGGCCGCCGGCCAGGCCGGCCAGCCCCAGATCGCAGCATCCTTGGCCTTGAAGTGCGCTTGCAGGGCTTCGAACAGGGCCTGGCGATGCAGGGCTTCGCCGCGTTCGGCCTGGAACGCGCGAAACGCACGGCCGCGATCGGTTTCCCGATCCAGATGATGCTTGCGGAAATGCGCATACAGTTTTTCGAGCACGGGCAGCTTGAGCGCCGCGACGGCGGCGTACTGCACCATTTCCTCGGCACGCAGGGCGCGCAGTTGCGCCTGGAAGGCATCTGCGCGCGTCTGCTTCTGCACGGGTTCGCATTCGGCAAAATCCGCAATGGCCTCGATATCGAGGTAGAGCACATTGAGAAAGAGGCGGCTGGACGGGCCATAAGGGCTGGCGTGCTCCGGATTGTCCGGGAACAGCGCATGGATCGGGCTGACGCCGACCACGCCCGCGCCCTGCTCCGCGCAGAATTCGACCACGGCCTTGAGGTCGCTGTAATCGCCTATGCCCCAATTGCGCTGGGATCGCAGGCTGTACAACTGGACGGCGGTCCCCCACACGCGGTTTTCGCCTTGTATCGAACCCGGGCGGTAGCAGGTTTCGGGCACGACGATCAGCGTCATCGCGGCTGGCTGATCCAGTCCATGCAGTTCCAGGCGGTGATAGCCCCAGCCAGGAGCTTGCGGCAGCAGGAAAATGTAGCGCACGAGCGAAGCATCCCCTACCTGACGCTGTCCTTCACGCTGCAGTTCTGACGGCCGGAACCTTCCTTCGTGACGCTCGCCATTTTCCAGGATGAGCAGCCAGGTCAGCTCGTCTTGCCGGTGTTCGGGCAAGGTGATGGAAATGGGATAAGGCGATTCATGCTCCCGCACCACCCTGACCGGCGGCAGGGCGCGGCGCCAGGAGCGATTCTCGAATTCGTCGAGGGAGCGCTGGATGTCTTCCATACTGTCGACTGAGAACCCCATGGAGCCGAGCAGCGCTTTTTGCGTGTCCTCCGTGATGGGATGCGGGTTACCCCAGATGTCGGTGTAATCGAGGCCGATACCGGCCAGCACGCATAGCCGGTTGAGCATGGTTTGCTGATCATTCATTGTTGATATTCTCCAGATACCAGGCGACCGACCAGGGCGGCAGCGTGCCTGTGGTTAGGGATGGGACGATATCGTCTTCGCTTGCAAAAAGAAGGGGAACCGCCGGAAGCGGGACGTCCGGTACGGCAGCATTGCCGAGATTGGCGAGCAGCGTCAGCCGGCTGCCGTCGCCCAGGCGCCAGGTGATGGCAGCGCTGCGCCCGCCCAGCAGCCGGACGCTGGTATTGCCGCCCTCCAGCCCGTGCAGGCGAGGAAAGAGATGCTTGGCCCGCAGGTGGAGCAATGACGAGTAGTACCCCAGCCAGGCCTGGTGCACGGGCTGCTCGAGGCGGCTCCAGTCGAGCCTGGAGTGCCTGAAGGTATCCGGATGGCTGGGATCGGGAATTTTCTTCTGCGTTTCCGGATCGGCGAATGCGGGGAATTTGGCGGCAAACTCGCTGCGCCGCCCATCCGTGACCGCCTGCGAAAGTTCGGGGCCGAAATCGCAGAAAAAGGTAAAGCGCGCCAGCTCGCCGTACTCTTCACCCATGAAGAGCAAGGGGGTCGATGGCGCCAGCAGCATCACGGCCATCGCCGCGCGCAGGGGCCGGGGTTCGACCAGTTCCGCAATACGTTCGCCGAAGGCGCGGTTGCCGACCTGGTCGTGGTTTTGCAGCAGCGAGACGAAGGCATTGACGGGAAGATGGGCGCTGGGCGTGCCGCGACGTGCGCCCTTGCGGTGTTTCGACACCTCTCCCTGATAGGCAAAGCCTTCGGTCAGGCAGCGGATGAGATGCTTCAATGGATCGTCGCTGTAGTCGTCATCATACTCACCGGTAATCAGTACATGCAGCGCATGATGGAAATCATCGTTCCATTGCGCCTTGTAGCGGCCGGGACGCTCCAGGTATTTGACCTCGTTGGCGTCGTTTTCCAGCACGAGGTGAATATGCCGCTCCTGCCCCAGCGTCTGCGAGACGCGTTGTGCAAGCTCTTCGAGTATATTGGGCTGGCTATGGTCCTGGATGGCATGCACGGCATCGAGACGCAGCCCGTCGAAGCGGTACTCTTCGAGCCAGTACAAGGCATTGTGGATGAAGAATTCGCGCACCGTGCGGCTGTGCTCTTCGTCGTAATTGATGGCGGCACCCCAGGGTGTGTGCTCGTCCTTGAAAAACTGCGGGGCGTAGGTGTGAAGGTAATTGCCTTCCGGCCCGAAATGGTTGTAGACGACATCGAGAAAGACCATCAGTCCCTTCTCGTGTGCCGTCTGGACCAAGTCCTTCAAATCCTCGGGCCGGCCGTAGGTGCTGTCGGGCGCGTACAGCAGTACCCCGTCGTAGCCCCAGTTGCGGGTACCGGGGAAATCGGCGATGGGCATCAGCTCGATGGCGGTAATGCCGGTCTCAACAAAATAATCCAGCCGCTCCTGGATGGCCCTGAACGTGCCTTGCGGGGTAAAAGCCCCCACGTGCAGCTCGTACAGGACGACCTCCTCCCAGGGGCGGCCTTTCCAGTGCGTATCCACCCAGGGAAACGCCTGCGGCGAGATCACTTCGCTGGCCTTGTGCACATCATCGGGGTTGAAGCGCGATGCGGGGTCCGGTACGCGCAAATCGTCTTTTACCTTGAACCGGTAACGGGTGCCGGGACCCGCCCGGTTGGTGATGCATTCGAACCAGCCCAGCGGCTGGGCCTCCATCGGGAGGAGGAGTTCATCGGAACCCTGCCCGATGCACAGCGAGACTTTATCCGAGCCGGGTGCCCACAGGCGAAAACGTACCCGGCCATCTTCGAGCACTTGCGTCCCGAAAGGCATGGCATGCAGATGTTTCATGTTGAGTGTTCATTCCTTGTTTTTCTGTTGCGTTTTCCGTGACGGCCACCATTTGTCCAGCAGTTCGGCAACCCGCTGCTGACTGCCGAGGCCGAACGCCAGCGCGAACGCGAATACCACGCCGGCAAGAATGATGAGGAAGCTCTGGCGTACCAGTTCGGAGGCGACATCGACCTGCTCCAGCGCGATCATCACCACGAAAATGAGCACCGCGTAGCGTGCAAAACGCCCGAGGAATTCGGCGTCTTCCAGCCCGATGTTCTTGCCGTAAGCCATGATGCTGTTGTCGATGAAACGCGCGAAATAGGCGCCCAGCGCCAGGATGAGCACAGCGACAATCACCTTGGGAATGAACAGCGCGACGCGCCCGACCAGTTCGGTGACATTGGTCAGCCCCAGGCTGTTGAAAGCGATCATCAGCGCGGCCAGCGTGACCAGCCAGTAAATCAGGATGCCGAGTATGCCGACGGTGTCGGCCTGGATACCGCCCTGCTTGAGGAAGCGGTCGATGCCGGCATGCTCGGTCAGGACATTGAAGTTGATCGCGCGCAGGGCTTTGACGACGAGCAGCCGGATCGCCTTGGCCAGCATCCAGCCGACGATCAGGATGAGGAACGCGAGCAGCAGCCTCGGCAAGAACACGCCAAACTGAAGCAGCACGCTTCTGACGGGCTCCAGCATGATATCGATCTGGTTCATTCCACTCCTCCTGATCCTGATTGTGCGAGTTGCAGCATGGCGTGCGCCATGACCGCCACCGTTTCCGGCCGGAGATCGAGCTCGCAGCGCAAATCGCGCAAGGCCTTCTCCAGGCGGAACAGGGAGAGCAGGCTTTGCATGTCTCCCCAGGAAACCGCGAGCGCCGTGTCGGCGGTGAGATCGCGGTATTCGGTGAGGAACACGCGCTCGGCCTCGGCCATCCATAACCCCGTCAATGGTTCAAGCTGAGCGACGCTGTCCGGGCGCTCCTTGCAGGCTGCCGCGAGCGCGGTATAACCCGCGGACTGCAGCGATTGCAGCATGTGGGCCACATCGCGCAGCGGCGAGTATTTGCGCCGTCGCTCGGCATAAGATCCGGCAACGTCGTCTTCCAGGTCGGTGATGATGAAATCGTTCTGATTGATCAGTACCTGGCGCAAATTGAAATCGCCATGGATACGCATCTTGTTGGCCGTAACCGCAACAGCGGAACTCTGCTCGATCCGGTCCTCGATTCTATTCCGATGCGCCAGCAGCGCATCCACGTCCTTGCGTGCTTCACCTGTCAAGTTAGAACGGCGCACCGATAAAAGTTCCAGCATTTGCGCCGCTTCTGCAAGGATGAGCTTCTTCCAGCCCTCACGATCTTCGGACGTCACCGGCTCGGGTGCGAAGTCCGGGATACTTGCCTTCGCGAGCGCCAGGTGCAGCTCTGCCGTGCGCCTGGCCAGCGTGCGCAGCAGCACCCAGTAGGCGTGATGCGCCATTTCCGGCGACAGGGTTGACGCATCTCCGGTACGCGATTCATCAAGGAAATGCGCCAGGTAATCCAGCGTATAGCCCCAGAAATCGCCCTGGTTCTCGACATAGGTTTGCAGCAGGCATAACGTCGTCGGTTCGCCGCCGCCGTTGCGGTACTCCACCGTTCCCAGCGTATGCGCGGCATTGGTGAAACCATGCCGGGTCAGGAAAAGGTTTAGCTCGATGGCCGGACGCAAGCCAGGCTGCAGCTGGCGGTAACCCTTGAGGAACAGCGTCTGGCCGATAGCGACGGTGCTATGTCCACCGCGCACCTTGGGCGCCTTGATCGGCAATGTGGAAATATCGAGCTCGCTCAGCTGGAGATAGGCTTCGGATGGCACGAACCTCATCGTCCCCTGCTCGCACGGCAATTCCGCGCCCTGCTTGATCGCTTCCACCACATCGCGGCAGAAGCCTGCATCGGCGAATGCATCGACGATGATGCCGATGCGCGCCTGCTGCCTGACCTTCGCCAGCGTCGTCGCCGGCAAGACTTGCAAGGCTTCGTCGCTGCGCTCCCAGTTCAGCGCGAGAGGAAGGAAATACAGCGCATCGGACGTCGCTTCATCGAGACGGTAAAGCCCGAGCAGCCGCGGGTGCTCGCCATTGCCCCACTCGGCATGATCTGCCATGCGGGCACGCTCCACGGGGAGGTTGCGCCAGCGTTGCGCCGTGATGAATTGCGGCAAGGTTTGCTGTTCGAACTTGTTACGCAGTTGCTCAGACATCGTAATGCGCCATGGCACCACGCGGTCGCGGAAGAAGCTGCGCCAGCCGTCGAACAGGACCAAAAGTGGCAACTCCTCTTGCGCGACGCGTTCTTGCAGCCAGTCGGGTGCCGCTTCATCGGTGGCCAGGCGGAACCAGTAAAATCCGTGGCCCGGCAGGGTCAGCAGGTACGGCAGCTCGCTGACCGGAGGGAACGGCGTGCGTCCAAGCAGTTCCACAGGTACGCGCCCCTTGTACGCCGACAGGTCGAGCTCCACCGGCTGCGAGCCGCGGGACAGGTTGGCGACGCACAGAATGACCTCTTCGCCGTAAATGCGCAGATAAGCGATGACCTTGCGATTGCCCGGGCGCAGGAACACCAGGGTGCCGCGTCCGAACGCCTGGTGGTTCTTGCGTACCGCGAGCATGCGGCGCATCCAGTTGAGCAGCGATGACGGATTGCGTTCCTGGGCTTCCACATTGATGGCCTGCAGGCCGTAGACCGCGTCCATGATGGGCGGCAGGTACAGGCGCTGCGGGTCGGCACGCGAGAAGCCGGCGTTGCGGTCCGGGCTCCACTGCATGGGTGTGCGCACGCCATCGCGATCGCCCAAGAAATAGTTGTCCCCCATGCCGATTTCGTCGCCGTAATAGATGATGGGCGAGCCCGGCATCGACAGCAGCAGGCTGTTCATCAGTCGGATCTTGTCGTAATCATTGTCCATCAGGGGCGCCAGCCGGCGCCGGATGCCGACATTGACCCGGGCACGCATGTCCGTCACGTACATCTGGTACATGTAGTCGCGTTCCTTGTCGGTGACCATTTCCAGCGTCAGCTCGTCGTGATTGCGCAGGAAGACCGCCCACTGGCAGTTGTCCGGAATATCCGGCGTCTGCTGCATGATTTCGACGATGGGGTGGCGGTCTTCCTGCGCAATCGCCATGTACATGCGCGGCATCAGCGGAAAGTGGTACGCCATGTGGCATTCGTCGCCGTCGCCGAAATAGTCGCGCACGTCCTCCGGCCACTGGTTGGCCTCGGCAAGGAACATGCGATTCGTATAGTGCTTGTCCAGTTCGGCACGCATATATTTGATCACCGCGTGCGTTTCCGGAAGGTTTTCGTTGTTGGTGCCCTCGCGTACGCAGAGGTAAGGCACGGCATCCAGCCGAACGCCGTCCACGCCCGCATCGAACCAGAAGCGCATCACGCGCATCACGGCTTTCACCACGTGCGGGTTGTTATGGTTGAGGTCGGGCTGGTGGGAAAAGAAACGGTGCCAGTAATAGGCCTTGGCGACATCGTCCCAGGCCCAGTTGGACTTTTCGGTATCGGTGAAGATGATGCGGGTTTCGGGAAACTTCTTGTTGTCGTCGCTCCACACGTAATAGTCGCGCTTCATCGACTTGGGAGGCGCATTGCGCGCCGCCTGGAACCAGGGATGCTGATCGGAGGTGTGGTTGATGACCAGTTCGGTAATCACCTTGAGCCCGCGGTGGTGCGCTTCGCGCACGAACTGGCGGAAGTCGGCCATGCTGCCGTAATCGGGATGGATGTTGCGGTAATCGGCAATATCGTAGCCATCGTCGCGCAGCGGCGATGGATAAAACGGCAGCAGCCAGAGCGTATTGACGCCGAGGTTCTGCAAGTAATCGAGCTTGTCGATCAGTCCGCGGAAATCGCCGATGCCGTCGTTATTGCTGTCGCTGAACGCCTTGACGTGCAGTTCATAGATGATGGCATCCTTGAACCAGAGGGGATCGTCTTCAAACATGCATACTCCCTGAAAACTCAGTGCGTAAACCTGCTGGATTGTTTGTATGGCAGACGAGGATTAAGCACAGCCTACAGTTATGCAGACCCCCTTGCGGGAATAAAGTTTTCCATGGGCGTAGCGGGCAAAAAGAAAAAGGGGCCGAAGCCCCTTTGTTTTCCGGGAACGACGGTTACTGGTTGTTGAAGAACGCCATGTTGCTGCAACGGCCGTTGACGAAAGTCAGTTCAGTTGTTTTGTAGGTGCGTTTTGCGTCGTAACGGACGATGTTGTTGTAATACCACATTTCGACGTTGACCGGCTTGCTGGTCTTGTCCAGCGGCTTGCCGATCACGCCTTCGGCATTGGTCGGCTTGATGGAAAGCTGCTTGCGGGTAGGCTCGCCGATAATGTCGGATACCTGTTTCTTGGACTTGTTGCTCAATAACCGGATGAAGGTTTCCTCATCGTATGTTTTGCTCTTGGGTTTGGACTCCGCCCAGGCAGGAGCTGTGAACAGCATCGCGGTAGTGAGGCAGGCGGCAATCAATTTGTTGATGTACATCGGGATTCCTTTGCGTATCGGAGCGGGTGAATTATCGCATTTCTACATCAAGCTTGCAGCGTCGTCGATCTCGAGCTGCAGGCCGTCATACCCCACATAAACGTTCGGGGGGAGGTTTTGGCTGACTTCGTTGTATTCGAGCTCGTGCGTCATGTGGATCAGGTAGGTTCTCGCGGCACCGATACGCTCGGCGTAAACCAGGCTCTGCTCCAGGTTGATGTGCGTATGATGCGGCTGGTAGCGCAGGCAGTCGAGCAGCAGCACGTCCAGGCCGGCCAATAGTTCGAGCGACGCCTCCGGGATTTCGGAAACGTCGGTGAGGTAGGCCAGCCTGCCGATGCGGTAACCGAATACGTTGGCGCGGCCATGCTTAGCCGGTATGGGAATGACCTCCTCGCCGAACAGCATGAATGGCGCGTCGACCTGATTGATGCTTAGCACAGGCAGGTCCCAGAAATCGCTGGGCTCGCGCAGCGTATAACCGAAACGCGCGCCGATATGGCTCATGTGGTCCAGGCTGCCGTACAGCGGTATCTGGTGCCGGTTCAGCTGGCAGAAACTGCGCAGGTCGTCGATGCCGTTCAAATGGTCAGCATGGGTATGGGTATACAGCACCGCATCCACGCGTCGCATCTGCTCGCGCAACGCCTGCTGCCGCAAATCCGGCCCGGTGTCGATGAGTATGACTTCGCCGCTGGACAGGGTTACCGCGGAAGAGCAACGCGTGCGCTTGTTGCGCGGGTCGCTGGAAGTGCAGGTTTTGCACTGGCAGCCGATGACCGGCGTACCCGCGCTGGATCCCACGCCCAGCAGTGTCAGTTGCATGGCTGCGCCTGACTGAACAAGCGGAAGAAATTGCGGGTGGTCGCCACAGCCACTTCTTCCAGAGAAATGCCGCGCAGTTCCGCGACATGCTCCGCCACATGTTTCACATAGGCTGGCTGGTTGGTCTTGCCGCGATAGGGAATAGGCGCCAGGTAAGGTGAATCGGTCTCGACCAGCAGGCGGTCAAGGGGAATATTTTTGGCGACTTCCTTCAATGCTCCGGCATTCTTGAAGGTGACAATCCCCGACATGGAAATGTAAAAGCCGAGTTCCATCGCCTGCTCGGCAACTTCCTGCGACTCGGTGAAACAGTGCATTACCCCGCCGATACGATCGGCCCCCTCTTCCCGCATGATGCGGAGCGTATCCTCCGCCGCGTTGCGTGTATGGATGACCAGCGGCTTGCCTGAAGCGATCGCGGCACGGATATGGGTGCGGAAACGTTCGCGCTGCCACTCGAGGTCGCCCGTAAGGCGGAAGTAATCCAGGCCGGTTTCGCCGATGCCGACGACCTTGGGATGCCCGGCAAGCGCGACCAGTTGCTCAACCGTGGCTTCCTGTACGTTCTCCGAGTCGGGATGGATGCCAACGGTTGCATAGATATGGTCATGCTGCTCGGCGATTGCCAGCACTTGGGGAAACTTCTCCAGCGTCACGCCTATGCATAAGGCATGGTCGACGCCATTGTCGCGCATGGCTTGCAATACTGCCGGCAGGTTCGTGGCGAGATCGGGAAAGTTAAGATGACAGTGTGAATCCACCAGCATGGCGCGATGAGGGCAATAAAGAAAAAACGTTGAACTACATGGTATGGGTCGGGCGCGACGACTTCAGCACCCCACCCAGCAAGGCTTCGATTTTGTTACGTGCTTCGGTACCGCCGTCCTGCGGATTGAACTGTACGCCGATTCCTTGCGGGCGCCCGCCCTGCGTCACCGGTGTAATCCAGGCAACGCTGCCCACGACCTTGAGCTTGTTCGGGTCGTCCAGCAGGCTCAGCAGCATGAAAACTTCCTCGCCCAGCTTGTAAGTCTTGTTGGTCGGGATGAACAAGCCTCCGCCCTTGATGAAGGGCATATAAGCGGCATAGAGCGCAGCTTTTTCCTTGATCGCCAGCGAAAGGACGCCGGGCTTGGCAGCGCCGGCAGCGGCAGGCTTTTGATCGGAGATATCTTCGCTCACGGTCTCGTGGGTATCGCAAACAATTGGGTGTACTGGATCATCAGGCTTTCCACTTGCAGCTCGGCGTTGAGCGGATGCTGCGAGCTCCGGCGCGCTTCATTCAGAAGGCGCTGAAAATCCAGCAATTTCGGCAAGTCTACGCCTTTGGCCAAGTCTTGCAAAGATGCGGACTGCAGCGTGTGGTAGCTGATTTCGCCCGTAAGCCGCGCGCTCAGCAAATCGTGCGTCCATTTCTGCAGGGCTTCTACCGCATAGGTTATGCCTTCCTTGATGCAAAGCGCAGCAGCAGCGAAGGGATCCATGCGTGCTCCGCGATGCAGTTCCTTGTGCAGTTCGACCAGCCGCTTCTCTGCCCCATCTTCCGCCTTGAGTGCCAGCAGAGGCGCGCCGCCCACATAGGCAAGCCGCTCTTCTGCCTGCGTGACGCCCTGTTCGGTTAGCCACCTTTCAGCCAGTCTGCGCTCTGGAAACGGCATGTCGACCTTGTTGCAACGACTGCGTATAGTCGGCAGCAGGCGCTGCGCATTATGGGTCACGAGCAAGAAAAGCACGTCGGGTGGCGGCTCCTCCAGCATCTTGAGCAAGGCGTTGGCCGAAGCGGCATTCAGGGCTTCGGCAGGATGCAACAACACGATACGCAATCCCGCGCGGTGGCTGGACAGGCCCAGAAAGTCGGCCAAATCGCGCACCTGATCGACCGAAATCACCTGCGATTTTTTGGCAGGCTTTCCCGCCGCGTCGTCTTCGCCACTCTGGCTTGCAGCCTCTTCAGGCTCGAGGATGCGCAAATCGGGATGGTTCCCCTGTATATACCAGTTGCAGCTGTTGCAAACGCCGCAGGCATGGTGGCTGGGAAGCGGCTGATCGCAGAGCAGCGATTTGGACAGGCCAACGGCAAAATCCAGTTTGCCGATTCCCATCCTGCCCTGAAGCAATATGGCATGGGGCAGGCGGCTACGCATGCCGGCCATTTGCTGCCATAGGTCAGTTTGCCAGGGATGGATATTCATCTATTCAGACAGATGCAAGAGCTTCTTCAAGCTTAGAATGAATTTCCGGAATGCTTTTTCCGGAATCGATAATGCGGAATCTCCGGGGAAACTGTTCTGCCCGCATCAGGTAAGCACGCCGTATCCGTTCGAAAAAAACTGCATTTTCCTTTTCGAAGCGATCAGGATTGCGCGCCCCTGCCAGGCGCTGAGTGCTGACGGAAACGGACACATCGAACAACAGCGTGAGATCGGGCTGTAAATCTCCTTGCACCCATTGCTCGAGTTGCGCGATCTTGTCGGTATCGACTCCCCGCCCTCCGCATTGATAGGCGAAGCTGGCATCCGTAAAACGGTCGGAAATGACATAAACACCGCGTTCCAGCGCAGGACGTATGACTTGCTCGATGTGCTCACGCCGAGCTGCGAACATGAGCAGGGACTCGGTTTCGGGGTGCATGCTCTCATGCAGCAACAGTTCGCGCAGCTTCTCCCCTAGCGGCGTACCGCCGGGCTCGCGCGTCAGCAGCACCTGCCTGCCCTGCGCTTCGATCAGTTGGGCAATCTTGGGAATATGCGTACTTTTACCCGCGCCATCGACGCCTTCGAGAGTAATGAACTTTCCTGCGGTCACGATCAATTTCTTCTCAACTGGTAACGATATACGGCACGGTTATGCTCGTTCAATGTGGACGAAAATGCATGGCTGCCGTCTCCCTTGCCCACAAAATACAAGGCATTGCTGCGTGCGGGATGCAAGGCTGCCTCAATGGCCGCCATTCCGGGCATGGCAATCGGCGTTGGCGGAAGTCCGGCACGCGTATACGTATTGTATTCCCCGTCCAGTTGCAAATCGCGCTTGCGCAGGTTTCCGTCGAAATTCTCGCCCATGCCGTAAATGACGGTCGGGTCGGTCTGCAGGCGCATGCCCAACTTGAGACGGTTCAGGAAAACACTGGCTATCATCGGCCGCTCGCCGGCACGTCCGGTTTCCTTCTCCACGATGGAAGCCATGATCAAGGCTTCGTATGGCGTGCGATAAGGCAATCCCGCCGCCCGCCTTTCCCACGCCGCATTCAGTTTGCGCTGCATCGTTTCATAGGCCCGCTTGAGAATGTCCAGATCGCTCATGCCGCTGTCGAAAAAATAGCTATCCGGGAAAAACAACCCTTCCGCCACGGTTTCGGTCGCGCCTATCTGCCGCAGGATTTCCTCATCGGTCATGGGGATGGACAAATGCCGGATATCCTCATGACGATTCAAGGCTTCGCGCACCTGCCGGAATGTCCAGCCCTCGATGAAGGTGATGCTGCGCTGGCTCGTAATGCCATCGGTAATCATCATGAACAGGTCGTAATGCGTCATTCCGTTGCGCAGTTCATAATTCCCGGCCTTGATTTCGCCCGCCAATCCTTGTGCGCGTATCAGGAACATGAATGTCCACGGCTCTTTCAATACGCCTTCCCTGACCATCTGCTGCGCGATTCCGCGCAGGCTGGAACCATGCTTCAGCACGAGGTCATGCGTGGGCGCAGGCAAGCCGATGGGCTGCTTTGCAAAATAGATCACCCATCCCGCCGAGGCGAAAATGGCGAGCAGGATGAGCACGAGCAACTTATTAAGAAAACGCATTCAGAACCTAATCATTCAGCAAAGGCCGTAATTTTTCCGCAAGCGATCCGGCTGGCCAGCGGCTCCCCTCGAGCTGGCGCACTTGCCAGACGCCAATGAGGCTGTTGCAGATGATGACTTCATCCCCTGTCAGCAAGGTCTCCAGATCGAAGCTGGTTGTCACTACTTCATACCCAAGCCCGGGAGCAAGCTCAACGATGCGGTCGCGCGTAACGCCTGCCACCCCGCAATGCCCCAAATCCGGCGTTGCCAGGCGATTGCCATGGCGCACAAAGAGGTTGCTCATGGTGCATTCGATCACGTGCCCGGATTGATCCAGCAGCAGGCCATCGGCGATATCGGGATCCCGCCACTCCATACGCGCCAGCACATTCTCCAGCTTGTTTAAATGTTTGATGCCGGCCAGCAATGGCTGCGAAGAAAGCCGCAAGCGGCAAAGGTGGAGGCTAACGCCTTCGGTAGAGTTTTGGAGCGGATAGGACGGAAAAGCGGAGCGGCTGACGATACGATTCGGTTGCGCCAAGGGCGGCAAGGCATAACCGCGGGCGCTTTCCCCACGTGTAACGACAATCTTGAGAACGCAATCGTCTTTATCGGGACATAAATGTTCGATATCGGAAAGCAGGAGGTCTTCGCTTGGACAAATTATGGCCAACGCATTGCAATCGTCATGGAGCTTGCGATAGTGGCGCCGCCAGGATAGCGGAACACCTTTCTTCACAGGCAAAGTACGGAATACGCCATCACCATAGGCGAACCCGCGATCAAGCGGATTCAAGCATCCGTCTGGCTTACCGTTGATCCGATGATGGATTTGCATGGGCGCTATCCTGAGAAATGCCGTGTGGGAGAGCGCTGCACAATAGCTGTGGATAAGTCTGTGGACAGGTGACGGATAGCTCCGCTAACTACCCATTCCCATTGAATTATTTTGCGCTGGGTAATTTTTTCGCACATATCAAATCCTTTTTAAATTCAATATGTTGCTATTAAGCAGCTTGTAAGAGGGATTTCCGTATAGAAATCAGGTTATTCGATTGGCTTGTGTGCATAAATCAAGCTATCGAGGATAACTTTATCGTCTTATAGTTTGCGAAAGACTACCGTGCCATTCGTTCCGCCGAAACCGAACGAATTGGAAATCGCCACGTCGATTTTCATATTGCGCGCCATGTTCGGTACGTAATCAAGGTCGCATTGCGGGTCCTGATTAAAGATATTGATGGTGGGAGGCGCGATCTGGTCGCGTATCGCCAAGGCAGAAAACACCGCCTCGATCCCGCCTGCGGCACCCAGCAAATGGCCGGTCATCGATTTGGTGGAGCTGACGGCAATTTGTCTGGCTCGGTCGCCGAAATATCCCTTTACTGCCTGGGTTTCCGCTACGTCACCCGCCGGAGTGGAAGTGCCATGGGCATTCACGTAGTCGACTTCGTCGGCGTTTATACCGGCATTCTTCAATGCGTTACGCATGCAACGCGCAGCCCCCTCGCCACTCTCGCTTGGTGAAGTCATGTGATACGCATCGGCGCTCATGCCGAAACCCGCCAGCTCGCAGTAGATCTTGGCGCCACGACGCTTGGCATGCTCGTATTCTTCCAGAACCAGCACGCCCGCACCTTCGCCGATGACGAACCCATCGCGGTCTACATCCCATGGCCGGCTTGCGGTCGCGGGATCGTCATTGCGTGTCGACAGCGCGCGTGCGGCGGCAAAACCGCCAACGCCTAGTTGCGTAATGGCCGCTTCGGCACCGCCTGCCACCATGACATCCGCGTCGCCATATTCGATGAGCCGCGCGGCGTCGCCAATGGCATGGGTAGCGGTTGTACAGGCAGTCACGATGGCAATGTTGGGGCCTTTAAAACCATACATGATCGACAGGTTGCCCGAGATCATGTTGATGATCGTGCCGGGAATGAAGAACGGCGAAATTTTGCGCGGCCCCGCTTCCCGGTAGATATGATCGGTATCTTCGATCAGTTGCAGACCGCCGATACCGGAACCGATGCTAACGCCAATGCGCTCGGCGTTCTCTTCGGTTGCCTCTATCCCTGCATCCCGAACTGCCTGTATCCCTGCCGCAAGGCCGTACTGGATGAACGTGTCCATCCTGCGCGACTCCTTGGGCGAAAGGTACTGATCCACATCAAAGCCTTTGACTTCGCCGGCCACTTGCGAAGCAAAGGCGGAGGCGTCAAATTTTGTGATGTTGGTGATGCCGGATTGACCGGCAACGATATTGGACCAGGCTTCTGCCACGCTGTTACCGACCGGCGAAATAATACCCAAGCCGGTAACGACTACCTTACGTTTGGACAAGGCAACTCCGAGAAAGGAAAAAGAGGTGTGGTATTACTTGACGTTGGCGTTGACGTAGTCGATCGCCTGTTGAACGGTGGTGATCTTTTCGGCATCTTCGTCAGGAATTTCGCAGCCGAATTCTTCTTCCAGCGCCATGACCAGCTCGACGGTATCAAGCGAATCGGCACCGAGGTCGTCCACGAAGGAGGATGCGTTCTTCACATCGGCTTCGTTGGCACCCAGTTGTTCGGCAACGATCTTTTTGACGCGTTGTTCAATATCGGACATATGTTTCCCCTTGGTCTAATGATTACAGCAAAAAAGCTCGGGCTATTCTAGCAAATCTCCCGAGGAATTCAAAAAAGCGGCGGTTACGCCATGTACATACCGCCATTGACATGCAAGGTTTCGCCGGAAATGTATCCGGCCATCGGCGAAGCCAGAAAACCTACTGCAGCCGCAATATCTTCCACGTGACCGAGACGGCCCAATGGGATCTGCTGCAGCAGGCGATTGCGTTGTTCCTCAGCCAATTCCCGCGTCATATCCGTATCAATAAAACCGGGAGCAACACAATTAACTGTAATACCGCGGCTACCGACTTCCTGCGCCAGCGACTTGGTGAAGCCTGTCATGCCAGCCTTGGCGGCAGCGTAGTTGGTCTGTCCGGCATTGCCGGAATGGCCCACCACGGATGAAATATTGATGATACGGCCATAACGCGCCTTCATCATGGGACGCAGCACGGCTTGCGACAGGCGAAAGACAGACTTGAGATTGGTGGAAAGCACGGCATCCCAATCGTCTTCCTTCATGCGCATCAGCAGTGTGTCGCGCGTCACCCCAGCATTATTCACCAATATGGCGACGTCGCCATATTGTTCTGCAATCTTTTTCAGGACGGCATCGACTTGCGCAGCATCGTTGACGTCCAGCGCCATGCCGACACCTTGCACGCCAGCGTGCTGTAGTGCGACACCGATCTGGTCGGCGCCATTTTGCGTTGTGGCGGTACCGATGACGGTGGCGCCCTGCCTGCCTAAATATTGCGCGATAGCGGCGCCAATGCCGCGGCTGGCTCCGGTTACAAGAGCAACTTGACCTTGCATGCTTCCCTCTTTATGCATTATTCAACTGTAATTTTGCTTCGCTCACCGCTTCGATGCCGGTTAACGCATAACATGACATTTCGGCCGTAATGCGCTTGTTAAGACCCGCCAGGACTTTGCCCGGGCCACATTCCGCAGCGTGCAAAACTCCTTGTGCGGCAAGGGCCTGTATGGTTTCTACCCAGCGCACCGGGCTGTAAAGCTGGCGTGCCAGCGCACTGCATATGCTTTCGGGATCGCTATAAGCCGCAACATCCGCGTTATGCAGCACAGGAATCCTGGGCGAATGCACCACGATACCCTGCAAATAAGTTTCGAGCTTTTCGGCGGCCGGCTTCATTAATGCGCAATGGGAAGGCACGCTGACTGGCAGTATCAGGGCACGCTTTGCGCCTTTTTGCTTGGCGATTTCCATGCCGCGCTCGACGGCCGACTTGTGCCCTGCAATGACCACTTGGCCGGGCGAATTGAAATTGACGGCTTCCAGCACTTCCCCTTGGCCAGCCTCTGCGCAAACGGCACGCACAGCTTCATCGTCCAGCCCGAGTATCGCCGCCATGGCGCCCACGCCTTCAGCTACAGCGCCTTGCATGACTTCTGCACGGTAGCGTACCAGCGGAAGCGCGGCAGAAAAATCCAGGGCGCCGGCTGCAACCAATGCCGTGTACTCTCCCAGGCTATGGCCTGCCAAGACGCTGGGTGACACTCCGCCTGCTTCCAGCCAGGCGCGCCACACTGCAACACCGGCAGTTAACATCAAGGGCTGGGTATTGGCTGTTTGATTGAGTTCTTCGTTAGGCTCCGTGGCCATGCGCCACATATCCTGCCCGAGAACCTCGGAAGCTTCGGCAAAAGTATTGCGGATAACCGGCTGATCGCCGAAACCCTGCATCATGCCGACCGACTGCGAACCTTGGCCGGGAAAAAGTAATGCGAATTTCATTCGTTTGCTCTCTAGTACTTGAGTAAAACCGAACCCCAGGTAAATCCGCCGCCGAACGCTTCCATCAGTATGGTTTCGCCGCGCTGGATACGTCCATCGCGGACCGCCACGTCTAACGCCAAGGGTATCGATGCGGCGGAAGTATTACCATGGCTGTCCACGGTGACCACGACGCGCTCCATGCTCATGCCGAGCTTTTTCGCAGTGGCCTGGATAATGCGGATATTCGCCTGGTGCGGGACCAGCCAGTCAACATGGTGCTTGCCCATGCCGTTGGCGGCCAGCGTTTCATCGACGATGGCATCCAATGTATTGACCGCCATTTTGAAAACGGCATTGCCTTCCATCTGGATCGAAGGCTTGCTGTCCGGCTGCATCGCGCCGCCAGTCACATGCAGCAGATTGGCGTAATTCCCCTCGGCGTGCAGATGGGTGGAGATAATGCCCGCCTCATCGCTCGCCTTGAGGATGACGGCGCCGGCGCCGTCGCCCCATAGGATGCAGTTACTGCGGTCGGTCCAGTCCGTGATGCGGGAAATGGTTTCGGCACCAACGACCAACGCGCATTTGGCGGCACCAGTCTTGATGAACTGATCGGCGGTAGCCAGAGCGTAAACGAAACCGCTGCAAACCGCCTGAATGTCGAATGCAGGGCAGCCCGTGATTCCCAGCTTGCTTTGCAAAAGACAGGCAGCGCTTGGGAAAATACGGTCCGGCGTAGTTGTCGCAACGATGATCAGGTCGACGTCTTGAGCACTAATGCCGGCTGCATCGATGGCCTGGCGTGAAGCATGCATGGCCAGGTCGCTGGTGAATTCGCCTTCCGCTGCGATGTGTCGCTGGCGAATCCCCGTGCGGGTGACGATCCACTCGTCGCTGGTGTCGACCATGCGCTCGAGATCGGCATTGGTCAGTATCTTGTTCGGCAGATAACTGCCTGTCCCTGCAATTCGGGAATAGGTCATGCAGGTATCTTTTTCTGTAATGTGGGTTGCACGTGCTCGATTTCGAGCTGCTGGCTGATACGGCGCAGGATGCCGCTGCGCGCCTCTTCGATCGCGGTATCGATGGCATGCTGGAAAGCGAAGCTGTCTGCGCCGCCGTGGCTTTTCACGACGATGCCCCGCAAACCGAGCAAGCTGGCACCGTTATAGCGGCGAGGGTCGAGGCGACGCTTGAAGGCGTTCAGGACAGGCATGGCCATGATTGCCGCCATCTTGGTGAAAATATTGCGCTTGAATTCAACGGTCAGAAACTGCCTAAACATCTGCGCCAGGCCTTCGGAAGTCTTGAGGGCCACATTGCCGACGAATCCGTCGCATACAACGAGGTCGGTCGTGCCTTTATAGATGTCGTTGCCTTCGACATTGCCGTAAAAATTAAGGTGACTCGCCCGCAGCAACTCGCCCGCCTGCTTCACCACCTCGTTACCCTTGATGTCTTCCGAGCCGATGTTCAGCAGACCGACGCTGGGACGCTCCTTGTGCTCAACACAGGAAACGAGCATCGCGCCCATGATGGCGAATTGAAGCAGGTGGTCCGCCGTGCAATCGGCGTTTGCGCCGAGGTCGAGCATATAAATCTGTCCCTTTTGCGTCGGCAGTGTCGATGCAATGGCCGGACGGTCGATGCCTGGGAGGGTTTTCAATACGAAACGGGCAATCGCCATCAGCGCGCCGGTGTTGCCTGCGCTGACACAGGCACTGGCTTCCCCGCTCTTGACCAGGTTGATGGCCACGCGCATCGAGGAGTCCTTCTTGCCGCGCAACGCGCTTTGAGGGGATTCGTCCATGGCGACCACTTCGCCGGCATGATGAATGCGCAAGCGCGGGCCAACCTTGGCGCCATGGGCGCGCAACTCGGCCTCTATGACGTCGGTGAGCCCGACCAGGACGATATTGATTTCGCTATCCTGCTTGAGCACATGCAGTGCGGCAGGCACGGTGACATGGGGGCCGTGATCGCCACCCATGGCGTCAATTGCAACGGTAATGTCCATAAACAAAGCGCCGTCTCAGCGACGAGACGGCGCGTCGTTTTTCAGTATCTAGACTTACTCGCCCTTGGAAGGCAGCACCTTGCGGCCACGATAGTAGCCGCTGGGGCTGACGTGGTGACGCAGATGCACTTCGCCGGTAGTCGGTTCGACTGCCAGCGCCGGGGAGGTCAGAAAGTCGTGCGAGCGATGCATACCGCGCTTCGACGGCGACTTCTTGTTCTGTTGGACGGCCATTTGTTGCTCCTAAATAATGAAACTTCAGTCTTTGTTTAATTTGAGCCCTTGCAATACCTTGAAAGGGCTTTCTTTTTGTTCTTTCGCCGCCGACAGGGCGTCGCTGCAATTCACATCGTCGTGCGCGGGCGCCAGAGGCAGACCCAGCAACACTTCGTCTTCAATCAGCGCCAGCACGTCAATCGGAGTATCCGCGACAATGTAATCGACATCCTCGCGTTCCTCTTCGGGCGCCGGAAGCCTGTTCTCATCCGGCACCAGCAAGAAACGCGAGATTGTATTCAGCTCCAAAGCCATGGCCCCGAGGCACCGCTGGCAGACCAGATCAAGCTGGCCGCTGACGTGCAATTCGAGTTCCGGATGGCCTTGCGTATCGCGCCCACCTGATAATACGAACTGTATTTCGCCGTCGGGCGAAAACAGCACATCTTTCAGCCTGGAAAAATCGAAGACCGCGATTGTATCACGAATCTCGAGAGATTTTCTCGCAAAGTCTAGCCCGTCAATGCCGGTCTGGTAAGTCATAAGCCGCGCATGGTACAATCAGCCGGTTTTTGTGTCAAAAATCGGGCCTCTCGTGATCAAAAAAATTCTCGTTGCCAATCGTGGCGAAATCGCGGTACGCATTGTTCGCGCCTGCTCGGAAATGGGTATCGAGTCAGTAGCGATCTATACCGATGCGGATCGTCACGCCTTGCACGTCAAGAAAGCAGATGAAGCCTACAATATCGGCTCGGACCCGGTCGTCGGTTATCTGAATGCGCATAATATCGTCAATCTCGCGGTAGCCTCCGGTTGCGACGCTCTTCATCCCGGCTACGGCTTCCTTTCCGAAAACCCGGAGCTGGCTGAAATCTGCGCGCGTCGCGGCATCAAGTTCATCGGCCCCAATGCTCACGTGATTCGCCAGATGGGCGACAAAATCCAGGCACGCAATGCGATGATCGCAGCTGGCATTCCCTGCGTCCCTGGAAGCAACGGCAACCTTGAAAATCTCGATGAAGCAGTGGCGTTGGCCAAGAAGATCGGTTATCCGATCATGCTCAAGGCTACCAACGGTGGCGGCGGCCGCGGCATTCGCCGCTGCAACAATGAAAAGGAATTGCTCGGCAATTACGAGCGGGTGATTTCCGAGGCCAGCAAGGCTTTCGGAAAGCCCGAGGTATTCCTTGAAAAATGCGTGGTAAACCCGCGTCATATCGAGGTACAGATACTTGCGGACGGGCAAGGCAACGCGATCCATCTTTTCGAGCGCGACTGTTCCATCCAGCGCCGCAACCAGAAGCTGATCGAAATCGCCCCCTCGCCGCAATTGACGCAGGCGCAGCGTGAATACATCGGCAAGCTCGCCGTGAAGGCGGCCAAAGCCGTCAATTACAAGAATGCCGGCACCGTGGAATTCCTGCTGGACCAGGACAACAATTTCTATTTCATGGAAATGAATACCCGCCTGCAGGTCGAGCACACGGTGACGGAAAGCATTACCGGCATCGATATCGTGCAGGAGCAGATCCGCATTGCGGATGGTCTCAAACTGCAGTACAAGCAGGAAGACGTCAAATTCCGCGGTTTCGCGATGGAATTCCGCATCAATGCGGAAGATCCAAAGAACGGCTTTCTGCCAAGCTTCGGCAAGATCACCCGGTATTATTCTCCGGGCGGTCCGGGCGTGCGCGTCGATGCAGCCATGTATAGTGGTTACGTCATTCCGCCCTATTACGACTCGATGTGCGCCAAGCTCACCGTCTGGGCATTGACCTGGGAAGGCGTGGTTGAGCGCGGACGGCGCGCACTGAACGATATGGTGGTCTACGGGGTAAAGACCACGATTCCTTATTATCAGGAAATCCTGAAACATCCGGATTTCAGGGGTGCCAACTTCGATACGAGTTTTGTTGAAGCGCATCCTGAATTGATTAACTACGAAACGGAACTGCCGCCTGAATTGATCGCGGCTGCCATCTCGGCTGCCATCGCTGCGCACGAAGGCATTTGATTAAAACCTAAACTGGTAAGTTAATATTATGGCGAAAGTATTTGTTTCTGAATTAGTTCTGCGAGACGGACATCAGTCTCTGATCGCCACGCGCATGCGCACTGACGACATGCTGCCGATCTGTTCCAAGCTGGACGCGGTCGGTTTCTGGTCGCTGGAAGCCTGGGGCGGCGCCACGTTCGACGCCTGTGTGCGCTACCTGAAGGAAGATCCATGGGAGCGCCTCAAGAAGCTGCGCAAGGCGCTGCCCAACAGCCGCATCCAGATGCTGCTGCGCGGGCAGAACCTGCTCGGCTATCGTCATTACTCCGACGACGTGGTACGCGCCTTCGTACAAAAGTCCGCCGACAACGGCGTGGATGTGTTCCGCATCTTCGACGCGATGAACGATGTGCGTAACCTGCGCGTCTCCATCGATGCGGTCAAGAAGGTGGGCAAGCACGCCGAGGGCACGATCAGCTACACCACCAGCCCCGTGCACGACATTCCTTATTTCGTCTCGCTGGCGAAGGAGCTGGAGGCGATGGGCAGCGACACGTTGGCGATCAAGGACATGGCAGGCCTGCTCACTCCTTATACCACCGGCGAACTGGTCAAGGCACTGCGCGCAGCCACCACTCTGCCGATCCACCTGCACAGCCATGCCACGTCCGGCCTGTCCGCCATGTGTTTCCTCAAGGCGGTGGAAGCCGGCGCCACCATCCTGGACACCTGCGTCTCGTCTTTTGGCGAGGGCGCCAGCCATTCATCGACCGAAAGCATCGTCGCCGCCCTGCGCGGTACGGAATACGATACCGGGCTCGACCTCGTGGCCATCCAGGAAATCAACGCCTATTTCCGCGAAGTGCGCAAGAAATACTGGCAGTTCGAAAGCGATTTCACCGGGGTCGATACCCGCGTGCTGGTCAACCAGGTTCCGGGCGGCATGATTTCCAACCTGTCCAACCAGTTGAAGGAACAAGGCGCATTGTCGCGCATGGATGAAGTCCTGGCGGAAATCCCGCGCGTCCGCGAGGATCTCGGCTTTCCACCGCTGGTCACGCCGACTTCGCAAATCGTCGGCACCCAGGCCGTGCTCAATGTACTGACTGGCGCCCGGTATAAATCGGTGACCACCGAGGTCAAGAACTACCTGCTCGGTCAATACGGCAAGGCGCCCGGCAAGGTCAACGAAGAAGTAAAGAACATCGCCGTCGGCAATGCCGAGGTTATTACCGTGCGTCCGGCCGATCTGCTGGAAGACGAGATGGACAAGCTGCGCGTTCAGATCGAAAACCTCGCGAAGAGCGACGAGGACGTCCTGACCTATGCGATGTTCCCGGATCTGGCCCAAACCTTCCTCCAAGAACGCAACGCCGGCACGCTGAAGGCTGAACAATTGCTGCCCAAGGAGTCGGGCACGCCCTCTTCGGCACGCTACGCACCCAATGAATTCAAGGTGACGCTGCACGGGGAAACCTTCCATATCAAGCTGACAGGCAGCGGCCATGCGGGCGAAGAGCAGCGGCCGTTCTATGTTTCGGTCGACGGCATTTCCGAAGAAGTCATGGTCGAAACACTGAGCGAAATCGAAGTGTCCGGTGGCAATGCTAACGGTAACGGCAATTCCAAGAGGAAATCCGCTGCTGCGAACTCCAATGCTGGCAACCGTCCCCGTCCATCGCATGAAGGTTGCGTGACGACGGCGATGCCCGGCACCATCGTCGATGTCAAGGTCAAGGCAGGCGACAACGTCACTGCGGGCGACGGTGTACTGGTGATCGAAGCCATGAAAATGGAAAACGAAATCCAGGCGCCCAAGAGCGGCATCGTCATCGGCGTGCACGTCAAGAAAGGCGATAGCGTAACGCCGGACGAAACGCTGATCGAAATTCAATAACCATACAGAAAGGCCGGCGCAAGCCGGCCTTTTGCTTTATGTCGAAACCACAACTGATACTCGCCTCCTCCTCCATCTACCGCCGCGAATTGCTGGATCGCCTGCAATTGCCTTTTTCCGTTGAAGCGCCGGATGTGGACGAAACCCCCTTGCCCAACGAAAAGCCCGAGGAAACCGCATTGCGGCTGGCCCAGGCGAAAGCCCGCAAAATTGGCAGCCATCACCCCAAGGCATTGGTGATCGGCTGCGACCAGGTCGCGACGCTGGATGGACTGCAGCTCGGCAAACCTCTGGTACACGACAATGCCGTGAAACAGCTGCGCCTGATGCGCGGCCGCACGGTACTTTTCCATAGCGCGCTTTGCCTCTTCAATGCAACTACCGGCAATATGCAAGCCGAAGATGTGGTTTACGAGGTCCGATTTCGCCAGCTCACGGACGGCCAGATCGAAAACTATTTGAGACTCGAGCAGCCGTACCACTGCGCCGGCAGCGCGAAATCCGAAGGGCTGGGTATCGCATTGATCGAGCGGATGCACGGCGACGATCCCAACGCGCTGATTGGACTACCTTTGATTTCGCTGATAAGCATGTTACAAAACGAAGGCGTCAACGTAATATAACTCCGGGCGTTTCCATAAAACCAACCACAGTGGAGCCAACCATGCCTGTGCATTGCCGTCCTCGCCTCATCCCCTTTTTATTGGTCACTCTGACCAGCACACTCTCGGCATATGCCGAGGAAACCAGAAGCACCCTCACTGACCAGCAAAGCGTTGCTGTCACCATCTACAACGAAAACCTGGCGTTGATAAAAGACCAGCGCAAGATCCAGCTAGGCAGCGGGCAGAGCACATTGGCCTTCCGCGATGTGAGCGCGCAAATGCGCCCGGAGACCGCCCTGCTCCGCAGCCTGAGCAGTCCGGGAAAGCTATCGGTCATTGAGCAGAATTTCGATTTCGATCTGCTGACGCCGCAGAAACTGCTGGAGAAATTCGTCGGCAGGTCGGTCGGCGTGATCAAGACCAATCCGGCGACGGGGGCGGAAACGACCGAGCAGGCGCAGGTGCTGGCTGCCAACAATGGCGTGGTGCTCAAGATGGGCGATCGTATCGAGACCGGGATTCCGGGGCGCATCGTATATGGCGATGTGCCTGCCAATCTGCGGGACAGGCCGACGCTGGTGATGTCGCTCAACAACGCCGGCGCCGCGCAGCAGGACGTGGAACTGAGCTATCTCTCCGGCGGTTTGGGCTGGAAGGCCGATTATGTTGCGGAGCTCAACGCCGCGGACGACAGGATGGACTTGTCCGGCTGGGTGACGCTGACGAATACCAGCGGCGCCTCCTATCGCAATGCCAAGCTGCAGCTGGTCGCGGGCGATGTGAATCGCGTCCAGGACGAACGCCACCTGGTCCGGTCAATGGCGAAAATGGAAATGGCCGCGGCGGATGCGCCGCGCATGGCAGAAGAGTCGCTGCTCGAATATCACCTCTACACCCTGGACCGGCCGACCACCGTCGCCGAGAACCAGACCAAACAGGTTGCGCTGCTCTCGGCGACCAACGTACCGGTGCGCAAGGAATTGCTGCTGCGGGGCGCCGATTATTACTACCAGTCCAGCTACGGCGAACTCGGTCAGAAAATGAAAGTCGGCGTGTTCGTCGAATTCGACAACAAGGAAAGCGCCCGCCTCGGCATGCCGCTGCCCAGGGGCATCATCCGCGTGTACAAGAGGGATGGCGCCGGCAACGCGCAATTCGTGGGGGAGGACAGCGTCGACCATACTCCCAAGAACGAAGTTGTGCGCCTCAAGCTGGGCGAAGCTTTCGACGTGACGGCGGACAAGAAGCAGACCGATTTCAAAAAGCTGCCTAACCCGGGCAAGGGCACGACAATGTTCGAAAGCGCCTACGAAGTCGTGCTGAAAAACGCCAAGAAGGAAGCCGTGACCGTGACGGTGCAGGAGCCTATTCCAGCCGACTGGAAAATGCTCAAATCCAGCCACGCCCATGAAAAAGCCGCCAGCAACACCGCGGTCTGGCGCATCGACATCCCGGCCGAGGGCAAGGCGACACTGACGTACCGCGTGCAGGTGAAGTATTGAGCCTGGGCACGCTGTACCTGATTCCCGTGACGCTGGGAGATGACGTCATCGAAAAGGCCTTGCCTCCGGCCGTGGTCGAGGTCGCGCAAAAACTCGACACCTTCGTGGTCGAAAATGAGAAGACGGCACGGCGCTTCCTGGGCGCGATCAAGACGCTCAAGCCCGTGCGGGAACTGACGATGCAGACCCTCAACGAGCACACGACGGACAAGGAGTTGCCGGCACTGCTCGCCCCGCTGCTGCAGGGCCGTGACGTCGGACTCATGTCGGAAGCGGGTTGTCCCGGCATTGCCGACCCTGGCGCCAAACTCGCGGCACTGGCCCATCGCAGGGGAATCCGCATTGCACCCTTGGTCGGCCCTTCTTCCATCCTGCTTGCGCTCATGGCCTCGGGGCTGGACGGGCAGCGCTTCAGTTTCCTCGGCTATATTCCCAGCGAGAAAGCGGCGCGCGTGCAGAAACTGAAAGAACTCGAACAAGCATCTCGCAAGGACCGCGAGACGCAGATTTTCATCGAAACGCCCTACCGGAACCAGCATTTGCTGGAAGACATGCTCGCCACCTGCCATCCGGCAACACGGCTTTGCATTGCGAGCAACGTCACCCTCGATTCGGAGACCATCATCAGCAAATCGATCGCCGAATGGCGAAGCGCCCCCCTACCGGACCTGCACAAGAAACCGACGGTATTCTTGTTGCTTGCCTAAAGGCAGTTGTCACTGGTTTCGCGATCAGCATTACGACAGGCTGAGGATGCCTGCCGAGGCTGTAGACGGTTGCCGTGCCAATGAAGCCTGTCCAAGGCAACGCATGGTGAAAGACGGGTTGGGAGCGAAAAATAAGGGTGGGCCAAGACAGCCCACCCGCCGGGCTTTACTTCTCGGAAATTTTCTTCAGATTTTCGAGGCCCGACTTGAAAATACCGGTGATCGCTTCCTTGGCGGCCTTGTCGTCCTGGCCGGGAGCGCCCGGGTTGGCCGGGTCCTTGCGCTTGAACATGCTGCGCCAGGTTACCGTGGTCTTGCCATCGGCGGATTGCACCAGGAGAGTGGCGCTGTATTCTCGCACCGGCAGCACGGATTCGGTGATGTCGTACTTGAGGGTCTTGCTGTCCTTGTCGTAAGCGGTCAGCACTTCCTTGACCGTGCCGCCATCCTGCAACGTCAGCGTACGGGTAGCCCCGACTTCGTTGTTGTTGCCGCTGGTGAGTTCGGTTTTGACGATGGCCGGGTGCCAGCTCATGTCATTGAAATTGCCGACCTTGGCCCATACCACGTCCGCCGGCGCATTGATTTCAATGGTTTCCTTGACACGCAGGGTTTCGTCGAGTGCCGCCGAAGCGGTGGCAGGCAAAACCAGAGCGGTGGTAAGCAGTGCTGCAAAAAACTTGTTCATTCCATACCTCGAAGATGATTGATGAAAACCTGCGCTCGCAGGCGGGCATAATTTACATGAGTTATGCGGGTTGCGACACTGTTTGAGGCGGGAAATCTTCCCGGCAGCGATCCAGCTACTTGCCACGCATGAACATCTTGTCCAGTTCGCCCATCGTCACCTGGAACCAAGTGGGGCGCCCGTGGTTGCACTGGTCCGAGCGCTCCGTCGCTTCCATGTCGCGCAAAAGCGCGTTCATTTCCGTCACGGTGAGGCTGCGGTTGGCACGCACCGCGGCGTGGCAGGCCATGGTCGCCAGCATTTCGTTGCGGCGCTCGGTGAGTGCCCGGCTGCCGCCGAATTCGCGAATATCCGCGATGACCGCGCGCGCCAGCGCAACCGCGTCGGAGTCCGCCAGCATCGCGGGGATGGCGCGCACCGCCAGCGTGGTCGGCGACAGCACCGCAAGCTCGAAGCCCAGATCGCGCAGCACCGCGCCCTGCTCTTCTACCGTGGCAATCTCGAGGCGGTCGGCATGGAAGCTCACCGGAATCAGCAGCGGCTGCGTCGAGATGGCGCGCGTATCCAGCGCATGCTTGAGCCGCTCGTACATGATGCGCTCGTGGGCGGCGTGCATATCCACGACCACCATGCCGTGCCGGTTTTGCGCGAGCACATAAACGCCATGCAATTGGGCAAAGGCAAAGCCGAGCGGATACTCCTGCGCTTCTGCCGTATTTTCCGCCATAGGAGCAAAAGTCGGCGCGGCCTGCGCGACAGCCGAGGCGTTTCCGCCGAACATGGTTTCATAAAATCCAAGCCCTTCGGAAGCGCGCAGAGGAATCTGCGGTTGGTAAGGCGCGGTGTAGGCAGGCTGGAACGAAGGCGCTTGCATGGCCGGCTCGGCAGGCCCAGGCGCGCCGACCGGCGCAGCCAGCGCCTTGTGCAGCGAATGGAAAATGAAACGGTGCACTGCCTGCGACTCGCGGAAACGCACTTCGGTTTTGGTGGGATGGACGTTGACATCCACCAGCGCCGGGTCGATCTCGAAGAACAGCACGAAGGCCGGGTGGCGCTCGTGGTGCAGCACGTCCTGGTAGGCCTGGCGTATCGCATGCGCGACCAGCTTGTCGCGGATGAAACGGCCATTAACGTAGAAATACTGCGTATCGCGCGACAGCTTGGAATACGCCGGTTTCGCCGCCATGCCCCACAGCCGCAATCCGGCGGCGGATTCGTCCAGCATGAGGGCATGTTCGGCGAATTCCGCGCCCAGCACCTCCGCAAAACGTTTCTGCGGCTCGCCGGGGGTCATGCGCCACTGGGCGCGGCCGTTGTGCTGCAGCATGAAGCCGGCTTGCGGCCGCGATAGCGCGATGCGCTTGAAGGCTTCCTCGCAATGGCCGTATTCGGTATTTTCCGTCTTGAGGAATTTGCGCCGCGCGGGCGTATTGAAATAGAGGTCGCTCACCTCGACCACCGTGCCCTGATCCAGCGCGGCCGGCTCGGCCGGGATCAACATGGCGCCTTCGGAGGCGATGCGCCAGGCATGACGCTCGCTCGCGGTACGGCTGACGATACTGGTGCGCGATACCGAGGCGATACTGGCCAGCGCCTCGCCGCGAAAACCGAGGCTGGCGACGCGCTCCAGGTCGTCCAGGCTGGTAATCTTGCTCGTGGCGTGGCGCGCCAGGGCCAGCGGCAATTCTTCCGGCGCGATGCCTGCACCGTTGTCGGCAACCCGCAGCTGCTTGATGCCGCCCTGCTGCAGCAGCACCGAAATATTGTCGGCGCCGGAATCCAGACTGTTTTCCAGCAATTCCTTGAGCGCGGAAGCAGGCCGTTCGACCACTTCCCCCGCCGCGATCTGGCTGATGAGATGGTCGGGGAGCAGTTGTATCTTCATGGGAGTACCGGGACGGGAAATGGCATGATTTTACAGACTGGCAGGAGGGGCCGCACAAAAGAAAAATGCCGCCACTCTCGCGAATGACGGCATCGATTTCAATTCAGCCCGAAGTCGGCTGAACGAGGCGATTAGCCGACCAGTTTCTTCAGCCAGCCGAAAATGCCGCCGTTGGAGCTTTCGCCGCTGGCTGCATCGGCCAGTTCGCGAATTTCGCGTGCTGCGACGTCAGGTGCCTTGGAGCCGGTGATTGCGCCGCCGACGACGACGATGTTAGGGCCGCCCTTGACGACTTGTTGCACGGTTGCCTGCTTGATACCGCCGGCAACGGAGATCTTGACGTTCAGGCCCAGTGCGACGAGTGCGGACAAGTCGGCAAACGGAGTCTGGCCGGCCAGTTGCTGGTCGATACCGGTGTGGATGCCGATGATGTGCGCGCCCACCTTGACAGCTTCAGCTGCGCGGGCAGCCTTGTCGGTCACGTTGATCAGGTCAACCTGGGCTTGCTTGCCGTAGGCATTGGCCACATCGACCACACCCTTGATGGTGCCGATGTCGGCAGTACCCAGCACGGTGGTGATGTCGGCGCCCGCCTTGAAGAATGGCTCGGCTTCGTAGTAACCGGCGTCCATCGTCTTCAGGTCAGCGAAAATCAGCTTGTCGGGATGCTGGGCGCGGATTGCCTTGACAATCGCGATGCCATTCACCTTCAAGCAGGGCGTGCCGATTTCAATGATGTCGACGTAAGGAGCGGCTTGACGAGCCAGCGCCAGGGTTTGTTCGTAATCTAAAGAATCCAGTGCTACTTGAATTAATGGCTTGGCCACGATATGTCCTCCGAAAGAGTTGCAGGTTTATGATTTGTTACGTAATTATGATTTGGTTGCGGGGTCAATGATACAATTTTTTTAGGTGTTTTAGGCAAGAGTTTTTTTGCCAATAAAACCAGTTATTTACTGATATCTCAAGGCCTCGATCGGCCGCAGTCCGGCCGCTTGGTGGGCCGGATAATACCCGAAAAAAATGCCTACCGCCGTCGCCACTGCAAAACCGAGGGTAATTGACGCAAAAGTGATGACTACCGGGGTCTGTGTCAGATGGTTCACGAGCAGCGCCCCGCCTACTCCCAACACCACTCCGACCGTACATCCGGCCACGGAAATACTGATCGCTTCCAGCAAAAATTGCGTCAGGATATCGCGGCGTCTCGCCCCGATCGCCATGCGTATGCCGATCTCGCGCGTACGTTCCGTGACCGACACCAGCATGATGTTCATGATCCCCACTCCGCCCACGACCAGCGAGATCGAAGCGATGGCCCCCAGCAGCAGGGACATCAGCTTGGCGGTCTCGGCGGCGGTATTCGCCATCGCCGTCATGTTGCGCACGCTGAAATCGTCATCCGCGCCGGCACGGATGCGATGCCGCTGGCGTAGCAGGTCGTTCATGTCGCGCTCCGCCTGTGGCATCGCTTCCGCCGATATCGCTTGCACCATGATGTGCCGTACCGCGTTCTGGAATTGCTGCCCCAGCAGTTGACGTTGCGCGGTACGAACCGGCACCAGGATGGTGTCATCCTGGTCGCGCCCGTCCAGCGCCTGTCCCTTGGGCGCCAGCACGCCGATGACGATGAACGGGCTCTGCTTGATGCGTATCGTCTTGCCGACGGGATTCTCGTCGCCGAACAGGTTCAATGCCACGGTATGGCCCAGCACGGCAACGCGCGTCGCGGAGCGCACGTCCGAGTCGGACATCCAGTAGCCCTCGGCCAGCTCCCAATTCGCTACCTCGAGATAATCCGGCGTCACGCCGGACACGCCGGTGCTCCAGTTGTTGGGACCATAAATCACTTGGGCGGTACCCGAAGCGACCGGGGCCGCAGCGGCGATGCCCGGCAGCTCCGCAATCGCTTCCGCGTCGCCCAAGGTCAGCGTCGGTGCTGCACCTCCGCCCATGCGTACGCCGCCGGACGTGGTGGAGCCTGAAACCACCAGAAAGAGATTGCTGCCCATGGAAGCGATGGACTGGTTGACGGAATATTGCACGCCCTGCCCGATCGCCATCATCAGGATGACGGCGCCGACGCCGATCACCATGCCCAGCATCGTGAGAAAGGTGCGCATGCGGTTGGCGCCCATCGCATGCCATGCTTCGCCCAGCATGACGCCTATCATGCCACTCCCTCGTGCACGGCACCGTCATGGACGATTTCGCCGTCGACAAAGCGTACCAGCCGCTTCGCGTATTGCGCGATGTCCGGTTCGTGCGTCACCAGCACGATGGTGATGCCCTCCTCGGCGTTCAGCCGCGTGAAGATATCCATGATTTCCTGGCTGGTATGCGAGTCCAGGTTGCCGGTCGGCTCGTCGGCCAGGATCAGGCCCGGTTTTCCGGCCAGCGCGCGGGCGATGGCGACGCGCTGCTGCTGGCCGCCCGAAATCTGGTTGGGCAGCGATTTGGCATGCTTGCCCAGGCCGATCTGCGCCAGGAGCGCCCGCGCCCACTCCAGCCGCTCGGCCTTGCCCACCCGGGCGTAAAGCAGCGGCAGCGCGACATTGGTTTCCAGATTGGCGCGCGGCAGCAGGTTGAAGCCCTGAAAGACGAAGCCGATCACGCGGTTGCGCAGCCGCGCCAGTTCGTCGCCGTCCATCTGCCCGACGTCATGTCCCTGCAATTCGTAGCGGCCGCCGGTAGGAATATCCAGGCAGCCGAGGATGTTCATGAAGGTCGACTTTCCCGAGCCCGACGGGCCCATGATCGCGACGAACTCGCCTTCATGGATGTCCAGCGTGACGTCGTGCAGCACCGGTACCGGACCGGCATCGGTTTCGTACTGTTTCCTGAGGTGGCTGATGCGGATCAGCGGCCCTGCTGACATCAGAACATTCTCATGCGCATGCCCGGGCCGCCGGAGGAAGGCTTGTCGTCTGTCGGCGTGTTGTCGCCGACGATCACCAGCTCACCCGCCCTGAGGTCGCCGGACAAGACAGCGGTATGGCGGTTGTCGGTAATGCCCAGCGTCACGGGAACCGGCACAGCCTTGCCTCCACGCAGCACGTAAACCTTGCGTGCCGGCCCATCCTGGCGGCGCGACGGCTTGGCCCCCGCCGTTTCGGCTTGGGGCGGGCGGTAGCGCAGCGCGGCGTTGGGGATGCGCAACGCGTTCTTCTGTTCGGCGACGGTAATGCTGACGTAGCTGGTCATGCCCGGCAGCAGGATCAGGTCGGGGTTATCCACCGCCAGCACCACATCGTAGGTCACGACATTGGACTGGATGGTCGGATTGAGGCGCACCTGCTCAACCACGGCTTTGAATTTGCGATCCTGGTAGGCATCCACGCTGAACGTCGCCTGCTGGCCGACGCGGATCTGTCCGACGTCCGCCTCGGCAAAATTCGAATGAATCTGCATCTTGGAAAGATCCTGCGCGATCTTGAACAACTCCGGCGTCTGGAAACTGGCGGCCACGGTCTGCCCGATATCCACCTGGCGCGCCACGACCACGCCCGAGACCGGCGAGCGGATCACCGTATAGTTGAGGTTCGCCCGGTCCCGCGCCAACTGTGCCTGCGCCTGGGCAATCTGCGCCTCGGCCGAGCGCCGTGCCTGGATAGCCTGGTCCAGCTCCAGCCGCGATACGTATTCCATATCGAAGAGGTTCTGCATGCGGGCTTCGTTGGCACGCGCCAGGTCCAGCGTGGCCTGCACGTTGTGGATGCCGGCTTCGCTCTGCCGCACCTGCGCCGCATAGAGCGCGTCGTCCAGTTCGAGCAGGATCTGCCCTTTTTCTACTTTCTGGTTGAAGTCGGCGTAAAGCTTGCGCACCGTTCCTGAAACCTGGGTGCCGACGCTGACCAGCGTGACCGGGTTGAGCGTGCCGTTGGCGGAAACGGTCTGCGCCATATCGGCCACGTCGACTGCTTCGGTACGGTAGATGGCGCCTGGGTCCGGCTGCTGCTGGCTGCGGTAGTAGTAATAGCCGCCTGCCGCGGCCAGCGCGATCAGCAACAGCATCCAGCCGCTGAATAGCCTTGAGAAAAACTTCATTGCTGACTTTCTGAAGAAAGAGGAGATCGGGTATCGGCGGCCACATCGTCCAGCCGGCCCATCGAATAAGCCAGGCCGGCCCGTGCGATGTCCCAGTTGAAGCGGGCCTGGATGCGCTGCGCGCGGGCGCTGGCGAGCGCGGCCTGGGCGGTGATCACGTCGATGATGTTGCCCACGCCGGCCTTGTAGCGCCCCAGCGCGACATCGGCATTCTGCGTGGCGCTGGCGACAAGGTCGACGCTGGTCTGCACCGACTGCGTTTCGGTCTGCAGATTCTGGTAGGCCTGCCATACGTCGAGCGCGATCTGCAATGCAAGCTGGTCACGCGCGGCCTTGCGGGCCTCGGCTTGCTCGGTGGCGGAACGGATGCGGTAAGTGTTGGCAAAACCCGTGAACAGCGGAATGGTGACATTGAGCCCGATACCGCCGCTGCGGCTGGCATCGCTGGATTCGCGGTTGAGGTAGGCAAGGTCGGTGCTGACCGAAATGCTGGGCTTGCCTGCGGCGCGCGCGGAAGCGATGCCGGCCTGCGCGGCGGCCACCTGCGCCTCCGCCGCGGCGAGATCGGGGCGGCGCTTGCGTGCCTCGGCGATCAGCTCGCCGACATTGGCCTGGAATTGCTCGGTCGCCGGGGTGTCGGCCGCGGGCTGCAAGGTAAAGGAACGATGGGCATCCATGCCCATCAGGTTGGCGAGCGTGCCGCGGGCATTACGCAATGTACCTTCGGCGCGTATGCGATCCAGCACCGCCTGCGAATGGGCCGTCTGCGCCTGCAACCGATCCGCCGGCGTACCCACGCCTACCTGGTAGCGGGCCGTGGCAGCATCGAGGCTGGCCTTGCTGCTGCGTTCCGCCTCAAGGGCCGAGGCCACTGCCGCCTGCGCAGCATTGACCTGGTAGTAACCTTGGATCGCCGAGAAGAAAAGCCCCTGCACGACATTGTCCTGGGTGGCGTTGGCCGCTTCGAACAATTGCCGCGCGTTTTCGAGCGCGGCATCGCGGCCGCCGAAATCGTACAGCAAATAAGACAGGCCGACGCCGGCGGAAACCTGGTTGTAATCGCTGCTGCCGGACCGGAAATTGCCCGTCGAGCTTTCGCCGCCCGTGGTCCCGCCAAAACTGCCGAAGTTGCCGCGATTGCCGCCGCTGGTACGGTTGTGCTCGATGCCGGCGGTCGCATTGATGCTCGGCAGATAGGCCGCGCGCGCCACGCCTACTTCCGCGGCCTGCACCCGGGCATTGGCCCATGCTTCATGGGTCCGCGGATTGCGGCACAACACGCGGTCGACCACCTCGGCGAGGGAAAGCGCCGCGCCGTCGGGCATCTCGGCGGAACAGGCCGAATTGTCCGCGGCCGCAATCGATCCCAGCGCCGTGGGACGCGGCAAGCGGCCGGTCGCAAAAGGATCGTCCCAGTCGAGCGCGAATGCGACTACACTCGTTGATAACAGGATGCAGGCAACAGCAATGCGCTTCATGTGCAGTTCAGTCTCTATGCTTCGTGATTGCCGGATAAGACCCTGGTTTGGCTGGACCTATCCATCAACGGGCTTGTGAATGTAACAAAGTGAACTTGGGTTATCAATTCGGGACCAACAACTTTAACTTACATTTACACCGCATCAAGGTTCGCTTACAAAACATGCGCCGTTGACGCCTTTTCCCGCGTCCACGGTTGAGGAGTTGCAAGATGGAATTCAGCCTTTTCAATCTTCCGTGGTGGGGCAACGTGGTCGTTGCCCTGGCACTCACCCATATCACGATCGCCTCGGTCACCATATACCTGCATCGCCACCAGGCGCACCGGGCATTGGACCTGCATCCCGCCGTGAGCCATTTCTTCCGTTTCTGGCTATGGCTTACCACCGGCATGGTCACCCGCGAATGGGTCGCCATCCACCGCAAGCATCACGCGAAATGCGAAACCGTCGACGATCCGCATAGCCCGCAGATTTACGGCATCGGCAAGGTGCTGCGCGAAGGCGCGGAACTGTACGCCAAGGAAGCCATTAATCGTGAAACCTTGCAAACGTACGGCCGCGGCACACCGGATGACTGGCTGGAGCGCAACCTCTATTCCCGCTTCCCGGTCGCCGGCGTTTCGCTGATGCTGGTTGCCGACGTCCTGCTTTTCGGCGTGATCGGCATTACCATCTGGGCCGTGCAGATGATGTGGATTCCCGTGTTCGCCGCGGGCGTTATCAACGGCCTCGGCCATTACCTTGGCTACCGCAGCTTCGTCACCCGCGACGCGTCCAAGAACATCCTGCCCTGGGGCGTGCTGATCGGCGGCGAGGAACTGCACAACAACCACCATGCCTACAGCAGTTCGGCCAAGCTTTCCAGCCGCTGGTGGGAATTCGACATCGGCTGGATGTACATCCGCCTGATGGCCATGGTCCGGCTGGCGCGGGTGCAAAAAGTCGCGCCGCCGTTGCGGTTCAACTTCAGCAAGGCGAGTTGCGACCTGGAAACCCTGCAAGCCATCCTTACCCATCGTTATGCCGTGCTGGCGGAATTCACCCGCTCGCTGAAACGCACGGTCAAGCAGGAAGTGGCGGCGCTTCAGCTGGCGCGCCTCCCGGTTTCGGTCAAGCAATGGCTGCAGCGGGACGCGGAATTCCTGCCGGAGAGAGACCATGCGGTCCTGCGCCAGGCGCTAATGTCGAGCACGGTATTGCAAACGGTCTACTCGATGCGCCAGGAACTGATGGCGCTCATTGTCCGCACCAATGCTTCCCGCGAACAGCTGCTGCAGCAACTGGATGACTGGTGCCGGCGCGCGGAAGAAAGCGGCATCGCCGCATTGCAGGAATTCTCGAGGCAATTGCGCAGTTATGCTTGAAGCCAGGGAATGGCGCAGTCCGAAACGGGCAGGCTTTTGGCTGCCGATCGTCCTGCTGGCCGCTTTCCTGCAATTCGGCCGCGAAGCTTTTGCGGAGTCTTCCGGCGTCCCTTCCGCAGCCTCGCTGCGGTCCAGTTACGAGCGCTTGGCTCCCAAGCTGCGGAACAATGCCTTCAACCGCCCGCTTTACCTGGAATCCAAGGAGCGGTCGAATGAGCTGGAGGGCGATATCTATGCGCTGGTGACCCAGCCGTTTCCGGTGGTCAACGGCACGCTGAACGACCCTTCCGGCAAGCCGACCAACTGGTGCGAAGTCCTGCTCCTGCATCTCAACGTCAAGTATTGCCGCAGCGGACAGGATGCCAAGGGCAGTACCCTTACGCTCAATCTCGGACGCAAGATGGAGCAGCCGATGGAGGATACCCATCCGGTGGAATTCCGCTACCGCGTACTGGCCTCCGAAAAAGATTATTTCGCGACCAGCCTCAGCGCGCCTCACGGTCCGTTAAGCACCCGCGACTATCGGATCATCCTCGAGGCCATACCTGCGGACAACAACCAGACCTTCATCCACCTGACCTACGCCTACGGTTTCGGGATGTCGGGAAAGATGGCGATGAAGGGATACCTCTCCACCATGGGACGCGGCAAGATCGGTTTTACGCAAGTCGGCACGCAGGATGGCCAGCCCGAATACATCACCGGCGTGCGTGCCGTGGTGGAACGCAACGCGATGCGCTACTACGTGGCGATCGACTCCTACCTGAATGCTGTTTCCGCGCGGCGTGAGGAGCGCTTCGAAAAGGCGCTGAAGTCCTGCATCGACACCCTGGAGCAATACGCTACCCAGTTGCAGGAAGTGAACAGGGCTAGCTACCTGCAAATGAAAAGGAACGAATACAAGCGCATGCAGGAAAAGAATTGAATCAATGCATTACATTATGTTCTGGAAGAATCGCGAGAAGAATTCGTTGATGCGTTGAAGGACGGGGCGGCGCTTCCATTCCTCCAGATTGATCTGCCTGGCCTTGGCGATATCTTCCTGGAACATGCGCTCGACTTCCTTGCCCGTCAGGCCGCCGAGCACCACGACATCCACCTCGTCGTTGTAGAGCACGCTACGGTAATCCAGGTTGGAGGAGCCTACCACCGACCATACCCCGTCGATGACCACCGTCTTGGCGTGCAGCACGACATCCGCGCTTTCGTAGATCTTCACCCCCCCTTCCAGCAAGTCCCGGTAATGCGACCGCTGCGCGGCCAGGGTGGCCTGCACGTCGCTCTTGCCGGGAAGGAACAGTTTCACGTCGACGCCCCGCTGGACCGCATCCTTCAAGTCCTGCTTCATGGCCTTGGGCGGGACGAAATAGCTATTCGTGATCCAGATGGTTTTCTCGGCATTGCGTATCGCCGACAGCAGCGTCACGTAATAGCGGGAGGTCGTATGGTCGGGGCCGCTGGCGATCACCCGGATCACTTCCGTGCCCTTGGGTGGCAGCGGAGGGAAATAGCCCTTGTCGTCGATCTTCTCGCCCATGTGCTTGTACCACTGGTCGAAGAACAGCTTCTGCAGCTCGGCCACGATTGGTCCGCGCACCTCCATGTCGGTATCGCGCCAGTGCTCGTTCTTCGGGTTGCCGGAGGCGGAATCGAAAGGACGGCTTTGGTAGGTAACGCTCAGGTTGATGCCGCCAACGACAGCCGTGTGGCCGTCGACGATGAATATCTTGCGATGGTCGCGGTCGTTGGGCGACTTCATCATGCGGCGCTGCAGCGGATTCATCGGGTTGAATTCGAGCACCTTCGCCCCGGCCTTGCGCAAACGGTCGAAGAACTCCGGCGGCGTGCTGATCGAACCGAAGCTGTCGTAAATGATGTTGACCTGGACTCCCTCCTGCAGCTTGGAAACCAGCAGGTCGGCCAGCTTGATGCCGTTGTGCTCGACGTTTTCCAGGATGTAGTACTCGAGGTTGATGTGGTGCTTCGCGGCGCCTATCCCATCGAAAATCGCCTTGAAGGTCTCATCGCCATCGCGCAGCAACCGCGTCGTATTGCCGGCGACCAGGGGACTTTCCGCGACGGCCTCCTCGATCACCAGGTGCCGCTTCAGCATGTCGCTGTTCTCGGTACTGAGCCCAAGGCGCGCAAACAGCGCCTTGCTCTGCTGGGCCGTCATTGGGCCCTTGCTGTTGGTGACCCTGGGTTGGGAGTTGTTGCCCGCCGAGCCGTCGATGACCTCATCCGCGTCGGGAACCGTCGCGCAGCCGACCACGCTGGAATAGAAAAAAAGCAGCATCGCCATCTGGGCGAGCCATGCACGCGTGCCGGATTTCTGGGTGTTATTGCTTGACCGGAACATTCGCAGTCTCCTCTGAGTCGCCACAAGGCGAGCTGGCCGGAATGTCATCCGGCTTCGATTTTGTGAGGACGTGCGTTTGTTGCTGATCAAATGATCGAAGATCAGGCGAGCTTCAGGCGCTTTACCTTGCGGTAGAGAGTGGCGCGACTAATGCCCAGCCTGGCGGCGGCGGCGGTGATGTTTCCGTTTTCGTCCGCCAGCGCCTGACGGATCAGATCGGTTTCGGCTGCCTCGATACTGAGGGCACCCGGTTGCAACGTCCTGAGGGTAGGAGTCGCATTGACGCGTTCGAGTTCCTCAACGAAATCCTCGGGCAGGTGACGCAGCTCTATCCTGTGGCCCCCGTCGACGAATGCCAGCGCGGCTCGCAGCACATTACGCAGCTGCCGGATATTCCCCCGCCACGGATGACGGGCGAACAGGGCCAGGATCTCGGGATGCAGGATCACATGACCGCCGCTTTCCTCGCGCAGGATGCGTTCGATCAGCGGCTCCAGGTCGCTGCGGTCGCGCAGCGGGGGCAGCGTGACGCGCAGGCCGTTGAGGCGGTAGTAAAGATCCTCGCGGAAACGGCCCAGCTCGACGTGCTCGCGCAGCTTGCGGTTGGTGGCCGATATCACGGCAATGTCTACCGGCATGCCCTTGGCGCCGCCCAGCGGGACGATCTCGCGCTCCTGCAGCACCCGCAGCAACCGCGCCTGCAGCTGTACCGGCATCTCGCCGATCTCGTCCAGGAACAGCGTCCCGCCATTGGCCTGCATGATCTTGCCCGGCACGCCGCTGCGCTTGGCTCCGGTAAAGGCGCCCTCTTCGTAGCCGAACAGTTCGGCTTCGATCAGCCCTTCCGGGATCGAGGCGCAATTGATCGCGACGAATGCCCCCTTGCCGCGCTTGCCGGCTGCATGGATGGCCTTGGCCAGCAGTTCCTTGCCGGTGCCGGTCTCGCCTTCGATCAGGATGGGGATTTCGCGCCCCAGCACCTTTTTCACGCCGGAGATGGCCTTGCTCATGTGCGCGTCGCCGGTATCCAGCGCATCCAGCAGATGCCAGTCGGGTACGGCCTCGCCTGCGGCAGCCTTGGCCGGGCGGGAGGCGGGACTGCTGGTGACGTGCATCGCCATCACTCCCGGCTCGACCTTGGCATACAGGCGATGCCCGCTGTGCGTGGTCAGCGGCGTACTGTGGGGCAAGGCGTTGCGGGTGGCGTCGAGCAGGCTTTCCATGGTGCCGATGAAGAGGCTGCCGAATTCCACCTTGGAAAAATCCGCGCCGTTGACGCCCAGTTGCGCGATGCCGCCCTTGTTGAGCGCCAGCAGCCGGCCGGCCGGGGAAAACACGGCAATGCCCTCCCACAAGGTCCCGATGAATTCCGGGCGGGAATGGAAATGCAGCGTGACATCGCGCGCGAACTCGGCGCTGAACAAACGGTTCTCGATCATCTGCGCCGACATGCGTACCAGCGCCATCGTGTGTTCCTGCGGCTGGCGATAATCGCCGGAGACGTCCAGCACGCCGATGGTGTTGCCATGCGGGTCCATGATGGGCGAGGCGGAGCAGTTGAGAAAGGCGTTCTGGCTGAAATAATGCTCCGCGCCGCCGACGAACACCGGCGCCTCCTCGACCAGCGCCGTGCCGATGGCATTGGTGCCGGTATTGCTCTCGCTCCAGGTCACGCCGGGCTGCAACGCCACGCGCTGGGCCTTGCCGATGAATTCAGGGTTGCCCAGCGCGTGCAGGATGGTGCCGCTGGCGTCGGTCAGGATCACCATGCTCTGTGTGCCGAAAATCTGCGCATGCAGGTTTTCCATTTCGGGCCGCGCTTGGTGCAGCAGCCGCGAATTCTTTTCGCGGATTTCCTCCAGCGCATGGTTCAGCATCGGCTCGATGCTGGGCTTCAACTCCACCGACAGGCCGGTGTTCGCGCAGCGTGACCAGGAACGCTCGATCGGCTCGGGCAGGATGCCCTGCGGCACGCTGCCGCGATCCAGCAACTGAAGGCGTGCGTCCTTGATGCGGTTGAGATAGGTGGTGCGGGTCATGCTCCTCGCCGTTCCTCGGAAATCTCACGTCTCAATTCAAGACGATGAGACTGTTTCAATATGAGAATCAGCATCTTATTCCAACTTGAGCTTGAATGGTAATTCCCATAAATATCATTGTGTTATCGCGGTAACCGCAACCGGGCACGGATGCTGCTATGTCTTATGGGTTCCGCCCGACGGGCGGTGAGCACACCCAACAGATAATTCATGAGGAGACGTGAGATGAGCAATTCCGATCCGAGCAGCATTTTCAAGAAACGCTACGACAACTTCATCGGCGGCAAGTGGGTACCGCCGGTCAAAGGCCAGTATTTCGAGAACATCACCCCGGTCACCGGCAAGGCCTTCTGCGAAGTCGCCCGCTCGTCGGCGGAAGACATCGAGCTCGCGCTGGATGCCGCGCATGCGGCCAAGAATGCCTGGGGCCACGCCTCCACCACTACCCGCGCCAACATCCTGAACAAGATCGCCGACCGCATGGAAGCCAACCTGGAAACCATCGCGATGGCGGAGACCTGGGACAACGGCAAGCCGGTGCGCGAAACGCTGGCCGCCGACATTCCGCTGGCCATCGACCACTTCCGCTACTTCGCCGGCTGCATACGCGCACAGGAAGGCGGCATCAGCGAGATCGACGACGACACCATCGCCTACCACTTCCACGAGCCGCTGGGCGTCGTGGGCCAGATCATCCCGTGGAACTTCCCCATCCTGATGGCCGCCTGGAAGCTCGCGCCCGCGCTGGCGGCCGGCAACTGCATCGTGATGAAGCCCGCCGAGCAGACTCCAGTCTCCATCCTGATCGTGATGGAGCTGATCCAGGACCTGCTGCCGCCGGGCGTGCTGAACATCGTCAACGGCTTCGGCCTGGAGGCCGGCAAGCCGCTCGCCTCCAACCCGCGCATTTCCAAGATCGCGTTCACCGGCGAAACCACGACCGGCCGCCTGATCATGCAGTACGCCTCGCAGAACATCATCCCGGTCACGCTGGAGCTGGGCGGCAAGTCGCCCAACATCTTCTTCGAGGACGTGATGGCCGCCGATGACGCCTTCTTCGACAAGGCGCTGGAAGGCTTCGCGATGTTCGCGCTCAACCAGGGTGAAGTCTGCACCTGCCCGTCCCGCGCGCTGGTGCAGGAATCCATCTACGACAAGTTCATCGAGCGCGCCACCAAGCGCGTAGCGGCGATCAAGCAGGGCAACCCGCTCGACCGCGGCACGATGATAGGCGCGCAGGCGTCCAGCGAGCAGTTGGAGAAGATCCTGTCGTATGTCGACATCGGCAAGCAGGAAGGCGCCAAGTGCCTGATCGGCGGCGAGCGCAATGTACTGGAAGGCGACCTCAAGGACGGCTACTATGTGAAACCTACCATCATGGCCGGCAACAACAAGATGCGTATCTTCCAGGAAGAAATCTTCGGCCCGGTGGTCTCGGTCACGACCTTCAAGACCAAGGAGGAAGCGATGGAAATTGCCAACGACACGCTGTATGGCCTCGGTGCCGGCGTATGGACCCGCGACATCAATACCGCCTACCGCTTCGGCCGCGGCATCCAGGCCGGCCGCGTCTGGACCAATTGCTTCCACCTCTACCCGGCGCATGCCGCGTTCGGCGGTTACAAGCAGTCCGGCATCGGCCGCGAAAACCACCGCATGATGCTGGATCACTACCAGCAGACCAAGAACATGCTGGTGAGCTACAGCCCCAATGCACTCGGTTTCTTCTAAACGTCGCTGCCCGTATACCCGGCCCTACCCACCGGGCCGGCCTGACAGGGAGAGCCCCGCATTGGATACGCGAAAAGTCATCGCCACCCCCGCCGCGTTGTCGCTGATCGACCGGCTCAAGGTCAAGTACGGCGCGCTGATGTTCCATCAGTCCGGCGGGTGCTGCGACGGCAGCGCTCCGATGTGCTACCCGCTCGGCGAGTTCATCGTCGGCGACAGCGATGTCCTGATGGGGGAAATCGGCGGCTGCCCCTTCTATATCAGCGCGTCGCAGTACGAATATTGGAAGCACACCCAGCTCATCATCGACGTGGTCGAGGGCCGGGGCGGCATGTTTTCGCTGGAAGGCCCGGAAGGATTGCGTTTCCTGACCCGCTCCCGGCTGTTCACGGACGAGGAATGGGCCGTCATCGCGGCGGAGTCATCCTAGCCATCCAGTTGTGATGCAAGCCGATACGCGGCAAGCCACATTCCGGCTTGCCGTTTTTTTTCGCCGCCAATCTTTCCCTGCCCATGCCCTCAACGAAGCGCTCTATACCCGCTCCGAGCCGCGTCAGACCTCGATCCAAGTCTCTGTAGGAATATTCTGAAGTCTTTGTAGTGCCGGAACTTGAGCTTCCTCGCTTTCTCTATCCGAAGGTATGCCGCCGCGCTCGCCCTGTTTGGAAGTGCGTTCCAGGGCGATTTCAGACGCAGGCGGATTTTTTGCATGCCACTTTCAAGGAGTCGAAAAATGAGTTGGGCCGGTCCATTCCAGTTTGAAATCGGCAAGACCCGCAATGCAGGAGATCACTCCGCAGCGCAAGGTTACGCCGCGCTCCCCGATCCGCGTCGGCCGACGCTGTTATGCCTCTCGCACCTGCGCTGGAACTTCGTCTACCAGCGCCCCCAGCACCTGATGAGCAGATTTGCTCGCACCTATCAGGTGCTTTTTTTTGAGGAACCCATCGCGACCGAAGCAGCCAATCCCTGGCTGGACGTGAGCATGCCGGAAGAAGGCGTGCGCGTACTGGTGCCGCGGATTCCGGCTTCGCATATCGGCACGCGCGAGGGCGAGGCCGACCAGCGCAAGCTGCTGAATCGCTACCTCACGATTTCCGGGGCGGAACCGGTCCTCTGGTATTACACGCCGATGAGCCTGTCCTTCACCGACCATATCGAGTCGTCCCTGATCGTTTACGACTGCATGGACGAGCTGTCGGCCTTCCGCGGCGCGCCGCCTGAACTGGTGGACCGCGAGCAGCGCCTGCTGAAGCGGGCCGACCTGGTCTTCACCGGCGGCGTCAGCCTCTATGAAGCCAAGCGCCGGCACCACGCCAATGCGCATCCCTTCCCCAGCAGCGTCGACGTCGATCACTTCCGTGCCGCTCGCAGCATCGCACAGGACCCGGATGACCAAGCCTGCATCCCGCGCCCGCGCCTCGGCTTCTATGGCGTCATCGACGAGCGGCTGGATATCGACCTGGTGGACCAGGTCGCCGCCGCCCGCCCGGATTGGCAGATCGTACTGGTGGGGCCGGTGGTCAAGATCGACCCGGCCACCCTGCCGCGCCGTCCCAATATCCACTACCCCGGCCCCAAGGTCTACGACGAGCTGCCCCACTACCTGGGCGGCTGGGATGTCGCGCTGATGCCTTTTGCCATCAACGAATCGACCCGCTATATCAGCCCGACCAAGACGCCGGAATACATGGCCGGCGGCCGCCCGGTGGTTTCCACGCCGATTCGCGATGTCGTGCGCACCTACGGCGAAAGCCCGATCGTGCGCATCGCCGGCGACGCGGAAGGGTTCGTCCAGGCCATCGAAGCCTCGCTGCGCGACATGCAGAACCCTGCTGCCGTCGCCGCCGAGGCCGACGAAGACCTGCGCGACATGTCGTGGGACCACACGTGGCGCCGCATGAACGACCTCATGGACGAAACCATCGAAAATACCGAAGAGCTGGCCTTCCAGGCTTCTTTCGGCGCGGAACGGCGATCCGCTCGCCGCGCGCAGGCTTAAGCCATGGCGGCAGGTTTCGACTACCTGATCGTCGGCGCCGGCTTCGCCGGAAGCGTGCTGGCGGAACGGCTGGCCGCCGGTCTGGGCAAACGCGTGCTTATCATCGACCGGCGGCCGCACATCGGCGGCAATGCCTACGACCACTACAACGATGACGGCATCCTGATCCATCGCTACGGGCCGCACATCTTCCACACCAACGCGCAGCGCATCGTGGATTACCTGTCGCGCTTCACCCAGTGGCGGCCTTACGAGCACCGCGTGCTCGCGCATGTGGACGACAAGCTGGTGCCGATCCCGATCAACCTGACGACGCTCAACCGGCTGTACGACCTGAACCTCGACCCCGAGGACGCAGCCGCGTTCCTGGCCTCGCGGGCGGAGCCGGTGGAAGACATCCGCACCTCGGAAGACGTGGTCATCAACCAGGTCGGGCACGAGCTCTACCAGAAGTTCTTCCGCGGCTACACGCGCAAGCAGTGGGGGCTGGACCCGTCGCAGCTCGACAAGTCGGTCACCTCGCGCGTGCCGACGCGGACCAACACCGACGACCGCTACTTCCTCGATGAATTTCAGCAGATGCCGCTGCATGGCTATACGCGGATGTTCGAGAACATGCTCGACCATCCCAATATCAAGATCATGCTGAACGCTGATTTTGCGGAAATCAGGAGAGAAGTCAGCTATAAGCATTTGATTTATAGCGGGCCTATCGACGAATATTTCGATTACCGCTACGGCAAGCTGCCTTACCGCTCGCTTGCCTTCCAGCACGAAACTGTCGATACCGAGCAATTTCAGCCGGTCGCCGTTGTCAATTATCCGGATGAGGCGATTTCGTACACGCGCATCACCGAGTACAAGCACCTGACCGGACAGACCCACCCGCGCACGGCGCTCACCTACGAGTTCCCGCGTGGCGAGGGCGATCCCTACTACCCGGTGCCGCGCCCGGAAAACGCCGAGCTGTACAAGAAATACCAGGTGCTGGCCGAGGAAACGCCTGATGTCACCTTTGTCGGCCGGCTAGGGACCTACCGCTACTACAACATGGACCAGGTGGTGGGCCAGGCGCTGGCCATCTTCAACCGGCTGGCCGAAGCCGAAGTCGGCAGCGAGCTGCCGCTAGCACTGGCAAGGACCGGATAAGTATCCATTAACGGCTTTAATTAATGTCGTTAATCACTTGTAATTAAAGGAGAAACAATGCATCAATCAGACACCTTCCAGAGCTTCTTCCTTGGAGGTTTCGAATGCTCGTCCCATCGGCGCGCCGACGGCCGCCGGCTGGACCTGATCGCCGGCAGCCAGCATGACCGCTGGGTGGAAAAAGACTATGCGCAGCTGAGGGCTCACGGCATCCGCACGATGCGCGACGGCATCCGCTGGCATCTCATCGAACCATCGTCCGGCCAGTACGACTGGTCGAGCTTCCTGCCCATGCTGCATGCCGCGCACGATGCCGGGGTGCAGGTGATCTGGGATCTCTGCCACTACGGCTATCCCGACCACATCGACATCTGGCGGCCGGAATTCGTCGACCGTTTCGCGCGCTATGCGATGGAAGTCACCCGCCTGATCCGCGACGAAACCGGCGAAGTGCCGATTTTCTGCCCGATCAACGAAATCTCGTACTGGTCCTGGGCCGGCGGCGACAAGGCGATGATCTCCCCCCTCTCCGACCATAGAGGCTGGGAACTCAAGCACCAGCTGATCCGCGCCACCATCCACGCCATCGAGCTGATCCGCAACATCGAGCCGCGCGCACGCTTCATCACCGCCGAGCCGCTGATCCATGTCACCGCGCACCCGGAGCGGCCGCAGGACCGCGAGGAAGCCGAAGCCTACCGCCGCGCGCAATTCCAGACCTGCGACATGCTGATCGGCGAACTGTGGCCAGGGCTGGGCGGGCGGCCGGAATACCTCGACATCATCGGCCTCAACTACTACGAGAAGAACCAGTGGTTCCTCGGCGGCGGCGACCCCGAGGTGATCCACCTCGGTTCGCCCTACCACCGCCCATTGCGCGACCTGCTGGGCGAGGTCTACCTGCGCTACGGCCGGCCGATGCTGATCTCGGAAACCGGCGCCGAAGGCGACCAGCGCGGCCCGTGGATGGAATCCGTCTGCAGCGAGGTCGACCAGGCCCTGTCGTCGCAGATTCCCATCGAAGGCGTCTGCCTCTACCCTGTGCTGGACTACCCCGGCTGGGAAGACGAGCGCCATTGCCCCACCGGCCTGCTCGGGCTGCCTGACATCCACGGCCAGCGCCCCGTCTATGCGCCGCTCGCGTCCGTGCTGCGGCGCTGGCAGCCGCAGCCGCGCACCAACGCCATGAAACTGGCGGACGAGCTATCCGACAGCACGCCAGCCGTATCGCGATGACCCCACCTACCGGCAAGGCGCCGGCCCATACCCTTCCGGACCGCGCCCTGCCCTTCCTCATGCGCTACGTGCGCATGCGGCCCTGGCTGTTCGGCACGGTGCTCGCCATCATCGTGAGCGCCGCGGCCTGCGCCGTGGGCGTGCAATACGCGATGAAACTGCTCATCGACGCGATGGACGCCGACAACCGGCAGACCGCCGCCATCTGGATGCCGCTCGTCCTTTTCATCGGCCTCATCGCCTCGGAGAACATCCTGTGGCGCCTCGGCGGCGTGTTCGGCTCCAAGGCGGTCATCGCGACCGGCGTCGATCTGCGGCTCGATCTCTTCGAGCACCTCACCGGCCACCCGATGCGCTACTTCAACCAGCACTTCTCGGGCGCGCTGGGCAACCGCGTCACCACCGCCGCGGCCGCCACCGGCGGCCTGTTCAGCACGCTGATCTGGAACGTCATCCCGCCGATTACAGATTTTCTCGGCGCAGTCGTCGTGCTCACCACCATCCGCTGGCCGATGGCGATCGCGCTCATTGCCAGCGTGTTCCTGGTCGGCTGGCTGCTCATCGTGTTCGGCATCCGCGGCCGCGAAGTGCACCGCCACTATGCCGAGCTCGCCAACAAGGCCAGCGGCGAGCTGATCGATGTGGTCAGCAACGTATGGACGGTCAAGGCCTTCTCCGCACGCGGCCGCGAGCGCCAGCGCCTCTCCACCGAACTCGGCACCGAAGCCAGGGCCCAGCGCCGGAGCTGGATGTACATCGAGAAAGCGCGCGTCATCCACGACATCTGCCTGGTGGTCATGGCGGGCGGCATGCTGTTCTGGGCCATCACACTGTGGCGCGCCGGCAGCATCACCACCGGCGACGTCGTCATCGTCAGCGCCCTCACCTTCCGCATCCTGCACGGCTCGCGCGACCTCGCGCTGGCGCTGGTCAGCACCTCGCAGCAATTCGGCGTCATCAACGAAACCCTGCAGGTCATTGCCCAGCCGCACGAGGTCCGCGACCCCGAGCACGGCATGCGCCTCAGCTCGTCAGTCGGCAGCATCCGCTTCGAAAACGTCTCCTACACCTACCCCGACGGCCAGCACGTGCTGGAAAACTTCAACCTCGACATCCCCGGCGGCCAGCGCGTCGGCCTGGTCGGTCCCTCGGGTGCCGGCAAATCCACCCTCATCAGCCTCATCCAGCGCCTGGACGACGTGCAGGCCGGCCGCATCCTCATCGACGGCCAGCCCATCACCGACGTCACGCAGGACAGCCTGCGCGCGAAGATCGCCGTGGTGCCGCAGGATATCGCGCTGTTTCATAGATCGGTTTTGGAAAACATCCGCTACGGCCGTCCGGACGCCAGCGACGAGGAAGTCTACGAAGCCGCCCGCCACGCCTACTGCGACGACTTCATCCGCGAGCTGCAGCATGGCTACGACACCATCGTCGGCGAACGCGGCGTGCGCTTGTCCGGCGGGCAGCGGCAGCGGCTGGGAATCGCGCGGGCATTTTTGAAGAATGCGCCGATATTGATCCTGGATGAAGCGACTTCGGCGCTGGATACGCAGTCGGAGAAAGAGATTCAGCTGGCGCTGACGGAGCTGATGGAAGGACGGACGGTGGTGGCGATTGCGCACCGGTTATCGACGGTGGCGGGATTTGATCGGATTGTGGTGTTGGTGGATGGAAGGATAGCGGAGGATGGACCGCCTTCCTCACTTAGGAAGGAAGGCGGAATGTTTGAAGATTTGTGGAGATTGCAGGTCAAAGCGATTGAGGATGCTCATTGAGAAATACTCAATCTTTCTGATCATTCAAATCAAGTCCAGCCTCGACAGATCCAACATACCTCATTGTTTTCTTTCTGAATACACTAAAAAATATATCAATCAATTCAAGGAATTTATATAAATCATTCCCAAATTCATACTCTTTTGTACCTTCTTTAATAATACTCTTCCCAAGCAGACGTGATGCCTCATCTGCGTCAATTACAAAACTATGATCTTTATAATGATTTGTCAGGTGATCTGCTAGTGACTCTGCTGTTTTTCCATCGGGAAAACTTTTTCCATCAAGTAATCTCTGTGCATACTGAACGGCAGACTCATTGATACGTTCAAAATACCCCAGGTCTTTGATATTAAGATTTGCCGTCAGATACTTAGCGAACATTTCGGCAGCATCCGGAAATTTGGTAGATAGAGATGCAATCTTTTCAAGCGCATTTGCCAGCCCAAGTGCAGGAAAACCTCCGAACTGAGGATCAATAGGGCCAAGCTCGCTTAGTAGGCCCATATGAATTTCGGCTGCGCCCAATGAAATCAAAGTCGCCGCAGACTTTGCTTTGCGTGGTACTGAAACTACAAATTTATTCTTTGACAGACGCTTACATGTCTTACTAATCAAATAAGCTGGCTCGATTTTGCCACCATCACTGACTATAACCATTAAGATGTCCGACTTCTTCGCAAGGTCAGAAACAGCTTCATAAATTCGATTCGAGTGAAATTGATTAATCGAATAATAATTATCATGTAGCAGGATTACTCGGTATGCAGAGAGTTTATGCTTTTCGATCAGTTGTTTAATATGAATTGCAATGTGCTTCTTTACCTCTGCTTCATCAGGCTCATCCTTAATAAGAGAAAAAATTTCTCCCGTGCTGCTTAAGTCATAAGTTTTCGGAGAACCATCAGTTTCAGTTTTGGATTCCTCTTTGTCTTCCACGTCGCGAGTCATGAATACCCCTTATTTTGGTTGGTTTATCGGCTTTCTTTTATTCTTATACTCAATCATTAAAGACACTATCCACAGCCCAGCTTTAAACGTATTCACAACTGGAATCAGACTCCAAAACATATTCCCCAAAATTCGCCTGCACAGCATATTCTTGAAGCATGACGTTTTGTAAATGGTAGAAAACGAGCAAATGCCTAAGGAGATAAAGTAGATGATCAACAGTTGGTACTGCACTGGCATATCAGAAACCCTTTCTTGAAACGCCAAAGTCCACATGGCGCATATGGATGATACTCCAGAGAAAGGGTGTTTTGTAGAGAGGCCGGGGGTTGCCCGGCGGCAAGTCACTTTCTTTTGCTTGCCCAAAAGAAAGTAACCAAAGAACAAGGGCACCCTCTGCCGCGCCCTTCGGGGTTGCAGTGGCCTACGGCCACTGCCTCTGCGCTGCTCGCCAAGGCAGGCGGCTCCGCAACTCGCCCTAACAAGCCGCATAAAACGCGACTTGTCGCGGAGCTCAAACAGTGCTCGCCGAAAGCCCCCGCCTCGGCTGTGCTGCTCGACGCGTCAGCAAGGGATTTTGTCCAAGAGTCACCATCCCCGATATTTACTCAAAATAAAACGTATTTCAAAGCGCAGACGGAATGGCAACTTCCGTATGTTTTACTTTCCCCTCGGCGCCACGCTGAGCAGCGCAGGCGGAACGGGGGATTTCGGCGAGGACTGTCTGAGCGTAGCGAATTCCGCAGCCGCCCGTTCTGTCGAGCAGCGCAAGGGACCCCTGCAAGGGGCGTGGTGTGGGGTGCCTTTTCCTTTGATTACTTTCCTTTGGGCAAGCAAAGGAAAGTAATTCGCCCGTCGGGGCGAGACCCGACCAGCCCCAGCCCACAAACAACCCTTGAATCCAAATCAGAGACTAACAACACATTTAAAGAAAAGCCGGCATGCCGGCTTTGGCTTTAAGATTATCCCTCACCCTAGCCCTCTCCCGCAGGGGGCGAGGGGACGCGCAATGCGTCCTCCGCCTCCACAAACTCATACCCCAACGCCTCCGCCACCGGCGCATAAGTCACCATCCCCTTATGCACATTCAACCCATTCCGTAAATGCCTGTCCCGCCGCAATGCCTCCAGCCCATGATCCGCCAGCGCGACGATATACGGCAGCGTGGCGTTGTTGAGCGCATAGGCCGAAGTATTGGGCACCGAGCCCGGCATGTTGGCGACGCAGTAGTGGATGACGCCTTCCTCGATGTAGACCGGGTCGTCGTGCGTGGTGGGGCGCGAGGTTTCGCAGCAGCCGCCCTGGTCGATGGCGACGTCCACGATCACGGTGCGCGACTTCATGCTGCGCACGATATCGCGGGGGATGACCTTGGGCGACGCCGCGCCCGGCACAAGCACGGCGCCGATGACGAGGTCCGCGTCCGCGCAATGGCGGGCAATCGATTCGCGGGTTGAAAACACCGTATTGATGGTGCGGCCGAAGCGTGCCGAGAGGCGGCGCAGCGCTTCGAGGTTGCGGTCCAGCACCCACACTTCCGCGCCCATGCCGACCGCCACTTCGGCGGCATGCGTGCCCACCGCCCCGCCGCCGATCACCACGACCTTGGAAGAAACGACGCCCGGCACGCCGCCCAGGAGGATGCCCTTGCCGCCGTGCGCTCTTTCGAGGAAATGCGCGCCGGCCTGCACCGACAAGCGCCCTGCTATCTCGGACATCGGCGCCAGCAGCGGCAGGCTGCCGTCCTCCGCCGTGACCGTTTCGTAGGCGATGCAGGTGGCGCCGGATGCAATGAGATCGCGGGCCTGGCCGGGATCGGGCGCGAGGTGGAGAAAGGTGAACAGCAATTGGCCCGGCCGCAGCATGGGACGCTCCAGCGCCTGCGGCTCCTTGACCTTGACGATGAGTTCGGCGGCATCGAATACTTCGCGCGCCGTGGCGACGATGCGGGCGCCTGCGGCGACATAATCCGCATCCGTCGCCGCGATGCCCGCCCCGGCCCCGGACTCGACGACAATTTCATGCCCCCGCGCCGCCAGTTCCTTTACATTGGCCGGCACAATGCCCACGCGGTATTCGCGAATCTTGATTTCCCTGGGTATTCCGATGCGCATATGCCCTCCGATCAGCGGTTGGACAGCGGGAATTTTATTCCGTCACCAAGCATCCGATCCAGGCCGAGCGGCTTCGGTTTTCGAGATGGTGACTTCCAGACAATATCCCTTGCTGACGCGCCGAGCAGCACAGCCAAGGCGGGAGATTTCGGCGAGGACTGTCTGAGCGAAGCGAGTTCCGCAGCCGCCCGCCTTGGCGCGCAGCGCAGGGAACTCCGAAGGAGCGCGGCAGAGGGTGCCTTTCTTCTTTGGTTACTTTCTTTTGGGCAAGCAAAAGAAAGTGACTTGCCGCCGGGCAACCCCGGCCTGGTAAGTATCCGGAGGGTAGGATTGCTAACTGGCGGTCAACCGCCACAATGAAGTCACTTCCTGCGCCCGCGCCGCATGCAACGGATCATCCGGATCCGCCGCCTTGGGATGGTGCGGCCGCGTATCGATGCGCTCGATTACCTTCAACCCAGCATTCGCAATTGCCGCCATCAGCGTGTCGCGTGTGCGCAAACCGAGATGTTCCGCGATATCCGACAGGATCAGCCAGCCCTCGCCCCCGGGCGTCAGATGCGCCGCCAATCCATTGAGGAAGCCCAGCAGCATGCGGCTTTCCGGGTCGTAAATCGCGCCTTCCAGCGGCGAACTCGGCCTTGCAGGCACCCACGGCGGATTACAGACCACCAATGGCGCACGGCCTTCCGGGAACAGGTCGGCCTGCACGACTTCAACCTGGCCGTCCAATCCCAGGCGGGAAATGTTTTCACGCGCGCATTGCAAGGCCCGCGGGTCCTGGTCGGTAGCAACCACGCGCTGCACGCCGCGCCGCGCCAGGACGGCTGCCAGCACGCCGGTGCCGGTGCCGATGTCGAATGCCAGCTCCTGCGTCGGCAGCGGCGCCTGGTCGACCAGCGCGATGTACTCCCCGCGCACCGGCGAGAACACGCCGTAATGCGGGTGGATGCGGTCGCCCAGCGCGGGGATGGGGACGCCTTTCTTGCGCCATTCGTGCGCGCCGATCAGCCCCAGCACTTCGCGCAGCGAAACCACGGAGGGCTGGCCGGCGGGAGGGCCGTAGGCTTCCATGCAGGCGGCCTGCACATCTGGCGCGCGGCGCAGCGGAATGCGGTAATCGGCATCGAGCGGCAATAGCAGCATGCCGAGCGTGCGGGCACGCTGGGATTGCGCCTGGCGATGCAGGTGAAAGGCCTCGGAAATCGTGGCAGCCGGCTTGCGCGCCTTGCGATAGGCACGCCGCGCCATCGCCTGCAGCAACTGGCGCGCGTTCTGGTAATCGCTGCGCCACAGCAGCGCGGTGCCTTCGCAGGCCAGCTTGTAGGCGGCATCGGCCTTGAGCGTGTCGTCCGCGATCATCACCCGTCTGGGCGCGGGCACGCCGCTTTCCGAACGCCAGCGTGCGGTGTGCTCCTTGTCGCCTTCGGTCCAGGTGATGGTCGGAAAATCTTCCATCAAGCGGCCCTGACTGCGCGATAGGCGCGACCGCCCAGCGTGATGACGGCGAGGACCAGCGCGCCGGCCAGTACGCCCGCCACTGCATCCAGCAGCATCGGCGCGATGACATTGAGGAAGCCGCCGATCACCGGAATGCCGGGCAATGCGTGGAACCAGTGGTGCGTGAGGTCGTGCCAGCCGGGAACGCCGTGCATCAGGATGCTGCCGCCGACCATGAACATCGCTACCGTGCCGGCGATGGAAAGCGTCTTCATCAGGAGGGGCGCCGTCTTGAGAAGGAGTGTGCCGACCAGCGAAACAACTCCGCTCTTCTGGCTGAGGTACAGACCGGCGTCATCCAGTTTGACGATGCCCGCCACCAGGCCGTACACGCCGACCGTCATCGCGATGGCGATCACGGCCAGTACCGAGAGCTGCGTCACGAACGGGGCCACGGCCACCGTACCCAGCGTGATGACGATGATTTCGGCCGAGAGGATGAAGTCGGTGCGTACCGCGCCCTTGATCTTTTCCTTTTCGAAGGCGACCAGGTCGACCTCGGGGTTGGCCAGCGCCTTCACCTGCTCCTCATGGTGCGCCTGATCCTCGGCCTTGCTGTGCAAAAAGCGATGCGCCAGTTTCTCGAACCCCTCGTAGCAGAGGAAGGCGCCGCCCAGCATCAGCAGCGGGATCACCGCCCACGGGATAAACGCGCTGATCGCCAGTGCCGTCGGCACCAGGATCAGCTTGTTGAGGAAAGAGCCCTTGGCGACCGCCCATACCACCGGCAACTCGCGCTCGGCCTTGATGCCGGAAACCTGCTGCGCATTGAGCGCGAGATCGTCGCCCAGCACGCCCGAGGTTTTCTTGGCGGCGACCTTGCTCATCAACGCCACGTCGTCGAGGATGGTGGCAATGTCGTCGATCAGGGTTAAAAGACTGCTTCCGGCCATATTGCTGGGCTCCTGTTGGATAGATTAAGTGTTAGTGCTGCGCGGGCGAGGAAAAGACAGGGCATCTGCCCCGCCCGCCCTCAGTTGCAGTATTGGGCACCGCACAAGGCGGCAAGTTTGCAAGTATAGCGTGGAGACCGCGGACTATCGTCGGGGCTTGATGATTTTCCGGCGCAGCAGGTACATCGTCAGGCCGGTGACCAGCAGTACGGTCGGCACCAGGCCGCTGGCGAAAAGCAGCCAGGTATGCCAGCCGCCCAGCACCTCGCCGGTGTGCAGGGGATACGCCCAGTTGAACCATTGCCTGCCGGCATCGGCCTTGGCGATGGGGATCGCCTTGATAACCTCTGCGGTATAGGGATCGACATAAATGAAATTCAACCCGTTGCTGTGCGGATCGTCCTCCATCCGTTTGCGGACGAGCACAGGTTTCTCTGGCGATCCGGGAATCGTCACCATGCGCACGCGGCCGCCCGGCAGCGCCTGATCGGCAGCCTCGACCAGCTTGTCCAGCGCAAGCCGTTGCCGCCCTGCAGGTTCCAGTTTCGGCAGCTTGGGTGGCCCCTTGTCGAATAGCTTATTCAAGGCATCCGAGGTGGGCGTGGAAAAGCACAGCGTAATCCCGGTAATGAGCGCGAGCAGCAGTGCGGGCACTGCCAATATGGCGGACTGCGCGTGGATGTCGTGGTGGGTCAGAAACAGGCTGCGGCCGAAACGCAGCTGCCAGAGGGTTTTCCAGGTGCGGGGAAGCCACAGGACGATGCCGACGACGACCAGCACCAGGAAACCGACGCCTATCCAGCCCGACACCATTTCGCCCGTTTTCCCGTTCAGCAATTCGGAATGCAGGTCGAACAGAAACCCGCCGGGCCAGTAGTCGGAAGGACGAACCTCGATGATGTCGCCGCTGTACTGGTCGACGACGACTTGGGTGGTGTATTCCGGCCCTGCCCAGATCTGGTAGGCGCGGTCTTCCCTGCCCGGGATGCGCAGCAAGACGTCGCCCGCAGGCAATACCGTGGCAGCGTTATCCAGCAGCGTTTGCAGCGGCAAGAGGGGTTGCTGCGTATCCAGATGGTAGTCCGGCGTGGCCAGCTCGCGCTCGTAGATCAGCCAGCAGCCGGAGAGCGTCACCACGGCAATCGCCAGCCCGAGCACGAGGCCGAGCCAGCGATGCAGCCATCGCAGCAGATTCACGTTCATGCGTTAGAAGTCGATCTTGACAGAGGCTTTGAGCGTACGGGGGGCGCCAACGCCCAAGAGATTGTTGCCCGCCGTGCTCCAGTAGTTCTTGTCGGTCAGGTTGTCCGCCACGAGCTGGAACGTGGTGCGCTCGCCGCCGACCTTGGTCACGTAACGCGCTCCGGCGGTATAGGTGGTATATCCGCCGATGCTGGCCTGGTTCTGGTTATTGACCTCGCGTTCGCCGACATAAAACATGCCGCCGCTCAATGCCAGGCCAGGAATGCTCAACAGACGATACTCGGCAAACAGGCTGGCCGTTTCCTTGGGCGTGTTTTCAGGCGTCTTGCCATAGGTGGAGGCATTGTCGCGATTCAGCTGTTCCGCATCCATCAGCATCGCCGATGCGGCCAGCGACAGCTGGCGCGTGATTTCACCGGTCGCCGTGAATTCCAGCCCGCGATATTCGGCGAGGCCATTCAAGCTGAAAATATTGGTCGTCGGATCGGTAAAGGTGGAGGGCCGCTCGATTTCAAAATAGGCGGCCTGGAGCAACAGATTGCTGAGCACCTGCGTCTTGACGCCAAATTCATGTTGCTTGGAATTGACAGGGTCCAGTACTTCGCCACTGTTAGCTGCCGATGCGGGCGCCTGGCCGCTTTCCTCCAGACCTTCCACATAGCTTGCATACAGCGAAAGGTTCGGCAGGAGTTTGTACATCAGGGAAACGGACGGCGAAACTTCGCCGCTGGCGCTATAGCCGGATTCCGTAGTGACCCCGGTAGCGGCAACGTAGCTGATATTGCGGGAATCGTAGTTGCTGGCCCTGGCACCTACCATCGCCTGCCATTTGTCTCCGATCAGAATGCGGTCGAAGAGATAGAAGCCACGGTCATAGATGATTGCATCGGTTGAGCCCGTGGCCGGATTAGGGCCGAGCACATCGATGTCCATGGGGTCGTAATAATTCTGCGAAACAGTTCGATTGGCGAATGAAGGCGCCTTGCTGCGACGCTTGTTGGCGGTAAAGCCGATGGAAAGCTCATTGACGACAGCCTCACCCATGGGAATACGTCCGAACAGTTCGGTACGTACGTTATCGTTGGTGAATTCCTGACCCCTGGTATACGAAATTTGCAGCGAGCCTGCTCCGGTAGTCGGATTGTTGAGAATGAACCGCGAAAAGTTACGGTCGCGCTCGGTTTCCGCGCGCCCCGCCTCGAACAGCACCGACCAGTTATCGTTGATCGCGTAATCCGTGCGGAATAGCACATTGGTGGCCTCCGCATCGTACTTCTGCCATTCGCCCGCATGGTTGCGCTCGGCCGGCGGCGTGCGCGGCAGCGTGATGCGGCCCCCGACGGCATCCGGCAATGCAATGGCGGCCTGCTCCGACACATCCTTGCGGTAATGCTCGATGTCCAGCTTGAACGAGAGGTTGTCCGTCGCGCGCCAATCGAGGGCCGCGGCTTCCAATGCCCGGTGACCGGAAAAATTATCGATGCCGATATCTTCCTTGCCGCCGACGATATTGATGCGTGCGCCGAATTCCTGCCGTTCACCGAAGCGCTTGCCGTAATCCATGTGGGCGGTCATCGCGCCGAATTCATTGGCGCTGAATGCCAGGCTTTTGACCTCTTCCGGCCCGGCGCGCTTGGTGACCATATTGACGATGCCGGAGGGCGGCACGAAGCCGTAATACAGCGACGAAGCGCCTTTCAGCACTTCGACCCGTTCCTTGTTTTCCAGCGGAATATCGATCAGGTTGATGATGGGGAGCGAACCGTTGAGCCGGTAATTGCCGCGGTTTTCGACGAGGATGCCGCGGATGGAGATATTGTCGTAGGTGGAGCCGTTGAGTTGCGAGCGCGTGACGCCTGCGGTGTTTCGCAACGCACCGAAAATCGAGTTGACAGCCTGGGCATCCAGGACTTCGCGCGTGACGACATTGGTCGTCAACGGCACCTCGATCGGGTCCATGTCGCGGAACGTGCCGACCTGCACCGATTTCGAGGTATAACTACCGGTGTTTTCGGCTTTGACTTCGATTTCATCCAGTTCCAGGACTTCTTCGGCATGGGCAGGAACGATACAGGCAAGGGAAAGCAGGAATGCGGGAGAGAGTTTCACGGTTTCATCCAATAACGTAGCGCGTCGTTTAACCATGGGTTAAACAGAAAAAAGCAGCATTATAGATGAGAATCGTTCTTGTTCGTAACTGATTTATCCAGCAATCAGCCCATGCAGGCGTCACTCAATCGGGACCCTCCAAAAATCGCCGGGTCCCGATGAGAAGAATTTGCGTCGATCAGTGCCCAGGAATCGGGCTGAACTCGGGTTTAATGGCGTACTTGTCGTTCAGCGACCCATCGGGTTCGAGGATCACCTGCTCTCTTGCCCACAGCCTCAATGCACGCTGCTTCATGGCTTCGTTGGCATAGGTGCGCTCTTCCACCACCCTGCCGAAGATGCGTTTGAAGCTCGCCTTGTAGCGCGGCGGGTCGATAGCATCGGCAGCACCGTCAGGCGAGCTGACCTCATTATCCAGCCTCGCCAATTGAGTTTCGGCAGGCGGCACTTCCTCATCGACGGACGTCTCCGGGTCATGCACCGACGTCTCCGGGTCATGCGTCCCCTGACCCGTCGGCGCAGCCTCATTTACATCCGAGACAAATGCCGACGCCTCGGGAGGTGGCTGTTCATCGAATACCATGGGATCCGTCACCAAGGATGAGGATGCCGCTGCGTGGTTCCCCGGGGTCTGCACTTCCGGTTTAGCGGGCATGGAAATTGGCTGCGTCGCGTCGCTGATGGACTCCTGGAGATCATCTAGCTTGTCGCTAAACGTATCCGGATGCGAGTCGTGCAGGTTGAAGTAAATGCCGCCCGCGCCTACTCCAAGTATGGCCAGAAACACGAGCACCAGCGCGAGCAGGATCGTTGAATTGTTGACATCTTCCCTCAGCGAGGATTTTTCAGAATCCTCCGCGCCGTGGCTTTCCTGATGGCGATGGATGCGTACGCTCTCCAGATGGTGGGCCTGGGCGGCTGCATGCTCAGACTCGAACTGCAAGTCGTCCGCCACAGCGGCAAGCGGCCGCGAGCCCGGCTGCGGGGTCTTGATGGCAGAAGGACGGGACCGCGCTTTCGGCTGCGGACCAGTAGATTTTTCATCGATAGGTATGGCGTTCAATGGGTTGCCACAACCGCTGCAATAATTGGCGTCATCCCGGTTTTCTGCACTGCATTTGGTGCAAATCATCGGAGTTCTCCTTTTGCTTATCGGTCGTCTTGATTATTAATCGTTAGATCGATGTTAATTGCTCCTTGTAACACCCTCGTGACAAACGCAACTCAACGCGTCCAATGCACTCTGAGCAGGTCGCTGGCCGCATTATGGTGGTATTCCAGGTCGCCCTGGAAATGGTGGTGCAAGGCCGCGCCGATGAAGTGCGCGAGCCGGATATCGGTGGTCGTGATGAGCATGGCCTCTTCGTTCCGCTCCTCCTCCATGAGGCGCATCAGCGGGTTCTCGCCGCGCTTGCGCTCCGCTTGCTCATGGATCAGCCTGAGGATTTCATCGCCATGCTCCCTGAAATACGGGCCTGCCAGCACCACGTAGCCGGCGGGCTGATTCTCCTGCATGCGCTGGCAGGCAGGGCAAACCGACTGGTTGGCGCTGACGGGCACGGGTCCCCAGCGCCAGCGGCCTTCCATGAAGATTGCGTCGCACTGCGGGCATACCGTGGGTTCGAGCAGTTTGGTGGCTGCTTCCAGGTACGCACGCTCGGCGCGCTCCTCGAAAAATACTTCATCCGGAAGCACCGGACTGTAACCAGCGGGAATATCTTTGATCAAAGGCATGTAGTTCCTTTCTTCCTGTCTGCAAGCAGGCCATTCATTCCGGGACGTGATGCCTGCCCACGGTGACGCGCTTGGCCTGCGGCCCTTCGTTCCCGATATCATCGACAAACTTGACTTCATCCCCTTCCTTCAGCCGGTCGAAACTCGGGCTGGCAACATTGTCGCGATGGAAGTAACGTTCATTACCGTCCGGGCCCGAGATGAAGCCGAAGCCCTCTTTCTGCGATATCCGGCTGACGCGGCCCACATGCTCGGGGGCATGCGCCTTGGTTTCGCGACGCAGTCGGCGGACATAGTCCTCCAGCTGTCGCTTGGCAGCATCGAAGGCATCGCGCAACGCCACATACGGGTCTTCATGATGGTCCCGGGTGACGACGATCTCGTTGCCGGGCACTCCCATGTCGATGCGGACATTGAACTGGTTGCCTTGCTGCCGGTGGCGATGCGGCACATCGATGACCACGCGGCAGGAAACAAGGCGGTCGAAGAAGGCATCCAGCTTCTGCACCTTTTCGCGGATGTAGCTTTCGAGCGCATCGGAATGCGGCATGTCGCGGACGGTAATTTGTAGCGGGATTTGCATGTTTGTCCTCCTGGAATAAAACCTTCGAAATGGAAACCGAGGTCGGCACCGGTTGCGGCAAATCAAGCCCACGCAAGGCTGTTGCCTGTCGTTCGAGCACGGCGTTGCGCTCGTCCCCTAGTGGTGTGATCGAAAGTTTGCGACAAGGTTCTGTCGATTTTTTGGAGAGCGGTTAAATGGGGGAAGCCAAAACTTATGTGGCATTCGCGCGTCAGAGCATGCATAGGCAGGCAGCAGTGCTTGCGCCGCCGCCACATACCAACCAAGGAGAAGACATGGGACAGCACTACCTGGAGCCGCGGAACGAAGAGAAAGTCGCCTGCACCAGTTGCATGAAGGATATTCCGAGATCGGCGGCCAAAAGCTCGGAAGCGGCCGGATACACCGTCTATTTTTGCGGCCTGGACTGCTATAGCGAATGGAATCGCCAGGCTGAACGTGCAGGCCTGAAGCAAGTGCACGAACATCAGACACGATAAATACTCATCACGCGTCAGAACACGCAACTGCCGATACGGGCGCCTCGCTAACTAAGCGCCCGTCGTCAATACGGCTGCCCCGCGCACCCTTCCTTCCCGCACGGCGTCAAGGGCACGGTTGGCTTCTTCCAGGGGGAACAGCTCCACTTCCGTCCTCACGCCCGCCCGATAAGCCAGTTTCATGAATTTCTCGCCATCGCGGCGCGTGAGGTTGGCAACCGAGCGTATCGTCCTTTCGCCCCACAGCAGGTCGTAGGAAAACGCAGGAATTTCGCTCATGTGGATGCCCGCGCAGACGACCGCGCCGCCCTTCGCGGTATGGCGCAAGGCTTGCGGGACCAGTGCGCCTACCGGGGCAAAAATGATCGCCGCATCCATCGGTTCGGGCGGCGCTTCGGTGCTGTCACCTGCCCAATCGGCCCCCATTTCGCGCGCAAAGCGCTGGCCGGGCAAATCGCCGGGCCTGGTGAAGGCAAAGACTTGCCGGCCTTGCAGACGCGCGACCTGGGCGATGATGTGCGCAGCCGCGCCGAATCCGTAAATGCCCAGCCGTTGCGCATCCTCCGCCGCCCGTAACGAACGGTAGCCAATCAGGCCGGCGCACAACAGGGGCGCGGCTTCGGCATCTCCGTATTCCGTCGGCAACGCGAAGCAGTAGCGCTGATCGGCGACAGCATACTCGGCATACCCGCCATCCAGCGTGTAGCCGGTGAATTGCGCCTGGTCGCACAGGTTTTCCCGGCCGCTGCCGCAATATTCGCAAGCGCCGCAGGTATAGCCCAGCCAGGGAACGCCCACCCGCTGGCCTACCGCGAACCGCTCGACGCGTGCGCCCTTTTCCATCACCACGCCGACGATTTCGTGGCCGGGAATCAGTGCATGCTTGGGATGTGCCAACTCGCCGTCCACCACATGCAGATCGGTGCGGCATACGCCGCAGGCCGATATCCGGATCAAGAGCTGATCCTCAGCCGGAATCGGCCTCGGCAGCTCGACAAGGCGCAATGGGCGGCCGGCCGATTCCAGTACCATCGCCTTCATGCGGTGATCAGAATCGCTATTGCGGCAAATGATGCTTGCCCATGCTGACCCGCCTGGCCTGCAGGCTGGAGGTATCTTCCACGAACTTGACTTCGCTTCCCGCTTTCAGCCGATCGAAATTCGGGCTGATCACGTTGTCGCGATGAAAGTAGCGCTCGGTACCGTCGGCATCCGCAATGAAGCCGAACCCCTCCTTGTGCGAAATACGCACCACGTTGCCAATGTGTTCGACGGCATGGGTCTTGGTTCCGTGCCGCATGCGATGGACATAATCCTCCAGTTTGCGCTTGGCGGCGGCAAAGGCGTCGCGCAACGCGACGTAAGGGTCTTCGTGATGGTCGCGATTGACCACGATCTCGCTGCCCGGCACGCCGATATCGATGTGGACGTTGAATTCCTTGCCCTGCTGCTGATGCCGGTGCGGCATGCCTACGACGACATGGCAGGAAATGAGATGGGTGAACAGGTTATCGAGCTTTTTGACCTTGTCGCGAATGTGTGTTTCCAACGCGATGGAATTCGGCATGTCGCGCAAGGTGATTTGCAAGGATGCAGGCATGATTTCCCCCTTTGTCTTTCATGGACGTGTGTGTATTTCTTTTTTCTGTTCGCGCGTGACCAGTCGGGCCAGCGCATGAAGTTCGTCTGCCAGCAGCACCAGCAGGTCGTCGAGAGTGACGATGCCGACCAGTGCGCCGCTATCGTCGACCACGGGCAGGCGCCGCACTGCCATGTTGCGCATGTGCTGGATGGCTTCAAACACCCCGGCGCTTTCCTTCACGGTGGTAAATTCTTCCGTCATGATGTCGCCCACGGTGATGACTTCGGGCTTCAGTTCCGGTGCGACGACTTCCATGACGATGTCGCGGTCGGTCACGATACCGACCGGGATATTCCTTCCGCTGTACACCTCGGTTACCAGCACGTCGCCGACATGATGATGACGCATGCGCTTCGCGGCTTCGAGCACGCTGTCCTCGGCTTGAACGGTGACGACTTCCTTTTTGCAAAGATCTCCGATAGGCATGACTGCTCCTTGCAGCTCTTCTATTGTTGCTCGACTGGCAAGCGGTTGAGGATGAAAGGCTCCTTGCGCGGCATCGGCTCCGTTTCCCCTGCGGGGTAGCCGACAACAATGGGCGCGATCACCGAATACTTTTCGGGAATCCCCAGTTCCTTCTTGATCGACAAGGTATTCAGCGCCGGCAATGCACTCCCGATTACGCAGCTGCCAAGCTCCATCGCGCAGGCTGCCAGCATGAGGTTTTGAGCCGCCAGCCAGCAATCCGCCGCCGCAAAGGGCTCGAGCGCATCGGCGCAAATGACGATCAGCGTTCCTGCATCGTAAAATATATTGAAATCGGGATCGGTATAGTTATCCAGCGCGTGATTCGCGCGGTTTTTCCCGGAGCGGCGAAATTCGGTGACGAACAGCGGCTTGGCGCGATCGGAGAGCTGGCGCAGGAGGTCTTTGTCCTGAATGACGGCGAAAGCCCAAGGCTCGTCGTGCATTCCCGTGGGGGCATGGACGGCGGCCTCCAGCAAAAGGCGTACGGTATTGAGATCGAGCGCTTGGGAGGTATAGCGACGGACCGAACGTCTCGCGAGAATCGCTTCGTAAACATTCATTTCTACGTCGGATTGCATGGACTTGCTACCTTTCACATCATGAGTCAACGGTAGCAAGATTTCAGCGCGGGAGTAATCCGCGCAAGCACGTATGCTCAGATAGAGCTGAGCCCGCCTTCCTGGGCAATGCGGGCAAGGTCGAGCAGGTTGACCGCGCCCGTCTTGTGCATGATCTTGGCCTTGTGGATTTCCACCGTGCGATGACTGATCCCCAGTTTGCGGGCGATTTCCTTGTTGGGATGGCCGAGCACCGCCAGCATCATCACCTCGCTTTCGCGTTCGGTGAGTTCGGCCAGCAATGCGCGCGTGTGCTGGATGCGCGCTATCTTTTCCAGCAGTTGCGATCCTGACTGCAACGCGGCACGCACGCTGACCAGCAGCTTTTCGCGGGTCACCGGCTTGGTCAGGAAATCCACCGCGCCGGATTTGATTGCGCGCACACTCATCGGGATATCGCCATGGCCGGTCAGGAAAACGATCGGCAACAAAATGTTGCGCCTGGTCATTTCTTCCTGCAATTGCATACCGTCCATGCCGGGCATGCGGATATCGATGATCGCGCAGCCGAAAGCGGTATCGTCGCACCCGTCAAGAAAAGCTTCTGCGCTATCGAAGGCCAGGACAAGCAAGTTCTCCTGCTCGATCATCAAGGTCAATGAATCGCGGATCGCGGGATCGTCGTCGACGATGTATACGGTAGGATGCAATGCAGTCATGTAGAAAAAGGCAAGGTGAAGTGAAAAATGGCACCGGACCCATGGGACGGTTCCACCCATAACTCGCCGCCGTTGGCCTCGATAAGCGCACGGCTGATAGCGAGCCCCATGCCAATCCCGTTCGCCTTGGTGGTAAAGAAAGGGTCGAATACGCGTTTTGCTTGCGCGGCCGTCATTCCAGGACCGTTGTCCTGCACGGTGACCACCACCATATTCCCTTCCTTGAGCGCTTGCACGCGCACGGTGAGCACCGGTTCCGGCACGGCGGCCACCCGCATGGCCTCGGCGCCGTTTCTTATCAGGTTGGCGAGCACCTTCTGCACCTGCAAGCGATTGGCGCAAACCAGCGGCAAATCCGCTTCCAACTCGAATTTAGACTGAAAGCCGCCATAGCCTTCATTATGGATAATGGCGAAGGCTTCCATCACCGTTTCATTGATGTCCATCGCCTCCGACACGACATCACCGCGATGGAGAGACTCCAGCAATTCATGCAGGGTTTTGCCGGCGCGTTGGGCCTGTTCCACGCAACTGCTCAACGCGCGGCGCAGCTTGTCCGAGCATTCGATATTGCCGAGCTCGTGCAAGGCGACTTCGCTGTAGGCCGAAAGCGCGGCCAGCGGCTGGTTGAGTTCGTGCGCGATTGCAGAGGCGGTCTGGGCGGCCACCTGGCGTTTCAACAGGGCGTCCATTGCCGCGCGCTGTTCGCGCAGCTTGCTTTCGGTGGCCCTTTGATCCGTGACGTCCTGCATCACGCCCACGATGCGTACCGCTTTTCCATTTTCGAAAATGACCTTGCCCGTCGAGGTCACCCAGCGCACGCTCGCATCGTTCTCGCGCACGATGCGGAAATCGGCCCTGTAATCCCCGCCCTGCGCAGGGTCGAGCGCGCGTTCCAGGGCTGCCTGCCGTGAAGCCCGGTCGTCCGGGTAAATGATGTTCTGGAATTTTTCGTAGCTGATTTTCCCGTCCTGCTCCAGGCCAAGTATTTCGAGCGACCGCTCGTCCCAGTGCAGGGTATTGTTGGCCAGGTCGCGGTCAAATACGCCGAGGCCTGCAGCGTGCTCGGCCAGCCGCAGCCGTTCCTCGCTTTCCTGAAGAGCCTTTTGCGCCTGACGATTATGGGTAGCATCGAAGAATGAAACCAGGATATACGTCTGTCCGCCTTCATGGATGGAGCTCAGGCCGATATCAACCTGCAGCTCCTTGCCGTCGCGGGCCAGTGCCGTCATATCCCGTCCGCGTCCCACCGGCCTTGTTTGGGGACGGATGGCAAAGGCCTCGCGGTATTGGCGGTAATCCTCCCGAAAACGTGCGGGCATCAGCATCTCGACCTGCAGTCCCAGCAATTCCTCTTTCGAGTAACCGAACATTTCCTGGGCGGCCGGATTGGACAGGAGGATATGGCCATCGTTATCTGCCAGCACGAGCGCTTCGGCCGATGCCTCGAACAGGCTTTGAAAACTCAGATTTTCCAGTGGATCAGGCAATGCCCCACCATTTGCGTCGTTCGTCTGGCCCATAGCTTACGCCAATTACTAGCTGCCGGGCAATCAGTCCCCGGCATAAGGGCATGCCCTTACGTGCTCACACGAATTCATGCGCGAAATGATTGGGTATACAGTTCCGTCCACATACTAATTGATCTAAAGATTGACTTGACTCAAGTACGGGGTTCAAACGTTATTTGATGGAGTCCGCAATGAAAACCAGCAGAGAACAAAGCAAGGCGGCCAACCCTCCAACCGCCAACCAGCAGCAAGCCTCCTCCGCGCCCGGCCAGAACACGGCTGATCAAATCGCCATTGCCGCTTACCTCAAGGCCCAGGCCCGTGGTTTCGAACCTGGACACGAACTGGAAGACTGGTTCGCTGCCGAGGCGGAGTATCAACAATGAGAACCTTATTGAAGACTCCATCGGGAACCGGTCCCACACATACCGGCAAAAAACTCAACGAAGAAAACGAACCCGCCGTACTGACGGTGGATGCCAACGGCCTGATCCGGAATTGCAACAAAGCCGCCGGAAAAATAATGGGTTGCGAATGCAGCAAACTGGTCTGGCAGCATGTGTCCAACGTTCTCCCGCAATTGTCGGAAACCGAGCTGATGCAGGGCAATCAGATCAATCCACGACTACGTTTCCTGTCGCGTGTCGGTCACCGCTTCCAGCTGGCAATCCCCGGCGGCAGGCAGAAGTGCGGCAGGATTTTCTTCAATGACCTGGAAAATGCCGGCAGGCACATCATACGGCTGATCATTTATCCGGACGGGCAGCACGAGTTTCCTGAAAGTGCCGCGCGGCACTAGCGCAACAAGACAGCTTTTCGTGACCTCCACAGCGCAAGCGCATACCCCATGTGCTTGCGCATTTTTTTACCCGAGTCTGCGCTACTGAATCGGAGTCAGCCGGTAGCCCGCCTTCCGCAGCCGATCGATGAGCCCGCCGTCCCCCGGAAGATGGGCCGCTCCCACCGCCACGAACACTCGCGACTGTTTCATCTGCCTGACGATGCCTTCAGCCATGTGCGCATTGCGCTGGTCGAGCAGCAGAAATTTCACTTTTTCCCATAACGCCGGCGGAATCCCTCCCAGCCGCTTTTCGTCCACGGCGGCGATCGTCTCGATTTCCTTGTTGAGATAGGCCTGCACCACCGCCTCGAAGTCGCGCGCCTTTTCTTCCGGGGTTTGCGCCAATGCCGCGCGCAGCAAGGTAAGTTGTTCAGCATCGGAAAGGCTGTCCAGGGCCCCGAAATGCGTTTCCGCATTCTCCAGCCCCATGACCCGCTTGCCGCTGCCGCTGGCCATGCCCAACAGCAGGATATCCAGCGTGAAAGGCGATTGCGCGCGCGGCAGGGAGAATATTGCCGCGAGCAGCCACGGCTTCATGCGCAGCGCAATGTCCTCCTGGATGGCATGCATTTCCGCGAGTTGCCTGACCTGCTCCAGTTCCTCCGGCCGCAGCATGTCCTTCAGCGAGCCCTGCTTCATGAAAACAGGCGTCATGTCGCGTGGCGGCAAAACTTCCATCATGAAATCCTGCGACTCCTTGAAGGCCTGCTTGAACCCGGGTGAAAAATCGGTCACGCGGGCATCGTCGGTATGGATGGTGCCGAAGAGATAGCTGGGAGGCGCGCCGGAAGATTCGATCTTCCACAGCAGCCCCCGGTCTTCGCCATGCGCCAGGCTCAGGCCCAGCCAGGGCAGCAGCAGTATCCATGCGAACCAGCGCAGCAGCGCGATGCGGCTTGGTTGTTTCATGTCTCGGACTCCAAATACGGGTGCACGCCAATATCATGACGCAATACAAGAAAAATGGAACAATGCATGCACATAACGCTCATACTCATACCGGTGCTTGAAGGGGAACCGTATGCAAGCCTTTCAGTCTGCGTTGTCCATCCTGGCGTTTTCGTTTGCAAGCGCGATGCCTGCGGCCATTGCGGATGAAAGTTTTTACGACGTGCCGCCCCCGGGACGCCTGATCGATCTGGGCGGCTACCGCCTGCACATCCATTGCCAGGGCATGGGCAGCCCTACTGTCGTCCTGGACGCCGGACTGGGCGACTGGTCCACGCACTGGACAGCCGTGCAGAATCTCCTCAAGGCCGATACGCGTGTTTGCAGTTATGACCGGGCCGGGTACGGCTGGAGCGATCCCGGTCCCCGCCCCCGCGACAGCCAGCGCATCGTGGCCGAACTGCACTCCCTCCTCGAAAAAGCCAGCGTCGAGCCGCCGTATGTCCTGGTCGGGCACTCGTTCGGGGGCCTCAATATGCGCTTGTTCGCCAGCACCTACGTCGGCGAGGTTGCCGGACTGGTACTGGTCGAGGCTTCGCATCCCGAAAGCCTGCCGTACCAGCGTAACGAAGCCGGCACCGCGCCGTCCACTTCGCCCGCGAACCAATTGATGATGGTGTATCCGGTCGAACCCGAAGTGCTGCCCGTGCCACCGGAAGCCCAGCAGGCCATCAACGACAACCTGCTGCGCACCAAGTCGCGCGTGACGTCGCGCGGCGAATACCGCGCATTGGGTCACAGCGTCCTGGAACTGCAGCGTTCTCGGCCTTTCGGCGACCTGCCCTTGACCGTGCTCAGCCGCGGCAAGCGCGAATGGCCGTATGGCGCGGACGGCGACCTCAAGGAAAAAAGCTGGCAATTGCAGCAGATGGAACTGGCCCGCCTCTCCAACCTGAGCCACTACGTCGTCGCCACCAATAGCGGCCATCATATTCACATCGACCAGCCGGACCTGGTTGCAGGCGCAGTTCTCGACATGATTTCGGAGGAACGCCGCGAGTCCGCTTCGCTGCTGCGCTAGCACACCCTCCAACCAGCACGAACTTTCACTGGTGCCATCAATTCGCTTATATATAATTGAGACATGGTCTTCATCCCCGCCCATGCCTGATGAACGCGTCCTCGGCAGCAAGAGTCGCGAGCGCGTTCAGGAATCAGATCCAGCCCTTGAGTTATGGACTGGCGACCTTTCTGCTTGCCCTGGCGATTCTGGGCCTGCTGACACGCGCCGAATACGACAAAATCGCTGCAAACGACCGGACGGAAGCCATCAAATACGGCAGCATGTTGCGTACGCAGGTGGATCGCGAACTCAACGCGCTGCTTTTCATCTCCGGTGGGCTGTCGAGCTATCTGACGGTTTATCACGACGAACTGAGTCCCAAGAAGACCGAAGCCATCCTTGCCGACCTTTATGCGCGTAGCAAGCATGTGCGCAACCTCGCCGTTGCCGTCGGCTACCGTGTGACTTATGTGTACCCGCGCAAAAGCAATGAAAAAATCCTCGGCGTCGATTACCGCGACCTGCCTCATCAGTGGCCTCAAGTCGAACAGGCGATAGATACCCGCAAAGGGGTGCTCTCCGGTCCGCTGGATCTCGTGCAGGGAGGCTCAGGACTGATCTACCGCTACCCGGTCTTCATCGAAGGCAAGTACTGGGGCATCATTTCAACCGTGATCAATACCGATGCGTTTCTGCAGGCGGCCTTCAAGGATATTTCCGGGACCGATTACGAATTCGCCATCCGTACGAAGGATACGCCTTCGCCGCCGGCCTTTTACGGCGACGGCCGTTTATTCGGCGACTCCGCTTCCTTCACCATGTTCAGCCAGGTGCCGAACGGCCAATGGGAATGGGCCATCAAGAAAAAATCCTCGGGCCTGCCGACGCTCATCGTGATAATGGGTGTCATGGGCTGTGCCATCAGCGTGCTGCTCGGTTCGATCGTGTTCTACTTCATGCTGGAACGTACCCGCCTCACCGCGCATGCAATGTATGACAGCCTGACCGGGCTGGCCAACCGACGGCTGCTCAATGACAGGTTGCAACAAGCTTTCGAGCAGGCCAGGCGCTTCGGCCGGGCGATGGCCGTCATGTATATCGACCTGGACCATTTCAAGCGCCTCAATGACGAATACGGGCATGACTTCGGGGACGAATTGCTGAAAGTCACCGCGAAAATACTGCAGGACGCCGTGCGCAAGGTCGACACGCTCAGCCGTGTGGGCGGCGACGAATTCATCATCCTGCTCGAGGAAATCAGCGACCCGCTGGATGCGCCGCTGGTCGCCGATAACATCATGGAAGCCTTCATGGCGCCCGTCCGGATTTTCGACATGAATATCCGCATCGAGCTCAGTCTCGGCATTGCCATTTACCAGCCGGGTTCCGACCTCGCGCTGCAAGCACTGCTGAAACAGGCCGATATTGCGCTCTACGAAGCGAAAGGCGCGGGCAGGAACACTTACCGGATATTCGGCCAACCCTGAGTTTTCATTTGACGGGTTTCCCCCATGAGGCGGCCAGCACCCGGCCGCTGCGGGACTCGGGCAAGCGCTGGATGAAGGTGCAGGCATGGCGGTGGATAGTGACGCCGCGATCGCGCGTCATGTAGGCCACGATCGCATCCTGCGGCTCGGGTTTGCAGCACTTGGCAAAATTGGTCAGCAAATTGCCGATGCCTTCAACCACGACACTCGTCAATTCGCCTGCTGCCTGAGCGCGCGGCAAAGCATAACGTGCAGGCTCATTTCGAGGGGCGCCCTCTTCCTGCACGGCTACCGCGACCTGATGCTCGGTGACATCGCCACGTCCGACCGCCGCCAGGAAATCCTCCAGCTTGTGGAAATGCAGCTTTTGCGCAAGCTTCTCCTGGTTGAAGTCCGTCACGCCGATGCGATGCAGTTCGCGCTCCAGCTTGCTGCGCCCTTGCGATACATCCTCGTCGAAATTCTGGTACTTGAACCAGTGCCGCACCCGGGCACGGGCGCGCGGGCTTTGCAGATAGCCGAGCGACGGTGTCAGCCAGTCGCGGCTGGGTGCGCCGATCTTGGAGGTCAGGATTTCCACCCGCTGTCCGTTCTGCAGCCGATAGTTGAGCGGCACGATGCTGCCGTCCACCTTGGCACCGCGCGTGCGGTGGCCGAGGTCGGAATGCAGGGCATAGGCGAAATCGAGCGGCGTGGCCCCCTTGGGCAGGTCGATTACCTTGCCTTGCGGGGTCAGCACGTAAACCTGGTCCTGGAACAACTCGCTGCGAAACTGTTCCAGCATGTCGCCGTTCTCGGCGACCTCGTCCTTCCAGGCCAGCAATTGCCGCAGCCAGGCGATCTTGTCGTCGAAGCCGGCATCGGACCTGCCGCCCTCCTTGTAGCGCCAGTGCGCCGCCACGCCGAGTTCGGAGTGCTGGTGCATGTCATAGGTGCGGATCTGCACTTCCAGCGCCAACCCTCGCGGGCCGGTGACCGCGGTGTGCAGCGAGCGGTAGTTGTTGCTCTTGGGCCGCGCGATGTAATCGTCGAACTCGCCGGGAATCGGCTGCCACAGGTTGTGGATCATCCCGAGCGCGGCGTAGCAGTCTTTCACGTCATGCACGAGGATGCGCACGCCGCGGACGTCGTACACCTCATCGAAATCCAGGTGCTTGCGCTTCATCTTGTTGACGATGCTGTAGATGTGCTTGGGCCGCCCCGCCACTTCGCCCGCGATGCCCGCCTGCGCCAGTTCCCGCCTGAGCTGGGTGACCGCGTCGGCGATGTACTGCTCCCTATCCACCCGGCGCTCGTCCAGCAGGCGTGCGACCTCCTTGTAGAGCTGCGGCTCGCGGTAACGCAGCGCGAGATCCTCCATCTCCCATTTGATCTGCCAGATGCCCAGCCGGTTGGCGAGCGGCGCGTAAATGCCTTCGGTTTCGCGCGCGATCAGCATTTGCTGCTCCGGGCTCGCCCCCGACAGGCAGCGCAGCGTCTGCGTGCGCTCGGCCAGCTTGATCAGCACGACGCGGATATCCTCCGCCATCGCCAGCAGCATCTTGCGCAGAGCCTCGATCTGCTGGTCGCCGCTCTTGCCTTCCTGCATGTGCAGGCTTTCCAGTTCGCTGAACTCCTGGATCTGCTCCATGTGCGAAATGCCGTCGACCAGCTTGGCGACATTGACGCCGAAGCGCCGCTCCAGCATCGGGCGCCAGTCCTCCAGGAACTCCGGCACGGCGTGCAGCACGGTCGCGATGATAGTCTCGGCATCCATGTTGAGGCTGACGAGTATGGTCGCCGCACCCAGCGCATGCTGCAGCAAAGGGGTGCCGGTCAATTCCACGTGGCCGTCATAAAGCGGTGCCGCCAGCTCGCATGCATGACCAATCGCTTCGACGCGGTCCAGCGGAAAATGCAAGGCGAGCGAATCCAGCCACGCCTGCAGGTCGGGGCTGTCGGTGGCAGGCAGGGGAATGCGGTGATGTACGGAAACCATGGTGTGTATTATGAGGAATTACTGCGCCGAGAGACAGCGGAACGCTTAGTCCTCTCGACCTCTTGCGGGAACTTTGCCGAAAGTCGAACTCCTAAACGATTCATGCAGGACGCGCTTCGCGCATTCTGATCCATCGTCCGCCGCCAGGCGTGCATCCGCACTTCAGGCTGCTGCGCGTCATCCTCACAGAAACTTGCGGCGACGACCTTTATACAAGGAGGAGCAACATTGAGCACGATCACGACCAGGGACGGTACGCAGATTTATTACAAGGACTGGGGCAACGGGCAGCCCGTCGTTTTCAGCCACGGCTGGCCGCTAAACGCGGACAGCTGGGAATCGCAGATGGAGTTCCTCGCCTCGTGCGGTTACCGCTGCATCGCGCACGACAGGCGCGGGCATGGCCGCTCCAGCCAGCCTTGGAACGGCAATGACATGGACACCTATGCGGACGACCTCGCGCTGCTGATCGAAAAACTGGAACTCAATGACGCCGTGCTGTTCGGCTTTTCAACCGGCGGCGGTGAAATCGCGCGCTACATCGGCCGCTACGGCACGGACCGGATTGCAAAAGCCGGCCTCATTGCTGCAGTCACGCCGGTGATGCTGAAAACGGCAAGCAACCCCGACGGCCTCCCCATCGAAACGTTCGACAAGCTTCGTGCCGCCTCGCTCGATAACCGCTCGCAGTTCTATGAGGACATCGCTGCGGGGCCTTTCTACGGTTTCAATCGCCCGGGCGCCCACATCATTGAAGGCCTGGTCGAGAAATTCTGGTTCCAGGGCATGCAAGCCGGGCACAAGAACGCGCTGGATTGCATCAAGGCCTTCTCGGAAACCGACTTTACCGACGATCTGCTGAAATTCGACATCCCGACGCTGATCCTGCATGGCGACGACGACCAGATCGTGCCTTTCCGTACCTCCGCGCTCGCCGCAGCCAACCTCGTCAAGCATGCGACGCTCAAGGTCTACCCCGGCGCGCCGCATGGCCTGCTGGACACCCACAAACAGCAGGTCAACAACGACTTGCTGGCTTTTCTCCGGACGTAATTCCCCGCTATCGCTCAGGACGATTCCGGGCTGCTTCGCAACATGGGGTACCACCAAGCGTGCTAACGCGTTGATGTTATTGCTGCGAGCCGTGTACGACTCGTATCTGGAGTCAAGCATGGCGCGTTGAGTTTTGTCTCAGCGCTGCGCAGTTTTCCCGGGCGCCTCAGGCTTTTCTTTCGGGCCGGCTTCCGCCACGCGAACGACCTGCCCGTCCGCGATTCCGTCAGGCGGGTTATCGATAATACGCTCGGTCGCCGCGACGCCGGAACTCAATTCCACCGTTTTCCCGAGGTCGCGCGCCAGCGTAACCTGCTTCATCTTGACCTTGCCGTCCGCTTGCACGGTAGCGACCTGCAGGCCGGATTTATCGAAAATCAGCGCGCTGGAGGGAATGCTGAGCGCGGCGACCGTGCTCGGCAGCTTGAGGCTGACGTTGGCATAGCCGCCCGGCAGCAGATGGCCTTCCTGGTTGTCGACGAACAGCTGCACCAGCATGGCGCCGGAGGCTGCGTCCACCGAACGCGATGTCGATTCCACGGTCGCGGTATAGGTCTTGCCCGGCTGCTCCGGCACCGTGATGGTCGCGGTCGTGCCGGCCTTGATGCTGCCCACGTAGTTCTGCGGCACGTTGACGAAGAGCCTCAGGCGGCGCGTATCCGACACTTCGAACAGCGCCGGGCCATTGTTGCCGCCTTCGGTGATCAGGGCGCCGGTATCGGTGTTGCGTGCGGTGACGGTGCCGGCGAAAGGCGCCACGATGTGCGCAAACCCGCGGGTGGCGATCAGCCGGTCGACATTCGCTTGCGCCGCATGGGTCATGGCCTGCTTGGCTTCGTAGTCGCCCTTCTTCTCATCCACCTCCTGCGGCGATACGGCCCCGGAATCCAGCAGCGACACCCAGCGCTCGGCCGTCGTCTTGGCCAGGGCTTCATTGGCCTTGGCGGTCGCGAGGTCGGCACGCGCCTGCAGCAATTGCTGGTCGAGGTCAGGGGTTTCGAGGTCTGCCAGCACCTGCCCCGCCTTCACGCGCGTGCCGATATCCGCATACCAGCGCTTCAGGTAGCCGTTGGTGCGGGCATGGATCGGCGCCTTGGAGTAAGCCTCGAAGCGTGCGGGCAAGGCAATGCTGGAGACTTCGCCGCTGGCGGCGGGAATGATCACGTTCACGCTGGGAACGGCCTGGTCCATGGTCCACTGCTTGAGCTTTTCGTTGCTGTTGGCACGGGTGGTAATGCCGGTGACCACCACCACACCGGCCACCACGAGGGCGATGATGGCCCCGATGCGCAAGGCATGGCGCGAATTGGATTGCGGACGATCAGATGGCATTTGGTTCTCCGGGAAGAGTGGTTGCTGCAACAGGTTGTCGGTAGCGACGGTGCACGATGCTGAACACGACCGGCACGAAAATAAGGGTCGCAATGGTGGCGAAAATCAGCCCGCCGATCACGGCACGGCCCAGCGGTGCGTTCTGCTCGCCGCCCTCGCCCATGCCGAAGGCCATCGGCGCCATGCCGATGATCATCGCCAGCGCCGTCATCAGCACCGGGCGGAAACGCACATAGCCGGCTTCAATCGCAGCTTGCGTGGCATTGCCGATGGCATTCAGGCGCTCGCGCGCGAAGCTAATCACGAGCACGCTGTTGGCGGTTGCCACGCCCATGCACATGATGGCGCCGGTGAGGGCCGGAACCGACAATGGGGTATAGGTCGCGAACAGCATCCACACGATGCCAGCCAGTGCAGCCGGCAAGGCCATGATGATGACGAAGGGATCGCTCCACGACTGGAAATTGACCACGATCAGCAGATAGATCAGCACGATGGCGCCGACCAGGCCGAACAGCAGGCCGGAGAAGGAGTCGTTCATGGTTTTCACCTGCCCCAGCATTTCCACCTTGGCACCCTTGGGAACCTGTTTGGCGGTTTCATCCAGGATCGCCCGGATATCGGCCGATACGGCGCCGAGGTCGCGGTCCTGGGTGCTGGCGTGTATCTGCACCATGCTCTGGATATCGTACTGGCTCACGACCGCGTTGGCCGTGCTGCGCTGGAACGTGGCCAAGGCACCCAGGGTTTGCGGCGCGCTGCTGTTGGCGCCGCTGATGGGCAGCCCGGCCAGGGCCGTCAGCGAATCGAGCCGGTATTGCGGCGTCTGCATGACGATGGGATACGACACGCCGTTTTCCGGATTCAGCCAGAAGGTCGGCGCCACCTGGGAGCTGCCCGCCAGGTTGACGACCAGGCTATTGGTGACGTCGCGTGTCGTCAACCCGAGCTCCTGGGCCCGGGTACGATCGACATTGATATCGAAGCGCGGCGTGGTCCGGGCCTGCTGGATGCGCACATCCGCAATGCCCGGTACCTTGCGTATCCGGTCGAGCAGGCTGTTGGCGTAATCGAAATTCGCATCCAGGTTGCCGCCGCGTATCTGGATATCGATGGGCGCCGGTGAACCGAAATTCAATATCTGGCTCACGATATCCGCAGGCGGGAAGGAGAAGGTCGTGCCGGGGAACTGGCGCGGCAGCTGTTCGCGCAGCGCGCGCACGTAGTCCGCCGTCGGTGCGTGGCCCTCCTTGAGCGCGATCTGGATATCGCCGTCCTGCGAGCCGATCACGCCGGTGTTGTTGTAAGTCAGGTTGATGCTGCTGATCGGCATGCCGATGTTGTCGACGATGGTCTCGATCTCGCCCGGCGGGATCACCCGCTTGATGGCTTCCTGGATCATCGCGAAGCGCGAAGCGGTTTCCTCGACCCGGGTCCCGATGGGCACGCGCACATGCATCAGGATCTGGCCGCTATCCACCGATGGGAAGAAATTGCGCCCGAGGAAAGGCACCAGTGCCGACGACAGCAGCACGAACGCCATGAATCCGATGACGAAATTGCGGCGATTGTTCAACGCCATTTCCAGCGTGCCGCGATAACCAAGGCGGAATTTCTCGAACCGTTCTTCGAAGCCGCGCTGGAAGCGCACCAGGGGATTGCGCGATGCGGGCTTCGCTTCCGTGTGTTCGCCGACGGCATGGGGCTTCAGCAGGTATTTCGCCATCGTCGGCACCAGGGTACGCGACAGGATGAACGAACTGATCATCGCAAAGATCACCGCCAGCGCCATCGGCACGAACAGGAAGCGCGCGATGCCCTCGAGGAAGAACATCGGCACGAACACAATGCAGATGCACAGCAGCGAAACAAACGCCGGCGTGACAATCTGCGCCGCGCCGTCGAGGATGGCGGTTTCCACGTCCTTGCCCTGCTCCAGGTGCCAGTTGATGTTTTCGATCGTCACCGTGGCATCGTCCACCAGGATACCCACCGCCAGCGCAAGGCCGCCCAGCGTCATGATATTGAGCGTTTCGCCCATGGCCGCAAGCGCCGCAATCGCCCCGAGGATGGAAAGCGGGATCGACACGGCGATGATCACCGTCGAGCGCCAGCTGCCCAGGAACAGCAGGATCATCAAACTGGTGAGCGCCGCTGCGATCACCCCTTCATAAGCGACGCCCTTGATCGCCGCCCGCACGAACAGGGACTGGTCGTTGATCGGCGAAACCGTCAGCGCCTCGGGCAATGTCGGCTTGATCTCCTGCAGCTTGGCCTTGATGCCGGACACGATATCCAAAGTCGACGTCGCGCCGTTCTTCAGCACCGACATCAGCACCGAACGGTTGCCATCCACATGCACCACGTTGGTCTGCGGCGGGTTGCCGTCGCGCACATGCGCCACATCGCGGATGTACACCGTCGCCCCATTGACCACCTTGATCGGCAGGTTGTTGAGCTCATCGATCGCCGTCGGCGCATTGTTGAGCTTGAGCGTGTATTCGTGGCTGCCGATCTTCTGCGTGCCCACCGGCAGGATCAGGTTTTGCGCCGCCAGCGCATTTGCGACATCCTGCGCCGAAAGGCTGCGCGATTGCAGAGCCGCCGGATCGAGGTCGATCTGCACCTGGCGCTGCTTGCCGCCGAAGGGATATGGAATCGCCGCGCCCTGGACCGTCACCAGTCGCGTACGGATCACGTTGAGGCCGAGATCACCCAGCGCCTGCTCCGTCATGCCCTTGCCGGACAGGGCCACCTGCAGGATGGGCACCGTGGACGCGTTGTAATTGATGATCAGCGGCGGCGTGGTGCCGGCCGGCATCTGCCGCGTGACGGTTTGCGAAACAGCGGTCACCTGCGCGTTGGCGGTGGCGATATTCACGCCGGGATGGAAGAAAATCTTGACGATGGCGAAGCCGGTGTAGGAATTCGCCTCGATATGCTCGATGTCATTGACGGTGGTCGTCAGCACCCGCTCGTACAGCGTCGTGATCCGCCCCGCCATTTCATCGGGCGGCAGGCCGGTGTATTGCCAGGCGACGGCAATCACGGGAATGCGGATTTCGGGAAAGATATCGACCGGTGTACGCAGCGCCGCAAGAACGCCCATGATGAGCAGCAGCACCGACATGACAATGAAGGTGTAAGGCCGGTCCAGGGCTATTCTTACTATATTTATCATGGGTTTCCCGAGGCTGTTGATATACTGTGAACTACTTTCGATGGCAGCAATCTATTAAAGTTGCATCTGCAGTAGTTGCATATGCATCATTCTAAATCTATGATCAAACAGAACACAACCGGAACCGATTCCGCCATGCAGGAAATTTTTTACAGCGGCGAAACATACGTCTGCGGCGAATCGGTAGCGTCGCTCATCAAGCATGCCATGCATGCCTTCCATCGCACCATCGACGGGAAGGTCGCCGGCCTCGGCCTGACCTCGATGCAATGGGCGCCCCTCGTTCTCCTGGCAAGCGGCAAGGCGACCACCGCAGCCGAACTGTCCCGCTGCAATGGGGTGGATACCAGCACCATGACCCGTATGCTGGACCGCTTGGAAAGCAAGGGGCTGGTCACACGCAAGCGCAACAGCACCGACCGTCGAGTTTTCGACATCCAATTGACCGAAGAAGGTCGCCGGTTTGCCGAAAAAATTCCGCATCTGATTGCCGAAGGGCTGAATCAACACTTGAAAGGCTTCAGCCGCGAGGAATTCGATACCCTGGAATCGCTGCTCAGCCGCTTCATCGGCAATGAAAAGAAAAGCGAAAGCTAAGTTTTTCTGATTTTTTGCAGACAATAAAAAAGCCGCGATTGCGGCTTTTTTCATTTAGGTGGCGTATCAACCGACAGGAAAAGTCACGAACCTGCCCTCCAGGCTGAATAGCCCCGCGACGCTCTCCCCCTTGTCATGCCGCACGAACTGGTTGGCATCCAGATAGCGCCCGAAACGCATGGCCTCTTCCGGCGCCTTGACGAAAGCACGCTTCACCACCAGATCCGTATCCTCGATCGCCTGGATGAACTCGTCGTTGCCGGCATGGTGAATCAGGTAGCCGAGGAAATCCGCGCCTTCGGGAATCCCCAGCTCCTTCTTGACTTCTTCCAGCTTGCGGTTGCGCTGCTCCACAGCGGCAGCCACGCGCTCTTCCCTGGAACCCCTGCGTTTCGATTCACCCATGTTGTTTTCCTGCGTTGATTGATTGCATTGGCATGGGGCGAATGATACCGGTTTAATCACCCGCCGACTTCCACGAAAAGCCTCCTTCATCTATCAAGACTGGAGTGATACCATCGCGCAGTTCGCAAGCAGGTTTACATTCAGCCTCCGCGTCCGCCACCCTACCTGATTGATTAGAAAACCATGTTCGAACAAGCCTTCAAGAATATCGACGACGTCCTGTGGAAAGAGGCCGGTTGCACCACCGAGCTGGACTATACCGAGCAGACATCGTGGCTGTTGTTCCTGAAATACCTGGAGAAGCTGGAACAGGACAAGGCAGCCGAAGCAGCGATGGAGGGCCGCCAGTACACCTACATTCTGGAAGAACCCTATCAATGGAAAACCTGGGCCGCGCCCAAGGACGAAAAAGGCAGGCTCGACCACAACAAGGCACCTTCCGGCCCGGACCTGATCGAGTTTGTTGAACGCAAGCTATTCCCCTACCTGCACGGTTTCAAGCTCAAGGCCAGCGGCCCCGATACCATCGAATACAAGATCGGCGAAATCTTCGGCGAGATCAAGAACAAGATCCACAGCGGCTATAATCTGCGCGAGATCATCGACCACATCGATGAGCTGCGATTTGGCTCACAGACCGAAAAGCACGAGCTCTCGCACCTGTACGAAGCCAAGATTCGCAACATGGGCAATGCCGGGCGCAACGGCGGCGAATACTACACCCCGCGCCCCTTGATCCGCGCGATGATACAGGTCGTCAAGCCACAGATCGGCGAGCGCATTTATGACGGCGCCTGCGGCTCGGCCGGCTTTCTGTGTGAAGCCTTCGACTACATGAAAGGCTTTTCCGGCCTGACCACCAGCGACTTCAAGACGCTGCAGACACGCACCTTCCACGGCAAGGAAAAGAAATCCCTCGCCTACGTCATCGCCATCATGAACATGATCCTGCATGGCATCGAGGCACCCAACATTCAGCACGTCAACACCTTGGCAATAAATCTGGATGACATCCAGGACAAGGACCGCATGGATGTCGTCCTCGCCAATCCGCCCTTCGGCGGTAAGGAGCGCAAGGAAGTGCAGCAGAACTTCCCCATCCGCACCGGCGAAACAGCTTTCCTGTTTTTGCAGCATTTCATCAAGATGCTCAAGGCCGGCGGCCGCGGCGCGGTGGTCATCAAGAACACCTTCCTCTCCAACACCGACAACGCATCGGTCAGCTTGCGCAAGCTGCTGCTGGAATCCTGCAACCTGCATACCGTGCTGGATTGCCCCGGCGGCACCTTCCAGGGCGCGGGCGTCAAGACCGTGGTGCTGTTCTTCGACAAGGGCGCGCCAACCAGAAAAATCTGGTATTACCAGCTCGACCCGGGGCGCAGCCTGGGGAAGACCAATCCCCTCAATGACGACGACCTGAAGGAGTTCGTCACGCTGCAAAAGACCAAGGCTCAGTCACTCAAAAGCTGGAGCGTAGATATTGCGGACGTTGATCCGATCACGTTCGATCTTTCGGTGAAGAATCCGGATGGTGGTGAGGCCGTAGTGCACCGCAGTCCGAAGGACATCATGGATGAGATTGCTGCACTGGATGCGGAGAGCGCGGAAGTTCTGGCTAACATCAAGGCTTTGCTGTGAAGGCAGACTGGCCGATAAAGCCCTTGGCCGAGGTTTGCCAAATCAAACCTCCGAAAGCAGAAGCACGTCGCCGTATCTCCGAAAGTGATTTGGTATCGTTTGTTCCGATGGAAGACTTGGGCATTGATCAAAAATTACTGATTCCGACGCGGGAAAGACCATTAGCCGAGGTTAATGGAAGCTACACATACTTTGCTGATGGCGACGTACTACTCGCCAAAATCACACCCTGTTTCGAGAACGGTAAGCTGGGAATTGCCGCAAACCTCACAAATGGAATCGGATTTGGTTCAAGTGAATACATCGTTTTTCGCCCCGACCGATCAGTAGACAATGAGTGGCTCTATTACTTCCTTTCGCGCGAGTCTTTTAGGAGCGAAGGCACTGAGCGCATGAGTGGCGCTGTTGGTCATAAGAGAGTCGCAAAGGAATTTATCGAGGCATATCCGATCCCCGTTCCTCCGCTCTCTGAACAACAACGCATCGTCGCCATCCTCGACGAAGCATTTGACGGCATCGCCAAGGCCCGCGCCAACGCCGAAAAGAACCTGCAAAACGCCCGCGCTCTGTTTGAAAGCCACTTGCAAGCCGTTTTTAGCCGCCGCGGTGAGGGATGGATGGAAAAAACGTTGGGCAGCATTGCCGATGTGAAAGGTGGTAAGCGGGTTCCAAAGGGCTACAAGCTTCTTACTACACCAACCGACTATCCATATTTAAGGGTCAGCGAATTCACCAACAAGGGTTCAATCGATACAAGTGATTTGCGTTACGTTAACGCAGATGTTCATAAACAAATCAGAAACTATGTTATCTCTTCATCTGATCTTTATATCAGTATTGCCGGAACAATAGGCAAAACGGGCATCATTCCTAAAGAACTGGATGGAGCAAATCTCACTGAAAATGCTTGCCGGCTAATTTTCAAACAAGGCATTAGCAATCGTTTTGTTTATTACTTCACATTAACGTCCAGTTTTGTCGAACAAGCTGGGCTGCATACTCGCACTGCAGCCCAACCTAAACTTGCCCTTTCAAGACTTTCTGAAATAAAGCTAGGTATTCCAAGCTATCAAGATCAAGAGCGCCTTGCTAATGCATTCGATACTTTACACGAAGAAAACCAACGCCTCGAATCCCTCTATCAGCGCAAGATCGCGGCATTGGACGAACTGAAAAAATCCCTGCTGCATCAAGCCTTCTCCGGCCAGTTGTAAACCCTGCCATATGTTCATGAATTCTCTCTTCTTGAACATATCCTTAACCACGTGATAAGAAAAACAGTTTTTTTATACATATCATTACGAACGTGATAAGCTGCTTTGCAATTTTCTTATCACGTTTTCCTCGTGGAGCAGATTTGACCGAACTGGATATCCCCGATCCAGCCAGCCTGGAGGTCAAGGCGGTCTGGCAAGGCTTGGCCGATGCCCACCGCCATCTGGCGGAGCTGAAGGGCTTGTGCGAGGCCTTGCCCAACAGCGCCATCCTGCTCGACACGCTTTCCATCCAGGAGGCGAAAGACAGCTCCGAAATCGAAAACATCATCACCACGCACGACGAGCTGTATGCCTATGACCAGAGCAGCGCTGCCTCGCCTGCTGCCAAGGAAGTGCAGAACTACATTGCCGCCTTGCGGGTGGGTTTTCAGGATGTGCTGGATTCCGGCCTGATTCGCCTGCGCACCATCCTGCGGGTGCAGGAGCAAGTGCAGCAGAACAACGCCGGGTTCCGCAAGGTGCCCGGGACGGTGCTGAAAAACCAGACGACCGGCGCGGTGGTGTACGAGCCGCCGCAGGATGCCGTGGTGATCGAAAAGCTGATGAAAGACCTGGTGGATTTCATTCATGCCGATGACGAGCTCGACCCCCTGCTGCGCATGGCGATTGCGCATCACCAGTTCGAGAGCATTCACCCGTTTTACGACGGCAATGGCCGCACAGGGCGCATTCTCAACCTGCTGATCATGCAGCGCGAGGGCCTGCTGGAATTGCCGGTGCTGTACCTGAGCCGTTACATCACCTCCACCAAGAACCAGTATTACCAATTGCTGCAATCAACCAGAGAAACGCGCAATTGGGTGGATTGGTGCGTGTACATGCTGAAAGGCGTGGCGCTGACGGCCAGAAGCGAAATCCGGCTGATCAAGGAACTGCGCGAGCTGATGCAGGGTACCAAGCAGCGGCTGCGCGACGAGCTGCCGAGGATCTACAGCCAGGAGCTGCTCAACAACCTCTTCCGCTACCCGTATACCAAGATCGAATTCGTCGAGAAGGATCTTGGCGTTTCGCGCATTACGGCAGCCAAGCATCTGGACACGCTGGCGAACCACGGCTTCGTGGAGAAAAAGAAAATCGGGCGCACCAACTTTTACATCAACCGCCCTCTGTTTGCACTTTTGACGCAGATCACCCTGAACGATGAATGAAGCCGAAACCCGCGCCGAGCATATCGACCCCGCGCTGAGAGCCGCGGGCTGGGGCGTGGTGGAAGGCAGCCGCATCCGGCGCGAATACCCGATTACGCTCGGAAGGCTGGAAGGCGCGGGCAAGCGCGGCAAGGCGCTGACGGCCGACTACGTGTTGGAGTACCGCAACACCAAGCTGGCGGTGATCGAAGCCAAGGCGTGGGACAAAGCGATCACGGAAGGCGTGGGGCAAGCCAAGGATTACGCGGGCAAGCTGGCGGTGCGTTTCACCTACGCCACCAACGGCCAGGGCATTTACGGTATCGACATGCAGTCCGGGGTTGAGGGCGATCTGGTCGGTTACCCGACTCCTGAAGCCTTGTGGGAGCTCACATTCCCGACCCGAAACGTCTGGCGCGACCGCTTCGCCGCCGTGCCTTTCGAGGACCGGGGCGGTTACTTCCAGGGACGCTACTACCAGGACATCGCCGTCGAGCGCGTGCTGAAAGCCATCAGCGAAGGCAAGGATCGCATCCTGCTGACGCTGGCGACGGGTACCGGCAAAACCTTCATCGCCTTCCAACTGGCGTGGAAACTCTTTCAGAGCCGCTGGAACCTGACGGACTGGAAATCGGAAAGCGAACCCGTACGGCGACCACGCATCCTGTTCCTGGCCGACCGCAACATCCTGGCGGATCAGGCGTTCAATGCTTTTTCTGCGTTCCCCGAAGATGCACTGGTGCGCATCGAACCGGAAGATATCCGCAAGAAGGGCAAGGTGCCTAAGAACGGCAGCATCTTCTTCACGATCTTCCAGACTTTCATGAGTGGCCCGCCCAAGGATGGGCAGCCATCGCCTTATTTCGGCGAATATCCGCCGGATTTCTTCGACTTCATCGTGATCGATGAATGTCACCGCGGCGGCGCCAACGACGAGAGCAACTGGCGCGGCATACTCGAATATTTCTCGCCCGCCGTGCAGTTGGGCCTGACCGCCACGCCCAAGCGCCGCGACAACACAGATACCTATGCCTATTTCGGCGAGCCGGTGTTCATCTACTCGCTCAAGGATGGCATCAACGACGGCTATTTAACCCCGTTCCGCGTCAAGCAGATTTCGACCACGCTGGATGAATACATCTATACGCCTGACGATACACTGGTAGAAGGTGAGATCGAGGCCGGCAAGCGCTACGAGGAATCCGATTTCAACCGCATTATCGAAATCCGGGAACGCGAGCGCAAGCGCGTCGAGATTTTCATGTCGCAGATTGACCAGCGCGAGAAAACACTGGTGTTCTGCGCAAACCAGACGCATGCCTTGGTGATTCGCGACCTGGTGAACCAGATCAAGACCAGCTCCGACCCCAATTACTGCCAGCGCGTGACTGCCGATGACGGCGGGCTGGGCGAGCAATGGCTGCGCGATTTCCAGGATAACGAAAAGACGATACCGACCATCCTCACCTCCTCGCAGAAGCTCTCGACCGGCGTGGATGCGCGCAACGTGCGCAATATCGTGCTGCTTCGTCCCATCAACTCCATGATCGAGTTCAAGCAGATCGTCGGGCGCGGCACGCGGCTGCATGACGGCAAGGACTATTTCACGATCTACGATTTTGTGAAGGCGCACCACCACTTCAATGATCCGGAATGGGATGGCGAGCCTATCGAGCCGGAGCCCAAGCACCCAAAACCTGTATTGCCGCCTGCCTTGCCACCAGAAGCACGACAGCCGTCGCGAGATTATGTGGTCCGTCAGAAGGCCAGCATCAAACTGGCGGACGGCAAGGCGCGTTCAATCCAGCACATGACGACCACGAGTTTTTGGCACCCGGATGGCACACCGATGTCGGCGCAGCAATTCATGGAGTCGCTCTTCGGCAGGCTGCCGGAATTCTTCAAGGACGAAAACGAATTGCGGGCATTATGGAGTGCCCCCGATACGCGGAAAAAACTGCTCGAAGGATTGGCCGAGAAGGGGTTTGGCAAAGACCAGCTCGTCGAAATGCAGAGGATTATCGATGCGGAAAAAAGCGATCTCTTCGACGTGTTGGCGCACGTTGCTTATGCCCTGGCGCCTTTAACCAGGGAAGAACGCGCGGCCCAAGCCATGGCACTGATCAGCAGTCATTTCAATGACAAGCAGCAGGTATTCCTCGACTTCGTGCTTTCTCATTACGTGACTGTTGGCGTGGAGGAGCTGGATCAATCCAAGCTTACGCCACTACTTCGGCTCAAATACCACGATTCCATTTCCGACGCTGTAGCTGATCTCGGAAAACCTGAAGAAATCGGTAAGGTTTTCAGCGGCTTTCAGAAGTATCTTTACGAACCCACAACCACTTAATCGATCTGTCCCGTCTGGCTCTTGTCCAGCAACGATTCGGCAATGACCGCCTGTGCCAGCGTCGTCTGCGGCTCATTCGCGGCGTAAACGATCAAGGCGGCATGGCCGCTTTTGACGGCGTCCTGCACGATGTCGGAGAAGCGCCTGGTGTCTTCGTTTCCCGCGCCGACGGCGGCGCCGACCAGGCCGCCTACTGCCGCACCCCAGCCTATCATGGTCAGCGTGCCCAGCACCGGGCTGGCGATGAACAGGCTGGCGTTCGTGGCGGCGATGGCTGCTTGTCCCAGCGCGCCGGCACCTGCTCCGGCCGCCGTGCCGATCGCACCGTCGATGACTACTTCATTGCGGACTTCGTCCGAGTCCGGTGTTATTTCCTTGCCGGCGTTGCCCTGGTCGATCAGCTCCAGCTGTTCCGGCTTGAATCCTTGCTGCAATAGCAGCGAGCAGACCAGCTCGGCCTCCAGACGCGATGTATAAAGACCGTAGACACGATGTAGATAGTCAACCATGGAAACCTCGCTTCAGGATGATTCCAATAGGACCTGCCGTAGTGTTATTGGTTTGGTATTTCCGGGCAACTCCTGCGCATATGCGCTATCAGCCAACACAACGAAATCCGGGATTGGGTCGAGACCCCAGAAGGCGAAGCATCGATGCATCGATGCCAGAGTGATGCGTGGGCGAGCTGGGCTAAACTCTTCCTCGTGTGCTTAACTTCACGGAAACGCCGGTTGCAGCGCGCCCTGCCTTCGAAGGACTTTAGCAGCCCTTGAATGCGTTATCCAGGCAGCGGCGTGCAAGATTGCGCGCTTCTTCCACTTGTTCGGGGGTCAAACCGGCCGCAGTGAAATTGAGTATCTTGCCCATGCGCACGCGATGCCGGGGTTCTGCGGTTCCGACTGCCAGCAAAAGCCACATGTAACCCTTGACGGCATCCTTGGCGATGCCTTCCCCATTGGCGTACAGCACGCCCAGCTGATGCTGCGCCTCGCCATTGCCCTGCTCGGCTGCACGCCGGTACCAGCCCACTGCCGTGTTCACATCCTGCGGAACGATTTCGCCCTTGAAGTAGAGATCGCCGAGGTTGAGCTGCGAGCGGGCATGCCCCTGCTCTGCGGCCTTGCGATACCACTCGACGGCTTCCTCGTTGCTTTTCAGTGCGGCAATGCGGCGGAAATGCAGCGCGCCCAGCGTGTATTGCGCCTCGCTGAAGCCGTGCTCGGCGGACCGGCGATACCAGTTCTGCGCTTCGGAAACGTCCTGGGGCACACCGTCGCCGCTGATATACATCTGGCCCAGGTTGTACTCGGCCTTGGCATTGCCCTCATTCGCCAGCATCGTAAAAATGCCGAGCGCGCGAGGGTAGTCCCCCGCGAGCGCCGCAGCCTGGCCATCCTGTAGCGTCTCCGCATAAATGGCGGGCGAAGCCATGGCAAGGACTAGCGCAAGGACCATCGACAGCTTTTTCATAAGGAAGCTTTCTGAAGAAGTATGTTTACTTTAAGACACTTCTTCCGTCCGTGCATTCCACTCCACATTTTCTGTGGATAAGGTTGTGGGCTGTCTTAGGATGAACCGGCTAAATGGATGAGCGATCACGATAATCGGCGGTTGCGTAATTAATGACCCCTGATGGCGGCCGCCATGCCGGAAAACGAAAAGCCGCCCTGAGGCGGCTTCGTTACATTGGGGCAGTTGTACTGCGAGCAGATTAGCGGTCGTTTTTCTTCTTGTTGGCCTCGGATGCTTTTTCAGCCTGGTTCTCGGCATTGTCCTCGGCCATTTCCTCGCTGGCTTCCTGCTGGATCCGCTTGCCGCCCTTCTCGACTTTCTGGCCGGTCTTGTGCGTGGCCTTGTTCACTTTTTGCTCGGCGCGCTCCGTCGCATCGTTGGTATCGTCCGCCAGGGTGGCGCCGGAAAATGCAGCAAAGCAGGCGGTGATGATCAGTGATAGCAATGTTTTCATTCTTTACCTCCATCCAGTCCATGAACAAATCGCCTGCCATTCGGCAACGGCGCATGTCACCACGATAGGGAGGAAACCCTGCACCGGTTATCGGCAGGGAGCTGAGTTGTTTGTAAGAATCCGCCTGCGCGGGAGGGCAATGATAGACTCATTAAAGAAACTCAAGCGCGACCGTGTAGGTTGGTTTCCTACAAGCAAATAGCACAAGTGCTTACATCCTTCCGGGCTGGTTTTGTTCATGATGGAGGAAAGACAACCAAAACGAATTCGCCATCGCCCATGTTTGCCAATTCAGTCGCTGTCATTCTTCTCGTCTTGTTCACCGGGCTACCCACCCTGCTTCTGCTATGGTGGGCGCTTAAGCATGGCCAGTTCGAGAACCTGCATGCTTCTTCTGAATCCATTTTCGATGAGGAGGAGCTGCGGTATGCCCGCCCCTGGGAAAACCGGCGGCAGGCCAGGGAACGGATAGCAGCCTTCGGCTCTCCGCTTCCGGTCAAGGAAGGCTGGCGCAAATGGTTGTAATGGACGAGCCGGGGCAAGCGAAAGTGAGAAAAACCACCTCGCCCAGCCGGGAAAACGCCATCGACCATAGCAAGGTCCGGGTCGACGTCCAGCAGATCGCCCTGGTCGATGCGTCCAGCCGCAGCATTGTCACGCTGGGCTTCGGACTCGCCCTGGTGTGGTTGATGATAGGCACCGTGCTGGGCGACATCACCAGCTTCAAGTTCGACCTGCCTGACTTCCTTGCCGACGAACCTTGGCTTACCTTCGGGCGGGTCCGCCCCGCCCATCTCAACGCGATGGTTTATGGCTGGGCGTCCATCGCGATGTTCTCGGTGTCGCTTTGGCTGACACCCCGGCTTTGCCGCACGACCTTGCAATGGGGCGATCTTGCCGTCGCCGGCATCCTGATCTGGAATTGCGGCGTGGTCGTCGGCATCGGCATGCTGTTGATGGGCTACGGCGACGGGCTGGAATGGCTGGAGATGGACAAGTACCTGGCCGATCCCTTCCTCGTCGTTGGCGCCGCACTGGTGGGCGCCTCCATCTGGAAGACCCTGGCGGAGCGCAAGGTGCAGCATCTCTTCGTCTCGGTGTGGTACGTCGCGGCCTCCTACCCCTGGTTCCTTATCATCTTCATCACCGGCAACCTCCCGATCTACCAGGGCGTGGAATCCGCCGCGGTGAACTGGTTCTATGCGCACAACGCGCTGGGGCTGTGGCTGACGACGATCAATCTCGGGCTGATCTACTACCTGATCCCCAAGATCGTCGGCCGGCCGGTGTACTCCTATTGGCTGTCGCTGATCGGCTTCTGGGGCCTGGCCCTGTTCTACGCGCTCAACGGCATGCACCACCTGATCGGCGGGCCCATGCCGTCATGGATGATCGCCACCTCGATCACCGCCAGCATCCTGATGGTCATCCCGGTCGCGGCGGTCGGCATCAACCACCACATGACGGTCGCCGGTCGGTTCGGCGCCCTGCGCTACTCACCGGCATTGACGCTGATCGTGCTGGCCGCGATGTCGTACACGGCGGTGTCGCTGCAGGGCATCCTCACCGCGCTGGTCGGGGTCAACCGCATCACGCACTTCACGCACTGGACGATTGCCCACTCGCACCTCGGGCTGTACATGTTCGTCACCATGTCGTTGTTCGGCGGCATGTACTACATCCTGCCCAAGCTGTGGGGACAGGAATGGCCGAGCGCGCGCCTGATCCGCGCCCACATCCTGCTCATCGTGGCCGGCATGGTGATCTATGTGGTTGCGCTGGGCGCCGGCGGGGTGCTGCAGGGCCTGAGCCTGCTCGATCCGGCGGATTCGTTCCAGGCTTCGGTCGAGGCGGCCCGGCCTTGGCTGCATGCGCGCAGCGTGGCCGGCGTTCTCATCAGCCTGGGCCACGTGGCCTTCGTGCTCCACGTGGTTTGGCTCTACCTGCTGAGCCAACGGCCAGACAAGGTGCTGGAGCCGCCCTTCTATTACATCCGGCCGATTCTGGTCAAAGATGAATAATCGACGGACGGAAGCCTATGACCAGAATAGCCGTACTGCTGATGGGTGCCCTAGCGACAGTAAGTTTCGCGCTGATCGTGCTGGTGGTCCTCCCCTCGTCCCTGCTCTACAGGAGCCAGGCAGGCGCGCCCAAGGAACTGAAGCCTTACACGGTTTCCGAGCTTAGGGGCCGCCAGGTCTATATCCAGAACGGCTGCGTCTATTGCCACACGCAGCAGGTCCGCGACCCGGTCATCACCACCGATATTGCCAAGGGCCTGGGAAACCGTCCCTCCTACCCGGCGGATTATTTCTACGACAAGCCGCATCTGCTCGGAACCATGCGCACCGGGCCCGACCTGTTCAATGTCGGCAGCCGGCTGCCCGACCGGGACTGGCACCTGCTGCACCTGTACCAGCCGCGCGCATTGGTCCCGTGGTCCATCATGCCGGCCTTCCCCTTCCTGTTCGAAGTGAAGGAAGAGGCCGGACCGGACGACCACGCGCTGAAGGTACCGGCTGAATTCGCGCCGAAGAAGGGCGTCGTGGTGGCGACCAAGGACGCGCAGGCGTTGGTCGACTACCTGCTGGCGTTGAAGCACGCCTACCCCGCTCCCCTCAACGAGCCGTCCGAGGAGATCGACGCCAAGCTGCCGCAAGAGGAGAGGTTGAAACGATGAGCAACGAACCGCCCCTCCCGCCGGACTCGTCGCAGGACGAAACCTCCATCCTGGCCATCCACAAGACGGTCATGGAGGAAACGCCGGACCCGCACGAAGCCATACACGTCGGGCCGCGCTGGTTCTATTACTTCATCGTCGCCGCGCTCATCTTCGGCAGCTTCTATCTCGGCCGGCACATGGGGGAATACGGCACGCAAACCCATATCGGCTTCCTGTCGCAGGGCCAGGAAACCTCGCCCGCCGAGCCCGGGGGCAAGGCCGAAGCCCAGCCGGCTGCCGCTGCTTCGGTTTCCGGCGCCGACCTCTACCAAAGCCGCTGCTCGACCTGCCACCAGGCGGACGGCAAAGGCGTTCCCGGCGTGTTTCCGCCGCTGGTCGATTCGCCTTACGTGACCGGGAACCCCACGATCCCGGTGGCCATCGTACTGAAAGGCCTGCAAGGGCCCATCCATGTGAACGGCAAGGACTACAACGGTCTGATGCCTGCCTGGGCCGACCAGATGAACGATGCGGAGATCGCGGCCGTGGTCAGCCATATCCGCGGAAAGCTGGAAGGCAACAAGGCCGATCCGGTGGAGGGCGAATTCGTCGCCAGGCTGCGCGAAGAACTCAAGGGCCAGGCTGCGCCCTATACCGCGGACGAGCTCAAGGCTGTGGGGGCCAAACAATGAATACCACCGTCACGACCATTACCCGGGAAGACGAGGTTTCCTACACCGTTTCCGGCTTTTTCCGGGACGAAACCACCATCAAGTCGGTGATGACCGAGTGCATGCACCGCGGCGTTCCGCGCGACTTGCTGGACGTTGCCGTATCCCCGGCCGCTTCAAAGAACTTCTTCGGCGGCCGCGCCTCTGCCGCCAAGGATGTCTGGTTCAAATGGATGGGGCTGGGCGCATTCACCGGCCTGCTGCTCAGTTCCGCCCTTACCCTGGGCATCATCATGATTCCGGGATTCAACCATTCCGACCTCCTCGCTTTCGTGCAGCTGATGGGACCCGATATCGGCGTCATCCTCGGCGCGGCGCTGGGGGGGCTTTACGGCTACTTCAAGCCCGGCCGGGTAAAGATGGAAATGCGGCGCGCCAGCCAGCGTTCCGATGCCGCCCTGCTGCTCATCCACCTCCAGCCGCACGATGAAGCGGAAATACTGAGCGAGATCCTACGCAGCTATGGCGCCGAGGATATCCAAATGGCGGAAGACTCCGCTAGCTCGGTGGGAGCTGAGTGACCAGCGCGGTCATCAACACCAGGATGAAGGCCGAGAAAAGCTCCCATGTCAGGAATCCGTCGAATCTTTTATTCAGAGTCTGATCCTGGCTGAGCGTCGTGCGAAGCTTCCAGGCGTTGAACATCACGGCCACAACGGCCAGCACCTTCAAGCCGAGCAGGCTCCCGTAAAGAACGTTCAGCCCGCCTTCCGCCTGGAATGTCAATGCCAGCCGGATCAGCCCGAGCAACAGGATGCCGAGAAACAGCGGCAGGGCGATGCCCGACCAGCGCAGAACCTCTTCCCTGGCCAGTTGCATTGCGCCCCCCAGGCGATCCCACGCCAGCAGGAACAATCCGCCGAACCAGCTCAGCCCCAGCCCGAGGTGGGCCGCATCGACCCAATACATCCACGCCGCGACTCCTTGTTCGCCAGCGTGGCTGTTGGCGGCCAGGCCGAACGCCAGTCCGGCCGCGAATAGCCACGCAACGGGTTTATGCAGCCATAGCAGCGCGAATGACAGGCAGAGCGCGCAGGCCAGCCATGTCAGCCCGAACGAGCTGCTCATCACTTGCCGGTAACTGGCGAGGTCCGCAAAGAACGCCATGCTTTCCGCGCCGAAAGGATCGGCCGCCTGCAAGGCCAGCAGGTTAAACGCCAGCAGCAGTCCGGACAGGCCGAGCACGCCCGACAGCCAGCGCACCCTGGCCGCCAAGGGACGCAGCTGCGGCGCAAGGGCGAGCCAGATGCGCATGCCGAACACCAGTGCCGTGGCGAAATAGATCAGGCCACGGCTGAGCCCGCCGTCGAACAAATGGGGATGCGCCGCCAGGAGATCAGCGGATTGTGAAAGAAAGCTTGCCATTCTGGCGGTGTCCGTCCCGGGAAATCACGCTCCAGCGCAGTTGGTGCATACCGGGCTGCAATGGCGGAAGCCGGGCCTCGATGCGCTTGCCCCGTTGGGAGAGATGCAGGCTTGTCCATGTATTCTCATTGAAAAGCTCGACCCGGCTGAACCCCGGCTCGACCGGCGCGGAGAATTCGAGTGCGACAATCGCAGGCGCCTGCTGCAACTGCGCTCCGTTGGCGGGCTGGGTATCCAGCAGCCGCGTATGGGCCACCGCTTGGCCAGGCCACAGGCTCAGCGCAAATAGCAAGGCGGCAATGGGAAGGGGCAAGTGCATGCTGTTGTGATTCACCTCAAGCGGGACGGTTCCGCGGAGCCGTCAGTATCGCCTGATTTACATTCCGGAAACCAGCCTGCTTACAACCAGCGCGCCCACAAACGGGCAGCCCTTTCCTTGAGGCGAACGGCAAGCGAGCGTTGCCGCCACGTTTCCAGCGTTATCAGCTGGGAGGATTCGAGATCCTTTTCGAACATGGATTGCATCTGCGTGCCGAATTCCTGCCCGAGCATGACGGCATTGATCTCCTGGTTGCTGACGAAACTGCGCCAGTCGAGATTGGTGGAACCGACGGTGGACCAGACGCCGTCGATGAGGGCGGTCTTGGCATGCAGCATCGCATCCTTCCGCTCGTAGAGCTTGACCCCGGCGCTCAGCATTTCGTCGTAATAGGAACGCGAGGCATGGAACACCAATGCCGAGTCCGTCGTGCCCGGCAGCAGAAGCCGCACGTCCACGCCGCGCTGCACCGCTTCCTTGAGGGCCGCAAGCAGTTGCGGGTCAGGCACGAAATAGGCATTGGTCAGGAAAATATGGGTTTCGGCGCTGTTGATCGCAGAAAGCAGCGTGACATAGATTTGGCTGTAAGCCTCTGCGGGCGTGCTGCCGATGGCGCGCACCACTTCGCTGCCCTTGCTGACGGGTTCGGGGAAATAATTCCTGGAAGCCAGGGGCTCGCCATGCTGTTCGTCCCAGGTCGCCATGAACAGCTTCTGGAATTCGCCGACCACCGGCCCGGCCATGCGCAAATGGGTATCCCGCCATGGCTGGGCGTTTTTGGTGGGCCTGGATCTGCCGGACGACCCGCTGGAATAGACGCTGCTGATATTGATGCCGCCGACGAAAGCCACCTCGCCATCCACGATCAGGAGCTTGCGGTGGTCGCGCCGGTTGAATTGCCAGCCCTTGCGCAACAGGAGGGGATTGATCGGGTTGAACTCCAGGACATTCATCCCGCTTTCTTTCAGTGGAAGGAAAAATGCGGTGGGCGTCGCCAGCGAGCCGACGCTGTCGTAGATGAGGTTGACCTGCACGCCTTCCCTTTGTTTGGCGGTCAGCAGCGCGGCGAAACGCTGGCCGATTTCGTCGTCCTCGATGATGTAGGTTTCCATATTGATATGGTCCCTGGCATTGGCAATGGCGGCGAACATCGCATCGTAAGTGGTCGGGCCGTCGACCAGCAGCTCCACCTTGTTGCCCGTCATCAGCGGGCTGCCCACGATTTGCGCTTACAGGGCGAGATGCTTGTCGAAGATGTTGGTGTCGTCGCCATTCTTTTCCAGCTTGGCGAGCAAAGCCTTGCTTTGCTGGGCTGTCAGGGGACCTTGCGCGCCTTCCAGCTGCACCGGGCGCGATGGCTGCAACGCCATGTCCGGCACCATGGTGGGTATGGAACTGCAGCCGGCAAGCAATGCGAGTAAAACACCGGCCGCCATCCGCGCAATGCTCTTGTTGCCAACATGGTTCGACTTCATCCCAAATTCCCCTGAAAATCATCCGCGTCCTGAAATGACCGCAGGTCACATTAACTTGGCAAACCCAAACCGTCTGTGCGTTAGCGCACATATCGGGAGAGAGGGAGAAGTCGCAGACAGAATGAATTCCCATATGTGCGCTACCGCACGGTGAAGCCTGGAAAGACCCTATACCGTGAAGCACGTTAGAGGTGGTGTCCGCATTTTGCAGCAACCATAACTCCGACCTCAGAGCCAACAGTGTATTCCCGCATAAGGCTCATGCAGGAAGAGCCACCGCAACCGGCTCTTACTTACCGCACTGGAGGTCACACAATGCTAAAAATTCATGATCTGGTCTTACTGTTGGGGCTCATGCTGGCCCCTGCAGCTTCCGCCGATGTGCAGGTGAACATCGGCATCGGGGTTCCCAATGTCAACATCGGCATCCATGTCCCGGCCTATCCGCGGCTCGTCGTCGTGCCCGGCTATCCGGTCTATTACGCGCCGAGCATGCATGCCAACTTCTTCTTCTACGACGGCATGTACTGGGTCTACCAGGACAACTACTGGTATTCCAGCTCCTGGTACAACGGCCCCTGGTGGGTCGTAGGCCCGGAAATCGTGCCGGTCTATGTCCTGCGCGTACCGGTGCGCTACTACAGCCTTCCTCCGCCTTACTTCCGCGGATGGCGCGCGGATGCGCCTCCGCGCTGGGGTGACCATTGGGGCCGCGATTGGGAACACCGCAGGAGCGGCTGGGACCGCTGGGATCGCCGCGAGGCGCCGGCCCCTGCTCCCAGGCCCGACTATCAGCGGGAATATTCCGGCGACCGCTATCCCAGGCACGTAGAACAGCAATATGAGGTGCACCAGAAGAATTACCGTTACGAACCGCGCGAAGCAGTCGTAAGGGAGCATTACAAGCAGCAGGAAGCGAAACGTTCGCCCGATCGCCGGAATGAAGGCTCCGGCACGCGCTCGCAGCAGCCGCAACAGGATAATCGCGATAACAAGAGGTCGATGCCCGACACCCAGCAAGGGCGTCAGGAGCCACCGGATCGCAAGCACTCGCGCGAACAAGATCAGCGTCATCAGGATGCACCAAGGGAACCGAAGCAACAAGGCCAGCAGGAAAGGCCTGAGCAACGCCAATCAGAACCGCGCCAGCCCCAGTCTCGCCAGGAGGGTGCAGAGGAGCAACGTTCGCAACCGCAGCAGCAGAAAGGCGGCTATGAAGCTCCCCCTCCGTCTCAACAAAGAGGCCATGATCGCGAGCAAGGCAAGGGTGCGCCCGTCAACGAGCGCGAATCCCGCCATCAGGATACGCAATCCTGGCCGGGGGCAGAGCAACAGAATAACTCCAGGCCACACTCTCAACCGCCGCCCGGAAAGAATAAGGACGATAAGGAGCCGGGCAAGAGCGTGCCCAACCAGGAGCGCTCGGAGGAGCAATCCCGCATCAAGTTGCTGATAGCAGAAATCTTCCAGATAAAACCAGCACCCGTACCCGTGACGCAAGCTCCGAAAAAAATGCCTCTCCAAAACCAGCAAGCACCGAATGTGGATACGGCCTTGCAAGCCGGGCTATCCAGGGAGCGGGCATTGAGGCAAGCGGCTGAACGCAAGACTATCGTGGCGCAGCAAAGGACAAAGACCTTGCAGCTGAAGCTGGATGAATTGCAACGCATAGAAACATCCATGGCGGCTCGCTAGCCACTATCAGTCATCGAAAAACCCGCGCCTGGGTTCCCGGACCTCAGGCGCAATGCCCTTACGAAACACCCATTATCAACATCAGGAGAGTCATCATGAAACGATTTTTAATTGCATCCGCCATTACCCTTGCCGCACTCGCCGCACCGGCATACGCCGCCGACGTCGGCGTCTCGGTCAGCATCGGCCAGCCTGGATTCTACGGCCGGCTGGATATCGGCGGCTATCCGCCGCCGCAACTGGTCTATGCCCAACCGGTCATCATCGAAAGAGCCGTCGTCCGACCCCAGCCTGTCTATCTGCGCGTTCCTCCCGGACACTCCAAGAACTGGAGCAAGCATTGCGGCGAATACGGCGCATGCGGCCAGAACGTCTACTTCGTGCAGGACGACTGGTATAGCCGGGAATATGCGCCGCGCCACCAGGAGCGCCATGGCAAGGGCAATGGGCATAAAGGCCACGGCAAGCATGGCAAGGACTAAACCATCCGCCAATAGCCATCGGCATCGAAATAACGGTGCCTCTGTGCGTTAGCGCACAGAGTGTTTTTGAAAGAAGGCGGATCATGCAGGCTGATCTTGCGGCATTGCATTTTTAGCTGCAGGACGATCCGCTTGAATTTGATTCGAACAACCGAGAATAAAAATGAAACTACTTAAATACAGCTCCGCCCTCTTCATCGCATTCATGCTGACATCCACGATAGGCTGCGCGGCGACTTCCGAAAAGGAAAGCACCGGCGAATACATGGACGACAGCGTTATTACCGCCAAGGTCAAGAAGGCGATCTTCAAGGAAGACTCGCTGAAGTCATCCGAAATCAATGTCGAAACCTTCAAGAGCGTCGTGCAACTGAGCGGCTTCGTCAGTTCGCAGGCCGATATCAACAAGGCGGTTGAAGTGGCGCGCGACGTCGAAGGCGTGGTCTCCGTCAAGAACGACATGCGGGTCAAGTAAGCCCGGACAACCCGTCCGTGTTAACAGGAGTGTAAAAAAATGCTGCAAACAATCGTCATTATCCTGCTCGTCCTTTGGTTGCTTGGCCTGGTTTCCTCCTACACCATGGGAGGCCTGATCCATATTCTGCTGGTCGTCGCCATCGTGGTGATACTGATTCGCGTGATCCAGGGCCGGCGCGTCTGATGGACCATAAGTACACAACAGGGGCCGGAGCGCTGAAAGGCCTTCAATCCGCCCATGACGCACCGCATCGGCGCGACCCAACTGGAGAACAGCGATGACCGCAATCAAGATATTGGCAATAGCCCTGATCGTGCTCGGCAGCCTTGGCCTGATTTATGGAGGCTTTACTTACACCCGGGAAACGCACCAGGCCAAGATCGGGCCCATCGAGTTGTCGGTCAAGGAAAAAGAGACGGTCAACATTCCCGTCTGGGGCGGCGTAGGTGCGATCCTGGCCGGCGCCCTCCTGCTTTTTGTACGCAAATAAAACCGAACGATCCGCAGCCAAGATTGGGCGGAACGGACGCAGCAACAATAGGAATTCATCATGAACGCAAGCAAACAGGTAATGGAGAACAACATGGAAAACGTATCAAGCGACTTCACGAAAGAACAATTATTCAACGATGTAAAAGTGGTGGTCGCCGATGCGGAAGCATTGCTGAAGGCCACTGCCGGCCAGAGCGGCGAAAAGATCGCCGTGGTCCGCGCCAAGGCGGAACAGTCGATTCGAGCCATGAAGGCACAGATTACGGAAACGCAAGCGGCGCTGCTGGCAAAAACCCGCGAAGCCGCCAAGGCCACCGATGCCTATGTGCATGAGAACCCATGGGAAGCCGTCGGCGTTGCGGCAGCGGCAGGACTGGTCGTCGGCTGGTTGCTGGGCCGTCGTTAATCGCATCCCATGATTGAGAACCCGCCCGCCTCCGGCAAGGGCCTGCTCGACTCCGTCACCGTCCTGGCGACCACGCTGGTGGGCATGGCGCATACGCGGCTCGACCTGCTGTCGACGGATCTGGAAGAAGACCGCCATCATTTGTTATCGCTGGTGCTGCTCGCGCTGACGGCGCTTTTCTGCCTCGGCGTCGGCGTCGTGATGGCCACAATCCTGCTGGTGGCTGCATTCTGGGATACGCATCGCTTGCTGGTGCTCGGGCTGCTTGCAACAAGCTTTCTCGCGAGCGGCGGGGGCATATTCGCCTTCGCCCTGCACAAGGCGAAAAGCAAGCCGCGGTTGTTTGCATCCAGCCTGCTGGAGTTATTCAAGGATAGGCAGCAGCTGGATACGCGGACATGAACGCCAAGCTTATCCAGCTTGCCGCTCGCCGCGAACGACTGATTGCGCAGGCGGCCTCACAGCGGACAGCGCTGGCGCTGAACGTCGAATCCTGGCGCAGGCCCTTGCAGCTGGCCGACCAGGGGCTGGCCGCGCTGCGCTTCGTCAAGCGCCATCCATTATGGATGGGCGGGATCGTGGTCTTGCTCACTGCCCTGCGCCCGGGCCGCATCGGAGAAAAGCTCCGGCGCGGCTGGATTACCTGGCAAGTCATGCACAAGCTGTTGGGCAGGACGCAATGATCGCGAGCCTGCCCTGAAGTTTATTTTCTCAGCTCGCCAGAATACGCTCGTATCTTTCCTTGTCGGTCCGGTAACACTTGCAGGAAGCCGCTTCCAGGCCTTCCGGGTCGTGAATCACGACTTTCCCCCGCACATAGCTGATCAGGTTTTTCTTCTGCAATGAACCCGCCGCCTTGGTTACCCCTACGCGGCGCACGCCCAGCATTTTTGCCATCAGCTCGTGGGTAATGTGAAAACCTGCCGAATGCGCACGGTCCCGCGTCATCAGCAGCAGGCAGGCGAGGCGTTTTTCCACAACGTGGAAACGGTTGCAGGCAGCGGTTTGCGCATACAGGCTCATCGAGACGTAAAGATAGCGTTTCAATCGTTGGTGCAGCGCCGGACTCGCTTCCAGTTCGCGCAGAAATGCCGGCGCTGTCATGCGCAGTGCCGAGCCGCCGGTCTGAACCAGCGCCTGGAATGGCGCAATGCGAACTCCCAGCATCAACGGAATGCCCAGCATGCCCTCATACCCGATAAGCCCCACCTCCAGCCCGGAATCGCCATCGACCGGCATGACCAGGGAAATGACGGAATCGGTGGGGAAATAGACATAGTCGATGGCGTCGCCCGGATTGCTGAGAACCTGGGCAAACATGAGCTCTACCGGCTCGCAGTCTGTCAACAAACGTCGCAGATCCCTTACGGGAAGGGCGTCGAGCAGCCGATTGGTAAAGCCGGAAAATGGGATTTCAGGCACGCATGCGCTCCTGTGATGTTGCGAAAGAACAACTGGCGGCACTGACCGGCAAAGCTGGGGCCGATGTCAGCGGAAGAAAGGATTGCAGTGGCATTCCGCAATTTACCGCAAGGGCTGGCCGCTGTATGTGCGCTAACCCACACAAGGCCCGGCCACGTGAAAACCCCGCGGAAGGAAATGAATGCCGCACGCGACAGACACAACCCGATTAAAGGAACATCCTGGCAGCCGGGCTGTAAAAATCGATATTGCTCCATCCGTCAGACCAGTTTGTTTGCATGGCCTTGCTTTCCGTCGCCATCGACACGCAAGGCCAAGCGGTTTAAATCCCGCGAATATTCTGATCTGAAATCGGTCTCATCCAATTAGCGGGCTGATGCATTTGGCCAAAAAACGTAGTTGAACCGGTGGGAGCCGGTACGGCGCTGACTAAACAATAAGATCGAGCAAGGGAATGTCATGCCCATCATAGAATTCAGATTTCCGACGCGCGGCCGCAATGTGCTGCACACAAGACAAAACACCGAGCTGCTGCGTTCGGAGCTGCTCAGCATCGAACAACTGAAACGCCACGCGATCACCCTGGCCGGCCAGCATCGCATCGATCCGCGGCCGGGACCCGACCGCCTGCTTCCACGATTGGCCGACAATGCGCGCGTGCTGCTGGCGGCGTATGACGTCGTCACGGCCGCCGCAGTACCGGGTCAGCGCATCGTGTCGGCGGAAGCCTGGCTGCTCGACAACTTCTACCTCATCGAGCAGCAGATCAGCCTGGCGCGCCTCCACTTGCCGCGGGGGTATAGCCGCGAGCTGCCGCGACTGGCCGATGGGTCCTTGGCCGGATTCCCCCGTATCTACGACCTGGCGCTCGAACTGATTTCGCACATGGACGGGCGCGTCGATAGCGACAATGCCACCCAGTTTCTCGCCGCCTACCAAACCATGGAACCGCTCAAGCTGGGCGAGTTGTGGGCTTTCCCCATCATGCTACAACTGGCGTTGCTGGAAAACCTTCGGCGCGTCGCCTTGCGCATCGCGCACCGGCGCCAGGAACTCGATACCGCCGTCACCTGGGCGGACCGCATGCTGGCGGCTGCGGAGAAGGAACCCAAGCAGCTCATCCATCTGCTGGCCGAATTTGCCAATGCCGATGTGCCGCTGACCGCGCCCTTCGTCGAGGAATTCTACGAGCGGCTCCAGGCACAAGGCCCCGCGATGGCCTTCGTGCAGACCTGGGTCGAACATAAACTGTTCGAGCAAGGCGTCACCGCCAGCCAGTTGTCGGAAGCGGCGGGAAGAATCGCCGCGGCCAACCAGATTTCCATCGCCAACAGCATCGGCAGCCTGCGCTTCATCGGCAATATGGACTGGCGCAACTATGTCGAATCGCTCAGCGTGGTCGAGCAGACCTTGAAAGAAGACCCGGCGGAGATGTACGCCGCCCAGGATTTCGCCACGCGCGATCGTTACCGCCATGCCATCGAAGACATGGCACGCATCGGCGACTGCGCCGAACTGGAGGTTGCCCGCGAAGCCATTGCCCTGTCGCAGGACGCAGCTGAGCGGATCGGCCCCAAGGACCGTACCGCGCATGTCGGCTATTACCTGATCGACCGCGGACGGCCGGCTCTCGAAAAAAAGGTCGGCTGTCATCTTTCATGGAAAGCGCGCATCTGCCAGGCGAGCCAGGCTCACCTGCTGCCGCTCTACCTCGGCCCCATCCTGCTGCTGACCCTGCTCTCGACCTGGGCCGCGCTGACTCCGTTCGGCGGCGTCGCAACGGACGATGCGCGCTACTGGTCGCTGGCTCTTGCCCTCTTCATCGCCACATCGGCGATGTCGGTTGCACTAGCGAATCAGGCGGTCACGCTCATCCTGAAGCCCCGCACGCTGCCGCGCCTGGATTTTTCCAAGGGTATCCCGGACGAGCATCGCACGATGGTAGTGGTGCCTACCTTGCTGGCTACTCCGCAAGATGTCGATCACCTGCTCGAAGCGCTGGAAATCCGCTATCTCGGCAACCGCGACCCCAACCTGTTCTTTGCCCTGCTCACGGATTTTCCGGATGCCCCGGAACAGACGCAGCCGTATGACGAGGCCCTGCTGGCCCATGCACGCGCCGCGATGCAGGCGCTCAATGCGACCTACCAAGATGACCGCCCCAGCATTTTCTATCTGTTCCACCGGCAGCGGGTGTGGAATCCGGTGGAGCGGGTATGGATGGGCTACGAGCGCAAGCGCGGCAAGCTGGAACAGTTCAACGCCCTGCTGCGGGGCGACCGGTCCGCCTTCTCCGAGATTGTCGGCGATCCCTCCTCGCTTGGGACGATCAAGTACGTCATCACGCTGGATACGGATACGCAATTGCCGCGCGATGCCGCGAGCAAGCTGGTGGGCAATCTCGCCCACCCCCTCAACCGCCCGCGCTACGATGCCGCGCTCGGGCGCATCGCCGAAGGCTACGCCATCCTGCAGCCGCGCGCTTCGATCAGCCTCACCAGCGCCAGCCGTTCACGCTTTACCCAACTATTCGCCGGCGAATCCGGCATCGATCCCTATACGCGCGAAGTCTCGGACGTCTACCAGGATGTGTTCGGCGAGGGCTCGTTCATCGGCAAGGGCATTTACGATGTGGATGCTTTCCGCCAGGCCGTCGACGGGCGCTTCCCGGAAAACCTCATCCTCAGCCACGATCTGCTGGAAGGCGGTTACGCACGCTCGGCCCTGGTCACCGATGTCGAGCTGATCGAAGAGCACCCGGCCAGCTATACCCTGGAGGCCAGCCGCCGGCATCGCTGGATACGCGGCGACTGGCAGATTGCCGGCTGGCTGCGCGCACGCGCGCCGGGCAACACGGGGTCTGACGCCGCGCGGAAAGAAAGGCAGCCGAACCCCCTCTCCGCGCTATCGCGCTGGAAAATATTCGACAACCTGAGGCGCAGCCTCGTACCCCTCTCCTTGCTCTTCGTGCTGGCCGGCGGATGGCTGTTCGGCCCCGGCCCGGCCTGGTTCTGGATGCTGGTGGTCGCAGGCGTCGTACTGCTGCCGGTGATGCTATCGAATGCGATAGAAATGGTACGCAAGCCCCTGCAGCGCGATTGGACGACGCATCTGTGGCTGACTGCCAAGTCTGCCCTGCAGCCCTTGCTGCTGGCACTTCTCACCCTGGTCATGCTGCCTTACGACACATTGATCAGCCTGGATGCCATACTGCGTTCCGGTGTGCGCATGCTGTTCACCAAACGCGGTTTGCTGCTCTGGCAGCTGCAGTGTTATGCCATCCGCAACGCGCGCCGGACGCTGGGCGACTTTTTCCTGGAAATGTGGATCGGACCGACGGCCGCGGTAGCGCTGGCCCTCGCCTTGTGGCTCCATCGGCCGGAAACGCTGCCATACGGCCTGCCGTTGTTGCTGCTATGGCTGGCTTCGCCGGTCGTCGGCTGGTGGATCAGCAAGCCGCTGGTCGCGCCCTCGCCGGAACTGACCGCCGACCAGGAGGCCTTCCTGCGCGCGGCAGCCCGCCGTACCTGGCGTTTTTACGCGGAATTCGTCAGCCCCGAAGACAACTGGCTGCCGCCGGACAACTTTCAGGAATACCCGGCGCCCGCGATCGCCTCGCGCACTTCGCCGACCAATATCGGCATGGGGCTGCTGGCGAATCTCGCCGCCTACGATTTCGGCTTCATCCCCGCCGGCGAGCTGCTGCGCCTGACCAAGAATACGCTGGCGGCGATGGAAAAGCTGGAACGTTACCGCGGCCATTTCTACAACTGGTACGACACCCGCACCTTGCAACCGCTGCATCCGCAATACGTATCGTCGGTGGACAGCGGCAACCTCGCCGGCAGTCTGCTCACGCTGCAGGCCGGGCTGGCGGAATTGAAGGACCAGCCGATATTCACGCCCAGCGCCTTCCAGGGAGTGCTGGACACCTTGCAGGTGCTGGCGGAGCACGTCTCTTCCTCTGCAATACCGGAGCTTGCAAAGGAAGTCGCCGCCCTCCAGGTCAAACTGCGCGCGCTTGTCAGCAAACCCATGGCGTGGACGCTGGCTGCCATCGACCTAACGCTGGCCGACCTGCTGCCGCCGGCGGAAAAGCTGAGTGTGCTGCTGCCGGAAAGCAGCGACCAGCTGGACGATCTGATTTATTGGACGCAGGCCGTGGCGCAGCAGATACGCGCATGGCGGGAAGACCTCGTGTTCCTGGTGCCCGACCCGCAGCGCTATGCCCATATCCCGACCTATGCCGAATTGGGGGCGGATCCCGCGCACCCCGGCGCGGCGGAACGGCTTGCCGTCATCGAGGAATCCATGGAGCGCTGCCGCCTGCTGGGGGCGATGGACTACGAATTCCTCTACGACAGCTCGTGCGACCTGCTCACCATCGGTTATGACGTCAGCGAGCGCCGCCGCGATCCCGCCTGCTACGACCTGCTGGCGTCCGAGGCCCGCCTCGCCAGCTTCCTGCTGATCGCGCAAGGGCAGGTGCCTCAGAAACACTGGTTCTCGCTCGGCCGCCTGCTGACCAGCCAGGGCGGCGATGTCAGCCTGATCTCGTGGAGCGGCTCGATGTTCGAGTACCTGATGCCGCAGCTGCTGATGCCGAGCTACGACAACACGCTGCTCAACGAGACCTACAAGGCCGTGGTGTCGCGCCAGATCGAATATGGCCGCCAGCGCGCCGTGCCCTGGGGCATCTCCGAATCCTGCTATAGCGCCACCGATGCCAGCCAGGTCTATCAATACCGCGCCTTCGGAGTACCGGGGCTGGGCTTCAAGCGCGGCCTGGGCGACGACCTGGTGATCGCACCCTATGCCACCGCGCTGGCGCTGACGGTGCTGCCGCAGGAAGCCTGCCGCAACCTGCAGGTACTGGCAGACAGCGGTTTCCTGGGCGGCTACGGCTTCTTCGAGGCGATCGACTACACGCCATCGCGCGTACCGCGCGGCAAGACCCACAACGTCGTGCGCTCGTTCATGGCGCATCACCAGGGCATGAGCCTGCTGGCTTTCGAGCATGTACTGCTCGGCAAGCCCATGCAGCGCCGTTTCATGTCGTTTCCGGCCATCAAGGCCACCGAGCTGCTGCTGCAGGAAAGGGTGCCGAAGAAAGGCGCCACGCTGCATCCGCACGCCGCCGAAGTCTCGGCCGCCGCGCGCCCGCCAAGCGCGGAGTCCGGCGAGGTCATGCGCGTGTTCCGGGACCCGCATACGCTGATGCCGGAAATCCATTTGCTGTCCAACGGCCGCTATCACGTGATGGCAACGCATGCCGGCGGCGGCTACAGCCGCTGGGGCAACCTGGCGGTCACGCGATGGCGCGAGGATGCCACCTCCGACAACTGGGGTACCTTCATCTACCTGCGCGACCGCGATACCGGGCAATACTGGTCGACCGCCTACCACCCGACCTTGCGCCGCCCCGATCGCTACGAAGCGATCTTCGTGCAGGCGCGCGCCGAATACCGGCGACGCGACCAGGCGATCGAAACGCATACCGAAATCAGCGTTTCGCCCGAGGACGATGTCGAGATACGCCGCGTCACGCTGACCAATCTCTCGTCGCGCACGCGGCACATCGAGGTCACCAGTTACGCCGAGGTCGTGCTGGCGCCGCTGAATTCGGACCTGGCGCACCGCGCCTTCAGCAACCTCTTCGTGCAAACCGAGATCCTTCCCGACCGGCAGGCCATCCTTTGCTCGCGCCGGCCGCGCACGCCGGAAGAACAGGTGCCGTGGATGTTCCACCTGCTGGCCGCTCCCGGCGCCAATACCGGTGCGCCCTCCTACGAAACCGACCGTACCCGCTTCATCGGCCGCGGCAGGACCGCAGCCAATCCGGTAATGCTCGATGACAGCGACAGTCCGATGACGCTTTCCAATACCGACGGCTCCGTGCTCGATCCCATTGTGGCGATCCGCCGCACCATCACGCTGCCGCCCGACGGCTCGGCCAGCGTGCAGATCATTTCCGGCGTCGCCGACACACGTATCGGAGCGCTGGCGCTGCTGGACAAGTACTGCGACAAACATTTCGTCGAACGCGCCTTCGAGATGGCCTGGTTCCAGAGCCAGGAAGTGCTGCGCCATATCAACGCCACCGAAGCCGATGCGCAGCTGTTCGGGCGCCTCGCCACGTCCGTCATTTACGCCAGCTCCTGGCGCCGCGCATCCCCCAGCGTCATCGCACGCAACCAGCTGGGACAAACCGGCCTGTGGCGTTTCGCCGTGTCGGGCGACCTGCCTATCGTCCTGCTGCGCATCGGCGACCTGAGCCGCATCGACCTGGTCAAACAGGCGCTGCAAGCGCACGCCTACTGGCGCATGAAGGGGCTGGAGGCGGACCTGGTGATCGTGAACGAGGACTTCTCCGGCTATCGCGCGATCCTGCACGACCAGATCATGGGGATGATCAATGCCGGCCCCGATGCGCAAATCATCGACAAGCCGGGCGGCATCTTCGTGCGGCGCGCCGAAGAACTGACCGAGGACGAACGCGTGCTGTTCCAGACCGTGGCCCGCATCGTGTTTTCCGACACCTCCGAAACGCTGGTGGAACAGGTGGACCGCCGCGTCTCGCCCGAACGGACCTCGGACCGTTTCGAGCCCCTGCTTCAGCCGGTACCGGAACCCGTGCTGCCGCTGCTGCCGCATGAACGCATTTTCGACAATGGCCTAGGCGGCTTCACCCCCGACGGCCACGAATACGTCGTCACGCTGGAACCGGGACAGACCACGCCGGCCCCCTGGGTCAACGTCATCGCCAGCCCGCATATCGGCACGGTGGTCAGCGAAAGCGGCAGCGCCTATACCTGGGTGGAAAACGCGCACGAGTTCCGACTGACGCCTTGGAACAACGATCCGCTCTGCGACAGCAGCGGCGAAGCGGCCTATATCCGCGACGAGGACACGGGCGCCTTCTGGTCGCCGACTCCATTGCCCGCACGCGGCCGCTCCGGCTATGTGTGCCGGCACGGCTTCGGTTACAGCGTGTTCGACCATTACGAATCGGGCATCGCTTCCGAGCTGCATACCTACGTTGCCATGGATGCGCCGGTGAAGTTCGTGGTGGTCAAGCTGCGCAACCTGTCGCACCGCTCCCGCCGGCTCTCGCTGACCGGTTATTGGGAGCTGGTGATGGGCGAATGGCGGCACTCCAACCTGATGCATATCGTCACCGAACCGGACCCGCATAGCGGCGCGCTGTTCGCGCGCAACTCCTACGGCCGCGAATGCGCCAACCGTTTGGTGTTCGCGCAGGTCAGCGAAACCGAGCGCAGCATGACTGGCAGCCGCACCGAATTCATCGGCCGCAACGGCTCGCTGGCCAATCCATCGGCGATGCGCCGCAAACGCCTGTCGGGCAAGACCGGCGCCGGCCTCGACCCCTGCATTGCGTTACAAACGCGCATCGACCTCGCCGAAGGCCAGGAGCGCGAAGTCGTGTTCATCTTCGGCGCGGCCCGCAATGCCGGCGAAGCACAGCATTACATCCAGCGCTTCGCCGGCCCGACAGGCGCGCGGCAGGCGCTGGAAACGGTATGGGAGCACTGGAACCGCACCCTGGGCGCCGTCTACGTGGAAACGCCGGACAAGGCCCTCAACGTGCTCGCCAACGGATGGCTGATCTACCAGACCATCTCCTGCCGGCTGTGGGGCCGCAGCGGCTATTACCAGTCCGGCGGCGCCTACGGATTCCGCGACCAGTTGCAGGACACCATGGCGCTGATCCATACAACGCCATGGTTGGCGCGCGAGCAATTGCTGCGCTGCGCCGAACACCAGTTCCTGAAAGGCGATGTGCAGCACTGGTGGCATCCGCCCAACGGCCAGGGCGTGCGCACCCATTTTTCCGACGACTACCTGTGGCTGCCGTATGCCACCTGCCGCTACGTGCTGGCCACCGGCGACACCGGCGTGCTGGAGGAGCAGGTGCATTTCCTGGAAGGGCGTGAGTTGTATCCGGGGGAAGAAGCCTATTACGACCTGCCGCAACGCTCGGTGGTAACGGCCAGCCTGTATGACCATTGCGTACGCGCCCTCAAGCACGGCTTGCGCTTCGGCCCGCACCAATTGCCATTGATGGGCTGCGGCGACTGGAACGACGGCATGAACCTGGTGGGGCGCGACGGCAAGGGCGAAAGCGTCTGGCTGGCGTGGTTCCTGTACGAGAATCTGCAATTGTTTGCCGGGCTGGCACACAGGCACAACGATGCCGCCTTTGCTCAGCTTTGCGTTGAGCAGGCGGCTCAGCTGCGCGACAACATCGAGGCCCATGCCTGGGACGGCGCCTGGTACCGGCGCGCCTACTTCGATAACGGCACGCCGCTGGGCTCGGCCAGCAACGACGAATGCCAGATCGACTCGATCAGCCAGAGCTGGGCGGTGATTTCCGGCGGCGGCAACCCGGAACGCGCTCGCCAGGCCATGACGCAGGTGGACCAGCGCCTGGTACGGCGCGATGCGCAATTGATCCAGCTGCTGGACCCGCCCTTCGACAAATCGGACCTGGAACCCGGCTATATCAAGGGCTACGTGCCCGGCGTACGCGAGAACGGCGGCCAGTACACGCATGCCGCGATCTGGGCCACCACTGCATTCGCGATGCTGGGCGACAAGGAGCGCGCGTGGAAGCTGTTCGCCATGCTCAACCCGGTCAATCACGGCAGCCATCCCGAACAGATCGAGCGCTACAAGGTCGAGCCTTATGTCATGTGCGCGGACATCTACGGTGCGGCGCCGCACACCAGCCGCGGCGGCTGGACGTGGTATACCGGCGCATCGGGCTGGATGTACCGGCTGATCGTGGAAACGCTGCTCGGCCTGCAGCTCGAAGTGGACCGCCTGCGCATCGCTCCCTGCGTGCCGGCCGACTGGCCGTCGTACAACGTCCACTACCGTTATCGCGAGACCCTCTACCGCATCGCCATCCGCCGTAGCGCTACGTTGAAGGAGCAGGAAATCCGCATCACGCTGGACGGCAAACAGATCGATGCTGCCTTAATAGATGCAGCGGGGCGACCGCAGGCACTCATTCCGCTGCTGGACGACCGCAAGGAACATCGCGTGGAGGTGGAGTTGGCATAATCCGATCCGTTATGTGCGCTACCAGACAGACAGGTGATCAGCGCGCCATTAATCTGGCTTATCGCGAGCCGCAGTCCTTCCCGGGACCCGGCGGCTCGCATCACAAAGACGGAGAGGCACGCATATGGATTGGAATCGCATCGAAGGCAACTGGAAGCAATTCAAGGGCAACGTCCAGCAACAATGGGGAAAGCTCACCGACGACCATCTGGACATGATCGCCGGCAAGCGCGACCAGCTTTCCGGGAAGATTCAGGAAATGTACGGCATCACGCGGGATGAAGCGCAGAAGCAGCTTTTCCACTGGCAGAAATCGCTGCAGGCCCTGACCGATGAAGACGGCGCGGCGGCCAAACCGGGCAAGAAAGAAAAAACATAAGATGTGAAGCAACACTGCAATAGCCAGGCGAAACTGTCCTGGCTTTTTATTGTCCGTCATCGCCGATTCAGGAACAGCTCTGCAAAGCCAAGCTATTTGCTGGCGGGACTTTGTAGATTTCCCAGCAGTTCGGCAATGGGATGCAGCTCTTCCACACGCTCCGAAATCACCTTGATGATGACGATAATGGGGATACTCAGCAGCATGCCCCATATCCCCCAAAGCCAGGTCCAGAAAAGAAGCGAGACGAATACCGCCGGCGCATTCATGCGGGCGATCCGTCCCGTTAGCCAAGTCGTGACGAAAATACCGATGAAGGTCGCTATCCCCAGCGATACGCCACCGACCGCGCCGGCGACGATGAGGGAATCGAACTGCAGGAAGGCCGCCATCCCCGTCACGATGGCCGTGACCATGGGCCCGAAATAGGGAATGAGATGCAGCAAGGCCGCAGCCACCGCCCATGCCCCGGCGTTTTCCACGCCGAACCAGCTCAGCGCACCCCAGGTCAGCAAGCCGACCAGCGCGTTGGTCACCAGCAGCATGAACATGTACATCTGGATGGAGTGATTGATGTCGTCGAGGATATTCACGGTGACTTTCTTGCTTGAAAGCGACGGGCCCGCGAGGCGTACCATTTTGCGTTTGAAGGTGTCTCCCGACAGCAACAGGAAATAAGCCAGGAAAATCACCATCATGGCCTGCCCCAGGAACGCCAAGGCCCCCCTGGAGCCGGACCAGAGGAAAGTGCTCAACTGGAACGGCGCCGGATCAATGACGACATGCGTGGTGCGCTTGGCTGGAGCGCCGGTCACTTTGTTCGTGGCTTTCTCCACGGTCGTGGCCGCCTTCTGCATTTTCTCGATATTCCCCAGGGTGTCCTTATGCATGCGCAGCAGGCCCGCGGAAAGCTTGCTGGCGGCCTCGGGCATCTGGCTGATGATGGATTGGATTTGGCCGCTCAGGGAATAGGCGCCAAACAGGATGCCCCAGACGACCAGGATCATCACGGCGGTCGCGCCCAGTGCACGCGGAACCCTGATCTTGCCCAGCCATGCCACCAGGGGGTCGAGGGTGTAGGCGAGGAGTATTCCCAGCAACAAGGAGATGATCAGGGCCTCTGCCCAGTCGAGCACATACAGCAGCGCCGTCGTGGCGATGATATATAGCGCCAGATTACGCGGGGACGGCGGGATGACCACCGCTGTGTCGGCAGCATCCAATCCTTCTGGTTCCATTGATTTGCTCTCCAGGATAGGCAACGGCGATTATTCGATGGTAACGCAACGCTCGCGTCAGAGGTATCCGCGCGCGCCCTTGCGCTTTATCATTCGCGCCGCGGCTATTGGGTTACGCCGCGTAGCGACGGCAGGAGGCGGTCGAACTCCGTCTTGACCACCTGGTAGCACTCGCAGACGCGCTTTTCCAGCCCAGGCCGGTTGAGCACCTTGATGTGCCCCCGACTGTATTCGATCAATCCCGCACGCTGCAATTTTCCCGCGGATTCCGTCACCCCTTCGCGGCGTACGCCCAGCATATCGGCGATCAGTTCCTGGGTCATGGTCAACTCATCGCTGGAAAGACGATCCAGGCTCAGCAACAGCCAACGGCACAACTGCTGTTCCACCGAGTGATGCCGATTGCAGACGGCCGTTTGCGCCATCTGCGTGATCAATGCCTGGGTGTAGCGCAACAGAAGACGGAGCAGCGGACCGGCCCGATTGAATTCCTCTTTCAGCAGCTGCGCCTTCAGGCGATAGCCGAAGCCGGCGCTTTGCACTACCGCCCGGCTCGGAGTGGTGTCTCCGCCCATGAAAAGGGAAATGCCGAGTATGCCTTCATTGCCAACCACGGCGATTTCCGCGGAAGCGCCGTTTTCCATGACATAGAGCAGGGAAACGATGCATGTCGTGGGGAAGTAGACATACTGCAAACGCCCGCCGGACTCGTAAAGCACCTCGCCCAGTGGCATCTTGACCAGTTCGAGGTGAGGAGTGAGCCGTTGGAATTCCGGCTCGGGCAAGGCATCCAGCAGATGGTTCTGTCGTGGGGTGGCGTCTGGCAATTAAATCTCCCCGTTATGACGGCCGAATACAGAACGTATGTAGCCCTTTGTTACAGTATAGCCTTCTATCGTATGGGCGGCACTGGGTTGGCTCGGCAAGAGCCAGGTCGAAATGTAGTTCTGGATTTATTGCATCGCCATCCGCGATTTCGCTAGCGGGGGATTAGCCGCGAAATAGCGTTTGATGCCTGAAAGCACGGCATCGGCCATTTTGGTCTGGTAGGCATCGTCGTTGAGTCGGCGCTCTTCTTCGGGATTGCTGATGAAAGCGGTCTCGACCAGGATGGAAGGGATATCCGGGGATTTCAGTACCGCAAAGCCCGCTTGCTCCACCGCCGATTTGTGCAGCGTGTTGATTTCGCCCAGATGGCCGAGCACCGCCTTGCCGAGTTTAAGACTGTCATTGATGGTGGCGGTTTGCGATAAATCGAGCAGGGTCTTGGCGAGGTACGGGTCTTTCACGTCCAGGCGGACACCGCCGATCAGGTCGGATTCGTTTTCCTTGGTCGCCAGGTAACGCGCCATGGCACTGGTGGCGCCGCGCTCGGAAAGCGCGAAAACCGAGGAGCCGCGCGCCTCGGGCTTGACGAAGGCATCGGCATGGATGGAGACGAAGAGATCGGCCTGCAGCTTGCGCGCCTTGACGACGCGGCCGTTCAGCGGAATGAAGTAATCACCGTCGCGGGTGAGTACGCCGCGCATATTCGGTTCGGCATCGATCATCGCCTTGAGCTTCTTGGCAATAGCGAGCGTGACGTCTTTTTCGCGCGTGCCGTTGGCACCGCGTGCGCCGGGGTCTTCACCACCGTGGCCGGCATCGATGGCAACCGTGATCAGGCGCATTATTTCGCCGTCCTTCTTGTCGCCGATCGACTTGGGCAGCGTCTGTAGCGGGGGCTGGCTGATGGTTGGTATCTCCGAAATCGCGACTTCAACCGCTTTGTCCGGCGGAACATAGCCGCCTGGTTCGAGCGCAGGTTCTGCCGGCTTTTCCTGCTCCTGCAGCATGGCCATCAAGGGATCCTGCGGCGGGTAGACATCCAGCACGAGGCGATGCTTGTAATCGCCGGCGGGAGGCAAGGCGAACAGCGAGGGCTTGATTTCGGATTTGAGGTCCACCACCAGGCGTACCACGCCCGGCTTGAAGTTGGCGACGCGCACCTGCTTGATGTAGGGGTCGCTCGACAGGATCTTGTCGGTAAGCGCCTTGAGGGTAGCGCCAAGTTCAACGTTTTCCAGATCCAGTACCAGACGCTCGGGGTCCTTCAGCGACAACATCTTGTAGGTAATGGGCTGAGCGGATTCGAGCGTAATGCGGGTGTAATCGGCGGCAGGCCACACGCGGGCCGCGGTCACGACAATATTCGCTGCTTCGGCCGCCATGTTGAGGCCGAGCATCAGGAACATCACCAGCAGTTTCACAGGGCGTGCAAGCATTGGTTCCCCAGCTCCGTTCTGGCTGTCAGTATCGCTAGACGCCCCGCTCCGCTTGGTTCAAGCGAAATTTCGATGTCAGCGGGTGGCAATAAATCGCCAGCCTTGTCCGGCCATTCGATCAAACATACAGACTCGTCATTGAAGTAATCGCGGAAGCCTGCAGCCTCCCATTCTTCCGGATCCACAAATCTGTATAAATCAAAGTGATACAAGTATAATCCAGAAATCACATAAGGTTCAACCAGAGTATAGGTAGGGCTTTTCACCTTGCCATCGTATCCCATGCCGCGCAGCAGGCCGCGTACAAGCGTTGTCTTGCCTGCGCCCAGATTGCCTTGCAGCCAGATGGCCAACCCGCCTCGCAGGACATGGGCCAACCTTGCGCCCAACGCCATCGTGGCCGCTTCGTCGGGCAAGCCTAGTGTTATATGATCAGGATTATGCAGGGACATCTTTCAAACGATCCGCACCAGCTTGCCGTTGACATCAAGGCTTGGGGCAAGGCACTCGGCTTCCAACATATCGGCATTACCGATACCGACTTGAGCGCGGCTGAACCGCGCTACCTGGAATGGCTGGAGCAAGGGTTTCATGGCGCCATGGATTATATGGCAAAACATGGCAGCAAACGCACGCGGCCGGCGGAACTGGTGCCGGGAACAGTACGCGTGATTTCCGTGCGCATGGATTATCGTCCGCCGGAAACCCGAGATAGCTGGGAAATCATGGGGAGCGGCAACCAGGCATTCATCTCCCGCTATGCATTGGGCCGTGACTATCACAAGGTGCTGCGCTCCCGCTTGCAGCAACTGTGCGACCGCATCGCCAAGGAGGTCGGGGCGTTCGGCTACCGCGTATTTACCGACAGTGCGCCGGTGCTGGAGGTGCAGCTTGCCGAAAAAGCCGGCCTTGGGTGGCGCGGCAAACATACCTTGCTGCTTTCGCGCGAAGCGGGCTCGTGGTTTTTCCTCGGTGAAATCTATACCGACCTGCCGTTGCCGGTGGATGAACCGGGCCGGAATCATTGCGGCACCTGCCAGGCCTGCATCGACATTTGCCCGACGCAGGCCATTGTCGCGCCCTACTCCGTCGATGCGCGGCGCTGCATTTCCTATCTGACCATAGAGCTCAAGGACAGCATTCCGGAAGAGTTGCGCCCGCTGATCGGCAACCGTGTTTATGGTTGCGACGATTGCCAGCTGGCCTGCCCGTGGAACAAGTTTGCGCATTTGACGGGCGAAACCGATTTCCATGTACGCCATGGGCTGGACGATGTCACGCTGGTGGAGCTGTTTGGCTGGGAAGAGGACGATTTCCGCATGAAAATGGCCGGCAGCGCCATCTACCGCATCGGTCATGAACAATGGCTGCGCAATATCGCCGTGGGCTTGGGCAATGCGCCGACTTCGCCCGAAATAATCTCGGCGCTGCGGGCGCGCGCCGAGCATCCCTCACCACTCGTGCGAGAGCATGTACGCTGGGCGCTGGCGCGGCATGACGTCAGGAGCTGAGTCTGTTCCATAGGCGATAGAGCAGCCAGGTCACATACCAGCAGATCAGCGCCGTCCATACCTGGTGCGACACGAAATGCATGCCGCGCATCACCTGAGTCGCGCTCAGCACAAGGCCAAACAGCATCACGAACGCCAGCAAACCCAGCGCCAGCCGCCGCCGGCCGGCGTCGCGCGCGGCGAAATAGAGGCAGAACAGCGAAAACGCGGTCGAACCGTGACCGCCGGGCCAGCAATGCCCCGCAAGATAGCCGGGCGGGATCGCCTCGAAGATGTCGACATGCGGCAAGCTCCCGCCGAATGCCTGCAGCTCATAAGGACAAGCCGGATAGGAATGATGCTTGATGACGGAGATCGCACCCGCCGCGAGCACCATGGCAACCAGCAGCCGCCACAGCATCCAGCGATGCTTGGCCAGGGGCTGCCAGACATGTCCCGCCAAAGCCGCGGCAAACACTGCGCACGTAAACGCGAAGGCAGTATGCTTCGCTCCGTCATGCAGCACCTGCTTCAGCCACCACTCGCTACTTAACGGGAATCGCCCGGCGGCGGCATCGAAAAACCAGCGCGAGATGGCAAAATCCCCGCCGAAATGGAGCAGCAACAGCATTGGAATTGCCAGCAGCAGCGGCAAGGCGAGTTCGATTTTCGTTCGTCCGGGAGACCCGTGCGGGGCGGCTGCCTGCCCCGACAAGAGGGAACGGAGCGGACTGACTATGCGTTGCGAAGCGTTCAATTGCGACTCCAAAGGAAGGCCATGCCATTCACTGGCATAAACCGTCGAATGCGCCGCGCGGCAATGCGGCGTGACATGTATTTTTTCAAATACTGCGTATCATGGCAAAAAACATCAACTCGAGACCTTCATGCCTCTTTCCGATCAACCACAGCCCGTCACCTTCGCTATCGCGTTCCGCTACTGGCTGAAACTAGGCTTCATCAGCTTCGGCGGGCCGGCCGGCCAAATCGCGATTATGCATCAGGAGCTCGTCGAACAAAAACGCTGGATTTCCGAGCGCCGTTTCCTGCACGCGCTGAACTACTGCATGCTGCTGCCGGGGCCGGAGGCGCAGCAACTCGCAATCTACATCGGCTGGCTGATGCACCGCACCTGGGGCGGCATCGTCGCCGGCACGCTGTTTGTGCTACCCAGCTTCTTCATTCTTGCCCTGCTCTCCTGGCTCTATCTCGCCTATGGTGATGTTCCTGCCGTGGCGGGAGTACTGTACGGCATCAAGCCTGCGGTCACCGCACTGGTGCTTTTCGCGGCATGGCGTATTGGTTCGCGCACCTTGAAAAACAGCCTGCTGGGATCGATTTCGGTAGCGGCTTTCTTCGCCATCGCCGTACTCAAGTTGCCATTTCCCTTGATCATTCTGGCGGCTGCCGTTATCGGCCTCCTCGGCGGCAGGTTCGCCCCGGACAAGTTTTCCGCAAGTGGCGGCCACGGCAAGACTGAAAAGCACTACGGGCCGGCGTTGATCGACGACCATACCCCTACCCCGGCACATGCGCGCTTTTCCCGTTCCCGCATGTGGCGCGTGCTGGTCGTGGGGCTTGCGTTATGGCTGGCCGCCATGGCTGTGCTGACGCTCACCGGTGGCTGGCAATCCACGTTGACGCAGATGGGCTGGTTTTTCACCAAGGCCGCGCTGCTGACCTTCGGCGGCGCTTATGCTGTACTGCCCTATGTCTACCAGGGCGCCGTCGAGCATTACCACTGGCTTACGGCGACGCAAATGATCGATGGCCTGGCGCTGGGCGAAACCACGCCGGGCCCATTGATCATGGTGGTGGCTTTTGTCGGCTTCGTCGGCGGCTGGTCGCAGGCCATATTCGGAACGGATTCGCTGCTGCTGGCAGGCGTGCTCGCCGCTGGCGTCGCGACCTTCTTTACCTTCCTGCCCTCATTCGTCTTCATCCTGCTGGGTGGCCCACTGGTGGAAAGCACCCACGGCGATCTCAAGTTCACCGCACCGCTTACCGCGATCACCGCAGCCGTGGTCGGGGTCATTCTCAACCTGGCGGTTTTTTTTGGGTATCACGTATTGTGGCCCCAAGGGCTGGAAGGGCAGTTCGAGTGGATGTCGGCGATCATCGGCGTGCTGGCGCTCGCCGCGCTGTTCCGTTTCAAAGCGGGAGTGATTCCCGTGATTGCCGCCTGTGGACTGGCCGGCCTGGCTTATCAACTGGTTTGGTAAGCAAGGAACGACAGGGAGTCAGCTGGAAAGCTGGCTGACAGCCAGCATGGCGGCGCCGATAATGCCGGCCTTGTCGTCGGCATGGCTGACCATGATGCGTATCTTTCCCCGCAGGGTGGGAATCAGGTCGGCTTCCAGGCGGCGCTCGAAGGCAGCGCGCATGCACGGCCAGGCGAGGCTCATGCCGCCACCGATGATGACGGTGCCGACGTCGACCACCTTGAGAATGTGCGCCAGCGCCTGGGCCAGGCTCTCCCCCGCCAGGTTGAACGCGGCAATGGCGTGCTCGTCGCCCGATTTGGCGAACTGTGCGACTTCAAACGCGTTGTTTGTCGCACCCGTGGATTCCAGATAGCTGAGCGAGACGCCGCTGGCCGAGGCATAACGCTCCATGCAGCCATGATTGCCGCATCCGCAGAGGCGACCGCCCGGCTCGACAATGATATGGCCGACTTCCATCGCCACCCCATGTTCGCCGGGAAAGGGTATCCCGCGATGGATCAGCCCCCCGCCGACGCCGGTACCCAGGCCTATATAAATTAGTCCGGGAACATCGAGGCCCGCCATGGCATATTCGCCATAGGCTGCAGCCAATGCGTCGTTTTCGACGATCACCGGCAGGCCAAGGCTGTTGCGTAACGGGGTGACGAGATCGATATCGCGCAAGCCGGGGAGGTTGGGCGATTGCGCAATGCAACCGGTACCCGGGTCGATGAAGCCAGGAAACCCGATCCCCACGCCAGCGATGGATGGAAATTTCTGCACGGTAGCTGCCAGCGACCGGGCTAATACCGCATGTATCTCCGTGAGCGCCAGCGCCGGGGGATTGTCGCGGCACAGGCGGGAAAAATCGGCATGGATGCGTTGCTCGTCGATGACCTTGAGGCCATCGACGACCCCGATGCGCAAATTTGTGCCGCCGACATCGACGCCGATCAGCATTGTTTATTCAATCTCCAGCACAACATCGATACCTTTCTCGATCGCATTCATATGCCAGGTCAATTCCAGTGTCACCGCCTGCATGATCTTCTCGAAACCGGCTTCCGATTGCGAAACACTGTAATGCGGCCAGCTATTCAGCCGGCAAGGGACGCTGCTGGTGAGCTTGACCGCCCCACCCAGCACGTCGTCTTCCAGCAGCAGCTCTTGCATCGAAGCCAGACGCAGTGGCTGCCCGAAGCCTCCGGGAATGTCCTGGCCGATACGGAAGCGGCCGCCCGGGCCTTCGCAACTCGGCATCGCCAAATTGATCTCGACGCGGAAAATGCCGCCGTGCACTTTGGCGAAACGGTATGCCGCTTTTATGCTGCTTCCGTCGAGGCGGATTTCCTTGTTAACCTTCCCTTGGCTCAGCTCGGCTGAAAAACCGGCTATTGCCGATTTTCCGTCTTTACCCGCCTTGTATGCCAGCAGATGAGCAGCAGCGCCGTCCCGTTCCGACCAGCTATCGCGGAACAAGGTCAGGCCATGGCTGTCCGTCGCGAGATCCTCGGGAAGGATTTCTTGTTTGTAAGTGACGCGCTCGTGCGGATTGGCGATGCCGCCGCCGCTATACCCTTGCTCCTGGTGAGCGTGCACCTTGCGGTGGTAGTACTCGGTCTGGCGCGCCAGCGTATCGCCGAAATTGTGCGCCAGCCTGTAGGTATCCAGTTCGCAAATCGAGGCAGAACCGTCCAGCCTGACAACCGCCTGCAGCTCGCCGTTCTGCAGGAAAAGTTCCTCGTTCCCGTCCAGGTCGAGGTCCGTCTGGCTGCGTTCCGGCCGCGACGCCACCTTGTCCAGCATGGCTTCGAGCCGGACGATGGCGTTGTAGATCGCGCGGCGCAGATGTGGCAGGTAGAACCCGCCGAACAGGCCGTGCCAATAGGCATCGTTGGCTTGCGCTTCGTAAAGCTCGTGCAGCATGGCCGGCGTCTTGCTCTTTTCCGGCAGCGCGTGATAACGCACAGACAGCGCCAGCATGCGCTTGTGCATCCAGTTGGACTCCGGGAAGCGCATGAAGAAGTTGCGCCAGATGCCGCCGCGAACGAAAGGCTTGGTGGTCTCATAGCGGCCGTTGTGCTTTTCCTGCTCGACCAGGTCGGCATAGTGATGCGCGGCCGGGACGGGCAGCGTCCACTCGTTCATCTCAATGTAGGAGGTCGTAGGCAAATACACTACGCCGCGGGTCTTGGCGCCGGCATAGTAATCGCTATAGCGCATGGGACGGATAATGGAGGAATTGAGCACGCCCTCGATAAAATCCTTGAGCCAGCCGCGTTCATAGACCCACTCATACGTTTCCGGCCAGATGCCGAATTTTTCGATATCGTCGAAATACACGGCCGCCGCCTGGCCGCTCTCATCTGCGAGGCTTTCCAGGTAAGCGACAGCATCGTGAGCCGGCGAGAACGGGAGGCGATAGCGCAATACTTCGGAAATCGGGTAAAGATCGAGCTGGCGGCCGTCTTCTTCGGTCGTGAAATATCCGTTGAGCACGGATTGTTCCTTGCCGGCGCAGAGGAAGTGGTAATCGTCGACTGTGACATATTCGATGCCGGCGTCGCCCAGGGATGGAACCACCGAGGATTCCCATACCCGCTCGGTGAGCCATGCCCCTTGCGGGCGCTGGCCCAGCTTTTGTTGCAGGTAGTCGGACAGTTTGTTGATCTGCCCTACGCGATCGGCCGAGGGAATCGCGGCGAGCACCGGTTCGGTATAGCCCGCACCGAATAATTCAGCCTGGCCCCGAGCGACCATGTCCTTGAGCAACTGCATGTCCTGCGGATACTGCTTCAGCATGTAATCCAGCAGCCAGCCGCTCAAATGTATGGCGAAATGGAAATCCGGGTAACGGTGCAGCACCTGCAGGAAAGGCCCGTAGCACCGAATATGGGCATCGTCCAGGACGTATGTGAAATTGCCGACAGGCTGGTGTGCATGGACGCCGAGCAGCAATGCGACTGTTTTAGCCATGTAAACTGATCCTTAGAGTTTTTTATTGATCTGACTACCGCATCCTTTATGCAATATTCGTTCCGCCTACTCTTCCTTGCCCCGGCGCATTGCCCCTCCCGCTTCCGGATCGCCGCCGCCGACGCTGATCACGGTATCCAGCACCTTGGGCACAGGCAACTTGAGCAAATGATAGAGGTTGGTCAGGTTGCGCCGGTATAGCCGGTCGAAACTGGCAACGCTGTGGGCCGAGTTATAATCGCCGAACCACCAGAACCAGTCCGAACCCTCGCAATCCGACAATTGCCTTTCGGCCCTGGCGCGCTCTTCATCGGTAAGCTTTTTCCCGGCCATTGCGAGGTCGTAGTTCTTTTTGGCTTCGCAGAGAAGATCCCAGCCGCGGTTCTTGTCGGGCGAGCCTATCCAGGTACTGAAAGTCCCATAGACCCAGCTGCCGGCAACTACGCAAGGCAACGGCTCCACCGGAATATGGGCGTTCTTGAAAACGCCCGCACGGGTAGACGCTTTGCTGGCGAGAGGCTTATCGCAGAAACTGGCGATTTCTCCGGGCGTGGTCAGCTCGATGCCCGGATGGTTGGCGAGATCGGCATACAGCTGCGACAGGAAATAATACGCATTGTAGGGATAGTATTCCCACGCATTCTCGCCATCGAGGATCACACTGACCACAGGCGATACGGCCGGGTCGGTACTGCTGCGTATACGTTCCAGCTCCTGCACGAAATCCTTGACCGCACCTTCGCCATGCCATCTCGAGTATTCAAAACCGATCTTGTCGGAAAGCACATCGTCGCGGAAGAAACAGGTGATCTGGTTCGTCCCGTCGGACAGGTGATAAGGCCTGTACAGGTACTCGCTGCGATCCGGCAACTCGTCGCCGTACGCTTTGTAAAGGCTGTTTCCCAGCACGCCCTCACCGGTCGCGGCCCACTTGACCCCTTTTTCCGCCAACAGCATTAATGCGGCCTGAGAGACTCCGCCCTCCGCCGGCCACATGCCGGCAGGCGCCTTACCGAATCGCTGCTGATGGCTCTCGAAGGCGGCATCGATCTGCGCCTTGGCACGGGCGAGGCCGCCTGGATAACGCTCATTTTCCGGCAGTTCCACATCGGGCATGCTGTCGCGAGCGCTATTGAAATCCAGCAGCAGCGGCAGGATCGGATGGCAGTTCGGCGTGCTCGATATTTCGATCTGGCCATTTTCCACCAGCGCACGGTAGCGCGGAATGATGCCGCTGATCAGCTCGCCCATCAGCGCAAAGAAATCATGCCGCTCCTGGACGGTGAAGCGCGTACCCTTCGCCATCAACTCGATGACGAACTCATTTTCGCGGCGCACGCTTTCGCCGGTCCATGCCAGGTGGTACCACATCAACAGATCCAGCATGTACTGGTCGGAAAGATACTCATAGGCGTCTTCCCCCTGCGATTCCTGCATCTTGAACATGTCGTACAAATGCAGGTACGGGGGAAATGGCGCGATCAGCTTGGTGTGATTGCTCTTGAAACAGCTTTCGATAATCAGCTTGCGCTGGTCCAGGGTCAACGGAACGCCCTCCTCAACCTGGAAGAGTGCCAGCAATGGATCGCGGATATTGTTTTCCTGGAACTGGCGGGTGTAATCCTCCAACTGTTCCAGCAGCACCGGCACGAAATTGAAACTGGCCTTGGCTTTCGGATTCTGTTCCAGGTGGTACGCCATGTCGGTGTAATCCTTGATGGCGTGCAGGTAGGTCCAGGGCAAAATGAATTCGCCGGTCATGTAATCACGATAGTCCGGCTGGTGCATGTGCCAATAGAGGTTCAGGTACAGTTTGCGATGTTGGGGCATAGTTCCACACTGAACGGCTAAAGGTTGCCTCGCCGAGGCAACCGGGGGAATGAAAAACCAGGAGAGAAACTATCTTGCCTGGTGCAGGCTGTGACCGAGCATATCCGGGGTGACGAGGACGACGCCTTTTTCGGAAACATGGAAACGTTTGCGGTCCTCGTCATGGTTGACACCAATCTGCATGCCCTCGGGAATGCGCGCTCCCTTGTCAATGACAACTTTTTTCAGCACGACGTTCCGGCCGATTTCGACATTCGGCAAAATCACCGAATCTTCGATGGTGGCAAAGCTATGCACGTGGACATCGGAAAACAGCACCGAGCGGCTGACGCACGCGCCGCTGATGATGCATCCGCCCGAGACGAGCGAATCCACTGCCTTACCTCGCCTGTCATCATTGTCGAATACGAATTTGGCCGGCGGCAACTGGGCCTGATATGTCCAGATCGGCCATGTCGAGTCGTACATATTCAGCTCCGGCGTCACCTTGGTCAGCTCCATGTTGGCTTCCCAGTAGGCATCGATCGTACCCACGTCGCGCCAGTAATCCTTGCCGTCGGTGCTGTTGACGCAGCTTTCCGAGAATCGATGCGCATACACGCGATATTTGCTGATCATGTGCGGGATGATGTCGTGGCCGAAATCATGTGAAGATTCGGGATCGTCGGCATCGCGGATCAACTGCTCGTAGAGGAAAGAGGAATTGAACACGTAGATGCCCATGCTGGCCAGTGCTTGCGACGGATCGCCCGGGAGATGGTCGGGGGTCTTGGACTTTTCAATAAAGCGGATGACCCGGTCGTGCTCATCCACACCCATGACGCCGAAGGCGACCGCTTCCTCGATCGGCACATTGAGGCAGGCGACTGTCATGTCGGCCTTGTTGCGTACGTGCGAAGCCAGCATCTGGCCGTAGTCCATCTTGTACACATGGTCGCCGGCCAGGATCAGCACGTATTCCGAACCCATGTTGCGCAGAATATCGAGGTTCTGGAATACCGCGTCGGCCGTGCCCTTGTACCATTCTTCTTCGACGCGCTGCTGCGCCGGCAGCAGCTCGACAAATTCGTTGAATTCGCCGCGCAGGAAACCCCAACCCCGCTGGATATGCTGGATCAGGCTATGCGCCTTGTATTGGGTGACGACGCCGATGCGGCGAATGCCGGAATTGATGCAATTGGAAAGCGGAAAATCGATGATGCGAAACTTGCCGCCGAAGGGAACCGCAGGCTTGGCCCGCCAGTTTGTCAGATCCTTCAAACGCGACCCCCTCCCGCCTGCAAGAATGAGCGCGACGGTATTTTTTGTCAGCGCGCTAACGAAACGGGAAGATGATAAATCCTGCTGCATTTTTGCCTCTCCTGATTTATAGTTGGGCATGGTAGCGTCTATAGATGTGGCTTGGCGCCTGTGTCTGGGCCGATTGGATTCCATTATAGGCACGGTTTTCACCTCCGATCCAGCTTAATTCTTTCACAACGCGAAGTGACTCTCATGGCACAAAAGCACGATCCACAATTGGCTTTGATCCTGGAAGCGCGTCACCATAATCCTTTCTCCTGGCTGGGCTTGCACGGCGACCCTGACCAGCCTGTTTTACGTACATTCCTGCCGCACGCCAGCCGCGTCTGGCTGCAGGCCGCGGGCGGCTGGGAAGAACTCAAGCGCGCGAATGCGAACGGGCTTTTCGTCTGGCAAGGCAAGGAGCAGCCCCCGATGCCCTGCCAACTGCGTATCGAGCAGGATGGCCGCACCTTCGAGCGCCACGACCCATATACCTTTCCCAGCGGGATATCGGCCCATGACCTGCACCTGTTCGGCGAAGGCCGCCTGTTGCAGGCTTACCAAATGCTGGGTGCGCATCTCACCACAAACCAGGGCGTTGCCGGGGTGCAATTCGCCGTATGGGCGCCAAATGCAGAGCGCGTCAGCGTCATCGGCGAATTCAACAGCTGGGATGGCCGCGTTCATCCCATGCGCGCCCACGGTTCCAGCGGCGTATGGGATATTTTCATACCCGGGTTGACCGCGGGCGACCTCTACAAGTTCGAAATCCGCAACCGGCATAGTGGGCATCTGCTCGTTAAAACCGACCCTTACGGTGCCACGTTCGAATTGCGCCCCGGCACTGCCGCGCGCGTATCGGATCGGACGAGTTACACCTGGAACGACCAGCGCTGGCTGGAAAAACGTGCCTCGTCAAACTGGCTGCGCGACCCGATGAATGTCTACGAGGTGCACCTTGGCTCATGGAAACGCGGACCAGGCAATCGCTACCTGAATTACCGCGAGCTTGCCGAACAGCTGGTGCCTTACGTCAAGGAGCTCGGTTTCACCCATATCGAACTGATGCCGATCAGCGAACATCCGCTGGACGAGTCCTGGGGCTACCAAACCACCGGCTATTTCGGCGTGACCAGCCGCTTCGGCACGCCGGACGATTTCCGCGCCTTTGTCGATGCCTGCCATGAGGCGGATATCGGCGTGCTGCTCGACTGGGTGCCGGGGCATTTCCCCAAGGACAGCTGGGCGTTGGCGCGCTTCGACGGCACGGCCTTGTACGAACACGAGGACCCGCGCCTGGGCGAGCACCAGGACTGGGGCACGCTGATCTTCAACTACGGCCGCAACGAAGTGCGCAACTTCCTGCTGGCCAACGCGCACTACTGGCTCAACGAATTTCATATCGACGGGCTGCGCGTCGACGCGGTCGCCTCGATGCTTTACCTCGACTACTCGCGCAAGCATGGCGAATGGCTGCCCAACAAGTTCGGCGGCCGCGAGAACCTGGAGGCGATCGACTTCCTCAAGGAACTCAACGTCATGGTGCATGACGAGTTTCCCGGCGCCTTGACCATCGCCGAGGAATCCACGGCCTGGCCGATGATCTCGCGGCCCGTGTACCTGGGCGGGATCGGCTTCTCGATGAAGTGGAACATGGGGTGGATGAACGACACCCTCGCCTACTTCGCGCAGGATCCGGTGCATCGCCGCTACCACCATAACCAGCTGACCTTCGGCCAGCTGTATGCCTATACCGAAAACTTCGTGCTGCCGTTCTCGCACGACGAGGTGGTGCACGGCAAAGGTTCGCTGCTGGACAAGATGCCGGGCGACGCCTGGCAGAAATTCGCCAACCTTCGCCTGCTGCTTACCTACCAGATGAGCTATCCGGGCAAGAAGCTCAACTTCATGGGCAACGAAATCGGACAGGGCATCGAGTGGCGCGCCACATCGAGCGTCGAATGGCAACTGCTGGAAATCGGCTGGCACCAGGGCATACAGAAACTGACCGGCGACCTCGGACGGCTTTATGTCGAAATTCCCGCGCTGCACGAACTGGATTTTGCAAGCGAGGGCTTCGCCTGGATCGATTGCCATGATGCCGATCAATCGGTCATCAGCTATTTGCGCCGTTCGGAAAAAGGCGAATACGTCGCCGTCCTGCTCAACTTTACGCCGGTACCGCGCCAGAACTACCGTATTGGCGTGCCGGAACCCGGGTTCTACCGCGAACTATTGAATAGCGACGCGGCATGCTACGGCGGAGGAAACATGGGCAACGGGGCCGGGATATCGACCGAGCCATTGAGCTGGATGGGCTATCCGCACTCACTAGTAGTTACCCTGCCGCCACTCGCGGGTATAATTCTGAAACGCGAAATTTAAGATCAAGTAAAAACACCATCGAAACCATGTCCCGATTGACCGAATCCGCCACTTGGCAGCACTTGGTCGCGCATCAGCGCGACGTCGCCCCCCTACACATGCGCGACATGTTCGCCGCAGATCCAGCACGGTTCGACAAGTTCTCCCTGAAATACAACGATATCCTGCTGGATTTTTCCAAGAACCGCATTACCGACGAAACGCTGCCCTTGCTGTTCAAGCTCGCGCGCGAATGCGGCGTCGAGGAATGGCGCGACCGGATGTTCAACGGCGAAAAGATCAACATCACCGAAAACCGGGCAGTTTTGCACACCGCCTTGCGCAACCGTTGCGATCGGCCGGTATTCGTCGACGGCAAGGATGTGATGCCCGAGGTCAACCGCGTGCTGGAGCAGATGCGCGACTTTACCGAGCGCGTCCGCCACGGCGTGTGGCGCGGCTTCAGCGGCAAGCCCATTACCGACGTCATCAACATCGGCATCGGTGGCTCGGATCTCGGTCCCTTCATGGTGTGCTCGGCGCTCAAGTCCTATAGCCGTTCCGACCTGCGCGCGCACTTCGTCTCCAACATCGACGGCGCGCATCTCGGCATGACGCTGCAGAAATGCAATCCGGAAACCACGCTGTTCGTGGTGGCCTCCAAAACCTTTACTACGCAGGAAACGCTGACCAACGCGCATTCCGCGCGCGCCTGGTTCCTTGAAGCCGCCAAGGAAGAAGCGCATATCGCGCGTCATTTCGTGGCGATTTCGACCAACTCATTAGAGGTTGCGAAATTCGGCATCGATCCGGCCAACATGTTCGAGTTCTGGGACTGGGTCGGCGGACGCTACTCGCTGTGGTCGGCCATCGGCCTGTCGATTGCGTTGCATGTCGGCATGGATAATTTCGAAGCGCTGATGCAGGGCGCCTTCGAGATGGACGAGCATTTCCGTACCGCGCCGCTGGAAAAGAACCTGCCGGTCGTGCTGGGCCTGATCGGCATCTGGTACAACAACTTCTTCGGCGCGCAGACGCAAGCGCTGCTACCCTACGATCAATCGATGGCGCGCTTCCCGGCTTACTTCCAGCAGGGCGACATGGAAAGCAACGGGAAATTCGTCGACCGCGAAGGCAATCGCGTCGATCATGACACCGGCCCCATCATCTGGGGCGAGCCAGGAACCAATGGCCAGCATGCGTTCTATCAGCTGATCCACCAGGGTACCCGCCTCATTCCCTGCGATTTCATCATGCCGATGAGAACGCACTACCCCATGGGCGATCATCACAAGATTCTGTTTTCGAATTTCTTCGCGCAAACCAAGGCGCTCATGCTGGGCAAAACCAAGGAAGAAGCGCGGGCGGAACTGGAAGCCGCCGGCTATCGCGGCGAAACGCTGGAAAAGCTGTTGCCGCACAAGGTTTTCGAAGGCAACCATCCCACCAACTCCATCCTCTTCCGCAAACTGGACCCCAAGACTCTGGGTGCGTTGATCGCGATGTACGAGCACAAGATCTTCGTGCAAGGCATCATCTGGAATATCAATTCCTTCGACCAGTGGGGCGTGGAACTCGGCAAGCAATTGGCGAATAGCATCCTGCCGGAACTCGCCGACGCTAGGCCGGTAAACGGGCATGACGCTTCCACCAACGGCCTGATTAACTACTACAAGATATCCTGCTTCTGAACGAGCAAGACCTGATCCGTCACGTACGGATAATTTGTGCCAGCTATCGCCGCTGGACCGGGCGTCCCCTGCTCGATCCAGTGGCCGATGACGGGGAAGCCGTCCGTGCGCTTGATTCGGCACCCTATGCGGTCGTGTCCCACGACACCCGGCCCGACCCCATTTTCAACTACGGCAATCGCATGGCATTGCAGCTGTTCGAAATGACCTGGGACGATTTCACCGCATTGCCTTCACGCCTTTCCGCCGAGCCATTGCTGCAGGAAGAGCGCGAACGGCTGCTGGCTGGCGTCAGCCAACGGGGTTACATCGACGACTACACCGGAGTCAGGATTTCCGCCACGGGAAAACGCTTCCTGATTCGCAATGCAACCGTTTGGAATCTGCTGGATGAGTTTGGGAAGCCCTGTGGTCAGGCCGCCCTGCTGAAGGACTGGCAGCCGCTTTAATTGCTCTCGACGGTCGCGGGATCGGCTGCTGCGTCCATATACACTTCCACACCGGTCATGGGCCGGATCGCGGTCACGGGGATGTCGCTGCCGCTACGCCACAGCGTCACGGCATCGCGCTTTCCCGCCCCGGTCACGAAGAAGATCACCTGCCGCGCTTCGGAAAGGCGCGAAGCGGTGAGGGAAACGCGGTCGGATGGCGGCTTCGGTGCGCCCCTGACGGGAATGGCCGAAGTAAAATCGGCGGACTCCCAAGCTTGTCCGGGGAACAGGCTGGCGGTGTGCGCATCCTCTCCCATGCCCAGCAACACCAGGTCGAATTCGCCTATATCCTCCAATATCTTGTGGTAATTTTGCGCCGCCGGCTCGGGGCCCAATTCGGCAGGAATCGGATGAATCTGACTGCGCGGAATCGGCACATGCTTCAGCAGGCTTTCTTCCGCCATGCGGCTGTTGCGGTCGGAATGATCGGCCGGCAGGCAGCGCTCATCGCCGAAATACACATGCCACTTCGACCAGTTGGTCGAAGCATCGCGCAGCATCTGGTATATGCCGTGCGGAGTGGAGCCGCCCGCCAGCACTATCGTAAAACGGCCCCGGGCAGCGATGGCCGCGTTGGCGTTGGCTAGCACGGCGTTGTAAGCCGCCTGTTTTAATTCAGTCGTATCTGCGAAAACTCGCCATTGGATTTGCTGGACCTGCATGAAAAAACCTTATATCGATGCCCGCAAGGGGCTGGAAACCAGGTGTTGTGTGTCGGGCGCCGAATGCGGCGCCCGAGCGTTTCAGGGTCTAATGCAATTTGATCGTGGAACCGCCCAGCGTGTGGGCAATCGCTGCACCGAAACGCTTGGCAAAGCGATCCGCCAAACCTTCGCGTGTCGTGAAATCGACGATATTTTCTTCCTTGATCACTTCGCGCGCAACGTAATCCGAACCGCCCAGGCCGTCGGCAAGGCCTAGCTCCACGCTTCTGGCGCCGCTCCAGAAGAGTCCGCTGAACATCTCCGGCGTTTCCTTCAGGCGCTTGCCGCGGCCTTCGCGCACGACCTGGATGAATTGCTGATGGATTTCGTCCAGCATGCCCTTGGCGAAAGCCACGTGCTCCGGATTGACAGGAGAGAAGGGGTCGAGCAAGGCCTTGTTCTCACCCGCGGTCAGCACGCGGCGCTCGACACCCAGCTTGTTCATGGTGCCGGTAAAGCCGAAGCCGTCCATGATGACGCCGATTGAGCCGACGATGCTCGCCTTGTCGACGTAGATCTTGTCAGCGGCCACGGCAATGTAGTAACCGCCGGAGGCGCATACATCCTCGACCACGGCATAAATCGGAATGTTGGGGTGCAGCTTGCGCTGGCGCTTGATCTCGTCATTGATGATACCCGCCTGCACCGGGCTGCCGCCCGGGCTGTTGATGCGCAGGATAATGCCCTTGGTGTTCTGGTCTTCATAAGCCGTTTGCAAACTGGAGATAGTGTCGTCTGCCGTCACCTCACCCTCCGCGCCGATTTCGCCGTAAATATCGATCAGTGCGGTGTGCTTGCCGATCGCATTGCTCGGGCCTATCCAGTCAAGCGCAAGGAATAGCAGCGTGAACAGGTAAACAAACGTCAGCGTCTTGAAGAAGATGCCCCAATGCCGGCTGCGGCGCTGCTCCTGCACGGCGGCAAAGGCCAGCTTCTCGATGGTATGGCGTTCCCAGTCTTGTTCACTCATGTCTTTTTTCCACAATCAGATAGATATTGCCGTCGCGCTCTTCGATCGGCAAGGGCTGAAGCGCCCGGCCCTTGCAGGGGCCCATCACGCAGCGGCCCGTCATCGGCTCGTAATGGGCGCCATGCGTTGCGCAAATCACGTAATGCCCGGTCAGGTCGAAAAAATCGCCTTCGTTCCAGTCGAGCTCCACCGGCACATGCGCGCATTGATTGACGAACGCGTAAGGCTTGCCGCCATAACGCACGACGAACCCCGAAACGCGCTCGCCGCGCTCGGGCAGGGCGAAACGTATGCCGCCAGACTTTTCCTGCAACGACTCGCTGGCGCAGATCAAGCGTTGATTATCAGCCATTGGTGCAGTTTAGTAAAACGGTCGAAATGTGCCAGCGGAGTATGCATCAGCAGACTTTCCAGGGGCTGGGCGCCGTAAGAGACGGCCAGGCTGCTCACACCCGCATTCTGCGCCATCTGCAGGTCATAGGAAGTGTCCCCTATCATCAGCGTACGCTCCGGCGTAGCGCCCAACTCGTCCATGATTTCCTGCAGCATCTGCGGATGGGGCTTGGAAAAGCATTCGTCTGCACAGCGGCTGCTATGGAAATGCGGATGCAGTTCGGTATTAATCATTGCACGATCCAGTCCGCGCCGGGTCTTGCCGGTGGCCACGGAGAGCATGAAGCCCTCTTCGGCCAGTTCTTCGATCGCTTCGGCCACGCCTTCGAACATGGGAATGGCATGGTCGCGCACCAGGAAATGGTAGCGGTAACGTTCCGCAACAAAACGCAATTGCTCTTCAGTAACGCCTTCGAACAAGGTAGCAATGGCGGCATGCAATTCGAGGCCAATAATCCCGCGCGCCGCAGCTTCGGTCGGTAGCGGAAGGCCAGCATCTTCGGCGGCACCGAGTATGGATTCGACAATGGCGCGGGTGGAGTCGACCAGGGTCCCGTCCCAGTCGAACACGATCAGATCAAATTGCTTCGGCATGTTTAACGGTTTTATCCAGGTGTTTCAGAAAATTCGCGAGCTCTTTCGGCAAGGGTGCCATCAGTTTCAAGGACTCACCGCTGACGGGATGGCGAATCACCGTCTCGGCCGAATGCAGGAACATGCGTTTCAATCCGCGCTTGGCGAGCGCCTTGTTAAAGGAATAATCGCCATACTTGTCATCCCCGGCGATGGGAAAGCCGAGATGCTGCAACTGCACGCGCAACTGATGGGTGCGGCCGGTGATCAGTTCCGCTTCGAGCAGCGTGAATTCGGCGAAACTCTCGCGCAGATGAAAGATGGTCTCGGAAGGCTGGCCGTCGTCGTCCACGCTGACGCGCCGCTCGCCGCTTTCCAGCGTGTATTTCTTCAGCGGCAGTTTCACCTTGCGCTTCTTGTCCTTCCACACGCCGCAGACCAGCATCAGGTAGCGTTTCTCAATGGCGTTGCTGCGGATGGCCTCATGCAGCGCGACCAGCGCGCTGCGTTTTTTCGCCAGCAGCAGCACGCCCGAAGTCTCGCGATCCAGCCGATGTACCAGCTCCAGGAACTTTGCCTGCGGGCGCTCCAGGCGGAACTGCTCGATCACGCCGCGGCTGATGCCACTGCCGCCATGCACGGCCATACCGGCCGGTTTGTCGATTACCAGCAAGGCCTCATCTTCGAAAATCACCTGGCCTTCGAACTTGGAAGTGGCCGGCGCCTCCGGTTTCGGCGCCGGAGCCGCGGTGCGGATGGGCGGAATGCGCACCAGATCGCCGATCGCCAGCCGGCAGGTAGCATCGACGCGCTTGCTGTTGACGCGCACCTCGCCGCTGCGCAGGATGCGGTAAAGGTGACTTTTGGGAACCCCTTTCAAATGCCGTGCGAGGAAGTTGTCGATGCGCTGGCCTTCGCCGCCTTCATCGACCGTGACTATGCTCACGGCTGCTTTGCTTAAATCGTTCATCTCACCTATACTATGGGCTTGCTTTGAAAAGCAAAAAGGATTTCTGGTTAATGCCGCTCACCATCATGCCTCGCATGAGGCAACAAGAAGCGGTTTTGGAAGTTTCTGAAGACATCCGCCTTCTCCCTGTGCGGGATACGTTCGCACCAGCGACGAGCGGGAGGTTGAAATCAGATCAATAGCGCTCAAAGCTGCCGCGCACTGGATAGGCTCAAGTGCCGCGCGGCGGGAAACCGAATCTGACAGAATTGTAATCGAAAAGACTGATTTACCGGATATAAAACCGCACCCAATACTCAAGTTTTACGTTAACTCATTAATTTAACGAACTGATTTAAAGTAGAAATTCAATAGGGAATCAATTCCTGGCGTTGAATTTCGTGTGTGCCGCGGTTGTTCGGATTTTTCGCCCCTGCTGTCACCTTCCCTTTCCCACCTGCCGCCTAACCGCGGCTTGCCCTGCACGCCCGCTGAAGAGCGCGGGAGAAGAACTAAATGAAACGCATGTTATTTAATGCGACGCAGGAAGAAGAACTGCGCGTCGCTATCGTCGACGGGCAGAAACTGATCGATCTCGACATCGAGCACGCCGGCAAGGAACAACGCAAGAGCAACATCTACAAAGGCGTCATCACCCGCATCGAGCCTTCGCTCGAAGCCTGCTTCGTCAATTACGGCACCGACCGCCACGGCTTCCTGCCTTTCAAGGAAGTCGCACGCAGCTATTTCCAGGGCGACGCCGACGGCCGCGCCAGCATCAAGGAAGCCCTGCGCGAAGGCCAGGAGCTGATCGTCCAGGTAGACAAGGACGAACGCGGCAACAAGGGCGCAGCCCTCACCACCTTCATCAGCCTGGCCGGTCGTTACCTGGTACTGATGCCGAACAACCCGCGCGGCGGCGGCGTTTCGCGCCGTATCGAGGGCGAAGACCGCAATGAACTGCGCGACCTGATCGCCCAGCTCGAAGTACCGTCCGGCATGAGCGTCATCGCCCGTACCGCCGGCATCGGCCGCAACCTCGAAGAACTGCAGTGGGACCTGAACTACCTGCTGCAACTGTGGACCGCCGTTGAAAGCGCCTCCACCATCCAGAAGGGCGCGTTCCTGATTTACCAGGAAGGCAGCCTGGTGATCCGCGCGATCCGCGACTACTTCCAGCCCGACATTGGCGAAATCCTGATCGACACACCGGAAATCCATGAGCAGGCGCTGCAGTTCATGAACCACGTGATGCCGGCCAATGTGTCGCGCGTCAAGCTGTACCGCGACGAGATTCCACTGTTCTCGCGCTTCCAGATCGAACATCAGATCGAAACCGCGTTTTCCCGTGAAGTACGCCTGCCTTCCGGCGGCGCCATCGTCATCGACCACACCGAAGCGCTGGTTTCCATCGACGTCAACTCCGGCCGCTCCACCCGCGGCAGCGACATCGAGGAAACCGCATTCAAGACCAACCTCGAAGCCGCTGAAGAAGCTGCTCGCCAGTTGCGCCTGCGCGACCTGGGCGGCCTGGTGGTGATCGACTTCATTGACATGGAAAGCCAGCGCAACCAGCGCGAAGTCGAAAACCGCCTGCGCGACGCGCTGCATTACGACCGTGCCCGCGTGCAGACCGGCAAGATCTCGCGCTTCGGCCTGCTCGAACTGTCGCGCCAGCGCCTGCGTCCGTCACTGGGCGAAACCAACCACATTCCCTGCCCCCGGTGCCATGGCACCGGCCATATCCGCGGCATCGAATCCACCGCATTGCACATCCTGCGTATCACGCAGGAAGAAGCGATGAAGGAAAACAGCGCCGTGATCCAGGTCCAGCTGCCGGTGGAAGCCGCGACCTTCCTGCTCAATGAAAAGCGCTCGGAAATTCACTCCATCGAGCAGCGCATGGGCGTCAAGGTCGTGCTGATCCCCAACATCCATCTCGAAACGCCGAACTACAAGATCGTCCGCCTGCGTCATGACGACATCAGCGACGACATCAAGGCAAGCTACGAGTTGGTGGAACTGATTTCGGAAATCGAGGAAGCCGGTGCCGTGGCCCAGAAGCCCGAGAACATTCGACTGGAAGCAGCCGTCAAGGGCATCACGCCTTCGGCGCCCGCACCCATCCATCGCGAGCCGGAACTGGTCGCAGCACCCAAGACGTCGCTATTCGGCCGTTTCCGTACCTGGCTGAGCGGCATCAGCGCAAGCAAGGAAGAGGAAACCGTGGCGCCTGAACCGCGCAAGCGCGAAGGTGCGCGCCGTAACGAGCGTAGCCGCAATGACCGCAGTCGCGGCGAACGTGGTGATCGTGGCGGCCGCAACGAACGCAGCCGCGGCGAACCGCGCCAGCAGGCGGAAGGCCGCCCGGAACGTGCCGAACGTCCAGCCCGTCCGCAGCAGGATGCCAAGCCAGCTGCCATGCCCAAGCCGGAGAAGGTCGAGCGCGAACGCACTCCGCAAGCCCCTGCCTCCGCCGAAACCGTTGAAGGCGGCGAACAGCCGCAACGCAGCAGCCGCCGCCGCGGTCGCGGCGGTCGTGACCGCCAGCGTGACGGCGCGCCGCGCGAAGCACGCGAACGCAAGCCGGAATCTGAAGTGCCAGCGCTGGAAGAGCCGATTACCGAAGCTCCGATCCTGGTCGTCGATATTCCGGCGATCCAGACGGAAATGGAGCTCGCTCCGCCGCCTGCCAAGGTAAAGGCCGAGCAGGCTGTAGAAAAGGTCGAGGCTGTTGCCGAAGCCCCAGTCGTCGAGGCCGCAGCTGAAACGGCCGAAAACGCGACGGAAGCAGCTGCCCCGGCGAAACCGGAAAGAAAGCCGCGTGCCCCGCGCCGCCGCAAGCCGGAAGAGGCTAGCGCTACAGGCGAGTCCGCACCAGCCATAGCGGACGCCCCAGCTCAGGAAGTTCCTGCTGAAGCACCTGCCGCGATGGCCGATGCTCCTGCAGCAGAAGCGCCGGTCGCGAAAGCCCCCACCAAAGCGAAGGCTCCGGCCCCTGCTCCCATCGTGATTGCCGATATCGCGACGGCAGGCCTGGAAATGGTTGAAACCAAGGCTGCAGCAGCACCTGCGCCCGTCGAAGAAACCGCAGCGCCCAAGCGCAAGGCTGGCCCAGCACCGTGGCAGAAGAAAGCTGCGGAAGAAAAGGCTGCCGAAGAGCCGCTGGTCATGGTGGAAACACAGAAATAAACCGGAGCACTCCGGCTGATAAGCCCCGCCTTGCGCGGGGCTTTTTTATTGTTGCTGCAACAAGATTAAAAACGCGGTCAATTGCCTAGATGATATCGGGAGGCTCGGCGCCATAGAATTGCGCGCGCAAGGTTTTCAGTTCGTCCCGCAGCTTAGCCGCCTTTTCGAACTCCAGGTTCTTGGCGGCATCCTGCATCTCCTTCTCCATGCGCTTCAACTCCTTGAGCAGTTGTTTCTCGCTCATGATTTCGTAGCTGGCGAATGCTTGTGCGGCCTGCAGTTCCTTCTTGCCCGCCTCGGCGTCATAGACGCCATCGATGATGTCCTTGATACGCTTGATGACGCCGCGCGGCGTGATGCCGTTGGCTTCGTTGAATGCCTGTTGTTTCTTGCGCCGGCGATCGGTTTCATCCATTGCCAGCTTCATCGAGCGCGTGATGCGGTTGGCATAGAAAATCACCTTGCCGTTCAGGTTGCGTGCGGCACGGCCGGAGGTCTGAATCAGAGACCGCTCGGAGCGCAGGAAACCCTCCTTGTCGGCATCCAGCACGGCGACCAGCGATACCTCCGGAATATCCAGCCCCTCGCGCAGCAGGTTGATGCCGACCAGCACGTCGAACTCGCCAAGACGGAGGTCGCGGATGATTTCCACACGCTCCACCGTGTCGATGTCGGAGTGGAGGTAGCGCACCTTGATGCCATGCTCGGCGAGGTAATCGGTCAGGTCCTCCGCCATGCGCTTGGTCAGCGTGGTCACCAGCACACGCTCGCTGTCGGTCACGCGGAGCTTGATTTCGGACAACAGGTCGTCCACCTGCGTATCGGCCGGTTTGACGATGATTTCTGGATCAATCAGGCCCGTCGGGCGTGCCACCTGCTCCACCACCTGCTCCTGGTGCGCCGCTTCGTAATCCGCCGGGGTTGCGGAAACGAACACGCATTGGCGCATCACCTTCTCGAACTCCTCGAACCGCAGCGGCCGGTTGTCCAGCGCGGAAGGCAGGCGGAAGCCGTAGTCGACCAGGTTCTCCTTGCGCGCCCGGTCGCCCTTGTACATGCCGCCGACCTGCGGCACGGTGACGTGCGATTCGTCGATGATCATCAGCGCGTTCTTGGGCAGGTAATCGATCAAGGTCGGCGGCGGCTCGCCGGGCGAACGCCCGGTCAGGTGGCGGCTGTAATTCTCGATCCCTTTGCAAAAGCCGATCTCGTTGAGCATCTCCAGGTCGTAGCGGGTGCGCTGCTCGATGCGCTGCGCCTCGACCAGCTTGTTGTTCTTGATGAAAAAGTCCACTCGCTCGCGCAATTCCAGCTTGATCGTTTCCATGGCGCGCAATGTCGCTTCACGCGCGGTCACATAGTGGCTGGAAGGGAAAATGCGGTAATTGTGGATCTTGTTGAAAAGCTGGCCGGTCAACGGGTCGAACAGCGTGATGGCCTCGATTTCGTCGTCGAACATGCTGATGCGTACCGCAGTCTCGCTGTTTTCTGACGGGAATACATCCAGCACGTCGCCGCGGACGCGGAAAGTGCCGCGCGAAAAGTCGAATTCGTTGCGGTCGTACTGCATGCGTGTCAGGTGCATGATCACGTCGCGCTGGGTGATCTTCATGCCCTGGTGGATGTGCAGCACCATGCCGTGGTATTCACCGGGATCGCCGATACCGTAGATCGCGGAGACAGTGGCAACGACGACGCAGTCCTCGCGCTCCAGAATGGCCTTGGTCGCCGAGAGCCGCATCTGCTCGATATGCTCGTTGATGCTGGAATCCTTTTCGATGAACAGGTCGCGCGATGGCACATAGGCTTCCGGCTGATAGTAATCGTAGTAGGAAACGAAATACTCGACGGCGTTGTTCGGGAAGAATTCGCGGAATTCGGAATACAGTTGTGCCGCCAGCGTCTTGTTCGGCGCCATGACGATGGCCGGGCGGCCGAGTCGGGCGATGACGTTGGCCATGGTGTAGGTCTTGCCCGAGCCGGTCACGCCCAGCAAGGTCTGGAACTTCATCCCCTGGCGTATGCCATCCGTCAGGCGTTCGATGGCCTGGGGCTGGTCGCCGGCAGGCGGAAAAGGCTGGTGCAACAGGTACTTGCTGCCAGGAAACGTGATGAAGTTTGGCTCTGGAGCGCTGTTTGTTAAATTCGACATTTCCATCCCGGAACTAATGTTTCTCGACGCGGGTCACTCCTCATGCTGGCTCGGGCCTTGCAAACTGCCTCAACGACCGCTCAGGAAACAACATGCACCGGATTCTTGCGATTCTTATGATGATACTGTTATCGCCCGCAGCCCATGGCTTCGACCAGCAATCGTTGATGCGAGTTTTCTTTTCGATCGTTCTGGTGCGCGGGTACAACAACGATGGCAGCCTGGCTTACGGATCCGGCGTCGTGGTCGGCGAAAACCAGGTGGTCACCAACTGCCATGTCCTCCGGAAAACCAATCAGGCCTGGGTTTCGCAAGGCGAAGAAGCCTTCGGGATTGTATCAGTGCAGGTCGATGCGATGCATGATTTGTGTCTCCTGAATACCGACCGCCTGCCGATCCAGCCGGTGGCACTGGGGAATACTGCCGAGCTTGGCAAGGGTGACGAGGTCGTTGCGATCGGCCACTCCAACGGCGTGCCTGCTCCGCTCACGTCACGCGGGCAGGTCAAATCGCTCTACCCGTATCAAGGCGGCAATGTGGTGCGCACCAACGCGCGCTTCAGCCTGGGCGCCAGCGGCAGCGCGCTGTTCGACGGCCAGGGCCGACTGATCGGCATCAATACCTTTAAAACGCCCGGCCGCGCGGCTTATTTTTATGCGATCCCCATCGAGTGGCTGAGCGGAGTCGCCAGAAAGCCTGCGCAGACCACTTTGCCGGTTGCAGGGCAGGCCTTCTGGGAGTTGCCGGACGAGGAAAAGCCCTTCTTCATGCAGGTGGCGCTGCCGCAATTGAACGAGGACTGGTCGCGTCTCCAGGAAATCAGCCGCCGCTGGATCGAAGCCGAGCCGCAGAATGCCGAAGCCTGGTATGAACTGGGCACCGCCCAGGAAGGGTTGAAAGAGCTGGGCGATGCAGAAAAGTCCTATCGTCATGCGGCAGAGCTCAATCCACGCCACGGCGAAGCGCTTTATCGTCTCGGCGTGTTCGCCTCGCAACGCGGCGACCGCCAGGAAATGCACAGCGTGAGCACCTCGCTGGCCAACATCGATAGCGAAATGGCCGCAGAATTCGATAAAGCGGTCGGCTGCCCGATCACTTGCTAAAATACGGAAGGAGCCTGAAATATCAAGGCTTCCTTCCTTTATCTGGCGCCTGAATATCGGTAGAATTGCGCAAATTTTGCCGCTATTCAAGGAATACGATTTTGGAACTCTCCCGCCGCGTTCAAGCCATCAAGGAATCGCCTACCCTCGCCGTCACCGCGCGTGCCGCAAAACTGAAAGCCGAAGGCCGCGACATCATCGGGCTGGGCGCGGGTGAACCGGATTTCGATACCCCCCAGCACATCAAGGATGCGGCGAAGAAGGCCATCGACAACGGCTTCACCAAGTACACGCCGGTAGGCGGCATTCCTGGCCTGAAGAAGGCCATCGTCGACAAGTTCAAACGCGAAAACGGCTTCGACTACACCGTCAATGAAGTCATTGTCGGCGTCGGCGGCAAGCAGTGCATCTTCAACCTCGCGCTGGCCGTGCTGGATGCCGGCGACGAGGTCGTCATCCCCGCGCCCTACTGGGTGTCGTATGCCGATATCGGCATCGTCGCCGAGGCGAAGCCGGTCATTATCGAGTGCGGTATCGAGCAGGATTTCAAGCTGACGGCTGCGCAGCTGGAAGCAGTCCTTACTTCGCAAACCAAGCTGTTCTTCATCAATTCGCCGTCCAATCCCACGGGCTCGGTCTACACGCTCGAAGAACTCAAGGCACTGGCCGAAGTACTGAAGAAATTCCCGCGCGTGCTGATCGCCACGGACGACATGTACGAACACGTCAACCTGACCGGCAAGCCGTTCGTGAATATCCTCAACGCCGCGCCGGAACTGAAGGACCGCACCATCGTGCTAAACGGCGTCTCCAAGGCCTACTCCATGACCGGATGGCGCATCGGCTATGCCGCGGGGCCGGCCAAGATCATCAAGGCGATGGAAATCCTGCAATCGCAGTCTACCTCCAACCCGACCTCGATTTCGCAAGTCGCCGCACAAGCCGCGCTGGAAGGCGACCAGGGCTGTATCGAACCGATGCTGAAGGCTTTCCGAGAGCGCCACGAGTTTGTCGTCAACCGCTTCAATGAAATTCCAGGCCTCAAATGCATCAAGGCGGGCGGCGCGTTCTACGCTTTCCCGGACGCCCGCGAAGCCATTGCCCATCTGCACAAGCAAGGCAAGATCAAGGAAGCGACTGACCTGGCGCTGTCCGACTATCTGCTGGAAACCGTAGGTGTCGCGGTGGTGCCCGGTTCGGCCTTCGGTGCGGAAGGCTATTTCCGTATTTCGTTCGCGACCTCGATGGACAACCTGAAGAACGCACTGGATCGCATCGCCAAGGCACTCGCCTGATCGAACCGCTTTCGTTGCCGCACTAAAAAGCCCTGCATCGCAGGGCTTTTCTTTTGGCTTTTCGCATGAAGGAAATCAAACGCGGAATGCCAGCATCGCCTTCTGCAGGCTCGCCGACTTCTGGCTCATCGTGTCCAGGTTGCCGTTGATGTCACTGATCGCCCCTGAGGTCTGCTCGGCTTGGCGGGCCAGCTGCTCGTTCTGGTTAGCCACCATCTCGACCGCTGGATTTGTGACATAACGTCCTATTGATGTTGAACCAGGCGGGCGTCCGACTGCGAGCACCGCAGCCCAGCCGAAGGTTCCCCTCCCGTTTCAGCCTGAAGCGGGAGGGGAACTGCAGAGGCGCTCGTAGGCAAGCGCAATACTGCCTCTGCAGCGTCCCGGTCTAGCGGCGGCATTCAACGTAGGCTTGTTCATTCTTGCGTAGCTGCTCGGCAAACTGCTGGGCCTGCTGTACGGTGTGTTGCTGGCGCATCCGTGCATGAATCTGGTCGCGCACGCGGGTATAAGCCGCGTAGCAGCGATCGCGCTTCTGTTGCTCTGTCTCCTGCGGAGTTCCTGCTCCTGCTGCGGCCGCGTTTCCAGTCGCCGGCGGCTGCCCTTGACCAGGCCCCGCTATCGGCGATGCCATGGAGACAAGATAAAACTCGCTGGGCTTGGTACCGCGCGAAGTAAAAACAAGCGTCTGGTTCGTGTCAGGGTGGATTTCCAGCAGTTTCTTCGTCGGTATTTTTTCACCGTCGGTGAATCCCTTCTCCATATTGCACCACACGTTCCCGACCAATATGGTCATGCCGTAACTGCCCGCGGGAACGCTGGCAATCGGAACAGTAGCTTTGGGATGAACGCTGATTGCCTGATATTGAATATTCTGGTCCGTACTATTGATTTGGAGGACCACCGGATAGGCATGGTGGTTGGTAATGTCCAGCTTCGCGGTGGCGGAACCGAAAGGATAAGGGTTGAAGGTCTGAACATCGCCATTCGGCGGCATCGCTGCATCGCAACCTTGCGCGACGGTTTTGGCCTGGGAGAAGATATCCGCGGGAATCATCGCCCGGATCGGTTGGGCTATTTCTTCGAACAGCCGGCTGTCGCTTTTGACGAGATATATCGTCAGGACCTCCAACAGCAGGAGCACGAAAAGCAAGCCCGCCCTTTTCGTTCCACGCTCTCTTGATTGCAGGGATTCGATATAGCGGTCGATTTCGTCTTTGACTGGTCTGGTTCGAGGCATCTTATGTTTCTTAACCCCTGATTAATGTTCTCCCACCTGATAACGACCCCGCCCGGCCGCCCAAGTTCGTTCTCAACAGCAAAACTCCATCAATCCAATCGATTACTCTTCGCTGCCGAACATCTTGTCCAGTGCCGAACCAGCCCGCGTTCCAAGGTTCGTCCCCAACGGTCCCATCAATACGGTTCCTGCAGCAGCGCCCGCCATCGCCGCCTTGGTTGGAAACAGCATGGGCTTTTCCGTCGTGCCGGAAATTTGCAGCGGCACATTCACCAGCGAAACCCCTTTTTTGAGCTCGGTATCGATCTTGCCGCTGAGGCTCTTGTCTGCAGCAACCTTGACGTAACCGTCCGCGCCCACCATTCCGGAAATCATATGTACCGGACGCACTTCAATCTGCTTGCCTCGCGTATAGAGCGTGCCCGAGAGCTCATCGAAGCGCGTTTCGCCGCCCGTCGCGCCTTGGCGTATCAGCAAGCTCGCCGCCTTGACCAGGTCGACGCCGTACAGCACGCCGTCGGCAACGTTGAATTTGTAATCCAGCGCCATGGCGTCTCCCAGTTTGCCAGCGTCCTTGGCGCTGCTTTGGAATTTACCGTTGCCCGTGATGCGCCCCGTCACCTTGACCGCATCGGTAAAGAGTTTGGTCGCGTCCCCGAGCTCGATACCTTGAGTTTTGAAATTTCCTGAAAGTCGCCAGCCCTTCGTCCAGTCCAGTTGGCCGGTAGCCTGCAGACTACCGCGGTAGAGGGTAGCCTCCATTTGCTGGAACTTCACCGTCGAGCCAGCATACTCGACGCTAGCGATCAACTTGTCGAACATGACCTGCGGCCCCACCGGAAGCATCCAATTCTCCGCGTTGATCGAGGCAGAATAACCGGCCCCCTTGGGGGTCACCGCGATATTCAGATTACCCTCGTTGCCGGTCAGCATGGCCTTCTCAAGCAATCCCCCTACCCCCAAGGTGACATCGGCATTCATGGGAGGCACGTTCATGCCCTCCATTTCGATTTTGGCGTCCCCCACTACGATGCGCCGCAGCTCCATCGTCGCCGGGCCGATGCTTTCACCCTGTTTTTCAGCAATTGCGCCCAGCAGCGCTATCGCGGACTGCTTGAGTACAGGTTCGTCGATATTCAGTTTTGAAATGACGCGCACGTCATCGAAAAGCGTCCTTACATCGAGGACTGCCGCCACATGGGCTACGCGTATGTCTTCATCGTTGCCGACGACCAGGCCTTCAATATTGACTCGGGGGGACGGCAACAAGGCAAAACGAAGAGTCTTGATCCTTACCGGCACGCCTATTTTTTGAGATGCCGCCTGCTCGATCCGGGCTATATAAGCACCCATCGGAATAAGAAAAGGAAGGACGGCCAATACTACAAAAATTAAGAGAAATGCAAGCGCAATACGTTTCATATTCATGGTGATTTTTATGTGTGCCCGTTGTTGACCAAACCGCTGCGAGCCATTATTATTGCGCCTTTCTCAATTCCCCGATAGCTCAGTCGGTAGAGCAACGGACTGTTAATCCGTGTGTCCCTGGTTCGAGCCCAGGTCGGGGAGCCAAATAGCGTGACTATGAACCGTGCCTTCCTGGGCGCGGTTCATGATCCGTTCCCCGTTGTACTCGATTTTCACTTCTTTGGCCTCAATTACGATTTTTTCAACAAATGAACTGAAAAAGCCACGTAGCTTACGTTCGTCCGTCGTATTTAAAACTACGTCACGCATCAATTCCGCCATTTCCTCAATCTCGACTCGGGAAATGTTCCCAGTTGGTGGTTTTTCAGCTTCGAGAGCAATAAGAGCGGTTTCAGCTGCATCACGTTGAAGACGCAATTCACGAATACGAATAGTGAGGTCACCCAAGTTGGGAGCATCCTTTCCATGTAACTCCAAGACCTCGTACAAATTCCTTAAACGCGTCTCTACTCCGCGCATGGTGTTGCTAAGGTCTGCTCGCTTTTGAGCGCGGTCATTGATCCATTTACTACTTAACTCATGCAGATCGGCCACGGTCTCAGCCATCATGTGAGCAGTCAACACCTTGTCTAGGATCGTTGTGATAAGAAAAACATCCAATTCCTCGGCGGGGAATCGTCGTGGTACGCAAGACTTGCCAACAAGCCAGTTCCTGCAGTTGTAGTAGTGATAGACGCGATCGCGGCCTGTGGCCGTCTCGATTTGCAAGGTGGCGCCGCAGCTGCCGCATTTCAGCATTCCAGTAAAGACAAAGTTGCTCTTGGGAGACCCCACACCAATAGCCGGCTTCCGGCTATCAAATAATGATTGAACGGCCATGAAAGTGACCTCCTCGATGATAGGTTCGTGACTTTTGGTAATGATCCACTCTTCCCTGGGGCGCAGTTTCCTAGTCGTGCGGTTCGTCTTGTTAAATACGATCAGGCCACAGTAGACCTCGCTTTTCAGAAGGTGAGTGAGCTGGTTTTTTGTCCATGGCCCGCTCCGGTAGTAGAGACCTCGTTCGTTAAGATTCGTACAGATCGCCTTGATCCCGATCCCTTCCAAGTAATGGCGGTATATCTCTCGAACAATGGCTGCCTCCTGGTCGTTGATGAACAGTTTTACTCGCTTGCCTACAATATGAGCTGTATATCCAAAAGGGACAGTGCCGCCATTGAAAAACCCATCCTTGGCATTTTTAATCATGCTGCGGAGAGTGTCGGAACTAATCTGTCGGCTGTAATGCTCATCGAAGATTTCAAGGATTGACTCCATCATCCAGCCAGCATCAGTCCGATTGTCCAGATCGACGCTTACATAAACCACGCGAGTCCCATTTTTTTCGAGCTCGCGCTTGTACAGCGCTGCATCAAGCTTATTACGTGCGAAACGTGAAGTGCTCCAGCAGATGAAATAATCGATCGAGTATGTCTTGCAATAGGCTATCGCTTCCCTGAAAGCCGGACGTTCATCTGTCCTGCCCGAAATCCCTGCGTCGGTAAATTCTCTTACCACTTGGGCAGGCAGCGATTCGGCTTTTTTATAGCCGTGCTCAATTTGGCTTTCTATCGGCAGTCCGTCATCAGCCTGCCTGACGGTAGATACACGTGAATAAATGATGGCCGTTTTTTCTTTTTCCATACCCAAGTTTATGCCTGCTTTCTGAAACGCTTTATGTGACGCGCGCTTATGTTTTCACCGATGCGTTTCGCCAAAATGGCTGCAATCTCCTCTGCCGTCTTACCAGTGGCCACAAGCGATTCAATATAGCGGTTACGTTGGTAACGCTCGAAGCATGCATAACCACGCATCGGCACTAGCCGGCGACCATCGTCGGTTTTGTTTGTAGGGTCGGCATCGAGGATTCTCCAGACCTTGAGAAATGCGTCGACGCCGACAGCCTCAGCGACTTCGAGCCAAATTCGTTGCAGCCCCATTTCGCGCAACTCATCAAGGCGCGGATCGCGTTTTTTTTCGGGGTCGATTCGAAAATTTAAAATTGTGCAATTTTCTAGGTACCCACCCCCCCCAGCTGGTTCGGGTGTGTCGCCCTGCCGACCCCCCACCCCTCCGGCAGTCATGCTACTGAGCTGCCCTACCTGGGCAATTCCTAACCCCGAATGTCGCTTTTCATTGTCTTCATTCATGATCTAACCCCCGTCCTACAGTGAATGAATGTCGCCTTTCTACATTCCACGACATTCGAATAGTTGCGCCACCCTGTTTGTTTTAGCCCGCTCTCTATGCCAGTTGCGAACCCCGCGAGACCGGTGCACATCACCTCACTGCAACCCGCATGGGTGCTGCATTCCTGTATTTCTATATCTATCTACTCAGCATCCCCGACGATGAGTTGCGCCAGTCTAAAACCAAATGAACGCGTGCTTGGATGTCTGGTAGGAAATTCCAGCCGCGGCATAGTTAAGGCTTCCCCTTCAGCTTTTGCAGAAGATCACTCACGGGAGTGCGCATCTTGGCCATGGGGTTGGCTCGGTCTACCTCGCGCGTCAGCTTACGGCGTGCGGTGTGGGTGTAGATGGATGTGCTCTTGGGATCGGCATGTCCCATGAGCAGTTGAGTGTTGAGGAGCTGCACGTCGTCCTCGACCAGCTCAGTACCGTATAGGTGACGGAATGCATGCGGGTGCAGTTGGCCCTCGGGAATGCCCAGCGCCTGGCCATAGCGCTTCACCATCTGCAGCACAGCGCGGCGGTTGAGGCGGCGCTTCTCGCCGATGTACTCATGCGCGCCTATCGAGCGGTTATTCAGGCTGACGAACAGCACGCGATCACCATCCGGAAGCATGCGGTCGATCCCCTGTAGCTCGGGATGCTCGAGGTAGATGCGCAACATCAGGTCGGCCTCGATCGGTACCGGCAGGATCCGTTCCTTGCTCCCCTTCTCCAGCACACGCAGCATCAGCCGCACCTTGCCGTCGATCTCATCCTGGAGGAGATGGCTTTCGTTCAGGTGGACCAATCCGGAAGCACGCAGGCCGCAGCCGGTCATTACAGCCAGCATCGCGCCGTCGCGCACGCCGGCGAATGTAGAGAAATCCGGAGCCCACATCAGTTTCTCGGCATTGGCCAAGGTGATCACGCGCGGTATCTTGCGTCCGCTGGTCGGATACGGTATGCCGGAGGCCGGGTTATCACGCAGGTGCCGATTATCCTTGCACCAGGCATAAAAGCCGCGCACCGCAGCGATGTGCGTACGCCGACTGACTGGATCCTTGAGGCCTTGCTTGTGTAGCCAAACGCCGCAAAACACGATCAAGTCATCATGGGTCGCGCTCAACGGATCCCGTTCAGCGAAGTATTGGCCAAGCCGGCGCAGGGCGAGGCGGTAGACCTCGATCGTCCGGACGGCTTGACCTGTATTCATTAGCTTGTATTCGAGCCATTGCTCGGTCAGGTCGGCAAACATCTATACCTCTTTCAACAAACCCAGGGGCAAAACAAAGCGTGGATGCGCGGATCGGGCTATGGAAAAAACTATGACATTTATATTCATGTACTTAGCCTCCACGACTATCCACGGAAAACCCGTGGATGAGAGGTGAAACCCGTGGATTAAAAAATAGGCAACCTCGATAACCCGTGGATGCAGCTTTTTTCCTTCCCGGCTTCTTCTTCTCTTCTTCTTCTTTTAAAAATAAAGAGATAGAGAGAAGAGGACCGAGCCGCCCAAAAATGTCATGCGTGGATAAACAAACGAAACACGTGGATAAATCAGGCAAACACGTGGATAAATTGGAAAGAGTTGCGGGACCAATCTTGTCCAGCATCAATAACTTATCTGCGTATGGCGCACAATTCCACGCTTCCGCACGCGCACGCCCCCTTACCTTTAAGGAAAGAGCGCGAAGCGCAAAAAAAAGCGGCTGCTTTTCTCGTTGGGGGGTACGGGGGTTAGCCATGAGAGATGCCTGCATCGACGGTCGGGGTTGCATGGAGGCCGTACTGCGCCAGCCGGGAGGTAACGAGGGCCGTGAGATGGGCTACACGCTGGTTACGGATCGTGCGCTCAACACCCTCAGGTAGCATCACGTTCGCATGCATCAGCTGCTTCTTGAACACTCGGTCGCTCTTCACTGGCAGGCCGTTCCACTTGTCGCGCAATGCCGGCGTATTGGCCAGGTGTTCCATGATGTGGCTGGTACGCACCAGGAGTACTTCCTCCGCATCGATCCAGTCCCACTTGTAGGGGTAGCGGAACTCGCCCCGGGCAATCTCGGCCAGCACGGTCTCCATAATCCACACCCATGGCTCGCGATCCGCGCTTGTTTCCCCGATGTGAGCGTTCATCTCCGCCAGCAGGTCATTTCCAAAGCTGCCCTGCCGCGCGTCGATCTCGGCAAACTCGCACAGGAAGCGCCAACACGTAAGCAGCGCGGCGTAGTTACCCGCCATGCGCACAGCACCGTCATCCTCGCCACTGGCGCATGAATTGTTAAGGCAGTGCTCCTTGAGTTGATGGTAGACGGCCTGCACCTGGCTTTTTTTCAGCCCGGTCAGGAACTCCAGCCATTGACGCACTGGGAAACGCGGCAGATCGTCGGGCATCAGCGGACCCTTCTTGCCTGTCAGCTCGGTCCGGACGATCTTGCCGATCAGGCTGCGCACCGGAACGTCCTCGCCGGCGAGCAGTACCGGAGCCGAGATCAGGAATTCCGTCATATCGGCGCCGCGACGGTTGACCGTGTATTGGTAATTCTCCTGCAGCAGTCCGACCGCTTTGTCGATGATGTCCTGCCGGCGTGCCGACAGCTCTTCCCAGCCTACGGGGTGCGAGGTGTGGCTGATCGATGTGAGCAGCCGGAACTCGGTCTGCAACGACTGTCCGGAAAACATAGTGAAGCCGATCGTGCGCTCGAGGCGCTTGATCAGGGTCGATTTGCCGTGCCCCTTGTCCGCCTGCATCTGCATGTGCGGCCAGAACCCCAGCAACACCTTCAAATGCCCGCCAAGGCTCCATACAAGAGGCAAAGTCGCTGCATTACGTTTGAACGTGTTCTGGTATGCCTCGATCACTTTTCGCGCGTCTGAGCGCGATCCTGAAGGGAAGGTCAGATTGAAGTACGGGCACTGCTGCTCAGGCTGGGTGAAATAGCAGTCCGGCCCCTCGTTGACGATCAATTTCCCGTCGCGGTAGCACAGGCCGACGAAATTGGCCGCGTTGCGGGCCCCGAGGTGCGCGCCGCGCTCCAGGATGTTCAGCATGCGCAGGAAAGAGGATTGATCCCACACCGGCCCGATCTTCTTCCAGGTGTCGACGTTGTGCAGCTTCTCATCCTCGATTACCCGGCGCTGTAACTTGGCGCCATGCCGAGGCGTCTGCGCACTGACGGCGAACAGCACCCTGGGCTGAGTGTCCGGGTCTCCGCTCATGGTCGACGTGGCGCCGGCGATCGTTACGCGCGACAGCGAGGCAACGCGGAATCCGGCCAGGTCCTTGTATTCCAGCTTCTCGTTGCCGTTTTCGTCGGTCTTGATTTCGGCGATGTACTGCGTGAAATCCTCGCTGACGCGATAGCGCCAGTAGCGAACGTCATCACGGAATGGCAGATAGACGCGCTGGCGCCCAAAGTTCTCCTCCACCTTGCCAGGCTGGCCCTGTATCAGCCACGGGTCGAGACGATACAGCGCGCGGCGCATCTCGTCCCGTCCCATAGTTTTCAGCATGTCGTTGAGGTCGTTGATCGGCTCTTCGTTCTCGTCCACCCACTTGGATTGATCGATCATCATTGCCGAGATATCCAGCGCGGTCAGGATCTCGTGCAATTCCCATGCAGCCTCCGGTCCTGGGCGACGGCGCGCTTGCGGATGCGGCCGGCCATCATCGGTCAGCTCAGGCAGCGGCGCATCGTTGTCGAAGCACAGCACCACATGCTTGCCGCGGAGGAAGGTCCAGTCGATCGCACTTACGTTGAGGCCGCGTACTGCAAAGGCGGCCGTGTGGGGAATGTCCGCCGTCTCGACGGACAAGGCATTGATCGGCGACTCCACGACATAGACCTTCTCGGCACGCTGCAGTCGCTTGATGTCGCTGGTCCAGCCATAACCGAACTTCTCCCCCTGGCATTGGGTTTTCGTTCCGCCGTTGATGGCCGGGTCAAGGTAGCGCAGATCCACCGCCACCACGTGGCCAGGGTTAAGCGTACGGGCAATGAAGGCCACGGCTGGCCCACCGTGGCCATGCTCGCCCGCCGGCGTCTTGTCGCTCTCCCAGTCGTTGAACCCCACGGACCGGGCCTTGATGGCGCGATGCACCACCTCCTCCGAAATGCCGCGGCCGGTCAAGTACTCAACACTGCGTTCCGGTTCTACCAGGCAGCGTTCCGCGATGTATTCCACCAGCGATCTTTCCCGCTGCTCCGCAGGCTGGTCAGGCTTATCGAGCGGGATGCCTAGGAAGTTATGCAGCTCCTTGATCGCCTCACCTACATCTATGTTCTTCACGTAGCACACCAGGTCTACGCAGCTGCCGGCGGCATCCTTGCCGCCTGAATAGTCCCGCCACTTGTCCGGGCCGGCCTTGGTGCCGATCTGCAGCGAGGGGGATTTGTCATCGTGGTGCGGGCTCTTGTAGTTGCCCTTGCTACCTGCCGGACGCTCCAGCCCCAGCCAATCGGCCAGGGCATGGAGGTCAACGCGAGCTTTGAGATCGTCTATGGTTGCCATTACTTTATTCCGTCCTGGTTAAACCAATACACGCGTGGCAATAGCACAGCGGACTCCGCTGGGGTGCTTCAAGCGCAAGATGTTGCGGCGCGCATTGTCGTGCACGCCGATGAAATCGAATTCCCAACTGCTGCGCTCCAGTCCTAGCGGCGCCAAGCGCTTTACTTCCGTATGGATCGTCGGCATATGCGCCAGCTCCATAAGGAACGGCTCCCCCTCTGTCTCAATCACGGAATAAACCTCCTCCCATGGCACGGGACATCCGTCGATGACATCGTGGAAGCGCCCCTGTACCACGATCAGCGGTGCAACCAACAGCGTGCCGTGCGTTGCGGCAATCAGGTGGTCATAGGCGCGGTACAGTCGGCCATTCGCCGAGAACTGCTGCAGCGCGTCGAAGTTAACCAGGTAAGGGAGAAAAAGGGGATGCGACATGATCATGGTCCTGTGGTCCGTTATTGATGGGGCTGGTCTTGGAAAAAGTGAGCTGAGCGTGGCGCGCGGCCAATACCTTGTTCAGTTCCTTGTGCGGGCGGATGATCGAGCCGCGGTTATAGGGCTTGGTAGAGATCACGCCGAGCTGGTTCATTACGCGGAAGATCGGCGGCGCCGGCCACCACAACTTGATGGACCGAAGTACTCGCCACTGGCCACGGCGTCCAGCAGGAAGGTTGACGTGCTCGGGTTCATATATGCAGTACACACGGTAGAGGGTCATGTTTCTCTCCACTCAGGCTTCTGGATATGCATCGTTGATAACTGCCTGTAGCAACCGGATCGGTACCTTGGATTTACGCGGCCAATTGCGGATCGCACCTTCCTTCAAGAAAGGACCATCACGTCCGTAAACCTGGTATTTATAGTTACCGCGGTACTTGGTACCGGTTCCGTCATTGCTGATCACGATGCGGACCAACTGCTGCACGCGGATGCCGAGGCCGAAACTGTCCAAGTTCATGCGAACGTCGATCATTTCAGCGTCTCCTGAGCCTGTGCCCATGCGCGGTTAAGTTCCGCCATAGCTTCGTCGCTGCCTCCACGGTCCGGATGCCGCTCACCGCACAAGCGCCGGTACAAGTGCTTGATGTAGTCCAGATCGTCGATACCTTCGGCAACGCCCATCACCTCGCGCCAGCTGCGCACACGTGTCTTCCCCGGTGCCGGCAGCTGCATGAAGCCGCTGAATGCGCGTTGCATCATGTCCGACGCACCCCACCGCTCAATCCCGCGCAAGGCCTCGATCGTCAGCCGAATGGCCTGGATGTTTTCCTTCACGCGCCAGTACTTGTCGCAGGCGAAGCACATTGACTGCCCCTTGTAGAGGAAGTACACGGCCACACCGGCATCCATCGGCTCGGGATCGGTGGCATATGGCATGCCGTCGCGTTTCAGGCGGATGTTGGTCGAAAGCACCACGTGCATGCCGCCAAGTCGCGCGATCTCCTCCATTAGCCCGTCACGCGCGACGGCAAAGGATGTCTGGAAGCGGCTGTTACCGATCTTGGTGTTAGGGGTGCGGGGCCAGTCCTCTGGCCAGTTGAGTGGGTAGGCTTCGACGGTCATGCTTGACCTCCAATCAAGGCCCGTTTCTTCTTGGGCACGTAGACAAAAATGGCTTCGCCGTCTCGACAAACCACTCGGATCACCTTCTTTGCAGTACAGAGGTGGCGCAATGCACCGGCGAGAGAGCGACCTTTGATCAAGGTCTTTTCTGAAATCCTTGCGGATGTGGCAAAGCCGACAGGCCGAAGGAAATGGAGGATCTGCTCAGGCTTGGTTGGTAATGGAGCGCTCATGCAGCCACCCCTTCCCTCATTCCAAGGATCTGCAGCCAGGGGTTAGTGGTTGAATGCACGACGATCGGAGGCAGGTCCTCGCATGAATCCGAGAAGACCTCGATGCTGAACTTGAAGCCACGCACTTCTAGCGACTGCAGGCGCTTGCTGTAGCGCGAAAATTCAAGGCGGGTCATCATCACGGTGTGCTGCAACGGATTTCGACTGTGCAGCAGCCGGCCGTAGCGCTGCAGCTCCTGGTTGCGACTACCCCGCTGGAAGGTGAACTCGATGACCTCCTCCAGATCCTGGATATCGATGCCGCAGTCCCCTACCCGGCTCATGCAAACCACCTGGTGTTTTTGGATCAGTTCGAGGCGGTGCTGCGTCGCTGCATGAATGAAGGGGATATCGTTTTCACGGGCTACGCGCTCACCGCATTCGATGTAGTCCGAGAAAACTATTGTTTTGCGTTTGGTGAGGATCTTCCTTAGCGCGAGGTACTTGTGTTCCATGTCCTCGACGATCAGCACCTTGATCGGTACGTCCTCCAGCGCCCCGGCCTCTCGCAGCTCGTTCCAGTTCTCGCCCACGCTATGGCCCGTCATCATCTGTATCAGGTCACTGCGGCCGTCCTCGCGGAACGGTGTCGCGGTCAAGCCGACACGGAACTCGCTGTTGATGAGCGATAGACGGTGTGCGTTGTTACCCGGGAGGAAGTGGGCCTCGTCAAACCCGGCCACCACAAACTTGTCATGGCTGAAGTCCTGCGCGGTCTGATAGGTGTAGATCTCAATCTTGCAGCGTTCCGCTCCACCGGCATCGAGGATCGAGATCTCGTGATGCTTGGGCTTCCACTTCAAGCGCAGGTCGTGTGATGGGGCCCAGTTCGCGAAGAAGGCGCACCACTGTTCGCGGATCGTGTCGTTATTCACGAAGAGGATGTGACGACCCGGTATCCGGGTAAATACCATTCCGAGGAAATACATCTTGCCCTGGCCAGGTGGCCAGTACACCCCGATGTTTCCGTTCTGCATGAAGGAGTCGAACGCCAGCTGCTGGTTGGGACGCAAGTCATATCCAAGAATGTTCTCCTTGATATAGCATCCCTCCACGGGTCGCGGCGGCGCGATCTTCATGCCGATCTCTAGCAGCTTGCGGAAAGCTCGAAACGCGTCCCCCGAGGTGCGGTTTGTACTGAAGACGTAGCGCAACATCTTCTCATCCTCGACAGGCTCACCTTCAGCATTGAAGAACTGGCCATCCTTGAATGTCAGGCCAAGTTTGCTGGCGATCGCCTTGAGCACGTCGCCTTCACCTGGGTCCTCGTCCGTGTAAATCGCAGATTCGCTGAAGCGCGACACCAGGCATCCGCATCGCGGGCAATTTATCTGAACAGCATAAGTCGGCACCCAAAAATTGACACCGCCGATCGCGCTGCAGGTCTCAAGGCTGAAAGAATGATGCGTCATTGCGAGGCCAGGACCGGACTCAACATCATGCTTGCCCATAGGAGTGAGCCGCTCCCCATCCTTCCAGGAATCCGACGTGCACGTCACCCGCTTGAATCGAGGGGGCGCAGGCAAATCATGCAGCTCGAGGACGCCCTTGGCGTACGCGCTCGCAGATTGGTAGTCGAATACCTCTGGGTGTTCGGTGAAGAATTTCTTGAGGTTGGGTAGCGATACCCGCACGGCCTCCACCTTATTAAAGCCGTGCTGCTCCCAGGCTTTGAGCCATCCGGCATCGATAAAGCGTTGCCACAGGCGATGATCGATCTTGGTCAGGTCCTCGATGTCGCGGATGGTCAGGTCGTCGATTTGACGGGTGGAATAATTGATGCGTTTGAGCCGGTTGCGGATCGATGCGTATGAGCAGCCCAAGTGCTCCAGCACCTCCACCATCGGCACGCGACCATAGTTATCGCGAAGCCACTGATCCTTTTCAGTCGTCCACTCGATCCGGGGTTTGCGCGACTGGTATCCCCCTTGCCTAGCGGCAACGTGAATGTTGTGCCGCTTTACCTGGTATTTGGCGACCAGCTTGTCGATAGTCTCCGAAGTCCCGTCGTAAAGCGCGGCGATGTCGCTAATCTGATCGGTAGTAAGAAGTGGGCGGCTCATGACGTAGCCCTCGGAAACTCGTCATGAGTGCGACCGTCGAGCTGACGGCCGGCGGTTTTTTTGCCAGCGCGGTTCATCCAGACATCGTTCCCGCCATCAGAGCTAAGGTCTTGCCCGTCATGGCCGGCATCAGTCATACGGAAACGTGGCACACCATCGACAGAAGGATAGCCACGTGATGCTGGGCCTCTCGGGCACCATTCGCCCCATTGCTTGAAAAGAAACGGGACGCCAGCAGCCTCGCACTGATCACGCAAGCTGCAAGCCCACTCGGGGTGCATAGGCCGAGCATTTGGACCGCTCTCGCCACCGACGATGACCCAATCTAATAAGTCGACTAACTTTGTCCGGTGCTCGCCGGCAAGCCTCGGAAAGGGGTAGGAGCCTCCGCACTTTGAGGCGAGATATTCCTTCGTTAGGTCCACCGGTCCAAGCAGCGGCTCCATGCTCAGGAAGCGAACGGCGGCCGGCACATTCAGCAGCTTGGGAATATCGCGGTCGGCTTCTTCCTGGTTGCAGATCGTGGCGCCTATCCAGACGTTTTCCAGAGGGCGATAGCGGTCATTGGCATCCATCAAGCGGCCGTCATGCTCGCAGGCGTTTTGAAGCATGCGCTCGACGTTACCGATGCGCTTGGTCAGCAACAGCCAATCCAGATTCGGAGTGTCGGCGATCAGACTCAGGAGGCGCTGCCGCCATGCGTTCGGAACTTCGTTATCGAACACGTCCGCCAGACTGGCGCAGAACACGCGCTGGCGGCGACCATGCTCGGCGAAGAACTGTTCATGCTGGGCATTCCAGCGAAGCGGCAGCTTCCAATTGCTGTCCGAAGTAACACGGCGCGGCTCGCCGGCGCCCCATTTAACTTCGAGCGTGCGCGATGGTGTGCTGACCTCGGCATAGCAGTGATCGCATGCCGGGCTTACCTTGGTGCAGCCTATCCACGGGTTGAAGGTGTGGTCCGTCCATTCAATCTTGGTATTTTTCACAGAAGCACCTCTGCTTCCTTGATTGTGTTGCGGATCGTGGCCAGCCTTTCATTGATCCCATCCTGCAATTCGTCATCCTCAAATCCAGCGATGAAGTCCTCGGCTAATTTCAGGCTGGCCAGCAGTATGAGAGGTAGTTCTGCCAGTGCTGCGCGACGTTCTGCTTCCTGCCGCGCAGCCTGCTGACGTGCTTTATAGGATTTGCACGGCTCAGCCTCTCGGCTATGGATGCAGGGGTCGTCGCCGCAATAATTGAGGCAGCCGCACTTAAATTTGCTCATGAAGTCCTCCCTGCTCCAGGCACAATGCGATCGCCCCTCATGCCAAGAACAATTTCACTGAAACGAATCAGGAAAGCTTGCTTCGCTTCAAAGGGCAGGAGCGGGACTATCGTTTCCTTTAAGGGAATGATGTTGTCCAGGATCTCCCAACGCTCTTGCTGCTCCGCCATCAGATCCCGGCGCTCGGTCGCAAGCATGACAAGATCGGCATGCTTCACGGACGCGGGCATGTGGCCCCTGAGCCCAAACAACTCCAGGACTTCGCCTTCAACGCGCTTTTCTATTTTCTTGTAGTCAGGAATGAGCTGCTTCAGAGGGGTCGGAATGTCGCCGACGTACGCCTCAGCCGCATCGTGCAGGAGCGCCCAAAGAGCATCCTGTGTGGGCACGATATAGCTGGCGAGAATGCTGTGCTGCGCCACACTATAAAACTGACGGCAATGCCCACCAAAACGGCAGATATTCGAAAGCGCATGGCTGATATCGTCGATTAGGACGACATTGCCAAACTCGGTGAAATCGAATTTATTGCCGCTGTAGGTCTGGATGCTGGGGTGGATGAAGGGAATATTCATGATTCCATTACCTCCATCATTTGCTCGGCGTAATACTTACGCCATTGGAAATAACGGCCTATCTTGCAGTCCTTCAAATACTCCTGCTTGTCTTGTTGGTGAGCCTTAAACTGACTTTCGAACCACTCTAGATGAGTGGGAAGGTCCCAAACTCCATCCTCCAGCCAGGCTGATATCAAGGATTTCTCCTCGGCAGATAGCGCCTCATACTCTTTGCTGGAGAGCGGAGAACCCTCACCTTCAAAGTCCGGATTGTTTCCTTCAAACCATGCTGGAATTTCAGTCGGAGCATGGGCTGCGTAATAGTCCTTCAGCGAGGGGCCAATGTAACCTTCTGACGCCTGTAAAACTTCAATTTCCGAGGTTCCGTTCATATCAGTAGCTCTCCATTCCAGCCAGATCAGCACGCGGCTGATACGGGCAACGAGTTGCCCGAGGCTTGACGTGTTCCCGAACGATCTCGACGCGCTCGACCAGGTGGCGCAATGCCATTTCGTGGCCGTCCTTTAGCCGCACGTAAAGCTCGTCGCCGGGTTTAACGATTTGATGGTTGAGGACTTTGGTGCCGTTCCAGACATGAGCCTGGAACGGATGGCAATCGACCACCATGCCCTCATTGGTGACCAGCCAGCGCAGGAAGTCCTGGCCGTTGTCCTTGAAGTGAATGCGCTTCATGATTCGCCCCCGTAGTACCTCTGCTGTTCGGCTGGTGAAAGCTCGCTTATGTCTAGCGGCCGCAAGTCCTCAAATGTGCGACCGTAGAACTCCTCTCGGCAGCGTTTGCAATGCAGGAGCGCGTAATCATTTACAACGAAAGCGCCGTTTTCCATAGGCCAATCGTGATCAAATAGCTGGCACAAGGTGTTGCCCTTGAGGCGTTGAAAGAAGGTACGCTTCATGCTCCACCCCGATTCTTGCGATCGATGGATTCGACGGCGGCGACAGCGAGGGCTGCCACCTGGATCAGACGGGCACGCGCCTTATCCGGACTATTCATGCCACTCATTGCGCGTGCCCAGCCTGCGTAATCCTTGATGAGCTGGACGAACTCCTCGGTCGGATGCTGATCGTCGTGCTCAGGGCCGCCCCACTTCGCGTTTTGCCGATCCCGTTCCTGCGACACTTCACGCAGCACGAGTTGAGTTTTACTCGGAATACTTGCGCTAGAATCGCTCATGCCGCGGCCCTCCGTTGATATTCGCGGCGCACGTCGCGCTTGCGGATCGATGGTGCGCCGTCGACTTCGCGCAGGGCTTGCTCGAGATCCTCGCGGGTGACGCCGGTGTACACCCCAGTGCTGGAAATCGTGGAATGTCCGAGCTCTACCTGGACGATGCCGCGAGGATCCTTGGCTTGAGTGCGGCGCATGATGTTCATGCCGCGGGTATGGCGCATCCAGTGCGGGCTGACGTTGCCCTGAATACCGGCGTCGCGCGCCCATTGCGCAAGGCGGTGCTGGAAAGCACGGACGGACATGCCAACGTGCTTGCGGCTCATGACCAGGGGCACGTCGCCATCATCCAGATAGCCCATTTCGCGGCGGATATCGAGCAGGTCCAGCAAGGCGGCGCGGACCGGCTCAGTGACGAGCTTGCTGTGGTCGCGCTTCTTGCCCTTGCGGTGCTCGCGCGGGATGTAGATATAACCGGTCTGCAGCGACACGAGGGCCGTATTGACCGTAATCAAGCTGAACTCCGTGATACGGAATCCGGTATCCCTCAATAGGCGAATCCAGGCATAGTCCCGCCTCGCCAGCACATCCGTGTATCTCTTCACCGTTCCAAGCAGGGTCTTCTGCTCGTCCTCGGTGAGGTAGTGTTTCAACATCATGGCTCGCTCCTTCCATGGTTTCCCCCGTGTCAAATACGGCTGGCAACTCCCACGGGTATGGAGGTACCAGCACTACCAGCAGCAATACGAACACCATCATCAAAGTGCGAATGTGCGTCATGGCCGCGGCTCTTCGAGCACGACGTCGACCATTCCGATCGCATTTCGAATTTCCGCTCGGGCTTCATCCCACTCGCCTCGAGCGAGGTGTGCGAAGCTTCTATTAGCCAATGTCATGGCATGCCGTATTGCTTTCATATCGAAGCCATCTAGCCCGCGACGAAGTCGCTTTTGCTTCAGCCGCAGCCTGCCGCTGCCATCCATCACCAGCAAACATCCGTTCTCTGAGGCAATACGTTTCGCTTCGTGCGGATTTATGGTCGGATGCAGCAACACGTTCATACCGTCTGTCCTTTCATTGCTGTTGTGATGGCGATGTTGCGGATGCACATTCGCCACATCGGGTCTTCCATGGCCTGCTCGAAACTGATATGCAGGCGGGTCGCCACGCGCTCATGTGCGGCGCGCAGCAAGCGCTCGGGTATATCTGTTACTCCGAGCGCGAGGGAACGTTGACGCCGGCTGCAGCCGCGTCGCATTCCTTGGATTCCTTGTTGAAAAGCCGCTCCTCGAGTTCAGTGCGGAAAATCCGGTTGAAGATGCGGCCGACACTCAGGTATTCGCCCGGAGCAAGGTTGTCGGAGACCTGCACGATGCCGCGCTTGGCAATGGATTGGGGAATGGGAACGCTCATTGCTCGACACCAGCCATTTCCCGAAGGCGATGCACCGTCTCGAGGATGGCGGCAACCCATTGATGAGCTTCGGCTTCAATTGCCTGGAATTCTTTATGGGTCAGGTCGCTGTCTTGACGCAACGATTTATCGATACAGGAGTAAAAATCGCCGGATTCGGCTTCAATGCGCGTCAGGTGAAGCAGCAATGCGTCGGTGGAAAAATCGGAGAGGTCCGGCAGCCTGTAAAACACGCCGCCAGCGGTATGGCATAGGGATTGGATAATGCGGACATCGCCTGAAAGAATGGTGGCTAAAACCACATCCTTAAGCGTGGGCTTGTTGTGATTGTTATCGTTTTCGCTGGTGTTGGCTTTGTTATACAGGGTGCCGGGAGGCATACCCATCAACCTGGCCAATGCAGGTACCCCGCCCCCATCCTGTTCGCCACCGTTGTAGTCGTGGACTACGCGATGGAATGCTTCATAAACGTCAGACGGCGTGCGTGACCGCATATATGTGACCCCTGTAGAAAAATTAACCTACTGTGATTAGGGGTGCGGCCAGATACTTGGCTTGCGAGCGAGTATCACCGCACCGGCTCGCCTCATGCGTCAACATGGGGCGAGCTTATTTATGCTGCTTGTTGATCCACGTATCTCTCTGGATAGAGGATTTCTTGTTCGGTAATGCCTTCACCAAAAAACTTTGATATCCGAGCAGCCATGTCGGGCGAGACACCTTGATCACCGCGCTCAACTCGAGACACGGTAGAGGCGGAGCATTTAACACCGTCGGCAACCTCGTAAATGCTCAGCTCGCGCTTGATTCTGATTCTCTTAAGTGGGGTTTCCATGTTCCGTATCTCGCAACATTTTTTGTAATGTTGCGCCACGCTCAACATCATGTCAACAAAAAGTTGCGTAATTCGTGTTGCGCGCGGCGCAACTAGAATAGAAAATCCGGGCATGAAAATCGGCTCAGTAATTGAGCAGCTCCGGATCGATCGCGGATGGTCTCAAGATGAATTGGCAGACCGGACAGGGACAACAAAATCAAACCTATCCCGTATAGAAAAAAACAATCAGTGGCCGCGCCCGGAACTACTCGACGCAATTTCCCAGGCTTTTGGGGTGAAGGTCTATCAACTTTTTGCTATAGCAGAATCTGTTAAATTACCCGTGGATCCAGTGCAGTTGAACCGCGACGAAATCCAGTTGCTGTCCACCTACAAAGCCATGGAGCCAGATCAGCAAAAGGCTTACCTCGACATGGGCAAGGCTGTGACCAAGCCTAAAAAGAAAGGGCCGCGGAAGTGAAATATGATGAGCACGAAACCGATGCCCGAAAATTGCATGAGAGTTACATCACGGAACGCTGGAGCCAACTCAGCCAGATCGAGATGGACTGGACAACGGATGCCATCAAGTACCTGTTCTTAATCAATGCTGGTGCGTCAGCTGCCATTCTTACCTTTATTGGCGCGGTCGAAGGTGTGCGGGGAATGTACTGGCCTTGGTTGATGCTGCTTTGCTTCACGCTAGGCATCATCTGCGTAGGTTTTATCCATGTGATACGCGTGAGGCGTGTGGATTATCTTTATTCCAACTGGCGGTCAGACGTCAGGGATTATTATGATCTCAAGATTTGCTGGGACAAGCTGGTCAACGATGATGATACGAGAGCATACAAATTCGATTTGGCATACATCTGCGGTTACAGCGGATTTGCTCTATTTATCTTGGGAGTAATTGTTGGAGCAGTAAACTTCCAATCGCTTAACAAAGGGGATGAAAATGGGCAACGAAATCAAAAGACCGAACAAGCCGTTACCAGGCAAACAACCGACACGACCGTCAAGACCGGAACCGTCACGGCCCGGGAGGATAAACGAACGGCCGTCAAGCAAGAGCGATGGACCGACAGTCGGGTCAGCAATCCCCCCACCGCCACCGATCACCAAGAAATAGCGCCGGCACAGCCCAAGGAAAAACAATAATGAACTTCTTCCTAATCTTAATTATTGTCCTGTCGGTATTGTTTGGTGCCGGAAGTACGATTTTTGGATCGAGCGTCATTCATGAAATCTACGGCATCATTTGCTTCCTGATCGCCGTTGTCGCTCTGATCGGAAACACCATCGTAAACCAGCTGGCAGATATCAAAAAATTGTTAGGAGCGAAAGAAGCTCCGAGCACAAGAAAAATTTTAGCCGAAGAACCATCCAAAGCCGGCATTAACGGCTAGGGCACATGTGCTCCCACTATGAACCCTTGATCGATATAAATCGGCTGCTGAATTATTTCGCGGTCAGTGAATTGCCCCCAGCCATGCCGCCCGAGTTATGGCCTGGGTACATGGGCCCTTTCATTCGCAAGCATGAGCATGCAGATGTCGGTGACGAGGCGGTACCGTTTCGCGAGCTGATGACAGGATCTTTCGGCCTGATCCCACATTGGGCGAAAGATACGAAGATTGCGCGCCAGACGTATAACGCGCGTTCGGAAACCGCCCACGAAAAACCTAGCTTTCGGGACTCATGGCGCCTTGGCCGGCATTGCATCATTCCGGCCGCTGCTATCTATGAGCCTGATTGGCGAAGCGGCAAGGCCATCCCGACCAGGATCGTCCGGGCGGACGGAAAACCGATGGGCATTGCTGGTCTATGGACAGGCTGGAAGCAGCCCAATGGGGAGATATTACGCAGCTTCACGATGCTGACAGTGAACGCCGACGATCACCCTTTCATGCGCAACTATCACAAACCCCAGGACGAAAAACGCATGGTCGTTATCCTGCAGGATGACGAATACGATGTATGGTTGTCGGCGCCGCCGGAAGAAAGTCGCTTCTACCTTCGCCAGTTCCCCGCTGATGCCATGGCAGTAGCCTAGCTCGCATGTTCAGCGATCAACTGATCTAGCGCACCTCTCGCCTCGTGCGTGTGAAAACATAGGTCATCGACGATGGTCATCATCTTGCGCGATGGCGGATTACCTTTCCCTGCCAGATAGAGCCGCATCAGCGCGTCGACCTCCTCCTGTGCGGATTCCTGCGCAGCCTTGGCCGCTTTCCAATCGCTTTCGAGTTGCTGCCATAACGTTTCGTCGCTCATGTAAATCCTCCTGAGCGTGAGAGTTGAATCAGGGCGGCCGGTTCCCGGTCATTGCTCGCTAACGCTGTACGTTCGTACAATGGCGGCATGAATCGCGCCATCGCTCTCATCGACGTCAATAATTTCTATGCCAGTTGCGAAAGGGTCTTTAATCCCAAGCTCAACGGACAGCCTGTGGTCGTCCTATCCAATAACGACGGCTGCGCCATCGCGCGCAGCGCCGAGGCGAAGGCGCTGGGAATCAAGATGGGGGAGCCCTGGTTTAAGCTGAAGGACATTGCCAGGCAGCACGGCATTATTGCCATGTCATCGAACTATGCGCTCTATGCGGACATGAGTAATCGGGTCATGGCCATCCTCTCGAAGTTCAGTCCGGATCAAGAGGTGTACTCAATCGATGAGTCATTCCTGGACCTCACTGGCATGCCCGGGCGGCATCTGGATATTGCGCAGGAAATGCGCGGCCGTATACGGCAGGAAACCGGCCTACCCGTCTGCGTCGGAATCGGCCCGTCGAAAACTCTGGCCAAGCTGGCCAACCATGCCGCGAAGAAAGGCTATGCACCGGATGGGGTGTGCGACTTCAATGGCTTCAATGAACGAGATCTCGAGACCCTGCTTGCCGGAATTGAAATCGGCGAAGTATGGGGCATCGGCCGCCGCCTTGTGCCGCGGTTGAATGGTCTCGGAATCAAGTCGGTGCTGGACCTGAAACGCGCCGATCCGGAGCACATGCGCCAGCAGTTCAGCGTCGTGATGGAAAAGACCGTCCGCGAGCTGCGCGGCCAAGCGTGCATCGAGCTGAAAGAAGTCGCGCCGCCAAAGAAACAGATTATCAGCTCGCGCTCGTTTGGCTTCCCCGTTACAGACCTGGACAGCCTGAGTGAAGCCGTCAGCCTGTACGTGTCGCGCGCCGCAGAGAAACTGCGCCGGCAGGAGAGTTACGCCGCCCTGCTCCATGTCTTCATCCATACCAGCCCTTTCGGTGATGGGCCGAAATACAGCGGCTCGCTGAGCGTGAAGCTGCCGGCACCGACCGACGACTCGCTGCAGCTCGTCCGCGTGGCCATGTGGATCCTGCGACAGATATATCGGCCAGGCTTCCGCTACCAGAAGGCCGGGGTCATGCTGAGCGAGATCACGCCGGCGGGCGGCCAGCAAACGGATATGTTCGGGTTTCGTCCGGCAGACGATCGATCAGCGCGCCGAATGGTGGCGATGGATGCGATTAATGGGCGATGGGGAAAGCAGACAATACGTGCCGCTTCACAGGGCTATAAGGCGCCTTGGGCAATGCGTCAGGGCAATCTTAGTCCTAGTTATACGACGCGATGGGATGAAGTGCTTCTGGTTGATTGATAAAATCATACCCAGGAATGCACAGAAGCTTCTTCTGTAGCGTTGCCCGCCACATGGTTCAAGGAATGCGAGTTCAATCGATTGAATCCCGACGTCAGCCCGAAGGTATGCAGAAGCTGGCAAGCATCACCCGGTGCATTCCTGACCGTCCACATGGGATGGATCCCCGATACCTGGCTGACGCTGACGTTGCCGCCGGATGACGACGAGGTATTCACGTCCCAGCCGTCGATGGGAGCTCCTTCGACAGTGACTGCCTCGATATATCCGTCAGCATAATATTTCTCCTGGTGCTGCTCGAAAGTGGCGGTTTCTTCGGCTACTACGACCCCGCCGACCAGCAGCTTGCTCAAGGTGGAATTGGACGTAATCGACACGAACTGCGCGTCATACTTGAACGGCGTATCCACCACGACGTTCCAGCTACCGCAAGGCGCCGCTTCTTCCTCGTGGCTCTGGCCTTCGATGACGCGCTCCACGGTCTCGGTCGTCGCATCGTTACGGTTCACCGTCAAGCGCACGCTCTTGCCGATGCCGTCCTGGTACACGGCACCCAGCAGCTCGTTGATATTCTGCGTGAAGGTCGAGTTTCCGAGGTAGCGGAATCCGACATTCAGGACCAGTGTTTCATAGGCTGCGCTTTCAGGCTCGGTCAGCGGTACCAGCAAGGGCGTGCGCACCGTCTGGTGCAGCGGCACTTCGATGTCTTCGGCACCCCCGTTGTTGCAGGTATAGCTGCCGATGACTGTGGTGTCTTGCTGGTAGGTGTATTTCCTGATTCTGTCTAACGTGGATCCAGAGGTATTGCTTGTGGGCACGTTGTCGATCACATTCTCGACCAGGGTGACTTCGCCAGTCTCGGTGTTGTAGCTCAATACGTATTCGAGCACGGCCTGGTTGCTGCCGGTGAGCGCACTGGTCTTCATCAGCATGACCTTGTCGCCGGCACCGTCGCAGACATCGGCGAGGCGCAACGTCAGGTTGGTGAGCGTTACGCTATATATCTCAGCGCCGTTCACCACGCCGATCTTGTAAGTCCGATCCGGCCCCGGATAACTCACGCCCGGACCGACCATGCGCATTTGGAATTTCTTCCCGAAGACCGGCATGTAGAACCATTCGCCGAGCACTTCTTCCGCGCTGCTGCCGCTGGACAAATTGTTCTGATGGTAAGGGTCGGTCGAGCCGTACTGATACAGCACATAGTTGCGCCACTCGCGGCCAGCCTCGGTTTCCTCGGGAGTGGTACTGACTGCCGGCGCATCGGGCGCCTTGAGCTTGACCGGGGTATAGCTGGGGCTCAGTGAGTACGGCCACGGCATGGTGGACCCATTGGGGAGATGCACCTGGCCGGCCAGTATCTTGCCGTGAAACGGGTTGCCGATCCTGCTCGGCACTTGCCAGGGCAACAGGTCAGCCATTGATGTATTGCAGGTCGACCAGGCGTTGATTGGCATCGCGCATGGTGACGGTCACGCGTTGCGGCACCTGTAGCACGATGAAACCGTCCGTGCTGATAATGTCCACCATTTCAACCGAACTGGTGCGCTTGGTCTCGACAAGAGGACTCGCGATGCCGGCACTGTTGCCGCCCCCGCCAGCCGGCGCCTGGGGCTTGGCGAAACCGACCGAGGCCGGGATCGGAGTCTTGGCTTGCGCAGCCGGCAGCGGGTTCCTGACCCGCGGGGGCTTCACCAGCTGGTTGACGGCGGTTTTCAGGGACTCGGTCACGCCGGCGCATCCTCCACGTCCAGGATGGTCAGGGTTACTGCGTTGAGAAACTCAGCAACCGTGCCGCTGGTGTCGGTGTACTGCATCCAGAATTCAACTGCACCGTCCACCCCGGATTCAATAGTAGTTCCCAAATTCAGAGGCGCACCAGGCGTAGCAGCTGCAAGCCCGACTTCGGTCAACGCGAACCTGAAATTTTCCAGTTCAACGATATCGCCTGTATTGTTGTCCACCAAGGCGACCTGCAGTTGATTGGTTCCCGGCAAGGTCTTGCGGCGATGAATAATGCCTTCCTCCGGAGAACCAGCTTTCAGTCGTTGATTTGTCGACTCATTGATAATGCCATTAAACGTTGAGAACAACGTGGTCAATGGGTCGTCAATGTAGATACCAAGGTTGGTCATGATTGCTCCTATGCAGTGATGGTGAGTTCGTCCTCGACAATGGCGAGGGTGTAGGTGCTCTTGATTTCCGGCGCGATCGCATCGCGCGCGGCCGCCTCGACTTCCGGCAGAACCACGCGGAAGCCGGTCTGTGCATACGCCTTATCCGGACGGTAAAGCGGATTGGCGGTCGAGCCGCTGTAAGGATCGTTCACCAGCTGCTGCTCAGTCTTCTGCGTTTCCGGATTGATGCGCGGCTCACTGCTGCCCGGATCATCGATGTTGTAGCTGCTTGGCACGTTGACGATCCAGCCGGTCCAGTTCTCGTCGAACTCGGGCGAGTCGGCCAGCCCGCCGATGTGCAGGCTCATCTGGCCGCTCAGCGCGGCGCGCACGGCGTTGCTGACTTCCGGCACGGCCGGTGCTGCCGGCGGTTCGCTCGGGGTGTCCGCCGGCGGATCGATGCCGACGGCGCCGTGGCGGGTGATGGCTATTTCGAACTCCGTCGTGAAACGTGCATTCTTCATATCCCAGCTATGCTCGAACACGACGACCTTGCCCTCGCCGGCCTCATCGCCAGTGTCAATGCGCAATCGGCGACTGGTGTCCAGTTCAGGGGTCAACCAAGTACGCGCGCCTCCGCGCGCGCCGCGGTGCGATCCGTCAACCCGCACCTTGAGGGTGTCCACGAAGGTCTCCAGGGCGACATCTCGATCGGCCGTCGTCACGTCCGGTGCGTAGTCCATCACCTCGATGCGTCCGCCGGCGTTGAGGGTCGGCTCGGCAGCCGGATTGTTCTCCCATTCGCCGGCATCCCACTCGCTGGCCAGGCTCGCACGGTCCTCGCGCTTGTGCTCGCCGTTGGCCGCGATGCTCTCGGGCGCGGTGACGGTCAGGGTGTAGGTCTCGGTAACGGTTTGCGACCAGCGGTTCCAGAGGGTGCAGCTGAATTCGAGACAGGTTGTGTCCAGCTCGGTCTGGTACCAGATTCCGCCGCCGGGAATGTCCACCTGCTCAGGATATGGCACGTAATTGATATCGCGCTTGACCGGTTCGCCGTTGGTCGCGCCGAAGCGCGTGGTGCCGGTATTGGTCTGCGATACACCCAGCCCGCCGCCATAATAGAAATTCCAGCCGGTGTTCTCCAGCGCCGCTTCGACCGTCGAACGTGCGAGCAGCGGCAGGCCGTACTGGATGGTCTTGTCCAAGTCGCCGCGGAACGTGACGCTGGCAGTGCGTCGATGCAGGCGCGAGAAGCGGTACTCGAAGGTGCCGACCACCTTGTTGATGATGCCGGTGCGGGATGGCGGTGTGAACCATATGCTGTCCTGCTCGGTATTGGCCAGTGTGTAGGTGCGCCAGATCTCGGTGGTGTGCCAAGGTGTGACGCGCAGCGCGCCGTAGGCATCGGCATCGAGCGAGCCGGCAACGGTTTCCATCACAGCCTGCGCGTAGTCCCAGTTATTTGCCTGCTCGCCTTGCACGGCCAGATGAAAGCGGCCGCCGCTTATGGCATTGATCGTCGCTCGTGGCAACGCTGCAAGGCGATTCTGCAGATCGTCGGTGCAGGTTAGCGACAGCGTTCCAGTGGTGAGACTGTAGACCGGCTTATCGACCTTGCCGGTAAAAAGACGCCGCGATGACCAGCTCCCGCCAACCCGTACCATAAAGTCGATGATGACCGGAAAACCTGACAGCGCTTCCAGATCGAGAGGGCCGATCTCGGGCTTCATCACCAGACTTGCGATACGCGCACCACCTTCCTCGCCACGGACCGAGCCCTGGCCGGTCGTGCGGTTGCTGATGTCCACGCCGCCAACGATCGTGCGTACGCGCGACACTTGGCTAACTGCGGCAGGATCATTGATTGCCACGGTAAGCGGCTGGAACAAGTCGCCGCTGCCAATCAGGCGCACGGTCAAAGATTGTTCTATGTCGCCGTGAGGGGCCGAAATCTCAACGGCTAGCATCTGCTCGACATCGCCGAAGCTGGTCAGACGCACGGTCAACGGCCGCACCACGCGATCGGCGTAAAACGCCCAGGGCGTCATCAGTTCGACATCGAGCACCTGGGCGACATTGCCGAAGGGGTAACCGATATCGATGGTGAGCGTCTGGTTGAGATTACCGAAAGCCGTCAGGCGGACGGTCAGCGCTTGGGCGACGTCCCCGAAGGGATTCTCGGTGCCCGTGTCGGACCAGTCGAACGGTATCGCATCGCCAGCCGGCGGCGTGTATGGCACATCGTCCGTCCAGTTGAACGGAAGCGCGTCACCAGATGGAGGAACGTATGGCATTAGGCGAGCAGCGGCGTGATGTGGGAATAAACCTTGGCGTTGTAATCCAGCCCGGCATCGTCGTCGAAGCCGACGATGTAGCACAGCGCGGAGGTACAAACGCCGATTTCGAGGTAACCATCGACATCGCTCATGGCGGCGCCGACCATGCGGCCGGTTGCCTGCTCATGCACTACGAACTGCCGCTCGGCGGGCGCGCCGGCGTCGTCCAGCACCAGATCGGCGGCGGTGCCGTTCCAGTTGGCCAGCAGGTAGCGGAAGAAGTCGTAGGTGTAAACGCCACCCTGCGAGGTGGTCGGGCGCGCCCAGGCTTCGGAACCGATCACGATGCGCGTTCCGTCTGCAGTCATGGCGACGCCCCGCCCGAAGTTGTAGCTGGAGCCAGGATCGTGCGCCTGCAGCGTGCCCGGACCAAAGCTCGCCCACGCGGCGCCGTTCCACTTGTAGAAGTAAACGCCGCCCTGGTCCGATGTTCCGCCTTCCCATGTAGGTGCGCCGATAAGCAGCATTGCGCCATCGGCACTCATGGCCAGCGACGAGCCGAAATAATCAAAGCTCGCCGCATCGCCCGCGCTGATAACGGAACCGCGCTGTACATACAGGCTGCTGCCGCTGTTCCAGTCAAAGATGTAAACGCCGCCCTGGTCGGAAGTGCCACCTTCCCACTGACGGGAGCCGACAGCCAATACGGTCGCATCCGTGTTCATCGCGATGGCGTAGCCGAACCAGTCATCGTTCGTTGCGTCGCCGGCGACGAGCACGCTGCCGCGTTGCACCCAGCTGCTGCTGCCGCTGATCCAGTCGAAGATGTACACGCCGCCCTGATTGGTGCTGCCGCCTTCCCACAGGGCAGCGCCAACGGCCAGCACCAGGCCGTCCTGGCTCAGGGCAACGGAGATGCCGAAGTTATCGGCGGCCGCGACATCCGTGGCAATCACGGTACCGCGCTGCGTCCAGGCCGAACCGTTCCAATCGAGGATGTACACCGTTCCGCCGGTGCCGGCGACGGGTGAGCCCACTGCTAGGATTGAACCGTCCTCATTCAGGGCGACCGAGGAGCCGAATTGACCAGACCCTACCACTGGCGATGCCACCATAACCGACCCGCGTTCCTCCCAGCGGCTGTCGATCCAGTCATAGATATAGACGCCGCCCTGATTGGTCGAAGTGCCTTCCCACTGGCGTGCACCGACGGCCATCACCAGGCCGTCACCGCTCAGGGCCACTGCACTGCCGAAGGTGTCACTGGCAGCCGCATCGAGTGCCGTCAGGATGCGTGCAGCGCGTCGAATGTCGTTGGTGTAAGTCGTTTCCATTACAACTCCTCTCCCTCGATCGAAAAGGCGTATTCATTACTGCGGCTGGAGTAGCCTGGCTTCACACCGCCTGGGCAGAAAAATGTCATGATCGGCAGCCACTCGACCTTGTACTGCGTCGCGCCTGTCACTACCGTGAGGGTGGCGACATTGCCGGCCAGGCTCACTTCGGTTTGCACTTGGAGATTGCCGAGCATCGCATAGCCAAGTACTGGCTCATCGGTGCGATAAACGCCTGGTATCGTTATGACGTTGCTTGCCTTGATGATGGACTTCGGCTTGATGCAGGCGATTTCGAGGCCGGCAGGATCCTTCCAGTTGAGCCCATCGAGGCCGGCCGACGACCAGCCCGAGCAGCTGATGGAGGTAGAGCACTTCTCCCATTCGGCCGCCTGGATGATCCCGTCCCCGTTTCCCATCCGCAGTAGCGAGGCGGCGCCGATCGGCTTATAGTCCTGATCGATGGTGTGACACGCCATGCGCGGCACGCGAATGCCAGCAATGATCAGATCGGGGAAACTCACCCTTTAAGTCCTCCATGCATTAGTGCAGCCCGCTCGACGTCGTTGCGCAGCGATGTCGTAGTTTTGCGATCGGCACGGACCGGATAAGTCCCGAGGCCGGGAATCGTGAGATTGATGGTATCCCCTGCATAATTTGCCAGTGGTCCAAGTGCTGGCATTTGCAATCGATCGATCACCGAGCGATGAGCTCTGGATGCTCCCCCTGCCCCTCCCACATCAAACCGTTGCAGCAACCCCATCCGGGCAAGCTGGCGGAGTCGATACATCTGCTCATGACCACCCACAGCATCGACTTCGGCGCTCGTCCATACATGCTCATTCGGATCTAGAAGTGCATATACAGAATCCACTCCCTTGGGTCCTGAACCAGGGGGCTTGCCTCCGCCCGCCAATGCAGGAATTACTTCTGTGGCACCAGAAGCTGGAGCAACAACAGACGATGATTCGAGCGCTTTCTTTTTGCGGAGTAGATCATCGAGCTTTGCATTCACATTGGCGAAAGCGGCTTCGTCCGCCTCGATCGCTACAGTGTTTTTGCGCTCCGCAAGTTCCTTCAACTTGGAATCGATACTGTCCAGATCCCCTTGCAGACTCTCCAAGCGAGCATCGTTTTCGGCGATGATTTTTCCTAGCTCCTCACGGCGTACACTTTCAACCTTGGAGCGCCGCTGCTCCGCTTCCGCTCTTTTTTCGTCGTTCTGCGCCAGTCGTTCAGCGATTTCCTCCAATGCGCTGCGTGCACGGGACTCATCGTTGATTTGGTCTGCAAATTGGCTGGCGCGTTGTATCTGCTCATCAGAAAGATCGAGCAATCGCTCGGCACCTTCGACGTTACCCTTATTAAGCTCCTCGATCGCCCTGGCGCGTGCCTGTGAGGCCTCGTATAGCCTGTCAGCGATAGCGCTTGATCGTTTGGCGTCCGCTTCATCCTTTGCCTTGAGACGTACTATCTCGGCGTCCTCGGGTGTAAGGCCAGTGGTATCGGGACGTTCGATTGCGTCGATATTGCGATCTAATATCTTGTCCTTGGCCGATTTTCTCACTCGGGTGGCACGATCAAGAAATCCTTGAGCCCTGCTCTCTGCGTCTTCCGCTGCTCGGCCGGCATCATCAAATGCATTGAGCATGGCAAGCCGAAGGCTTTTGTAGCCTTGTATCTGGTCACGCAGCCCGTCACGTTGCTCTGTCAGGTTTTTAGTGCTCGCTTTGTCTCGCTCGATGTTCAAGCGTTTTTCAATTGCTGCCCTATTTTCGAGGAGATTATTTATCTCCTGCTCCAGCTTGCCCTTTTCCGCCAAGCGTTTTTCATCGGCGTCGGCACCCTTTTGCGCTTCTTTTTGCGCCGTCTGGATGTCGGGTAGGAGGAACGGGAATACAGGTCCAGTCGAAGCCTTCAAACTGTAAAGTAAGCGATCAAGCCAATCCCCGTTCTCAGCCAGGTCCTTGAGTTCCTTGAGCTCATTGGTGATTCCATTCAGCGCACCACCGACAATGATTTCAGAGCCTTTTGTTTTACCCAGTGTCTCGGTCAATTCATCCCAGGCCTTGGTGGCATCGCTAGTCGCCTTGGTCATACCATTGTCTATTCGGTCAGCCGTTCCACCGACCTGGCGCTCCAATTCGTCCAGTATCAGCCCCATGGCCTTGGCACGCTCTCCGGACTCGACCATCTGTTTGATCACTTCTTTTTGGGCATCCGAGAATGTGATACCTGCACGTGTCAGCGCGGTAATGCCGGACTCTGGTTCCTGTAGCGCCTTGCCGATCTGAAGAGCCGCACTCTTGAGGTCGCCCTGCATCAGCTCAGCCAGATCGGCGGATAGCGTGATCGCGCGCTCGAAGCTGGTTTCCGAAACATTTCGGAAAGTCTGCAGCACGGCAATCGCGTTCAGCAGCTCCTCATCATCGAAGCGGGAGGCGGCGGCGAGACGGTCAGCCATCGCTTCCAGCTCCGCCTTGGTTAGTCCGGCAGCGTGCCCCGTTGCTTTCAGCACAGACTCGATACGTGCCCCGGCCTGCTCCGCCTCTTGAGCTGCATTGATGCTGGCCCGCCCGACCTCATAGATGGCTGTCGCCACTGCCGCAGCCGTCAGCGCGCCACCCAGCCTACCGATGCCCAGCTCGGCCTCCAGGGCGGCATCCTTCGTCGCTTGGAATTCACTTTGTAATAGACGGTAACCGTTGGCTGCCTGCTGCTGCGTGATTAGGTTGGCCTTCATACCCCGCTCGAGCAATGCCTGGCCTTCAGTGAAACGAGCTTGTGCGGCATAGGCAGGATCCAGCCGCTTCAAAAGATTGTCAAACTCGCCGACCATCTTCTTTTCCTGATCAGCTGTTAGCTTTGTCGCCTGGCCAAGCTTATTGACGTTGTCGGTAGCACCCTTGATCACTGGGCCCGTATTTCGGTCCAGTGCCTCAAGAATGATGCGGATGATGCTGGTGTTATCGCTCACGATTGGCGTCTTCTAGTTCTTTAATCGCAGCCAGGTAGAAAGACCACGGATAATCCGCGACGCCAATGTGTCCGAGACGGATGAGGCGGCAGGCGTTTTGGTTAAGCCAAAATACTCGATTGCCATTTTTAACGGACCCAGAATCTGAGCCCTCAGGGCGAAAAAACGCTGATTCACCTCAAGACAGCCCTGGTACACCTTTTCCATTTCGCTCGGCGGAAACTCGCCCAAATTGGCGGGGGTGAGATCAGTCATTCGCAGCAGGTCGGTAGGATTGAAATCCTCCATCAGCATCATGTCCGCAGCGGTAATGCCGCCGTTTTTGATGCCCGCCTCCAACTCGCGCTCCCACAACTGGATTTCGTTCCAGGTAAGCTCGCGACATGTAACATTCATGCCCTCGAGTTCAACGATTTTGGTAAGTCCTCGCATGTTTTCCCCTAAAGCTATAAATTCAATTCCAAGTGTCCCGCTTCATGTCATCCCCAGCGTTGATTCTGGCTGCGGAACAACCTGATCCCACGCGATACGTTCGGGGCCGCCACCGTATACCGGATAGTTACCGCGGCCGAGACGAGTTTTAGTCCACCAGTCAGCGTTGGCACTTACGCCACCTTCAGCGCTATGCGCGCAGTCGGAGTACGTGGCGGCGACACAAGCAGATAACTGTCGCTGCCTACGGTGAGGGTGTCGTTGTCAGCACCGATTCCGTACTGCGCCAAGTAAACGGAATCGTTCTTTGCGGAAAGGTCTCCGCCGAGTAATACGCCCGCAACAACAGAGTTGGCTTGCTGACGCATATGCAGCGGGTACAGGTATTTCGCAGCATTCTTGGAAGCGTCGGCCCCTTGCACCTCAACTCCGGGAGGTGTACTAGAGGTTGGTGGGACGATGTTGCAGGCAGTGGCTTGGGCAGAGTTGTTCGTAGTTCCACCTAAAACGCCAGTCATATCGGCGTTCATTACAGCCCCACCAGATGCCGTATCCGCAAGCGTGGTCGTGATAAGCGCACGCGGGATAGCGATATTATCCAGGGTGATATTCACAGCCGAATTGGAATAATTCCCCGACTGCATCCATGACGGGTAGCCATTCGCCACCGTGTTCCAGGGATCGTCCCGGGTGTATTCAGAAAAGAAAGTCCACGGTCCCGGTACGTTGGCGCTGGTGTACACCTGAATATAGATGTGCTTGGACGACGCGGAGATGATCAGCTTGCCCCCTGCATAGGTCGCAGAGGTAAGGTCGATGGACTGCCAGGAGGAAATCACCGGCGTCGTCTTCATCGGGAACGTGCCAGCGTGCGTTCCGGAATTCCACGTCTCCCAACCATTGAACGTCAGCTGAGTGGTGTTGAGCGCACTGATGTAGACGTTCTTGTACTTGGTACCGTCGTCCGACCAGGGCGCGTGTATCACCGCCGGCGTCACACCGTTCGCAGCTGCTGCAGCAGCGTTATCGTGCATCGTCCAGCCAGGGGCGACCGTGCTGACGATCGAGCTGGACCCGGCATTGAAAGAAGCGCTCAAACCGGCGGGCGTTGTAATGGAGCCTGTAAGAACGCCGATGATGTCCGCGAATACCTGGGCTAGGTTAATGGTGCCGGAGAAGGTCAACTGTGCGAGCATGCTTAGCCTCTTGTTCTGTAAACAATGACGGCCGTCAGATATTGGCCGTCCGATCCCGTGGTGACATCCACTGTCAGATAATCAGCGCTCGTCAGCGCGATCGCCAGGCCGCTGATCACACTGGACTTGTAGGCGCCGGCCGCCGCAGTGGGAAACGTGCCGCTGAATATGCTCACCCCATTCTTCTTCACATCGATCACCGTGTTGCTGTTGACGGCTGCGTGGCCAAGGGAGAAGTAGACCGAGGTGATCGTGATGTTGCGGTCGGGATACCACCGGGCAGATCCGGTAATGAGAGAGGCGTCCGACAGACTGAACAGCCGTTGCTCCTCTGCTCCCAGCGGATACCAGTTGGTGCCGTCAGACAGATAAGCCTTGCCACCCACGAGCACGATGCTGTTCTCGTAAGCGCCCCCTGCTGCGGGCAATGCCGGCAGCGTCAGGATCTTCCGCGGGTAAAGCTCCTGGACCATTACGCCATCACCACCACGTTGAACTGGTTGAGCGTGGGCGCCTCGGCGAACAGCAGATCCACCGAGTTCACGTTATTGCGGCGCTTCTCGACCTCCACTTCGTCGTAGTTGCCGCTGTTGCGGAAGACTTGCACCAGGACGTTACGGCTGTTGAAGTTGTGAGTGAGGGTGAAGCTGGTCGCACTGCCGTCGCCTATCGTCGCCGTACCCTTGCGCATGCGGCCGGACCAGTTGGCCAACTTCTCGGGCGTGATGGCCTTGCCGTCGTCGGTACCCGCATCGGTTTCTGTCTGGTCAGCGATCTCGATGATGCCGGGGGTCGATTCCGATGCGGGCGGGGCGCTGGTACCGAAAGGTGTAAATGTGATCGGGTCGGTACCCAGGGTGAGGTTGACCGCGGTTTGACGGAAGGTTGCGCCTGCCGAGGTGCCTTCCTCGATCGTGGTGGTAGCCTGTTCGAGTTCGGCGGCAGTGCTCGCGTCGGCCGCACGAGTCATCGCCACCGCAGCGCCGTTCCAAATATAGATCCCGTTTTCCTCGTCGGCAGTCTGTTGCCGTACCAGCACGCGATCACCGGCCGCCAGCGCTATGCCGTCGATGGCTGCGCCAGGAGAGGCCAGATTCACATTCGCCTGAGTGGACACCCGGCAGCTGTCCTTCCAGGCAATACCTTCCACGGCACTATTGAGGTCGACCAGCCGCACGGCATCGTTCGGATCTACCGGCGCCTTCAGGTTTTTGATGCCGGCGACGTTGTTAAAGTCGAGGTCAATCAACACTTGCTTCATGTTCGTCTCCTGTCAGATGCAGCGGGCGCTGCCGGCCACCAGAGTGGCAAAGTAGGCTCGCGCCTGGTTGTTGCTGATATGCACTACCTCGCCCTCGATCTCGGCGCCGCCAGTGCTGTAAAGCGTTACGCTCGGCCGATAGCCGAGGTTGTGATTAATGGTCCATTGGTCAGAGGGGGTGGACTGGTTGAAGCCAAAGGCCTGTGCCACACCGTCGCGGCCACGTTGAGCGATGTTGACCACAGTCAGCGCCCTGCCGAGAGGGTGAAGTTTCAATGCTGGTCCAGCCGGGGGACGGATGACAGTCAGAGTCTTGCGCGGCTGGATTACAGTTAAGCTCATTCGGTCACATCGGATTCGATGACGATGGCAAAAGTCTCACTGGAAGCGACTGAGCCATCGAGGGTGTACTGGATATCGGCGATCAGCTTTTCAGTTGGCCACGTGGCGATATCTCCGGCAGCACCCGTGAGCCGGCCCTGACCTGCGAAATTCACCTGGTCAGGATCCTTGATGATGACAAGCTCCCCGACCAACTCGCGCCCGACGGCCTTTCTTACCTGGCACTCGATTTGATGTTCGGTCAGGTCCACCGGCTGGCCATCCACCGAGTAGGTGAACGGCCAGTCGATGGTATCGCCGCGCTTGTGCCGGATTTCTTCCATGCTGCCCCGACTTAGTTGGGACGCCAGACGCGGTAATACTGCGATTTGCCGACACCCGTCACCGTCTCATCGCGATACACCTTGGCGCTCATCGTCAACGGGCTGTGCTCGTTGGCGATGAGGTTGAAGTTCTGGTACGGGCCGAAACGCACCTTGTACCACTCCCACATTTCGTACTCACCGGAGTACTCGTTATAGCCCTCGAGCATGGCAGAGTAATAGCTGCCGGAATTGACCAAGGCCTCGAGCACGTATTGGGCGATGCGGGTGTAGCTGATCTCGATGTCGCTATTAGCCGCAATGGTTGAGCCTTCCGGAATGATGAGGCCGGTAGGCGCCACAACATAATCGGTGCCTGCCACGTATGGATCAGTTCCGTCGGTCACAGTAACGGTGGCTGAAGTGTCAATCAGGAAGTTGGTCCGAACACGACGGCCGGGAGTGGCCTTGTGCGCTTCTTCAGTGACCGCAAGACTGGTGGTGATCACCGTCGCTTCTGCGCGATGCGCAATGAGCTCGTTGTCCTTCAGCAGCGAAGTTAGAACCACAGCTAGCGTCACGTCCTGGATGCGCTCCAGTCCTTCATCGTTGCCACCAGATGCATCCCTCATATTTGGGATGTTCACTTCCTGCGTTGCAAAGCTCGGCACCAGGCTGGTGCAGTTGCCCGTATCGCGGTAAGCCAGCAGTGACTTATCCGCATCCCAGGCTGCGAGAGACAAAATGCCCTTGCCTAAAAAGCCTTTCATGATTTACCTCCGTAAGTTAATTGCATTTCATGGTCCAGTACATTTCCAGCACTACCGCCACCCATCCGTAAGGGTGTTCCATCTGCGTGCTTGATGCGCAGTCGATGGCCTTCATGCGAGGGATATCGGGATACTTCGCCTCGGCTGCGCGCAGCACCTGCGTGATTTCCTCAAGCATTTGCAACTCGCCAGCCTCGATCTCGCTGCCGGTGTACTTTTCTTCGATCTGGAACTGCCCCAGCAGGAACAGCTTCACGCCAGCCGGCGAAGCCCCGAGCTCACCAAATTTCGGCACGCCGTGAAACAACAGGGTGAAAACGCCGAGCCTCAAATCTTCTTCGCGGTGCTCCGAAGCAGGTTTGTAATCGCGTGTCACCACGCGATCAGGCAGTACTTCGATCATCAGATTCTTGAACGCCTCAATCTTGTCGTCGAGCTGGCTCATCTCATCGCCTCAGCTAGTCCACGCTCAACACCAGCAGCAACAAGTTCACGAATGCGGGCAGTCATCTGCTCGGCAGCAGGCTGCATATACGGCTTCGGTTTGATACCCTTGCGGGCAATGCTGCGAGCAATCAGGTACGTCGCGCTTTCCAGCGGCTTTCCAGTTAGGCCGGTCTTCTGCTTCACCCACTCCTGCAGTCCATTGCCAGTACCAGGCTGTTTGCCAGGCTTGCGACCGAGTTCCACCGAAAGAGCGTAGTTCGTTCCCGGGGCAATCAGTCGCTTCAGTCGACCCAAAACCACCATGCGTATGCTGTTGACCAAGGTGCTGAAAGACTTGGGCGCCAACTCACGGGCACGGCGAGTTAATTCCAGCCCTGCACGATCGAGAGCGAGCTCAACATTGCGCTCGACTTGTGCAGGTGCTTTCTTAAGCCCTTCAAGCACTTGCTTGCTGTCGATGCTGATGCGGGTTTCCATCAGATCAACACCCCTTTCGCTACTGCCAGCCCGAGCAATGCCACCAGTCCTATCACGCCAGAGACTACCCAGCCTCGAGCCATGCGCATCGTGGGCATTTCAGCCTCAATCTTGCGCAGGCGCTCTTCGTGATCGTTGATTTCCAAAAAAGCCCTGGTCAGTCCGTTGCGGGTTTCCGCATGGGCGACTTCCAGCCTGACCAGTTCCTTCAGGCTTCCATCGATCGATCTAACCGCATCACGTACCTCATGCACGGTTTTCTCCAAAAAATCGACGCGACTTTCCAGCTGGTCCTTTTCACCGTGAGGGGGTTGCGCCGGCATTTCGTTTTCCCCGTAACAAGTCGATCAGTTTGCGTTGCCGTTCTCTGTCTTCGGCGCAGCTTTCGGCGTTGGTTTTGTGGTTTCCAAGCGCTTCGCGGGGCGTAGCGGGACCGGTTCCGACGGATAGGTCAACAGCTCCTCCGGTATGTCCAGGGAGTCCGTTCGGGAACAAGGCATCGTTGTACAGCCCGACCCAATCAGCGCTAAGCATGCACACATGGGCAACAGCAGGCGGTGAATAAGGGGCCGGGATGCATTCTGAAAGCTGTGGATCTTGTGTGTCATCAAGCTTCTCCTGCCATTTTCTATAGTAATTTCCAGCCTTTCGGCGCCATTCAATGACTTGCTTTGCGTATTCCCGACCAGTTGCCAGGGCGTCCAGGAAATCCTTTTGCGCCTTTTTCTCGGCCTTCAGCTCGATCGCATCGCGCCGGTCCGATTCGCGCGATAACCCTTTGGTGTATCCATGGCCCCAAACCGATCCACAGAGAATCACTACTGCAAGAATCCGGTACGCCAGGGGAATGGATTTCAGGAGCACGTGATACTCCCACCCCAGCTCGCATAGACGGGTTGCCAGCGAAGCAGGATATTGCGTGGGTACCCCCTGTTTTCGCGCCAGTTGGCGACGGATCGTCCGGCGTTCACTTTTTCCACATGCCCAAACCAGCGCGAACGATCGAGTCCGGATTCGGAAGCGAGCTTCTGGTCGCGGTAGACCCATCCAAGGCCGCCGTTATAAGAAGATAGGGTCATACCCATCCGCTGGCAGTTGTCAGAAGCCTTGATCCGATCCCATAGGTGCCGGTCATAGGTCACCAAGGCCCGCAAGGCCCATCCTGGGTTATACGGCTGCGGCTCACCCCACTTGTAGGCGCCCGAGATCCACGTCGCCGTTGCCGGCATGAACTGGGCAAGGCCCTGCGCACCCACGCGGGAACGCGCCTCGGATTTCCACATGCTTTCTTGATGGATCTGCGCGGCGAAAACAGCTACTGGAGCCTGCAAGCCCCACGCAGCATGCGCATGGCGGGTCAGGTCGCGCTGATATGGTTTTGCAGCGGCGGGGATAGTGGCAGCATGGGCCGGCGTGAAGAACCCGCCCCACCACAGAACTAGGCTCCAGAGAAGAACCCGCAGGCAACAAGCGGCGATTGAATACTTCGGCGGAGTCTGCCCATGTTTAAGAGCGTGGATGGTTACCGATATCGCCATTAGAACGATGATGATGATCTGAGGCGCGCCCATCACACCCCCAAGCTCACCGCTACCATGGCGGCGCCGACAATGATGGCGCGCCGCAGCATCGCGGATGCGTGTGCTTCAACCAGTTTCACCTGGTCGGGGCGCGAATACGGAAACAAGGAACGATCAATCCAGTACCCCGCAACCGCGCCCATAGTTATCAACGAAAGCTTGTACAGCGAAACGGGAAGCTGTTGCGGCGCCACCAGGTAGATGACGATGAGGAGCCCGATGGTGAAAAGCAGCCAATCGGTCATTCTTGGAATCTTCATCGCACTGCCTCCATAAATTCATCCATCAATGCCTGATACAGGGCAGCAGGCGTGCCGTTACGCGGCGCACTCGAAATACCGTCCCGCATCTGTACCGGCTTTCCTATGTTGCGGATCGCCATCTCACGCATGGCCTCAGCCTGGGCGCGTAGCAGCAGTAACCCACGCTGGCCTGAAAGGATGGTGCTATTGCCATCCTCGTCACCCAGTTGGTGCGAGGCGAAATACCAGTATTGGTAATTGCTGCCGAGCACCGAGATCTGATGCGCGGTCGGCGCCGGAGCAAATTGAAGCTCCCGCTCGCCCCCGTTTTCGGCGACGACGACATCTGGCAGCTTCCCCGGCCAGCCCTTATCCCAAGGCTGGTATCGGCGATCAGTGCCCCACAGCGCTGATTTGTAGGTCAGCAAATCAGCGGGCGCGGGGTAGTTGTATTGATCCGCCACCAGAGTCACCTCGCCTAGCAAGGTGCGGGGACGGACGCGGTGAAAATCCAGGACGGCCTTGTCCACACAGCGCAGCAAATCCGCGCCGTCGTCGGCGTCAAAGACACTGGCCGCGTCGTGAAGGCTCGCCTTCAGATCCTCGGCCAATTCCGTCCTGGTCATCATTACTGCTACTCCGCCTTAGCCGCAGATTGCTTCAGCGTTTCGATCTGCGCGTTCAGCAGCTCGTCGAGCTTGTCATCCGGCAGTGCGTTCCACGCTTCGGCGGTCAGGCCGCTGGCAAGATGTGCCGCGGCGACAACCTCCCCTAGTTGCACAGTCTTACCTTCCGCGATTTCGATGGTGGCCGACAGCTTGCTGCTACCGTGCAGCGATGGCTGTTGCTCACCTGTCGCTGGAGCAGCATTGGCCAGCAGCTTTTCAGCGATGGCGGACAGCACGCCCTTGCGGGCAGCGCCTTGCTGTTCCATCTCGCCGAGCTTTTCGATCTCCTCGGTGCTCATGTGCTCGAGCGCGGCGACCACGGTCTGCACGTTGTGCGACAGCAGATCGGCGAAGGGATCGATCTCGGGTGCAGGCACAGCGACCGGTTCCTGTGGACGCAAATGGGGCGGCACCTGGCTTTCTGGTATGTCGCGAGTCTCGCCCGCCGGTACCATATAGCTGCCGACAAAAAGAGTGATCTTGGTGAGGTTTGATACTGGGATACGGCGTTCCATATCGGTCTCCTGTCGTCCCGGACCATCTCCGCCTCGCCCGTGGGTTGCCACGAGGTCTACGGCGGATGATGGTTTCAGGGCTGGGTTATGGATTAACGATCGACGCGGCCAGTACCGCTGTACACGACGATCGAGGTCAGAGCGCCCTTTAGCAGCTGGGGCGTGTGTACGACGATGAACTGATCACCGTAGGCTTCCTTCTTGCCAGTGAAACGGCCGTTGGAATCCTTCTGGTTCTCCAACTCGCCCAGGGTCCACGGCTTGACCATGCGGAAGCGCACGGTGCCGCGTTCGCCGATGACCGTCCGGACATCGCCATGAGGCAAGCCTGGCGCGAAGCTACGGAAACCGGGAACGTCCTTGATACGGCCAAGGTTGCCGTCAGCGGACAAGTCGGTGCCCGGGCGCTTGTGGTTCGCGCCGAACTGCTTGGCCTGCTCGATCTGCGTCATCAAGGTGCCGCTCATCAAAGCCATGTTGGCCATGTATGCGCGGTCCTCGATGATGGTCTTGCGCAGGCCGAAGCGGTACAGGAATTGGTCGTACTTCACATCGGCTTCCAGGCTGCCTAGATCGCTATCCCACTTGTAAACGTTGGTGGTGTATGTGTAGCTTGCGACCACTGCATGCGTGTTGCTCGGAGGAGTCGGCACACCCAACTCGTTGACGAAGGTAATTTCGCCCAGGTTGTAGTCGATGGTGTAGTACAGCCCTGCGGCTTGCGTGCCGGTGCCGTCGTATTCAGAACGGGCAACAGAGTTGGTTGTTACCGTGACCGCGTACAGCGTGCTACCCACTTGAACGCCCTGCAGGTCATAGATTTTCTTCGGACGAACAATCGGGAATTGATTTGTCACGAAGATGGTCTTAGTCCCATCTGCAGTCGCTACCGCTTCGTTGCTGACCGCTACGGTAGAGTACTGGTCGGCCGCATTCAGGTGTTCGCCGAAGATCAGGCCTTCGCTGTCCTCGCCCACGATTCGCGAGGCATTGCGTGCATTTTCGGCCACGATATCGAAGTTAATCTGGCCGTTTCCGACCAGGTAGCGCAGTTCATCGGACACTTCGAACGCCAGCTTTTGCGGGATGGGACGGGCTTCTTCCAGCGCTTGCTTCACTGCCGCACGTGCGATGCCCTGGCCTTCATACTTGCGGGCATTGGCTACGCCGGCACCGGTCGTATCGCGGTAGCTGTAAGGCAACTGGATAGTGCTGCCGAACTGCGCAGTGCCGACATCGCACAATCCCAGGCCAACCAGTTGATACAACGCTTCACGCACTACGGTACGCTCAAAGATTGCAGGCACGGCGACGTCGGATACGACCGAATCCCCTGCTGCCAGGCGGCGATGGGCATCGCATTCACGATGCAGGCGCTCCGCATGCAAAGAGTCGTAGAGGGCCAGGGCCTGATCGACCAGTGCGCGATTACCCTCGATCGGGACACCGCCCGACAAGGTGTAGCGCCTATGGCTTGGCATGTTACCGAACACGCGCTTGTCGACTTCTTCCTGCAGTGCCTTGATCTGGTTGGAGCTGTCTACGCTGATGTGGACATTGCCTTGCGGCCAGTTCCAACCCAGGTCCGTCAGCTTTTTCGCCGCGGCCATCTTGTTGCCGAAGGCGATCTGGTTGTCGGCCAGCTTCTTGACTTGATCGCCAGTCATTTCAGCCGTGATCAGGTCGACGACCGACTCCGCCAGTTCTTTCTTGGTGGTTTCATCGAAACCGGAAACTGCGTTGATCGTATCGGTCAGCATCTTCACGTTGCCGTCCCGCTTCTCGGCCAGTTGCTTGGCTTCGTTAGCGACGCGCTCGGTTTCTTGCTGCATCAACTTCTTGACTTCCTCGGCGGACAGCCCGCCCTTGAAGTCAGGTGCCTGGATCGACAGAGTGACGATACGGTCGCCGATCTGCTCGGCCAGCTTCTTGCCCGACTCCTCGAAGGAAGTCATCAGTGCAGCTGCCTGGCCTTCGTCGGTCAGCGGCTCGACGGCCTTTTCAAAGGCCTCGGTTAGGGATTTGACTACGGGAGCGGCCAGGTTCAAGCCGGCCAGGATAGCCATCAATTTGGCGACGAGTGCTTTATGCATGTTAGTAATCTCCGCGAGTAAAGTGGATTGCAATTCGGGATGGAGCAACGTGGGGACACCGGAATCGTCAATTTCGGAAAGCTGCACAGGATCCAGTCGCTTCACGACCGGCCGCACGCACAGCCCTGCACCGAGCATCACGGGGCCATAGGCCTTGCCGGTCTCGTTGTCCTTGAAGTTCTCCTGATATTCGATCGAGAGGTAGCGGTAACCCTTGTTCTTGATGGCGTCGACGCCTAGAGGCGTCCATTCCACCAGCGCACGCAGCCGGTCGCCTTCGACGGCCAGCTTGAGCACCTTGGCTGCTGCGCCATCGCTGGGGCGATGCGATACGTCGAAAAAGATTTCTTGCCCGTAAGCGTTGTTTTCGAAGTTCGCGACCATGGCCAACAGCATTTGTCGGCTGATCTCGAATTTGCCGTAACGGGGATCGCTAAACGTACCAGTGCGGGTAACCGTCACCCAGCTGGTCTTTTTACCTTCCTCCAGGTTCACATGGAGTCCGGACAGGAATCGCACTGTCCCGGGATCGGCTTCGGATAGCTGTATGGTTTTGGCTGGCTGCATCAAATCCTCCAAGGGCTCCAGCGCGTGGGCGGCACATGGAAGGCGAGCGAGCCAGTGAGAGCCGCCCACGACGGAGCTGTGGCGAATGATGCGGTTTAGATCAAGCCATGTTCAGGGGGGGTAAATGGCAGGGTGATGAAAAAACGGGCACGGCTACAGATAGCTCAAACAGTGCGGCAGCAGACAAGCCTGGGCACAGCTTTGTCCACAGATTTTGTGGATGGATTTAGTGCAGGATTTGCACTGGGATACGGTTGCCGCTTGCGTCCTGCAATGTGGGAAGTTCTTCGTCGGGAGGGACGTGCAACAATGCGGTTTGCTCCACAGTTAGCACCCAGCATTGTCCGAGAACGGCAAACATTTCGGCAGCATTGGCCAGGGGCTGCTCGATCTTGTAGGTCGTCGGCCAGGGATGGCTGACAATTTCGCCCGCCTTGACGGCGTCCAGCAGCAGCTCGAGCACAAGCTGGGCATCCCTGCCGCGCACCTGGCGCGCATCAGGATCCCATTCGAACTCGATATCCGGCTTGTGCCAGACCGAGGATTTCAAAGCGAGCTTACGGTACATAGTGGAACAGCAGCCCGATCACCAAATTCAGCATTTCTCGATCCTTTCCGACCAGCTCTTCAAGTCGCCAGGCCTGGCCCCCCAGCACGTCTTCAAAAGCCATTGTCATGACTTCGAGCGCGCCGTGCCTACCCAGGTAGTAGTGCCCGGAATATTCCTTACCTTGGTACGGGTTGCGGTACTTATCTTCGCGGGTCACCTCGCTTTTAGCATAGCCGTGATGCGGATACAAGTCTCTCATGCGCCGCAACGGGTCACCTTTCGTCCGCCGTCCATGCAGCTCCTGGAAGAAATCATCCAGCGAGGGCAAGGCGTGCTGCAGCCTATGGGTATATTCGTGCACCATGGTCGCAAAACTTCCGCCGCGGACAAAACCATCGCCGCCACGGGCAACCCCTGAAAACCCCAGCAAACCACGATAGTGCTGGCCGGCCACATCGGCAGGCAGTGTCACCTGTCCCCCGCGCGATGCCGAGTATTTGGCCCATAGAGGGCCAAGTCGATCGGCAGTCTTGGTCCAGTCGTCGGGAAACAAGCGCGAAGCTGCCTTTACCAACTCCGCCCCCTTGCCACCGTTTTGCACCTTAGCCGGTGTATTGATGGGCCTCGCATCACTTAGGCGCGTGTGCAGGCTTTCGAGCAACTTGCCGCCATCCACCGATCCATCACCGCGGCGAGAGGATTCGATCAGCTCCGTGACGATCGGCTCGCCTCGAGAAATCATATCGTCCACGTCCAGCCTTTTGGACGGTCGCGGCCTTGGAGGTTCTGGCGGTTGCTGCCCAATCCGCTTGCGCACTGAGCGCAATGGCGCTTTGATCATGCCCTGCGTCAATCCTCCGGACTTGAACACATCGTACTTGTGCTTTCCCAATACGCCGCGCTGTTGCGCTGGTGTAAGACGGTCAAGGGCTTGCATCGGCGTTTCCTTGCCTGCGCGATCCGCATCCGTCACTTCGTTCCTGAACACGATTTCCACATAACTCAATGTGTTCGGGTGCGCTGGCCAAGGGCACTTTTCACGGCTGGGATACACCCCACGCCCGATTCCGTGAAGGTTGGCCGCGGCATGCAAATCACAGATGTCATACTTGGGATGCGCCGGCGAAAGCAGGAAGCGCCACCCAGCAAAGTCCGGATGATCCTCACCGCCGCGCATATATGCCTCCCCATGCGCCCGATTGAGCTCGGTTCGCATCAGTCGCATGGCATGGTCGAGAGGCGAACCATTGCCGGTCATGAGCTGGTTAATGATGGTCTGCGAGATCCGTGAGGCGTTAGCTGCGTCGATTTTTGCTTGCAAGTCCAACGGTACCGGCTTGCCCTGCAGCAGCAGTTCCCTAGCCGCCTGCCCTGCGCCGTATCCCTGGATCACCGCCTGCTCGATAGCATTGATGACGATGTCACGGGCGTGTCGATCGAGCCGCCAAATGCGGTCGGATAGCTGCAGGCCATCCCCGCCGATGAATGTGACGATGAATCGCAATGCCTCATCAGCTATACGTTGCGCCGCCAGGGTATTCAACAGCGGTACCACTTCACCAGTTGCAGCAGTATACGGGCTGAGGCCCAGCGTTGCCGCCTGTTGCATACCTTGCTGCAACAGCAGGTCCCGGGCATCGCCCAGTTGTTTCAGTCGCGCATTGACCTGGCTCAGGACATCTTGTAGTTGTGTCAGTTCTATATTGTCATCGGCGCCCGCGGCGAGGCGAAGACTTTGTGTAATTTCATCAGCCGCTTGCTGGTAGATCGTCTGCAAACGCTGCAGCGCTTCGGCGTCGAGCTGATCCATCTGACGCTGAGCGACGGTGGTGGATCGGCGGATGCGGGCCTGCTGCGCCAGTCGCGACTCAGTCATTGGTGATGCTCGTGCCGCTTTCCCCCTTGCGCTGGTTGCCCGGGGTGATGCTCACTTGCTGGGGATTCGCACCGCCTTTCGCATCCGGATAGGGGTCGTAGTTTTCTGCGTCGCTTTGCCGGCGCTCTTCCACCGTGGCAGCGTCGTAGCCCAGCTCCTCCCATACCATGCTTTGGGGCAGGCCGAGCGCCTTGAGCTTTAGCGCCCTGTCCGTCGTCTGTGTGGGGGTCTCCGTCCGTCGCTCGGCGTAAGTGATGGCAAATTCGTCCGAGTCAGGGTTGATCCCCTTGAGCAGCAGGTGGAAGCGGAATCCAGCCTCATAAACGAAGGCCAGTGTGTCCTGCAGGTCGTCAATTTCGTCGAAATAGGTCCGCTTGAGGTCCTCCAGGATGTCGCGCGCCATCCCATCCGTGTATCCCATCATTCCCTTTGGTAATGGAGAGCCCGCAAAGAATGTATCGAGCAGGTGCACGATGTCTGCGACATGGTCGAGATTGCTGTCACCCTGAACCGCCGTAACGCCACCCTCGCGATTCATGTAATAGTCCGTGGTCATGCCTTCGGCTTGGTCTTTCTCAACCGTCTGTCGATAGGTGTTGAGATCGGCCTCGCTAGCACCCTTGAGCACATGCGCCATTCGCAACGGGGCGCGCATGCGACGGCGGATGACCAAGTCTTCTTCTGTCATGCGCAGCTTGCGCCAGGTGGTGCGCGTCGCGTCGAGAAACGGACGGCCCAGACTGCCGACATCGTCGAAGTTGTCCGGGTCGAATCGTGCATGGAATAGTTTCCATAGCGGGAAGGCCGCCAGCTCGGTTCCGGTCAGGATGTCGTACTGGATATACGCGCGGGTTAAGTCCTTGAAGCGGCCGGATTCGTTGACGTTGGGCATGATGGTTTCCGAAGGCATGCGCACCCCAGCCACCACATTGTTCTGCTGATCCAGCACCCACTGCATCGGCAGATTACCCTCCATGACGAAGCCACGTGCATCCGACTTCAATTTTTCCCTACGGTTGAACTGCATCCGTGTCTGAAACTCCTTCCAGTGTTTCGATAGCACTGGGCTGGGCGTGGTCTGCTGCATGATAAGACCGCCCTTTATGATGTCTCTCGCCACGCGACCATGGATCAACTTTGCCCGACCATCGAGACGATCCATTTCGCGAATATCCAGAATCGCCTGGCGCAGGTCCGGATCCACCCACATGATTCGGTACAGGTAGTCGGTGCGCGACTCTGGTGTCGGACGATAGCCAGCCTCTGATGTATTGGCACCGACGCTTGCCGTCTCCTGCGGCAGTGACGGTGCCCCTTTGAGGTAGTGGAAAGCTTTCTGCAGCAGGTTCATGCCACTTCTCCTGTGTCGAATACTTCGATACGTATGACGTTGCGCCAACCGTCGATCAAGCCAGCATCTACCAGCGCCTTAATTTCCGGTACCAGCTCGGGCATGTGCTCATGCACCAGCGCCCGACGACGCGCAACGGCTTCTTGTTCCTGTTCATTAAGCGGCCGCAAGGCAGTTCGCCGCTCGGGAACTGCAAGCGATTCCGCGTCGCCGTCCGTGCCGGCGTACGGACTCTTACCCCGCGCTCGTGCGTAATCGTTCATGCTGCGGCTTCGCCCAACAATTGAGCGCGCGACTGCACGCGACTGCCGATCACCGTCGGCACGTCCTCAGCGCCACGCGTCACCAGCGCCCAGACTGATGCGCAGGCTGCGTCGAAGAAGTCGTCGCCCAACTTTGGATTGGCCATCTTGTAGCTGGCATAGCTGGTCTTGGTCGGTACTGCCTTGATATTCCCCAACTGGCGGATAAATGCCTGCCAGTCAGCAGACCCCTTTCCCGACTTCCAGGCGGCGTCCGGCACCCACACCACGTTCGGCGCGGCATCGCCCACCAGCTCGTCATCGAAATACGGAATGGCCGCCTGACCGTTGTGGAAGGCCGCGCGCAGCGCAGTCGCCATGCTGTGCTTGGTCATCCCCTCGAAGCGGATCGGGGCGAAGGCCCATTGCGGCCAGGCACTGGCCGTGCTCTGCCCGTCGCTGATGGTCTGCCGGTCGATATCGGTCAGTCCTCGCTGGAACAGTCGGTCGTTCAGGCTGGTCAGCATGCCCAGGCCGTAGGCGTCACCCATCGCGTAATCCGGCCGGAAGTACTCCCACAGCCCGAGCAGATCCATCTCGACCACCTTGTCGTCGGTGCCAGCCGGCCACGACTTCACGAACGGGAAGGTAATGAAATTGCCGATCTGTTCGGTCACCACCAGCGCAGACTTGGAAGCTGTAAGGCTTTCACCGTGGCCTGAATGGTCGTAACCGAAGCCGATCAATCCGCGCCGTTTGTATCGATGGCCAGGCAGAGGATCCGCAATTTCTAGTCGCGCCTTCAATCCGATGGTCATCGCCGCACGAATGTGCTTTTCCCAGATATGGTTCTGTGCCGAGACGTTCTTGCACAGAAACTGGCGTATGAATTCCCCCTCAGGCAGCTGGGCACGCATCTCCAGCATGAATGCCTCATTGAGAATACCCATCTCCATGCCCAGGTACACGTTGATGATCGGTAGCAAATGGTATTGCTTTGAGTCGATCAAGGACTGCACAACGTCGGCACCCTTGAATACACCGGTGACCCGGATCTGCGGCTTGAACGATACATCCTTCGAGACGCCCATCCGTCGAGCCGAGCCGAGCATGGGCAAGAAGCGCGACAGCAGCCGGTCGCCCGGCATGTCGTCGACTTCCTCGATCGACGCGTAGCTGATCGCGTCGCCATCGATCTGGCTCATGATTCCGTAGGCGCTGGCCTTGGAGCCGTTCGCGAACTGGTACTTGGTATCCGTCAGCTGCTCGCGACCGGACTTGTGCGCCACGTAGGCGCGCAGCATCGGGGACCGGCGGATCGCCTCGAGGTGATAGTTCAGGTTGTTCTGCGACTGCTGCAGCCGCGGCGCCACGATGCCCAGTTCTTGCATGGGAATAGTGGATAGGTGCTTCAGCGCGTGCATTTCTTTCCCGGCCGTCTTGCCCGTGCGCCGGGAGGAAACGTCGATAGTGTTCGGGTGCATGTCCATTTCGATGCTCTTCAGCACCTGCATCGGATCCAGCTCAACGTTGTGCACGTGCTTATGCCAGAGCAGATGATCATCCTTGTAACGAAGTATCTCCTCCTCGGCGCGAGTGGAAACTCGGATACGCTCAGCAGTGGAGGTACGAATCAACTCCCGGACTCCTGGTTGTACTCGATCAGAATCGGATCGCTCTCCGTCTGCTTGTTGGCGCGCATAACCTTGCCAGCCAGGTTGGCCAGCAGCTCGGACTGCCGCTGGCGGAATGCATCCATGCTTTCCTTGCCGCCGTGGTCATCGCCCAGCTTGCCGAACTCGGATTCTTCGCCATCGATGACCTTGGCGGTCATACCCATGTCGGTGAGGGATAGGCCAGTGCGAGACAGCAGTTCGCCGAGTGGCTTAAATAATGGATGCGCCTCGATATCCTTGATGATCCGGCGGTCACCGTTCTCATCGATGTACTCGGCGATGATTAGCTCGTTGGTTTCCTTGTCCGTGTACCATTGCGGCGCCTCAATCTTCACGCCATCCGCCACGATCGTCTGCAAAATCATCTGCAGCAGTGAAAAAACAGTTGCTTGAAGATCTGAGTAAATGCCGTTGAGGTGCTTGGTATTGCGCTGCTCGAAAGCAGCGTGATGCTTCAGGAATATCTCTGTCTGTTTTACGCAAGCCGGCTGTTCCTTGCACCACACCCGATCGACGTCGCAACTTGCACAAAATGGATAGCCGTCAGGCTTGGACGGGAAATAGGTGGCGGTACGGGCATACATACCGTGCTTCATTCCATTGAAACGGGTACGCATCGCCTCTTCTGACGTCGGATGTCCGACCAGGTTAGCCGCTGAAGCAGCCTTTCCCTCGTCAGTCCTGGGCCCAGTCGCAGCAGCATGAGCTTTCAGCAAGTTCTGCTCGAACCAGGCTTGTTCGCGCTCTTTCCCGCAAATAGGACAATTGCCGTAATAGGCAAAGGGATGGTGCTCCTGCTCCGGGACTTCTTCCACACGATCAGGCTCGGCCTTAAAGGTGCGAAGACACGGTTTGCAGTAAAAGGTAATCTCGGAAAGCGGTTTAGAGCGGTCTTTCGCCATGCTGCGCAGTGTCACGCCTCACAGCAAGCCATGTTCAGGGGGGGTATTTGGCGATCAGCGTAAATTTGCTACCGCGCGATTCAATTCATTGTAAGTCCTGGCCTGTCGAGCTTTCTTCAAGAAACGTTCGGGTAAAGCTACCGATACAGATTTGGTTCGCAGTAGGGTCTGCACGGGGAGCCAGATCAGAAAACGGCCCACAGCAATGTGGGCCGTTTTCATTTGTTTCGCCGTCTCCAGCCGCACCTCAGGAATTTGATCCTCTTTCTCGAAACTCATCACAGCGGGTCTCTTTGATCCACTGCTGGCATAAGGTTTGACCTGGCGCTATGCAGTATCATGGCATCTTCAGCAATTCATAGAAGCACGTCATGGGAATATTGGTTAACGTTATCAGCGCGGACGAAGAGGATCTTGAGTCCATTATCGCTTCGCAGCATCCTGTCGATGAATGGAGCGGTATCGAAGCACGCGATATCGATCGGTCGAAGTTCATTACCTTGCACTGCCTGTTGACGGGCGACGGGCTCGAGGACGCGGTCTATTTTTATGAGCCGGTTTTTGCAGATTTCGAGGACGGCCCGATCGTTCTGCGTATCCCGGATGAGTTGACGGTAAAGCTGGCCAGCCTGGACGAGGACGCCCTGGAAATCGTGGGTGAAGAGCTGGCAGCCACCGAGGACTTCGAGACCAGCGATTTTCCCGTGGAGGAAATCCAGGCGCTGGTGAGCGAAATGGCTGCGCTGGCGCGGATTGCCGAATCCCAGACGCAGACGTTGTTCATCTGGATGCATCCGCTGATGACCTAGTAGCCGTAAGCAGCAAGACAGAAAAGCCGGTCATAATGCCGGCTTTTCTGTTACCAGCCATAGCCCAGGGTAAAGAGCAGCGTCGAGTCTTCCTTCTCCCTGCCTTCCGCCGGCGTACTGTCCCAGTTGAAATTGAATTGCGCTGACGCATTGAAATCAAAGACCAATGGGAAACGGAACCCGGTCTTGGAGTACACCAGTATCTGGCTGACTTCTTTCAAGCCGACCAAGACCTCGTGCTCGTGGAAAAACTTGGTTTTTCCGCTGAAGAACAATTCGTCGTAGCGGGTTGCCCAACGTACGCCTGGATAGCTGTCGTCCTCCGCCTCGTAGTAATCTTCGCTGACGTAGTTGAGACCGGCTTCAAGTGAAAGATTGCGGTTGGGAGTTTCGAATATCTGGAAACCGCTACCGGCGCCTACCGTGCTTCTCAGACGTAAATCGCGAAAGCGGTCGTTTTCCAGCGTGCTGTTGGCATAGCCGTACCATTTCTTGGAGAAGAAATAGTCGTACTTGCCACTCGCACGGCTATTGAACAAGGTATCCTCTCCCCGGTCCTCGGCCCGGTTGAACTGTCCTCCCACGGTATAGCGCTGGCGTAGCGCCCGCGCGATGGTTTCGGCATCGAAGCGTATTTGTTTGGTTTCGTTATTGCCGTTCGAAAGCGATGCTCCGGCATTGATGTTGCCCGACCAGCGCATGCCTTCTCCGGTGAGATCGGGTGTGGGATTGAGATATTTTGCACTCACCAGCTCGAAACTCGCTTCCGGCAATTCCTCAGCCCGATAATCTTTATCCGATAACTCGTCCTGCACTTTGACGAATTCCATTTTGGCGCTGCCAGGTTCGGCCTCCACCATGGTCCCATGCAAGCTGGTGCCGTCTGACAGCACCACATGAAGAGGCTGGTCGGTGATGACATTCGCGACCTCCGACCACTGGATCGGCACTTCCCCGGCATAGGTAGTCTTCAAGATGACGCGATCGGTTTCCTTTTTGAGGATCTGACCGGTGAGCACATCGCCATTCTTCATCCTGATTTCATCCGCCACGGCTGGATTGACGAGTAACGCGAGCAATACGGCTATTGCGGCCGCTCCGAAATGCTTAGGCAGCATGAGACCCTCCTGTAATGCAACCCCGAAAACAAATGCAAAAATTGTGATGCGAGTTGTGAAACCTGACTGGTATTTGATTATTGGAGGGCGACAGGCGATTTATTTTGTTAGCGGCAGAGGATGGTGACTCTTGACCTCAAGGAAAGACTTGCCGTGCATAAAATAATTCCATGAGTAGCGTAGTTTGCCACAAACCAGCTGGCGAATTGGGTGTCACATTAGTCACAAAACTGTCACACACGAATGAATCGTAACAGATTAAATTGACCCTCCAAATTCGAACATCCAAGGGGAGCCATTACATGAAGATCAGTAAGCCGGAATACTTGCAAAAAGCATTGCTCTTATCGGTTGAAGAGCGTGAACGCGTTTTGTCCCGAATGACGGGCAAACTGCCTCGCAGGCTGGAGAAAGAAAAGCTGAGTGTCGACGAAGCGCTGGCGATTCAGCTGGAAATCGAAGATGAGCAGTTGAACGAGTGGCGCGAGAAAATGCATTCGATGAAAAAGTCGGATAAAAAGGACGCGAAGCCCAAAACCGAAGAAAATACGGAGCCGTCTCCCAAGTTGGTTGCGCCATCCCAGGCAAAGATAAAAGCGGCGGTGAAGGCAAAGGCGCCCGCAGCCCCAAAAGCGGTAGCGACGAAACCTGCCGCAGCCAAGCCGGCATCAACTGCTAAAGCGAAGAAAAGCTAACCAGCCGGCTCAGAAAATCACGACAGGCCAGCAAAGTGCTGGCCTTTTTTGTTATACACCCACGGGCTGCTATCCCGCCGATGTAACTTTCCATGCTTGAGGAACTCATATCCTTTACCTCAACGTGCGAAAGGAAATTCTCATGGAAGCTATCGGAAAGAAAGTCTGGGCGATTGCGGAAGGGTATATTCCTGCGTACGAGCATGGCCCCGTCCCGCAGCTGGAAAGCCACGAAACCGCCTGTATCCTCAACACCGGCGACGAAGAAGCGCATGTGGAAATCATGGTCTACTTCGCAAACCGCGAGCCTGCCGGGCCTTATAAAGTCAGTGTCCCGGCAAGACGTACGATGCACGTGCGCTTCAATAGCCTGAAAGATCCCGAGCCCATTCCGTTAGGCATCGACTACGCCAGCGTACTGGTTTCCGATGTGCCCATCGTGGTGCAGCACACCCGTCTCGACAGTCGCCAGAGCGAGAATGCGTTGATGACGACCATCGCTTATGCCGTGCATTGAAGGGATGGGCCATGTCTTTCTACTGGTACAAAAACGCGGTCTTCTACTCGCTGGATATCGAAACCTTTTATGACTCCGACGGCGACGGCTACGGCGATCTGAAAGGACTGATCGCGCGACTGGACTATATTGCCAGCCTCGGCATCAACTGCATCTGGCTGCAACCCTTCTTCCCCTCCCCCGACCGCGACAACCGCTACGACGTGATGGATTATTACAGCATCGACCCGCGCCTCGGCACCTTGGGCGACTTTGCCGAGTTCATGGACAAGGCGGACCATTACGGGATACGCGTCGTCGTCGACCTGGTGGTCAACCATACCTCTATTCACCATCCGTGGTTTCAGGCAGCACGCAAGGACAAGACGTCGCGCTATCGCAATTATTACGTCTGGTCGGACCAGCCTCAGCCCTTCGACCCCAAGCACCTGGTGCTCAAGGGAGAGGAGCATACCGTGTGGACCTTCGACGAGGAAGCCGGGCAGTATTATCTCCACCACTTCTATGAAGAGCAGCCTGATCTCAACCTGCTGAATCCCGATGTGCGCGAGGAAATCCTGCACATCATGGGCTTCTGGCTACGGCTGGGCGTGGCAGGTTTTCGCGTGGACGGGGTGAAGTACCTGGTCGACGGCTATGCCAAGGAGCCCGAGCCCCAGCTTCACCTCGAGTACCTGAAGGAAATGCGCGAGTTCGTTGCCGTCAGGAAAAGCGAAGCCATCCTGCTGGGCGAAACCAATCTGGAACCGGAAGAGCTGGTGACCTACGTCAACGCCGAAGACGGCATGCACATGGGGTACAACTTCTACGTGAACCAGTACCTCTTTCTTTCGCTCGCCAGGGAAGAAGCCGCGCCGCTGCAAAAAGCCCTTAAAGCCATGCCGCACCTGACGCCGGCGAGCCAGAACCAGATGCTCAGCTTTCTGCGCCATCACGATGAACTGACGCTCAAGCTGCTCAAGAAAAAGGAGTACCAGCTGGTCTTCAAGCGCTTTGCGCCGGATGAGAACATGCAGATTTACGTGTCCGGCATTCGCCGCCGACTCGTCCCCATGCTGAATGGCGATCGAAAATTGCTGGAGCTGGCTTACAGCCTGATGTTCAGCCTGCCGGGTACACCACTGATCCGCTTCGGCGAAGAGCTGGGAATGGGCGACAACCTCGCCCTGGAAGGACGGAATGCCGTGCGTACGCCGATGCAGTGGTCCGACGACAAACACGGAGGCTTCACGATCAATGACAACCATACGCCCGTACATCCGGTGATCAAGGACGGGCCTTATGGTTATCGCAAGGTCAATATGTACAAGGCGCAGCGCGAACCGAACTCATTGCTCAACTGGCTGCAGCGGCTGATCGTGATCCGCAAGCGCTGCCCGACGATAGGGCTGGGCAAGCTGGAAATCATCCGTACAAAACATCCGGGCTTGCTGATTCATGCCATGCAATGGAAAGGCGAACGTCTGCTCTTTCTGCATAATTTTTCCGCGAAGAAGGTCAAAATTGCCAAAAACGAATTCAGCGACCCGGAAACGCATTGGGTTCCTTTGTTCTACGGCGCAAAAACCCGTCACTCGCGCGATGGCGGAGTCCTGCTGGAAGGGCATGACTATGAGTGGCTGCGTGCCGACTTTCAGGACTGACGCCTGATCCGCGGCAGTACCTGTTTGCCGAATGTCTCCATAAACAATTCCTGCTGACAATTCACATTGTGCAGGATGATCGTATGGGCGCCGAGCGCGGCAATCTGTTGTATCCGTTCCACATAGGTCTCCAAGTCGGATGAAACAAGCACGTATTGCCGCATGTCCTCGGGCTTGACGCATTTCGCCAGCTCCTCGAACTGCGCCACCTGTGTGATATCGGCCATGAGCGTATTGCTGAAGATGTTCGTCCGCCACTGATCGTGCGCACCCTCCAGTGCTTGCTGCTCGTCCGGAGCGTAAGACACGTCCATTTTCACATGCACCGGCTTGTGCTCACCTCCGCCAGCACGAAATGCCTCGACGATCTCTTTCAGCTTGTCAGGCGTTTGGCAGACCGTCACCAGCCCGTCCGCCCAACCGCCCAGCCAATACGCAGTCTCCTTGCTCAACGCCGCGCCGAAAAGCGGTGGTGTTACTCGCGGCAAGGTATAGAGCTGCGCATGCTCCACCGTGATTCGCCCGTGGTGCGTCACATTTTCGCCGGCCAGCAGCCGGCGGATCACTTCGGCGCACTCCTTCAGGCGGGCGTTGCGCTCTTCCTTCACCGGCCACTTATCCCCGGTAATGCTTTCGTTGATGGCTTCGCCGCTCGCCAGGTTGATATGGAATCGCCCGGGGAACATATCGCCCAGTGTCGCGATTGCCTGCGCCACGATGGCCGGGTGATAGCGTTGCCCGGGAGCGCACACGACGCCAAAGGGCAAGGTCGTTGCCTGCATCGCGGCGCCAAGCCAGGCAAACGAGAACCCGCTTTGTCCCTGCCTTTCATTCCATGGATGAAAGTGATCCGAAGAGTTAACGGCGCCGAAGCCCGCCTCGTCTGCCAGTTTGACAAGTTTGAGCAGATCCGCAGGGCTGAATTGTTCGTGGGAAGCTTGATAGGCTATCGTGACCATGGATGCCTGACGTTTACATAGTCAATCCGCCAAGGCACGTGGGCTGTATTCATCGTTAACCTTCCCGGAGAGGATACAAAGTATGGCGTTCGAAACAAATCACCTTTGCTCTTGGAACCGCCATGTCATGCAAAAGTTTGCAGAGGTTGTGATGCGCAAATACCAGGACCAATAAAAAAGGCACCCGAAGGTGCCTTTCGATTTCCTGCCGCCGGAATTAACCGTGCTTGTAGTGCTTGCGCAGCGGCTTGACGACTTCCCACTTGGTGTCCAGGCCGGCAGGGAAAACCACCAGGTCGCCCGGAACGATGCGTACAGGTTCGCCGCCCTTGGGGGTCACGAGGATTTCACCTTCGAGAACGTAGGCGGTTTCCTTGATGCCGAAGTCCAGCGGGAACTTGGAAACTTCCTTTTCCCAGATGGACCAGCTGGCGACGCCCAGTTCCTTCAGACGTTCTTCGCTCGGGTTATGTTCGATGGTGATTTGGCTCATGTCGATTCCTAAAATGAGGGGTTGCGGATTTTGAAAGAACGCGATTCTAACATTTTTGAGGGGGACGAAAAACCTAAGCCGGATGCAATTTGCCATTCGGAAAGATTTTCCGGCGGAAATGGATAGTTGCCGCGAACGCTACAAGCCCAAAGCTGCCGGCAGGTTGCTCACGGAATCGAGCACAAGATCAGGCTTGATGGCAGAGGCGTCGGCATACGCCTGGCGGTATTTACCCGTCTTGACGAGGATGCTCATCAATCCCGCCTCCTGACCGCCTCCGACATCCGTATCGATGTCATCGCCCACGATGGCTGCGTTTTCAGCTTGTACATGCATGTCATCCAGTGCGATGCGGAAGAAATCGGCCGACGGCTTGCCGATGATGGTGGTAGTGACTCCGCTGGCATATTCGAGCGCCTGGATGAAGCCGCCGATATCCATCTGCAGGCCCTGTTCCGTTTGCCAGAAACGGTTCTTGTGGATAGCGACGAGCCTGGCGCCGCGCATCAGGCAGTTGAACACTTCGTTCAGCAGGCGGTAGCTCCAGGTGTCACCGATATCGCCGATGACGATCACCTCCGCTTCGGTATCCGACTGGCGAAACCCTGCAAAATCACGCCGTACGTCCTCCGCCAAGAGGAAACGGCAGACCGGGTCGTCCAATCGCTGCAGGTAACGCAATGTTGCCTGCGGTGCGCTGATGATTTCCTCGGCGGGAATCGCAAAACCCATGCCCTGGATCTTGGCGGCGAGCGAGGCAAGCGACTGGGTGCTGGTGTTGGTAATGAAACGGCATGGCATGCCGCTGGCGCGGATCGCGCTGACCGCTTCCGCCCCGCCTGGGATCGGCTGCGACCCGACATACAGAACACCGTCGAGGTCGAACAACATGCCGTGAATGTCGGATATGCTCATACGCATTAGTCCATGAGAAGCTGCACGAATTCCTCCGCAGGGCCCAGGCGTGAGGCAAACAGCGGCGGTGTAAGCAAAGATTAACAGGGAAAACATGGCAAAAATCCAGTTAAACTGGAGGTCATGACGCTTGCATACGGAATAGGCAAGTACGTTCAAAAACAGCCGTTAATCGCATAAGGTGCTCATCATGATCAAACGTCCCTGCATTACATCCAACACAGCTTTTCTTGCGTTCCTGGTCACCGCTTTGGCGGGATGCGCCGGCGGCGCGAGCAAGGAGGAAGGCGGGTCGGATACCGTGACCAAGAAGGCATTGATCCAGGTGACCCGGAATGCGCAGAAATCGGATGGCGACTGCCCGGTCACGGTCAAGATCAGCAACCGGACGAAAGGCGCCTGGGACGGCGCCAGCTACCACCTCGCCTTGCACAACAAAAATGGCGTCTCGGTCGGCAAGCTGATGGGCTCGCCGCGCAGAAGCGTCAAAGCAGGAGGCGACCTGATGGATTCAGGGCAAATCCTCGGCGCCAAATGCGAACAGGTGACTGGCATGGCACTGGTTTATTTCGGGTATTACCCCGCCGGGAAAAAACAGGTTCCTCTCCACAATGCAAATGTGCAGATCAGCCTGAAATAAAATCACGCCGGCGTAGCGCTCTGTTCGGACAGGAACTGCAGGTTGGCGAGGTTGGTATAGAGCGGACTTTGGCGCATCAGCTCGGCATGCGTACCTATGGCGACAATGCGACCGTGATCCATGACGGCGATGCGGTCCGCGCCCTGCACCGTCGAAAGACGATGCGCGATGATCAGGGTGGTGCGATTCTGCATCAGCCTTTCCAGGGCCAACTGCACCATCTGCTCGCTGGCGGCGTCGAGCGCGCTGGTGGCTTCATCCAGCAGCAAAATCGGGCGATCTGCCAGGATGGCGCGGGCAATCGCAATACGCTGGCGCTGTCCGCCCGATAGCCGAACGCCGCGCTCGCCGAGAAACGTTTGCATGCCGTCCGGCATGCGGGTGATGAATTCCATCGCACAGGCCATCTCGCAAGCTGCTTCCACTTCCGTATCGCTCGCATCCGGCCGTCCGTAACGCACGTTCTCGGCAACGCTGGCGGCGAAAATCACCGGATCCTGCGGCACCAGCGCAATCCTGGACCGCACTTCCGCCGGATCGGCCAGGCGGATATCGAGCCCGTCGATCAATACACCGCCCTGTTGCGGATCGTAATAGCGCAGTAGCAATTGGAATACGGTGGTCTTGCCGGCGCCGGAAGGGCCGACCAACGCCAGCTTTTCTCCCGGCACGGCATCGAGCGTGAATTCCCGCAGTGCCGGCGTATCAAGCCGCGAAGGGTAATAGAAGGTGACGCGATCTAACGCGATGGCTCCCGCAGCCGGCAGCGGGAAATGCTTGGGATTAGCCGGGGCGGAGATTTCCGGCTCGGTCGCGAGCAATTCCATCAGTCGTTCGGTCGCCCCGGCGGCACGCTGCAAATCCCCGATTACCTCCGAAATGGTGCCGACACCCACCGCCATCATCACCGCGTAAAAGATGAACGCCGACAGCTGCCCGCCGGAAAGCCTGCCGGCGACGACATCGTGGCCGCCGATCCACAGGATGAAACCGATTGCGCCGAATACCAGCAGGATGACCGCCGCCATCAACGAGGCACGCTGGAATATGCGGCGGACGCTGGTGGCAAACACGGCCTCGACGCGCTCGCCAAACAACTGCTTGTCCTGCGATTCGTGGCCGTAGGCTTGCACGGTGCGGATTTCGTGCAGCGCTTCATCGATGTAGGCCCCGACATCGGCAACGCGGTCCTGGCTGGCGCGCGAAAGCTTGCGCACACGGCGCCCGAAAAGAATGATGGGGCCGAGTACCAGAGGCACGCCGAGCAATACGAGACCGGTCAGTTTGGGGCTGGTCACCAGCAACATGACCAATGCGCCTATCATGTTGAGCCCGTTACGCAGCGCCATCGAAATGGAAGAGCCGATGGCGTTTTCAAGCACCGTGGTATCGCTGGTAAGGCGGGAAATCACTTCACCGGTCCGGGTGATTTCATAAAACCCGGGCGAAAGCTTCAGCAAATGGTCGAAGACCGCGCGGCGGATGTCGGCAGTCACGCGCTCGCCTATCCACGACACATAGTAGAAGCGGATGAATGTGGCGGCTGCCATGACGGCGATAATGACCAGCATGCCGAACAACGCCTGATCGAGCAATGCCGAGTTGCTCGCGGTGAGGCCGTGGTCGATCACTTTCTTAAGCCCTTGACCCAGCGCTAGAATACTGGCGGAAGCGACAATCAGCGCAGTAGCCGCAATCGCTATCTGGCGACGGTAAGGCTTGAGGAAACCCATGATGCGGCTCAGCTGGCGAATGTCGCTGGATTTGGGACGGTTGAGCGTATCGTTCATCCGACAAAGCTATCACGTTTCAGAACTGCATGCTGGAGGTCGCTGTCTGACAAATATCCGGAGCCGATACATGAAATCACGATTACCTCTGTTGCTGATCCTTGCCTTGCTCACCGCCTGCGCCACCACGCCGGAAGAAGAGCGCGCCAATGCCGAGCGCGAAGCGCTCCGTCTCAAGCAGACCTACGGCCATACCTGCGAGCGGTTGGGCTACCAGCCGGAAACAAACAAATGGCGCGATTGCCTGCTTGAGCTCGAAAATCAGCGGTTGATGCAGCAGCAGATGATGATGGATCGCCTGAACTGGTACTCGCCCGGTTACTACTCCCCGTTTTATCACACGCCTATTTGCCATCGTCACCGCGGCGGCCGGGTCGTCTGCCACTGACCTCTTCCCTGTCGGAACGGCTGCGGTATAGTTGCAGCAATCAATCACGAGGCTCTCCATGCCAACAGACATCCTCATTGCCGGCTGCGGCGACCTCGGCAGCGCGTTGGGGCAGGATCTTGTCGCGCGCGGCTATCAGGTCGCCGGATTGCGGCGCAGCGCCTCGCCTCTCCCTGGCGGCATCCGCACGCTGCAAGGCGACGTAACGCAGGCGCAAACCCTGGAAAGGCTGGCCGAGCTGCGACCGGCCGTTCTGGTATATAGCGTCGCAGCAAAAACACAAAGCGATGACGACTACCGCGCCCATTACGTCGAGGGGCTGCGCAACACGCTGGCAGCGTTGCATGGCTACGGCAACCTCCGGCACGTGTTTTTTGTTTCCAGCACCCGCGTTTACGGACAGTCTGGGGGGAATATCCTGGATGAAGAAACGCCTGCCATCCCTGCGGATTTCGGCGGCCGACGCCTGCTTGAAGCCGAAACACTGCTGGAAAGCAGCCCTTGCCCTGGCACGGCGCTGAGGCTCTCCGGAATTTACGGACCTGGCCGGATGCGCATGCTCCAACTGGCCGGACATCCCGGCGATTGGCCGGTACGCAACTCCTGGACCAATCGCATTCATCGCGACGATGCTGCTGCCTTCATTGCCTCCCTCATTCAGCGCGTCTTCAAAGCGGAGCCGGTCGCCACACGTTACATCGTCACCGACAGCAAACCTTCACCCCAATATGAAGTCTTGCGCTGGCTTGCCGTGAAAATGGGAGCCGATATGACGGACGTGAAGGATCCTCCGGTTGACGGCGGAAAACGGCTGGATAACGCCCGCATGCTGGTGACCGGGTTCAGGCTGCGTTACCCGGATTATCAGGCCGGATATGCAAAAGAGCTGGAAGAGTTCCTGGCCGAAAAGGAATCGGTTCAAAAACCATGAATACGCCTACCTCTCCCTTCGATCCTGCGACCCGCCATCTCTCAGCCTGCGATCCGGATTGGGCAAGCCTGATCGCTCGTGTCGGGCCATGCGGTCTTACGCCGCGGCTGGAGCGCGAGCCATACGAAGCCCTGGTGCGCGCGATCGCCTACCAGCAATTGCACGGGCGGGCTGCCGAAGCCATCCTGGCACGCTTCCTGGCGTTGTATCCCGCATCCGCCTTCCCTGCGCCGGCTGAAGTCCTGGCCACCGAGGAAAGCGTGCTGCGCGGATGCGGCTTTTCCGCCTCCAAGATCGCTTCGATACGGGGCATTGCGCAGGGCACGCTGGACGGCTTGGTGCCCGTACTCGCCGTGGCAATGACACTTTCGGATGAGGAGTTGATCGAACGCCTGGTCACTCTGCGCGGCGTCGGCCGCTGGACGGTGGAGATGTTCCTGATGTTCGCCCTCGGCAGGCCGGACATTCTCCCCACGGACGATTTCGGCGTCCGTGAAGGGTGGCGGGTGCTCAAGAAACTGCCCGAGCAGCCCAGGCCCAAGGCACTGGCGGAAATCGGCCGGGCTTGGAGCCCTTACCGCTCTACCGCGGCCTGGTACCTTTGGCGCGCCGCCGAGGAAGCAAAAAAGACCACGGCGACATACCAAAACCCTGTGGCCTGACTCTTCGTCCATCGACCTTTCGTCAGCTCGAATACCCCGTTCGTCAGCTTTTTGTTCTCCCCATACTGAAACTCAGCAAATAATGCCTTTGAAATTTTGCGCCCATTTAATGGGTAACAAGATTCAACTAATAAAGGCAAACCCATCGAAAGGTGGGGACGCAAAGTCACCGGTCTAAGGGAATTTCCTATGACAGCGGGATTGCCGGGACGAATTTCGACACTCGTTCCCGTCAGGCCAGTTTCATTCCTTTCGATTGACTGATTTGCCGACTATTTCATTCGCATCCGGCGGTTTCATTCTGCCCGGTGCAGTTTGGAGAGGAAACGAATCATGAATGATCAGTCGCACTACATCCATCCGAGCCAGCTCTGTATCGGCCTGTACGTTCATCTCGACCTGGGCTGGATGAGCCATCCCTTCACCTTCAGCAATTTCAAGATCAAGGACAAGGACCAGATCCAGAAAATCCGCGAGCTCAATCTGGACAAGATACGTTACGACCCGTCGCGCAGTGACTACGAGCCGCTTCCTTTGAAGGCCGCCGCCCCAATTGCCACTCCGGTTCCCCAGGCGCCAATTGAGGTACCGACGGCGGCAATCCCGGAGACCATTGACCAAGCCCCCAGCAGGGCACCTCGCACACCACAGCAGCGATCCGAACGGCTCAAGCAGCTGAACACGGTCATCCGCGCCTGCGAAAAGGCGTACCTCGTGGATGCTCACATGGCCCGGGACCTGGTGCGCAACCTGTCGTCACAACCCCATAGCGCACGCAAGGCTGCGGAATCGCTGGTGGAAAACCTGGTCAGTTCCGCAATTACTGAATCCGATATCGTGCTGCACGCAATCAGCGGCAACAATTCAAGTTCCGACAACTATGTGCATGCGCTCAATGTCACGGTACTGGCGCTGATGTTGGCAAAATCGCTGGATATGACCGATGCCTACGCGCGCGAACTCGGCATGGCGGCGCTGTTCCATGACGTCAGCAAAAGCGAGGTACCGCGCCACAAAAGCTTCATTGACCAGCATTGCGAAAATAGCGCCCGCATGGCCAAAGACGCCGGCATGTCGGATGGTGTCGTCCGCATCATCATGCAGCATCATGAGCACGTGGACGGTACCGGTTATCCCAAGCATCTGGTAGGCGCCCAGATCGACCCGCTTGCCAAGGTGCTGGTCATCGTCAATGCCTACGACAACCTGTGCAATCCGTTCAATCCGCTGACCGCGATGACCCCTTATGAAGCGCTGGCGCATATGTATGCGACCGACCACCACAAGTACGATGCCACGATATTGAAACTGCTCATCAAGATGCTGGGCGTTTACCCGCCGGGCAGCGTCGTGCAGCTTTCCAACGGAACCTACGGCATCGTTATGACCGTCAATCCGCAAAAGCCGCTGTTGCCATTGGTGCGCATCCATCATCCCTCCGTTGCCCGCGAGACGCCTGTGGTGATCGATCTCAGCGAAGAAAACGGGCTTTCCATCAAGAAGTGCCTGCGCCCCTCGCAACTGCCTAAGGATGTTTTCGAATACCTCCGGCCCTGCAAGCATGTCAGCTATTACTTCATGGACAAGAAGCTCATCGACCAGCCGCTGCCGGACACCACCCCGACAACACACCAGAAGCCCCCTCCTGCACCCATGATGTCTGCGCAATAGTCGACCAACCTATCCCTCCACCCTCTTAAGCAAGGTGTCAACCATGCTTAAGAGGTCTTTTTTATACCCATCCGCTTATGCTTGCGCGCAGGTCTTTATGCGCTTGTTTGCATCGGCAATCTCCGGCTCCCGTATACTATCCGTCATCAAAAAATCAGGTGCCGGATACGGATGCTGCTCGATAACAAAACCCTGCTTTTCTGCCTGATGCTGATGAGCGGCATGATGGCGCTCAGCCTCAGTCTTGTTTCGCGGCAAGGCCCACGCGAGGGCTTATCAGGGTGGGCCGGAGCACTGGCGCTGGAGTCGCTGGTGTGGATACTGGTTGCAGCACGCGGCACGATTCCGGACTTCTATTCTATCCTGGTTGCCAACGTGCTGATCGTCACGGCTCAGGGCATGAAACTCGCTGCCATCCATGAGTATCGCAAGCTGGGATTCCCGCTGATTCGCTGCCTGTTGCCTATCCTGTTGGCGATCGCCGTGTTTGCATGGCTCCCTTATGAAGATACAGCTCACCGGCTCGCTTGCAACAGCGCCATTCTTGCGGTGCAATTCCTGCTAATGCTGCAAGCGCTTTGGAACGATGACGGATCGCGTTCCGGCAATGCGTGGCGGATGCTGTTCGGCGCCACGCTGCTGATGATTCCGCTTTTGGTGATGAGAGCCATCGCCAGCTTGATCGGCACCGTCGAATTCGCCACTCCTCATTCCGCCATCGCGCCGAATCCCGTCCAGCTATTGGTATTCATCGGCGTGATAGCGCTCAGCCTGCTCGGCTCGATGGGCTTCATCCTGATGATCAAGGAGCGCGGTGACCGTGAAATCCGCACACTGGCCATGACCGATCCACTTACCCACGTACTGAATCGCCGCGCCTTCATGGACCAGGCGGCAAGGCATATCGCCGGCGCACAGCGCCAACATCTGCCCCTGGCACTGCTGATGATAGACATCGACCATTTCAAGCGAATCAACGATGAATACGGCCACCCCGCCGGCGATACGGTTCTCGTCAGGATCACGGAATTGCTGAGCGCGCAATTGCGCGGGCAGGACGTCATCGGACGTTATGGCGGAGAGGAGTTCTGCGTATTGCTGCCTGCCACCAACGAAGCAGGCGCCCTGGCCTTGGCTGAGAAGCTGCGCCGCGAAGTGGAGTCCATGCGCATCGAGATAGGCAAGCACACCATTTCCGTCACCATCAGCCTGGGGGTGGCAGCAGTGCGTAATCTCACCGCCGAAAGACGCCATTGCGATCTTGCCTCCATGCTGCAGGATGCCGACCGCGCGCTATACCTGGCGAAGAGCAAGGGCCGCAACCGCGCACTCCCGCTTAATCTCGGCCCCGAAACGCAACCTGCCGTGGGTTGACCCGGATTAAAAAGGAAGAAACATGGCGGTGGCGAGACTTTGCGCCACACGTGTGATCATGCGCTGGGTTTTTTCCGCGAGCGTGATGGAATACACATCCAGCCGACCGATGATCTTGCCGAATTCGCGCTCGAAACTCAGGTTGCGCTCATTTTCCACCAGTTCGTTGGTCAGCAAATAAAGCTGCCCATGGGCATCACGCGCATTGGAAAGCTTCCAGGCGGCAATCTCGACGTTGCGGGCCGCGTTATAGACGTTTTGCGGATCGATATTATCCGTCAGGTAGAATTCGGCCTTACCGCCGTGCGCCTTGATTAGCATGGTCTGCAGGCCGACGATGAACGGCAGTACCCGATCGCCGGCATATTCCGGCTTGAAGGCAAGATGAATCGCGTCGGTTCCCTCCGCGTGATGGATCGCCTTGAATTTCCAGCCATGCGCGCCTTCGAATACCCAATCGACCATTTCGTCGACGGTGCCGGAGGTGCTTTTCCGGAGTTCGCGCGGATTGCGTTTGTACAGCTTGATCATCAGGCGGCGCAGGCTGTCTGTGTTTTCCCGCATTTCGACGTCCGCCATGCGATCCAGGTCGGATTTGACGAACTGCCTGAAAGAACTGCGGTCCGTCTGTTGAGGCACCGGCTTGCTGTTGGGGGATTGATTGGCTGCGCAGGCAGCGAGCAGCGTGAATGACACGAGTACGGCAAGTCTGGCGTATGTAATTTTTCATCCCCCCATTTTTTGCAGATTGTATTGCCTTTCGTACCGGATTTGTCAAACTCGGTGCAAAACACATGACTGCGGCAAATTGGATAGAATTGCCGCTTCGCGACATCCACGAAGGAACATCATGAAGCAATGGGTTTGTACGGTTTGCGGTTTTATTTATGATGAAGCGCAGGGCGACCCGGAGCACGGGATCGCACCCGGAACACGCTGGGAAGACGTACCTGAAACCTGGACTTGTCCCGACTGCGGCGTCGGCAAGCGCGACTTCGACATGGTAGAGATTGACTAGCTTCCGGACTTCCTGCTCGCATCCACCTCTCAGAGTGGAGAATACGGAACCGTTGCAAATTGCACATTGTCAATTAGATGCAAGAGGATAAGAATGACTGCATAACGGAAGGCATTCCTGCCGCGGGACAGTGATCCAATTCATCGTGCCGCGACGGATCCAGGAATACGATCAAGTCGATCTGGACCGGTGGCAGGGAAAACCAGGAGCGGGTTCATCGCCGCTCCACAACTGGCGCCTGACGAGAGGAGCGACAGGTTGGCTTCACAAAGGAGCAGAGCCTGGCAGCACGCGATCTCCATCGTCAGGATTTGGAGATTTGCGTATGGAGATCACCTGTTACCGCGATGCCGCCTTTGCCAGCGAGGCCCGGTTCCTGCCAGCCGACATCTATAATCTGGCCATTACCATGCTGGCACACGAACCTTCGGGACAATTGTTCGTCCCGGTACGCACCATGCAATATCTGGCGATATTGGATCATGAGGAATTCGTGTTCATCGATGGCGAGCGTAAGTGCTGGATCGATATCGCATGGCGAAATTTCAAACCCCAGGCGCGAACTTCCCTGATGGAGCCGGTGCAATATGAAGCAGTGTATTACCGCCTGGAATCCATCGACTGGATGCGCAGGCTGCTGAGCGAATTCCCGCAGGCCTTGCATCAGCATGCCGCCAAGCAGAAAAAAACATTATCAACGGCCAAGGTTTTGCAGTTTCCTTCTGCCCCAAGAGCCTGACTTCTTAACGCTTCTGCGTAGCAAGCCTGCGCAGCATTAGTCGTCTTCCCCCAGTTCCGGATTCCAGCCCTGGTCGCGTCCATTGGACATTGCCGCTGCATAAATCCTTGCGTGCTGTTCGCGCAATTCCGGCGGCAGATTGCTGGGCAAGTGCGCATACGGCTCCCAGGCAGCGTAAACCTTCTCGTACAGGTTCTGCATCTGCGCGGCGTTCCAGCCGACGCAGGTCTCGCTGGCGGGAATGAGCCCGAATAGCCACCCGTCCATAACGATGCGGCCAAGATGGGTCATCCCGCCATTGGTATCCTTGTCGATACCTACATATGTTTCCATCTTTTTCCTATCGGGTCAGTCCTGCATAAAGGAGCGGAAGCTTTTCCGGCAAGCGCTCCACGTGATCCACCACCATGTAGTTCCTCGCACCGAAAATACGTGATACGTATTGATCGGCCCGTGGGTCCAGGCTCATGCAGTAGGTGATGATGCCCGAACGCGACAGCTCTTCCACCGCCTTCTTCGCATCGTAACGCAGATACTGAGGATCGCGCACGTCGATATCGGCCGGCTCGCCGTCGGTAATCACCAGCATCAGTTTTTTCGATGATTTCTGCTGGCGCAAGTAATGGCCGGCATGGCGCATGGCGGCGCCCATGCGCGTCGACAGCTGCCCGGCCATGCCGGCCAGGCGCGCCTTGGGCTTTTCGTCGTAGGCCTGGTCGAAGTCCTTGAATTTCAGGTATTGAACGTCATGCCGGCCGTCGGACGAAAATCCATGGATCGCAAACGGATCGCCCACCTTGCTGATCGCGTCAGCCAGCAGTACCGTCGCCTGACGGGTCAGGTCCAGCACGGAAAAGTCCTGCCCGGCAACCTTGTCGTTGGTCGATTCGGACAGGTCCAGCAGCACCATTACCGAAATATCACGTACCTTGCGCACCGACCGCATCATGATGCGTGGGTCGGGCTGCATCCCCATGCGCATGTCGATCAGGCTGGCAATCGCGGCATTGATGTCGATATCGTCGCCGTCCTCCAGCTTGCGGATACGGGTTACCCCCTGCGGCTGGATCGCGTCCAGCAGGAATTTCATGCGCGAGATCAGGCGCTTGTGCTGGGCGGTAATGTCGTCGATCACCTGCAGGTCGCCTGCCTTGGCGCGGCGCTCCAACACGGTAGCCCAGGCCGGGCGTTCCAGTTGGATCTGGTAATCCCACTCCGGATAATGGAACGGTTCGGAAATCGGCTCCTTGCCCTCCATCTCATTGAAGGACACGCCCATGTCTTCGTAAGGATAGAGCTCGGTGCCCAGCACCCAGACTTCCTGCGCATCGTCGCCCGCCAGTTCGGTATCGATTTCGTTGGCCATTTCCATGACGTTGACGTACTTGCGCACCTGCTGCGTCTGGTCGTAACCGGCAGCCTCTGCCCTATCCTGGTCGAACTCGACGAATTCCCAGAAATAGCGATTGTCGTCGCGGTAGGGCGTGGCCAGGATGTCGCGCCGCGGGCTGTAGCCAAGCTTCTTTTCCTGCAGCGCATGCGTCAGCTGTACGCCGATCTCCCATGAGACCTGGTTGCTTTCCAGCCGGTCCAGGGCGGCATTGAACAAGGCGCGGCCCTGGACAATCCACGCATCGCCGTCTTCATAGGCATCGTCCAGCAGCGCACGCGCCAGACGATTGAAATAGTCGCCGGCCGAACTGTTCTGCTGCGGCCCCACGTGCTTGAACAGGCTGGCCCACAGCCCCTGGAGGCCGGGGAACTTGCGGATCGCCAGCGTTTCGACGCGAGCATCCTCAATGATGCCGATGACGGCCATCTGCAAGGTGTTCAGCCCTTCCGCGGACAGTGGCTCGCGCGTATAGACCAGATGGGCCGCGCAATGCGCCGCGGCGGCGCGGTAAATCTCCAGCCCGGCCACATCCTCGAAGCTGTCGAAGGCATCCGGCAGATGCATCAGGTAATCCTCGATGTAAGGCTTATAGCCCTCACGGTTCTCGAAGTCGCCGGAGGTCGGGCGCATGAAAAAATCGCGCGCCCACAAGGCACGCAGATACATGTTGATACGGCGCTGCACGTCGATGAAGAGCGTCCCCTTGCGCTCTTTCTGCAGCATCGCCTGCGATTCCTTGGATTCCAGGCCGAAGTAGCGCACCTGTTCCTCGTAGTTGGTACGGTGTGCGTGCGCCCCCCAGTTGGCCCAGCGGCGCAAACCGCCCAGGGTCAGGTTGGCGAGCAGCACGTCCAGCTTGCCCAGCATCGGCCGCAACCCGCGCGGCGCCTGCGCCAGCAATACGTTGAGCAGCTGCAGGTAGCCGCGGAACAAGGCTTCGTCGCCGAGGCGCCTGGCCGCGGTCGGGGCGCTGCCGATCACCATTTCCAGCACGGAGCCGGAGGTCTTGGACGCCATCATCATCGCGGTCTGCACCAGCTCGATGACCGCGTCTTCGCCGATTTCGCGCGCAATGTCGGGGGCGGATTGGATGAAGGTCGTCACCAGTTCCTGGCCCTTGCCCAGGCCTTTCAGGCGCTGTGCGCCTATCAGGTAGCCTTCCAGCCCCTTGGGACTGAATATCCGCGCGGCCTCATGCCACGACGCGTGCAGCATGGCAGCCGCGTGTTCTCCCAGCTCTTCCAGCAGATCGGCGTGCTCTTCCAGTTTGATTGTCATCTGGAAGCCTCCTTGGTTAATGGAAGAATGTGGTCACGGCGGCATCCAGCGCGTCGCGCATGTCCGGATCGTCCGTGATCGGGCGCACCAGCGCCACGCGGCAGGCGGACAAGGGATCGACGCCCTTGACGATCAGGCTGCCCGCGTAGACCAGCATGCGGGTGGAAATGCCTTCGTCCAGGCCGTGTCCCTTGAGGTTGCGGGCGCGCTCGGCGATGGACACCAGTTTTTCGGCGGTCGCCTTATCCACGCCGGTTTCGTGCGCCACGATCTCGGTTTCGATCCCCTGCTCGGGGTAGTTGAAGTCGAGTGCGCCGAAACGCTGCTTGGTGGACTGCTTGAGGTCTTTCATCAGGCTCTGATAGCCCGGATTGTAGGAAATCACCAATTGAAAATCGGGATGCGCATGCACCAGTTCGCCCTTCTTTTCCAGCGGCAGCACGCGACGGTTGTCGGTCAGCGGGTGGATCACCACGGTGGTATCCTGGCGCGCCTCGACCACTTCATCCAGGTAGCAGATTGCGCCGTGCCGGGCGGCGATGGCCAAAGGCCCATCCTGCCAGCGCGTGCCGCTGGCATCCAGCAGGAAACGGCCGACCAGGTCGGAAGCGGTCATGTCTTCGTTACAGGCAACGGTGATGAGCGGCTTGCCGAGCTTCCACGCCATGTATTCGACGAAGCGCGTCTTGCCGCAGCCAGTCGGGCCTTTGAGCATCATCGGCATACGCACGGAATAGGCGGCTTCGTACAGCGTCACCTCGTCCGCCACCGCACGGTAATAGGGTTCTTTTTCGATCTTGTACTGCTGGATCACATCACTCATTGCATCACTCCTTGTTACCCGCAAAAACAAATAGCCCCCGCCACGCAAGCGCGACAGGGGCTACTCACGGAAAAATTACCCGCGCGCCGCGCTACTTAAACGGTTTTGCCGCGATAAATCACCATCGAGGCGCCTTGCGATTGGTTGAAGTTGTTGTAGCCGATCAGGCGCACGTGGTTGTCCGGGTTGGCCTTGTGGCAGGCATCTGCTTCGGCCAGGATGCGCTCGACATCGGTTTCGCCGAACATCGGCAGCTTCCACATGTACCAGTAGGAATCCATCAGGTATTGCGGCTCGATGTGTTCGATGGCCGGGTTCCAGCCCTTGGACACGAGATACTCGATCTGCTTCTTGATGTCTTCCTTGCTCATCGCCGGCAGGTAGGAGAAGGTCTCGAACTTGCGGCTGGCGGGATCGCTCAGACGGGACTTGTAATCCATTACTTCGCTCATTGCATTTCCTTTCAGTATTCATTCGTAAGCTGGGCTTACGCAGTTCGCGAACCCGACGGACGGAGTGCCGCCGGTTCCTGAGATAGTCTTACTTGTGGGCGATGTCCAGCTTGTCCACGGTGTCGAACTCGAACTTGATTTCCTTCCATGTTTCCATGGCAATCTTCAGTTCCGGGCTGTGCTTGGCGGCTTCAGTCAGGACGGCCTTGCCTTCCTTCTCGATGGCGACGCCCTTGTTGCGCGCTTCCACGCAGGCTTCCAGCGCCACGCGGTTGGCTGCGGCACCTGCCGCATTGCCCCACGGGTGGCCCAGCGTACCGCCGCCGAACTGCAGCACGGAATCGTCGCCGAAGATGGTGACCAGTGCCGGCATGTGCCACACGTGGATGCCGCCCGATGCCACCGGCAGCACGCCGGGCATGGAACCCCAGTCCTGGTCGAAGAAGATGCCGCGGCTGCGGTCTTCCTTGATGAAGCTGTCGCGCATGATGTCGATCCAGCCTAGGGTTGCCTCGCGATCGCCTTCCAGCTTGCCGACAACGGTGCCGGAGTGCAGGTGGTCGCCGCCGGAGAGGCGCAATACCTTGGTCAGCACGCGGAAATGGATGCCGTGGTAGGGATTGCGGTCGAGCACGGCGTGCATCGCGCGGTGAATGTGCAGCAGCATGCCGTTGTTGCGGCACCAGTTGGCGAGGCCGGTGTTGGCCGTCAGGCCACCGGTGAGGTAATCGTGCATGATGATGGGTGCGCCGATTTCCTTGGCGAATTCCGCACGCTTGTACATTTCTTCCGGCGTCGGGGCGGTCACGTTCAGGTAATGGCCCTTGCGTTCGCCGGTTTCACGTTGTGCCTTCAGGGTCGCTTCGTGCACGAATTCGAAGCGGTCGCGCCAGCGCATGAACGGCTGGCTGTTGATGTTTTCGTCGTCCTTGGTGAAGTCCAGGCCGCCGCGCAGGCATTCATACACCGCACGGCCGTAGTTCTTGGCGGACAGGCCGAGCTTGGGCTTGATGGTGCAGCCCAGCAGAGGACGTCCGTACTTGTTCATCTTGTCGCGCTCGACCTGGATGCCGTTGGGCGGTCCGCCACAGGTCTTCACGTAGGCGATCGGGAAGCGCACGTCTTCCAGACGCAACGAGCGCAAGGCCTTGAAGCCGAATACATTGCCGACCAGCGAGGTCAGCACGTTGACGACGGAACCTTCTTCGAACAGGTCGATCGGGTAGGCTACGAAAGCATAGAAAGCGGTGTCGTCGCCGGGCACGTCTTCAATCGCGTAGGCACGGCCCTTGTAGTAATCGAGGTCGGTCAGCAGGTCGGTCCATACCGTGGTCCAGGTACCGGTGGATGATTCGGCGGCCACGGCAGCGGCCACTTCCTCACGGTCCACGCCGGGTTGGGGCACGATCTTGAAGCAGGCCAGGATATCCGTATCCAGCGGCGTGTACTCGGGCATCCAGTAAGTCTGCCGGTATTCCTTGACCCCGGCGTTATAGGTCTTGACTGCCATTTAGTTCTCCTCAGCATTCGATTGAAGACTGCCGCTACTCGCGACGACGTGAGGCATTATGGTTGCGCGAAATGGTTTATGATAGTTAAATGATATTATCGTAATGTTTAACTATCGTTAATCATAATCTATGCCTATACGTCATGCTACGCTCAATCAGTTCCGCATATTCGATGCCGTTGCCCGCAACATGAGTTTTGCGCGGGCGGCGGAGGAATTGCATTTGACTCCGCCCGCGCTCTCCATCCAGGTCAAGCAACTGGCCGAAGCCGCCGGATTACCGCTTTACGAGCAGATCGGCAAGAAAATTCATCTCACCCATGCCGGCCTCATCATGGCCGAGGCATGCCGCGATATCGACAGCAGGCTGGAGCGCCTCACGCAAGACCTGGACGCCCTGCAAGGGTTGGAAAAAGGGAGCCTCAAGCTTGCCATTCTCACCACGGCCGAGTATTTCGCGCCACGCCTGTTGGGAGAGTTTTGTTCCCGACACCCGGGCATCGAGGCATCCATGTTCGTCGGCAACCGGGAAACGCTGCTGGAGCGCATGTCGCGCAACTTGGACGACCTGTATATCTTCGGCCAGCCGCCGGCCAATCTGAACATCGTGGCCGAAAGCTTTGCCTACAACCCGCTGGTCGTCGTGGCGCGCAGCGATCATGCGATGGCGGGCGAAAAGCACATCGCGCCGTCGCGGCTGATTGGGGTGCCTTTCATCTTGCGCGAGCCCGGCTCCGGCATTCGTCTGGCGACGGAAGATTATTTCGCCAGGAACAAGGTCGGCCTCGAAACGCGCATGGAAGTCGGCAGCAACGAGGCGATCAAGCAGGCGGTCAAAGGCGAACTGGGCCTCGCCGTGCTCTCACTCGCTTCCGTCGCGGCGGAAATCGAGCGCGGCGAATTGACGACGCTGGATGTGCAGGGCTTTCCGCTGATGCGCCGCTGGCATGTCGCCTATCCGACCGGCAAGAACCTGTCGCACGCCGCAGCGGAATTCAGGAAGATGCTGTTCGACAGCTCGATCGATCATTACGGGCTGACACCCGCGAAATAATTACTCGGGCAATGCCTGGGTCGCGCCGCTGGCGTACAGGCAGCTTGCCGCTTGCAACTGGATCGGCCGGGGAACCGGCACCTCGCCCGCCAGCGCCTGACGTATCCAGGCAGCGGTTGTCACTGCATCCATTGCGCCCGGAAGGTCGGGAATTTCCGGAATCGAGCCTGCTTCCGCCTCGACAAGCACCTGCTCCCTTCCATCCAGAAAGTAAACGATGCGCGGACAGCGCTTGGGATTGGCGTAGACCTCGCCCTCGGTGCCGCGCAGCAAAAGCGCCCGCGCGCCGCTCGCTCGCAGGAAGCTGCCGCTGCGTTCCAGGTATTCCGGATGGGTGACGCTGGAAATACGCACCGATTGGCCGTGAAACGGGTCGGCCAGCTTGGCCAGGGTATGCGTGCTGTTGCGCACGCCCAGGCGCCAGCGCAGCTTGAGCAGGCTATCCACCTCGGGCGACATGACATCCACAGGCAGAAAAGCCACCTCGCCCCGGTCCAAGGTTTGCTCGGCTTCGGCAATGCTCGTGCTCGGCTTGATGCCCAACTCGGCAAACACCTCGGCGCTGGCCACGCGCTTGGGGTCGGACGTCACGCCATGCACCAGCACAGGCACGCCCTGGCGCGCCAGCAGCAACGCCAGCAAGGGAGTAAGGTTGCCCTGCCGCCGCGCCCCGTTGTAGCTGGGAATGACCACCGGCAAGGGCCGTCCCGCCTGGACCTTCATCGCGGGCAGGCAATCTTCCATCGCGCGGTAAAAGCCCAGCATCTCCGCTTCAGATTCGCCCTTGATGCGGAAGGCGATCAACAATGCGCCTAGCTCTAGCTCAGGCACCTCGCCGCGTAGCATCGCGCCATACAATGCATATGCGGTGTCTTCGGGCAGATCGGTCGCGCCGTCCTTGCCGCGTCCGACTTCCTTGATGATGTCGTTGAATTTCATTGCTGCGTTCTGGTTTCGGTATAGCTGGAATTATGCCTGACAATCCTCGCGGAATATTTTACAGCCTTGCTTTTCGGGCTTTGCATTCGCGGTTCAATCTGTCAGAATGCGTTTGCATTTGTACAAATGTTACTGTTGTTTTACCTCAAGACTGGGATGTTCAAGAAACCTGAAATCAATTTTCCGGAACTCGCAACCGCCCCAAGCAGGCCAACAAGAAGCGTGATTCTTTTCGGTGAAGTGCTGATCGATGCCTTCCCGGACCGCCTGGTACTCGGAGGGGCGCCCTTCAATGTTGCGCGGCACTTGCGCGCATTCGGCCTCAACCCCATCCTCATCAGCCGTACCGGCAATGACGAATACCGCAATATCCTGCTTGCCGCGATGGCAGGCTTCGGCATGGAAACCATGGGCGTGCAATGCGATCCTACCCATCCCACCGGTCAGGTGCGGGTGCATGTCGGCAAGGACGGGCACCGCTTCGAAATCCTGCCGGAACAGGCCTACGACTTCATCCATCCCGCCATCACGCGGATGGTGACGTTGTCCGCGCAGGCCGACCTGGTGTATTTCGGCACGCTGGCGCAGCGCAACAAGACTTCACGCCGCGCGTTGGGCACCTTGCTACGCAGCAATGCCGCCCCGCGCATGCTGGATATCAACCTGCGCAAGCCATGGTATGACGTGGCGACGCTGAAGCGTTCGCTGGCGCATGCCGACATCGCCAAGGTCAATGAAGAGGAACTCGTGACCTTGGCCGGCCTGCTGCGCTTGCAGGCGACCGACGAGCGCGCGGCGGCGGAAATACTGATCCGCCAGTACGATCTCGAATGCCTGCTCGTTACCTACGGTGAAATGGGCGCCTGGCTGCTGAACAAGGACGGCACGGAAGTCGATATCGAAGGCGTTGCCGGTCAGTCAGTCGCGGATACGGTTGGGGCCGGCGATGCCTTTTCCGCGGTATTCATCACAGGTGCCCTCAGCGGCTGGCCGGTCAGAAAAACACTAATGCGTGCCAATGCATTCGCGGCCGCCCTCTGCGGGCAGCGCGGCGCCATTCCGGAAACAGAGGATTTCTACCTCCCATTTTTGGCGGAATGGGGCTTGGAACAGGAGCCCCAGACGCAGCTTCAGGGCCGACAGGGAACTGCGGCCTGACACCACAGGTCAATCAGAGAGTCGCATCACCCATCCGGCAGCCCGTCGCCATCCATCCAGAAAAGGAGTCCTCGCATGTCCAGTCTTTTTCCCGGATTAAGCGAAGCAGACATGAAATATTTCATGCAGATATCGCAGGCTGTCCTGCATATCGTCGTCATCCTGATACTGGCCTCGGTGGCATTGCGCCTTGCAAACCGGATCATCCGGGTATTCAAGGCCTACATGCTCGGCCGGGTCGACAACAGCAGCATCGAGCTGAATCGCATCGAGACCATCGGCAATGTATTCCGTTACATATTGTCGGTGGTCATTACCATCGTCGCCGGCATGTTGATGCTGAGCGAGCTGGGCATTTCCATTGCGCCTATTCTTGCCACGGCGGGGGTCGCCGGCATCGCCATCGGCTTCGGGGCGCAAAGCCTGATCAAGGATTACTTCAACGGGTTCTTCCTGTTGCTGGAAGACCAGGTCCGGCAAGGGGACGTGGTGACAGTGGCCAACATAGGAGGACTGGTCGAAGAGATCACGCTGCGCCACGTCAAATTGCGCGATTACGACGGCAATGTGCATTTCATCCCCAACGGACAGATCACCACCGTCACCAACATGAGCCGCGAATTCGCCTTTTCCGTGATCGATGTGCGCGTTGCCAACCGGCAGAACGTGGATGAGATCATGAAGTTGTGCCACGAGATTGCCAAGGGACTACGCGAGACGCCCGCCTTCCAGGACAAGATTATCGATGACCTGGAAATGGCCGGCGTGGAAAAGCTGGAAGACACGGCTTCCATCGTGCGCTGTCGCATCAAGGTCCGTCCTTTGGCGCAATGGGACGTGAAGCGCGAATTCCTGCGACGCCTGAAGATGGCGTTCGAGGAACGCAACATCGAGTTCCCCTTCCCGCATATGGTCATGTACCCGGGGCAAGACAAGAACGGGCATGTCGAGCCGGTGCATATTGCGCAGGAGCCCGGCAGCGAGAAGACCGAAGCGCCCGCCTCGGACGTCAAGAAAGTCCTTCCCAAGCAAGCCACCAAGTAATCTCGTCTGGAGCGCGAAGGCCCTTGCCGGTAGAATCGCGCTCCATGATCCTCCTACGCAACCTCTCCTACGGCCGCGGCAGCGAGCCGCTGGTCACCGACGCCAGCCTGCAGCTCCACCCCGGCTGGAAAATCGGCCTTGTCGGCGCCAATGGCTGCGGCAAATCCTCATTCTTTGCGCTGCTGCGCGGCGAATTGCACCAGGAATCGGGCGACCTCGAAATTCCTGCCGCCTGGACGGTCGCCCATGTTGGCCAGGAAACGCCCGCCCTGCCCCAGCCGGCGCTGGAATTCGTACTGGACGGCGACGTCGAACTGCGCGAAGTCGAGCAGGCCATCGCCGGGGCAGAAGCAGCGCACGACGGCGAACGCATCGGTGTCCTGCACGCACGCTATGCCGAAATCGACGGCTATTCCGCCAAGGCGCGCGCGGCCGAGTTGATGAGCGGCCTCGGTTTCTCCAACAGCGACTTCGAACGACCGGTTGCCGAATTCTCCGGCGGTTGGCGCGTCAGGCTCAATCTCGGACGCGCGTTGATGTGCCGTTCCGACCTCTTGCTGCTGGACGAACCGACCAACCACCTCGACCTCGACGCCGTGCTGTGGCTGGAAGGCTGGCTCAAGCGCTATCCCGGCACCCTGCTGCTGATCTCGCACGACCGCGACTTCCTCGATGCGGTCATGGGCCACATCCTGCATTTCGACCAGGGCCGGCTCAAACTCTACACCGGCAACTACAGCGCTTTCGAGCGCGCCCGCGCCGAACATCTCGCGCTGCAACAGGCGATGCACGAGAAGCAGCAGCGCGAGATCGCCCACTTGCACAGCTACATCGAGCGCTTCCGTGCCAAGGCCACCAAGGCGCGCCAGGCGCAAAGCCGCATCAAGGCCCTGGCGCGCATGGAGGAAGTCGCCGCGGCGCATGTCGATACGCCCTTCACCTTCGGTTTTCGCGAACCGGTCGCGATGCCCGACACGCTGCTGGAACTGCGCGATGCAGTGGCCGGCTACGGCGACAAGATCATCCTGGGGAACGCCAACCTCGCCATCCGTCCCGGCGAGCGCATCGCGCTGCTTGGCCGCAACGGCGCCGGAAAATCGACGCTGGTCAAGCTGCTGGCCGGCGTGCTGCCGCCTTTGAGCGGCACGCGGCGCGAGGGCAAGGGCCTCTCCATCGGCTACTTCGCCCAGCACCAGGTGGAATCGCTGCGCCCGGATGAATCGCCGCTGCAGCACCTGATGCGGCTGGACAAGACCACGCGTGAACTGGATTTTCGCAGTTTCCTCGGCAGCTTCGATTTCCGCGGCGACATGGCGACGCAGCCCTGCGGCCCCTTCTCCGGCGGCGAGAAATCGCGCCTGGCACTGGCGCTCCTGATCTGGCAGCGCCCCAACCTTTTGTTGCTGGACGAACCGACCAACCACCTCGACCTCGACATGCGTGAAGCCCTGACGCTGGCACTGCAGGAAACCGATGCCGCGGTAGTGCTGGTGTCTCATGATCGGCATTTGTTGCGCACTACCGCCGACAGTCTTTACCTGATCGATGCCGGGAAAATGACGACCTTCGACGGCGACCTCGACGACTACGCCAATTGGCTGGCCGAACAGCGTAATGCCACTCCATCCTCGATGCCGGATGAAGGCAAGGCCGCGCGGCGCGAAGCGCGCGAAAATGCCGAAAAAAACCGGCAGCAGCAGTTGGCACAGCGCCGACCGTTGATGAAGGAAGCGGAAAAGCTGGAAAAGCTGATGCCGGGCTGGCAGCAGGAGAAAGACCTGCTCGATGAGCGTTTGGGCGATCCCGCGCTCTATGGCAATCCGGATCGAACACTGCTCGAAAGCTTGCTGAAGCGACAGGCCCAACTGGCGAACGATATCGAAAACGCGGAAACGCGCTGGCTGGAAATCCAGGAACAATTGGAAAGCCTGGCCGGCTGACGCCCAGGTCAAGCCCATGTCTCTCTTGGTGATCGTCAGCTTCTATTTCATTGCCAGCGCATTCACTTTTATCGCCTATGCACTGGATAAATCGGCCGCAAGAAACCAGCGCTGGCGCGTCAGCGAAAACACCCTGCATCTTTGCAGTCTGATCGGGGGTTGGCCGGGCGCGCTGGCAGCCCAGCGGTTTCTACGCCATAAATCGAACAAGGCATCCTTCCAAAGGATGTTCTGGATGACTGTCGCAATTAATGCCGGCGCTATCGCTTGGCTGGAGTTTTCTCCCGCGGCCCACTATCTCCGCTAGCGTTGGCATGCGCCCCGTCGCCACAGCAAGCAGCAGGAGCTCTACGGTCTGCTCTTGCGAATTTCCGCTTCCCGCTTCTGCAATTGCTTCAGCTTTTCTTGCTTGAAACCCAACTTGAACAGCACTTGCTCGCCCACCTTTCTGATATCCAGATAATAGGTGGTGCTTTGATAGGCAACGATGAAGGCGAGTACAAAAAACCAGGGCTTATTGCTGGTTGAAAGCTTCGCCACCGCTTGATAAGGAGGGTCGGAAATCTGCCGGAACCGCACGAAGACATAGGTGCTGGCCAGCCCGATCAGTGCGCCCGCGAGAAGATCGCTCGGGTAGTGGAACCCGCCGTACAGCCGGGGGAACGAGACCACAACGATGGCCCAAAACAAGGCAGCGACCCCCCATCGCCTCGAGGCCAGCCATATCCCTAGAACAAGTGCAAAAGCCAGGCCGGCGGTATCGCTCGGGAATGTACTGCCATAATTGGGATACGCGCCGGCCGGCATCACGAAATTGAGCGATTCGGTTAGCGACGGCCTGGGCTTGTACGGGCTGAAGTTCTGTATCCCCCGCGTCAGGAGCAAAGCCAGCAACCCGCCTAGGAACCCGTTGAAAATGGCCTTTCGTCGCGTCGCTGCCGGGTCCTCCGAAAACCAGAGCCAGATCATCACGCAGACAATCGGCAGAGCCTTGAATGTATTCATCTGCAGAACTTCGATAATGATGCGGTCGACCGTGGAAGAGTGCCAGGCAAAACCATTGACGAACTTTACGATCGCGTAATCGATCTGGTCCACGGTTGCTCTCTCCTTGCAGGATGTATGGTTTGTTTCAGGCGCTCGTATACGTCCTTGTTCTCGCACAGATATTCAATCACATTCACCATCCTTGCCTCAATGCTTTTTCGCCTGGATACCTGTCTCACTACTTAACACTTGTGCCATTCCGGTACACATGCGCGATACACCTTCTGCGCCGCATTCCAGTTCCCGCGTTTCCTCTCGCATGCCCCTGGCCCTTATTCCATCGGCTTTTCCCGCCATCCAACTTCCTTTTTCGTTGCCATTTTCATGCTTGGCACGCCGCTTGCCATAGCACTACCGCCGAGCTCGAAATTATTCGACCGGGACGAAATTCAATCAGCGATATTGAGGAGAGCGACACCATGATTTACGCACAACCCGGCCACCCCGGCGCCAAGGTCAATTTCAAGCCCCGTTACGACAACTTCATTGGCGGCCAATGGGTGCCTCCAGTCGGCGGGGAGTATTTCGATGTCATCACCCCGGTCACCGGCAAGGTGTTCACGCAGGTCCCGCGTTCCTTCGAGGCAGACAGCGAACTGGCGCTCGACGCCGCACATGCTGCACGCGAAGCCTGGGGAAAGACTTCCGTGCAACAGCGTGCCCGTCTCCTGCTCAAGATTGCCGACCGTATCGAGGAAAACCTGGAAATCCTGGCAGTGGCGGAAACCTGGGACAACGGCAAGCCGATCCGCGAAACGCTGAATGCCGACGTGCCGCTGGCCGCCGACCATTTCCGCTATTTCGCGGGCTGCCTGCGGGCGCAGGAAGGCGGCATCGGCGAGATCAACGAAGATACGGTGGCTTACCATTTCCATGAGCCGCTGGGCGTGGTAGCGCAAATCATCCCGTGGAATTTCCCGCTGCTGATGGCAGCCTGGAAGCTGGCGCCCGCGCTGGCTGCCGGCAACTGTATAGTGCTGAAGCCCGCCCAGCAGACGCCGGTCTCCATCCTGATCCTGATGGAACTGATCCAGGACCTGCTGCCGCCCGGCGTGCTGAACGTCGTCAACGGCTATGGCCATGAAGTCGGCAAGTCGCTGGCGCTGAGCACCCGCATCGCCAAGCTGGCCTTCACCGGCGGCACCGTCACCGGCAAGTTGATCATGCAGTACGCCTCCGAAAACATCATTCCCGTGACGCTGGAACTGGGCGGCAAGTCGCCCAACATCTTCTTCGCCGATATCGCCGACAAGGACGACGCATTCTTCGACAAGGCAGTGGAAGGCTTCATCATGTTCGCCTTCAACCAGGGCGAAGTCTGCACCTGTCCGTCGCGCGCGCTGGTGCATGAATCCATCTACGACAAGTTCATGGAACGCGTGCTGAAGCGCATGAAGGAAATCCGCCAGGGCAATCCGCTCGACACGGAGACCCAGGTGGGCGCGCAGGCTTCCAGCGACCAGGTCGACAAGATCCTGTGGTACATCAAGATCGGTCGCGACGAAGGCGCGCAACTGCTGACCGGCGGCGAACGCGCCAGTCCCGGGGGCGACCTGAGCGACGGCTATTACATCAAGCCGACCGTGTTCAAGGGCACCAACGACATGCGCATCTTCCAGGAGGAAATCTTCGGCCCGGTGCTGTCGGTGACCACCTTCAAGACCATGGAGGAAGCGCTGGCGATCGCCAACGACACGGAGTACGGCCTCGGCGCCGGCGTGTGGACGCGCGATATCAACACCGCCTACCGCATGGGCCGCGGCATCCAGGCCGGCCGTGTGTGGACCAATTGCTACCACCATTACCCCGCCCATGCGGCGTTCGGCGGCTACAAGAAATCCGGCATCGGGCGCGAAAACCACAAGATGATGCTCGACCACTACCAGCAAACCAAGTGCCTGCTGGTGAGCTACAGCCCGGACACACTGGGCTTCTTCTAACACCGAAAGCACATCTGTGCGGCCTCGCTCCTGGCTGACCGCACAGGAAATGTCTTGGTTAAACGGATCGGAGCTTCTATGCGTCGCAAACTTGTTGTTGGAAACTGGAAAATGCACGGCAGCATCGCCGCCAACCGGGCGCTGCTGGAGAAAGTCGTGGCGGGCGTCTACACCTGCTATCACGCCGATTTCGTGGTGTGCGCGCCCTACCCTTACATCGCCCAGGCGCAGATCCTGCTCGCCGGCAGCAATGTCTACTGGGGCGCGCAGAATTTGTGCTCGACGCGCGACGGCGCCAGCACCGGCGCGGTTGCGCCTGCGATGCTGACGGATTTCGGCTGCACGCACGTCATCATCGGCCATTCGGAACGGCGCAACCTGTTCCATGAAACCGACGACACCGCGGCGGCACGCTTTCATGCCGCACGCGAAGCCGGGCTGGTGCCTGTCTTCTGCATGGGCGAATCGGCGGAAGAACGCGAATCGGACTGGACGGAATACATCGTCGGGCGCCAGCTCGATTCCATCCTGCGCCGCTTCGGGCCACAGGCCCTGTCCAATGCCGTGCTCGCCTACGAGCCGCTGTGGGCCATCGGCAGCGACAGGGCGGCGACGCCGGAACAGGCGCAGGAAGTGCATGCCTTCATCCGCAAGCGCATCGCCCGCTGCGATGCCGGAATCGCGCGGGAAGTCCGCATCCTCTACGGCGGCAGCGTCACGCCCGCCAATGCCGCGCGACTCTTCGCGATGCCGGATATCGATGGCGGGCTGATCGGCCGCGCTTCGCTGACGCCGGAAGAGTTCGTCCCGATTTGCTGGGCCGCCAACGACCAATCCATCCGGTCGCAACTGCACCGCTTCGAAAACGATGCGCCACTGGCGCTCAGCGCCTGACACGGAAAGGAAATTCATCATGAGCGAAATAACCCTCACCCAATTCATCATCGAAGAGCAGCGCCGGTTCCGGGAGGCGACGGGGGAGTTCACGCTGCTGCTGAACGACGTGGTCACCGCGTGCAAGAAGATCGCCAACCAGGTGAACAAGGGTGCCCTGCTCGGCACCATGGGCAGCCTCGCCTCCGAGAACGTGCAGGGCGAGGTGCAGAAGGAGCTCGACGTCATCACCAACGACCTCTTCATCGCCTCGCTGGAATGGTCCGGCCACCTGGCCGGCATGGCCTCCGAGGAGATGGAAGCGCCCTACGACATTCCCAGCCACTACCCCACCGGCAAGTACCTGATCCTGTTCGACCCGCTGGACG